>Ga0268299_1000040_pt1 | contig 495469 bp, 502 predicted proteins | sample NOBtaG_FD_193484 | JGI IMG/M metagenome (GOLD analysis project Ga0268299, IMG submission 193484) | Activated sludge microbial communities from bioreactor in Nijmegen, Gelderland, Netherland - NOB reactor | ecosystem: Engineered > Bioreactor > Aerobic > Activated sludge | place: Netherlands...
CTCCACGGCGCCATCGAGAGAATGAAACAGGCCGGCGGTGACTTTACGCATGATGGTTCCTCATGATCTCGCGGCACGCCCTCCGTGGCTGCCTTCAGTATCACGACGAATGGCGGCAGGGGGAATCGACAGCGGGGTGTAAGATTTTTGGGGCGTCCGGCACCAATGCTGAACGCCGTGTCGGATGTCCTTCGGGCTCGCTGGTGTCTACAATGAGGCTGGCCGAACGGCTTCCTCCATTCGTAGAGCACCGCTAGGAGACTGTCGTGATCATTGGCATGCGAGAACTGACGGCGATCTGCAAGTCCGGCGAGCACAAGACTGTCGCCCTGCAACTCGAGGCGCCGGTCGAAAGCGAGGGAGCCTGGCGCTGCTGGTACGAGATCCGGTGGCCCGAAGATGAATGGCCGGCGCAGCTGACGCGGTCCTTCGCCTATGGCGTCGATTCGCTTAGCGCCATCCAAATGGGCCTCATGAAGCTTGGAGCCGAGTTGCACTTCTCAAGCTATCACAAAGAAGGAAAGCTGTACTGGACGGAGGGGCAGATCGGCTACGGGGTGATCGTACCGAGGGATGCCCGAGATTTGCTCCGCGGCGAGGACGCCCGCTACCTGGGCTAGAGCCTCCATAGGCAGGAGGCCCGGGATTGCTCCCGGGCCTCTCGCATGCTCGGTGGTAGAATGGCGGTTCTTACGCCACGCCACCCAGATGGGCCAGCACCGCGAGCAGCAGCAGCGCCACGATGTTGGTGATCTTGATCATGGGGTTCACGGCGGGGCCCGCCGTGTCCTTGTAGGGGTCGCCGACGGTATCGCCGGTAACGGAGGCCTTGTGGGCTTCCGAGCCCTTGAAGTGCTTCTCGCCCTTGGAATCCACGAAGCCGTCTTCGAATGACTTCTTGGCGTTGTCCCAGGCACCGCCGCCGGCCGTCATCGAGATGGCGACGAACAGGCCGGTGACGATGACGCCCATGAGCATGGCGCCCAGGGCCGAGAACGCCGCGCCGGCGCCCGCGATCCAGTAGATCACGAAGAACACCACGATGGGCGAGAGCACCGGGAGCAGCGAGGGGACGATCATCTCGCGGATGGCCGCTTTGGTGAGCAGGTCGACCGCCTTGGCATAATCGGGCTTGGACGTGCCCTCCATGATGCCCTTGTTCTCGCGGAACTGGCGACGGACCTCGACCACCACCGCCTGCGCCGCGCGGCCCACGGCGGTCATCGACATGCCACCGAACAGGAACGGCAGCAGGCCGCCGAACAGGAGGCCGACGACGACATAGGGATCGGCCAGCGAGAAGGTGAGATTGCCCAGACCCGCAAAGATCGACCCCGCCGGCGCGTTGGCCGAGAAGTAGATGAGGTCCTGCGTGTAGGCGGCGAACAGCACCAGCGCACCGAGGCCGGCCGAACCGATGGCATAGCCCTTGGTGACGGCCTTGGTGGTGTTGCCCACGGCGTCGAGCGCGTCGGTGTTGTGACGCACTTCCTTGGGCAGGCCCGCCATTTCGGCGATGCCACCGGCATTGTCGGTGACCGGACCGAAGGCATCGAGCGCGACGATCATGCCGGCGAGGGCCAGCATGGTGGCGACCGCGAAGGCGATGCCGAACAGGCCGGCGAGGTTGAACGTCACGATGATGCCGGCGACGATGACGATGGCCGGCAGGGCCGTCGCCTCGAGCGAGACGGCGAGCCCCTGGATGACGTTGGTGCCATGACCGGTGATCGAGGCTTCGGCGATGGAGTTGACCGGGCGCTTGCCCGTGCCGGTGTAGTATTCGGTGATGACGATGATGAGGCCGGTGATCACCAGGCCCGACACGCCGCACCAGAACAGGCTCCACGGGGTGAAGGTTTTGGCCATGGCCGTGCCCTCGCCCGCAGCGATGCTCAGGTTGAGATCGCCGAACACCCACCACAGGACCGGCAGCAGCACGACGAGCGAGAGCACGCCGGTCGCGATGAGGCCCTTGTAGAGGGCGCCCATGATGTTGTTGGAGGCACCCAGCTTGACGAAATAGGTACCGATGATCGAGGTGATGACGCAGGCGCCGCCGATGGCAAGCGGCAGCACCATGGCCGCAAGCTTGAGTTCGGGGGTGGGCATCAGGATCGCCGCGAGCACCATGGTGGCCACCGCGGTGACGACGTAGGTCTCGAACAGGTCGGCAGCCATGCCGGCGCAGTCGCCGACATTGTCGCCCACATTGTCGGCGATCGTAGCCGGGTTGCGCGGATCATCCTCGGGGATGCCCGCTTCCACCTTGCCCACCATGTCGCCGCCGACGTCGGCACCCTTGGTGAAGATGCCGCCGCCAAGGCGCGCGAAGATCGAGATCAACGACGCACCGAAGCCGAGCGCCACCAGGGCGTCGATGACGGTGCGGCTGGTCGGATCGAACCCGAACCACTGGGTGAGCGCGATGAAGTAGACCGCGACGCCGAGAAGACCCAGACCGGCGACGAGCAGGCCCGTAATGGCGCCTGCCTTGAAGCTGAGGTCGAGGCCCTTGGCCAGCGACGCTGTCGCCGCCTGGGCGACGCGGACATTGGCACGCACCGACACATTCATGCCGATGAAGCCGGCGGCGCCCGAGAGCACGGCGCCGATGAGGAAGCCGATGGCGGCATAGACGCCGAGCAGCCAGAAGGCGAGGACGAACACCACGACGCCCACGATGGCGATGGTGGTGTATTGCCGGCGCAGATACGCCGAGGCGCCTTCGCGCACGGCGGCCGAGATTTCCTGCATGCGGGCGGAGCCTGCATCGGCGGCGAGCAGGCCGCGGGTGGTCACGATGCCGTAAACGATCGACAACAGACCCGCGACGACGGTCGCCCAGAGAATGGTGGTCATAGTGGTTCCTCAGGTTCAACGAACCCCCAGGACGCTCCTATGGCGCGGCTGCCGGCGAGATGTGCGCGGAAACCCCTCCCCGCCCCAGGGGATTGTGGCTCGCTTGTGGCAAAACATCACAGGAGTTTCAACCGCTTTCCGCTGGAGAGCGGCGGATTTCCTAGGGTTTGAGGGGGTTGCCGGCGGCGAGCCGGGCCGCCAGCGCCACCCCGTCGCCCGCAACGGCCACGGTCTTGAGCCGCGCCGTCTCGCCCGAAATGACGGAGACGGCGGATTTGGGGACCTCGAGGGTGCGGCTCAAGAGCGCGATGACGGCGGCATTGGCCCGTCCCTTGTCGGGGACGGCGGCGACGCGCAGGCGGAGAACGCTCGAGCCATCGCCGCGCTGCTCGACCCCCTCGATCCGGTCGGCGCCGGCATTGGGCGTGACGCGCAGATGCAGCGTCACGCCGTCGGCGGTGACCCGCCAGGGGGTCAGTAGAGCCCCATCAGGCGCGGCAGGTCGTTGGCAATGAAGCTTTGCAGGAAGAAGATGATGACGAACACGATGATCGGGCTGAGATCGAGCCCGCCCACCGGCGGGATGATGCGGCGGATCGGCCTGAGGATCGGCTCGGTGATCTGGTTGAGGATGCGCCAGACGCTCGCCACGAACTGGTTGCGCGTGTTGATGACGTTGAAGCTGATCAGCCAGCTCATGATGATCATGATGAGAAAGACCCACCAGACCAGGTTCAGGAGCATGGAAATCGTCTGCAGCAATGCGATCATTGGCGTCCCCTTGGGCGTCGAATGCGGACTTATCTAGGGAATTTCCGCGTTTGCGCAAGGCGGGGGCCGGCACAAGGTGAATGTCCCCCACAAGGGAACCGGGCAGCCGGCACGCGGCCGCCCGGTCCCGAACTGCCAGCGGACCCTCAGAGGGTCGCCTTGAACCAGTCGACGGTCTGGGCGATGAGCGTGTTGAACGCACTCATGTCGCCCGAGAAGATATTGAAGGTGTGGTCGGCGCCATCGATGATGCTCTTGCTCTTGTTGTCGCCGCCCGCGGCCGCGACGACGGCATCGGTGGTGGCCGGCGGCACGACATCGTCATTGGCGCCGGCAATGGCGAGCACCGCGCCCTTGTAGTTGGCGAGTTCGGCCGCGACGTCGGTGCTCCGCGCTTCCTTGAACCAGTCGAGCGACAGGTTGAGCGGGGTGCGCCACTCGAACTCCATGACCGCAAAGCCGTTCTTTTCGGCCTCGGGGTAGAGCTCGGCGAAGGCGCCCTGCATGTCGAGCGCGCCGGCCCAGGTGACGACGCTGCGGACATCGTCGTGCCGGCCCGCGGTGAGCATGGCGATGGTGCCGCCCTGGCTCCAGCCCAGAACGCCCAGCCGCGCATCGTCGATCTGCGCGAGGCCGCGCATATAGGCAATGACGTCCTGGCCGTCGGCCACGCCGCTCGAGAAGGTGTATTCCTTGTAGTCCACCGGGCTGTCGCCATTGCCGGCGAAGTCGAAGCGCGCGCTGGCGATACCGGCCTCGGCGAGCTTGGGCGCCAGGAGGTCGTAGCCATTGCCGGCCTCGTGCCGGTTGGAACCGGTGCCGTGATACATCACGACGAACGGAAACGGGCCGGGCCCTTCGGGCAGTGTCACCGTCGCCGGGATGGTGCGCTGACTGCCCTTGATCATCACGGTTTCTTCGCCCGCCTGCACGGCGACCGGCAGCGCCAGGGCGGCAAACGCCAGCGCGGATACGAATTTATGCATCTCGATACTCTCCTGCTCGGGCCGGCGCCGGTACCCTCACCCGCGCCGCCTGCTGGCAGTGAGCGCCAGATCGCAGCGAGTCGTCCAGCCCGACTTACGGCGGCAGACCCGGCTTCCAGGTGACGACGCGCCACACATAGATGAGGACGCACAGGACCAGGACGGCGATGGTCGCCGGATCGAGCACGAGCTCGACCAGATGGTAGTGCGAGGAGAGCAGGTAGCCGGCGCCGATGAGAATACTGTTCCACAGCAGCGCACCGAGCGCCGAGGCGATGAGGAAGGCCCAGGCGGGCATGGCGGCGATGCCGGCGGGAACGGAAATGACGGTGCGGATGAGCGGCACGAGACGGCCGAAGAAGACGATCAGCGGGCCGTAGCGCAGGAACCAGGCGCTCGCGACATCGATCTCGTCAGAGTTCATTGCCACCCAGCGGCCGATCCGGTCGGCCAGCCATTTGGTGCGGGCGAGCCCCAAAAGCCGCGCCGCAATATACCAGGGCAGCATGCCGATGACGGCGCCGCCCGTCGTCGCCGCGAGGACGCCGAACAGGTTGAGCTCGCCGCGCTGCACGGCAAAGCCGGCGAACGGAATGATGAGCTCGGAGGGGATCGGCGGGAACACCGACTCGAGCAGCATCAGCAGGAAGATGCCCCAATAGCCGGTGGCGGTGATGGTTTCGACGATCCAGTCGGACATGAGCACTCCCGCAGTGAGTCAGCGTGATGCCACAGGACGGGTTAATGGCCAACCCATGACGGGTCGCGGGGCGGCCAGGGCGGTGGTACGCCGCCCGCCGCGTCAGCTCGCCTTGGCGGCGCGCATCATCTTCTTGCGCTCGTTGGGATCGAGGGCGATCTTGCGCAGGCGGATGCTCTTGGGCGTGACCTCGACATATTCGTCGTCGGCGATGTAGCCCAGCGACTGCTCGAGGGTGAGCTTCTTGGGCGGCGTCAGGCGCACCGCTTCGTCCTTGGACGTGGTGCGGATGTTGGTGAGCTGCTTGCCCTTGATGGGGTTCACTTCGAGATCGTTGTCGCGGGTGTGCTCGCCGATGATCATGCCCTCATAGACCTCGACGCCGGGGTCGATCATCATCGGCCCGCGCTCTTCGAGGTTCCACAGCGCATAGGCGACGGCGGTGCCGCTGCTGTTGGAGATGAGCACGCCCGTACGCCGGCCCGGCAGCGCCCCCTTATAGGGCTGATACTCATGGAACAGGCGGTTGAAGATTGCCGTTCCACGTGTGTCGCTGAGCAGCTCGGGCTGGTAGCCGATGAGCGAGCGGGTGGGCACGTAGAAACGCAGGCGCTGCCGGCCGGTGCCCGAGGGGCGCATGTCGACCAGTTCGCCCTTGCGCTCGGTGAGCTTCTGGACGACGACGCCGGAATGCTCGTCATCGACATCGATGATGACTTCCTCGACCGGCTCGAGACGCTGCCCGTTCTCTTCGCGGATGACCACCCGCGGCCGTCCGATGGTGAGCTCGAAGCCCTCGCGGCGCATGTTCTCGATGAGCACGGCGAGCTGCAGTTCGCCGCGGCCGGCAACCTCGAATGCATCGGCATCGGCGCCTTCGGTGACGCGGATGGCGACATTGCCTTCGGCTTCGCGCATCAGGCGGTCGCGGATGACGCGGCTTTGCACCTTGTCGCCCTCACGGCCGGCGAGCGGGCCGTCATTGATGCGGAAGGTGACGCTGAGGGTGGGCGGATCGATCGGCTTGGCCGCGAGCGGCTCGCTGACCGACGGAATGGTGATGGTGTCGGCGACGGTGGTTTCCTCGAGGCCGGCAATGGCGACAATGTCGCCCGCTTCGGCCAGGTCGACCGGTGTACGTTCAAGACCGCGGAAGGCGAGGACCTTGCTGACGCGGCCCTTCTCGACTTCCTTGCCGTCACGGCTCAGCGAATGGACCGGATCGCCCGCCTTGACGCTGCCCGACTGGACGCGGCCGGTAAGAACGCGGCCGAGGAACGGGTTGCGCTCGATGGTGGTGACGAGCATGCGGAAGGGCCCGTCTTCCACCTTGGGCTCGGGGACATATTCGACAACCTTGTCGAGGAGCGGCGCCAGCGTTTCCTTGGGACCGGCAGGGTCGGCGCTCATCCAGCCCTGCTTGGCGGCGCCATAGAGTACCGGGAAATCGAGCTGTTCGGGCGTCGCCTCGAGCGCGATGAACAGGTCGAAGATCTCCTCGAGCACTTCGAGATGGCGCTCGTCGGCACGGTCGATCTTGTTGATGGCGACGATGGGCCGGAGGCCCTGCGCCAGCGCCTTGCCGAGGACGAATTTGGTCTGCGGCATCGGGCCCTCGGCGGCGTCCACGAGGATCACCACCCCATCGACCATCGAGAGGATGCGCTCCACCTCGCCGCCGAAATCGGCGTGGCCGGGGGTGTCGACGATGTTGATGCGCGTGTCCTTCCAGACCAGCGAGGTCACCTTGGCGAGGATGGTGATGCCGCGCTCGCGCTCCAGATCGTTGGAATCCATGGCGCGTTCCTCGACGCGCTGGTTTTCGCGGAACGAGCCCGACTGCCGGAGCAGGACGTCGATGAGAGTGGTCTTGCCATGGTCGACATGGGCGATGATCGCGATGTTGCGCAACGCCATTTCGGGCCGCCTAACGATGAGAGGGAAACCAAGAGGGGGCTCACATAGTGGGGAAAGCCCGGATTCTCAAGCGCTTTCGCTGCATGAGGGGGATGCTGCGGCAGACGAAACGGCGCGCGCGGCTTTCGGCCGGATAACTTACGGAATTGCCGCCGAAGCTGAAAGAACACTGAAAATAGCAACAAAACCAGCAGATTGACTCTGCCAATAGTTTGGAATGCTAATCCTTAATCAAAGGTTAGCGCCGCACTGGGTGAGCGCGAACGCTTGTCGCGGGATCGCATGGCTACCTGGATCGGTACGGACGGCGCTTACAACGTAGCGGCCAATTGGAATACCACTGACGTCCCAGACGCCCTGGAGACGGCCGAGTTTGCCAACAATGGGGCCTCTACGGCGATCACCATCAGCCAGGACATCATACTTAACGACTTCGTTTTCGACGTAAATGCCCCGACTTACTCGATCAGCCTTGCAGGAGCAGGGACCGCCATTTCGTTCTTCGGGGCAGGTATCACCAACAACTCCAGCGTCGCGCAGAACCTGTCCACAGGCACCGGCCTTACAATTCAGTTCGCGAGCAGCTCGTCCGCCGGCAACGCCACGATCACCAGCACTGACGGTAGGTTCGTGCAGTTTTTCAACACGTCGTCAGGCGGATCGGCCCGCCTAATTGTCGATGCTGGTGGCTATCTCGATCTCCAGACCAGTTCCGGCGCTGTCAGCATAGGCTCGCTTGAGGGCAGCGGCCTCGTTGTTGGCAGCACGGACGGCGGCGGCGCCGGCAACCAGATTCTCACCGTCGGCAACCTCAACACCGACACGACCTTCTCCGGTGTCCTCGGCTCGGATTTTATCACCAACCCTTCGTTCTTCGGCCTGACCAAAGTCGGCACCGGCACCCTCACGCTGAGCGGATCGGCAGGCGTCATGTACACCCTCGCCACCACCGTCTCCGCCGGCACGCTCAAGGCCGGCGTCGCCAACGTGTTCTCGGACGACAGCGCCTACTCCGTCAGCAACCTCGCCACGCTCGATCTCAACGGCTTCAACCAGACGATCGGCTCGCTCGGGGGCGGTGCGACCGCCAGCGTGAAGCTCGGCGCCGCGACGCTGACCGCGGGGCGCAACAACGGAACCACTGGCTTTTCCGGCGCCATCAGCGGAACGGGCGGCCTGGTCAAGGAAGGAACCGGCGCCCTTACCCTTTCGGGCACGAACACCTATTCGGGCGCCACCTCGGTAACGGGCGGCACGCTGGCCCTCGGCGGCTTCAACGCCATCAGCGACAGCTCGGCCGTCTCGCTGACCTCCTCCGCAATGCTGCGCATACTGGACATGGAGACGATCGGTTCGCTCGCCGGCTCCGGTACCGTGCAAATCCTGGATACGCTGACCGTGGGAGCCGCCAACAATTCGGTCTCCTTCTCGGGTACTATCAATGACTTCGGAGCACTGACCAAGGTCGGCACCGGGACGCAGACGCTGTCGGGCACCAACACCTACACCGGCGCGACCACCATCAATGGCGGCACGCTCAAGGTCGATGGCTCAATCACCTCCGCGGTTACCGTGAATTCGGGCGCGACCCTGGCCGGCGACGGCTCAGTGGGCAGCGTGACAGTGAACTCGGGCGGCCATGTGGGACCAGGGTCGAGTCCGGGTTCGCTGGCGACGGGCAACTTTACGCTCAATGTGGGCTCCTCCTACGATGTCGAGATCGCCGGCACCGCGCCCGGCACACAATACGATCAGATCATCGTCACCGGCACGGTGACGCTCGCTGGCGGTCTCACCGTCACCCTGCTCAACGGCTTCACGCCGACCGACGGATCGAGCTTCACCATCATCGACAATGACGGCAGCGACGCCGTGAGCGGCACCTTCGCTGGACTGGGCGAAGGCGCGATCTTCACCGTCGAGGGCGCGCATTATGCGATCACCTATTCCGGTGGCACCGGCAACGACGTGGTAGTCACCTCGATCAACGACGCGCCGACTGCCGCCGACAACGCCGTCGGTACGCTCGAGGACACGACCTATGTCTTCGCCACGGCGGATTTCGGCTTTGCCGATCTGCTCGACGGCAACAGCCTCAAGGCCGTCACCATCGTCACGGTGCCGGCAACTGGCCGGCTCGAGCTCAACGGCGCCGCGCTGGCCGCCGGCACCATCGTCGACGTCGCCGACATCATTGCGGGCAGGCTCACCTATGTGCCTGCCTCGAACGCCAGCGGCAGCCCGAGCGGCAGCTTCACCTTCCGCGTGCAGGACAATGGCGGTACCTCCTATGGCGGCAGCGATACCAGCACCGCCGCCTACACCATGACTCTCAACGTCACCGCGGTGAACGATGCGCCAACACTGGCGCTGACGCCGGTGGTGACGACGCTCGACGAGACCGCGGATACCTCGACGGCACGCAAGGTGGCCGACATTGTCGTCAACGACATCGATGGCGGCGCCAATGTGCTGGCGCTGACGGGGGCCGATGCCGGGCTGTTCGAGATCCAGGGCAATGCGCTGGTCCTCAGGGCCGGTGCCGTCCTCGACTTCGAGACCAACCCGATGCTCGACGTCACCGTCAGCCTCGACGATGGTGACGGTGCGGGACCCGATGGCAGCGCCAGCCTGTCGATCGCCATCGCCGACGTCGTCGAAGTGATCACCGGCACCAACAAGAAGAACGTACTCACCGGCTCGGCGGCGAGCGAGATCATTCTGGGCAAGTCGGGCAACGACACGATCCGGGGTCATGGCGGCGACGACACGATCGTGGGCGGCAGGGGCGCCGACAAGATGAACGGCGGGGACGGCGCGGACAGTTTCGTGTTCCTGCCCGGCGACCTGCCCAAGCCGCGAGCGGCCGACAAGTGGCTGAGCCCGCTCAACGGCAAGTTCGACTATATCTCGGACTTCCAGCCGGGAGTGGATGTGATCGACCTGTCGGCGATCGATGCCAATACGAAGAAGGCGGGCAACCAGGCCTTCCACTTCGAGGGCAAGGACAGGCTGAGCGACTCGCGCGGCGAGCTGGTCTACGAGTTCTACGGCACCAAGGCGTCGGCGCGGTACACGATCATCTCGGGCGACACCAATGGCGATGGGAACTTCGACTTCCGCATCGTGCTCAAGGGCCATCACCACCTCGACACGTCCGACTTCATCCTGTGAAGCCGGACGCGTCGCGGAGCGCTATTTCTTCAGCGAGCGCGGCTTGTCTTCCGACTGGTAGAGCCCGATGCCAAAGCCATCCGGATCCAGAAAGTCGGCACTCCAGCCGCCCGGCGCCTCGCTGACCGGGGTGACGATGGTGACGCCCTTTTCGACCAGCGCGGCGACGATGTCGTCGATGCCGCCTTCCGATGAGACATCGAAGATCAGCGCTGGCGTATTGCCGCGCGTCGTCTCCAACTGGAAGAAGACGAGCTCGAGCCCTTGGTCGAGGCTGCCGGTGAGCCAGTATGGCTCGGCCCCTTCCCGGCGCTGCAGGGGGATGCCCAGCGTGTCGCGGTAGAACGCTTCGGTCCGGGCGATGTCGGAGACGTAGTAGACGATGCTGGCGCGGTGCGGTTTGGGGATCATGGGAGCCTCCTTGGGGTTTCCGTGAGACTATTGCCGCCGATCTGCCTTTTGTGAGCCCCGGATCACGAAAAGATGCCCGTCCGGATCGTGGGCGGCGATCATGCCGCCCTGCCGGTGCAGCATCGGCACCAGTGCATCGCGGATGCGGCCATAGTCGAGACCGCCACCGAGGCCGGGAAGCCCTTCGGGCATGACGACGCCCCGTGCCCCCAAGATGCGACGCAAGGCGCTAAGCCGCTGCCGCAGCGCGGTGTCGCTGAGGCCGAGGAGGTAGGCGATCTCGCGCCGCGTCTGGCCCGCCAGCGCCAGCGCCGCTACGGCCCGTAATGCGGGCGGCAGATCGGCGAGCACGTCGGCACGGTCGGTGGCCGCGGTCTCGCCCGGGGATGCGCGTTCGGCCAGCCAGCGCGTATCGCGCCGACTGCGGCGAACGCTGCCCCGTGCCGCCATGCGCGCCTTGTTGCGGATCACCCCGACGAGCCACGCGCGATCCTCGCTGGCGGAGAAGCTGGCGCGACCGTGGCGGATCGCCTCGATCAGCGCCTCCTGCAGCAGATCGTCGGCATCCTCGGCGCGGCCGAAGCGGCGGGCGATACGCAGCAGCTCGCGGTACTGGCCGGGACCGAGGCTCAGCTCACGGCCCTGAGTTTGGGCCGCTGTTCAGTGTTGAGCAGCGTGAGCACCTGCCCCGCCTCGAGCGGCGGCGAGAACAGGAAGCCCTGTACCTCGTTGCAGCCCTGCTCGCGCACGGCGCGCAACTGCTCCTCGGTTTCGACCCCCTCGGCCGTGGTGGACATGCCCAGCGAATGGCCGAGGCCGATCACCGCCTTGATGATGGCGAGGCTGTCGCCGCGGCTCTCGAGATCGCGCATGAAGGAGCGGTCGATCTTGATCTTGTCGAAGGGGAAGGCGCGCAGATAGCTCAGCGACGAATAGCCGGTGCCGAAATCGTCCATCGAGATGCGGATGCCGATGGCGCGCAGGCGATGCAGCGTCTGCAGGGTCTGCTCATTGTCGTTGAGCATCAGCGACTCGGTGATCTCGAGCTCGAGACGGGTGGGCGGCAGGCCGGTCTCGCCCAGAATGCTATGGATGGTTTCGAACAGCCGCTTGTTCTTGAATTGCACCGGCGAGAGATTGACCGCGACGCGCGCTGTGGTCGGCCACAGCACGGCGGCGCTGCACGCCTCGCGCAGGACCCATTCGCCGATCTGGACGATCAGGCCCGTTTCCTCGGCCACGGGGATGAACTCGGCCGGCGAGATGTCCTCGCCATCGTGCCGCCAGCGCAGCAGCGCCTCGAGGCAGGTGACCTTGTTCTCCTTGAGTCCGACCAGCGGCTGGAACACGACGCGCAGCTCGTTGAGTTGCAGCGCGGCGCGCAGTCCGCTCTCGATGGATCGCCGCTTCTGGATGGCGGCGTCCATCTCCTTCTCAAAGAAGTGATAGGTAGAACGCCCTTCTGCCTTGGCCCGGTAGAGCGCGAGGTCGGCGTTCTTCATGAGCACGTCGGTGGTCTCGCCATCCTGCGGCGCGATGGCGATGCCGACGCTGGCGCCGATGGCGATCTGGTGCCCGTCGATCGAGAAGGGCGACGTCATGGTCTTGACGATACGCTCGGCAATCGCGGCGGCGTCGGACGGCTTGTCGATCGGGCGCAGCAGCAGGGAGAATTCATCGCCGCCCAGGCGTGCAAGCAGATCGGTTTCGCGCGTCGTGCCCCACAGGCGCGCCGAGGCCTGCTTGAGCACCTTGTCGCCGATCGAGTGGCCCAGCATATCGTTGATCGACTTAAAGTGGTCGAGATCGATGCACAACACCGCGACCTTCTCGCCACGCTCGATCATCGCTTCGGTGTCGGCCATCTCGTCGAGGAACAATGCCCGGTTGGGCAACTCGGTCAGCGCGTCGTGCCGCGCCAGGTGCTGGATGCGAGCCTCCTGCTGGCGCTGCTCGGTGATGTCTTCATGCGTCGACACGAACCCGCCATCCTTCATCGGATGGTGCTGCATGAGGATGATGCGGGTGCCGAACTCGACCACGGCTTTCTCGTGGAGTCCCCGCGCGATGACGCCATGCCGCCAGGTAATGTACTGCTCGCGCGTGGCGAAGCTGGACGAATGCATGCCCGTGTCGAACAGGTGCCCCAGAATGTCCTCGAGCGGCGTACCCGGCTTCACCATTTCATCGGGCAGGTCGTAGATGCGGGCATAGGGTGCATTGCAGATGACGAGCCGACCCTTGGGGTCGAACATGCACAGGCCCTGGCTGATATTGTTGACCGCCGCGTCGAGCCGGATGTTCTGCCGTTCCAGTTCGCGCCGGCGTTTCTGGATGATCTCGGAGCTGGCGATCTCCTCGGTGACGTCCTCATGCGTCACCACCCAGCCCAGACCCGGCGAGAAGACATGCGCCGTCTCGACGGTGCGACCGGCCGCGAGCAGCTCGCGCGATTTGTAGCGCAGCCCCTGCCGGTTGGCCCTCAGCTCTTTCTTGTAGGCGGTCAGGAACTGCTGTGGTGTCTGGTCGGGATGGTTGCCCAGCTCGGCGGACAGCTTCACCACCTCGTCGAGGCTCATGCCGTCGCGGACGCTGTCGGCGGGGAAGCCATACAGGTCGAGATAGTGCCGGTTCCACATCACGAGCTTGAACTCGCTGGACCACACGCAAAAGCCGTAGGGTATGTTTTCGAGCGCCGCGTCGAGCAGCAAAGTGCTATCCGAATGGCCCTGACGCGCCATTTTCGAAGTCACCGCGATAAATCTCCAACTTCGACGCTGCCCGGAAATCTAGCGCCGCGTCGTTAAGAACGTTTTAAGGCCCTGCAATCGATTACAACGCAACGGGAGCAAGGGCTTGCGGGCCGGACGTTTTGCGCCAATTTGCATGGATTCCTACTCGAGACCGACCTTGAGCATCTCGATTTCCGCCTTGAGCCGCGCGATCTCGAGGTCATAGAGGCGCGCGCAGTCGAGGCGCTTTGGCGAAGGCCCCAGCGGCACGATGATGCGCGCATAGCCGATGGCGCTCTGTTGCCCCGGGCTGGAACCGGGCACGCTGTAGTTCGACAGGTCGCCGCCGGCGACGCCGAAATCGAGATAGCCGCCTGACGAGTTGATCGACTGGCTGCAGCGCACGCCCTCGGACGTGGTGATGGCGTCCTCGCCGCCCGGCCCCATCGGCGGCGATGGCAGCAGGATGCCTTCAGCCGCGGGCACTGAGACGACGGCCAACATAAGTACCGCAGACGCGAGGCAGGATCGGACCCTCCAGGTCCTTGGGCTGGACGCATACGCCAATTGTTCTCTCCTTGAACGCAGGATCGATCTTGAACTTGACGATCACCGGACGCGACGCCCCAGGGGCCAGGCGAAGCTCGGGCGCCGTCACCACGGCGCCACCCACCGGCTCGGTAAACTCCGGGTTCATCGGGGTGACGATGAAGATCATCGATGTCGTGTAGGGATTGCCGATGGTGAGCCGGAACCCCTTGATGTCGGACGGCGTGTCCCCCGCGGCGCGCATGGGCGACAGGGACTGTGCGGCGGCGCCGCCCGCGACGAGCATGGCGGCGACGAATACCGAGACTGCCATCAGCCGCTGCATGTCACCACCGTGCGCGTCTGGTAGGTGCCGGCGGCGAACCCCGCCGCGTTGCTGATCCGGTTGTTGACGTTCATGAGGACCGCCAGTGAAAGCAGGCCCGGTACGGAAAACTGCGTCGTGGATCCCGTGTAACCCTGGTTGACGCTACCCAGCACGCCGCTGCCGCTATAGGCGACGGCAAGGCTGGCCGATCCGACGCCGAAGCCCGCCGGGTAGGCGACAAGTTGCGGCGGCGAGACGGTGACGGTGGCCGTGCCGAGCGACAGGTTGACCACGGTGAATGTCGCGGCGACACCGCCGGCGACGCTGCTTTCAAGGCGCGTGCCATCAGAGCTGAGGGCGAGCGTTCCCGCCGTCCCGAGCGACAGCGTGCAGCCCAGCACCGGGGAGACGGCCGTCGCGAGAAGAGCCGCGAGCAGGAGCCTTAGCTGCATGTGACCACCACCTTCATCTGGTAGGCGCCCGCGGCAAAGCCCAGCGAATTGGAAATCTGCGCGTTCATCGTCAGCAGGCTGAGCGGCAGCGTGCTGATCGAGCGCGTGGTGACTGAGGATGTGAAGGCCTGGTTGGCGATGCCGAGCCCGCTAAGGCCGCTATAGGCGACTTCGGCGACTTCGGTGCCGGCCGTGTAGCCCCCGGGCGTACTGACCCAGACCGGCGGATTGACGGTGAGCGTGTTAGTGCCGATCGAGAGGATCGACAGCACCGCCGGCAGTCCCGCCGTGCTCGACACCACGCCGCCGGCCGTGAGCCCGAGCGTGCCGGGTGTCGACAGGGCAAGAGTACAGATGCCGGTCAGCGTTCCCGAGAAGGTGACATCGGCGGCAGAGGCCGGCGATATCCACAACGGGGCAAGGAGCAGGCAGAAACGCAGACCACGCATGACAAACTCCCGAAACTGACGGCCGCCAGTGTCGGGAGTTTATGGTTAACGGGCGTCAACCACGCGCATTGTGGACGTCCCTTACGGGACGCCACTAGTTCCGGAAACTACTTGCCCTGTGCGATCCGCCGCGCGGCATAGGTCTTGAGCCGGAGCCCGTTGAGGCGAATGAAACCTTCGGCGTCGTGATGGTCGTAGGCGACCGCACCTTCCTCGAAGGTGACGAGATCCATGTTGTAGAGCGAATTGGGCGACGAGCGCGCAATCACATTGGCGCTGCCTTTGTAGAGCTTGAGCGTAACCTCGCCGGCCACGAAGCGCTGGGTGTGGTCGATGGCGGCCTGCAGCATCTCGCGTTCGGGCGAATACCAGAAGCCATTGTAGATGAGCTCGGCATATTTGGGCATCAGCTCATCCTTGAGATGCGCCTCGCCGCGGTCGAGCGTGATGGACTCGATGCCGCGATGCGCCGCGAGCAGGATCGTGCCGCCCGGCGTCTCGTAGAGCCCACGCGACTTCATGCCCACGAACCGGTTCTCGACGAGATCGAGCCGGCCCACGCCGTGCTTGCCACCGAGTTCGTTGAGCCTGGTGAGCAGTTCGGCCGGCGACAGCTTCTCGCCATTGACCGAAACCGCGTCGCCGCGCTCGAAGCCGATCATGATGACCTCGGGCTCGTTGGGCGCCTTCTCGGGATCGGTGGTTCGCTGCGCGACATAGTCCGGCGCCGGCACGGCGGGATCCTCGAGCACCATGCCCTCGGACGAGGTGTGGAGCAGATTGGCATCGACCGAGAACGGCGCTTCGCCGCGCTTGTCCTTGGCGATGGGGATCTGGTTCTTCTCGGCGTAGTTGAGCAGCGCGGTGCGCGAGCGCAAATCCCATTCGCGCCACGGTGCGATGACCTTGAGGTTGGGCGCGAGCGCATTGGCGGTGAGCTCGAAGCGGACCTGGTCGTTGCCCTTGCCGGTGGCGCCATGCGCGATGGCATCGGCACCGGTCTCCTCGGCGATCTCGACCAGGTGCTTGGCAATGACCGGGCGCGCAATGGAGGTGCCGAGCAGGTACTGGCCCTCATAGAGCGCATTGGCGCGGAACATGGGGAAGACGAAATCGCGCACGAACTCTTCGCGCACATCGACGATGCGGATGTCCTTGATGCCGAACATCTCGGCCTTCCTGCGGGCCGGCTCCAGCTCTTCGCCCTGGCCGAGGTCGGCCGTGAAGGTGACGATCTCGGCCTGGTAGTGCTCCTGTAGCCATTTGAGCATGATGGAGGTGTCGAGACCGCCCGAATAGGAGAGCACGATCTTCTTGATGGTATTGGTCATGGCAGCAGGGTTCCGAAGGCGGCACGGGCCGGAAGGGCCCGGAAATCGGGGCGCACCCTAGTGAAGCGCCCCGCCAAGCGCAACCGGGGGCGTTGCGGCCCAAATCGGGGGCTAGGGCCGCTTCACCATGACATAGTCCGTGAACCGGAACGGCCCCATCTGCACCGGCGCGTGGCTTTCGACCTCGAACCCCTGCGAGCGGTAGAAGGCGATGGCCCTGGCGTTGCCGTCATTGACGAAGAGGGCCACCGGCAGGTCCTCGCCGAAATGAGCACGCGCCGCGGCGATGAGACCCTTGCCGAGCCCGAGGCCGCGGGATTCCGCCAGCAGATAGAGCTTCTTGATCCAGACCCGGCCATCGGCCCGGTAGGCTGAACCGAAGCCAAGATCCGCCTCCGCGGTGCCGGCCAGCCAGTATCGATGGTCCCGCTCGGCGATGTCGGCTTCGAGCGTCTCGAGCGCATAGATCTCATCGAGCATCGGCCCGATCCGGTCCGCCGGCAGCACGCCGGCAAAGGCCTCGGGCCAGATGCGATAGGCGAGATCGCGCACACGTGGCAGGTCGGCGGAGGTGGCGGGACGGATGCTTGGCGTCGTCATGGCGGCTATGTTGCTCAGCCGGAGCGGGGTTTCAAGTTGCCAGACGGCATGGCAAGAACGCGCGATGAGCTTCCTTCCCGACACCGCCACGATCCTGGCTTTCGCGCTCGCCGCGCTGGTTCTTGCCATTACGCCCGGACCGGACATGGCGCTGCAGATCAGCCGCGCGATCAACCACGGCTTCTGGCACGGCATTGCCGTGGGTGCCGGCGCGATGAGCGGCATCGTCGTGCATACGACGCTGGCCGCCGTCGGCATCTCGGTGCTGATCGTCGCGGCGCCGCCCGCCTTCCTTGCCCTCAAGATCATCGGCGCGGCCTATCTGCTCTGGCTCGCCTGGCAGGCGATCGTTCACGGCGGCGGCCTGCGGCTGTCGGCGGCAGGACGCGAGACGCCGACGCTCTGGCAGAGCTATCTGACCGGCGTCGGTATCAATTTGCTCAACCCCAAGGTCGTGCTGTTCTTCGTGACCTTCCTGCCGCAATTCGTCGACGCGCACGATCCGGCCGCGAGCCAGAAGCTGTTCTTCCTCGGCTTCGAGTTCATCATCGTCTCCATCCCGCCCCTGGTGCTGACGGTCACCTTCGCCCAGCTCATCGCCGATGCCTTCCGCCGTACAAAGTGGGTCGAGCGGCTGCTCAACTGGGGCTTTGCCGGCGTGTTCACGGTGTTCGCGGCGATCATCCTCACCGCGCAAGCCCGACACGCATGAACTACCGCCACGCCTTCCATGCCGGCAATTTCGCCGATGTGATGAAGCACATCATCCTCACGCGGTTGATCGAGTATCTCAAGCTCAAGCCGTCCGCGTTCCGCGTCATCGACACCCATGCCGGGCTCGGCCGCTATTCGCTGACCGGCGACGAAGCGAAACGGTCACCCGAGTGGATGGACGGTATCGGCAGGCTGCTGAAGGCCGAACTGGCTGCGAAACCCAGAACACTGATCCAACCCTATCTCGACGTGGTCAATGGCGAAAACCAGAACGGCACTCTGGCACGCTATCCGGGTTCGCCGCTGCTGGCGCGAAAACTGTTCCGCGAGCAGGACCGCCTCTCGGCGCTGGAGCTGCACCCGCGGGACGTGATGAAGCTCGCGGCGCTGTTCGAGGGCGATATCCAGGCGCGCGTCACCGAACTCGATGGCTGGCTGGCGCTCAATGCCTATGTGCCGCCCAAGGAGAAACGCGGCCTTGTGCTGATCGACCCGCCCTTCGAGGAAGCGGGTGAATGGCAGCGGCTGGCCGAGGGGCTGGCGAAGGCGCACCGCAAATGGGCCACCGGCCTCTACGCATTGTGGTATCCGCTCAAGGAACCGCGCGAGGTCGCCGGCTTCGTCGCTGCTCTCAAGGCGACCGGGATCGTCAAGGTGCTGCGTGCCGAACTGCTGGTCGAGCGCCCCGTGGCTGGCCGGCTCTACGGCTCGGGGATGATCGTGGTGAACCCGCCCTTCGTGCTCGAGGACGAGCTGCGTGCCATTCTGCCGGCGCTGGTGAAGGCGCTGGGGCGGGACGGCGCGAGCCACAAGCTCGAGTGGATCCGCGGCGAAAGCTAGAGAACGGCGTCCTCGACGATCTCGAACTGCGTGAGCTGCGGCACCCCGATGAGCCCGCGGGCCTGCGCGCCCACCCACATCTGCTGCAGCGCGGCGGCCATGCGGCTGGCCGCATCCGTCGTTTCGAACTGGAGCTCGATCATCACGTGATTGGGGTCGCCGGCCTTCCGGCCGATACGATAGCGGGTGACGCCCATCTGGCGGCGGCCCAGCGGATCGGGATCGAAGCCGCGCTGTTTCCAGGCCTCGTAGTCGGGGACGGGATGTTCCATATGCAGGACGTACATTCGGGCACCTCCTTGATGGCAGCGCGAGCCTAGCATGCCGGGCAGCAGGCCGCGAGCCGCCGCGCATGGCCGGCGCTAGCGCGATGTGAGTTCGTACGTGAAGATCGACATCGCTTCCTCGGTGTCCCTGCCGGTCATCACCTTGCGGTAGAGGGCGAGAGCCGGAGCGTTGACCTGCTCGGTGCCGAGCCATGCATCGGGACAGCCCATTGCCTTGGCCTCGGCGAGGATGGCGCGCAGCAGGGCCTCGCCGATGCCGCGACGCCGGTACTCGTCATCCACCCCCAGCTCGTTGACGAAGAACTCTTCGTCCTTGTCGGGATGGAAGTGGGTGAAGCCCGTCACCATGCCGACGACGAGATCGCCATCGAGCGCAACGAAGATGCGGTAGGTGGGCGTGGCGAGGAAGCGGCGGGTGAGGTCGGGGCGAACCGGCTCGTCGAAGACACCCGGCGCGACGTTGCCGAGCACCTGCTCATCTCCGGCCACGAGCTTCCTGATCTCGATCGCCATGCCAGCGCCCCTCAGCCGATCTCCGTCACCAGCGGCACCACCGCGGAAATGCTCTCGAGCCGCTTGAAGCGCGCGGCGTCACGGGGGTCGTCGTCGAGATCCATCGACCACACATGCTCGGACGGGATATGGACGCCATAGGCGCCGGCCTCGATGGCCGGAACCACGTCGGCGCGCATCGAATTGCCGATCATCATGGCGCGGCCCGGACCATTGCCGTGGCGCGTGAAGATGCGGTCATAGACGAGCCGCGTCTTGTCCGACACGATCTCGATCTCGTCGAAATAGCCCAGGAGGCCGGAGGCCGCGAGCTTGCGCTCCTGATCGAACAGATCGCCACGCGTAACGACCAGCAGCTTGTAGTGCGGCTGCAGCGCCTCGAGCGTCTCACGCACGCCCGGGAACGGGTCGACCGGATGCACCAGCATCGCGCGGCCGAGCTCGAGAATAGAGGCAATCACCGGCGCCGGAACCTTGCCCGACGTGACGGCGATGGCGGTCTCCACCATCGACAGCGTGAAGCTCTTTACGCCGAAGCCATAGTGCAGGACGTTGGCGATCTCGGTGTCGTGCAGCTGCTGGCCAACGCGCGACGCGTCGGCATGGTCCGACAGCAGCGTGACGAACTGCTCCTTGGTGGCCACGAAGTATTTCTCGTGATGCCACAGCGTGTCGTCCGCGTCGAAGCCGATCGTGGTGAGCTCAGGCACTGGTGAGTGCCTCGCGATCCTTCTTCTTGAGCCGCTCGGTCTCGCTCTTGAGCTGGCCGCAAGCCGCGAAGATATCGCGGCCACGCGGCGTACGCACCGGCGATGCATAGCCGGCGCGATTGACGATGTCGGCGAACTTCTCGATGCGCGCCGAAGACGAGCAGTCGTAGTTGGTGCCGGGCCACGGATTGAATGGGATCAGATTGATCTTGGCCGGAATGCCGCTCAGCAGGCGAACAAGCTCGCGCGCATCGGCGTCGGAATCGTTGACGTCGCGCAGCATGACGTATTCGAACGTCACGCGACGCGCATTGCTGAGCCCCGGATAGGCGCGGATGGCGGCCATCAGATCCTTGAGCGGGTACTTCTTGTTGATCGGCACCAGCATGTCACGCAGATCGTCGCGCACCGCGTGCAGCGAGATGGCCAGCATGACGCCGATCTCGCGCCCGGTGGGCTCGATATAGGGGACGACCCCCGAAGTGGAGAGGGTGATACGGCGCTTGCTCAGCGAGATGCCATCCTCGGCCGACGCGATCAGAAGGGCGTTCTTGACGTTATCGTAGTTGTAGAGCGGCTCGCCCATGCCCATCATCACCACATTGGTGATGGCGCGGTTGTCGCCTTCGCTGCCACCCGAGCCGCGGGGCGCGGGGACGAGGCCGCCATCGTCAGGGCGCACGCCGCCCGGGAAGTCACCCAGCCGCTCGCGCGCCATCAGCACCTGGCCGAGGATTTCGCCCGCGGTGAGGTTGCGCACCAGCGTCTGCGTGCCGGTGTGGCAGAACGAACAGGTCAGCGTGCACCCCACCTGCGAGGAGACGCACAACGTGCCGCGATCGGACTCGGGGATATAGACCGTCTCGATCTCGACCGGCGGCAGTAGCGGATTCTTGGGATCGCGGTAGCGGAACAGCCATTTGCGCGTGCCGTCGACCGAAATCTGCTCGGAGACGATTTCGGGCCGGTCGAGCAGGAAGGTGTCGGCCAGCTTCTGGCGCACTCCCTTCTGGATGTTGCTCATCCGGTCGAAATCGGTGACGCCGTGATGATAGATCCAGTTCCACAACTGGCTGCCGCGCATCTTGGCTTCGCGTTCGTCGAGCCCGAGTTCGCTCGCCAGGGCGGTGCGCAGTTCCGGCTTGGACAGCCCCACGAGCGAGGTCCGTCGCTGCGCCTGGGGGCGTGCGGGCTGGCTCGCATGGTCGAGATTGAGAGCGATACTCAAGGGGCTTGGGTCCGGGGCTTTGAAGGCGCGGGGCATAACATAATGCGCCCGGCCGCGCAAAGAAGGGCTGGTATGCGGGGAGTGGGCGACGCCTGGATGCGGGCGGTCAGCAGCCGCCGATGGCGCGGCTGGCGGCGGTCGCACCCGACAGCGAGAAGGTCTCGGTGACGAGAATACCCTTTTCGCTCGTGCCCTCGACGGTCACCGTCGAGCCGGCGCGGAGGGCGCCCGCGAGGTCGTCGTTTTGCGTCGCGTCGAGCAGCCAGGCGGCGTCGCGCTGGGTGAACAGGTCGAAGCTCTTGCCGCTGACGGTGAGGGTCGCCGGCTGATCGGGCGCGAAGATGAACCCGGCAACGAGATTTACCTCATTGCTGACGCCCTCGGCCGGGCGATTGGTCAAATAGAGATAGGCCTGCGTGTAGCCATCGACAGCGGGCGACACGTCGGTGGGCCTACTGAGCGCGAAGCAGACCTGGCCGGTGCCATCGGCCGCCGAATAGGCTGCCCAGTCGCGGAACTCGCCCAGCGCCTGCACGGACTGCGCAGCAGCGGGCGTCGCGCACAGCGCGACCAGGACGGCGAATGGAGCAAGGCGGGCAAGCATCATGGCCCTCGTTTAGCGCAGAGCGGGTGCCATCCTCAATGCATGAAGACGGCCCGACGTTCCGGGTTACGGGCAGGCCGTGTCGATAGCCTGCATGGCGGCAGTGATGCCCGACAGCGAATAGGTGTCCGTGGTCTCGGTCCCCCGGCCCGACGTGCCCTTGACGGTCAGCTTGGAACCCGCCTTGAGGGCCGTGACGAACCCGGCCTCGTCGTCGGTGGAAGCGAGCCAGGCCGCTTCGCTGTCGACGATGTTGGTCGCCGGGTCGTCGGCAATCGACTTCATCGGATAGGCTTTGCCGTCGACGATCGCCTGGTGGAAGAAGCTGTCGGTGGTGGGTTTCATCGGATAGCCCACCAGCGTTTGCACTTCGTTGCGAACCCTGCGGAACACCGGGGCGCCGTTGGCATCCTTGGCGGCAGTGCCATCGGCGTTCACCGCCGGCGCACGGTCGCGGTGGATAATGAGGAAATGCGGAGCGTCGCGATTGATCGGCTTGCCGCCCACTTCCTTGGGCTCGCTGCTCTCGGGCGCGGCCGAAACGAAGCAGATGGCGCCGTTCTCGTCGGCACCCTTCCAGGCGGTCCAAGATTTGAACGTGCCCAGATCCTGCGGCTGAGCCTGTGCGAACACTGGCGCCACGCACGCACCGAGGAGCGCAGTCGCCATCATGCCGGAAAGGACCCGGCGCCGCATCGAAATCATGTCCTGAAACCCCTGAACAAGAAGCAGCCCGTGGAGATCGCCTTCAAAGCTGACACGCTATGGTTACCAAGCTCTCAAAGCCCGGGCGCGGATTGCATGGTGCAAGATCGTCAGCAATCTTGTCGGCAATTTGACGCCGGATTCTCTGGGGATTTCTGTCGCCCCGCCATGGTTAATGGCGGGTTAAGGGCAGCTCACGCCGCCGCGAGCGAATAGCTCTGCTCGACCAGATAGGGCCCTCCGCCCACCGAATTCTTGGACGAGAACAGCACGAAGCGGCGGACGGTGAATTCGAGCGGCGCGAATTGTCCCATATGGTGGATGAGATCGGCGACCTCGATGGCGGAGGCGCCACGCAGGCGCGCCAGCGACACATGGGGGACGAATTTGCGGGCATCGGGCGCGAGGCCGACCCGGCGGAGGATGCGCTCATGCGTGGCCTGCAGGCGCTGCAGCGCCTCGTTGTTCTCAACGCCCGCATAAAGTGCCCGCGGCTTGTCGCCGCCGAAAGTGCCAAGGTGCGACAGGCGCAGCCGGAAGCTCTCGAAACTGGCGGCTCGGTCGAGTTCGTAGCTCACTTCGTCGGCGACATGGTTGTCGACATCGCCGATGAAACACAGCGTAATGTGGTAGTTTTCGGGATCGATCCAGCGGGCCCCGAGGAGGCCACCGCGCTTCAGCGACAGGGCAAGTTGCACGTCGTAGGGGACTTCGAGGCCGGTAAAGAGCCTGGGCAACTGACCCGTCTCCGAAATGCGCGCCGATTCGGACCACCAGCGCCGCAACGACCGTAGCATAGTGAGTCGCCACCGCAAGTTTGTGACAGGCTGCGGCAACTGACCGCGCTAACCCTTTGTGTGCTAACGATTACAGTTTGGTGAGGAAGGAGCGCGGGCCTTGTATTGGGCCCCCTCCCCATCCATATTCCACCGCAAAGGCTCTGCAGCCCAGAGCCTGTCGTTCCTTGAAGGGGAGTAAAATGGCTGAATTCGACCGTCCGACAGTCGCCGCCCGGGCTGATGCAGGCCTGGCGATCGACGAGGGCCTGCGGGCGTATATGCTCAAGGTCTACAACTACATGGGCATCGGTCTCGTGGTGACCGGCCTTGTCGCCTATCTCACCTATACGCAGAGCTTCATCGAGCAGGATGGCCAGATCGTCGGCTTTACCGCGCTCGGCGCCGCGCTGTTCGGCAGCCCGCTGCAGTGGGTGGTGATGCTCGCCCCGCTGGCCTTCGTGCTGGTGCTGAGCTTCGGCATCAACAAGTTGTCCCCTGCGGCAACGCAGATCCTGTTCTGGGTCTTCGCGGCCGTGATGGGCGTATCACTCGCCTCGATCTTCGCCATCTATACCGGCGGCTCGATCGCCAAGGTGTTTTTCATCTCGGCGGCAATGTTCGGCGGCATGAGCCTGTACGGCTACACCACCAAGCGTGACCTGACCCAGATCGGCTCGTTCCTGATCATGGGCCTGTTCGGCCTGATCATCGCCTCGATCGTCAACGTCATCTGGCCGTCGGGCCCGCTCGGCTTTGCGATCTCGATCATCGGCGTCGTGATCTTCCTCGGCCTCACCGCCTGGGATACCCAGAAGATCAAGGAAAGCTACGCCGAGGGCATGGGCCGCGACATGGAGACGAAGGGCGCCGTAATGGGTGCGCTGAGCCTCTACCTCGACTTCCTGAACCTGTTCCTGATGCTGCTCCGCCTGTTCGGCCAGCAGCGGAACTGATCCCAGGCTTAGGCAAGTCTGATTGGCACAAAGAGGGGCCGCGATCTAAGAAAGGTCGCGGCCCTTTCTCTTGTCCGGAATTTCCATGAGCGACCTCGTCCTGCGTCCCTACCGCCCCGACGACATCCCGGCGGTGACGAAGATCTACGGTCACTACGTCCGCGAGACAGTGATCACCTTCGAGACCAGCGCGCCCGACGAAGCCGAAATGGCCAACCGCTTCGCCGCCGTCGCCGGCAAGGGCCACCCGCTGCTGATCGGCGAGATGGGCGGCGAGGTCGTCGGCTACGCCTACGCCTCGACCTATCGCCCACGCGAGGCCTACCGCTTCACTTGCGAGGACTCGATCTATCTGGCGCCAGCCGTCATCGGACAGGGCATCGGCGGCAAGATGCTCGCCCGGCTGATCGAGGACTCGTCGAAGGCGGGCCTCAAGCAGATGCTCGCCGTGATCACCGCCGAGCGCGAGAACTCCATCCGCCTCCACGCCAAGCAAGGCTTCCGCATGATCGGCCGCTACGAGGCGCTGGGTTACAAATTCGACCGCTGGCTCGACATCGTCCACATGCAGCGGGCGCTTTAGCCCAGCAGTTTCCGCATCGGATAGCCTGCGATGCCCCGATGGCCCGCCTCCGTCCAGCCGCGACCGAGGTAGAAATGGCGCGCGGTCGCCGTTGAGTTGAGGCGCGGCCTCGCCCGGCCCCAGTTCCAGTTCCATTGCTTCGAGCAGCGCGGTGCTGACGCCGGCAAAGCGGTGTGCGGGGGCGGCGTAGTTGAGAGTGATCTCGCGCGAGGCGCTGAAGCCGCCAACGGCAGCGATTTGCCCACCGTGCTCCGCCACGACGAGCGTGTTGTCCGGATTGTCGAACCACGCCGCGACGCCGCTGGGCGTCTTGTTGGCGAGCCACTCTGCCAGTCTATCGGGGTCGTTATCGTGGTCGGCGGCACAAAGCTCGGTGATGGACGCGATCAGCACCGCGCTCATCGCCGGCGCATCGGCGCTGCGCGCTTTGCGCACCAGGATCACCTGACGACAGCGAGCTCGAGCACGCGGAGCACCGTATCCAGCTCGTGCCCGCGCTTGAGCACCCGGCCGTCCTCGATGGTGACCATGTACTGGCCCTGCCGGTTCCTGAGCCTGGGGTTCTTCTCGATGACGTAAAGTGGACGTTCGGAGGCGCGCTTGTAGATCGAAAACAGGGCCCGGTCCTTGAGGAAGTCCATGGCGTAGTCGCGCCACTCGCCGGAGGCGACCTTGCGGCCGTAAAGATTGAGGATGGTGTTGAGCTCACGCCGGTCGAAACCGACAAAGGGCTTCTGTCGCGGCGGCTGCGGGCCGCCTCCCATGCCGGGATTGCTCCCGCCGGGGTTCAGGAAATCGAGAAGTTGGGCGCCTTGCTGCTGTGGGTCGGCCTCGGACACTCGCTACGTCCCTGTGACACTATCGTCATCTTGCGATCAAACGCCGGGTCGCGCAAGCCGCTCCGTGCCGTCGGCGTTGACCGCCCGGTTAAGCAAATATCCCATTGCCGCCACATTGTGTCCGCGCTTCAGCCCGATTGGGACGGCAAGGTTCAACCATTGCCTCCAGTGAGTGGCGCCGGGCTGACCGAGCCCCCAAACCATGATGCCCGGCGCCATTCACATCTATCTCCATGCACAGTCATTCCAAGCTCCCGCCCTCGTTGGCGGGAGTTTTGTTTTGGCCGCCAGTGATCGGATCTGCTCCTAGAGCAGGATGCTCGCGGCGCCCAGGATCGGGCCCGGAAGGCCTTCCTTGTCGGACTGGACGAGGATGACGGCCCCATTGCTGCCATTGGCGCTGAGCTCGGAGAGCGGCAGCTTGAGGGTCGTGCCCTCACCGCCCTCCCACGCTCCCAGCATCTGCTTGCCGGTGACGATCTGGGTGTAGTCGATGGTCTTGCCGGCGTTCTCGCCGCGCTCGATCATGACAGAGGCGTGGTCCCTGTAGGTGACGAGCCAGACGACCGCCGCGCCCGCGCCCGGCTTGGCCGCGACGCTGACCTTGAGCATGTCGCCCTTGAGTTCGAGATGGACCGGCAGGTCGAGCCTTGCCTCCGCCAGCGCCCCCTCGACATCGGTCTCGCGCGAGCCGACGACGCCCTTGGTGCCGTTGACGATCAGCTGCGGGGTGAAGATGCGGGACGAGCCCCAGCTCTCCGCGTAAGCCCTTTGCCGGTCGGAATTTTCGGGCGCGCCGAACGTGTCGGGCCAGCCGATATAGTCCCAATAGTCGACGTGCCAGGCCAGCGCGATGACGTCCTCGCGCCCCTGCAACTGGGCAAACTTCGCGTCCGCCTTCGGGCAGGACGAGCAGCCCTGCGAGGTGAACAGCTCGACCACCGCCTTGGGATTGATGCGGATTTCGCCGGCCGCGGCAGGCAAAACGGCCAGCGCGGCCGCGGCGAGAACGGCGAGCAGTGAGATCGATTTCATGCCGCCTTTTTAGGCAGGCGGCGGTGGGGGCGTCGAGTCAAATTGGCGTGTCGGAACAGTGAGCGGCGGTCGAGGATGACGACCGCTCACGTGACGGGTCAGGCGGCGACGAGGTTGCGCAGCACGTAGTGGAGAATGCCGCCATGGCGATAATAGTCCAGCTCGTTGATCGTATCGATGCGGCAGCGGGTGACGACGTCCTTGACCGTCCCGTCCTTGAAGGTGATCCGGACGGTGACCGCCGAGCGCGGCGTCAGCGTCGTGAGCCCCTCGATCGAGATGGTTTCATCGCCGGTGAGGCCCAGCGACTGCCAGCTCTCGCCCTCGGCGAGCTGCAGCGGCAGCACGCCCATGCCGATGAGGTTGGAGCGGTGGATGCGCTCGAAGGACTGCGCCACCACGGCGCGCACGCCCAACAGGCGCGTCCCCTTGGCCGCCCAGTCGCGCGACGAGCCGGTGCCGTATTCCTTGCCGGCGAACACCACGAGCGGCGTCTCCGACTTGGCGTAGTCCATCGCCGCGTCGTAGATGGGCATCTGCGTGCCATCCGGCCCCTTGGTGAAACCGCCTTCTACTCCGGGCAGCATCTGGTTCTTGATGCGGATATTGGCGAAGGTGCCGCGCATCATCACTTCGTGATTGCCGCGGCGCGCGCCGTAGGAGTTGAAGTCCTTGGGCGCGACCTGCCGCTCGGTGAGATACTTGCCGGCAGGCGTGCCGGCCTTGAACGAGCCGGCCGGCGAGATGTGGTCGGTGGTGATCGAATCGAGGAACAGCGAGAGGATGCGCGCATCCTTGATGTCGGTGACCGGCTCGGGCGTCATCCGCAGGCCCTCGAAATAGGGCGGGTTCTGCACATAGGTTGAACCGCTGTTCCACTTGTAGGTCTCGCCCCCCTCGACGGCGATGCCCTGCCAGTTCTCGTCGCCCTTGAACACGTCGGAGTAGCGGCCGAGGAACATCTGCGGCGTGATGACCTTGCGGACGATATCGGCGATCTCCTTGTTGGAGGGCCAGATGTCCTTGAGGTAGACCGGCTTGCCGTCCTTGCCGGTGCCGAGCGGGTCGGTCGCGACATTGATGTTCATCGACCCGGCGATCGAGTAAGCAACGACCAGCGGCGGCGAGGCGAGATAGTTGGCGCGCACGTCGGGGTTCACGCGGCCTTCGAAATTGCGGTTGCCCGACAGCACCGAGGCGGCAACGAGATCGTTCTCGTTGATGCACTCGGAGATGGCGGTCGGCAGCGGACCGGAATTGCCGATGCAGGTGGTGCAGCCATAGCCCACGAGGTTGAAGCCGAGCGCATCGAGGTCGGCCTGGAGGCCGGCCGCGGTGAGGTAGTCGGTGACAACCTGCGAGCCGGGCGCCAGCGAGGTCTTGACCCAGGGCTTGGCCTTGAGGCCGAGCGCCCGCGCCTTGCGCGCCACGAGACCGGCAGCGATCAGCACCGAGGGGTTCGACGTGTTGGTGCACGAGGTGATGGCGGCGATGACGACGTGGCCGTCATCGAGACGGAAGGTCTCGCCATCGACGGCGAAGGTGCCGGCATCGGGCAGGCTCGCTTCCTCGGGAATGTCGTCGACGCCGGTGGCGCCTTCATCGACGAAGCGGCTTTCGCCGACCGATTCGGGCAGCTTGGTGCGCTCCTTGCGGCCGCCGGCGATGTCCTTGAGCGCGGTGGCAAAGCCCGCCGCCGCATCCTTGAGCGCAACACGGTCCTGCGGGCGCTTGGGGCCCGAGAGCGACGGCACGACAGTGCTCAAATCGAGCTCGAGCGTGTCGGTGAACACCGGGTCGGCCGATTCGGTGGTGCGGTACATGCCCTGGGCTTCCGAGTAGGCCTTGACCAGCGCCACGCGCGCGGCGTCACGGCCCGAGGTCTCGAGATAGCTGAGCGTGTCGGCATCGACGGGGAAGAAGCCGCAGGTCGCGCCGTACTCGGGCGCCATGTTGGCGATCGTCGCCTGGTCCTCGAGCGAGAGGTAGTCGAGGCCGGGGCCGTAGAATTCGACGAACTTGCCGACGACGCCCTTCTTGCGCAGCATCTCGGTGACCGTCAGCACGAGGTCGGTGGCGGTGATGCCTTCGTTGATCTTGCCCGTCATCTTGAAGCCGACGACTTCGGGGATGAGCATGGTGATGGGCTGGCCGAGCATGGCCGCCTCGGCCTCGATGCCGCCCACGCCCCAGCCGAGAACGGCAAGGCCGTTGACCATGGTGGTGTGCGAGTCGGTGCCCACGAGCGTATCGGGATAGGCGACGATCTCGCCGGACTCGTCGTCCTTGCGGGTCCATACGGTCTGCGCGAGATATTCGAGATTGACCTGGTGGCAGATGCCGGTGCCGGGCGGAACGACGCGGAAATTGTCGAACGCCTTCTGGCCCCAGCGCAGGAACTCGTAGCGCTCGCCATTGCGCTCATATTCGAGCTCGACGTTCTGCTGGAACGAGAGCGGCGTGCCGAACGAATCCACCATCACCGAGTGGTCAATGACGAGATCGACCGGGACCAGCGGATTGATCTTCTGCGGATCGGCGCCGAGCGCCGCCGTTGCGTCGCGCATGGCCGCGAGGTCCACCACGGCGGGGACGCCGGTGAAGTCCTGCATCAGCACGCGCGCCGGGCGGTAGGAGATTTCGTGCTCGGAGGTGCGGTCGCTCAGCCACTGGGCGATCGCCATGATGTCGGTCTTGGTGACGGTGATCCCGTCCTCGAAGCGCAGAAGATTCTCGAGCACCACCTTCATGGAGTGCGGCAGCTTGCTGACCCCCGGCAGGCCGTTCTTTTCGGCCAGCGGCAAAGAGTAATAGCTGTAGGTCTTGTCCCCGACCGTCAGAGTGGTCTTGGACTTGAAGCTGTTGAGCGATTGGGTCACGTGTCCGCCTGTTCAAAGGGTTGAAGGCAGCGAGAGCGGCCCCGAGACGCTTGAAACCGCGCCGGGACCGGGCGCCAGTCTGGAAACGTTCCAGACTTTGAGGGCCTTATAGTCAATGAATATGACGCTTGCCAGCCTCGCCATTGGTTGAAATAGGCATGACCGCCATGGCTCCGATCCCGCCCCCTCCGCCCGCGCTGCTCATGGGCAGCGACCTGACGCTCACCCGGGGCGGCCGGACCCTGTTTGAGGCGCTGACGGTGCGGCTCGGCGCCGGCGAGGTGCTGGTGGTCGAGGGACCGAACGGCGCCGGCAAATCGAGCCTGCTGCTGACCCTGGCGGGCGTGCTCCACCCCGACAGCGGCAGAGTGGCGGGCGCCGAAGCCGACGCGCCGCACCTGCATTTCCTCGGCTATGGCTCGGCGGTGAAGACCCGGCTGACAGTGGCCGAGAACCTTGCCTTCTGGAGCACGATGTACGGTCCGAGCGGGATCGATGCCGCGGCTGCGCTCGACCGCGTCGGCCTCGCCCACACGGCCGAGCTGGATGCCGGGGTGCTGTCGGCGGGGCAGACCCGGCGGCTCGGCCTCGCGCGCCTGCTGGTCAGCCGGCGGCCGGTCTGGCTGCTCGACGAGCCGACGGCGTCGCTCGACGCGGCCGGTAGCCGGCTGGTGGCCGAGATGATCGACGCGCAGGCCGCGCAGGGTGGCGGGGTGGTGGTGGCGACGCATGAGCACCTGCCGCTGACCGCCAACCACCGCTCCCTCCGGCTCGGAGCACCGCAATGAGCGCCATCCTTGCCATCATCGGCCGCGATCTGCGGCTGGCGGCGCGGCTGGGCGGCGACGCGCTGACACTGGTGCTGTTCTTCGTGATGGTGGGGGCCGTGGTGCCCTTTGCCATCGGCCCCGACCGGGTGCTGCTGGCCCAGCTCGCGCCCGGAATCGTGTGGATCGCGGCGTTCCTTTCGATGCTGCTCGGCCTCGACCGGCTGTTCCGCGCCGACGAGGACGACGGCTCCCTGCTGCTGCTGCGCCATGCGGCGATTCCGCTCGAGGCGGTGGTGGCGGCAAAACTCGTGGCCCACTGGCTGCTGACCGCCCTGCCGCTGGTGGTGGCGAGCCCGATCCTGGCGGTCCTGCTGGCGATGGACCAGGCGACCTGGGTCGACACGGTGCTGGCGCTGCTGGTCGGCACGCCGGCGCTCACCGCCTTCGGCACCATCGGCGCGGCGGTGACGGTATCGCTCAAGCGCGGCGGGCTGCTTGCCCCGGTGCTGATCCTGCCGCTCTGCATTCCGGTGCTGATCTTCGGGGTAGCCGCGATCGGCGCGCCGGAGGGCAGCAATGCCGCCTTCCTGTTCCTGAGCGCGATTTCGCTGGTCTCCGTGGCGTTTTGCCCGTTTGCGGCGGCGCTGGCGCTTCGCGTAAGTGGAGAATAGGCCCGTCCGGCGAAAGCCGGACCCGGCCAGGGACACCAGCGCGGCTCAGATACCCGCCTGCGCGGGAGTGATGTCCATGGTAGGATTGAACTTGTGACCGACCTCGCCAGCCAACCCAAGCCCAACTGGTTCTCGCGCCTGGCCCATCCGGGCAGCTTCATGGCGTGGAGCCGGCCGCTGGTTGTGCCACTGGCGGTCGCCACGGCGTTGCTGTTCGTGGCCGGGCTCTATGTCGGCTTCTTTCGCGCCCCGCTCGAAACCGAGAATGTCGGCAGCACCCTGCCGCTGCTCTACATCCACGTGCCCAATGCCTGGCTGAGCCAGTTCGTCTATGGCGCCATGTTCGTCGCCGCCTTCGGCACGCTGGTGTGGCGCCACCCGCTCGCCGACGTTGCCGCCAAGGCCGCGGCGCCGCTCGGCGCGACCTTCACCGTGCTCGCCCTGTTCACCGGCTCGCTCTGGGGCCGCCCGACCTGGGGCACGTTCTGGGAATGGGACGGGCGGATGACCTCGACCCTGATCCTGCTGTTCATCTACCTCGGCATCATCGCCCTGTGGCGCGCCTTCGAGGACCAGCTCAAGGCGGCGCGGATCGTCGCCATCGTGACGCTGGTGGGCGGCATCGATATCCCGATCATCAAATTCTCGGTCGACTGGTGGAACACCCTGCACCAGCCGGCCAGCATCATCACCGCCACCGGCCCGCGCATGGCGGGCAGCGTGTTCCTGCCGCTGCTGCTGATGCTGCTCGGCTTCACGCTGCTGTTCCTGACGTTGCACATCGTTTCGATGCGCACCGAAATCCTCCGGCGCCGCGTCGACTCGCTGAGCCGCCAGGCCGCAGCACGGGGGGCGGCATGATCGACCTCGGCCCGCACGCCCTGTTCATCGTTGCCGCCTATGTCGGCGTTGCGATCGTCGTCGCCGCGCTGATCGGCTGGGTGGCGTGGGGCTCGGCCAATGTGAAGCGGCGGCTCGCCGCGCTCGAAGCGCAGGGCGTGCGCCGCCGCTCGGACGGAGCGGCAAGGTGAGCAAGCCGCTCCGCCTGCTCCTCGCGCTGCTGCCCTTGGTCGCGCTCGTCGCTTTGCTCGGCGTCTTCGCGCTCAACATCAATCGCGACCCCTCGCTGATCCAGTCGGTGCTGATCGACAAGCCGGCGCCGCAGTTCACCCTGCCCGCGGTCGAGGGCACCGGCGTGCCCGGCTTCGACACGGCGGCGCTGGCGGGCGAGGTGACGGTGGTCAACGTCTTTGCCAGCTGGTGCATCCCCTGCCGCGACGAGCATCCGGTGCTCGAGGCGCTGAAGGCCCAGACCGGCGTGCGCCTGTTCGGCATGAACCAGAAGGATGCCGCCGAGAATGCGGTGGCCTTCCTCACCGAGCTGGGCAATCCCTATGACGCGATCGGCGCCGATGCCAATGGCCGCACCTCGATCGACTGGGGTGTCTATGGCGTGCCCGAAACCTTCATCGTCGACGCCAAGGGCGTGATCCGCTTCAAACATGTCGGGCCGCTCGAGATGGACGACATCGCCAAGGAGATCATCCCGGCGATCGAGAAAGCCAAGCAGAGCTAGCGGCGCGCCGCTGGACCAGCGGAACGGCCTGCCGCCAGACTCGTTCGTCCTTCAGGCACCAGCTTGAGGAGACACAGATGGAACGGCTTCCCGACAGCATCGATATCGGCACGAGGGTGTTCGACAGCGAGCGCCATGAGATCGGCAGGGTCGACGGCCTCAAATATCCCGAGAATGCGACGGCTCCCGACATCGAGCCGGCAACCGTCGATGCGGCCGACACGCCCGAGGACAACACGATCATCGGCGCCATGGCCGAGGCCTTCGGCCGCGAGGACATTCCCGAGCCGCTGCGCAGCCAGTTGCTGCGCGACGGCTACATCCATCTCGACGCCAGGGGCCTGTTCGCACACGACCGCTACATCCTGCCCGAACAGATCGCGCGGGTGGACGCCGACGGCATCCAGCTCAACGTCACCCGCGACGCGCTGATCAAACGGCCGAACTGACGCTCAACCCTCGAGATCGAGCATCTCGACCGGTGGGCCGGGGAACTTCGAATAGTCTTCGATCCCGCCCACCAGTTCGTTGACGGCGCGCGCCGCCTGGTCCATCGCGGAATGAGCGTAGGCATAGGCGCCCGAGTCCGAATTGGCGATCGCGATGCGCCCCCACCCCTTGCGCGCCGCCTCGATGGGCAGTGGCCCATCGGGCCAGAACGTATCCCACGGGCGCATATATTCGAGCGCATAGCCGTGGCTCCAGCGATTGCAGGTGATGCCCTCGATGTCGCGCGCCGCATCGAACCCGTAGGCCGACAGCGCCCGGTCGAGCATGTCGCGGATCTCGCGCTCCATGTCCTCAAAGCTCACGGTGGTGAGGTATTGCCGCCCCGCGGCCGCCTGTTCGCGGGCGGTCATCGTCGCGTCGCCGGTGGTTGGGATTTTGCTCAGATGCAGGATGATCGGATCGGCCGGCACATCGGCGAAGGTGTAGTCGCCCACCGAGACGGGGAAGTCGATCTCGGCGCCGTTCCAGAAGCCGGTCACGTCGTTGAAGCCGGCGATCTTGGCCTTGTCGAGCGCCTCCCAATTGCGCAGCTGCACATTGGTGTAGATCAGCGGCACCTTGTGCTGGTCCTGCAGCGCCGCGACCTGCTCTGCGCCGATCTCGTCGGTGAGATAGGGAATGATGCGGTGCCAGCAGGCGAGGATGAGATGGCCGGCGGTGGCGGCCTTGAGCTTGCCGTCCTCCACATAGGTCGCGACGACGCCGGTGGCGCTGGCCGGATCGCCCTCATGGGCGACCTTCACCACCGACGCACCGAGCCGGATGCGGGCCGGCGACCCCTCGACATCGAGCCTGCCATAGTCGACGTCGTTGTTGACCAGCTCTTCCATGCTCGAGCCCGGCAGGGCATCGGGGATGAGGCCGCGGACCAGCGCCCGGGCGACGCCGGCATTGCCGTCGGGGAAGTGGTAGATGTAGGGGTCGGGATCGGTGAGGGCGAGGCGGCCCGAGGGGCTCATGGTCTTGTAGGGGCGGTCGCCCAGGTCGAGCCCGCCGAAGCCGGGGTTCCAGTTGCCCCACGCATCGAGCGCCGTCACCGCATCGATGCCGGCGCCGAAATAGGCTTCCGTCGAGCGCTGGAAATACTTGACCAGCTCGGCATCGTAGCCGGCAATGACGGTGAGGAAATCGGCATAGGTCGTCTGTGCCAGGATCTCGAACTTCTCCGCGCGCGACTTGCCCGCAAGATAGTCGGGCGGACTGTCGATGAGCTCGATGAGGTCGGTCTTGGCCACAGCATTGAGCGGCGTGTCGGGCACCCAGTCGGCCGCGGCGTCGGTGGTGATCACCAGCTTGTCGACGCCCCAATCCTCCTTCCGGAACAGGATTCCATCGCCCAGCTCGCGCTCCTCGTGCCATGCCTGATCGTAATAGGTCTCGAACTTGCTGAGGTCGATGCCGATATCGGCGAGCAGCGTCTTGACCGCGCCGGAGAAATAGGTGGGCGTCTGCATCGACTGGCTGCCGCCATAGCCGATGAGCTTCTTGCCGTTCGAGGCGGTGAACTCGTTGCGGCGCGCATGGCCGCCGAACTCGTCATTGTTCTCGAGCACCAGCACCGTGGCATCTGGCTTCTGCTGCCGGTAGAGATAGGCCGCGGCAAGCCCGGAGATGCCGCCGCCCACGACGATGAGGTCGTAGCTCTCGCCCGTCGCTTCGACCGCTGGATCGCTGTTCCAGAAGCTGCCGTCGCGCAGGGCGTGGCCGATGGTCATGGCCGTCTCGGAGTGACCGCGCAGGCCCGTGAGCGCGGCCGGATCGCCGGCCGGGGTCGTCGCCATTGCAGGGCGCGGCAGGCCCGCCGCGCCGAGCGCGGTGGCGCCGACGGTGAGCGCCACGCCGTTGAGGAAATCGCGCCGGCTGATCGGCCGGTTCATGCCAAGACGGATATCGCGGTCGGACAAGGCCATGAGAAAACTCCCTGAAGCTTTCGGCCCAGGGAGTGTTACGCGATTGATCGGGGCTGGCTAGAGGTCGATCTCGATGTCCACGCGCTGGTCGCCGTCGCCGCCGCGCCGGATCTCGTCGGCGGCGCGACGCAGGATGTCGGCGAGTCGGCGCTGGTTTTCGGGGTCGCGGTCCTTGGCCGCTTCCTTGATCGCCTGCTTGAGGTCCTTGCGGGCTTCGTTCACCTCGGGCTCGACATCGTCCATGTCGCGATCCGGCCGCGGCGGCGCCTCGTGCCAGCCGCGCTCGGCTTCTTCCCAGCGAGCCCGCACCTTGTGCACCTGCTCGCCGATGCGGCCCAGATGCGCCAGCGTCGACTCCACCGCTTCGCGGTTGCTGTTGAGGTGCACCCTGCCCTCCTCGGTGATGGTGTAGAGCCGCTTGTTGCCCTCGGCGGTCGAGGTCACGTAGCCGGCCTCCTCGAGGAAGGTCAGCGCCGGGTAGATCACGCCGGGGCTCGGCGAATAGATGCCTGCGGTCTTCTCCTCGATCGCCTTGATCAGGTCGTAGCCGTGGCGCGGCTGCAGCTCGATGAAATAGAGCGCGATCAGGCGCAGATCGCCCGAGGCCAGCATGCGGCCGATGCGGATGCTGTCGCCAAACCCGCCCCAGTCGCCAAAGCCGGCGCCACCCGGCCCGCCCCAGCCACCGCCGAAGCCGCCGCGGCGGCCCATGCCCTCGAACTTGCGCCACATGCGATGCTGGGCGCGATGCAGCCGGTCATGGGCGCGGCCGAAATGCTCGTCATGGTCATGCATATCGTGTCTCCGATATATCTTACGATAGTCGGAAGATACGATCGGCCACGATCGGCTTCAAGATAGGTCGTAAGATATATCTTACACGATCAGGAAGTCGGCGTGGGTGAGGCTGAGCCTGCTGTCGAGTGTGGCAAGCAGCACCCGAGCCGCCGCGCCGGTCCCATCGGCGTCGTAATAGAGCTTACCTGTATCCTTCTCGTAGATGAGGCGGTCGCTGCTGTCATGCGCGCGGCCGGTCTGGTTGGCGTAGAACATGGCGCGCGGCAGCACCCCCGGGCTGAGTGCGGGGAAAACTGCATCGTCGAGCAGGATGACGTCCTGGCGCGGTTTGAAGTCGGTGATGGTGTCCCTGTCGCGGCTCCGCGGTGCGGTATCGAACAGGAAGAAATCCCGGCCCGAGCCGCCGGTGAGCGTGTCGTGGCCGGTGCCGCCCGCCAGCGTATCGTTGCCCCTGCCGCCCGAAATCTTGTCCTTTCCGCCGCCGCCAGCCAGCAGATTGGCGACGTCGTTGCCCGTGAGGGTGTCGCCGAAGCGCGACCCCAGCAGGTTCTCGATGCTGAAATAGGCATCGCCCCTGGCGTCGCCGGTGTTCTTTGCGGGCGACTTGAGGTGGGCGGTGATCTTGCCGGCAGCATCGGCATAGCTGGCGGTGTCTCGCCCAAGCCCACCATCGAGCGTGTCCCGATCGGAACCGCCAGCCAGGGTGTCGTCGCCCTCATTGCCATAGAGCTTGTCGCGGCCGGCCCGACCCCAGATGACGTCGTCGCCGGTGAGCCCGGCGAGAACATCACCGTAGGGCGTACCGGCGATGACATCGGCGCCGGGGCTCGCGCCGACAGTGGTCTCGCCGATATTGATGAGGGTTGGGCGGTTGCCGTAGCCGGCTGCTACATCGCTGAGGATGATCTGCCGCCAGGCCTCGAACTGGACATAGAAATCCGCCAGCTCGACGTTGAAGGCCGTCCGGAACGCATCCGCGACCGTCGCCCCGCGACCGATCTCCTCCCCCAGCGTGCGCAGCGCGAGCCGCCCCGAGGGCGCCTCGGAGACCAGCCACTCGATGGCGAGGTAGCCGACATGGCCCGACCAGACGACGTTCTCAACGTCGCGAACGGGGCCATCGAGCTCGCGGCTTTGATACGCCCCATTCAACATGAAAGGATTGACCGTCGCCCATGTGAGCCGCCCCGCATCGACCAGCGCCGAACAGGCGAGATACTCGGCGATGCCCTCATTGAGGGCATTTCCGAGCGACTGATTGTGGATGTCGAGCGCGCCGAGCCACGACTGCCAGCCATGTGCCCATTCGTGGATGACAGTGTGGAGGATATGGACCTCGGCGCTGATGCCGAAATAGTCGAGGTTCTGAATCCACTGCGGGTGACCGACATCGAAGAACGGCCTTATCCCGTTCTCATCAAACGCCGTCGCCCCGGCGCCGCCACCGCCGGGCTCCTGATTGCCCAGGCCCGTATTGACGATCTTGACGGTGATGGTGGCCTTGACGCTGTCGGCAATGTCGCCGCCCATGACGCGGGCGAAGTAGTCATGCGCCAAGGCGAACCCTGACCGGATCAGTTGCTCCTGATCACTGGGTACGTTACCGGCAATATCAAAGATCATCGCATTCCCCCTGCACCCTGCCATTACTACGCAGAGCGCGGGGGGATGCTACATCTATTTACCGGATCGCTGCGATGTACCTTTCGGCGCTGCGCTGGACGGCGGCCTTGGCGTCGTGGTCGAGGACGCGATCCCACCAGCCGGCATAGATGCGGTCATAGGCGAAGGGTCTTACGGCCTTGACGATGCGCTCGACCATGCGGGCGTTCATCGGGATCAGGTTGGGATAGGAATACATGAAGCTGACCCAGCTTGTGTCGGGCACCACCATGATGGAGTCGCCCGTCAGCAGCACGCCGCGCCCCTCGGCGCCCTCGGCCCAGTGCAGCACGCTCGACCCGGTGAAATGCCCGCCGGTGCGCACCAGCGTGATGCCTGACGCGATCTCCTGGGTTTCGCCGGACCAGTAGCGGATCGCCGGATCGGGCCGCATGACATAGTCGCGATGATCCTCGTGCAGATAGACCGGCACACCACCGAGCGCCCGGCTCCAGTCGACCATGGTGGAGAAGAAGTGCGGATGCGAGATCGCCATCGCCCGGATGCCGCCCCTCGTGGCGATCGCCCGCAGCGCCTCGTCGGTGATGACGGGCGTGCAGTCCCACATCACCCCGCCATCGGGCCGTTCGACGACAAGCGCGCGCTGCCCGATCGCGACCTGCGGCTTGGAGCCCAGACCCCACAGTCCCGGCTCCAGCTCCCGCAGCTCGTTGACGTGATCGGACTGCAGTTCCTCGAGCGTGGTCCAGCCCTGGCCCCTGGCGTTCACATATTGCCGCTCGTCGGCGCAGATCAGGCAGACATTGCGCGGCGCATCGGTTTCGGCATAGCCGACGCCACAGGTTGTGCAGATATATGACGGCATAGGATCACTCCGGCTGGAGCAGAAAGCCTACTGCTGTCGCTTCCACATCTCCAGCGCGCTGAGGCTGTCGCCGGCCCGGGCGATGGCGAATTGATAGATGTCCAAGCTGGTTACTCTGACGCCATAGTAATTGTCGCGGGCCCGCGCCTCGGTCTTGAGGCGGAGGATGAGGTCGCGGTCGCAGATGTTGAGGTCGACCTTCAGCGAATCGTCGCGCGCCTGGCGCACGGCGAAGTCGAACGGGTCCCAGCCCCACAGGTCGATCTTCCACGGATCGCCCTGCGCGTCCTTGAATTTGAGGCCCCAATAGAGGCCGGCGCCCAGCGGATGGGGATCGACCCAGTCGTTGAGATAGGTCGCTTCGTGCAGCGGCAGACCGATGGTCTCGAAGAAATCGGCGAGCGTGCCGCCGAACGCCATCCAGTCGCGCCAGCGCTCGGCCTCGACGGCCATGTGGATGTCGATGTCGCGCCACACCATCAGATCGTAGCTGGCGCTGCCGGTGACGGTGGGCTGGGCGAAATTCTCGGCCAGCAGGTCGAACAGCCCCGAGCCGCTCAGGAACTCATAGGCTTCCCTGCGCAGCTCGCTGGCTTTTTCAGCGCGCTCGGCCGGACTTGCCACACCTACCCCCAAAAACGAAAAACCCGGCCGCGATAGATGGCCGGGTTTCTGAAATTGGCAAGAGGGCTGGCGCCCTCGCGGCCTTATTCGGCCTTGGGCTCGGCCGCGGCGGCTGCTGCCTCGGCGGCTTCCTTGTCGGCCAGTTCCTTGGCCAGAGCCTCGGCGGCGGCGATCTTCTCTGCTTCGCGGGCGGCCTTGGCCTCCGCGGCGGCATCGCGCTCGCCCGCTTCGATCTTCTTGGTGCGGGCCGAGGTCGACTCGAAGATACGGGCCGACTTACCGCGACGGTCGCGCAGGTAGTACAGCTTGGCGCGGCGCACCTTGCCGCGCTTCAGCACTTCGACGCGGTCGATATTGGGGCTCAGCACCGGGAAGACACGCTCGACGCCCTCGCCATAGGAAATCTTGCGGACGGTGAAGCTCTCATTGATGCCGGTGCCGGTGCGGGCGATCACGACGCCCTCATAGGCCTGCAGGCGCTCTTTTTCGCCTTCACGCACCTTGACCCACACCTTGACGGTGTCGCCATGAGTGAAATCGGGGATCTTGGCCTTGGCAGCCAGCTGGTCGAGCTGCTCTTTCTCGAGCTCGGCAATGATATTGGGCATTCTCAGATTCCGTTCTGATCTTTTCAAAGGGGCGTTTTGCCGAGTGTTGAGCTCAGCCGCCCGGTCTTGGTTTTGCACGGAGTTGTGTGACGTTATTGGCCGCCCGCTTGGGCAAGCGAGCGGGCCTATAGAGGAGATTTGCCGAGGAGTCCAGCGCGCCGGCCGGACACCGGGCTAGCGGTGCAGCCTGAGCCGGGTGACGGCGCCGAGGGCGAGCATCATTCCGGCGATCATGAGCAGGGTCATGCGATCCTCCTGCCCTTCGAACGTCACAGCCGCAGATTCGATCCGGCGGCGGCGCTTCAGAGGCTCGAGAGCAGCGCGTCCAGCTCGCCGGCGACGAAGCGCGCCGTGAACAGCGAGCCATAGTTGGAGTTGCCGGGAATGGCCCTGACCTTGCCGGCTTCCACCGCGGGCAGGCGCCGCCAGATCGGATCGGTATCGAGGTCGGCGAGCCCGCCTGAGCCGACGTCGCCAATGACGATGGCGTCGATGCCGCGAAGCACCTCGAGGATGTTCTCGGAACTGACAGTGACGCCGTCGCCCTCGATCGACCCGGGCTCGACGGTGCGGGCGCCAAGATCGTCGAGCATCGCCCGCTTGATCCCGAGCCATTCGCTCGCGCCGGGAGCATGGACGTAATAGGTCTTGGTGCGCGCGCTGTAGAGCACCGACGCGATGCGCCGGGTCGCGAGCACCCCTTCGTGCCGCCGTCGCATGCCGGCGATCATCGCCTCATAGTCCGCGACCGCGGCCTCGGCGCGCTCCTCGAGCCCCAAGCAGCGCGCGAGAAAGCGCAGATCGGCCTGCCAGGGCGATTTGAACGATGTCGGCAGCGTCGGAGCAGCGCGCGAGAGCTGCGCATAGGGCCACCAGTCGCGCTCGGGCGAATCTGCGCAGCAGATGATCAGGTCGGGATCAAAGCCCAGAATATGCTCGACCGCCGCCGGCAGGGCCAGGCGCGCCGTCGTGTCCGGGAACGGCACCCAGGGACGGTCGTCGGCATAGCCGGCGGCGACCAGCGGGAGCCCCAGCACCAGCGCCGGCTCGACATCGGTGCGGTAGTCGATGGCGACGATGCGCCGGGGCGAGGCGGGCAGCGATGGGCATGCCGCGCCGGCCCGGACCGAGGGCACGGGCAGGGCGGCGCCGGCCGCAACGGCCGCGGCGCCGCGGAGGAAGAATCTGCGAGTGAGGGACATGGGAGGCCCGGCCGCTGCGCGGCCGGCCGTTTCCGGATCAGATCAGAGCCAGCCCGCGAGGACGCCGACGCCAGCAAGCGCGAACAGCCCGCCCGCCACCTGCGCGACGGCCCGGCCATACTTGCCCACCAGCCTTGCCACGCCCATCGCGGCGAGGATGCCGGCGGCATGGAGCAGCGCGGTGGCCGTGATGAAGCCCAGCGCGTAGGTGAGGCCGGCCGCGTCGGCCGGCATTTCGGCGCCATGCGCATGGCCGTGGAAGATGGCGAACCCGCCCACCAGCGCCATGGCGGCAACGACGGGCATCGGCCGGCCGAGGGCTGCGACGCCGCCGATCACGACCGAGCTGAGGGCAATGCCCAGCTCGACGAACGGCACGTCCACCTGGCCGATGCCGAGCAGGAAGCCGACGGCCATCATGCCCACAAAGCTCAGCGGCACGAGCCACACTGCGCGCCCACCCAGCACGACGGCAAACACACCGACGGCGACCATGGCGAGGACGTGATCGAGGCCCCCGACGGGGTGCGCGAAGCCATGGAGGAATCCGGCGGTGTCACCCGCACCCGTATGGGCGAAGGCCGCGGTCGGCAGGGCGATCAGAGACAGAGCGAGGAGGGGGGCAAGCGCGCGCATGTTTTCCTTTCGGGACCAATGTCCCCGTGTTCGGCCCTTGACGTCCTCCTGACGCCGGACACCCCGCTCCGCCTGCCGATGGACCGGAGGCGCGCATGAAGCGGGATTGGTCCGGTCCAGTCGGCGGGGGGCGGCGCAGTCATGCTGCTTACCGGTCCACCCGTTCGGGCACCGTCGCGGCTATCTGTGTCATCAAGCTTGACCCCGATCAATATGCGGGCCGCGGATTTGACGCATTTGGGAGCACGTCCAATCTGCTATAGAGCCACCCCATGAGGATCGACGGCACCGCCACACGGCCCTATCTGCGCGAGACGCTTCTCGCGCTGGCCGTCATTGCGCTGACCTTCCTCAATTTCGGCCATGTGTCGGTGACCGCCGCGGGCGATTTCCGCTTCACGCCCGACAGCTGGTGCGGCGACCCGCTGCTGCCTGATACCCCCAGCCATGCGCCCTGCCACGCCTGCCGTGTCGGCGGCGCGGACCTGCCGCCGCCACCGGCCGCGGTGCAGCCCATCGCCTTTGTGGCGGTCCGGATCGCCTATGCTGCGCCGGTTGCTCCGGCCGATCTGGCAGCGCATCGAGGCCTGCCGCAGTCGCGCGGACCACCGGCACTCGCCTGATCTCTTTCCGACACGTCGTTCAACCGGCCGCGCACCGCGCGCCACACATCACGAGATCACGATGAACCGCATTCTCACGGGCGCTCTCGCCCTCCTCCTGCTTGCTTCCCCCCTTGCCGCCCCGGCCCAGGACAGCCCGGCACCGGCCGCCGCCACGATAGCGCTTGGCGATATCGAGATCAGTGGCGCCTTCACCCGCGCCACGCTGCCCAACGCCCCGGTCGGCGCGGGCTATCTCACGATTACCAACAAGGGCACGGCCGACGATCGCCTGATGTCGGCAAATTCGCCCGTGGCCGGCATGACGCAGATCCACGAGATGAAGATGGAAAGCGACGTCATGAAGATGACCGAGCTGCCCGACGGCCTCGCCATTCCCGCCGGCGGCACGGTGTCCCTGGCGCCGGGCGGCCTCCACATCATGTTCATGAAGCTCAACCAGGCCTTCGCCGAGGGCACGACGATCCCCGTGACGCTGACCTTCGAGAAGGCGGGGAGCGTCGACATCGACCTCGCCGTCGGCCCGATCAATGCCGACGAGCCGTCGCACGACATGGCGGGACACTGAGCATGCGCACCTTCCGCATCGTCCTGTGGACCCTCGTCGTCGTCGCTGCGATCGGCGCCACGGTGCTGTTCTTCACCCGCCCGCAGGTGGTGAACGGTCCGGGCGGCGGTCAGTTCGCGCTGGTCGACCAGCGCGGCAACCCGGCCGACAATTCGGTGTTCCTCGGCAAGCCGTCGCTGCTGTTCTTCGGCTATACCCACTGCCCCGATGTGTGCCCCACCACCATGGGTGAAATGCAGGGCTGGTTCGCCGCACTCGGCGACGAAGCCAAGACCCTGCAGGGTGTGTTCGTCACCGTCGATCCGGTCCGCGATACGCCCGAGATCCTCGGCGACTATGTGAGCTTTGTGTCCGACCGGATCGTCGGGCTCACCGGCTCGGAGGCCGAGATCGACAAGGTGGTGCGCGACTGGGGCGCGCTGGCCGAGAAGGTGCCGCAGGACGATGGCGGCTACCTGATGAACCACACCGCCTCGGTGTTCCTCGTGAACGCCAAGGGCGAGTTCGCCGGCACCATCGCCTATGGCGAGAACACCAGCACGGCGCTCGAAAAGATCAGGCGGCTGGTGGCCAACAGCTAGCGCAGCAGATCGGGGCGGCGCGACCGGGTGAGCGTCTCGCTCGCCTCGCGCCGCCACCTGGCCACCTTGCCGTGGTCGCCGCTGGTGAGCACGGCGGGGATCTCGCGGCCCTCGAAGACGGCCGGCCGCGTGTATTGCGGATATTCCAGAACGCCGTTCTCAAAGCTCTCGTCGGCGTGACTGTCCTCGGCCCCGAGCACGCCAGGAATGAGCCGCACAACGGCCTCGAGCAGCACCATCGCCGCGACCTCGCCGCCGGCGAGCACATAGTCGCCGATCGAGACTTCCTCGAGATTGCGCGCCTCGATCACGCGCTCGTCGATTCCCTCGAACCGACCGCAGACGATCACGGCGCCGGGGCCGGCGGCCAGCGCGCGGACGCGCTGCTGCGTCAGCGGCTTGCCGCGCGGCGACATCAGGAGACGCGGGCGCGGGTCGTTCTGATGCGAAGCGGAATCGATGGCGGCGGCCAGCACATCGGGCCGCAGCACCATGCCAGCGCCGCCGCCCGACGGCGTGTCGTCGACGGAGCGATGCCGGTCAACCGCGAAATCGCGCAGTTGGGTGAGCTTGAGCGACCACCGGCCTTCACCCGCTCCCCGCCCGATCACCGAAGCGCCGAGCGGGCCGGGGAACAGTTCGGGGAACAGCGTGATGACGTCGGCGGCAAAGCTCAATCGGGCTCTTCCTCGCCGGGATCGGAATCGAGCGGCACCTCGATGACGAGGTATCCCTCGGCGACATGTACCTCGGGCACCACCTGCCGCGTGAACGGATAGAGGAAGGTGTCGCCCGAGCGGCCATCGCGCACTTCGAGCAGGTCGGACGCGCCGAAATTGGGGATCGCGGTGACGGTCCCCAGCACGCTGCCATCGACCAGCCGGGCTTCGAGCCCGATCAGGTCGGCATGGTAGAAATCGTCATCGCCGGAGGTCGGCGGCAGCCTGTCGCGGTCCACGTAGAGCTCCACGCCATTGAGCTTCTCGGCCGCGGTGCGGTCGCTGATGCCCTTGAGGCGCGCCACGAGCACATTGGTCGTGGCACGCGCGCTTTCGATCTCGATCACGAGGCCCGGCTTGTTGGTCGCCAGCGGACCGTAGTCCTTGAGCCCCAGCGGCTCCTCGGTGAACGAGGTGATGCGCACCTCGCCCTTGATGCCGTGGGCCGCACCGATGCGGCCCATGAGCAGCTTCCTGGGCGAGGCGTCGGCCATTGCTTACTCGGCGGCCGGAGCGTTGGCCGCGGCGGCGGCGTCTTCGGCGGCCTTGGCGCGGGCTTCGGCGCGCTCGGTGGCCTTCTTGCCCGGCTTGGCGCGCTCGGGATTGCTGCGCGCGGCGCGCTTGGCGAGGCCGGCGGCATCAAGGAAGCGCAGCACGCGGTCGGTCGGGGTGGCGCCGACGCTGAGCCAGTGGGTGGCGCGCTCGGCATTGAGCGTGACGCGCTTGCTGTCATCGGCCAGCATCGGGTCGTAGCTGCCCACCTTCTCGATGAAGCGGCCATCGCGCGGCGAGCGCGAGTCGGCGATCACGACGTGGTAGTAGGGGCGCTTCTTGGTGCCGGCGCGGGCGAGACGGATCTTGAGAGACATGCTTTAGTCCTTTGAGTGAAGTTGCGTTCTATTTCTTCTTGGGCACGAAGCCGCCGCCGAGGCCCGGCAGGCCTGGGAAGCGGTTGGTGCCGCCAAGACCGGGCATGCCCGATCCGGATTTCAGGAGCTGGCCCACATCGGAGGGCAGCTTTTGCGAAATGTCCTTGGGCGCCGCCGGCGACTGCGGCAGCGAGGCCGGGTCGATGCCCATCTCGCGCGCCATGCGCTCCAGTTCCTTGGGGTCCATGGTGGACGGGTCGGGCATGCTGCCCAGCCCCGGCATCATGCCGCCCAGCTTGCCGCCGAACATGCCCGCCAGCGAGCCGAGGCCGCCCTTGGACACCTTCTTCATCATGTCCGCCATCTGGCGGTGCTGCTTCATCAGCTTGTTGACGTCTTCGACCTTGGTGCCCGAGCCATTGGCGATGCGGATGCGCCGCTTGGCGTTGAGCAGGTCGGGATTGGCGCGCTCCGCCTTGGTCATCGAATTGATGACGGCGATCTGCCGGTCGAACACCTTGTCGTCCATGGCGCTCGAGCCGGCCATGGCCTTCTTCATCTGGCCCATGCCGGGCATCATGTTCATCAGGGCGCCCATGCCGCCCATCTTCTTCATCTGCTCGAGCTGGCCGCGCAGATCCTCGAGGTCGAACGACCCCTTCTTGATCTTCTTGGCCATTTTGGCCGCGTCTTCGGCCTTGATGGTCTCGGCCGCCTTTTCGACGAGGCTGACGATGTCGCCCATGCCGAGGATGCGATCGGCGATGCGGCTGGGATGGAAGTCCTCGAGCGCATCCATCTTTTCGCCCGTACCGATCAGCTTGATCGGCTTGCCGGTGGCGGCACGCATCGACAGCGCCGCGCCGCCACGGCCATCGCCGTCGACGCGGGTGAGAACGATGCCGGTGATATCGACGCGCTGGTCGAAGGAGCGCGCCAGATTGACCGCGTCCTGGCCGGTGAGGGCGTCGGCGACGAGCAGGATTTCGTGCGGCTCGGTGGCGGCCTTCACCGCCGCCGTTTCTTCCATCAGCTCTTCGTCGATATGCGTGCGGCCGGCGGTATCGAGGATGACGACGTCGTAACCGCCGAGCTTCCCTTCGCGCTGGGCGCGGCGGGCGATATCGACCGGCTTCTCGTTGAGCTGGATGGGCAGCGTATCGACGCCGATCTGCTCGCCGAGAACGCGGAGCTGCTCCTTGGCCGCGGGACGGCGGTCGTCGAGCGAGGCGAGCAGGACTTTCTTGCCCTGCTTCTCCTTCATGCGCTTGGCGATCTTGCCGGCGTGGGTGGTCTTGCCCGCGCCCTGGAGACCGACCATCAGCATGGTCATGGGCGGCGTGGTAGTGAAGTCGATCGGCACCGCCGTCTCGCCCAGCACCTTGACCAGCTCGTCATGGACAATCTTGACGACCTGCTGGCCCGGCTTGACCGAGCGGGTGACTTCGGCGCCGACGGCACGCTCGCGCACCTGCTCGACAAAGGCCTTCACGACCTCGAGCGACACGTCGGCCTCGAGCAGCGCGCGCCGCACTTCGCGCAGCGCCGCATCGACGTCCGCTTCGCTGAGCGCGCCGCGGCCCGTGATGCCGTCGAAGATTTTGCCAAGCCGGTCGCTAAGGCTCTCGAACATTCACTTGTCCTTCCGGGTGGTAGACCCCGGATGTGGGATCGCTCGCGCCAAACGCCAAACACACCCCGGGGCGCGTCGCGCTGCGGGGTGTTTGCCTCGGGGAGCTCTTTATACCTTTGCGGGTCCCGGTCGGCGGTTCAGGTCAGGCCTGAGCGAAGTCGGCGGGTGATTAGGCGCGAACGGCCGCCGAGTCAAGGTTTGCGGCCGCGCAGCAGCCGGCCGAGGGCCCGGAGCGGGCCGGTGAGACGCCAGCTCGTGCTCCCGCGCAGCGCCTGAACCTGCCGGCCGAGCCTTTCGACCTCGCCTCGCAGGCCGGCTTCGCGCGCCGACTGGTGCGTCTGGGCCGCCTCCCACTGCGTCCGCAGCACCGACCGGTCCGCGTCGGCGGCCTCGAGCAGCGTCCGCAGCGCCGCGACCTGCTGCGCCTCCGTCTCGGCAACGACGCGCGGCACCAGTCGGTCGAGCGCGACACGGGCCGTGACGTCGGCGGCCGCGCGCCGCAGGCGCTGCGCAGAGCCCGGCTCCGCGAGGCGTTGCGCGTACCGGGCCTGGGGCGGCTGGTCGGGCTGCAGCGGCGCGCGAAGCTCGCCCGGCCACCAGGCCGCGCGGTCGGCGATGTCGAGCCAGGCGCGCAGCAGGGGGAAGCGGGAATCGCGGCCGTCTTTCCATTTGGCGTTGAAATGCAGCAGCGTCGGCTCGCCCAGGCGCGCCATGCCGGCGGTGCCGTGGCGGACAAGCAACTGCTTCATCATCTCCCAGTCGCCGGCTTCCGACAGTGACTCCGGCCAGGGCGGCGTCCCGCCAAAGGCGCCGTTGCGATAGACGAACACGCCGGCCGAGATCGTATTGTTCTGCCTGAGGAAATAGTCCCGCTCATCGGCATGGCTCAGGTTCGTCAAATCGGGCCCGGCGATGCCGTCGGCGGACACCCACAGGGCCTGCGCATAGGCCCATTGCACGGCCGGATCGGCGAAGGCGCCGCCCATGAGCTCGAGGTGGTCGGGCAGCATGAGGTCGTCGTCCGACATATGGGCGATGAACCGGCCGCGGGCTTCGGTCAAGGCCAGATTGCGGTTGGCATAGCCGAAGGCGGGGGCCTTGGGAAAACCGAACCAGCGAATCCGCGCGTCATCGAAGGAGCGGACCACATCTTCGGTGCCCGCGACCGCACCGTCCCCCACCACGAGGAGCTCGAAATCCGGCTCGGACTGCCTGAGGACCGACTGGATCGCATAGCCGATGACGTCAGGCCGGTTGTGCGTGGGAAGCAGGATGCTGAAGCGCGGCGCGCTCACCATCCGCGGGCATTTCCGAAGCTGAACGGAATGAGCGGCGTGTCGATCGGCAGCCGGTACTTGTCGGGGCTGGCGTGATTGTACTGGATCGTGGGGAAGTTGATGATCACCGCCTCCTCGCTGCCGACATTGTGGTCGGCATGCCAGACGAACTTCGGCACGTTCATCAGGCGCGGCCGGTCGGCGGACAGGATCACCCGGCAGATGCTGCCATAGGTGCTCGAATCCGGGCGCGGATCGTACATCACGACTTCCATCTCGCCCTTGATCACGAAGTAGCGGTCCTCGTGCAGCTTGTGCAGCCCCCAGCCCTTCACGACCCCGGGCCGGATGGTGAACATGTAGGAGAACACCATCGGGTCGGGGTGCCAGTTCCAGCGCGGATCGAACACCTCGGTGACCGAGCCGCGGTCGTCGCGATGCGTGACGGAGTCGCGGAATGCCATGCCGTCCAGCAGTTTGGCGACGGGAGCCCCGTCGCGGACGGTCTCCTGGTCCTGCCGTGCGGCGGCAAGCGTCTTGCTGAGGATATCGTTGTCCATGCCTGCTGACTAATCCGCCCGCGCGGGCGCTGCAAGGACGCGCTCAGACCTCGAACGCGATCCTGAGTCCGCCCCAGTGCCGGCCGCGCACGAAAATGGGCGCCGAGCAGTCCTTCATCAGGGCAAAGACGCCACCGCCCATGTCGCGGCGATAGGTCTGGAGCAGGAAGGGGTGCGTATTGCGTCCGGCGCCGAGGCCCGTGCGATCGTTGAACATGCGGCGATTGCGGCAGTTGGCGGCGTTCCACAGCGGATCGGCGCCCTGCGGCTGGTTGTATTTGAGATTGTGGGTGGGCAGGAAGCCGTTGCGGTCAACCGCAGCGCAGAAGACGATGCGGCGGTCGAAGGCGAGCACCGGCTCCTGGATGGGCGGCAAGACGCGGTCGGTGAGCGGCACGAAGCCGGTCATGACCTGCGCCGGATCGCTGCCCGCGACCGGCCGGTAGGCGTCGTCGAACAGTTGCGCCATGCCGATCTGGCCGCTGGCCACCGCCCGCTCGAAGGCAGCGCCGATCTCGGCGGCCTTGTGCTTCACCAGATCGATGATCGGCGTGTCGGGCGTCTCGACGCCGCTCTCGGCGACAAAGCGCATCGAGTCCTCGGAGATGTCGAGGATGGAATCGGAGCGGGCCTTTGCCGTCCCGAGCATGGCCTGGGCGGAGCCGACGGTTTCGACCAGATGCTTCAGTTCGGCTTCGACGCCCGCGAAGGCGGTGACGGACTGCTCAACCGGCGCCGTCATGGCGTCGATGCCGTCGACCAGCGTTCCGACCGAATCCACCAGTCGGTGCAAGGTCTTGCTGGCTTCGCCCGCGGCGGCGGCCTCGACGATGGCCTGCCGCGCGGCGCCGGCATTCTCCTCGGAGGCGCGCATCAGATTGGAGAGAGTGGCGGTGAGGGTGGCAAGGTGCTGGGCGTTCTGGGCGGAGAAGCGCTGGACCTGATCGGCAAGCTCCTTGACCGATACGGCGATAACCGCAAAGCCGCGCCCGGCATCCCCGGCGCGGGCCGCTTCGACGCTGGCATTGAGCGCGAGAAGCTTGGTTTCCCGCGCCACCAGCTCGATGGCGGCACTCGCCGACTGGACGTTGCGCAGCGTGCCATCGACGGCCGTGAGCGAGGTCATGAAGGTTGTCGCGCTGTCCGACAGCGTCTCCATCGTCGCCGCCGTGCGGTCGACAACGCTCGACACCGCCGCGGCGCTCTGGCCGAGAATGGTGCGGGTCTCGGCGGCGGAATCGCGGCTCGACTGCATGGAGCGGCTCAGCGACGCCGTGGTGCGGGTCATCTGCTCGGCGGCGGCCATCGCCGCTCCGGCGCTACGGCCCTGCCGGACGCCGATGGCGGACAGATCGGCAACGATGCCGCTCAGATCGGCGATCTCGACGCCCAGTCCGCCGAGCCGCTGGGCAATGCCGCTGAACGGATCGACGTCGTCCTCGTCGCGGCGCAAGGCGGCAATGTGTGCTGTCATCTCCCCCTCCAGCCGCGGGAGTGTATGACAGGTCTGATTAAGCAATACTTTACCATAGCGGCCGGCGGCCCGGGCGCCCCGGCACTGGCAATTGCCCGCCAGTTCCGCCATATACGATGCGCAACCGCCAGCAGGCCCCGCTATGACCAGCGTCCCCTTCCTCAAGATGAACGGGCTCGGCAACGAGATCATCGTTGTCGACATGCGCGGCCGCAACGATCGCATCGCGGCGGACGCCGCAGTGGCCGTCAACGCCGATCCGGCGACCAAGTTCGACCAGATCATGGCGATCCACGAGCCGCGGACAGCCGGCACCTTCGCCTATCTCGAGATCGTCAATTCGGACGGCTCGCGCGCCGAGGGCTGCGGCAATGGCATGCGCTGCGTGGTGCAGGCGCTGAGCGCGCAGACGGGCCAGAAGCAGTTCGTATTCGAGACGGTGGCTGGCATCCTGACCGGCGAGGAGCATGCCGACGGGCTGGTCAGCGTCGACATGGGCAAGCCGCGCTTCGGCTGGGAAGACATCCCCCTGGCCGAGGAATTCGCCGACACGACCGGCATCGAACTGCAGATCGGACCGATCGACGCGCCGGTGCTGCACACCCCCTCGGTCGCCTCGATGGGCAATCCGCACGCCATCTTCTGGGTCAATGACGACGTGTGGGACTACGCGCTCGAGCGCTTCGGCCCCATGCTCGAGAACCATCCGATCTTCCCCGAGCGCGCCAACATCTCGATCGCGCAGGTCGTCTCGCCGACCCGTATCATCCTGCGCACCTGGGAGCGTGGGGCCGGGCTGACACGCGCCTGCGGCACCGCCGCCTGCGCCACGCTGGTGAGCGCCGTGCGCACCAAGCGCGCGGAGCGCAAGGCGACCATCACGGTCCCCGGCGGGGACCTGATCGTCGAGTGGCACGCCGACGAACACGTTATATTGACCGGCCCGGCCGAATACGAATTCTCCGGCGAGCTGGACCCCGCTACGGGCGCCTGGACGCGCGACAAGGCCGTTGCCTGATGGCCGTTGAGACGCTGACATTCGGCTGCCGGCTGAACGCCTATGAATCCGAGGTGATGAAGGCCGAGGCCGAAAAGGCCGGGCTCGCAGCGGCGCTGATCGTCAACACCTGTGCGGTGACCGAGGAAGCGGTGCGGCAGGCCAAGCAGGCGATCCGCAAGGCGCGCCGCGACGACCCCGCCCGCCAGATCATCGTGACCGGCTGCGCGGCGCAGACCGAGGCGCGCAGCTTCGCCGACATGTCCGAGGTCGACCTCGTGCTCGGCAACGCCGACAAGATGAAGGCCGATAGCTATGCCCCGGTGGCGTTTGGGCTGAAGCTCAACGACAAGGTGCAGGTCAACGACATCATGGCCGTGCGCGAGCAGGCCGGGCATTTGATCGAGGGCATGGACGGCCGGACGCGGGCCTTCGTGCAGGTGCAGAATGGCTGCGACCACCGCTGCACCTTCTGCATCATCCCCTATGGCCGCGGCCCCTCCCGCTCGGTACCGATGGGCGCAGTGGTGGAGCAGATGAAGCGGCTGGTGGGCAATGGCTACCGCGAGCTGGTGCTGACCGGCGTCGATATAACATCGTATGGTGCCGATCTGCCGGGCCAGCCGAGCCTGGGCAGGCTGGTGCAGGCGATCCTGCGGCACATCCCCGATCTGCCGCGGCTGCGCATCTCGTCCATCGACTCGATCGAGGCCGACCAGGCGCTTTACGATGCCATTGCGTCGGACCGGCGGCTGATGCCGCACCTGCATCTGAGCCTGCAGTCGGGTGACGATCTGATCCTCAAGCGCATGAAGCGCCGGCATTTGCGGGCCGACACCCTGGCATTCGTGGACAAGGTGCGCGCGCTCCGGCCGGACGTCGTGTTCGGCGCCGACATCATCGCCGGCTTCCCCACCGAAACCGAGGAAATGTTCGAGAACTCGCTGCGCATCGTGGAAGAGGCCGAACTCAGCTACCTGCATGTCTTCGCCTATTCCGCCCGCGGCGGGACGCCGGCGGCGCGCATGCCGCAGGTGCCCAAGCCGGTGCGCAAGGAACGCGCGGCCCGCCTCCGGGCGCTGGGCGATGCGCAGTATGCCAGACTGTGCGCGAGCCGCGTCGGCGCCACGGAAATGGTGCTGGTGGAGCGCGACGGGCTCGGCCGCACCGAGCAGTTCGTGACCATCGCCGTGCCCGGACGCGGCGCCGGCGAACTGGTGCCGACGCTGGTGACCGGGGTGACGGCCGACGGCCTGGCCGGCGAAGCCCTGCGGGACGCGGCCTGATGGCGGAAAAGAAGCGCGGCTTTCTCGATCGGCTGTTCGGCACGCCTTCGGCGCCCGAGCCGGAGCTTCCGCTGCCGGCGAGCCCGGAACAGCTCATCGACGAGGCGCTGGACACGCCGCTCGTGCTGCCGCCCGATCAGGAGATCGCGCTGGCGGAAGCGATGCACGAGGCGGGCCAGCGCATTGGCGGGCCGCAGCCGGACGACATGCCCGGCCCGCCCGAAATGCTGCCGCCGGCCGCCGCACCCAAGCAGAACTGGTTCCGGCGGCTCGCCTCGGGGCTGAAGCGCTCGTCCGACCAGCTCACCGGCGGCATCGCCTCGGTGTTCACCAAGAAGCGGCTCGACCAGGCGATGCTGGACGAGCTCGAGGACATCCTGATCCAGGCCGATTTCGGCATCGACATGGCCTCGGCGGTGACCGACACGCTGCGCCGCGACCGCTTCGACCGCGACATCGCGGCTGACGAAGTGCGCGCCGTGCTGGCCGCCGAAGTCGTCAAGGTGCTCGACCCGGTCGCTCGCCCGCTCGAGATCGACCCGGCGCACAGGCCCTTCGTGATCCTGATGGTGGGCGTCAACGGCTCGGGCAAGACGACGACGATCGGCAAGCTCGCGAGCCTCTACCGGGCGGCGGGCAAATCGGTGATGCTGGCGGCCGGCGACACGTTCCGCGCCGCCGCGATCGAGCAGCTCCAGGTGTGGGGCCAGCGCACCGGCGCGCCGGTGGTGACGCGCCCGGCCGGCTCGGACGCCTCCGGGCTCGCCTTCGACGCGCTCGCCGAGGCCAAGGCGGCCGGCTCGGATCTGCTCATCATCGACACGGCGGGGCGGCTGCAGAACCGCGACGAGTTGATGGGCGAGCTGGAGAAGATCATCCGCGTCATCAAGAAGGTGGACCCGACGGCGCCGCATGCCACACTTCTGACGCTCGATGCGACGACGGGACAGAATGCGCTCAACCAGGTCGAGATCTTCGGCAAGCGCGCCAGGGTGACCGGGCTGGTGATGACCAAGCTCGACGGCACAGCGCGCGGCGGGATTCTGGTGGCGATTGCGAAGAAGTTCGGCCTGCCGGTACATTTCATCGGGGTCGGTGAAGGCGTGGACAATCTGGAGCCGTTCGCGGCGGGCGACTTTGCCCGGGCGATCGTGGGTGACGTACAATGACGACTGAGACCAAGCAGGCGGAACCGAGCTGGGACGAATTGAAGCCGCAACTCATCAAGATGGCGCTCGAGCTGGGGCCGCTGGTGGTGTTCTTCATCGTCAACGCCAAGGGCGAGGACATGCTCGCCACCTGGCCGGTGCTGACGCAATGGTTCACCCAGCCGGTGATCTTCGCCACCGCCGTGTTCATGGTGGCCATGGTGATCTCGCTGGCGCTGAGCTGGCTGCTGCTGCGCCGGGTGGCGGTGATGCCGCTGGTGACCGGCGCGGTCGTCCTCGTTTTCGGCGGGCTGACGCTCTACTTCCAGGACCCGCTGTTCATCAAGATGAAGCCCACCATCACCAACACGCTGTTCGGCACGGTGCTGCTGGGCGGCCTGCTGTTCGGGCAGAGCCTGCTGAAATACGTGTTCGGCGAGGTCTACAAGCTCGAACCCAAGGGCTGGCACATCCTGACGCTGCGCTGGGGGCTGTTCTTCATGTTCCTCGCGGTGCTCAACGAGGTGGTCTGGCGCACCCAGTCGACCGACTTCTGGGTGGCGTTCAAGGTGTGGGCGACGATGCCCATCACCATCGTGTTCGCGACCCTGCAGCTGCCGGTGCTGACCAAATACGCCCCCAAGCCCGTCAAGCCGGTCGAGGCGATCACGCCGATCGATCCCCTGCCCTAGAGCCTAGAGCTTAGCGCCAGAGCCCCAGGATCAGCCCCATCGCCGCGAAGGCGAGGGTGAGGTAGCCGCCATTGATCAGGTGGTAGCTGAGCGGCCGCCGCTCGAACAGGGCGACGGTCGAGAGCCCGAGCGCCGCCCAGCCGAGGCCCGCCGCGACCGCGTAGAGCACCGTGGTGACGAGCGGCAGGCCATTGACGAAGAAGGCCAGATTTGCCGCCATCACCAGGCTGAGCACGAAGGCGAGGCCTAAGATCACCGGCATGTTGCCGGACTTGAGCTGCTCGTCGCTGACACCGGCGGCGCGCTGCCACGGCTTGGCAAAGAGCGGCCCGTACCAGAGCCCGCCGATGACGAACATCGAGAGCGCGGCGGCGATGACGGCCAGCCAGTTGACTGCAGGCATTTTTGAGATCCCCCCGAACGACGGCAAAGATAGGCGGTGTTTCGGGGCAAAGTATTGCAAAAAGCGGCAATCAGCCGAGGCTGATCGGCAGATAGTTCGAGAGGCCGCGATAGGCCGCCGCATAGGCGCCGGGCGTGGTGCCGGCGAAGGCGCGGAAATCGTGGCTCAAATGGCTCTGGTCGCTATAACCCGTTATCTGCGCGAGCCCGGCCCAGTCGGGCGGCGCCAGCGGAGCGCTCGCCAGCCCCGGATCGTCGGTGCCGCCGGCGGCCAGCGCACCGAGCACGCGCTGGAAGCGCGCGATGCGGGCATAGGATTTGGGCGACACCCCGACCCAGCGGTCGAACACGTTGCGCAGCTGCCGCTGGCCGAGACCGGTCGCCTCGGCGAGGTCGCGCACCCGCTGGCCGGGGGTGCCCAGCTGCGCGGCCAGCCGGGCGGCGGCCGGACTGAACGGCAGGCTGCCGCCGGCCTGCTCGAGCAGCCACGCCTCGGCGGCGGCGAACTTGCCGGCGATGCCCGGCGCCTCGAGGATGCGGTCGCGCAGCGAACCGGCGCGACGCTTGAGCACCGCTTCGAGCGGATGGACGGCATTGGTGAAGGCCGAGGCGTCATGACGCATGAAGGCCAGCGCGCCGCCGGGCCGGAAGCGGATGATGAGCATGGAGGCGGCGGGCTGCGCCTCGATGACGATCCAGCGCTGCTGCATGCCCGAGATCCAGGAGCGGCTGAAATCGACAGCAAGCGGCGAGGTCTCGCTGGCATAGAGTTTCTTGGGCCGGTCGGTCAGGTCGACGATGATCTGGATGGCGCCGTCGGGGATGAGCTTTTCGCGCTGATGCTGCGGCGCGAAGCCGGCATAGAAGGTGAGCAACTCGACATGGCGGTCGAGCGGTGGCCCCGGCACATGCAGCGCGAACTCAAAGCCCATGCGACGAAACAGACGCCGTACCGCGACGGGGGTCAAGCGACTCCCCCCGGCCGGCAAATCGGCCTAACATGTTAGCCATGAACGACCTCTCGCCCATCGCCACCGACCGTGCCAGCGCCGCCGAAGGCATGCGCGCGCGGCTTGCCAACACCTCCATCGCGCCCAACCGCGTGATGACCGACCCGCTGATGACCTATGCCTATTCGGGCGATGCCAGCCAGTACCGGCTGGTGCCGGCGGCGGTGGTGATCGTCAATTCCGAGGATGAGGTGCGGGCAGTGGTGGCGGCGGCACGCGCCGAGAAGCTGCCGCTGACCTTCCGCGCGGCGGGCACGTCGCTCAGCGGCCAGGCGATCACCGACGGCGTACTTGCGGTGCTCGGCGACGGCTTCAAGCAGATGCGCGTGCTCGACGGCGGCGACCGCATCGTGCTGGGACCGGCCATCATCGTGGCGCAGGCCAACCGCGTGCTGAAACCGCTGAACCGCAAGCTCGGGCCGGACCCGGCGAGCCAGGCGACCTGCAAGATCGGCGGCGTGGTCAACAACAACTCGTCTGGCATGTGCTGCGGCGTGGCCTACAACACTTACCACACGCTCGAGCGCATGCGCGTGATGCTGGTGGATGGAACGGTGCTCGACTCGGGCGACCCCGACTCGGTGGCCGCCTTCCGCGCGAGCCATGCCCAGCTGCTCGACGCGCTCCATGCCCTGCACCACGAGGTGACGGCGAACGCGGCGCTGGTCGAGCTGATCCGCACCAAATACCGCATCAAGAACACGGTGGGCTATTCGATCAATGCGCTGGTCGATTTCCACGACCCCATCGACATCCTCATCCACCTGATCGTCGGCTCGGAGGGCACGCTCGGCTTTGTGAGCGAGGTGACCTACCGCACGATCCCCGAGCACCCGTTCAAGGTGACGGGGCTGATCCCCTTCCCCGACCCGCACAGCGCCGGGCGCGCCATCACCCGCCTCGCCAATGGCGGCGTGCAGTCGACCACCGGCGTGACCTCGGCCGAGTATATCGAGCGGCGGGCACTGGCGACGGTGGAGCATCTGCCCGTCATCGCGCCCTTCGTGCCGCTGCTCGGGCCCAACTCGCCGGTGATCCTGATCGACGTGACGGCCCCGGACCCGCAGACGCTGGCGCTCGAAGTGGCCAAGGCCGAAGCGATCCTGCGCGAAGAGGGCGCGACCGACCTCAACTTCTCGCCCGACGAGGAGCGCAGCCACGCGCTGTGGGACGTGCGCAAGGGCTTCTTCGCCTCGGCCGGCGCAGCACGCCCCAAGGGCACCTCGATGCTGACCGAGGACGTGGCGGCACCGATCGAAAGGCTCGCCGATTTCGTGATCGATCTGCGCGCCCTGCTCGATGCGCATGGCTACGAGGACGCAGTGATCTTCGGCCATGCGCTGGCGGGCAATCTCCACTTCCAGATGGGCGACGATTTCTCGATCCCCGGGCAGGACGAGAAGTTCGACATCTTCTCGCGCGCCCTGAGCGAGCTGGTGTCGGTGCGCTATGGCGGCAGCCTCAAGGCCGAGCACGGCACCGGCCGCGCCATCGCCCCCTTCGTCGAACGCGAATGGGGCGCGGCGGCCTATGCGATCATGCGGAAGATCAAGCCGCTGTTCGACCCCGAGGGACTGCTGAACCCCGGCGTGCTGATCACCCCCAATGCGCGGGCGCATGTCGAGAATCTGAAGCTCATGCCGCTCGCCAATCCGATCGTCGATCTGTGCATCGAATGCGGCTTCTGCGAGCCGGCCTGCCCGAGCGCGCAACTGACGCTGTCGCCGCGCCAGCGTATCGTGACGACGCGCGAGATGGCGCGGCTGCGCGCCACCGGCGAAGACAATGCGCGGCTCGCCGCGATGGAGGAGAGCTTTGCCTATGCCGGGCTCTATACCTGCGCCGCCGGCAATGTGTGCGCCGGGCGCTGCCCGGTTGGCATCGAGACGGGCACGATGGTGATCGGCGAGCGGGCGCGGCGGCAGACCGAGGCCAGCCGGCGCATCGCGTCGACCGCGGCGCGGCACACCCGCGCCATCGAGGCGGGACTGACCGCCGGCGTGGGCGCGCAGGCGCTGAGCCGGCGCATCATCGGCGACGGCGCGACCGATGCGATTGCCGGCGCGATGCGCAAGGTGCTGAAGACGCCGCGCGTCAGCCGCGCGCTGCGGCCGGGACCGGGCGCGCCGCCCGCGGCGATTGGACCCAATCTGCGCAACGACCCCAGGACGACGGGCTTCCCGGTGCCGATCGCCACGCAGCCGGACAATCGCGTGGTGTATTTCCCCGCCTGCCCGACCCGCATGTTCGGCGCCAACCCCACGCCGTACGATTTGCGGCCGGCGCCGCAGGCGATGATCGCCCTGCTCACGCGCGCCGGCTTCGAGGTGATCGTGCCCGACGGGCTCGACGGACAATGCTGCGGCCAGCCGTTCCTCAGCAAAGGATTCCCCGAACAGTCGCAGCAGGTGGGCGACCGGCTGGTCGAAAAGCTTGCGCCGGCCGGGGCGCGCGTTTTGACCGACGCCTCGACCTGCGCCAAGCACTTGAAGGAACACCACGGCACCGTGACCGTGGCCGACAGCGCCGAGTTCCTGGTGGCGGAGGTGCTGCCCAGGCTGACCGTGACGCGCAAGCTGCCGGCGGTGGCGGTGCACCACAATTGTTCGGCGCAGCGCATGAAGGAGCAGGCGGCGATCAACGCCGTGGCGGCGGCCTGCGCCGAGACGGTGGCGCCGCTCGAAACGGTGAGCTGCTGCGGCTATGCCGGGGACAAGGGGCTCTATGTGCCCGAGCTCAACCAATGGGCAACGCGCTTTGTGAAGAACGATATTCCAGCCGACTGCACGCTGGGCGTGTCGACGGTGTCGACCTGCGCCAGCGGGCTGAGCGAGCGCGCGGGTATTCCCTTCGTGTCGCTGGCAAGTCTCCTGGAATACGTTACAAGGCCGGATGCGTCCTGAACCGCCCGAAGACAGCGCCGACCCGTTCTGCCCCTATTTCGGCACCTGTGGCGGCTGCACGCTGCAGCACTACGGCCCCGCCAGCTATGACGCGCTGAAGCGCGGGCTGGTGGACGACGCGCTGCGCTACCACAAGGTGCAGGCGACGCTGGCGCCGACCATCGAGGCGCATGGCGACGGGCGGCGGCGCGCCACGCTGCACGCCCGCGGCGGCGCCGTGGGCTACATGGCGGCGCGCAGCCACGACCTTGTCGACATCACGGCCTGCCCGATCCTCGTGCCGGCGCTGGCCGAGCGCGCACCCGCCCTGACGCGGCCGATCGCGGCGACGATCGGCGATTGCGACGTGGCCTTCACGGCGACCGACACCGGGCTCGACGTCGCCATTCGCACCGACCGGCGGCTGAAGCCCGAGAAGCTGACGCTGCTGGCGCAGCGCTCGAAACTGGCGCGGATGACGCTCAACGGCGACATGGTGCTGCAGACGCAGCCGCCGGCCGTGACGATGGGCCGGGCCCGCGTCGAGATCCCCATCGGCAGCTTCCTGCAGGCGACCGAGATGGCCGAAGCGACGCTGGGCGCGCTGGTGGTCGAAGGCGTGGGCAAGGCGAAGGCCGTGGCCGACCTGTTCTGCGGCATGGGCCCGTTCACGCTGCGGCTGGCGGAAAAGGCGAAGGTCTACGCGGCCGACAGCGACCGAGTTGCGATCGAGGCGCTGGGCAAGGCGCTGCGCTTTGCCAAGGGACTTAAGCCGGTGACGGCCAAGGCGCGCGACCTGTTCCGCGAGCCGATGGTGCCGGTGGAGCTCAAGGATTTCGATGCGGTGGTGTTCGACCCGCCGCGCGCCGGGGCCGAGGCGCAGGCCCGCGAGCTGGCGAAGTCCAAGGTGCCGGTCGTCGTGGCGGTGTCGTGCGAGCCGAAAACCTTCGCCCGCGATGCGGCGATCCTGATCGCGGGCGGATACACACTCGAGACGCTGACGCCGGTGGATCAGTTCGCCTGGTCGACGCATGTGGAACTGGTCGGCGTGTTCAGGCGCTGAAAGAGACAATGAAGCAAGCTGCTTCCCCCGCCGGCATACGACCCTCCACCTCACACGCCGAGCTCGGCGAGGAGTTCTTCGACAAGGTCCGCGCCGCGACTTTCCCCGCGCACATTCTCCGTTATCGCAACCAGCGCGCGGCGGCGTCGGTGGGGCTCGACGGGCTGAGCGATGCGCAATGGGTCGAGCATTTCGGCCGCTTCGTGCCGATCGCGGGGTCGTTCGCCGAGCCGCTGGCGCTGCGCTATCACGGGCACCAGTTCCAGACCTACAATCCGGACCTCGGCGACGGGCGCGGCTTCCTGTTCGCGCAGCTGCACGACGACACCGGGCGCCTGCTCGACCTGGGCACCAAGGGCTCGGGGCGCACGCCCTGGTCGCGCATGGGCGACGGGCGGCTGACGCTGAAGGGCGGCGTGCGCGAGGTGCTGGCGACGGCGATGCTCGAGGCGCTGGGCGTCGACACCAGCAGATCGCTGAGCCTGATCGAGACCGGCGAGGAGCTGGAACGCAACGACGAGCCCTCGCCGACGCGGGCGGGCGTGCTGGTGCGGCTGAGCCACAGCCACATCCGCATCGGCACGTTCCAGCGGCTGGCGTTCCAGCACGACACGGCCAACATGAAGCGGCTGCTCGACTACTCGCTGCGGACTTACTTCGGCACCGATGGCGGCAACGCGCCGGCCGAGACGCTGCTGCGCGAAACGGCGCAGCGCGTCGCGACGACCGGCGCCGATATCGTCGCCGCCGGCTTCGTGCACGGCGTGCTCAACAGCGACAACATCAACATCACCGGCGAGAGTTTCGACTACGGCCCGTGGCGCTTCGTGCCGACCTACGATCCGGCGTTCACCGCCGCCTATTTCGACAGCACCGGGCTCTACGCCTTCGGCCGGCAGCCCGACGCCATGGCCTGGAACGTGACGCGGCTCGCCGAATGCCTGCTGCCGCTGGGCGACCATGCCGGCCTCGAGGCCGCGCTCAACAGCTTCTGGCCGGCCTTCCAGCGCGGCATCTGGAACGCGGCTCTACGGCGGCTCGGCCTCCTGTCGCGCGGCGACGCGGAGGATGCCGAGCTGGTCGTCCGGATCTTCGCCTTCCTCAACGACAGCCAGATCGGCTACGAGCGGTTCTGGTTCGACTGGCGCGGTGGCAGGCTGGGCAGCGAACGGACCGCGCGCAGCCCGGTGGCGGCAGCCTATGCCGGCGAAAGCTTCGCGCCGCTGCGGGCGGCACTGGAGCCCTATGAGGCCGCGCCGTCGGTGAACCTCGACCATCCCTATTTCTCGCGGGAGACGCCGCGCACCATGCTGATCGAGGAGATGGAGGCGCTGTGGGCGCCCATCGCTGAGCGCGACGACTGGAGCGCGCTCCACCATGCGCTCGCCGAGATCGAGCAGATGCGGCAGGCTTATGCGGACGACGCGAAATCGTCGGCGCGACCGGGGATCAGTTCGTAGAAGCGGGCGAGACGTGGATCGAGCCGCGCCGCGAGCGCGCTGCACAGCGCCAGGTCGCCGCTGCCGCCCAGCCAGCTCAGATGCGCCTCGTGCAGCGCGATGAACGCCGGCGTCTGCGCCAGCGCCGCATCGCCCACGAGGATGTGGATGGGCAGGCGCTTCGCCTTGCCCTTGAGCTGCACCGTGCCCGCCTCGAGCCAGGCGAGATCGGGCACCGCCTGGCGCAGCGCATCGGAAGCGGCGATGTCGAAGCCGATGATCTTGCTTTCGGTCTCGACGCGCGAGGCGACATTGACGGTGTCGCCGATGGCCGAATAGTCGAAGCGGCTCTCGAGCCCCATATTGCCCACCAGCGCATCACCAGTGCTGAGCCCGATGCCGATGGCGATGCCCTGGAGCTTGCCCTCGGCATTGAGCGCAGCGAGGCGGGCACGCATGGCGAGCGCGGCTTCGGCGGCGCGGCGCGGATGGTCGCGCACATCGACCGGCGCGTTCCAGAACGCCATTATGGAATCGCCGATGAACTTGTCGATGGTACCGGAGCGATCGACGATCTCGCGGCCGAGCGCGCCGAACAGCGTATTGAGCATGCCCAGCGTCTCGGTGGGCGCATGGGCTTCGGTGAAGGCGGTGAAGCCGCGCATATCGGCGAACATCACGCTGATCGGCCGCGCCTCGCCACCCAGCTTGAGCTCGGCGGCGCTGCGCTCGATACGGGTCAGCAGCTCGGGCGCGACGTAGTAGCCGAAGGCCCGGCGCAGCTCCAGCCGGTTGCGCTCGGTGAGCGAGAACTGGAAGTAGACCATCGCGGTATAGACGAGGAGCGCCGCCGCGGCCGGATAGGTCGCATCGATGAGCCAGCCGCGCGTGGCGAACGCGGCATAGGAGCCGCCGGCGAGCGCCGCGACCAGCGTCAGCGCCACGAGGAGGCCGGCGAGCGGGCCCAGATTGAGCACCACGAACACCAGCAGCACGCCGCTCACCAGCATCACCAGGAGCTCGAGCCCCTGCACCCAGTCGGCGCGGCTGAGGAACTGCCCCGACACGATCTGGTCGATCAGCGCCGCATGAATGAGAACGCCGGCGCGGCTGGGCGACAGCGGCGTCGCGCGCAGATCGAGGAGGCCTGCCGCCGACGTGCCGATGAGAACGATGCGGCCTTCGATCTCGCCGCGCAGCGAGGCATAGCCGTCATCGAGCAGCGCCCAGGCCGAGATGCTCTGCGCCGGCTGCTCGGGGCGGTCATAGAGCACGACCTCGCCATTGGCGGTAGTGGAGACGGTGAACGGCCCGACACGCACGCCCTCGAGCGTGCCGCCGCGCCGTGTATCGCCGAGCGCCACCAGCGTTGGCACGCCGAGCGCGAGGCGCAGCGTTTCGAGCGACAGAGCAGGATAGAGATTGGTGCCGTCGCTCCACAGCATCGGCGCGCGCCGCACCGTGCCGGCCGTATCCCTGGCATTGAGGCTGAGGCCGCCCAGCCCGGACGCCGCGTCGCTGAGGACAGTGAGCGGCGCGACGGCACCGAGAATGGCGGGCAGCGACGGCGCCGGATCGCCGCCGGAGACGGCAATGGCCGCCTTCGGCTGCAGCGCGAGGGGCGGGGCGCCGGCCGAGACCGAAAAGCCGAGCACCGCATTGGTCTTGCCGAGCGCGGCGGCGAAGGCGGTATCGTTCTGCGTCCCCAACCGATCCGGCTCGGGAAACAGCACGTCGTAGCCGATCGAGGCCGCGCCTAGCTCGGCGAGCCTGTCGGTGAGGGTCGCGAACATCGAGCGCGGCCATGGCCACTGACCGAGCCGCGCCAGCGACGCATCGTCGATGTCGATGACGCGCACCGGACTGTCCGTGCCCGCGCGCGGCAGCAGCCGCTGGTAGAAATCGAAGCCCATGTCGCGGATGGAGGCGACCGGCAGCGGATCGCCGAGCCGGACGAGGCCGAGCAACGCCACCAGCATCAGACCCAGCAATGTTGGCAGCAGCCTGCGCTTGAGCATGGGCCGGTTTAGCCCAGGCAGCGCGATTTTGCGAGCGCCGTTCTAGGGCGTCTGGCAGTTGCGGCCGGTGCAGACATTGGTCGGGCCGGGCACCGTGGTGGTGTCGGTGAAGACGGGCGTAGTCGGCGTGTTGGGGGTGGTGGGCGTCGTCGGCCGGCTGGGCGTGTCGGTCGAGCCGCCGCCATCGTCCTCGGTCTCGCTCTCATTGGGATCGGCCGGCCCGTCGATGGTGCGGTTGAGGCACTCACGCGCCTCGGCGAACCAGAACTCGCGCAGCAGCGGCGACTGGTTGTCGGTGTAGCGGAACCAGCGCTTATAGGTGGCCCGTTCCTCGCCCGTGCTGGTACGGGAATCGCCGAGCACGGCGACTTCGGTCGAGGCGATCTTGCCCACCTCGCAGGTCTCGTCGAGCACGTCGCACTCATTGGCGTCGTTGCAGATGATGACCGTGCCGCCATGGCGGATGACGTAGCTGGTGCCATCCTGCCGGTCGACCCAGCCGTCGAACTCGGTGCCGCGCACGCCGATAGTGCCGGTGGGCGTGCCGATAGTGTAGCGGTTCTTGGCGCTGTCGCCGGTGGCGAAGCGGAAGGCGCCCGACAGGATGTCGACGGCGAGCTTGCCGGCCGAGCCGTCATTGCGGATGAGATAGTCTTCGATGGTGAGCGCCGAGGAGGGCCCGAGCACCAGCTCGGTATTGTCGGCGAACAGGATCTGCACCTGCCCCTGCGCCCCCGTCTCGACCAGATCGCCGATGAAGATGTCGGAGCCCACCCGCAGCGTCCGCGTCTCCTGCCCGAGCTTGGCGGCGGCCTGCTGCTTGACGCCCAGGGCGCTGCCCGCGCCGTCGGCCAGAGCCAGCGACGGCGCCATGGCGAGCGTCGCGGCGAGCAGAAGAGCTTCAAGCTTGCGCATTCATCCTACCCCTCATACGCGGGCACTTTGGGGCTTGCCCCTGCGCCTCGATCCATGAACCGACCCTGAACGATAGCATTCTAGAGCCCATTGCGACGAATCTTCGACGCTTGCGGAAGGCAGGGCTTCTTGCCATGCTGCGCCCAGCAGAAGGGTAGCCTCTGAAGCGCTGGCCAAGCGCTTCGGCTTCGGCTGGGGGGCCGGAGAGGACAGCGATGGCGGGAGTGTTCTTCGGGCTCATGATCGGGCTCGAGCTCAAGCATTACATTGCCGACTATTTCCTGCAGCCAGGCTGGATGCTGGCGGGCAAGGGCAATTTCTTCCATGCGGGCGGCTATGTGCATGCCGGCATCCATGCCGGACTGTCGCTGCTCGTCCTGCTGCTGGTGGGAACCCCGATCGGGCTGAGCCTGGCGCTCGTGGCCGCGGAGTTCGCGCTGCACTATGGCCTCGACTACGCCAAGATCCACTATTCGAGCGGCGTGCATGTCGAGAACCGGCCGCGCCGCTTCTGGGTGCTGCACGGCGTCGACCAGGTCGCGCACCAGCTGACCTATGTGGCGATGATCTTCGTGGTGGTGAAGGCGCAGGGGCTGGTTTAGGCGGGGACGATCCCCGCCGTCACCGCGATGACATTGTGGGTGGGCGCGCCCGCGCTACTTCTTCTTCTTGACCTTGGCGTCGTCCGGGGACTGGACGAGCTGGGCGAGGATCTTGTCGACGACGTCGAGGTCCTCGCGGCGGCCGGCGGCCTGCTGCTGGAGATCCACCAGATAGGACGTGGTGTAGTAGAGCCGGCGGGCGAGGAGCGCGGCGAGCTCGAGCGCGATCTCGGACTGGCTGCCCAGGAACTTGATCGGGTCGTCGATGACGTAGGCCTTGACCGTCGACAGCGCCTTGACCGTGGCCGAATAGGGCATGTCGAGCAACACGCTCATTTCGCCGAACAGCGAGCCTGGCTCTTCGATGTAGGACACCTGCGTGTCCTGCCGCAGCACTTCGACCTGGCCTTCGACCAGCACGAACAGCTTACGGTCGTCGCCGCCCTGCCTGATCAGCGTGGCGCCGGATTTGAAGGTCTCGACCGTGCGGCCTTTGCAATATTCGAGAATGTCCGGCATCGGCTCCCAGCCCCCGCGTCGTTCCTAGGCGCGGAAATACGCGAAAGCGCTTTCGGGCGCAATCGGAGCCGCTTTTCCGCGAGCCGGCGTGGAGCAAGAAGGGCCCGCCGCGCGGCGAGCCCTTCATCGCGAGACGCGAGCCGGCGCGTCAGTGATTGTCGCGCGGCAGCCCTTCGGTCTGGGCGATGCGCTGGTATTTGACGGCATTCTTGAGCACACCGCCATTGCCGAGCTGGTCGACCAGGCCACGCTGGATTTCCTGCCAGGGGGTCTGGTGCTTGGGATATTTGTAGCCGCCCATCGAAGCGAGGTCGTCCTGCCGCTTCTTGAGCTCCTCGTCGGAGATCAGGATGTTGGCCTCGCCCTTGTTGAGGTCGATGCGGACGCGGTCGCCGGTGCGCAGGATCGCAAGGTTGCCGCCCGCGGCCGCCTCGGGCGAGGCGTTGAGGATGGACGGCGAACCCGACGTGCCCGACTGCCGCCCGTCGCCGATGCAGGCGAGCGCCGTGACGCCCTGCTCGATGAGATAGGCCGGTGGCCGCATGTTCACGACTTCGGCCGCGCCCGGATAGCCGATGGGGCCGGCGCCGCGCATGAACAGCAGCGTGTGCTCGTCGATGGCGAGCGAGGGATCATCGATGCGGTGGTGGTAGTCCTCGGGACCGTCGAACACCACGGCCTTGCCCTCGAACATGCCCGGATGCGCGGGATCGCTGAGGTAGCGCTCCTTGAATTCCTCGGAGATGACCGAAGTCTTCATGATGGCGCTGTCGAACAGATTGCCCGACAGCACGATGAAGCCGGCCTCGGTCTTGAGCGGCTTGTCGAACGGCCGGATGACCTTGTCGTCCTGGATGGTGGTGCTGCGGCAGTTCTCGCCGATGGACTTGCCGTTGACGGTGGGGGCGTTCTCCTTGATCAGCCCCTGCTTCATCAGCTCGTTGACCACCGCGGGCACGCCGCCCGCATGATAGTAGTCCTCGCCCAGATATTCGCCGGCCGGCTGCAGGTTGACCAGGAGCGGCACCTTGTGGCCGACGGTCTCCCATTCCTTGAGCTCGAGATCGACGCCGATGTGGCGCGCGATGGCGCCGATATGGATGGGCGCATTGGTCGAGCCACCGATCGCCGAGTTGACGACGATGGCGTTGTGGAAGTTGTCCTTGGTGAGGATGTCTGATGGCTTGAGGTCTTCGCGCACCATGTCGACGATGCGAAGGCCGGTGCGATAGGCCATTTCCTGCCGGTCGCGATAGGGCGCCGGGATGGCGGCGGAGCCGGGGAGCTGCATGCCGAGCGCCTCGGCCAGCGAGTTCATCGTGGTCGCCGTGCCCATGGTGTTGCAGTAGCCGGTGGAGGGCGCCGACGAGGCGACGATGTCGATCATCTGCGTGTAGTTGATCTCGCCCGTCGCATACATCTGCCGGGCCTTCCACACGATGGTGCCTGAGCCGGTGCGCTCGCCGCGGAACCAGCCATTGAGCATGGGGCCCACCGACATGGCGATGGCGGGGATATTGACCGTGGCCGCACCCATCAGCAGCGCCGGCGTGGTCTTGTCGCAGCCGATGGTGAGCACGACGCCGTCGAGCGGGTAGCCGTAGAGGATCTCGACGAGGCTCAGATAGGTGAGGTTGCGGTCGAGATTGGCGGTGGGCCGCTTGCCGGTTTCCTGGATGGGATGCACCGGGAATTCGAGCACGATGCCGCCGGCGTCGCGGATGCCGTCGCGGGTGCGCTTGGCGAGCTCGACATGGTGACGGTTGCACGGGCTGAGGTCCGAGCCCGTCTGCGCGATGCCGATGATCGGCTTGCCCGACTGCAGCTCTTCGCGGCTCAGGCCGAAATTGAGGTAGCGCTCGAGATAGAGCGCCGTCATGTCGGCATTGTCCGGATTGTCGAACCAGGCGCGCGACCTGAGCTTCTTGTCAGACACGCCATTCCCCTCGGTAGTCATATCGGCCTCGAAATGAGATTCGTCGTCCGCCAAGCCATAGCGCATGGCGCGGTGGAATGAGAGCCCCGATCGCGCCAAACGCGTTCGTAGGACGAACTATTTCGCGGGCGTGCTGTCGCGGACGACCAGATGCATGGGCACCTGTATGATAGGTCCCGCGAGGGGCTGGCCTTCGAGCCGGGCCCGCAGCGCCACGCCGGCAAGGCGCCCGGTCTCGTAGTCCGACACATGCACGGTGGTGAGTGCCGGCATCAGATGCTGGGCGAATTCGAGATCGCCATAGCCGCCCATGGCGAGCTGGCCGGGCATCTCGACGCCGCGCTCGCGCGCCGCGATCTGGGCGCCGACGGCGAGCAGGTCCGAGCCGAAATAGATCGCATCGCATTGCGGGTAGTCGCGCAGAATCTGGCGCAGCACGACGATGCCGGCCGACAGCGTGCCGGTGCCTTCGACCGGCAGCACGAAGCCGAGCGTCCCGCCCGCCGCCTCGATGCCCTTGCGGAACCCGGCAAGGCCGATGCCGCCGGGCACATGGGTCTGCCCGGCATAGGCGATGTGCCGGTAGCCCTGGCGCACGAAATGCTCGCCCATCAAGCGCGCGCCGCCCTCGATCGAGCCGCCCGCGACCATGTCGATGGGATCGTCGGCGCCGCTCCACAATTCCATCACCGGGACGTTGAGCCGGCGCAGCGCATCGCGCGCCTCGTCCCGCATCGGGATGCCGGTGAACATCACGGCAGCGGGGCTGAACGGCCGGATCGTCTCGGTGATGTCGGCCTTGAGCCCCTCGATATAGCCGACCTGGCTGAACATCAGGCGGTAGCGGCTGCCTTCAAAGGCATCGAGCGCCCCCTGCATGGCGGCGGCGAAATGCGGGTTGAGCAGGCTCGCGACGAACACGGTGACGGTGGTGGAGCGCCCCGACCTCAGGCTCGAGGCGATGGAGTTGACGACATAGCCAGTCTTTTCGACGGCGGCGGTGACGCGCTCGCGCGTTTCCGGCTTCACCTTGTGCGGAGCGCTCAGCGTGCGCGAAACAGTGATGGGTGAGACGCCCGCCTCACGTGCAACGTCCTCGACCCGGACGGCTCGCGCCGCCCTGATCCCGTCCTTGGCCATATCGTTCAACCTATCCCCCAAAATATGGGAGCGAGGTTAGCGGCAACCGCTCCATTGCGGAAGTCCGGAACACGTCCCGGAAATCTCCCGATCCACTGAAATCGATCAGTGAGCAGGCGCGCGGCTGACGGTGACAGCGATAAGGCTCGCCTCACGGTCGGCCGGACCGGGGCGGACCGGGGACGCGCCGGGATCGACGCCGGGAGACAGGCTCGCCGGATCGCGCCAGGCGGCGACGAGGTCGCCGGTGCCGCCCGGACCGCGGGTCGGCGCGCCATCCCACAGCACCCCCAGCAGGTCGCAGCGCCGCACGAGATAGGCATTGGCGCGGACCAGCCCGAGCTCGAATTGCGGCTTCTGCCGGGCGTAGGAATCGTCGGTGCGGCCGAGGAGGCCGAGGCGTACGATGTCGACGCGCGCAAACAGCTCGAACAGGGCGCGCCGGCGCTTCAGCACGGCCTCGGCGAAGCCGACGGGATCGGCCTCCTCCTCGCGCGCAATGGTGTCGAGCACGACGCGATAGGGCACGGCTTCGGGCACGATGAGACGGAGCTCGCCCACCTTGCCCCGGAGCGCCCGCGCCACGCCTTCGGTGAGCGCGAGATCGGCGCCCGGCGCCAGCGGCGAAACCAGCGTGACGACATGGTCCTTCACCGCGAGGCGCGGGATCAGCCGCTCGACCAGCGCCGTGACGGCGCGCTGCTCCTCGGCAGGGTCGAGCTTGCGGTGGCCGGCCAGGGCGACGCGGATTTCGGGCATGGCGCCCTTGCCGTCGGAGACCACGACCGAGGAGAGCACGGTGCGGATCTGGTCGCGGTCCTTGCGCTGCTCGAGCTCGGGCAGCTCGGCATAATCGCCGCGCTCGAGCAGCGGATGATGCTTGAGGTCGTCGTCGCGCGTGGCGGCATAGGACCAGCCGTCGACGACGCGGTCGGCGGCCCAGCGGCGATGCTCGAGCGCCGCCAGCAGGGGCAGGCGCCGATCGCCATCGGCGGCGAGCGGCGCGACGATGCGCTGATGCGCATGGCGCTCGACCAGCATGGGCGCATGCGCGTCATGCTCGGAGGTGAGCCCGATCGAGAACAGCTTGGCCGCGATGTGGTCGGCGCTGCGGCGATTGGCGCGGCGGTAGGTTTCCGGAAGATGGTTCCAGTCGGTGGAGGCGCCGGCCGACTTGCCCGCGCCACCGCTATAGGCCGCATGCAGCAGCCGCGCCGCCTCATCGCGATGCGCGGCATCGAGAATGTCGCTCGCCACCAGCCGGGTCGGCCGCTCGAGCGGCTGCACGCCGCTGTTGGGATCGAGCACATGCGGCTGCGCCGTGGCGAACACCACGCTCTCGGCATCGGGGTCGCGCAGGCGCATGAAGGCGGGCGCGAAGTAGCGCCCTTCGCGGCGGCGGATGTCGGGGAGAGCCAGCGCGAAGCGCACATTGTCGGCGTCGCTGCCCAGGCAGATCAGGATGCCGGTGACCCGCGCGACCGCGTCGCGCAGGGCGAGCGCGGCGAGGGCGGCCCGCGACAGGGCCGGCGCGTTCTCCGACGTGATCAGCTCGGCCTCGATGAAGGCGAGATCGACCGCCTTGTCGAGCGCCGGGCGGCTTTCGCGATAGACCGCCTCGGCCCGCGCCGCGTGCCGGTCGAGCACCGTGATCATCGGCCGGCCCAGCCCCGCCGCGATGCCCGAAAAGATCGCCTCCTCCGCCATCGCCTGTCCCAGCCGCCCGAAGCCGAGGATGAGGAAATGCACCCGGTCGGCCGCCATGCGTTCGGCGATGGCGTGCGCCGGCTGCCGCGCGAACACTTCGCGCGCCATGATCTGCGCTTCGTCGAACACGAGGATGCGCGACGCGCCGGACTCGACGGCGGCGACGCGGTCGGCCACCAGCCGGTCGCCGGTGCGGCACCAGATGGCGGGCTCCGCCGCGCCGTCGCGGCCGCTGGCGATGGACGTGGCGATGGCGGCGTTGACCTTTTCATCGGCGAGCATCACGACGACCGAGCGGGCGTTGTGGATACTGGCGGCGGCGATGAGCTCGGAGGTGACGGCGGGCCGCTCGACCCACATCACGCGCCGCTCCTGCGTCGGCAGCGCCGAAACGAGAACGACGTTCGCATGGGCCGACAGGACGACCGCCAGCTCCTCGGCATCGGCATCGTCGCCGACGACGACGATGTGCCGCCGGCTGCGCGCGGCGCGCCAGGCGACGAGGCGGCGGCGGAACACGACCCACAGGCTGCCGAACAGCGCGAGATAGAACACCAGCGCCGCGGCGAAGGCACCGAGCAGCGCGACGATGTTCTGCTGTCCCAGGAACGAGCCGTCGAGCGTGAAGGCGAGCAGCACCGAATAGAGGGCGTCCTGCCAGCCCGGCTGGGCCACCGGGGTCGGGCCGACGAGCCGGCCGACGATGACGAGGATGATCGCCGCCACCGCGAGGACGGCAATCAGCAGCGGCAGGATGGAACGGCGCGGTTTGGGCGTGTGGTCGGCCATGAGATGTCTCCGCCGCCCTTATAGGAGGGGCGGCGGGGGGAAGGCAAAGCCGGCGGTGACGGCTATTTCGCGCCGGCGCGCTTGGGCGGCTCGCTGGCGGCGCGGCGCATCAGCTCGACATGGCGGATAAGGTCGGTCGAGGCGATGTCGATGAGGGCGCGCATGCGCTCGCTGGCGACATCGGGCTGGCGCAGCCGGATCGCCTCGAGCACGTCGCCATGGGCGGTGAGCGTCGCCACATAGGATTGCGACACCGATGTGGTGAGCCGGAACGAGTTCGACAGCGCCTGGCCGATGAGGTTGCCGAGGCCGGCAAACACCGGATTGTGACTCGCCTGCAGGATGCGGACATGGAAGCCGACATCGGCCTCGGCGCAGGCGGCGAGATCGTCGAGCGGGGCGGCGCACATCGCCTCATAGGCCTGCTCGATGAGGGCGAGATCGCGCGAGGTGGCGCGGATGGCGGCGAGGCGGGCCGCGGCGGGCTCCAGCGCCTGGCGCACTTCGATGAGGCCGGCGACGAATTCGGGGTCGGGCTCGACATTGCTCATCCAGGTGAGGACGTCGGTGTCGAGCCGGTTCCAACTCGCCGCGTCCTGGACGCGCGTGCCGGCGCGCTGGCGCGACACGACGAGGCCCTTGGCGGCCAGCATCTTGATGGCTTCGCGCATGGCGGTGCGGCTGACGCCGAACTCGGCGCAGAGCTGGGCTTCGGTGGGCAGCGTCGAGCCGGGCGGATAATGCGAGGACAGGATGCGCTGGCCGAGCGTCGCCAGCACCCGCTCGCGCACGAAGGTCGGCGCGCTCGGCGATCTGCTGAACTCGGTTACGGACTCTGCCATACGCTCCTCATCGGCCCCGGCATTCTCCTACAACGTCCGCCTGTCCCGGGATAGGCCGGGTCAGTCGTGATAGAGCGCCGAACGGCCTCCATCCACGAGGATTGTTTCGGCATTGAGGAACGGCGCCTCGTCGGAGGCGAGGAAGACCGCCGTCATGGCGATCTCCTCGGGCCGGCCGATGCGCCGCGGTGGGTGAAGATTCTCCGCCCGCGCCCGCTCGGCCGCCGGGTCGGGGAAGCCGGCCCAGTAGTCGCGCGCGATCTGGGTGTCGATATAGCCCGGCGCGATGGCGTTCACCCTGACGTTGTGCGCCGCATATTCGATGGCGAGCGCGCGGGTGAGCCCGATCAGGGCGTGCTTGGCCACCGGATAGGGGAAGGTGTGCGGAATGATCTTGAACGAATGGGTACTGGCGATGTTGACGATGGCGCCGCCGCCCGCCTCCAGCAGATGCGGCAGGACGGCCCTCGCGCACAGCCAGGCCGCTTCGAGGTCAAGCTTGAGACAACGTTCCCACTCGCCCTCGGGCATGTCGAGGGGCGCGTAAAAGACATTGGCGCCGGCATTGTTGACAAGCACGTCGATGCCGCCGAGGCGGCGGAGTGTCTCGGCACGCAGGCGCTCGATCGCCGCCTTGTCGGTGACGTCGGTCGCAACGAAATGCGCCTCGCCGCCGGCGGCCCGGATGGCGTCGGCGACCGCCCTGCCTGTCGCTTCGTTACGCTCGGCAATGACGACCCGCGCACCCTCGGCGCCGAAGGCGCGGGCGATGGCTTCGCCGATTCCCTGACCGGCGCCAGTGACGATACTGCGCTTGCCAAGCAGGCGGCCGGCCATGCTCACCAGTCCACGATGGTGCCGTCGGCCATGACGGCCGCGCGGGGGTGGAGGATATCGGGGGCAAAGGGGTGCGCGTCGATGACCTTTTCATCGACCTCGACGCCGAGGCCCGGCTTGTGCGGCACGTCCCAGCGACCGGCCTTGCGCTCGATCGGCCACTGCACGACGTCGCCATACCACGGCACGGCGCCCGACATTTCCTCCTGGATGATGACATTGGGCGTCGACACGCCGAAGTGCAGCGCCGCCACGCCGGCGATGGGGCCGAGCGGATTGTGCGGGGCGAGGCCAATGCCCGCCGTCTCGGCCATGGCCGCGACCTTCTTGGCTTCGCCCAGGCCGCCGACATGGCAGATGTCGGGCTGCGCGATGTGGAAGGCGCGGTCGCGGATGGCCGGTTCGAATTCGCGGCGCCCGATCAGACGCTCGCCGCTCGCGACGGGGACGGGCGATTGCCGCGTCACCGCCGCGAGACCGGCGGCGTCCTCGGGAGGAACGGGTTCTTCGACGAACATCAGCCGGGCGTCGCGCATGCCTTCGATATAGGCCATCGCGGCCGCCGCCGAGGCGGGGCGTCCGTGGAAATCCACCATGATATCGATGCCGGGGCCGACCGCCTCGCGCAGGTCGTTGAGCATGCGCCCCACCCGATCCACATCGGCATTGGGCGCCAGATAGTGCGTGTAGGGGACGCACACGACCTTGATGGCATCATAGCCGAGCTGCACGACGCGGCGGCCATGCTCGACCAGCGACGCGGAGGTCTCGGTCTCGTAGACGGCGCGCATGTCGCCGAGGCCGAGATGGGTGTAGGTGCGCAGATGCTCGCGCACCTTGCCGCCGAGCAGGCGCCAGACCGGGACGCCGAGGTCCTTGCCCAGGATGTCCCACAGCGCCATCTCGATGCCCGATATCGCGGTCATGCCGATGACGCCCATGCGCCAGAAGCCGTGGCGGGTCATGACCTGCGTGCACTGCTCGATGTCGCGCGGATCAAGGCCGACCAGCATGGGCTGGATGTCCTCGATGGCGCCCATCACGGCGCGCGTCTTGAACTCGAGCGTCGCCTCGCCCCAGCCGACGAGCCCGGGCTGGTCGGTTTCGACTCGAACGAAGATCCAGTTGCGCATCTCGGCATTGCAGATGCGTGCGGTGATGGAGGTGATCTTCATGGCGCCGCTACCTTGGGACTCGAATGCATTTGGGTAAAATCCGTCAATGAGGAACCGGCGCGGACGCCGGCTCCGATGTCATGCCGTGAAGCTCGAGCGTCTCGGCGAAATGGCAGCGCGACTGGCGGCCTGGCCTGATCTCGCGCAGTGCCGGAACCTCCTTGCGGCAGATGTCCTGCGCATAGGGGCAGCGCGGATGGAAGTGGCAGCCGCTGGGCGGCTTGGCGGCGCTGGGGACCTCGCCGGTGCTGACGACGCGCCGGCCGCGCTTGTGCCCGCCGATGCGCGGCACGCTGCCGATGAGCGCCTCGGTGTAGGGATTGAGCGGCTGGCGGAAGACCTCGCGCGTGACGCCGGTTTCCATCACGCGGCCCAGATACATGACCACCGTGGTGTCGGTGAAATGGTTCACCACGCCGAGGTCGTGCGCGATGAACAGATAGGTGAGCTTGCGCTCCTGCTGCAAATCCTTGAGCAGATTGAGCGTCTGCGCCTGGATGGAGACGTCGAGCGCCGAGATCGGCTCGTCGGCAACGACGAGCTGCGGATTGAGCGCGAGGGCGCGCGCGATCACCACGCGCTGCCGCTGGCCGCCGCTGAGGGCATGCGGATGGCGAAACATGTAGCGCGGCGACAGGCCGACCTGCTCGAGCAGCTGCACCACGCGCTCCTCCAGCGCCTTGCCCGACAGCACCTTGTTGATGACCAGCGGCTCGGCGATCAGATCGAACAGGCGCATGCGCGGATTGAGCGAGGCGTTCGGGTCCTGGAAGATCATCTGCATGTTGAGCCGGACATGGCGCAGCGTCTGCTTGCCGGCGCCGACGAGATTGACCGGCCCCTGCTCGGGATCGGTAAAGACGATCTCCCCGGCATCGGCCTTGAGCCCGCCCATGATGACATGGCCCATGGTGGACTTGCCGCAGCCCGATTCACCCACGAGGCCCACCGTGGACCCGGCAGGGACCGAGAAGCTGATATCATCGAGCGCGCGCACCACGCCTGTGTCGCGGCGGAACAGGCCGGCGCTCAGCGTGAAAGTCTTCGAGACGCCGCGGACCTCGAGCAGATTTGGGGCAGCCTCAGTCATGCCGGCTCCTTGGCGAAATCCGGGGCGACAAGCACGCAGCGCGCTTCGTGGTCGGGGCCGGCCGCATAGAGCGGCGGCAGCGCCGTGTCGCAGATGCCGGGCATGAAATGCCGGCAGCGGGTGTGGAACGGACAGCCGCGCGGCATCTGGTCGGGCGTGGGTACCATACCCTCGATGGTGCGCAGGCGCTCCTTGCTGTCGGCATCGAGGCGCGGCACCGATTCGAGCAGCGCCTGGGTGTAGGGGTGGCTGGGATTGTTCAGCACGTCCTCGACCGGACCGCGCTCGACCACATAGCCCAGATACATCACCACCACTTCGTCGGCCATTTCGGAGGCCACGGCGAGGTCGTGGGTGATGAACATCACCGCCATGCCGAGCTCCTGCTGCAGGTTCTGCAGCAGATCGAGGATCTGGCTCTCGGTGGTGACGTCGAGCGCCGTTGTCGGCTCGTCGGCGATGAGCAGCTTGGGGCCGCAGCTCAATGCCATGGCGATCATCACGCGCTGCCGCATGCCGCCCGAGAGCTGGTGCGGATAGCGGTCGACGAGAATCTCGGGGCTGGGCAGGCGGACCTTTGCCAGCATCTCGATCGCCTGAACGCGCGCTTCGGCACGACCAATGCCGCGCTTGTGCGCCATCAGGGTTTCGATGATCTGCTCGCCCACCGTGTAGAGCGGATCGAACGAGGTCATCGGCTCCTGGAAGATCATTCCAATCTCGGAGCCGCGCAGCTTGCGCATGGCTTCGGAGGTCGGCGGCAGCGACGTGATCTCGACCGGCTTGCCGCCCTCCATGCCGTAATAGGTGATGCGGCCGCCGGCGATGGCGCCGGGCGGACGGATGAGATTGAGCAGGCTGAGGCCCGTGACCGACTTGCCGCAGCCCGACTCGCCCAGCACCGCGAGCGTGCCGCCGCGCGGGATGGTGAAATCGATGCCATTGACGGCGCGCACGAGGCCGCCCTCGGTGCGGAACTCGGTGACGAGGCCTTCGACTGATATCAGCGGGGTGGTCTCAACGCTCATGCGGACCCTCAGCGCGAGAACGGGTCGGCCGCATCGCGCAGACCGTCGCCGACGAAGTTGAACGAGATGATGGTGAGCACCACGAACACCGCGGGGAACAGCAGCCAGGGCAGCTCGAGGATGACCTGGACGCTCTGCGCCTCGTTGAGCAGCAGGCCCCAGCTCGTCATCGGCGGCTTGATGCCGAGGCCGAGGAAGCTGAGCGCGGTTTCGCCCAGGATCATGGCCGGGATGGTGAGTGTGGCAACCACGAGCACATGGCTCATCGTGCCCGGCAGCAAGTGCTTGAACATGATGCGGCCGGTGGAGGCGTTCGCATATTTGGCGGCGCGCACGAAGTCCGAGGTCTTGAGCGACAGCACCATGGCGCGCACCTGCCGCGCCAGCGCGCCCCAGCTCAGGATGGAGAGGACGAGCGAGATGGCGAAGTAGATCTGGATGCTGTTCCAGGTCGGCGGCACGAGGGCGGCCAGCGCCAGCCAGAGCGGGATCTGCGGGAAGGCGAGCGTCATCTCGATGATGCGCTGCACGATCTCGTCGAACCAGCCGCCATAGTAGCCGGTGATGAGGCCCACGCTGATGCCGATGAACAGCGACAGCGCAACACCCACGAGGCCGACCGTGAGCGACACCTGCGCCCCGTAGAGGATGCGGCTGAACAGATCGCGGCCCTTGCTGTCGGTGCCGAGCAGGAACAGCTTGCCGTCGCCCTCGACGCCGAACAGGTGCACGTCGGACTTGATGAAGCCCAGGAGCGTATAGGGCGCGCCCTTGACCAGCCAGCGCAGCTCATAGCGCTTCTCGGTATCGACCGTCAGGACCTGCTTGAAGGTCTTGCGGTCCATCGTGCGCTCGAGACCGTAGACGAAGGGCGTCAGATGGAACTGGCCGTCCGCATCGACGAGATTGAGCCCGTGCGGGCCGACGCGGGCGAACTGCGCGTGCGTCTCGCGGTCGCCATAGGGCGCGAGGAAGCCGGCGAAGGCCGCGCTCAGATACATCAGCGCGAGGACCACGAGGCCGAAGACGGCGAGCCGGTTCTTCCGGAACTTGCGCCAGGCGAGCTGGCGGACCGACAGCACCTTGGCGGTGCCCGCATCAGCGTCGGCGGTGGCGGGCGCGAGCGCGCCGGCAGCGGCCAGCTCAGTCATAGCGCACCCGCGGGTCGAGCCAGGCAAGCATCACGTCGGAGATGAGATTGCCCACCATCACGGTGACGGCGATGAGGATGAGGATGGCCCCGGCAAGGAAGATGTCCTGCTGGAACGTGGCGCTCAGATAGACCGACTGGATCGTGGGCAGGTTGAGCACCGCGCTGGTGATGGCAAAGCCATTGATGAGGAAGGCCAGCACCTGGCCGAACATGGTGACCAGCGGGTGCAGCGCATTGCGGAACACGTGCTTCCAGATCACCACGCGCTCGGGCAGGCCCTTGGCGCGCAGGGTGAGCACATAGGGCTTGCCCAGCTCCTCGAGCATGTTGTTGCGCGTGACGCGCATGATGAGCGCCATGCCGGTAAAGGCGACGGCGGTGACGCTGAGCCAGGCATAGGAGAAGAAGTCGAGGATACGCGCCAGCGTCCACGGCGCATTGACGAATTCGGGCGAGTTGAGGCCGAGCAGCACCTGCCCGCTCGCAAGGAACGCGGCGACGAGAAAGAACATCGCGACGAGGAAGTCGGGCAGGCCGATGCCGATGAAGGCGAGCGTGGTGAGCGCGACATCGCCGGTCTTGTACTGATGGGTGGCCGAGTAGACGCCCAGCGGGATGCCCACGCCCCACGACACGAGAAAGGCGAGCGAGGAGATGGCGAGCGTTGCCGGCAGGCGTTCGAGGATAATGGTGGTGACGGGGCGCGAATCGACGAAGGACGTGCCCCAGTCGCCGCGCAGGAAGTCGAAGAACCAGTAGAAGAAGCGCTCGACCGGCGGCTTGTCGAGACCGAGCTGCTGGCGCAGCAGCTCCTCCTGCAGCATGGCCGTGGTGTTGCCCATCTGCCCCTGGCGCGCCACATACTGGCTGACATAGTCCTGCGCCGGCAGCTGCATGATGAAGAATCCGACCGCCATGATCAGCAGCAGCGTGGGCAGCATGATCACCAGTCGTTTGCCGATGTAAGCGAGCATGCTGGGCCCTCCGGGAATCGGCAGCGCCCGTGGGCGCTGCCGGGATCATAGCAGCCGATTACTCGGCGAAGTAGAACTGCTCCGGATCCGCCGTGGCGGGGAAGCCCATGTCCCACGAACCGATCAGGCCCACCGACGGCACGTTGCGCAGCCGGTTGGAGACGACCACCGGGGTCGGATCCTCGCCGACGGTGCCGATGGTGAGCGGACCCTCGTCGAGATGGATCTGGTAGGCTTCGAGCAGCGCCGCATTGCGGTCATTGGGGTCGAGCGCCTGCACGGCCTTGGAATAGGCCTGCTGCAGCTTTTCGAGAGCCGAGCCCGGACGTGCCGGTTCGCCTTCCTTGCCGCCGCTCTGGTAGTTGAGCGCGATCGACATGCCGCCCATCGTCCACTCGGCGTTCTCGACCGGTGCCCAGACGGTGGGAGCGGAGAGAAGCCCCCAGCCCGCGGCACTGCCCCAGGCGCGCATCATCACTTCGCCGGCCTTCTGCCGATCCGACAGGGTGCCCCAGTCGGCCTGGTTGAGCAGCGTCTCGATGCCGACGGCGTCCCAGTCTTCCTTCATCAGATCCATGATGTCGGCGGTCTGCTTGTCGCCGGGCATCATGTCGACGATCATCTGGAGGCGGCTGCCATCGGGGCGGTCGCGCCAGCCGTCGCCGTCCTTGTCGACGACGCCGATCTGGTCGAGCCAGGCCTTGGCCTGCTCGGGGTCGTACTCGATGTAGGAGTTGACCCACTTGTCGTAGAAGGCCTTGCCCTCTTCCGTCTGCAGTTCGGGGCTGAGCGGACTCAGCGCGAACTGGCGCGGCTTGGCGAGACCGAAGGCGGCGACATTGTTGTACTTGTCGCGATCCATCGCCACCGAGAGCGCGCGGCGGAACTCGGGCGTGTAGAACAGGTCGCGGATGCCCTCGTCCTTGTAGTCATACATCGGCATCATCCAGGGCCAGGCGAAGTCGCCGCGATCCCAGAGCTTGACGGTGTAGTTGCCCTTCTCCTGGTTCTCCATCAGCAGGCTCACATCGGCGAGATTGAACTCGCGCGACTGGAAGTCGAGCTTGCCGGCGATGGAATTGAGCAGCACGGCCTGGCTGACCGCATCGTCGGTGACGACGGTGGTGTCGAAGCCATCGATATAGGGCAGCTGGTGCCCTTCGGTGTCGACCTTCCAGTAGTAGGGGTTGCGTTCGGCCGTGAGGCGCTGGCCCGGCGTGTAGGACGTCACCATCCAGCCCGCCAGCGTCGGCATGTCGGTGTACTGGATGCGCGTATCCATGGTGTAGCGCTTGTCGAACTCGGACGTGTCCTTCATGTCCGGGTTATACTTGGGCAGGAACTGCTTCATGTAGTGCGAAGGGATCAGCCACTGCGCGCTGTTGTAGTAGGCGCGCGAGCTCAGCTCCATGAACAGCGGATTGGGGCCGGCGAAGGTGAACTTGATCGTGTCTTCGTCGATCTTTTCGACCTTGGGCGGCTCGCCATTGATGACGGTGCCGGCCGGAAAGCTCACCGGCACGCTGTCGTCGAGGACGACATCGTTCCAGAAGAACATGAAGTCGTCGGCCGTGAGCGGCACGCCGTCCGACCACTTGATCCCCTTGCGGAAATTCAGCGTCAGCTCGGTATAGGCGTCGTTCCACTCCCACGACTCGGCGACGTTGGGGCGCACGCCATTGAGGTCGCGCTCCCAGCGGGCGAACGGCTCGACCTGCAGGATGATCTTGGACCAGTCCAGGTTCGCCTTGGTGATATCGCGGATGGTGCCGCCATAGGTGCCCACGCTCTCGACGGGGGTCAGCACCAGCGGATTGTCCGAAATGCGCTGTTCGACCGGCGGCAGCGAGCCGGCCTTGACGGCATCGGCGAGCGCCGGTGCCTCCGAATAGGTCTGCGCCATCGCCACCGTGGTGGCGAGGAGCGAGATTCCGACAATAGCGGAAGCGAGGGCGCTACCACGCCCGGTCATCAACCTCATCTGGTCCTCCCTAAGCGGCCGCCCCTCCTTGGGCAGCCTGTTGTTGACGCTAGAATATGTCGTACATATTGGCAAGCACATACGACAAATAAATCAGACGCGCTTAATGCGCACGATGGTGCTGTCGAGATCGCCCAGATCGAGCCGGAGGCCGATCTGCGCCCACGCCTTGCCGCTGAGCGCACCGTCCGAACCGCCGGTCGAGCGCGTCGAGGTGCCTGGATAGCCCGAGGGATTGGAGCCCTGCGCACCGACCAGCACACGCGCGCTGTCGACGATGCGATAGAGGGCGTTTTCGTCGAGGCCCGCGAGCCGGATCAGCGGATTGCGCAGCGGCCGGCTGGGCAGCAGCCGGTAGGCGAACAGCACGGCCTCGGACTTGTCCTTGGCGACATACATCAGCGCGCTGAAGGCGCCGCTCCGCGGCGAGACGAGGCGATAGAGATCGCCTCCGACGACGAGCGGGCGGATACCCTTGTAGGTCGCGACATGCTGGCGTGCCGTCTCGAGCGCGTCGGCGGTCCATTCGAGCAGATTACCGCCCACGCCGAGCGCGCCGGCCATGCTGACATGGAAGCGCAGGTCGAGCGGGAATGCCTCCTTGTGCTCGTCGGTGACCCAGGCCGCCATGGTCGCGGCGGGGAAGAGCTGCGTGTAGCCCTCCTGGATGTCGAGGCGCGCCGGGGGCAGCGTGTTGTCGCTCGCCCAGCTCTGCTCGGTGATGGCCATCATGCCCAGATCGACACGGCCGCCGCCGCCCGAGCAATTTTCCCAGATCACATTGGGATGCCGGCGGCGAAGCTCGCCCCAGATGCGGTAGAGACCCTCGACATAGCGCACCCAGATCTCGCGCTGGTCGCGATCATGCGACGGCCAGCCGGGCTCGCTGATGTTGCGGTTCATGTCCCATTTGATGAAGTCGATCGCCGTGCCAGAGAGCAGTCGGTCGAAGGTGTCGATCAGATGGTCCTGCACATCGGCGCGGCCGATATTGAGCATCGACTGGTTGCGGCCGAGCGTGCGCTCGCGGCCCGGGAAGTGGATGATCCAGTCTTCATGCGCGCGGTAGAGATCGGAGTCCGGATTGACCATTTCGGGCTCGATCCAAACGCCGAACTTCATGCCGCGCGCATGCACCATGTCGGCGAGCGGCTCGAGGCCCTGCGGGAACTTCCTGGGGTCAGGCGACCAGTCGCCAAGGCCGGCACGATCGTGGAAGCGCCCCTTGAACCAGCCATCGTCGATGACGAACATTTCGACGCCCATGGCGGCAGCCTTGTCGGCCAGCGCCGACTGCCCCTCGACATTGACGTCGAACAGCGTGGCGTACCAGGAATTGTAGACCACCGGCGGCACGAAGTTGCGCCGCGGCGCATGCCGCTCGCGCACGAAATCGTGCCAGGAGCGGCTCATCGCGCCGAAGCCGCCTTCGGTGTAGCCGAAGAACAGATCGGGCGCCGCGAACTCTTCGCCCGCCTTGAGGTCGTAGACGAAGTCGTGGTCGTTGATGCCGAGGTGAACGATGGAGCGGCCGTCGCGCGTGCGCTCGGCGAGCAGCTTCCAGTTGCCGCTCCAGTCGAGCGAGCCGAACCACAGCGCGCCATTCTCTTCGCCGGCACCGAGGCCGGGCGCGTTGCGCTCCACGGCGAAGTAAGGCACGCCACCATGCGACGTCGTCATGCGGCGGCTCTCGCGCTGGATGACGCCGTGGATGAACGGCTCGCGCTGCATACGGAACTCGTCGCCCCAGCGGCCGTCGAGATGGTTGAGCGTGAACTCGTAGGACTGCGGCAGGTAGAACGTACCCGAGAACAGCCGCGTCAGGTGCAGCGCCGCGCTGCCGGCGTTGCGCACGCTGACGCTGCGCGAGATGAGACCGAACGCCTCGAGCACGCGATAGGTCAGCGTGACCGTGGCGCCGTGAGCGTCGTCCCTGAGGGTGAGGCGCAGCGTATCGCCCTCGACCGCCGCCGCCTCGAAGCGCAGCACGAAGCCGCGCAGCCCGCTGTCGCTGAAGGCATCGATCGACCGTTCGTCCGACGCGCCGGCCTCACCGGTGGCGAGATCCTGATGCGTCTGCTGCATGGTGTATTCCATGGCAAAGATCGGCCCGCGCAGAGCGGCGGGATAATCCTCGAAGCGCGGCAGGCGCGGCCCATACCAGGTCTGGATCAGCACGCCCGTATCGTCGAGGCCGAGCGCAAAGGCCGTGCTCCCGCTTTCGAGCAGCCAATACCGGTCACGGGCGACGATTCCCACGCTATCCTCCCCTGCAGCGGACCGGCGGGCTCATCCCGCTCTTGCCATCCGCGCCTCTATATGTCGTACAAATAGACGCGTTTTGTAGTATCGTCAATGCGGGTGGAGGGAAAGCATGCTGCGGCTGAACGGCAACGGTGTCGAGGTGGAAATCGGCCCCGAGCAGGGCGCCGCGGTGGCCCGCTACGATGTCGAGCTGACCGGAACCTGGCGGCCGGTGCTGCGTGCCTCGACCGATTCGGGCCGGGCGGGACCGTTTGCGCTGGCGAGCAATGTGCTCGCCCCCTGGTCCAACCGGATTTCGGGCGGCGGTTTTCGCTTCGACGGCCGGTTTCACCCGCTGGTGCCAAACACGCCCGGCGACCACCCCAATCACGGCAATGCGTTTTCGGCGGCCTGGGAGGTGATCGAGACGAGCGCGACGCGGGCGGTGCTGACGCTCAGTTCCGACGGACCGGGCCCGTTCCGCTACGACGCGCAACTGACCTATGCGCTCGAGGGCGTAGCGCTGCGCATGAGCCTCGATCTCACCAATCGCGCCGGGATCGCCCTGCCCTTCGGCGGCGGCTTTCACCCGTGGTTTCCGAGAACACCGCAGACAAGGCTCAGCTTCGACGCGGCAGGAGTGTGGACGGAGACGGCCGACCATTTGCCCGACAGCTACCTCGCGACGACGGAGCATCCCGACTGGGATTTCGCCGCTGCCCGGCGCCTGCCCGACCGCTGGCTTAACAATGCATGGACCGGGTGGAGCGGGACAGCGCGCATAGAGTGGCCCGAGCACGGCCTCGCGGCCACTGTTGCGGCCGCGGCGCCGCTGCGCACGCTCATCCTCTACTCGCCCTCGGCCGACGCCGACTTCATCTCGATCGAACCGGTAAGCCACAGCGTCGATGCGCACAATCGCAGCGGCATCGGCGTCACGGCACCGCAGCGGCTCAAGCCAGGCGAGGCCCTGACGCTCACCGCGACCATCGCGCCGGAACTGCTTTAGCGCAGGCGGGCACACCCGCTTGTGACAGCTCTAGCCTTTGACGGCACCCGCCGACATGCCCGCCACGATCTGCCGGCTGAAGAAGATGTAGACGATGAGCGGCGGGATGGTGATGAGCAGTATGTTCGTGAACAGCAGATTGTAGGACGTGTCGAACACGCTCTGGAAATTGTAGAGCGTCAGCTGCACCGTCACGTTCTTCGCCCCCGGCAGATAGTAGAGCGGGTTGGTGAAGTCATTGAAGATCGCGACCGCCTGCACCACGACGACAGTAACCACAACTGGCCGCAACAGCGGCAGGATGATGGTGAAGAAGACGCGCAGCGGGCCGGCACCATCAATGATCGCCGCCTCGTCGAGCTCGCGCGGAATGGTGGCGACAAAGGCGCGGAACAGCAACACGCTGAATGACAGCCCGTAGGCGACTTCGATCAGGATCAGGCCGTGCAGCGTCTTGAACAGGTTGAGGCCCTGCAGCACCCAGATGGTGGGGACCACCGCCGGTGGAATGATCAGCCCGGCAAGCACGAGAAAGTTGGCAGCATTGGTCCAGGCCGAGGGGCGGCGCTGCAGCACGAAGCCGACCATGGCGCCGAACACGACCAGCAGCGCGACACTTGCGATAGTGAGGATCGATGAGTTCACGAAGGCGAGGACCAGCATATAGTCGCGGGTCGTTATCACCTCGACCAGATTGTCCCAGAAGTGCCACTCGGTGGGCCAGGCGAAGGAGCGCAGCGAGGATTCGCGCTTGTCCTTGACCGCGGTAATCACGATGAACACGAACGGGATGATGAACACCACGATCGAGACGATGATCGCGGCGATGCCGCCCCAGACGTGCGCCGGTCGCCTCACAGCTCCACCTGCTTGCGGTTAAGGAAGATCGACAGCGGCACGATGATGAGCGCGACGAGCACGAACAGCACGACGTTGCCTGCCGTGGACAGACCATAAAAGCCCGCCTGATACTGCTTGTAGATCACCGACGCGATGACGTCGGAGGTGAAGCCCGGTCCGCCGCGCGTCATCGACCAGATGAGATCAAAGGAACGCAAGCCGCCGATGAGGCTGAGAATGATGACGGTGATCGTGGCGGGCATGGCGAGCGGCAGCGTGATGGCCCAGAATTTCTGCCAGGCTGACGCGCCGTCGATTGAGGCGGCTTCATAGAAGTCCAGCGGGATCGAGACGATGCCGGCCATGTAGATCACGGTGGCGAGGCCGACGCCCTTCCACACATCGACCAGCGCCACCGAGAGCAGCGCCAGACGCGGGTCGGTGAGCCAGCCCGGCCCCGGAATGCCGAACAGAGCGAGCGTCGTGTTGATGACGCCCTGGGTGGGGTGCATCATGGCCGTGAAGGTGATGCCAACGCCGACAGTCGAGACCAGAACTGGAAAGAACACGACGGAGCGCAGATAGTCGCGCCCGATGATCTGCGACGTCAGCAGCACCCCGAGCAGCAGCCCCAGCACAACCTTGAGACCGGATGTCGTCACGGCGTAGATCAGCGTGTTGACGAGCCCCTGCACGAGAAACGGCTCGCTGAAGAACTGGCGAAAGTTGTCGAGGCCGATGAAGGTGGCATCGAAAAGCGTCCAGCGCGTCAGGCTGAAAAAGAGCGAGGCGATGGTGGGGAACAGAAACAGTGCGCCGTAGATGATCGCCGCTGGCAGATAGAACCAGCTCGGATAGGGCGATGGCGGGCGGCGGGTGGCGGTCCGGCTTGCCATTCTCTGGTCATCTCCTGCCATCGTGGCAGCCATTGCCGTCCTCCTCCGAAACAACTGGCCCGGCGTCGCTCCACGCTACGTCGGGCCCGAGATGTGATCCGATCCGGTCGGCCTTTACCAGCCCGGCAGACCGAGCTGCTGCGCCTGTTTCTTGACATCCTCGTCGTAGAGCGCGGCGCCATCGGCGGCGGAACGGATGCCCGAGCCGACTTCGACGGTGATCTGCTCGAGCGAGGGTCCCTTGATGGGCGAGAGGAATTCGAGCGCCGGCGAGTTACGCGCCGGATCGTCGAAGTACTGGACCATCTCGGCCACGGCGGGCAGCACCGTCTCGGGCAGGGTACATCCCTTCACGACATATGGGCCGGCGGCGCCCACCGCCTTGGTCTGCGAGTCGCATCCGTCAACGCTCGACAGGAAGGCCAGGAACTTCTTCGCCTCGTCGATGTGTTGCGAAGTCTTGGGGATGTAGAGCGCGTTGGGCAACCATATCGTCAGACCGTTAGAATCCGCGCTATCGCCAGGCAGCGGAAATACGCCGATGTCGTTCACCAGGTCCGGGTAGTCGCTGGCGATCGTGGGCAGCGCGCCGGTCAGCATCGGATAGTGAGCACCCTCCGCCGTCGCCAACATGCGGAGCCCGTCGGCAAAACTGGCGGAAGCAAAGTCGGCATTGAGATAGCCGGCCTTGAAGACCTCCTCCTGCCGTTCGAAGCCTTTGCGCGCTGCGGCGTCGGTAGCGTACTTGGCCTGGTTCGCGGTGTAGCGCGCCGCAAAGTCCGGCTCGGCGGCCGAGACGTTGAAGAAGTCGGCAAGGACGAAGAGCTGGCTGCTCCAGGTGTCCTTGAACGTCTGGATCACGGCCGTCTTTCCGGCTGCCTTGACCTTCTCGTTGTTGGCCATGAACTCGGACCAGCTGCGCGGCACCGAAAGGCCGAGCTCGGCGTAGAGCTTCTTGTTGTAGAGAACCGCGCCGCTCTGCGCGGTGCCGATCGGGGCACCGTAGAAATCTCCGCCCGCCGTGACCGTGACCTTGAAGCTGTCGAGCAAATTGGCGGCCATCGGCTCGTTTGTGAGCGGAACGAGGTTCTGCTGGGGGTTGATGGCCTGGAACAGAGAGCCGGAATTGTGCAGGAAGATGTCTGTCATATCGCCGGTGGCAAGACGGGTCTTGACGATATTGTCACCTTCGCCACCGGCGGGACGCAGTTCCGTCTCGATGGTGATGCCGGGGTTCTTGGCCTCGAAATCAGCGATGAGCTGATCGATCATCTTGACGGTTGCCGGATCGTTGTTGAACAGCAGGGTCAGCGTCACGTCCTGGGCCAGGCTCGCGCTGGTCGCCGAGAGCATAGCCAGCGCCGCCACTCCAAAGATCGTTGAAACGGCCTTGTGTCTGAGCATTCATACCTCCGTTGGTGCGTCGTTATGAGTGACGCTGATTGTTAGCGGGCGACTGCGCCCAGGCGGCAACCACGAGGTTCTCCTGGCCTCATGGCCTGCTGATCCGGAACGTCACGCTGTGACGTCCGGGCGCGAGCAGGCTTCGCGCTTTCTCGTTGCCGCTCCAGTTGAGCTGCATGCCGTCGACGACGATGTCCTTGTAGAGCGGCGACAGGACCAACGTGCCGCTTGCGCCCTCGGGCACAAGGAGATCGTAGCTGACCTTGTCGCCATCGACCGTCCAGCCCGCCTCGATGCGCCCGGCCGCCGAGTGGTGGTCGGCCGTCACGGGAGACAATGACGGAATGATCGTGGGCTCGAAGATGATGTGCTTGAAGCCCGGCACGTTCGGGTCGGGGCGGAAGCCAGCGACGGACTCGAACAGCCACTGGCACACCGCGCCATAGGCATAGTGATTGTAGGAGTTCATCTGCGGCTCGAAGATCGACCCGTCGGCCTTGATGCCGTCCCAGCGCTCCCAGATGGTGGTAGCGCCGCGCTTGACCTGCGCCAGCCAGCCCGGCACCTCCTCCTGGAGGAACACCGCGGCCGCGAGCTCGGCCTCGCCGATCTTGACCAGCGCCGGCAGCAGGGCAGGCGTGCCGATGAAGCCAGTGCCGATACGGCGATTGGAGCGCTCGACCGCCTCCTTGAAGTAGCCCTTGGCGGCCTCGATGTGCTCGGCGGGGATCAGGTCCCACAGGAACGCCAGCGCATAGGACGTCTGGTCGTTGTAGCCGATGCGGCCGGTGCGGGTGATGAACTCCTTCTGGAACGCCCTTTTGATCTCGTCGGCGCGATCGTGGAGGCGCCGGGCCTCGTCGGCCTTGCCGATGACGTCGGCGACACGCGCGGTGAGCTCCGAGGAGATGTAGAGATAGATCGTGGCGGCGGCATCGTCGCCGATGGTCGGATAGGGTTTGGCGAAATCGCCCTGCGGCTGCAGCCAGTCGCCGAAGGTGAAGCCGCGCCCCTCCCAGTTGTGTGGTGGATGGACGATCGGGCCGTTGCTGATCGACCAGACGAAATTGTTCCAGCGCACCATGGCCTCGAACGTCTCGTCGAGGATGCCGCGATCGCCGTAGTGCGTGTAGAGCGTCCAGGGGATAATGACGATGGCGTCGCCCCAGCCGGTCGAGCCGTAGAACCCCGCTTCGTTCTTGTGCCGGAACGGGTCGGGCGAGACATGCGCGATGCCGCCATCCTCGCGCTGGTCTGCCATCACGTCGCGCAGATATTTGGCGAGCATGGCGTGGCTCTCGTGCAGGTAGCACGCGGTGGGCGCGAACACCTGTGCGTCGCCGGTCCAGCCGAAGCGCTCGTCGCGCTGCGGACAGTCGGTGGGCACTTCGATGAAGTTACCGCGCTGCGACCAGATGGTGTTCTGGACCAGCCGGTTGACCAGCGGGTGCGCCGACGAGAAGCTGCCCGTCGGCGTGATCGCCGAACTGATCGGGATCGCCTTGATCGAAACGATCTCGGCCTTGCCCGCGATCGTCACGCGCACATAGCGGAAGCCGAAGAAGGTGAAGGTGGGCGTGTAGCTCTCATTGCCGCCGCCCCTGAGCGTGTATTCGATCCGCGCTTCGGCCGAGCGATAGTTGACGTTGTAGAAATTGCCGTCCTTGTCGAGGATCTCGGCATGCTCGACGACGACGCGGGCGCCGCGCTCGCCGCGCACCACAAAGCTCACATAGCCGCCGATGTTCTGGGCGAAGTCGTAGACGGTGCGACCCTCGGCGTCGGTGAGGCTGCTGGCCACGGGGAACGGCTCGAGCTCCTGCACCGGCGTCGTCTCGTGCGGGATCAGCCGCGCGTCGTCGAAATCCGCGACCAGCGCGCTGCCATCGGTGACGCTCAGGCTCTCCTCGCGCGCATCGTAGTGCTCGCCCAGATAGATGCCGCTCCTGATGATCGGCAGCGGGCCGCTCTGCCAGCTCGTATCGGTGGCGAGGACCAGCTTGTCCCCCACGGTCAGCTCGGCGAAGGCTGCGATCTCCGAGCCCCAGGTGTTGTGGGAGTAGAGCGAATTGTTGGAACGCCAGCCCATCTGCGAGCGCAGCCAGCCATCGCCCAGCCAGACGTCGATGGTGTTCTCGCCTTCGACGAGAAGGTCGGTGACGTCGTAGGTCTGGTAGCTCAGCCGGTGCGTGTAGACGGTCCAGCCCGGCGTGAGCTGGTCGTGGCCGACGCGCTTGCCATTGATGAACGCCCGGTAGAGGCCGAGAGCGCTGATGGTGAGTGTCCCGGCCCCTCCCAGGGAGGAAAGCGTGAAGGTCCGGCGCAGGAACGAGGCGCGGGTCTCGACGCCCTTGTCGGCCAGGGGCCGGACCATCCGGGCGGTCCACTTGCGGGACTCCGCAGACAAGGCGGCACTGCCGGCCGCGAGCATCGCGTCGTTCAAGATCGTCCTCCCATGGAGCCTTCGGCCCCGCGATGCATCCATGTGCATCGTTCTATGTCTATCGTTCTACGTATACCGTTCTACGTGGCGAGTTCAAGCATAATTCGCGCAGTTTCATGCAAGATCGGTCAGCACTGTGCATATCCGCGCAGGATCGATCAGTTCGACGCGGGGCGGCGGCTTTGCTAGAAACGGGGAAGCGATGGGGGACAACAGCTTGGCGCCACGGGCAAAATCAGAGCGGATCACCATCCGCGACGTTGCCAGTGACGCCGGGGTTTCGGTCGCCGCCGTCTCCAAGGTGCTGCGCGATGCCTACGGGGTCAGCGAAGCGCTGCGGGCCAAGGTCAGGGCCTCGATCGACCGTCTGGGCTACCGACCGCACGCGGCGGCGCGCGGCATGCGCGGCCAGACCTATACGCTGGGGTTCATGATCCCCGACCTGCACAACCCGTTCTTTGCCGACATCCTGGGCGGCATCAACACGGCGCTTGAACGCACGCAGTACCAGCTCCTGCTCGGCGTCTGCGAATCGGAGCCCGCCACCGAGAGGGCCCTGCTCGAGGCGATGATCGACCGCCGCATGGACGGCCTGATCCTGATCGGCTCGCGCATCGGCGCCGAGCACCTGGCCGCCCTCGCCGACCGTATTCCGACGACGGTGATCGCCATCCATCCCAAGTCTGATGTCAATTTCGACACCGTCAACAACGACGACCCGCTCGGGGCGACGCTCGTGGTGCAGCACCTCGTGGCGGCCGGCTACAGGCACATCGCCTATCTGAGCCAGCAGATGAACATCAACGACAAGGCGATGGTCACGCGGCAGCGCGAGGTCGGCTACCGGGCGGCCATGAAGGAGGCCGGGCTCGCCCGCAACATCCAGGTGGTCTACGCCGGGCAGACGCGACGCGAGGCGCAGACCGAGGCCCGCCACCTGCTCGAGCAGCGCAACCGGCCCGATGCCATCTTCTGCTGGACCGACTTCATTGCGCTCGAAGTGCTGAGCGTTGCCCGCGATCTCGGGCTGTCGGTGCCCGGCGACCTGGCCGTGGTGGGTTACGACAACACCTCCTACTGCGACCTCGCGCAGAACGCGCTCACCAGCATCGACCAGTCGGGACAGGTGCTGGGCCTGCAGGCCGCGCGCCTGCTCATCGAACGCATCGGCGGCCGCGAAAAGTCGGAGCACTATATGGTGACGCCACGCCTCGTGGCACGCGCCAGCTCGGCCGGACCGACGCGGCGGGCGTAAAGCCACAGGCCCGGGTCTCCCCGGGCCTGCAGCAGCATGGCTAAGCGATCAGACCGCCGCGGCCTTGAGCTTGGACAGCGGGCGGATCTTGACGCGGACGCTGGCGGGCTTGGCCGCGCCCGGCACCATTTCGCCGGTCGAGGGATTGCGGATCATCGTGCCGGCCTTGCGGGCGGGCACCTTGCGGAGCGTGATCTTGAGCAGGCCCGGCAGGGTGAATTCACCGACGCCGCGCGGATGGATCGAGCCCGTCATCACGCCTTCGATGGTGTCGAGCACGCCCTTGGCGACGGCGCGCGTGACGCCGTTCTTTTCAGCGATGAGGTTCACGAGCGCCGTTTTGGTCAGCGCTTCCTTGACCGGCTGAGCCTTGGCGGCAGGTTGCTTGGCGGCCGCTTTCTTTGCGGCGGCGGGTTGCTTTGCAGCAGCTTTCTTGACGGGCGTTTTGGCCAAAAGGGGTCTCCATTGAAAGGTGGGAAAAGGTCCGAACCGATTGCGGAGAATATCAATCCCGCAAGGGCACACCAATAAGAAGGCGAACTAAGTCACAGACCTTGTTGAGGCGTCGCGCAGCTAGAGCGAGATTCCGCGCAGGGCGTCTTGACACTCGATGTATACCGTATGCAGATTGGCTGCAACGAACTGATGGGGAGAACCGTCGATGAACGGTCAGGCGGGGACATCCCGGATTCTCAATCCGATCGACTTCGGCAAGCCGGGCCGTCAGGCCGGTCACCTGCAATTGCCGCCCGATCCGAGCACCGGCAGCCCCGGCGTACGGGTGCCGATCGTGTCGATCGCCAACGGCACGGGCCCGACAGTGCTCATCTCCGGCGGCAATCACGGCGACGAATATGAGGGCCAGCTCGCCGCTCTGCGCCTGATCCGCGACATCGAGCCGGCGCAAGTTGCGGGCCGGATCATCGTGGTGCCGATTCTCTCCACCGAGGCCTCGCGCGCCAATACGCGGCTGTGGCCGTCGGGCGCCAATTTCAACCGCTCGTTCCCCGGCAGTCCCGACGGTCCGCCGATCGAACAGCTCGCTTACTTCCTGTCGACCGTGCTGTTTCCTGCCGCCGACATCGTCATCGACATGCACTCGGCCGGCCGGGTGGGCTGGATCGTCCCATGCTCGCACATGTGCGTCCCCAGGGACCGCGTACAGCGCAAGGCGATGCTCGAAGCGATGGAGGCATGGAACTCGGACTTCCATTTCTTCTACACCTCCGACGGCAACTACCTGCCCAACGAGGCGGAGCGGCAGGGCAAGATCGTCGTCACGACCGAACTCGGCGGCAGCACGCGCGTTCCCGTCGCCGTGCAGGACATGTCGTGGAACGGCCTGACCAACGTGCTCCGGCACTTCGGTGTGCTCGAAGGCAAGGTCGTGACCCGTGCCTCGCTCGGGCTGCCGCCGGCCACGCTCGTCGACTGCCGCTTCGACGACGGCAAGGTTGGCGCGGTGGGCAGCGGCCTGTTCGACAACATCATCGCACCGGCGAGCGGACTGTTCGAAGTGATGGTCGAGCCGGGCAGCCCGGTGACCGAGGGCCAGCCGGTGGGCCGCATCTGGTCGCACGAGGACCCGACCCGGCCGCCGCTGGAGTTGCGTTCGCCCTTCACCGGCTATCTCATGGGCCTGCGGACGCTCCCTGTTGTCGAACAAGGGCAGAGCCTCGCCCTTATCGGCCGGCAGATAGAACGCAGTTCTCTTCTCGCCGAAGCCTGATCGACCGGCCGCCGCGGCGCGCATCGTCTGGCGCCCCACGGGCGCTAGCGGTGCAGATCGGCCAGCTTCGTTCGCAGAGCTGCTTCCGCCCTGTCGTAGTCGCCCTCGGTCAGCGCCGCGCAATGCGCCAGCCAGGCGGCGGTGCCGATGGGCGGAGCGGAAGCTTTGTCGCCGGACTGCCGCAGACGCAGGACCGCCTCCATGACCTCGACGCTGAGACCAAGCACGTCCCGGTAGCGCGCGCGTTCGTGCGCGCTGGCGAGGAGGCGATGCGCAAGGGAGGATGCGCGGCCGGCGATGGCAGTGGCGATCTGCTGCCCATAGGCCGCGGTGGCGGCGCCGCGCGGCTCGGGTCCGAGCACGCCGGGCAGCGGCTGGTCGGGCGGCACGGCGTCGAGGCGGACGAGCTCGGGGCGCATCGCCTGCAGCAGCGAGGCTTCGCCGCGCCCCGCGTGGTCGCCGGGATAGAGATCGGTCACCGTGTCGTATTCGGTGAGCGGCAGAACGAACGCCCGCGTCCGCCGCATCGCAGCCAGCGCCGCGCGCTTCATGCCGAGCGTCTGCTCGAGGCCGAAATGGCCGGCGATGGCCATGACGACGGCAAATCCCATTTCGCCGAACTGGACGTAGAGCTCCTCAAAGACCGGCTCGATGAGGCCGAGCGGCAGCTTGAGCGTGTGCGGGAACGGCACGCCGCCGACCGCCCACCACGAGATCGGCGCGAGAACGGCGTCGGCCGCCTCGGCGATGGCGCGTCCCAGCTGCTCGGCGACGATGCCGTCGAGCCCGAGCGGCAGATGGTGGCTGTGCCACTCGATGGTGCCCATTGGCTGGACGAGGATCGACGGCCGTGTCGCGAGGTGCCGGTCGATGTCGCGGGGGAAGGCCTCGGCGAGCACGAGCATGGCTAGGGCCCGAGGCGGACGACGGTGCGGATGCCGCTCTGCCGGGTGGCGGCAAAGAGCGCCGGTAGGTCGTCCAGCGCGATGGTCGCGGTGTGGAGCGGATCGAGCAGCAGCCGGCCATCGCCGTACCAGTCGGCGAACAGCGACAGATCGTGGCCGGGCGCGATGTCGCCATAGATGCAGCCGCAGAGCCGCTGCTGCTGGCTCATGAAGGGACGCGGCCGAAGGCTCACGGTGGCGTCGCGGCTGGTGGCGCCGACAAGCGTCAACTGTCCGCCCCGCGCCAGCATGGCGACGCCGCGCTCGATGAGGTCGGTGTGGCCGACGACTTCGAACGCATGGTCGACCCCACGTCCGCCGGTGACCTGCCGGACCTGCGCGACCATGTCGTCGCCGGCGACGATGCCGTGGGTTGCGCCGAAGCTGCGGGCGAGCGCCAGGCGCTCGGGGTCGCGGTCAATGGCGATGATGCGCGCGGCGCGCGCCAGCCGGGCGCCCTGCACGGTGTTGAGGCCGACGCCGCCGCAGCCGATCACGGCGACATCGTCGCCATCGTGGATGGGCGCGTGACGGAGGGCCGCGCCGAGCCCGGTGGCAACGGCGCAGCCGAGCAGGGCCGCCTTCTCGAACGGCATGTCGCGCCGGATGACGATCGCGCTCGCGGCAGGGAGGACGACGTAGCCGGCAAAGCAGCCGGCGTTGAGCATGACGGCGATCGGCGACTCGCCCAGATGCACGCGCGGCGCCGCGGTCTCGAGCACGGATTCGCAGGTGTGCGGGCGGCCGGCCCGGCAGTTGCGGCAGGTGCCGCAGGGCGTGTGCCAGCTGATGGCGACGTGGTCGCCGATCCGGGGCGAGGCAACGCCGGGGCCGACGGCCTCGACAATGCCGGCGCCTTCGTGGCCGAGAACGACGGGCGTTGTGCGCGCGTAGTCCATATAGCCGAGGTCCGTGTGGCAGACGCCGGCGGCCATGACGCGGACGCGGACTTCGCCGGGAGCGGGATCGTCCACCGTCACCGTTTCGAGCCGGGGCAGCTGCCCCAGCCCATGCAGGACAAGGGCCTGCGTCTCAATAGGCATTGGTGCCGCCGGCGCCGCGCATGATCGCGGGTCCGGCACTGGTGCCCAGCAGCACGGCACCCGCCGCGAGAATGTCCTCCGCGTCCTGCTTGGTGCGGATGCCGCCCGATGCCTTGACCTTGGCCCGCGTGGCGGTTGCCGCCATGAAGCGGATGAGCTCGACAGTGGCCTTGCCGCCGACGCCCCAGCCCGACGAGTTCTTCACATAGGTGCAGCCGCCGGCTTCCGCCTCGATGATGGCGGCGCGGCGCTCGGGGATGCTGAGCGGCTCGAGCTCGAGCATGGCCTTGACCGGGCGGCCGGCGGCGGCCTCGACGATGGCGGCGATCTCGGCGCGGAAGGCGTCGGCCTTGCCGCTGAGCAGCAGGCCCAGATTGGGCATGAAGTCGACCTCATCGACGCCCTCTTCGACCAGGTGCCGCATCTCGGCGACCTTGGAGCGCGTCAGCGCGCCGCCCATCGGATAGGCCGTGGCCGAGCAGACCTTGACGCCCGAGCCCTCCAGCTCCTTGCGGCAGAGCGCAATCCAGCAGGGCTGCACCATGACGCCATTGAACCGGTATTTGATGGCGTCGGCGCAGAGCGAGCGGATGTCGCGCTCGGTGGCGGTGGGGGACACGTCGGTGTGCTGGATGACGGCGGCGATCTCTTCAAGTTTCATTTTGGCAGTGCTCACATAGGGATTGCGGTCGCTGCGGGCGGCCGGTGGAGCGCGCCGCGCAGTAGTGGGATGTTCCAGTGACGCTGGACCTGGTCGGTGCTACTTGCGCAGCTTGCTCGCATAGTAGGCGGGCGCCACCACGCCGGGCTTGTCGAACCAGCGCGGCACGTCGACCCCGGAGCCGAGGACAATGTTACCCCAGGGGTCGAACGCGCCGGTGCGGACGATGACTTTTGCTTTGCTCGCCAGCTCGCCCAGGAGCGACTCGTGGGTGACCATTGCATGCTCGGCATCGGGAAACAGGCGCTTCACCGTCGCCAGCAAAGCGGGATTGTGGTTGGGCAGCGTGTCGGCATAACTCACCTTTTCGGCGACGAAGTCGCCGGCGATGGCCGAGAGCACCGTATCCAGATCGGGGACGTCCTTGGTCACCGCAAGATCGATGCGCCAGGCGCCGCGCGGGATCGGGAAGCCCGCGTCGCACACGATCATCGTCTCGCCGTGGCCCATCGACGCGATGGCATGGTTGAGCTCGGCGTTGAGAATGGTTCCCCGTTTCATCGTGCGTATCCTGAGTTGGTCTGGAAGAGGGCATCGACTTCGGCGCGCCTGCCCAGCGATGGAATGACCCCGAGCCGGGTGCAGGCGATGGCGCCGGAAGCCGCGGCGTAGCGGACGGCATCGGGCAGTTCGCGCCCCTCGGCGAGCGCGACGGCAAGGCCGGCATTGAACGCGTCTCCTGCCCCGGTGGTGTCGACCACCGCGATGGGCGCCGAGGGAACGACGACGTCGTACTGGTCCGACAGGATCAGCGCGCCGTTGCGGCCCATGGTGACGACGACGGTGCCGACGCCGCGCTGCCGCAACTGGACCGCAAGGTCGCGAGTCGACGCCGGTGCATCGGCCGGCAGGCCGAGCAGGATGCGCAGCTCAGATTCATTGGGCGTCAGCACATCGACATTGGCGAAGATCTCGTCGGGCAGCGGACGTGCCGGCGCCGGATTGAGGATGGTGCGGGCGCCTGCTGCACGGCCGAGCGCCATGGCGCGCGACGCGGCGGCTGTGGGAATCTCGAGCACGGCCATGACGACATCGGACTGCGCGATGCGATCGGCGGCCGTATCGACCGCCGCGGCGTCCATCGCATCGTTGGCACCCATGTCGAGGATGATGAAGTTGTCGCCCTCGGTATTGAGGATGATGAAGCCGACGCCCGTCGCCCGGTCGGAGAGGGCCACGACCTGAGCCGGATCGACGCCCTCGGCGCGATAGAGATCGTGCGCGATGGTGGCGAGGGGATCGGAGCCGACGCGGGCAACCAGGGCCGCATCGGCGCCGAGCCGGGCCGCGGCGACGGCCTGGTTGGACCCCTTGCCACCCGGTCCCATGTCGAAATCGGACCCCAGCAGGGTTTCGCCGAACACCGGCAGGACCGGCGTGCGGATGGTCATGCCCACCGCAAAGCTGCCGACAACGGTGATTTTGGGTTTCATCGCAACTGCTCCCCGCTACTCGGCCGCCACGGCGAGCTGACCGAGCGCCGCCTGCATGATGGCCTCCTCGGTGATCTCGGCCCCCCGGAAGGTGGCGGCGACGCGGCCCCGCTCCATCACCAGCACACGGCTCGAGTGCAGCACGATCTCGGGCAGTTCGGACGAGATCATCATCACCGCCATGCCCTCGGAGGCAAGCGCAGCGAGGATGGCATAGATTTCCTCCTTGGCGCCCACATCGATGCCGCGCGTCGGCTCATGCAGGATAAGCACCTTGGGTTTGGTCACGAGGCCCCGCGCGAGGATGGCCTTCTGCTGATTGCCGCCGCTCAGGGTGCCGATACGCTGCAGGACATCGCTGATGCGGATGTCGAGCTTGTCGACATAGTCGTTGGTGGTGCGGGCGATGGCGCCCTGCCGCAGGATGCCGCCGACCGAGAAGCCGGCGAGCGAGGCCGAAACCACATTGTGCGCCACGCTCATCAGCAGGAGGGCACCGCCGCGCCGGCGATCGGCCGGGATCAGCGCCATGCCGCTGGTTATGGCGCTGCCGGGATTTTCGGGCGGGACGGGCGCGCCGTCGATCTCGACGGTGCCGCCGCGCGGGATAAGGCCGAACAGCGCATCGGACAGGCTGTCCTTGCCGGAATTGGGCATGCCGGCGACGCCGAGAATTTCCCCGGGATAGAGCTCGAACGACATCCGCGCGATCTGCCCGGGCACCGTGAGCTGGTGCACCGCAAGGACCGGTCGCGTGGCCTCGACGGCCGGCGCGACCAGCGCATATTGCTGGACCGCGGCAAGGTCGCGCCCGACCATTGCCGACACCAGCCGGTCGACGGTGACGGACTGGTCATTGTCCATGGTGGTGACGTGCTGGCCATCGCGCAGCACGGTGATGCGATCGGCGATGGAGCGAACCTCATCGAGGTTGTGCGAGACATAGACGATCGCAACGCCATCGGCGCGCAGCGCGCGGATGATCTGCAGCATCCGCGCCGTTTCATGCGGCGACAGCGCCGAATTGGGCTCATCGAGCACCAGCACCCGTAGATCCTGCGAAATGGCCCGCGCGATCTCGATCAGCTGCATCTGAGCGATGGTCAGCTTGTGCACGGGCGTCGTCGGATCGAGATCGCCGAGACCGAGCTGGGTGAGGAGCCGCGTGGCCTCGCGCGAGGCCCGGCTGCGGCTGATCAGCCCGAGGCCGGGCGTGCGCGCCAGGCCCTGCATCATCACATTCTCGCCCACGGTGAGATTGTGGCAGAGCGACAGTTCCTGGAACACGACATTGATGCCGAGCGCCTTGCTCTTGAGCGGGCTGCTGAGGCGGACGTCTTCGCCGGCGACCAGGATCGACCCCGTATCGGGCAGCAGCTCGCCGGCCAGCATGTTCATCAGCGTGGATTTGCCGGCGCCATTCTCGCCGATGACGGCGTGAACCTCGCCGGCGTGCAGCGTCAGCGACACGCCGTTCAGCGCCTGGACGCCGGGGAATGTCTTCCCCACGTTCCGGATCTCGATCAGCGGTGGCTGCTGCATAAATCGTCCGCGCGCTTTTGGGTGGCAGGAGCACCGCCATGACTGCCGGGAGCGGCCATGGCGGCTTGGCTTACTTCAACTCGTCGATATTGGCCGACGTATAGATCTTCACGCCAGTATCGATGTCGTCGATGGTCTCGCCGTGGAGGAACTGAGCGAGGAGGTTGACCGCCTCGAAGCCCTGCCGTTCGGGGTCCTGGTCGATGGTGGCATCGATGTAGCCGTCGGCGATGTGATCGACGGTGAGGTCGAGCAGGTCGAAGCCCACGACATGGACGCGGCCCTTGGCATCGTTGCGCTCAACCCACGTGCCGGCGGCCGGGGTGGAGCAGCATTCGAGCGACAGGATGCCGGTGACATCGGGATTGGCCAGCATGGCGTTCTCGATGGCGCCGTAGATTTCCTGCGGTTCGGTACCGGTGTTGAGCGTGCTCACCACTTCGATGTCGGGGAATGCGGCGAGGCCTTCGCGGGCGCCCTGCTCGCGGTCGAGCGACCACTGCGCGGCAGCGTTGAGCGTTGTGATGATCACCTTGCCCTTGCCGAGCACTTCGCCCATCAGCTTGCCGGCTTCGCGGCCCGACTGCACCAGATCCTGCCCGGCGAACACCAGGCGCTTGCTCGCCGGATTGTCGGTGTTGTAGGCGATGACCGGAATACCCTCGTCGATCATCCGGTTGAGGAGCGGCGCCAGGGCGTCGGTCGAGACCGAGGCGATGGCGAGCCCGTCCATGGTGTCGAGCAGCGTTTCGATCTGGTCGATCTGGAGGTCGGCGTCGGGACCGACGGGACCGATGACTGTAGCGGTGATCCCGTCCATCGCATCGGCGCGGGCCACGCCTTCGAGGACGAACGGCGCGAACTCGTTCGAGACGTCCGGATAGCTCACATAGATGTTGAGCTCTTCTCCCGCGGCGATCTTGGCCGCGATGCGCGGATTGAGATTGAAGTCCGAGATGTTGACCGGCTCGGCGAGGGCGCCACCTGCCGTTCCGGCGATGCAGGCCGCGGCAGCGGCAAGCTGTATAACGAGTCGTCTCATTTTGGTCCTCTCCCTGTTGACCTTTGTGGGCACGTTGAGCCCGGTTAGTTCGACTTGGATGCGGTGCTCCACTTGTCGATGGCGACCGCCACGACGATGACGAGTCCGATCAAGAATTCCTGGGCGAAGGGCGACACGCCCGTCAGCACCAGGCCGTTGCGCAGCACGCCGATGATCAGCACGCCGAGCACTGTTCCAAGAATTGTGCCTTCGCCGCCCGCCAGCGTCGTGCCGCCCACGATGGTTGCGGCGATGACGTCGAGCTCGAGCCCGAGGCCCATGCGGCCGGCCTGGCCGCTGGGCAGGAAGGCGAGGCTGAGCGTGCCGGCTAGCGCGGCGAGCGTCCCCATCAGCGTCAGCGCCCAGATCTTGACCGAGGCGACATTGATGCCCGAGACGCGCGCCGCCTTGGCGCTGCCGCCCACCGCGAAGATGCGGAAGCCGAAGCTGGTGCGCGAGAGCAGGAACCAGCCGGCGAGCGCGATGACGATGAAGAAGGCGAGCTGCATGGGAATACCGAGCACCTTGCCCTGGCCGAGAAACTCGAACATTGCGAGATCGGCCTCACCCACGCCGTTGCGCGCATTGACCGTGACGGGCTTGCCGTCGGTGAGGATGAGCGCTGCGCCGCGGACCATGCTGAGCGTGCCCAGCGTCGCAATCAGCGACGGCACACGCAGATAGGTGGACAGCAAGCCGTTGATGAGGCCGATGCCCGCGCCGAGCACGAGGCCGGCCGCGATCGCAAGGGCCAGCGGATAGCCCGCCACCAGCAGCACGCCCACGGCGATGCCGCACAGGCCATAGGTGGAGCCGACCGACAGGTCGACCTCGCCCGACACCAGAACGAACGTCATGCCGACAGCCATAATGCCCATCAGCGAGACCTGGCGGCCGATATTGAGCAGATTGGTCGGCGTCAGAAACCGGTCATTGAGCAGAGTGAGGGCGACGCACAGGACGACCAGCGCTACGAAGACGCCGAATTCGCGTCCCAGCCTGAACCGCCTCATCCTTGAAGGCGCCCCTCCCGCGGCAGCCTTCACGGCCATTTGCTCGTCCATACTCGCCCTCCTCTGGCGTCGTCTCGCTGTCCCGGCGGCCTCCTCCCGAGGCAGCCGGATCAGATCAGTGTAGCGTCAAGCGGTTACGAAGCTGCCTGCGGGCACGATCTTGAGCGGCTCGTAGTTGCCGTAGTCGCGCACCCGCATGAACGGCGCATTGGCGACCGAATTGTACGAGCAGATGTAGCCCCAGCGGTATGTGTCGCTGTTGTTGGCGTCCGAGCGGTGCAGCAGATTGCCGTGGAACACGAGACCGTCGCCGGGTTCCATCTCGACATAGATGTGCTCGAAGCGCTTGAGCGCCTCGGCCATGTAGGTCGAGCTGGCATTGGTCTGGCCGTCTTCACGCACATGGTCGAGACGGCCCAGCGTGTGCGAGCCCTTCAGCACCTGGAGGCAGCCATTGGCCTTGTTGGACTTGTCGAGCGCGATCCAGATGGAGAGCATGTCGGGCGACAGGCAGCCATTATTGTACCAATAGGCGAAGTCCTGGTGCCACTCCCATGCGCCGCCCTCACGCGGCTGCTTCATCGTCATCTTGTGGCTGTAGAGATAGGTCTCTTCGCCGATCAGCGCCTGCGCCACATGCACGAGACGCTCGTCGCGGGCGAGCATGCCGTATTTGTCGTCGCCGGCGGTGTCCCACATCTTGAGCAGGGTCTGCTTGCCGGCCTTGTCGCCCTTGCTCATGACGCCGCCGCCCCTGGCCTCTTCCTCGAGCTGGTTGCGGGCGTGCGAGCGGAAGTTGTCGACCTCCGGGGTCGTGAGCAGGCCGGGCACGACGTAATAGCCGTCACGCAGATACTGCTCGTGCTGGGCGCGAGTCGGAATATGCATCGAAATTCTCCCCAGGCCAGGCAGCGCCCGCCCTCTGTTTGTGCGCAGCGGCAACTGCTGTTGTTCCACTGCATGACAGGCAGATTGCACACGCCTCTCGCAAAACAGAATGGACTCTTCGAGCAATCACTTGCATAAAACGCACATGGGGAAGGCGCGCAAAACAACCATCCTGGAGAGCTTCCATTATCTGCCAGACCCTATGTGGTCCTTGGCTCTCCTGCACATTCCGCGCTCCGGTAAGATTGCCGCCGGACCCGACTATCGGATCGAACGAACATCGTCGCCGGGGCAGGATCTGTTGTTCTGCGTGGCCGGGAGTGGCTCGATCACCGTCGATGGAACGACGATCCAGGTGGGCCCCGGCGAGCTCGCCTGGCTGCCCGGGGAAGTGCCGCACGGACACGCCGCCGACCCCGACGATCCATGGACGATCTACTGGCTGCGCGTCGACGGCGCGCAGATCGCCACCATCCGCACCAAGCTCGTCGGACCCGATGGCGGCGTCATGCCGATCCGTCACGGCGTCGCGCTGATCGGCTGGTTCGAGAAGCTGTTCGATTGCATGCGCACGCGCCCGCCGGGATGCGACCTGCTGCTCAATCAACTGATGGCCGAGCTGCTCGCTATCCTCCACGATGAGGGGCTGGCGCAGCCCAATCGGCAATTGCCTGCATCGGTGTCGCGGCTCACTGCGGCGATGAGCGCCCGCCCGGGCGAGGCATGGCCCGAAGAGGAAATGCGTGATGTGGCGCGGGTGAGCGCAGCGCATCTGCGGCGGCAGTTCCAGCTTCATTTCCGCATGACGCCGCGCGAATGGCTGCGGCGCGAACGCATCAAGCTCGCCCAGGATCTGCTGGGTCGTCCCGAGGCGACGGTCACGGCGATCGCCGATATCTGCGGCTTCTACGACATCTATCACTTCAGCCGGGAGTTCCGGCGCGTCGTCGGACAGTCGCCCACCGAGTGGCGCCGTGCGGGCGCCGTCAAGTTCACAGCCACCTGAAACACAAGCGTCAGCAACGAGGAACTGCCATGGCCCTGAGCCCCGAAACCGCCGCCCTGATGGCCGAATTCGCCAAATCCGAGGGAGTCCCGCTGGAGCAGATGTCGGTTGCCGAGGCGCGCAAGCTCAGCCGGGACCTGACATCGCTGGGCCTGCCTGCGGTGCCGGTGGCGCGCAGCGAGGACGTCACGCTGCCCGTCGATGGCGCGTCGATCATGGTGCGCGTGCTCACCCCCCTGAGCGCACCGCGCGGCGTGCTGCTGTTCGTGCATGGCGGCGGCTGGGTCATCGGCAGTGTCGACGAATGGACAGCGCTCGGCACACGCCTTGCCGCCGCAACACAATGTATCGTTGTTCTACCAGAGTATCGGCTGGCCCCCGAGCATCGTTTCCCGGTGCCGGTCGACGACTGCTGGGTGGCGCTGCAATGGGCGGCGCGCACCTACGACCTGCCACTGCTCGTGGGCGGCGATTCGGCGGGCGGCAACCTCGCCGCCGTGCTCGCCCTGCGGGCGCGCGATCAGGGCGCACCACGCCTTGCGGGGCAATGCCTCATCTACCCGGTGACCGATTACGAGCCGGCCCGGCCGTCCTTCGTGGCCGCCGACAACCAGCAGATCCTCACGGCGGCGGGCATGCTGTGGTTCTGGCAGCATTACGTCGAGGCGCCGGACGGCCGCTACCACGCCGACGCGTCGCCGCTGCGCGCGGGCTCCCTCGCCGGGCTGCCGCCGACCTATCTGCTCACGGCCGAGCACGACGTGCTGCGCGACGAGGGTCGGGCATTCGGGGCGGCGCTGTCCGGCCAGGGCAACGACCTCGTGCACGAGGACTTCACCGGCGAGACGCACGGCTTCCTCACCCTCGGCAACGCCCTCCCCGCCGCCGGCCGCGCCATCGACCGCATCGGCGCCTGGAGCCGCCAGGTGCTTGGCGCGCCGCAATAGGTCGCGGCGTTCACCCGTCGCTGCACTCAGAGCTTTGTCACCGCGATGGGAGACGTTGCGGCGGCGGCCTCCATGCGGTTGCGGAGCGGCTTGCCGAAGAGGGCCGAGGCGATCTCGAATTCGTCGCCGGCCTGCGTCGCAACGCCCGAAGCATAACTCATGATGGCGGCACCGAAGAAGTAGACATGCAGGTCGCCGGGCCGGCGGAACATGTCGTAGCGGAAGTGATGGTGCTCGAGATTGGCGATCGAGTGCGACATGTGCTGCTCGCCCGAGAGGAACTCCTCCTCCCAGATCGTGACGCCATTGCGCAGGATGCGGGACGTCCCCCGCACCTCGTCGGGCAGGTCGCCAAGCAGGAGCTCGGGCCCGATGGAACAGGCGCGCAGCTTGGAGTGTGCGAGATAGAGATAGTTCATGCCCTCGGTCACGTGATCGGAATACTCGTTGCCGAGAGCATAGCCGATCCGGCAGGGCCGACCGTGCCGGTCGATGACGTAGAGACCGGCGATTTCCGCCTCCTCGGCACCCGCCATGGCGAAGGCGGGCAGCGGCAGCGGCGCGCCGGGCGCGACGACGCAGGTGCCGACGCCCTTGAAGAACCATTCCGGCTGCACGCCGATCCGGCCCGCGTCGGGCTTTCCGCCCGCGAGCCCGGCGCGGAAGATCTTGATCGAGTCGGAATCGTCGGCCTCGCTGTGGCCGATGAGGTGCATCTTGTTGCGCGCATCGGCACTGCCGATATGCGTCAGCCCGGTGCCGGTCACCAGGAGGCGCGCCGGTTCGGGATGCGTGAGCGGCGAGATGATGCGGCGGGCTGTAAGCAGCGCCGCATAGTCGAGTGCGTCCGGCTCACGCTCAGCCGCTAGGAGATCCTGCAGCGACGCGCCGCTGTCGGCGGCGGCGAGCGCGGCCTCGTAGGTGCTGGTGAACGTTGCGACGCGGTGGATCTCCTCACCATCGTCGCTGACGATACCGATCCGGCACTGCCCGTCGGCGTCCTGGAACTGAACGATACGCAAGTCGTAGTCTCCCAAAAGGTGACCCACGGCATCAGTGCAGCGGGTTGCTTCCCTTCCACCAGACGTCGAAGGGGTTGGACGCGAGGATGGCACCGATGGTTTCGTCGCTCACGCGCGGCAGGGCGGTTCCCGCCAATTGGTCATTGATGCGCACCAGTCCCTCGACGGATTCGTCCACGCGCGCGAAGGGGAAGTCGGTCCCGAAGAAGATCTTGTCGATGATCCGGTATTCCTGGGCGGCGATGAGGATGTTGTAGTACTGCCAGGGCCGATAGCTGAGCGCCGAGACTTCACAGAACACGTTGGGCTGCTTGCGCGAGACCACGATGCACTCCTCGTACCAGGGGTGTCCCATATGGGCGAGGATCATGGTCAGGTCGGGATAGCGAATGGCCACGTCGTCCACATAGACGGCGCGGCCGAGCTCCACCGGTGCCTTGCGGGCGAAAGTGGTCCCCATATGCATGGTCAGTGGAATATTGTTCTTCTGACAGTATTCGTAGACCGGAACGAGGCGTGGATCGCTGAGCGGCACGCCATTGTAGATCGGGCCGAACTTTACGCCCTTGAGCCCGAGATCTTCGACGGCATGCCGGAGCATCTCCATCGCATCGGCGCGGCGGGGATCGACATAGGCAAAGCCCACGAATTTGTCGGGATATTTCGCGACGGCGGCCGCGGTTGTGTGGTCGTCGCTCTCGATGCCGATGACATCCCCGTAGCGCAGGGCGAAGATGATCGCCTTGTCGACATTTGCCATCTCGCGCGCCAGCGTATCGGCGTCGGATTTGGGGGCCATCTGGCCCTGCCGCACGCGCGATAGCTGCTCGCTGTAAAGCGGCAGCACGTGCTCGTCGTTCCAGATATTGACGTGGCAGTCGCAATAGGCACGCGCCATCACAGCACACCGTATTTGGCGTACACGTCGCGCAGATAGCTTCCGGCCCGCAGCTCGCGCATCGAGTGCCCCTCGGCCTTCAGCTTGGTGAAGGCGATCTCGAGCACCTGGGCCTCGACTTTGGCGGGAACGACGACAACGCCATCGGCGTCGCCGAAGATGAGGTCGCCCGGCTCGATCCGGACATCGTCGCAGAACACGGGAACGTCCACCTCCCGGATGGCACCGCGGCCCTTTGAATCGAGCGGCGCGATGCCACGATGATAGACGGGCAGGCCAAGACGCCGGATCTCCGCGGTATCGCGGATCAGGCCGTCCGTGACACAGCCCGCGGCGCCACGGGCCTTGCTGGCCGTGGACAGCAGCCCTCCCCACGGGGCGATGCGCGGCGAGCCGCCGGTGGCCAGCACGACGACGTCGTTCTCGGTGAGGTCGTCGACAAGCGCGATCTCGAGCTCGTAGGGGTTCTCGTCGGGCGAGAGATAGGCCGTTTCGAGATAGATGCCGGTGCGGGCGCGCCCGCACATCAGCAGCGTGTCATCGAGGGGACGGATGCGGGAAGAGAGCACCTGATGCGCGATGCCCAGGCTGTCGAGCGAGTCCGACAGCAGGGCCGCGAACAGCGTTTCCCATCCGGCGGGGCGTGGCGCGTTTCGGCGCGACTGGAACGTGAATGCGCTAGGCATGAGACACCTCAGAATGAGACCTTCGATGGGGGCGTGCCGCTGTGGCCGACAAGGAAGTCGAAGTCGACGCCCTTGTCGGCCTGTTGCACATGGTCCACGAACAGGCGGCCATAGCCGCGCTCATAGAGCGGCGAGGGAAGGACGAGTTCCGCCCGGCGGCGTGCCAGCTCCGCGGCGTCGAGCTCCACATCCACGCGTCGGGCGGCGGCATCGAGCACGATGATGTCGCCAGTCCGCACCAGGGCAAGCGGCCCGCCGATGGCCGATTCCGGCGTGACATGGAGGACGACCGTCCCGAAGGCTGTGCCGCTCATGCGCGCATCAGAGATGCGCACCATGTCCGTAACGCCCTGCTGCAGGAGCTTCTTGGGCAGCGCCATGCTGCCGACCTCCGGCATGCCCGGGTAGCCGCGCGGGCCGGCATTCTGCAGGACGAGCACGGTATCAGCATCCACATCGAGATCGGGATCGTCGATCCGTGCGCGCAGATCGTCGGCATCCTTGAACACAAGGGCGCGGCCGCGGTGCTGCAGCAGCGCCGGCGACGCCGCTGCCGGCTTCAGCACGGCGCCGCCGGGGGCAAGATTGCCGCGCAGGATCATCAGTCCGCCATCGTGCGTGAGCGGACGTTCGAGCGGACGGATGACGTCGTCGTCATAGCACACGGCCCCTGCGATGATCTCGCCGATCGTCCGGCCGTCCACCGTGCGCGCGCTAAGATGCAGCTTGTCGGCGATGCGGTTCATCACGACGGGGACGCCGCCGGCCTCGAAGAACTCTTCCATGAGGAAGCGGCCAGCCGGCTTGAGATCGACCAGGCACGGGATGTCGCGGCCCAGCCGATCCCAATCGTCGAGGGCAAACTCCACGCCCAGGCGGCCCGCCAGCGCCAGCAGGTGGACGACGGCATTGGTGGACCCGCCTATGGCCCCCGTGACGCGGACCGCGTTCTCGAACGACTCGCGGGTGACGATCTGGGACATGGTGATGCCGGCCTGCACCATCTCGACGATGCGCGTGCCCGACTTCTGCGCCAGCACGGCGCGGCGGCTGTCGACAGCGGGTATCGTGCCGTTCATCGGCAGCGCCATGCCCATCGCCTCGACGATCGAGGCCATGGTCGAGGCGGTGCCCATCGTCATGCACGAGCCGGCGGAGCGGCTCATCGCAGCCTCGGCCGCATCGAGATCGGTGCGGTCGAGCTGGCCGGTGCGATACTCCTCGTCGAGCCGGAAGACATCGGTCCCCGAGCCGAGCGTGCGCCCCCGGAACCTGCCATTGAGCATCGGACCGCCGGAGACCATGATGGTGGGGATATCGCAGCTGGCCGCGCCCATGAGCAAAGCGGGCGTGGTCTTGTCGCAGCCCGCGAGCAGCACGACACCGTCGATGGGATTGGCGCGGATCGTCTCCTCGACATCCATCGAGACGAGGTTGCGGAACATCATCGTCGTGGGGCGCATCAGCGGCTCGCCCAGGCTGGTCACCGGGAACTCGAGCGGCAGGCCGCCGGCCATGAGCACGCCGCGCTTGACGTGCTCGGCGAGATCCCGCAGGTGGCGGTTGCAACTGGTCAGCTCCGACCACGTGTTGCAGATGCCGATGATCGGCCGCCCGTCGAGCAGGTCGCTCGAGAAGCCCTGGCTCTTTGTCCAGCTCCTCGGCAGGAAGCCGTATTTGCCTTCGCGCGCGAACCACTCGGCGCTGCGATACCTGGCTTTCGACATTACTTCCCCATTCCTGAAACGATGCCGCTGACGAGATACTTCTGGAAGAAGATGAAGGCGAGGATCGGCGGGATCGCACTGACCAGCGACCCGGTGAGGATCAGGTTCATGCTGCCGTCGCGCACGCCCTGCAGCGTGGCAATGCCGACGCTGATGGTGCGCATGGCCGGGTCGGGCAGGAACAGCAGCCCCACAAGAAGGTCGTTCCACGCCGTGAGGAAGGCGAGCACGCCCACCGTTGCGAGCGCCGGCGTCGCGAGCGGCACCATGATGACGAGGAAGATCTGCGCGTAGGAAGCGCCGTCGATGACAGCGCTTTCGAGCAGCTCGTCGGGCAGCGACTTGAAGAAGCTGGTCATGAGGACGGTAGCGAAGGGGATGGAGCTGGCCGCATACATGAGGACCGGCCCCCAATAGGCGCCCACGCCCCCGACGGAGGCAAAGTTGAGGTAGTTCGGAATGATCGTGGTCGCCTGCGGCACGCTGATCGCGGCGATGACGATGGCGATGACCTGCACGCTGCCGGGGAAGGTGAGCTTGGCGAAGCTGTAACCGGCCATGCACGACACGGTGGCGACCAGCACCATTGCCCCGCCCGAGACGATCGCCGAGTTCAGCATGTAGCTGGTGATCGGGATCTGGCTGAACAGGTCGCGCCAGAGTTGCCCCGGCGCGCCGTTCACCGGCGGCAGGAACGATGTCACGAGCAGGGCGCCAAAGGGGTAGAGCGAGGCGGCGACGATGAGCAGGATGAGCAGATGGCCCTTCCAGCCGATCCGGCCGAGGCCGTGATCCTCGGGCACGGAAGCGGCGGCCGCCGGCGATGCGGATGTCATGCGTCATCCCTTTCACGGCTGCCGGTGATGAACCGGATCAGGACGATTGCGAGCAGCGTCAGCGTCATGAGCGCGATCCCGATGGCCACGCCCGAGCCGAACCGGCCCATGGAGAGCGCGCGCCGCCAGATGGCGAAGTCGAGCGTGAGCGTCGCCGAGCCCGGGCCGCCTCCCGTCATCACGTAGATCATGCCGAACAGGCCGGTGAACGAGGTGACGACGGTGATGATGAAGACGAACTGCAGGAACCGGCGCATGGCGGGCAGGATGACATAGCGGATGATCTGCGCCTCGTTGGCCCCGTCGATGCGCGCCGCCTCGATCGTCGAGCGATCCAGCGTCGCGAGGCCGGTGAGGAAGATGGTCGTATTGAGTCCGAACAGGGCGGCATTGAAGGTGAAGACCACGGCGCCCAGCGACAGGGTGCTGTCGGCGAGCCAGTTGGGCGCAATGCTCCCCATTCCGGAGAGGCTGAGGACCGAGTTGAGCGGCCCCGCGCCGGAGAAGAACTGCCGCGAGACGATGCCGATGACCACCCAGGACAACGCCGTGGGGGCGAAGATGATGGCGCGGTAGAGCTTGCCGTTGCGAACCGATTTGTGAAGCAGGTATGCCGTCACGAAGGGCAGGATGAGCCCGAAGGGGACCGACAGGAACAACAGCAGGCTGTTGAGCAGGCTCCGGCTCAGCTCGGGGTCCGCAAACAGGTTGGCGTAGTTGGAGAGTCCGACCCAACTGGCCGTCGCGCCGTTCCAATTGGTGAAGCTGTAGTAGAAGGCCTGACCGAGCGGCAGGATGGTGACGAGAGACACCAGCAGGATCGCCGGCAGGGCAAACAGGACCCCGTTCACATGACGGGCGACATCATTGCGCGCGCTGTGCGAGCGCGCCTGTCGCGATGGGCCGGAGGAAACGGACAAAAAGAGAAACTCCTGGACCGAAGGGGCTCTCCGATCGAACGGACCGGAGAGCCGAGCGTGGCAACTGTCAGTGGCCGCCGAAGCTGAGCGGCGGCTTTTCTTCTGCCGGGAGCGAGGCCACCGTGTCGTCCATCGCCTGGAGCGCGGCTTCGGCGGTCGCCTGGCCGACCAGGACCTGCGGGATGTAGCGGCTCATCGTGTCGGTCACCGGACCCTGCATGAAGTTGTCGAACATCGGATAGATGACGACATCGGGCTTGGCGCTCATCTCGGCGAGCTCGTCGAGCATCGCATTGTTGGTCGAGAAGCCCGCGCGGGTCGGCGCGTCGAACCGCGCGATCACGGTCTGGCCGGCGTCGCTCAGCACGAAGTCGGCAAACTTGCTGGCCGCTTCGACATTGGACGAGTAGTTCATCACGGCGTAGCCCCCGCCCACAAAGGAGACGAGTGCCTTCTGCGGCGTCTCCGAGAAGGGCGGGATGATGACGCCGACATTGTCGCCCATCGCGGCGGTCAGCTTGGTGGCCTGCCAGGAACCGCTGGCGAGGAACATGCCGGCCTTGCCCGCGATGAAGGCATCCATCGGTTCGGGGAAATTGTAGGCGTCCTTGTTGTAGGCGCCATCGACGAACAGCTTGTTCCAGCGCTTGAGGTTCGCGATGATCCGCGGATCGGAGTAGGGCATGTCGCCCGACACCAGCTTGCCCCATTCGGCCAGCGGGACCGCCGCCGCGTTGTAGGACCAGTCCTGCCAGGCCGCGAACGTCGCGCGACCGCCGCTGGCGCCCTGGATGATCGGGACATAGCCCTTGTCGGCCAGCGCGGCGCTGGCCGCTTCGAGTTCGTCCCAAGTGGTGGGCAGCTCGCTGATGCCAGCTTCGGCAAAGGCCTGCTTGTTGTAGAAGCCATTGTACCACTGCGCGGTGTAGGGCGCGGCGTAGATGGCATTGGCCGAGTCATAGCCCTCCGAGAAGAACTGGATGCCGTTCACGGAGGCGACGATCTCGTCAGTGAGCACGGTGTGCAGGTCGACCATGTAAGGCTTGAACTGGTCGAGGAAGCTGCCGGCCCACATCACGGCGATATCCGGCCCGCGACGGATCACCGACTGCGCGAGAAGGCTGGTGAAATAGGCGTCGGTCGGCTGCTGGATGAGCTTGATCTTGATGTCCGGATTCGCCTCCTCGAACGCGGCCACCAGAGCCGCCTCGATGCACGATGCCGGCGGGCATTCGCCCATGCCCCACATAGTCAGTTCGGTCTGAGCGAGGGCCGGCGTCCCCACCGACGCCCCCAGCAGGCACGCCGCGGCAAATGCCGACGTGATCTTGAACTTCATAGTCACCTCTCCCTTCAGGTGCTGTCAGCCCCCGGACCGACGGGCGGCCACGAGCATCTGATTGTTATTGCACTGAATGAAATATGACTATCATTCAATGACGACGGATGCTATGAGGGGGGTCTGGCACATGTCAAGCCGCAAACAGTGTCGCACTACCAAGGTCGGAGGAACGGATGAGACGAGCGGAACAGGCCAACTATCAGCTTGAGTCGGTGGACCGCATGGTCGCGGTCCTGAAAGCTCTGGAGATGGCCCCCGAGCAGAATCTGGAGCAGGTGGCAAAGCGCGCCGAACTCAACGAATCCACCGCGCTCCGCTATCTGCTGAGCCTTGCGCGCTACGAACTGGTGGAGCGCAATCCGGCGTCCGGCCGCTTCCGGCTGGGACTGTCGCTGTTTCGGCTGGGCACCAAATCGATCGCCCATCGCGACGTCGTGACCGCGGCAATGGCCGTGATGGACGAACTGCTCGAGCGCTTTGGCGAATCGGTGAATCTGGCCATCCACCAGCAGGGCCAGGTGGTGCTGCTGCGCGCGCTGCAAAGCCCGGCGCCGACACGTAAGGGCGCCGTCCCCGGCGACTCCGATCCCTGGCACGCCACCGCTTTGGGCAAGGCGCTGCTGGCGGCAATGCCGGACGAGGAGGCGCGCGCGATTCTCGCCGCCGGGCCGCTGAGGTCCTACACCCCGACGACTTTCACCACCGAGGCCGATGTGCTGCGCGACCTGCAGCGCACGAAGTCGCGCGGCTTCTCGATGGATGACGAGGAGTCCGTCGAGGGACTGCGCTGTGTCGGCGTGGCCATCCGCGACCACGACGGCGTGCCGCGTTACGCGCTGAGCGTTTCCGGGCCCAAGAGCCGGATGCCCTACCAGCGCCTCGAGGAGATCGGCGTTGCCATGATCCCCGGTGCTGCCCAGATCAGCCGGGCCCTGGGTGGCTGACCCCTAGGCAAGCCGCAAAACCTCGTGCTATATTTCGTTCAATGACAAGTGAATTGCATTGGATGAAATATGGCACAGCTTGTGATGCTTCGTCCCTCGGAGGCGCCCCCTCCGAGCGTTCCCGACGGCCCCTCCTGCCGACTGGCAACCGACGCTGACGCTCCGGAGCTGGCGCGGCTGCTGCGCGCGGCCTTCCCCGAGCAGAACTGGACAGTTGAGCGCGTGGGCAAGGATTTGCTCGACGCCCCCGATGTGCCGCGCACATTCGTCATTGCAGAAGCCGGCGCCCTGATCGCCACGGCCTCGGTGCGTTACCTCGAGCGGTTTGCCGGACATGGCTATGTCCACTGGGTTGCCGTCGATCCGCGGGCCCGCGGCCGTCGCCTCGCGATGATCGCCATGGGTGCGGTGCTGCAGGCCTTCGCCGAAGACGGGCACGACTCCGCCATCCTCGAGACAGACGACCACCGGCTGCCGGCGATCGCGTCATACCTGGGGCAGGGCTTCATCCCGCACTACACCGACCCCGACCATCCGCTGCGTTGGTCGCGGGTCTTCGCTGCAATGGCCCAGCGCCGAACTCAAACCAAGGACAAGTAGAAGTGGCAGAACAATTGCGCGTCGGCATTATCGGCGGCAAGCGAGGCGGCGGCCATGTCGCCGCCATCGGCAACTCCAGGGATCGCCTCGTGCTGGCCGGCGTCTATGATCCGGTGCCCGCCATCAGCGCCGACTTCGTTGCCCACTATCCCGGCACCGTCGAGTACCGCAGCTTCGAGGAAGCGGTGGAGAAGTGCGACATCCTGGTTCTCGCCTCGCCCCAGCAGTACCACGCGCCGCAGGCCGACTATGCCCTCCGCGCCGGCGTGCATGTGCTGAGCGAAGTGCCCGCCGCCGTCAGCATGGAGCAGGTCTCGCTGCTGCTCGCGGCCGCGCGCCAGAGCAAGGCGAAGTACATGATCGCCGAGAACTACTGCTACACGCGCGAGAATCTCGTCATCGCCGAAATGGCCCGCCAGAAGGTGTTCGGGGACATGTATTTCGGCGAGTCCGAATACCTCCATGAAATGAAGAGCTGGCATCACAATCCGGCCACGGGCGAGCGGACGTGGCGCTACTACTGGCAGGTCGGCAAGAACGGCATCACCTATCCCACGCACAGCCTCGGTCCGCTTCTGCAGTGGATGGACGACCGCATCACCGCAATAAGCTGCATCGGCAGCGGACGGTGGACCAAACCCGAGTACGAGATGGAGGATACGGTCACGCTGTCGGCCCGCACCCGCAAGGGCGCCCTGCTCCGCATGCGGCTCGACCTGGTCTCCAACCGCCCCGAGGTGTGGAACTACTACTCGCTCCAGGGCACCAAGGGCGCTTACGAGTCCGGTCGTCTGTTCGGAGACAAGCCGCGCCTCTACCTCGAGGGCGTCTCCAAGCACGACACCTGGCAGAGCTTTGAGGACTACGCGCAGGAGTTCCTGCCGGCCCGCTACGCAACGCCACCGCAGGGGGCCGGCCACTGGGGCTCCGACGCCTGGCCCCTGCTTGATTTTCTCGATGCGATCGATCGCGACGTCGCCCCGCCGCTCGACATCTATAAGGCGCTCGAAATGACCCTGCCGGGGATCGTCTCCGAAGAGTCCATCGCGCGCAACGGCGCCTGGCTCGCAGTGTCCGATCCGCACACCATGACGGCCGGCATCGGCCTCAATCCCGGCCGGGAGGCTCCCCTTGCCTGACACCGTCGACTGGTCGGGCGAGGTCGCCTTTGTCACCGGCGCGCTCGGCAGCATTGGCGGCGCCATCGCCGCCGACCTTGCCGCGCGCGGTGCCGCTGTCGCGACCTGCGACATGCCCGACAAGACCGCCCCGCCGAGCGCGCGCTGCTATCACCGGGTCGACGTTGCGCAGTCCGCCGAAGTCGATGCGTGGGTCCGGGCCGCTGCCGGCATCTGCGGCCCACCCACCATCGGCATCATCTGCGCCGGCCTCTCGATCCCGGGTCGGCTGACCGAGGCCAGCGACGCCGACTGGTCTCGCGTCATCGACGTCAACCTCACCGGCGCCTACTACACGGCGCGGGCCATTGTGCGGCAGATGCTCATCGCCAAAGTGCCCGGCCGGCTCGTCTTCATCGGCTCGTGGGCGGCGCATGCGCCGCATCCACATATCGGCGCCTACTCTGCCAGTAAGGCCGGGCTGCGTGCGCTGGTCCAGACTTTCGCGCTCGAACTCGCCGAAAAGGGCATCCTCGTCAACGAGGTCGCTCCTGGAATCGTGGACGGCGGACTCTCGCGCGAGCTGTTCCGCAGGGATCCCGCGCTCGAGGCCCGCACTCGCGGGGCCATCCCGGCAGACCGGATCATCGCGCCTGAAGACGTCGCACGAGACGTCGCCTTCCTCGCCTCGCCGGCCAACCGCCACACCACCGGCTCCGTCCTCGTCTCCGACGGCGGGCTCAGCCTCGCCTCGGTCATGAATCCCGGCCGCCATCCCTGACACGCTCTTTGAGATCGATACCTGCCATGCCCCCTAAAGATCTGCGCGGCATCATCTGCGCCACCATCACCCCGCTGACGCCGGCGCTCGACATCGACATTCCGCGCCTGGCGCGCCACATAGAGCGCCTGCTCGATGACGGCTGCAGCTTCGTGTCCACGTTCGGCACAACTGGCGAAGGCGCCTCGCTTTCGACAGCGGCCAAGCTCGACGCTCTCCGCCGCCTCCGCGCCCAGGGCGGCGACCTTGGCCGCCATATCCCCGCCGTCATGTCGCCGGTACTCGACGAGGCCGCCGCGATGCTGAGCGGCATCGGCGACCTCGGCTGCCGCGCCGCGCTCATCCTGCCGCCGTTCTACTATTCCGCAGGCGAAGCCGGCCTGGTCGACTGGCTCGCCGCTCTCGTCGAGCGTACCAGCGAAACCGATATCGATCTCGTCCTCTACAACATTCCGCAGCTGAGCCGCGTGCGCTTTACGCCAGCTCTCATCCGAGCGGCGCTCGATCGCGTTGGCGCGCGTATCGTCGGCGTCAAGGACTCGACCGGCGATCTCGAGGGTGGACTGGAGCTGGTGCACAGCTTTCCCGACCTGGCGATCTTCACCGGCGACGACCGCGTTCTCCCTGCCCTCGTCGCAAACGGCGGCGCTGGAATGATCGGCGGAATCCCCAATCTCTTCGCCCGCGATCTCGTCGCCCTCTACCAGTCACCCCAGGATGCGGAACTTCTGGCCAGGCAGGCGAAGCGGATTGCTGCAATCGACGCCGCCGGCTCCCTCGTCGCCCTCAAGGCGGCCCTGGCGGTCACCCAGGCGGATGACCACTATGGACGGGCCTATCCCCCTCTGGCCGCGCTCGACCACGACGCACGAGCAAACCTGGCGGCAATCCTCGATCTGTGACCGCCCCTCCGCATCGGCATGCGCCCGCGATCGTCCGTCAGTGCTGGTGGCCGTCGTAGAAGTCCGCCTCGCCGGCGCGCCAGTATCCGGCGGCCTTGATGTTGTCGGGGTGCACGCCGCGCTCGTCGATCAGATAGTCGCGGATTTGCGTGGACGCAGCGGATTCCCCCGCGATGAACGCATAGCCTGTGCCGGGCGGCAACGCCGCGCGGCGCAGCGCCTCCGTAAGCCGCTCTCCCGCGCTGCGGAACACCCACCGCAGCTCGAGATTGGCGGGCGTGTGAAATATCTGGCGTTCCGCTTCGTCGGCGACCTCGATGAAGGCGAGCACGTTCGCACCGCACGGCAACTCCTCGATGCGACGGCCGATCGCCGGCAGCGCCGTATCGTCGCCGGCAAGAAGATACCAGTCATAGTCGCCCCGCACGACAAACGAAGCGCGAGGTCCGCCCATGCCCACCGTGTCGCCGGGCTGTGCGGCCGCGGCCCACGACGCAGCGGGACCCTCGCCATGCAGCACGAAGTCGATGACGACCTCCGCCTTCCCGGTGTCGAAGCTGCGGGGCGTGTAGTCGCGTCCTTCCGGTCGCGTTCCGGGAAAGTCGAGCCCGTTCGGTCCGGCGACGGGCAGCTCCAGCCTCTCTCCCGGGCGCGCGAAGAACAGCTTCACATGGTCGTCATAGGCATCGGAGCGGAACCGGGAGAAGTCGGGGTCGTGGAGCGTGATGCGGGCCATGCGCGGCGTGATGCGCTCACTGCTCACCACGCTGGCAATGCGGAAGCGCAGCTCGTGGCGAACGCGCTCGGTGGTTCTGGTCATGCCTTGCTCTCCTGATCGTAATAGATGCTGATCAACTGTCCGCCGATCTGGTGGACCTTGACCTCGATCTCGTAGACAGCCCGCATGATCTCGGGCGTGATCACCTCGGCCGGCGTGCCCTGATGCGCCACGCGACCCGCCTGCATGCACACGATGTGGTCCGAATAGACCGATGCGAAATTGATGTCGTGCAGCACCAGGACGACGGTCTTGCCCAGCTCGCGCGCCGCGCGGCGGAGCTGCTGCATCATTGATACGGCATGCTTCATGTCGAGGTTGTTGAGCGGTTCGTCGAGGAGGACGAAATCGGTGTCCTGGCAAAGGACCATGGCGACGAAGGCGCGTTGCCGCTGTCCGCCCGACAGCTCGTCGAGAAACCGATCGCTCAGCTCGCCCAGATTCAGATAGCCGATCGCGCGGTCGATGTGCCCCTTGTCGTCGGTTGTCAGCCGGCCCCGGCTATGCGGATAGCGACCGAAGCTCACGAGGTCGCGGACCGTCAGCCGCGCGGTCATGTGGTTGTCCTGCCGCAGGATCGACAGTCGCTTCGCGAGCTCCTCGCTTCGCGTCCTCGTGACGTCGAGCCCGTCGACCCGCACGGTTCCGGCATCCATGCCCATCAGGCGGCTGATCATCGACAGGAAGGTCGATTTGCCGGCGCCGTTCGGACCGATGATCGAGGTGATGCCGCCCTTGGGCAGTGTCAGGCTGACGCCGTCGACGACCCTGACGTCGCCATAGCTCTTGGTCACGCCATCGGCGACAATCATCGCGCGGCCCTCCGCAATACCAGGATGATGAAGACGATGCCGCCCAGGAACTCGATGATGATCGAGAGCGCGGTGTCGAAGGCGAAGAGGCGCTCGAGCACCGTCTGCCCGCCGACAAGGCAGATGATGGCGAGCAGGGCCGCGGCGGGCAGCACATGGCGATGCCTGCTGGTGCCTACCAGCGAATGGGCAAGACTGGCGACAAGCAGCCCGAAGAAGGTGATTGGCCCGACAAGCGCCGTCGACACGGCGACGAGGATCGACACCAGCATGAGAAGGATCACCACCACCCGTCGGTAGTCGATGCCGAGGTTGATGGCCTGCGCCCGGCCCAGCGACAGCACGTCGAGGGTGTGGCCGAGCCGCAGCGCAGCGAGGCTGACGACGGCGACGATGCTGGTGGAGATGAGCAGCAGGGTCGTATCCACCGTGGCGAAGCTGGCAAAGAAGGTGTCCTGCAGCACCTGGAAGGCATTGGGGTCCAGCAGGCGCTGCATGAACTGGCTGAGGCTCCGGAACAGGATCCCGAACACGATGCCGACAAGGACCAGGAGCGTCAGGCTGCGCTCCTCGCCGAGGAACAGCCAGCGGAACAGCAGGCCCGAGAGCACCACCATGACGATGATCTCGATGCCGAACTGGAGCTGCGGATCGATCCCCGTGAGGGCGCCGGCACCGAGGAAGAAGACGATGCCGGTTTTCAGCAGCACATAGAGCGCGTCGAAGCCCATGATCGACGGCGTGAGGATGCGGTTGTTGGTGACCGTCTGGAACAGCACCGTCGAGATCGCCACCGAGTAGGCGACAAGGCAGAGCGCCAGCAGCTTCCGTCCACGGAACGGAATGATGAAGCTCCAGCTGCCCTTGGCCCCCAGCGTCATGAAGCAGGCGACAGCGATCAGCGCCACTGCAGCAAGCACGATCAGCGCCAGCATCGGGCGCGAGACGCCGCCGATACGGCGTAGCTCCGGCGCAGACGTGAGAGCGGTCGTAGGATCAGGCATGACGGCGCGTCCGCAGCAGCAGATAGAGGAAGATGGCACTGCCGATCACCCCGACCACGACGCTGATCGGGATCTCATAGGGATAGCGCATCACGCGCCCGAGGATGTCGCAGGCCAGGACGAAGCCGGCGCCCATCACTGCGACCCACGGCACGGTGCGGCGCATGTTGTCGCCGACCATCAGGCTGACGAGGTTGGGGATGACCAATCCGAGGAAGGGGATCGAGCCGGCTGTGACGAGAACGCTGGCGCTGACCAGCGAAACGATCACCAGCCCCAGCACCATCACCCGCTGGTAGTTGAGGCCAAGATTTGTGGTGAAGTCCTTGCCCATCCCCGCGACCGTGAAGCGGTCGGCGGCAACGTAGGCGAGGACGGCGCAGCCGAGCCCGATCCACAGCAGCTCATAGCGGCCGCGCAGGATGCCGGAGAAGTCGCCCATGCTCCAGGCGAGAAGCGTCGGCAGCAGCTCGTAGCGATAGGCGATGAAGGTGGTGACCGCGCCGATGATGCCGCCCACCATGATGCCGACGAGCGGCACCAGCATCACGTCGCGCAGCGGCACGGCCCGCAGGATACGCAGGAACAATGCCGTTCCGACGAGCGCAAATGCCGCCGCGATCAGCATCTTGCCCATGAGGGGCCAGCCCGGGACGAGCAGCGTTGCGATCAGGAAGCCGAAGCTCGCGGACTCGGTTGTTCCTGCCGTCGAGGGTTCGACGAAGCGGTTGCGCACGATGATCTGCATCACCAGCCCGGCGATCGCCATCGAGGCGCCGGAAAGGATGATCGCCAGCATGCGGGGGATGCGGCTGATCAGCAGGACCTGCATCTGGCGGTCGTCGGCACTGCTCGACAGCAGCCCCGCCACCGAGACGTTGCTCACGCCGATGAACAGGCTGACGATCGCGAGCAGGATCGTCACCACGATGGCGAGGACGAGCAGGCGCACGGGCTGACCTTTCAGACGAAGGGGACGCCCGGCCACCTGAGCGGCCGGGCGACCGACGGATCAGCCATTGAGGCCGGCGATGACCTGGTCGAGCAGCAGCATCACGCCGGTGTAGCCGTGCATGGTGATGTAGGAGGCCTGCGGGTCGAGGTAGACGATGTGACCGGCCTGCGCCGCCTTGGTCTGGTTCACCAGCTCGTTGTCGAGCAGCGCCGCTGCGGCGCCGGTCGACTCGCCCGTGCCGGCGTCGCGGTCGACAACGAACAGCCAGTCCGGATTGGTCTCGAGGATGAACTCGAACGACACGCCGTCGCCACCGTGGTCGCCATCCTTGATTTCGGCCATCGCCGAAGGGATGCCGACCTGGTTGTGGATCCACGCCACGCGGCTGTCCGGGCCGTAGACGCCGACATTGCCGGCATTGGTCACCAGCACCAGCGCATTTCCCTTGCCTTCGGCTGCAGCCTTGGCCTCGGCTACCTTGGCGTCGAGCGCGGCATTGAGCTCGGTCGCCTTGCTCTCGAGCCCGAAGATCTCGCCGAGCTTGGTCAGGTTGCCCTTGATGCCGCCGATGATGTCGGCGTTGTCGGCCAGCGACATGTCGATCGTGGGCAGGATGTCCTTGGCCGTGGGGTACGCGGCAGCCGAACGGGCGCTGACGAAATAGACGTCGGCCCCGGCCGCCGCGATGCCTTCGAAATCGGGCTCGAACAGCGAGCCGATCTGCAGCGCGTCGGCGGGGATCACCGCGGCGAGATAGGACGGCGCGTTTGAGGACGGGACGCCCGCGACGGCGACGCCGAGCGCCTGAAGATTGTCGAACGTCGCCCAGTCCTGGACCAGGACCTTGCCGGGAACGCCCGGGAGCGTCGTCTCGCCCTGCGCATGCTTGACCACGATATCGGCCGCAAGGGATGCGGCGGTAAGGGAGAGGGTAAGTGTTGCGGCAAGGGTCGCCGCGGTGACGGCGCCAATGAGCCGGCTGGTGAGCATAAGAGCCTCCTGTCGATCAGTTACGAGGCACGCTCTACGGCAGGGTCAGTGGCAAATTCAAATGAAAAATCAATAGTTTAGAATCCTTCTAAACTTTGTCACCTTTTGTCCCGTTGATGCTGCGTTGCCTTGCTGATGACGACATGCCCACGGCGACCGATGACGGGCGAAAATGCGAAAGCCCGGGTTTCCCCCGGGCTCTTGCGCCATCCATCTCCCGGTGTGTCTGCCGGCGTTGCACTCGCGGCAGATCCCTATCGGGTGGAAAACCCACCATCGATCGGCAGCGTTATTCCGCTGATCGCGGAGGCGGCGTCCGAGAGGAGGAAGCTGATCGCCTCGCCGACCTCATCGGGGGAGACGAACCGTCCAATGGGGATGCGATCCAGGATCGGACCGGCTTTGGCCGGATCGCTCCATGCCTTCACCGCCATCGGCGTCAAGGTGACGATCGGATTGACGCAATTGACTCTGATTCCATACGGGCCGAGTTCGTTGGCCATCACCCTCGTCATGGCATCGAGCGCCCCCTTGGAGGCGCAGTAGGCCGTGTGGCCGGCAAAGCCCACCGTCGACGAGATGCTCGACACGTTGAGGATGGCGCCGCCGACGCCCCTCGCTATGCGGGACCGGGCGTAGGCTTGCGCCACGATCATGGGTGCGCGCGTGTTCACGGCCATGATGTAGTCGAATGTCTCCGCCGACACGTCGAGGAAGGAATCCAGTGATGTCGTGCCGGCACAATTGACCAGGAAGTCGGCCGGCATCGCCAGCTCGGCTGCGGCATGTGCAGCGCCGGCATCGCTCAGATCCACCGCGATGGCTGTGCAGCCGATCTCATCGACAAGCTGATCAAGATCCTGCTGCGAGCGCGTCAGGGCGATCACATGGGCGCCGCGTCCGGCAAGCATCACCGACACGGCACGGCCAATCCCCTTGCCGGCCCCCGTTACAACGATACGCTTGCCTGCAAACGTCATAATTCGCCTTTCATAGTGCCTGTCGGTTGCGGCGACGTGGAGGCGCCGCGCCCGACTTTCATCAGGATCAACGTCACGATCGACGATCCCGCAGCAACCGCAAGGGCCGGCAGGAGAGCAAAGCCCAGGATCGCGAGACCGAGGCAGAGGAGCAAGCTTACGGAACGCAGCGGATGGAGAAGAATTAGCGGCACCGTCCGCCTGGTGCTTTCAAGGCTCAGCTCCTCGGCATCGGCCAGCAGCACCCAGGCATTGATGGTCCAGTACGAAATCCACAGCGTGGTGATCGGCACGATCATCGCAACGAGCGGATGGACCTCGCCCCGCGGCAGGAGGAGCATCTCGGCGAGGCCGCCGGCGATGAGTATGCCGGTCGCGTAGCCAAAGGCATTGGCCCGCCAGAAGTTCGCGCGAAACAGCCGCCAGAGGTCGCCCGAACTGAGCGGCTGGCCGTCGAGCTCGCGCTTCTGGGCCACCAGGAGCACGTACGAAGCCGGAAACGCGCCAAGCACGACTCCTCCGGCGAGGGTGAGCCCCAGCCAGGCGAGGTGGAGCGTCACCAGCCGCGCCACCCAGCTCGTTGCATAGAACACAACCGCGCTTCGTCCTGACCAGTTCAAGTGGTCGCGCCTCCAGGCCTGGATGGCGGAATGAACCGCAGCGGCGGGTCGAACGCCATATCCATCGCCGTGATCTCCTCGCCCGTCCACGTCGCCGTCATCTCTCCGGTCTTGAGCGCATAGACCCTGGCCGACACCGCAAGGTCAAATGCGACCTCGACCTCGTCCCCGCGCTGCAGCCCGGTGACGAACAGCCAGTCGCCGCTGCGCGTGGACTTGATCGCGTCACTGCCCTTGCAGACCGTCGCCGTCCACGTCGTCACCCAGTCAGGCAGGCGTATCCTCACGGCGCAGGGGGCGTCGACGGCAAGGCGCAGCGAACGCGATCCGGGAGCATAGGGCGACACGATGTCGAGCGGGCCATATTTTCCGTCGAAGGGCATGTTGATGCTGATGAGGCCGCCATTCGCGTTGCCGGTTACCGCATGACGCACAACATCGCAGAGGCCACTGACACCGCCGCCCACGATGTCCCAATTGTACGAGATCCACCCACCCGCTTCCTGCACCAGGCCGTAAGGGCACGGGAATCCGAACGCGCCCTCGCTCCATTCCGCCAGATGCGGCTCGATGTCGGCGCCGATGAACCGGGTGTCGCGCAGCTGCGAGGGCAGGATGTGCGAGCGAACCATGCCTTCGGCCCGCTGATAGGAGCCGATTCTACCGGCCTGCCCGAGCAGCAGCAGGCTCTCGACCATGTCGGCGGTGTTGTTGATCTCGCCATAGTCGTCGTCGCGCTGAAAGTTCTCCGTGCACCATCCGAAATCGGTCGCGATGTCCGTCAGCAGGCCATCGAACAGCTCTTCGATTCTGTCGAACACGGCCTGGTCGCCGGTCACTGCGGCGAAGCGGGCAAGGCCGGAAATGGCCGACGTGACGGAATGGGTGTGGTCGCCCAGCAGCACCGGATCATAGCGGGACGGGTCGGCGAAGGTGACGTTCATCATGTGGTTCCGCAGACCCACCGCCTGCGTCAGGGCGGCATGGCTGCCCGTGGCCGCGTAGAACCTCATCAGGGCCCCCAGGTAGCGACCGAAGGTTTGCGGAAAGACGTGGCCGGGAACGTGGCGCGACCGGTCCCAGCCTGCCGCCTGAACCGCCTCCGGGGAGGAATAGAAGGTCCAGCCACCCCGTTCCCGGTTGAACCGCTCCTCGTCCCAGGCACCGCTCTCATAGTCGAGATACTCGCCGATGACGGCGATCAGCCGCTCGCCGACAGCCTCGCACTCCTTGTCCTTTCGGAAGCCGCACAGGGCCGCGAGGCCGTGCATCACCTCGCGCAGATTGTGCAGATCGGAGACCGGAATGATCTCGTAGCTCGTCAGGTCCAGACAGGCGGGCAGCCCGATCTTGTGGCTCATGGAGCGCAACAGCCATTGCCGCAGATTCGCTTCGACCTTCGGATCTATCTTGATCCCCGCGACAGCTTCCGCGTTCAGCAGCGCATCCAGCCAGCGCCCCGCAACGTGACTCAGCGAGTAGCTTGGATGGTGGCCGTTGCCGGGCGTGTTGTCCGTCGGCTTGCCGGCATTCGGGCGCTTGCCCGCCATGGTGTTGCGGAAGTAGGGCAGTCCGCCGTGGTCCCAGTCGAACCAATGGTGCATGGGATTGGCGCCACGCCGGATGGCGTCCGCCAGGTCGGTACGATTGATTTGTCCCAGCAGTTGCCCGCCCTGCACTCGATCCACTTATTGCTCCCCCTCGTTGATCTTTTGCGCTGCCCTTGAGGGTCAGCCTTTGAGTCCGCCCGCGGCCATGCCCTCGACGAACCGGCGCTGCGTCAGAAAGTACAGCGCGAGCATAGGCGCCAGCGCGATGACCGCAGAAGCAGAGATGGTCGCGGTGTCTTCGGTAAATCGTCCGACGAATTTGTAGAAGCTGAGCGCAACGGTGCGCGCGTCGTCCCCTTGCAGCAGCACGTTGGCGAACAGGAACTCGTTGTAGACATGGACGAACACGATCAGCACCACTGTCACGATGATGGGTCTGGCCAATGGCAAGGTGATGCGGAGCAAGGCGCCCAGCTCCGAGCAGCCGTCGATCAGCGCCGCCTCCTCGAGGTCACGCGGGACGCCCATGAAGTAGGAGCGCATCAGAAGCAGCGAGAACGGCATGAAGATCGCCGCGTAGACGATGATGATGCCCAGCTTGCTGTTGACGAGGCCGAGCGCGCTCAGACCGAAATAGACCGGGACGACGATCGCGAAACTGGGCACGGCGATTGCAACGACGAAGTAGCCGATGAAGAAGTCGCGGCCGAGCACCGGCAGCTTCGTCAGGGCGTAGGCCGCCAGGACGTTGACGACGAGAACGACGCCGACAGTGCCTCCGCCAATCACCAGCGTATTGATGAAGGCCACGAGGAAGTTGCCGGTGGTCCAGGCCGACACGAAGTTATCGAACTGGACCGACTCGGGGAAGGAGAGCAGCGCCCGGCGCACATTCTCGTTCGTGCGGAGCGCATTGAAGAAGATCACCGCGATCGGCACCATGTGGATCACCAGGACGCCCAGCAGAATGACGTTTAACGCCGAACGGGAAAGCAGGTTCTTCACGGCATCACCTCGCTATTGCGGCGGATGCGCTGGAACAGCCAGTAGGCCATGACGCAGGCGCCGCACACAAAGACACTCATCGCGCTCGCATATCCCACTTCGTAGCTGCTGAACGCGCGCTTGTAGATCCAGGTCGATGCCATTTCGCTGGCGCCGGCGGGTCCGCCTTGGGTCATGACGTAGACATAGTCGAAGGTGACGAACGACCCCACGATCGTCACGGTGATCAGGGTCAGCAGCGTTGGCCGGATCTGGGGCAGCGTAACGTGGAAGAACCGCTGGAGCTTGGTCGCGCCATCGATCTCGGCCGCTTCGTAGAGGCTCCGGTCGACCTGGTGCAGGGCGGCCACGAAAATGACCATGACGAACCCCCACCAATGCCAGATATCGACGAACGCGATCGAGAACAGGGTGATGCTGCGATTCCCGATGTACTGGATATCGGCCAGGAACGACCACCCGATGGACGCAAAGAACTGGCCGATGCCGTTGTAGGGATCATAGAACATCATGAAGATCTTGCCCGCGATGGCCGGCGAGACGACGTAGGGAATGAAGAACAGCGCCTGATAGACGACCTGCAGCCTCCCCGTCCTTACGGTCAGCATCGCCATCAGGAGCCCGAAGGCGATCGGGATGGTGAGGAAGATCAGCATGTAGGTGACGTTGTTCACCAGGGCCCGCCTGAAGTTCGCATCGTCAAAAAGCATCCGGGAGAAGTTGGAGAACCCGACGAACGAGGGAGTTGCGAGGCCGTTCCAGTCGGTGAACGAAAAGAACATGAGGCTGATCAGGGGCACGCTGACGACGGCCGCGTGCAACGCGAATGCGGGCAGAATGAAGAGCGTGTTCCTCGCCGCCGATGCCATTGGAAGTTCCCCTTCGATAGTGGTGCGCCGGAGCAGTCGTTGACGCTGCCCCGGCGTTGTCTCGTTTTGTACCGTGCTTACGGCGCACCGAACTCGTAGCCGTCGGCCAGCTCGGCATCCAGGACCTTCTGCGCCGCGGCGAGGAAGTCATCGAGGCCGATCTCGTCGTAGAACAGCGTATCGAGGGTCTCCATCAGGTACTGGTTCGTCTTGGTCGGGAAGAACGTCCAGGGAGCGTAGCCGACATTGTCGGGGTCTTTGGTCACGTCGAGCAGCGCGGTCAGCATCGTCCGCGTACTCGGGGCCATGTCACCCGAGACATCGGAGATGGCGAACGGCGTTGCGCGCGGCTGCAGGCCCTTGCCGACACCCTCGAGCATCAGGTCCTTGCGCTCATACATGTAGCCCATCAGTGCACCCGCCACATCGGCATGCTTGGTGTACTTGCTGACCGCCATCACGGCGCCTATCGCAATACCTGACGCGGACGGCACGCCGTCGCGCATCGACGGCCATGACGTGGCACCCCACTCGAAGGCGACCGGGCTGCTGTCGATGAAGCGCTGGGTGAAGGTGCCTTCGGCCAGGAACAGAGCGCGCTGCTCAAGCCAAAGGCTGCGGGCCTGCGCGATCGTCACCGCCGGAGACTGGCGGTCGTTCCAGTAGCCCTTGTCCCAGTCGCTCTTGAGCAGCTCGAAGGCGCCCTTGATGTCGGGGCTCGAGAACGTCACCGCGCCCTTGAACAGATCCCTAACGGCCTTCGGACCCGCATAGTTCGTCAGGTATTTCTCGAACGCGAACTGCTGCACCAGGATGTTGCCAGCTGAACCCTGCGCGATGCAGATCAGCCCCGCGGCCATCGCCGCATCGCACACGGCCACGAACTCCTCGCGTGTGCGGGGAACCTTCCAGCCGTTGGCGTCGAGCAGGCTCTTGTTGAAGACCATCATGGTGGCTTCGAATTCATGCGGGATCGAATAGTAGTGCCCGTCCATGAAGCCGAGCCCCAGAGCCCACGGGAACACCTTGCTCTTGAGGTCGTACTTTTCCACGTACTCGTCGAGCGGAAGCAGGGTACCCGCATCGACATAGGTGGCGATTTCAGTTGCGTCGGCCATGAACATGTCCGGCGCCGTCGTGGGCGACACCATCTGCACGCGGACGGCATCGGTCACCTGGGGCGTCGGCTGGAAGTCGATCTTCATGCCCGGGTTGTCGGCCTCGAAGGGGTCAAGCAGGTAGTCGTGCCACAGCTGCTTGGTTTCCGGCTCCAGATTGTCCCAAACAAACCGGATCTCCCGGTCCTGCGCGCTCGCCACGCCCCCCATTGCGAGGGTGAGTGCAACGAACGAGATGAGCGTTCTGCGTGTTCTGGTCATCAAAGTCCTCCCTTTGTGATCTCTGGCTTTCCCGCAGCTGCCCGCATGGGGCGGTCTGCCGCTAGACATTGGAATGCTAGGCTTAAGGTCCGGAGGCGCGCCTCGCCTATGCAGCGAAACTCGCAAACTTTCTTGCGTAGTTTCGGTCCCCTTCGCACACCGCGAACGGCGACCGTCCGCAAGGGTCACCGGCCCATTTCGATTTGAATCTTGATCTCGCCGTTCCCTGGACGGCTCGCGAGTTCGAACGCGCCGATGCTCTCTTCGAAGCTGACGGTGCGCGTGATGAGCGGCTTCACGTCGATGCGGCCACTGGCCATCATCGCCACGCATCGACCGAACACTCCCGCATAGCGGAAGACATTCTCGATGCGGACTTCCTTGGCCTGTGCGGCAACGACGTCGAAGGCAATCGGTGTCGCCGGCATGCCGATGAAGACGACCACGCCGCCCGGACGCACGAGGCCCAATGCCCCCGCGGCCGCCTCGGCATTGCCGGAGCATTCGAACACGACGTCGGCACCGCGAGCATCGGTTGCCAGCGCAACCGCACGGTCGAGCGACTGCTCGGCCACGTTCACCGTGGTGATCGGGCCAAGCGTGCCGGCAACGCCGAGCTTGTGGGCGTCCACGTCGCTGATGATCACGCGCGAGCATCCGCCGGCGAGGGCTGCCAGTGCCGTGAGCAGCCCGATCGTGCCGGCGCCGATGACCACCGCAACGCTGCCGAAGCTCGGCCTCGCCTTGTTGAGAGCGCTGACGCCCACGGCCAGGGGCTCGACCATCGCTCCTTCGGCGAAAGACACTTCGTCCGGCAGCTTGAAGGTGAAGTCGGCGGGATGAATGACGGACCGGCGCAGCACACCACTGATCGGCGGCGTCGCCCAGAAGCGCACGGCGGGATCGAGATTGTATTGGCCGGCACGCGTCTCGACGCTCGCCGGCGTCGGAACGCCCGGCTCCATGCACACGCGGTCGCCGACCTTGAGTTGAGTGACATGCCGCCCGACTTCGGTGACGACGCCCGACGCCTCGTGCCCCAGGATCATCGGCTCGCGCACGATGAACGAGCCGATCCCCCCATGCATGAAATAGTGCACGTCCGAACCACAGATGCCCACGGTGTGCACGGCGACCCTGACGTCGTCGTCGCCGAGCGTGTCGGCAATCGGAAAATTGCGGATCGAGAGGTGGCCTTTCCCCTCAAGCACAAGCGCTCGCTCGTCCTGACGATGATCGAAGGACGCTTGCTCATTGGCTGACATCGGAGACCCCCTAGGCGTTCGCCAGAACCTAAGGCGGGGGCCGCGACAGTGGCCACGTCAAATCCAGGAGACTTCGCAACGTTTCTTGCAGGTCGGCGCCCGTAGCGCTTAACCGACGCCTCTCTCCCGCAGCGGGCTGGCCGGCCCGTTCAGCGAAATGTCCCGGGCGATGTCCCGGTAGCGCGAGGGCGTTTCACCGCAGATCGACAGGAACTGCCGGTTGAAATTGGCGGTATTGTTGAAGCCGGAATCGTAGCAGATTTCGGTGATCGATCTGTCTGAATTGGCGAGCAGCCGGCACGCATGATGGATGCGCAGCCGGGTGACGAAGCGAGAGAACGTGTAGCCCGTCTGCTTCTTGAAGACGCGGGAGAAGGTGCTGGGCTCCATATGCGCCAGTTCCGCCAGATCGTTGAGGCGCAGCTCCTGCGTGTAGTTGCGGTGAATGTGTGACACCGTATTGCGAATGCGTCCGAGGATCTGGTGATCGGGGTCGTCCGACGATGCCGCTTCCGACAGAATGCGGCGGTCGCCACTATCCCGCGCGAGACGCTCGGCAAGCTCCAGAAACAGCGTGAGACGGCGGATCCCGAGCGTACGGCCCATTTCGTGAAGCATCTCCGCGCCCTGTCTCGCGGTCTCGCCGATGAACTCCACGCCTTGTCTGGAGTCCTGCAGCAACCGGTCGAAACGGGCAAGCTCAGGATATTGGCTCAACTGGGCGGCGCATTCGCGGTTGAACTGAATCAACATGTCGCGGCCCGGAATTCTTGCGCCTTCAGCAGTATTGCTCACCCAATGGTGCGGGACATATGGCCCGGTCAGGACCAAATTGCCCGGCCCGAAAGGTCCCACATAGTCGCCGATGCGCATGCGCCCCGACGTTTCTCTTATGAGATGCAGTTCGTATTCGGGATGATAGTGCCACTTGGCGAGTTGGTGCGGATAGTCATGGGTGTTCCAGCGAAATGACTCATGGTGGCCGTACAGGATGACCTCGAAGTCCGGACTGATCGCCATTGCTCTTCCCCCGCGGGGCAACTAAGCACGCGCCGCCCGCACCGTCGATGGGTCACGCGGACGGGTGGATGTGGCGGCAATACGATGGCGCATCTAGACCACGCTTCTGAGATCTCTGCTCCCCGGTACTTCCCTGCCGTCTGTCCGCGGCAGGTTCGCCGCTCGGCGGGCGCGTGTGGCACTTGTCGGCTAAACTCCGGTCGTGGCCAACATGCCTGGCGGCGTGGCCCGCACCTCAACCTATGCGCTCAACAACGCCACCCCGGCCGCACGTGCAGAGCCTGGCGCGGCTCGGTTGGTGCAAGGCCCTCGCCGCCGATCCGCTGCTGCCGGCGTAGGCCAGGCTAGGCTGGCGTCATCACCGCTTCCGAGGTCGGCAACTGTCGGTATCCACCCTCACGCAGCCGGCACAACCGGCAGTAGCAAATGCGACGGATAGAGCGCGGTGTGGTGCACGGTTTGAGTTGCGACGATCGCGTCGGCTTCGGTGTCGGTTGCGATATTGTGGCCCGACTGCAGATTGCGGCTGATGCGCGGAAAGCTGCTGCTGGCGACGGTGACGCGAAGCCGGTGTCCCCTGAGGAATACCGTGCTCGTCGGGTAGCAGCGGATGTGGTACTCCTCCAGCTTGCCCGGCTCCAGCAGCTCGCTGCGGTCGAGCCCATTGCGGTGGCGCGCCCGGACGATGCCTTCGGCGATGAAGATCGAACGGCCATCTGGATAGACGTCCGCCAGCCGGACCACGAAATCGCAATCGCGCGCGTCGGAAGTGGCAAACAACACAGCCTCGAGCGGGCCGGTAACGTCGAGATCGTCGGCAAGTTCGGCGCTCGTATAGACCAGCACATCGCTGCGACGCTCGATTGGCGCCTGGTCCGAGGGGCCAGGCCCGACCGGGATCGACGAATTTTGCATCATGGTGGCAACGGAATTGTTGCCGCCCACCGTAGGCACCGGATCGAGCGGATCCGAGCGATAGGTGTCCGCCGGCTCGTCAGCGACAGGCGCCTCGATCGACAGCACCCCGTCGCCCGCAAGGCTGCGCGCGGCGCCCCCCGAATGCAGATACCAGGGCACATAGACCGTGCCCGGCAGAGGCCATTCCGACACCTGGCGCCATTTATTGGTGCCCATCGTGAACAGCGAGATCGGCGGCTCCTCCGCCAGGCCGGAATCGATGCCTTTCAGCCAGTGATCGTAGAAGCGCAGTTCGTGCTCGCGCACCACGCTCTCGGCCTCGGGGCCGAAATCGAGATCGCCGATGGTCCGGCCGCTTTCCTCCTCATGCGACCAAGGGCCCATGAGAACGCGTTGATTGTTGCGCGCCAGCTCGGTCGCCGCCTGCTCGCGCAGCCCCTGCCACTGCCGCATCATGCTGCCGGGATAAGCATCGAACCAGCCACCCTGCTGCAGCATCGGCACGTCGACATGCTCGTAGATGTAGCGATGGTCGACGCTGCGCCAGTAATCGTCATAGTCCTGGTGCCGCATCCAGTTCTTCCACGTCTCGATCGGCCGCCCGAGCGCCACCTCATCCAGCGTCTCGAGCGGCAGATGGCGCAGAACGCGATCGTTGAGCACGGTGTGGCGCGCCGCGGTGCCGGTAACGACGCTGAGCGACGAATTCCAGATCATCGCCGCGCCGACCGACAGAGCGAGCTGGAAGGCGCCGCCTAGATAGTGGCAATCGCCATAATAGTCGTCGCTGATAACCTGCGGCGCCATACAGCGGATAGCAGGGTGGCGCAACCGCGCGAGCTGCCATTGCACGATTGCGCCATAGCTGCGCCCCCAGGTGCCGACATCGCCATTGCTCCAGGGCTGTTGCACCACCCAGTCGATGCTGTCATAGGCATCCTCACCATCGCCGGTCCAGGCGACGAACTCGCCGCCCGATTCGTAGCGGCCGCGCACATCGATGACCACCGCAGCATAGCCGCGCGCCGCGAACCAGGCGCCCCACGCAATGAAGCGCTCCCGCACGCTCTCATAGGGTGTCCATTGCACGATCGTCGGCCAGGGTCCGTCGGCCAGCGGCAGATAGACGTCGGCCGACAGTTCCACGCCATCGCGCAGCGGCAGGCGCCGATCGTGCAGCATTCGGACCTCGTGCACGGGTTGCGAAAGCGCGGCGGCGAAATCAGGCAGCATCGGTGACGTCCTTTGGGTCAAATATGTCTACTGCGCTTCGCGCAGATAGCGGCGCGGAAAACCGCGGGCCAGGCGCGGCAGCACTTCCAGTTCGCTGAGACGCGTCGCCTGCGCCAGCTCGGCGCCCGTGATGATCTCGCTCCCCTGCCGGCCGAGTAGCACAAGCTCGTCCCCGGCCGCCGCGTCCGGAATGTCGCTGACGTCGATGATGAGGTGTTCCAGCGAGGCGCTGCCGATCACCCGAGTCCGGCGCCCACGCAGCAGCGCCGGCGCGCCATCGAGTCCGCGCGGCAGCCCGCCGGCAAAGCCCAGCGGCGCGATGGCGCAGCGCGTGACATTGGTAACGGCGACGTGACCATAACCGAGAAAGCGGCCAGGCCGCACCGGCTTCACCTGAATGATGCGCGAGCGCAGGGCCGCGATGGCTGGGCGCGTCGCGACCCGGCCCGCCCAAGGCGCTTCCAACAAACCGTAGAGCACGCGGCCGGGGTTGATGGCGTCGGCGCAGAGCTCCGGAAAATCGAGGGCGGTTCGGCTCGAATTGATCATGCGCTCGACGCCGTCGAAGCCCGCTTGCTCGGCAAGGGCCACCGTCTGGCGGTAGAGCTCGGCCTGACTGTGCACCGATGTGGCATCGTCTATCTGGCCCAGATGCGTGTAGAGGCCGCGCAGGCGGACATGCGGATGGCCGCGTAGCAACGCGAAGGCCCGCTCGGCTTCCTCTGGCAGGATGCCGAGCCGGCCGAAGCCACAATCGACTTCAATGTGAACATCCGCCTCCCCCCGGCTGCCCGCCACGAACTGCGCAATCATGTCGAGCGAGAACAGTGTCGGCCGCACGCCGCTCTCGGCCAGCGCCAGTGCCTCGCGGGCCATATAGGTGCCATAGGCGAGAACGGGAATTGCAGGGTGCATCCGCGCTAGGGTGACCGCCACCTCGGCATCGCCGGCCGCCATTCCGTCTATGCCTGCGGCAGACAGCGCCGCCCCGGCCTCGATCGCGCCAATGCCATAGGCATCGCCCTTGACGACGCCATAGACCTTGGTGCCATCAGGAATGGAGGCGCGCAGCGCTGCGAGGTTGTCGGCAAGGGCTGAGAGGTCGATATCGACGATTGCAGGAACGGACATCGCCCTCACTCCCGGCAATTGGTGGGCAGGCTGCCGTTGAATTCCGGCATCAATCGACCGAGTTGCGCCCGGAACAGTTGTGCCGCCTCCTCATGCGTAGAACGATGTTCGCCACTGCGCAGACGCGCGGTCTCCTCGCGGTCGACCTGCCCGTCGATAATCGCCACGCCGAAGATGGCGCGCGCAAAGGTCGAGGTGAACCTCTCGTCGATCACATCATCCAGCACCTGACCGGGGTCGCGTTCCCATGGGTCGCCGAAGCCGCCACCGCCCGGTACCACCTGATCGAACACGTCGCCAGCGGCGATCGCATAGCCTTCCATGGGCAGCACCGGCAGCAGGCGCGGCGTGGCGCCCACCGGCGTCAGCAAATTGAGATTGGGCGTACCGGGGAAACCCTGCGCATGGCCCTCGGGCCGGAAGCTGCGCCGATCGGTGCGGAAGGTCAGCAACCCATTGTCGGCGAGGAACTCGTAGCGTCGCAGGATCGAGGCGCCACCCCGGAAGCGGCCAGCACCACCGGAATCGCCGATAAAGCCATAGCTGGTGATGCGCAGGGGGTTCTCGGCTTCGATCAGCTCGATCGGCTGGTTGGACTGATTGGCGGCGGGATTGGCCGCACCATCAACGCCATCGCGATCGGGGCGCGCCCCCCAGGCGCCCATCGTCGATTCACCGAATACATAGGGTGCGCCGCGATGCTGCCCACCCACCGCGAAATTGATGGCGCCGCCCTCCCCGCCGGCCGGCAGCCGATCCGGCACCGCCTTGGCGAGCGCCCCAAAAACCGTATCGGCGACGCGAAAGCCGACAATGCCGCGCGCATTGGCGGCCGCCGGCAGCACCGGATTGACAATGCTGCCCACGGGCGCCTCGACGGTGATGGGCAGCGTGTAACCTTCGGCATTGGGAATGTCCTGCGCGGCCAGGCAGCGGAACGGCAAATAGCTGCCCGATTTGACGAAGGGCATCGGCGCGTTGATGGCGGCGCGAACTTGCGGCGAAGTACCGGTCCAGTCGAGATGAGCGCTGGAGCCGCGGATGGACAGCTTGACCTGGAAGCGGATCGGCTCAGGCGTCTCGCCCAGCCCATCGATATAGTCGACATGCTCGTAGTCGCCGTCTGGGATAGCGGCGATAGTGTCGCGCATTGCCTGTTCGGCGGCAGCGTGCAGCGCCTGGCAATAGCGACCGAACTGGTCGGCGCCGTATTGTTGCAGCAGTTCGAGCAGCCCCTGCTCGCCACGGGTCACGCCGGCGAGCTGGGCGCGCAGATCGCCCAGCACCTGGTAGGGAATGCGCACATTGGCTTCGATGAGGCGGAACAGCGTGTCGTTGCGCGAGCCCGCATCGTAAAGCTTGAGCAGCGGGATGCGCAGCCCTTCCTGGAAGATCTCGCTGGCATAGACAGCCATGGCGCCGGGCGCGATGCCGCCGATATCGGCATGGTGCACCAGCGCCGTGGCATAGCCCTCGACACGCCCCCCGAAGAACACCGGCTTGATCAGATAGATGTCGGGCAGGTGCATGCCGCCGCTGCCATAGGGATCGTTGAAAGCGAACACATCGCCGGGCCGCATATCTGCCGCCGAGGTCGCCACGAGATTGGCCATCGCGTGAGGGAACGAGCCGAGATGCAGCGCCGTGGTCAGCCCCTGCGCCACGAAGCGCCCATTTCGGTCGCAGACCGCGGTCGAATAGTCGAGCGAGTCCCGGACGATGGGCGAATAGGCGCTGCGCATCAACACCAACGCAATCTGGTCGGCGATGGAATCGAGTTTGTTCTTGATCACTTCGAGAGTGATGGGGTCGATCGCGCTCATGCCGTTTGCCTCTCGAGAATGATGCTTGCAGATGCCCCCAGCCGGGCAGTCCAGCCGGGCGGTACCAGCGTCGTCGCGTCATATTCCTCGACGATCAGCGGACCGACGAGCGTTCCGCTGCGCGCCAGCGTCAAGCGACTGATGACGGTGGTTTCGACATCGCCGGCGTCGCCGAAGAAGGCCATGCGGCTGGGCATCGAGGGTGTGGAATCATCGGGCTCGACCTGCGGTGCCGACAGATCGCCGACCATCTCGCGCGCCATGACGCGCAGGCTCACCAGATCGACCGGATCGGCGGGTGAACTGTGGCCGAACGCCTGTCCATGCTGCTGGTGGAACTGCTCGGCCATGGTGGCAACGAGATTATCGGGCGCGTCGTCCGGCAGGGCGACGGTCAGTTCATAGGCCTGGCCCTTGTAGCGCAGGTCCGCGGAGTATTCGGTGCGGATGGCCGCCGCGTCGGCACCATCCGCCACCAGTTCGTCCACCGCGCGCTGTGCGAGGCCGGCGAGCAGCGCCTGCACCGACTCGCCGTCCAATGTCTGCAGAGGCCGGAAATAGGTTTGCGACAACTGCCGCTCATTGGGCGCGATCAACAGGCCACAGGCGCTGAACACACCGGGCAGCGCTGGGATGACGATAGTGTCGATCGACAGTTCGTCGGCGATCAGCGGTGCCATCAGCGACCCATTGCCGCCGAACGAGACAAGGGCGGCGCCGCGTGGATCGCGGCCGCGCATGGTGGTGACAGCCTTGACCGCGCGCGTCATCACGGCGCCAGCGATACGATAGATGCCGAAAGCCGCATCCCGCACCGGCCGGCGCAGCCCAGCGGCGATCTGCTCGGCCACCGCCCGCGTTGCGCCCGGCGCATCGATGGGCACGGTGCCGCCGGCAATAGCAACCGGGCTCAGATAGCCCAACGTCACCATCGCATCGGTTAGCGTGGCATTGGTGCCGCCGCGTCCGTAAGCGACCGGCCCCGGTGCGGCGCCGGCACTTTCCGGGCCGACCAGCAGACGCCCGCTGGCGTCGAGCCGCGCCAGGCTGCCGCCGCCCGCGCCGATTTCGGAGATATCGACCACCGGCAGACGCAGTGCGTGTCCGCGGCCCTTGACCAATTGGCTCGATAGATTGATGCCCGCACCGACTTCGTACTCGCTGGTGCGCAGTATGGTGCCCGCATCGACCAGCGACGCCTTGGCGGTCGTGCCGCCCATGTCGACGGTGATGACAGTATCGAGCGCCATGGCGGTGGCAACGCTGGCACCCGCCACCACGCCAGCGGCCGGACCGGATTCGATGATCGTCGCTGGCGCGCGCAGTACGGCTTCGAGACCGAGCGTACCGCCATTCGACTGCATGATGCGCACCGGCGCGTCGATGCCGAGCCGCTTGAGCACGCCCACCAGCTGCGTCAGGTAGCGGCTCACTACGGGGCCGACATAGGCGTTGATCACCGTGGTGCTCGTCCGCTCGTACTCGCGGATTTCCGGCAGGATTTCATGCGACGCCGTGACGAACACATCGGTGCCGAGCGCCGCGCGCAGGCGCCGCGCGATGATCGCTTCGTGGGCCGGGTTCACATAGGAATGCAGCAGACAGATCGCGACCGCCTCGGCCCGTTCGACGATACAGCGCGCGATTGCCGCATCGATGTCCGCCTCCATGAGCGGCACCAGCACTTCGCCGGTGGCGCCCAGCCGCTCCGTGATCTCGAGACGGTGCCGCCGCGGCACCAGGGGGCGCGGCGGCGTGTAGTTTAGATTGTAGAGCTCGGGCGTGCGGATGCGGCGCAGTTCAAGCACGTCGCGGAATCCACGCGTGGTCAGGAGAAGGGTTCGCGCACCGCGACCTTCGAGGATCGCATTCGTGGCCACCGTCGTGCCGTGGATCACCGTTTCAACGGTGTTGGGCGGCATCGCAATGTCCTGCAGCAGCCGCCCGACCCCCTCTGCGATGGCGAGGCTGTAATCGCCCGGCGTGGAGGGCAGCTTCACCGTGCCCACCACACGCCCGTTGCGGGCGGCAACGATGTCCGTGAAGGTACCGCCGATGTCGATACCGATGCGAAGTCCGCTCATCCGAAAACCAATCTGTACTTAGCTTGAGTATCTGAGTGAGGACCACGAGGTCCGCAGGTCTTGCTCAGGGGGTAAGGAGGTTTCATCTTCGTTGCTGTCCGGTGGTCGCGGGCACCGCCCGGGCCGACGTTACGGCGCCCACTCCTGTACGAGGTGACCCGGCGACATTTCGCGGTAGCGCCGCACCGGCGGCACGTAATCCGGCGCACGTACCGGGCTCGCAATATCGTCGTCGCCGCCACGGCGGCGGCCCTGCACCCGGCGCGCTGGATCAGGCACCGGAACGGCGGCCATTAGTTTGCGCGTGTAGGGATGCGAGGGGTTCTCAAAGACCTTGTGGCGTGGCCCGATCTCGACAATCTCGCCCAGATACATCACCGCGACGCGATGCGCGATGCGCTCGACCGCCGCCATGTCGTGCGAGATGAAGAGATAGGAGAGGCCGAGGCCCGCCTGCAGGTCGAGCAGCAGGTTGATCACCTGCGCCTTGATCGACACATCGAGGGCCGAGACCGATTCATCGGCGACGATCAGCTTTGGATCGAGCGCCAGCGCCCGCGCGATGCAGATGCGCTGCCGCTGCCCGCCCGAAAATTCATGCGGGAACCGGCGCGCCATGTCGGGCTTGAGACCGACGCGCACCATCAGCTCGCGCACCCGCTCGCGAATGCTGGCTGCATCGGTACGGCCGTGGGCGAACAGCCCCTCGGCAATCGCGTCGCCGGCCCGAAGGCGCGGGTTGAGGCTGGCGAGGGCGTCCTGCGAGATCATCTGGATCGAGCGGCGCATGCGGCGCAGTTGTGAGCGATCGAGCGCCAGCATGTCGCCGCCGTCGAACCGGATACTGCCGCTTTGAGGCTCGACAAGCCGCAGAATGGAACGCCCGGTCGTCGACTTGCCGCATCCCGACTCTCCCACCAGTGCCAGCGTCTCGCCGGCATGGACCGCGAAGGACACATCCTCGACCGCATGGACGCGGCCGCTGAGACGGCCGAACACGCCGCTCCTGATATCGAAGCGGGTGGTGAGATTGTTCACCTCGAGCAGCGGCCGGCCTCCTGCGACCACCGTATCGGCGGCCTCGACCGGGCTGGCGACCTCGCCGCTGCGCGGGTCGATAGCGGGAAAGCGCATTGGCCGCGCGTGACCGGCCATCGAGCCGAGCCGCGGCACCGAGGCGAGGAGGCTGCGCGTGTAGGGATGCTGCGGCGCGGCAAAGAGAGTGCCGACATCGCCCATTTCAACCGCCTCGCCACCGGTCATCACCATGGTGCGGTCGGCGATCTCGGCGACGACGCCCATATCATGGGTGATAAACAAGAGGCCCATCCCCTCTTCCTGCTGCAGAGTCTTGAGCAGATCGAGGATCTGAGCCTGGATGGTGACGTCGAGCGCGGTAGTCGGCTCGTCGGCGATGAGCAGCCGTGGCTTGCAGGCGATGGCCATCGCAATCATCACGCGCTGGCGCATACCGCCGGAAAAGCTGTGCGGATGATCGTGGATGCGCCGGGCCGCGCTCGCGATCCGCACCCGGTCGAGCAGTCGCACCGCTTCGGCCTCGGCGGCGGCCGACGACAGGCCACGATGCGCAATCAGCGTTTCGGCGATCTGGACACCCACTGTCAGCACCGGATTGAGGCTGGTCATAGGTTCCTGGAAGATCATTCCAATGCGATTGCCGCGAATGCGGCGCATCGCAGCATCGTCGAGCGAGGTCAGCTCGACATCGTCGAGCACGATGCGCCCGCGCATCCGGCTGAGGGCACGCGGCAGCAGGCGCATCACCGACAGCGCTGTGACGCTTTTCCCCGAGCCCGATTCGCCAACGATCGCCACCGTCTCACTCGGCGCCACGGTGAGCGAGATGTTGCGCACGATCGGCCGCCAGGCATCATTGACCCGGAAGTCCGTCGACAGCTCCTCGACCGCGAGGATCGGTGCGGCCTGTCGCAGCAAGTCCATCATGCCTAGGGCTCCCCTGCCGAACGGCGCGGGTCGAACCTGTCGCGTAAGCCATCGCCCATGAGGTTGAGGCCGAGCACGCAGATGAGGAGCGCTAGGCCTGGGAACAGACAGATCCAGGGCGCCTCGCGCACATAGTCGCGGCCTTCGGCGATGACCGCGCCCAGTGTCGGCGTCGGTGGCGGTGTGCCCATGCCCAAGAAGCTCAGCGCCGCCTCGGACAGCACCGCATAAGCGAATACGAAAGTGAGTTGGACGATCAGTGGCCCGAGGCAGTTGGGCAGGATATGACGCCAGAGGATCCGGCTCTCGCTGCATCCCAGCACGCGCGCCGATTCGACATAGTCCAATTGCGACACGACAAGGGCCGAGGCCCGCACCACGCGTGCCGTGCGCGGAATGTAGACGGCGGCCAGCGCCACTACGGCATTGATCGAGGATGGGCCCAGCGTCGCCGTGATCGCTACCGCCAGCATCAGCGCGGGAAATGCCATGAAGCCATCCATGATGCGCATCAGCACGCCGTCGAGGGTGCGCACATAGCCGGCGACAAGGCCGAGTAGCGTGCCAGCGATGCCGGTGAGCAGCACCGTCGCAATCCCGATGAACAGCGAGATGCGCGTGCCGTAGAACACCCGGCTCGCGACATCGCGGCCCAGATTGTCGGTGCCGAACCAATGTGCGCCGGAGGGCGGCAGCAGCGCCTGCGCCATGCGCATGCGGGTCGGCGAAGCCGGACTGATGATCTCGGCGAGGAGGGCGAGCGCGACGATGCTGCCGACCATGACGAGGCCGAGCACCAGCGCCCAGTTGCGGCCGGCCCAGTTGGCGAAGCGCGGTGCGCCGCCGTCGTCGGCGAGCTCAGTCATACTTCACCCGCGGATCGACGACGGCATAGATAATGTCGACCAGGAGGTTAATCAGAGAAAAGGCCGCGGCCGTGACCAGCAACGTGCCCTGGATCACAGGATAGTCGCGCGACATGATCGCCGACGACATCAGCCGGCCGAGACCAGGGATCGAGAACACTGTCTCGATGACCACCGAACCCGAGAGCATCAGTGAAAAGATGATGCCCACCACGGTGACGACAGGGATCAGCGCATTGCGTACCGCATGACGCGTCACCACCCGCCAGTGCGGAATGCCCTTGGCGACGGCGGTGCGGATGTAGTCCTGCGACAAGACATCGACCAGCGCCGTGCGCGTAATTCGCGCCAGATAGCCGATCTGCAGCAACGCCAGGGAGAAGGCCGGGAGGATCATGCTCATCGCCCAGCCCACCGGGTCCCGCCCGAGCGGCACATAGCCACCGGCGGGCAACCAGTTCAGATTGACCGAAAACACAATGATCAGCAGGATGGCGAGCCAGAAGCTCGGGATCGACAGGCCGAAGGCCGAGCTTGCCAGAACGAACCTGTCGAACCAGCGATCCTGGTTGAGCGCGGCGAGGATGCCGCCCGCAATACCGACCACGAGGCTGATGGCGAATGCGATGGCGGTGAGGCTCAATGTCGCCGGCAGCCGCTCGGCGATGACCTGTGTGACGGGGCTGCCCATCAGCACCGAACGCCCGAGGTCACCATGCAGCAGGCCCAGATACCAGCGTCCGATCTGCACCGGCAAGGGCATGTCGAGACCATAGGCCTGTCGGATGGCTTCGACCTGGTCGGCAGTTGCTCCCACGCCGGCCAGCACCACCGCCGGATCGCCTGGCACCAGCTGCATGAGCGAGAACGAGATCAGCGACACGATCGCCAGGACGACCACGGCGGTCAACAGGCGCTTGGTGATGAAACCGATCATTGTTCTTCCGCAGAGATTGCTGCCTGGTAGGGTTCGCCGTCAGGGAGCATGACAGCGAACCCCGGATCCGGTGGAACTAGATTACGGTTCCAGCCAGACGTCCCAGAAACGCACAGGACCGGGCCACGAGGTGAAGCCTTCGAGCTTCGGGCTCAGCGCGTAGTTCTGTCCGACATTGCCCATCTTGGCGAAATAGGCCTGCTCGTAGGTGTGGCCCTGAATGCGAGAGAATATTTCCGCTCGCGCCGGCACATCGGTGGCCGCATTGAACTCTGCCCACAGCGCGTCCATTTCAGTGTCGTTGTGCGACCGCGACAGATTGGTCGGCCCGTTGATCATGCGCTGCCACGAATAGGCGCCGAGGAAGGGCTGCACGCCGAAGCCGCCAGTGGCCAGGTTCCAGCCCTCGTCGGTCGTAAACGAGCTGAGCAGGGTCGGCACATCCATATTCTGCACCAGCACGTTGAACCCGGCATTGGTGAGTTGCTCGTTCACCACCAGCCCCATGCGGGTCATGATGCCCAGCGAGCCGACATTGAGCACGATCTGCTCGCCCTTGTAGCCGGCCTCGGCCAGCAGCGCTTTCGCCTTTTCGACATTGGCCTGGTTGAAGTACTCGCTACCCGCCTCCGAGTAGAGCGCATTGCCCGCATAGAGGAACGAGGCGTCGAGCGTAGAGGGGCCGTTGTCGGCCACCACAGGCAGCGCTTCGTTGAGATCGAGCGCTGCCAGAATCGCCTGGCGCACGCGAATGTCCGAAGTCGGCGCTTTGGCGAAATTGAACACCAGGGCCGGCATCTGGAAGGTTTCGAGTGGCACAACGTTGATTTGCCCGCCGGACTTCAACCGCTCGGCTGTCGCTGGCGGCACGTCGTCGACGAATTGCACCTGGCCGCTCTCGAGCGCAGCGATACGCGAGCTCGTTTCGGGCATGATGAGAAAGGTCACCTTGTCAAGATAGGCGGTCTTCTTTCCGCCCAGCCCATCGCGGCCTTCAGCATCGCTGCGCGGCGCATAGCCGGTGAATTTGCTCATGACGAAGCGGTTGTCCGGCACCCATTCGGCTACCTGATAGGGACCGGTACCTATGAAGCCGGCTTCGTTAAGTTCCTTCTCAGCCTCGCTCGCAGGAATGATGGAGCTCGGGCTCGCCGGCGAGGCCAGCTTGTCGATGAACAGCGGATTGGGTTCCGACAACGTCAGCACCACGGTGTGATCGTCGGGCGTGTCGATGCCTGTGACGGTCGCCATGATGATCTTTTCCGGGCTGATCCGGCCAAACCGTTCGAGCGACGCCTTCACGTCTGTTGCGGTCAGCGCCTGGCCGTTGTGGAAGGTGACATTGGTGCGCAGCTTGAACGTGTAGGTGAGGCCGTCCACCGAGACGTCGTAGCTCTCCGCAAGCATAGGAATGGGCGAGCCGTTCTCATCGACCGTCACCAGCGATTCGAAGATGCCCGACAGGAAGGTGCGGGCAGTGGTCGAACTGATGAAATGCGGATCGAGGCTGTTGGCCCCCGCATAGGTGCCCGCGACGAGCGCGCCGCCGACGGTTTGCGCGAGCAGCGGCGTGCCGCTCCACGAGAGGAACAGAGCGGCGGCTAGTCCGGCCAGCGTTCGGCGACGGATGATGGTCATGGACTTTCTCTCCTTTGCAGCAGGACCGCCCCAGGCGGACCAAAACCGAGTTGCGTCAGCTTGGTTGGATTTCTAAGTGCACGTTGCATGCAAATTGCCGCGACATTGCATTTACGTCAAGGGGCTTTTCGTTGACCTCAGATTTGGAGGGCGCTCCCCTAGGCAAACCGGGCGAACTCCCCTAGCTCTCCTCCGCAGGATGACCAGTGGCGAGGAGGGATTGAGAATGGCTGGCAAGCCTGAAAAGCCCCGACGCGGCGATGCGGCGACGCACATTTATGAGAAGCTGAGGAGCGGCATCCTGATGATGCGCATCGCGCCGGGATCAGCCATCGACGAGGCGGCGATCGTTCGTGAATTCGACGTTTCGCGCACGCCGGTGCGCGAGGCGATCGTCCGTCTGGCCGCCGACGGCCTCGTGGTGCTGCTGCCCAATAAGGGGAGCCAGGTGGCCCCTCTCGATCTGTCACGTGTCCGCGGCTATCTTGAGGCGATGGATGTCATCCAGCCGGCCGTCATGGCTCTTGCCGCTCGCCGTTGGGTGCCAGCCGATCTCGACGCCATCCGCGCCGCCTGCACCGCCTTCGACAATGCTACCGCCTCAGGCGACAACGAGGCACAGGTGTTGCGCAACCGCGATTTTCACATCGCCATTGCGAGCGCGTGCGGCAATGACCTACTGATCGCTTCCTATCGGCGGCTGCTCGATGAGGGCCTGCGCATTTCCCCACTGTCGCTGAGCACGCGCTTCGCACCAAACGCCCAACACGGGGAAGCATTCAACTCGGAAATCTCGCGCCAGCATTGGGCGATGGTCGAGGCGATCGAAAAGCACGATGCGGAAACCGCGGCTGATCTGGCTGACCAGCATACGGAAGTGACCCGCGGCTGGTTCAGTGACTTCTTGGCCGACGGCTACAGACGTCCCGGCCGCTTGACCGGCGTAATCGACCGTGCGTCAGGTGGGCAGCAGCGGGCCTGATACCCGCAGCCGCGACTAAGATCCTGAGCTCGTACACTCGGTCCTCGACGATAGGTCCGCATCCCTTTGGGACCATCTACCTCCACCTTTCGCTTGTCGCCGCTCCCCAGGGAGGGATCGAGAGTGCGAACGGAGGTTGGACGTGCCCGGATCGACGAAGAAGCGCTTCACGGAGCAGACCCCACGGCTTGCCCAGCGCGTGAAAATGCGAAAACCCGGGTTTCCCCGGGCTCGCAACGTGTTCAATCTCATTGAGATTTTGGAGCGGGCGAAGGGATTCGAACCCTCGACCCTAACCTTGGCAACGGCGGAATCGTCTCGTCGCCGCAGTGCAGAGGGCAACGGCGCAGCACGGCTGTGTGACCGTCTTTTCCCGCTTCGCGGGCCTTTGAACGGCCCTGCAAGTTGCACTCGGTGGAACCAGACTGAACGGCAACTCTCCCTTTCGAACTCGGCGTGTAGGAACCGGAAAGCAACCTCCCTTCGCTTCGCTCCGGACCAAAACTTCGCCGAAGTCACGCCAACACGACCGTGGGGGAGGTCCAGATCAAGGTGTGTGTCGAACATATTACTCCAAGATGGGAGTACTAGCGATATGAGCGCCAGTTGATAACGCCGATGGCTGGATCAGAATACGCCGGGACCAGCCTTGCTCAGAATAGAAGTACCTCTATTCTGGGGTCATCGGTGGGAGGACGAGATGAAGATCAACCCAGAAGCACTAAAGCGACGCCGCGAGGCGATGAATATGTCCCAGGACGATCTCGCGGATGCAGCGACGGTCGCTAAGAAGACCATTCAGCTGATTGAGACTCGCCGAACAGGCCGTTCGAATGCGAGGACTGTGGCGAACCTCGCACGAGCCCTCAAAGTATCGCCGGATGATCTAGCCAGGGCCCCAAGCGACGAAGATGACGAAGGGTTGAGAGTCTACGGCTATCGTCAGGTCAAGACGTACATTGACGGGGATACGTCCCTGGCCTTCCAGGCGGTCGAGCATCTCTACGGTATCTCCGTCCAAACCCAGATCGATATGGCCCCCCTCTTTGCAGCCCTCCTAGCCGAGGGGAGTCTCGCCCGCAGGCGACATTGCTTGTCAGAAATAGGCGAAGCATCTGGGCGCCTAATGAGCCTCGCTGGAGGACACTTGTCATTCGCCTTCGCCGCTCACCGCGTTGAAGAAGGAGAAGGGCGCGAGGAAAGCTCAATCAGGAAGCGGGACGTTTTCGGTCATCACGTTTCGGAGGATGCGTTCGAGTTTGGTTATGATCCCTACAAGCGCAATCCATTCTCCGACTACCTCGAGGAATTTGCCAAGTCGGTCGGAGCAGAGCACGTCGCCTTCGATCCGGACGGGGAGGATGGAGTCAATCGTACCGGGTTTCCATATTTCCGGATTGCGGAGGATCTGATCCTCAAAATGACTGATGGCGATCCCATGGCCTTACATGCGTTGCGTCGCGGTCATGCATCAATTGGCGCGATACCGAAGGACCTGCGTGGTGAGGAAGCTGGCAAGACGCGAGCTGCTTGGTTAGCATCTCGCGTTCCAATCGACGAGCACAAGGCAATCTTGGCGCAGCAGGCCGAATGGGCTGAGTTTCTTAACGGCCCGGACTCTAGTTCCGATGAGGAGAAGAATGGTGCTCCATAAAAACTCATTTCCGGAGAATAGGAAAAGCCCCTCAACGGCTCATGGAAAGCGCCAGAAGCAGCGACGCTGCATTCCGCAGATTGTGGAGGACTGGCTTTATGAGTTTGGAGACCAGCGTTACGATGGCTACGGCGGGGTGCTACTGTACTTCAGCAAGTCTAGCCGCAAGGAGATGGAGCGTCGGTATGGACGACGCTTCATCGCATCTAACTCTCGTCTTCTCATTCACTACATGGTCCTTAGCTCTCATGATGGGGCACTCATCACTGCGGGGAAGCGCTACAAACGCATAATGGTCCACTAGACGTGAGAAAGCTTTGACCACCGCATCGGTCCTCCAGCGGCAAATCGAAGAGAAATATAGCACCCGTGGCGACAAGCTGGGGTGGAGACTGCTCTATGGTCCGGCTTCCGTTCTGGAACGGTCCTCGATCGCATTCATTGGCCTAAATCCAGGTGGCACGGTGGATGAACCGGACCATCCGTCCTTTGCTCGAGCACCTGGTACAAGCGCTTACGTCGATGAAAGTTGGAAGGGCTATCCGCCGGGCCGTGAGCCACTTCAGCGTCAGGTACAAATGCTGTTTGGCATGCTGGGTGTGGCTCCCGCCGAGGTGCTGGCGGGCAACCTCGTGCCGTTCAGATCGCCAAGCTGGGGAAAGCTCTCCAACCAAGCCGACGCGCTCTCATTTGGTCGCAACTTGTGGCGAGACATCCTCAGTACTGCCGGTCCGCGGCTGATTGTCGTCATGGGGAGGACGACAATCGACGCGGTTGCTCCGATGCTCGGCTTTCACCAGCTCGAGTCCGCGAAGGGAAGCTCTTTCAGCTCGGCGCCACTGTGACCGAGCTTGTTGGCTCCTCAGTTCAAATGGAAAAGTCGCTGCAGACTCTCATCGAAGCCAATCTGCTGGCGTTTCTCGGTGTTCGGTTTTTGGCGAGCGAGCATTCGACCGGCCCAGTGCATGGCGGACGCATTGACACCCTGGGAATTGACGAGGACGGGTGCCCCGTCATCATCGAGTACAAGCGCGCGATAAACGAGAACGTGGTGAGCCAGGGACTGTTCTACCTGGATTGGCTGATGGACCACAAAAGGGACTTTCAGTGGTTGACCATGGAGGCTCTCGGCACCGATGCCGCAAACTCGGTGGATTGGTCGGCGCCGCGCCTCCTTTGCATTGCGGGCGATTTCACGCGCTATGACGAGCACGCGGTAAAACAGATCAACCGCAACATCGAGTTGCTGAGGTATAGACGGTTCGGAAACGATCTCCTGATGCTAGAGCTCGTCCACGCTCCCAAAGTGGCCAAGCTCGCATCCCCCAGATCCGCCGGAGAAACCACCGATACCGTCGCGCCAACGGAGGGGGTGGACCCATACATTTCACAGCGGATCGACTATCGACTGAAGAACGCGCCGCAGGACCTTCGGGATCTCTTTCGGTCAGTAAGCGATTTCCTTGTGGGCCTTGGGGACGATGTCCAGGTCAAGGAACTGAAGAACTATGTTGCGTTCAAGCGCATCAAGAACTTTGCCTGCCTGGAAGTCTACCCCACCGCTCGGGTCGTCACGGCTTATGTGAAGGTGGATCCGGAGACTGTCTTCATAGAACCAGGTTTCACGCGAGACGTGCGCCAGATCGGCCACTTCGGCACCGGTGACCTTGAGATAAGCATTAAGACGCTCGATGATTTCGCCAAAGCGCAGCCGTTGCTTCAGCGGGCATACGAGGGAAGCTAGCTACGTGAGCATACGCTAGATTCGCTACTACAGCAGCTTAGGTTGTGGCCCCAGCTACATGTGCGAGTGGTCCAGGTCCTGATAGTCCGCCCCAGGCTGAGGAGGAACGACGTTGTACGACGACGAGGTGACGGCGGTCCCACGGAACGAAGATCACTTCTGGGCGATGGCCGAGGATAACTACGAGCATGCGCGTCACATCCTAAACGACTACGTCCCCATGTCGCGCGATGATGCGCTGGCTGGCGGCAAGCGTGCCCCGATGATTGCTATCAATTACCGCAACATCTCTCAGGAGTACGATCAACGCGACTACTTCTTGAGGCTCGGCCGCGCGACCCTGCCCATCGTTCGAGAGCTGTTGGACAAGCGGGAGGTGTCGGTCCGCTTCGTCCAAGAGTGGGGAAAACTGATGTTCTGCCACGGCTTGATCGCGGGTTACGTATTTGATGACAGCGACGATCTCGCGCCAGCTCGCGCCTCGGCAGGTTCGGCTCGGAAAAAAAGGGAGGCGACCAATCGTGCTCGGCGCTGGCTGGCAAGGGTGCACACTTTACCTCAGTTCAGCGCCTTGGCTCGAAAGGAAGCTGACTTTGCAATCGCCGAAGCGTTCGCCAGTCTTGCCGCGTCCGCGGAAGGTGACGACAAGAAATGGTTTGGCCAGTTTCTGCAGGATGCTGATGGCCAATTACCTCAGTTGCGCCGGAAGTTTTCCCAGCAGGGTCTTGGGCAGGACCTGCTCATTCAGTTGGCGCTACAGAATGGTGACGACCTGCCTCCACTCCCAGTTTTCCCGATTAGCGGCTAACCGGGATGACTAGTCCGCAGGCGGTTTCCTAAACAGGGCCGTCGATGCGCATCGACACAACTGAGTAAGCAGGAGTGTCGAGATGACGAACGAAATCAAAGATGAACCAATTGGCCGGCTGGTCACGCTGCGTGATGCAGCTGACCTCCTCGGCATTCCATATTTCAAGGTTCAGCGAGCAGCGCGTGCGGGGCTCGTTCCGACGTACGCGCTGTATAACAGCCGACGCCTCGTGATCGTCGAAGAATTGCTCGAGGTAATAAGGGCGTCTCGTCAGGGAGGCGTCCGGTGAGCGCTCGCCTCTTTGCCGACCACGCGCCGCAACTTTGGGAAGCCGGCTTTAGTCCGATACCGCTTCGTGGCAAGCAACCGCTGATCACGAAATGGAGTTCGTATGGGGACAACCTGCCGAAGTCGGAAACCCGCGTCGACTGGTTGACCCGCTTTCCGGACGCCAATATCGGGCTCGCTCTCGGAAAGGAACTTGTGCCGGGATGGAGGTTTGGAGCTATCGACGTTGACGATGGTCGCTTCGTCGAAGTTGTCCGGCGACTAGTTGGACACCCTGTTGCCTCAAAGATCGGCCGCAAGGGTGAAACCTTCTTCGCGATGTTTGCAAAAGTTCCGGGGGTGGGATCAGGCAAACTGTCAGCGTCTTCAGGCGCGCACGCAGTTGACATACTGATAGCCGGAACGCAAACGGTGGTCCCTCCGTCGGTCCACCCTGACACGGGCCAAGCCTATCGTTGGAATGGCCTTTCACTCTTGGATATCACGCCGCCTGACCTGCCTCGCATTTCGGCGGAGCTTTTGCAGCTGCTAAGATTGCTCGTTACGACGGAAGAGGCCGAAGCGTTGACAAGAGGCCAAGGCACTCACGAGCCTGGTCTGCGCCTGGCGTCGAAGATTGTGGGGTTGGATGAGAATGACGATCTTTTGGTTAGCCTCATCGGAGCCCTACTGCCAGTCGATTACGATGGGAACAGTCACAGGGAGATGGCGGGGTGGATTGAGTCGGCCAGGAAGAAGGGTTTTGGCCAACCCATTCAAGCCACGCTAGACGAGCGAACCGCGCAGCTAGTTGCGGCGGATTTTGACCCACTGTGTTATACGGCCCGCGACGGTTATCTTCGTTATGAAAATGGTTATTGGCGACGACTTGCCACGAATGACATCCGCCGCGCTCTGAAGGAGCGGTTACTCCCCGCCTTAGGTCCGAAGCAACTGGTCGCGATGCCTCTGCGCTCGGCTGAGCAGTGTCTAGCGCTCAACGTCGAGGACAACAACTTTGGCCAGCCTGAAGGAAGAATTTGCCTGCGGAATGGCACGTTGGACTTGAGGACCGGTGAGCTCCTTCCTCATTCGCCTGATCATCGATTGCGCTACGCCTTAGACATTGATTGGGATCCAAGCGCACCGTGTCCGGCCTACGAAGAGCAACTCCGCTCGACGCTGCAGTCCGACCCCAAGGCTATTTCGACGTTTGAGGAATTCGCAGGACTGTCACTTGTCTCGGAGCAGAAATTTCAGAAGGCGCTTTTTCTTCTGGGGGAGGGTGGAAGCGGCAAATCGACTCTCCTCCAAACAATTCAAATGATGCATGACCCAGCTGCCGTCAGCGTTGCACCCCTCGATAAGTTGGATGACGAACGCTATCGAACCGACGTTGCGGGTAAGTTGATCTGTATTTCGTTCGACGTTCAGACACGCGACCACATATTTGGCGAAACCTTCATACGCATCACTGGGGGCGACGCGGTGACGGTACGGCAACTCTATCGAGAGATCGAACCCGCCGTTCAACCTACCGTTCGCTTCATAGGCTCAATGAATCCAGACATGCCGCCTTATAGGGGAGCACCTGACGCCTTGAGGCGACGTCTGATTTTTCTTAACTGCGGGGCTCGAATCGAGCTCCCGGATCCGGATCGCCGGAAGAAACTCGAGCAGGAAAAGGCGGGCATTCTAGTACGGTGGGTAGCGGCCCTCCAGCGGTTGTATCGGCGCAGTCGCTTTGATCCGCCCGACAGCAGTCGCGAGGAAGTTGATGATTATCTCGTGGCCTACGAGGCGTTCGACACCTTCGCAAAAGAAACTCTTGTTAAGGACGCGGACAGCTTCATTCCGACTGCCGACGTAACTGTCCGCTTCAACGAATGGGCAGAAGCCAATCAGGATCGGCGCCTTTCGACGAATGTCGTCGGTCGCAAGCTTCGACGTCTAGGGTTCTCCCTCGACCAGCGCCGCGTCGGTCGAAGTGGGGACAGCACAAATACGCGCGTTGTGCTGGCTCGGTGGACGAAGGCGCCAACGTCAGGAAAATTCTGAGGCACCAGCGTATCGGCGTAACGGTACCGAGCGGTGGCGTGCACTGGTCACACAGGGAGGGGATCCCCCTCCCTCGCCCAACCACTCTCACCCCCGCGGGTGTGACGGCGCGTCGGCGTAGTTGCTGGGGTTGTTGGCGGTGACTTTAACCCGAGTGGGCGTGAAGTCTTACACACCCCCAAGCTGGCCAAGGGGCCCGTTCTTCGGCGCCTACGCCCTTCCTCGTACGTAGTCGAGGCACCGGCGGGGCGGCTCTGGTTCCACGGCGGTTGCTCCTCGTGCACGCGAGAAATTGTGCCGACACCGTCTGCCGTGTTTTCCTTTTTCTAGTTGAAATCCAACAGGTTGGACTGCCATGAACTCTTTTGAAGTGACCATCACAAAGCGCATCCGTCGGCGTCAGCTTAAGGATCGCGTGGTAGATCAGGTTCGCTGGTTTGCGAACTATCGTGACCCCGACACAGGGCAGCGAAGGCTCCCGTCCTTTGAGACTAAGCGCGACGCGGAGGCCTTCCGAACCGAACTCCTGAGCAAGGTCCACACCGGCGGCTACGTCGATCCCAAGCGTGCGCCGACGGTCGCTGAGGCTGTCGAGCACTTCCTCGACAACCGCTCGACCGAGGTGAAGCCATCGACGCTTTATGGCTATCGCGTCGTAGCCAAGGTGATCACAGGACCATTGCTTGATGGCACAGTTCGAGAGCGGAGCGACTATGCCATCACCGGCAAGCTCCCTCGCCGCGACGCGCGCCTGCTCCGCATGCTTGGAGCCGTTTCGACAGCTGAGTTGGCCACGGCAGACATTCGCAACTGGCATCGTACTGTAGCGGAGCACGTTGGGCGCTACACCGCCAACCGCGCACTCTCTATGCTGAAGTCATCGCTTGCGCTGTGCGAGGAGGACTTTCGGGTTAGGGCCCCCTCAATGCCTTCGAACGTTTCCCGCCGTCGATCGCGGATGACGAAGGCCATCCTTAGCACCGACCAGATCGGAAAGTTGCTCGCTGCCGCCAAAGCCGATCCACAGCGGGGCATCTACTACGCTTTCCCGTTTCTCGCAGGTACCCGGATTAGCGAGCAGCTGGGCCTGTTGTGGGATGATGTGGATTTCGACAATAGCGTCGTCCGCATTCACCGCATTCAGGAACGCGACGGATCCCTCACCGACACGACCAAGACAGAAGCTGGCCGTCGCGAAGTCCCGATGTCACCAATTCTCCGCGAGATGCTTCTTGCGTGGCGTCTGGTGTGCCCGCGCCACGAGGGGAAACTGTATCGGGTGTTCCCCGGTAGTGGGCGCTTACAGGCCTGGCCATTGCCGCGCACCGGTGGTGGCGGTCCCTTGCTCTACCAAAACTTCCGGAAGCGTCTTTGGCGCCCAGCCTTCGAGCGGCTGGGTTTGCCTTATGTGACGCCACACGCCGCCCGCCATGCCTTCATCTCGATCCTGCAGGCCCAAGGGGTCGAAGTGGGGCTGGTTGCCAAGCTGGCGGGGCACGCCAACCCAACGGTGACGCTCGGCCATTACACCCAGGCTGTGCGGGGCGGCGCTGACGCCATGCTCGATCTCGACCGGGCCTACGGTTCCGATCAGCTCAAGGAGGCTGAGCATGCCTAACCCGAACGCAAAGTACGTGATCGCAGGCCTGACCTTCTCCCGAAAGTCCGATGTTAAGGCTCACATTAGCCGGATCCTCAATGAAGGGCCCTTGCCTTCCATCGTCGCTGCGGAGCACGAGGCTTTTCTTCGCGCGATGCTCAACACGCGCGCGGATAAGCTGCGCGCCATTGGTAACCGCAAGGTCGCTCGCTTCGAGCGCGACTGGCAGCCGCCTCCGCTGAAGACAACCAGGGCGATCTGGGTAGTGTGCGAGGACGGCTTCCGTCTCGATGTTAGCCTGTACAAGGCAGTTTCGATGCTCGAGCCAGGGGTCGACCCATCCGGGGCCGAGGCCGCTGATATTGCAGGCCAGAAATGACGGAATCGCCAGGGCCGCCTCGCGAAGCCGAGCTTATTAAACTGGCCGTCGACGCCTCGCTTGATGCGGTGGTCAGCGCCAAATGCGCGAAGGCAGACCTTGAGGACACCGGCGAGACCCGTGCTTCGCACGAGGCTGCAGCGATAGCCCATGGAAAAGCCAGTGAAACGCTTCGCCAACTTGCCAACCTCTGCCATGAAGCTCACAGGTTCGACCTTCGGATGCTCTTCGACAGCTCTGCGGTTAGACACTCGGCGGCCGCGGCCGCCCACCAATTCGCGCAGGCTCTTGCTAGTGCCAGCGCGGACGATCCGCGTGAAGACGGATCGGGCATGGAGCTGAGTGCCGAGGCTACCATGGACGCGATGAAGGCCTCTCTTCGAGCTAACTCTGCGACAGCCGCCGCCCAGGCGGCCGCTTCAATCTAAGGGCTCAGTCTCAACGCTAGCGGCCGCAGCTCCCGGACCAGGGGGCTGCGGCCCACCTATGTGCCCGGCCACGGTGTAGCTACGCGGTGGGCCGGTGCGCCCGTATGGGCTAGGTCACTACCACGAAGGGAGCACACCGTACGGCAGCCACCGCCGCGCCATGTGCAGAATGCTTGCTGCCACAGATTGACCAGCCTTTCATTAAATGTAGAGTAGACAACATCCGGAACCCAACGAAGCCCCCCTAGAATCGTACTCTAGAACGGCGTTCTAGCGGGACCCAGCTTCGTTCCGGCCTATATCTGGGGACGCATCTACTACGCCCAGTACTTGGCGTTCGTCGCTACTTCCTCGTTGAGCGCTTCTTTCCCGCTTGCGCCGTCGGGGTTGTCAGCAGAAGCGTATGTGGCTCCACACGAAGTGCCTCCGCCACACGCCACAATGAGATGACCGTGATGTTTCGCTGCCCTAGTTCCAGCGAGCTGATGTAGGCGCGGTCTACGCCCATCGCCTCGGCAACGGCTTCTTGCGACATGTCCGCGGCAAGCCGCATCCGGCGGACATTCTCCCCGATGACCCGGCGCACATCCATGTCCGCATGCGGACAAAATTGTGCAGCCTCGTGCTACGTATTATAATGCACGTTACACCGCGGAGAACGTAGATGCGCCTTCCGATAGCCTTGGCACTTTTGCTGCTTACCCAAACGGGAGCCGCTCGAGCAGACTTCGCGCTGACAGTCGATCAGGACACAGCGAGCACCTTGGCATTCCATTGCTCAATCAAGGATGGTCGGTCGGTGGTGGACAACGGGACGCTTCAAACTGAGGGCGCCGATACCTGGTTCATCGAGAAGTATGGCGACTTCAGGTTCGATGCCGCTACGGGGAAGCTGACGGTTTCCACGCAGCAAACAGATTGGGTTCTGCTTAGGGACGGCAACGCCAACTGGGACTTGATCGCTCACCTGCCGGGCGAGGACCCCGTGTTCAACATTCTGCGTATCGAGGTCTGGCATACTCCCATCCTTTTCACGATGACCGACGGGACATCCTTCTACTCGGGTATCTGCGAAGCGAACTAGCGTGAGGCAGAACGAACTCACGATTCTACTTGATCGCGCGTCCCTTTGCCGAACTGAGCCTCCCAGCCGTGCCGGACCGGGGCGGCGCAAATCGCGATTGGGGCCCCGAGCGGCGCGACCAGGTCGACCAGCGAGATTTTCAACAGGGGGTCGTAACAGCCACCCTAGTTCCGCTATGCTGTGGTCTTTGGTTCTGCGCTGGGGCGTGGAACAACGTCATTGCGGGGGAAATATGCCTTTAGGAACGGTGCGCCAACTCTGCACACCGAGCGCTGTCGTTGTGAGTGATAGCCTCGTCGAGCAGGTCGCTCAGATAGAAGATTTCGCGCATGGCAGAATTGACGGCGACACCTTCTTCTCGAGGAATTTCTTTACCGCCGGTCTTGAACTGCTGGTCCGGCGCGGCTTCGAGCGACTCGCTGGAATGTCCGAAGATGGCGCCTTCTACCTCACCCAGGCGATGGGTGGCGGCAAGACGCACAGCTTAATTGCATTCGGGTTGCTAGCGCAGGATCCGCTCCTTCGGTCGAAAGTTCTCCCGGGGAGTGAGGCAGGAGGGTCGTTTGGTGCCGCTAGGGTGGTAATTTTCAATGGGCACCAGAATCCCGACAGCTTGCTCTGGGGCTACGTCGCCGAGAAGCTGGGCAAGGCCGATGTCATGGCCCCTTTTTGGCAGAAGGGAGCTCGTGCCCCCGGAGTGGATGAATGGGAAGCCGTCCTCGGGGATGAGCCCGTTCTGATCCTCTTGGACGAGTTGCCTAGCTACCTCCAAATGGCCCAAGGCGAGCCCGTAGGAAACTCCACCCTCGGTGATTTAACCATCGGCGCGCTAGAGCGCTTATTCAACGCTTTGCCACGTTGTCCTCGGGCTTGTGTGGTCGTGACCAACCTCAAGGACGATGTGTACCTCGACGGATCGGGCCAACTACGCACCCTCATCGAAGGCCTGACCAAACACTACGACAGAAATGCACAGGCGATCACGCCCGTTCAGCAGAACACGGGCGAAGTGTTCGCGATCGTGCGGAAGCGTCTGTTCGATTCGCTACCGTCGTCCGACCGGATCGATGAAGTCGCCCAGGCCTATGTGGATGCGCTGCAAAAGGCGAAACGGGTCGATACCATTGCGACGACCCCTGAGACTTTCATTGAGCGCATTCGCGAAACCTATCCCTTTCATCCTTCGATCCGCGATATCGTTGCGCGCTTCGCCGAGAACCGCGGCTACCAAAAGACCCGCGCTCTCATCCGTTTGTTGCGCTTGGCCGTCCGCGGTGCGTTCGATGCGAACGACAATGCGTTCCTGATCGGGCTCCAGCACCTCGATTTCAACGATCAGGGTACGCTTGAGGAAATCCGCAAGATCAACCCGGCCTATTCGAACGCGATCTCGCGCGACGTGGCCGATCGTGGCAACGCTCTAGCCGAAAAAATCGCGGCGGCCGATGGAGTGCCTACCGCCTCTGCTGTCGCCAAAGTCCTGCTTATGTCGTCGCTATCGACCGCGGAATCGCCGCTTCGCGGTCTCACCGATGGCGAGCTGATCGAGACGCTCGTCGATCCCCTGTTGGAAGTCTCGGAAATCAAGGCCGCGCTCGGTCGAATTCAAGGCCAGGCGTGGTATCTGTTCCAGGGCGTCGATCTTCGCGTCTTCTTCGGCCAGACCGCCAACGTCACCGCAGAAATCACCGAGATCGCCTCGAACATCGCCGAGGAGCAGGTTGACCAAACCCTGCGCAGCAAATTGCAGGAGGTGTTCAAACCCCGCGCTGGCGCCCTTTATTCGGATCGGATGGCGATCCTCCCGGCACTTGATGAAATCCAGTTAGAAGATGACCGTCCGACTTTGGTCATTCTCGAACGCGCCGCCGACAAGCTGCCTCAGGATTTCGATGACTGGTGGAAGAAGCAGGACCTGCAAAACAGGGTTCTTGTTCTCACCGCCGATCCGAACGCCGTTTCAACGCTTCGCACCAGCGCCCGGCGGATGCGGGCAATTGATAAGGTCGAAGAACGGATAAGGGCGCAGCACGGCGCATCGTCGTCGCAAATGCAGGAACTTCAAGGCGTCAAAGAGCGCGAGGCCGCGGGCTTCACCAGCGCGCTTCGCGAGACCTTCAAGACGATTGTGTTCCCGACCGGCAAGGCACTGCGGAAAGTGGACGATTTCCGCATGGAGTTTGACCGGAACGACTATTCCGGTGAGCAGCAGATCGTCGATACGCTGACGAAGCGTGGCAAGTTCATCGCTAGCGACAAGTTCGACGCCGAATTCGAAACTCTGCGCCTAGATGCTGAGGACATCCTCTTCGACGCCGACGCCGTTCAGCAGTCCTCGCTGAAGCGCAACGCAGCGGTTCGCTCTGGTTGGTTCTGGCTGCCGCGGGGCGGGTTCGATCAACTCGTGAAGACAGCCGTTCAACGCGGCTTCTGGCGGGAACGCGAAGGACTGGTCGCCAAGAAGTGGGAGCGCAAGACGAAAGTGACTGCGCGCCTGGACGACTTCGGCCCGAATCCGCTCGAAACGGGCCGGTTCCTGATCAACGTTACGCCCGAGGATGCCGATACGGTCTATGTGTCCGAGAGTGGTATCCCCGATCCGGCGACGGCAACGAAACTCAACGGGCGCGTCCACGAGACGGCGGCGGTGGCGGCATGGTTCGTAGCGGTCGACAGCAAGGGCGAAGCCAAGACGGGCGACGCCTTCGAATGGCGCGCGCCAATCCGCGTGAAGCCGGATGTGAAGAGGGTTTCGGGCGGGCACAAGGTGACGTTCGTTGTCAGCCCGCGCTCGGCGCAGGTTCGCGCCACATTCGACGGCTCCGATCCGAAGATCGGTCCGGTCGTCGGTGCAGAAATCGATGCTCCCGCCGGCGCTACCCGCCTTCGGGCGGTTGCGGAGATCAACGGCCAGTTCAGCGAGGAAGAAAGCGCGCCGCTGCAAAGCGGCATGAACGACCCTGGCGGCGGCACCTACAATCCGGTGAAGCCCACGCTGAAGCCTGACGCGCCGGCTACCATGACCTCGCGTTTCGAGCCGAAGGATACCGCTGCTGCCTTCTCCGCGCTCGATCGGCTCGCGAAGACGCCCGACGTGCGCATCATGGGTGGATCGATCGAGGTCAATGGCGCACGCTCAGAGGGAGATTTTCTTACCCTGCGGCTTGGGCGCGACGTGCCTGTGCTAGCCGCAGATCTCGATACGATGGTGAAAAGCCTGGTTGAAAAGCTGAACGCCTCCGCCCCGACCGTAAAGTTGCGGCTCGATGGCATTGCATTCCCGTCGGGACGAGAACTGACTGCATTTTGCGACGCTGCGGGCGAAGATTTCGATCGTGTCATGTGGTCGCAGGAGTGAAGGGATCGCGTAGGTGTAGCCCATGAAAGCAGTGAACCAAGGTTCCGGCATCGCCAACTTTGATTGCGCCGATATCTATCAGGAGCACGGCTATCTCGTGCGCTTGACGAGGGGGCGCGAGGCGAAAGTGCAGGTTTTCGAGGTTTTCGGCCGACCGCCGACCGAACGTGAGGCCCAATGGGCGCCGGAAACGATCCTGCGTTGCGAGGCCTCGCGCGCCGTTTGGGATGTGATTTCGCCGGAACTGCGTTCGGAGTTTAATCGTCGGCTCAAGGTAGACGGCAAGCCGGCCGGTCGCTGGGGCGCCGACGAAACCGCCGTGCAAAGGCTTCTCGGCAAGGAACTGCTCGTGCTGCTCTGGGCGGTCGAATTGCCCGACGTGAAGCCGGAAGAAGTCGCCGTCGCGATCCGCAACTGGGTCGGCCTCAAGGCCGAAGAACGCTGGTGGCTCTATACAATGACCGCCGCCGCGACGGGCCTCGCCCATCAGCATGGCATAGGCTGGCGCGGCGCACTGCGTCAGGCTCTGTGCTTCGGTACACGCAATGATGCCTTCCATCTCGGCGCGGTGGCCGGCCGCGGCACGCTCGCCCCGCGCGCGAACGAAAGCTACTCGCCGGCTGGCGGCAAGCCGAAGCGTGCCAAGTCCAAGAAATCAACGCCGGATGATCCGGGTTTTCTCTTCGCCCCGCCCCTGCCTGCCGAATAGGCCCGGAGCGTGAGCGCCAATCATATCCGGAGTTTTGATGACCACAGTTGCCACAGCCGAAAAGGAAGCCACTAGGGGCCTCGCGCCGTTCTCATTGAAGGACGCGCCAGCGTTCATCGAGGCCGAGTTTCCAGTGGGCCGGATTTCGGCGGAAGCGTACAAGGAACGCAAGGCAGGTTCTGGTCAGACACTGACGGCGCTCGGTTCGTATTGGAAGGGCCGTAAACCTCTCATCCTGGTGCGAGCTGTCGTACTTGGGAGCCTTTTGCCTACCACCCAAAACCCGGCTGCAGACCTAAATATCTTTCTTAAGATAATGGGGATGGACGATGCCGCCCTAGCGCGCCGTTACGACGGTAGCCCGACGGAGTTCGCGCGGGTATTTCCCGACTACTCCGATCTAGTCACCCAAGAAATCGGTCGTCGTCGCTCGTGGCGCGAAGATCTGACAGAAACCGAGCGGCATTTCAGGGTTGCAGAAGCACTTGCGTCTCTACCTTACGCCGACAGGCTGAAGCATTTGCGTCGGGCGGAGGAATGCGACGACTCGGAGCTACTTGGGGGTATTTGGACGGAGGTCAATCAGCATCTCGGCACCAACTCATATTCCATTTCCGAACTCGTCGTGGAGCTGGGGATCGCACGCTTTGGACATCGTCCCCGGGTGCTAGATGCATTTTGTGGTGGCGGATCGATCCCTTTCGAGGCCGCGCGATTGGGATGTGACGTCTACGCCTCCGACCTGAACCCTATCGCCTGCATGCTGACATGGGGCGCGCTGAATATTATCGGCGCATCCAACGATACGCGCACCGAGATCGAGGCTGAGCAGCTGCGAGTGGCGGCGGCAGTTGACGCAGAGATAACAAGGTTGGGCATCGAACATGACGCTCACGGTAATCGAGCTAAGGCATTTCTTTACTGCCTGGAGACTCGGTGCCCGCGCACAGGATGGATGGTGCCGATGGTACCAAACTGGGTCATTTCAACCACCCGCAAAGTCGTGGCCAAGATGGTGCCCGACCACGAACGGCAACGATACGTCATCGAGATCCATTCGGGCGTTTCTGCCCAGGAGATGGCCGAGGCACAGCTGGGTACGCTGCGGGACGGGCGACTTGTTCACCCTATGAACCCAGAACGATCCGGCGTTGATATTCGAACCATTCGCGGCGACTACCGCGACGATGGGGGTGCGAGCCGCAACCGCCTTCGGCTCTGGGAAAAATCGGACTTCCAGCCACGGCCGGATGATGTCTACCAAGAGCGTCTCTACTGCATTCAGTGGTTTGCACGGGATACCCTAGGTAAAGCGCGTCAGGAGACGTTCTTTTCGGCAGTTAACGAGCAGGACCTAGCAAGAGAGCGAAAGGTTGAAGAGCTCGTTGCCGAGAACCTTGAGGGATGGCAGCGAGACGGTGTCGTGCCCGACATGCCAATAGCGACTGGGAAAGAGAATGAGGGGCCCATTAGAACCAACGGCTGGTGCTATTGGCATCATCTTTTTCCACCTAGGGCGTTGTTGTGGGCCGCTTTATTTCAATCGCAAATTGAAGGGTCGGCCCACGCTAACGCTCTAAAGCTTATTTTTGCGAAGTCTCTTGATTGGTCCGGAAGACTTACAAAATGGGATTCTAGTGCTGGGTCCGACAAGGTTACAAATGTCTTTTCGAGCCAGGGGTTGAAGACCTTTTTTGGATATGCGGTGCGGGGCCACATCTACGCGGAGAACAATACTAAGGAACCGTTCGTAGGGAGCTCGCTTCCCGCAAACAACATTGTCATAGAGACGAAAGATGCAGCCGACTCCACATCCTTTCATGATCTTGGGATTACAGACCCGCCCTATGCGGATGCGGTGCGGTACGAGGAGATAACTGAATTCTTCATCGCGTGGCTTCGGAAGAACCCGCCGGTACCCTTCGATCAGTGGATTTGGGACTCTCGCCGTGACCTAGCGATCAAAGGGAAGGATGAGGAGTTTCGCCGTGATATGGTCGTAGCCTATGCCGCGATGACCCGTCACATGCCAGATAATGGCCTACAAGTGGTGATGTTCACTCATCAAGATGCCGGAGTGTGGGCGGACCTAGGTTCCATTCTCTGGGCAGCAGGGCTTAGCGTGACCGCGGCCTGGAATATCGTGACTGAAACTGAGAGTGCCCTCAAGACCGGCAACTATGTCCAGGGCACTGTATGCCTAGTTCTAAGGAAGCGTCTGAACCAATCCAACGCGCGACGGATGGAAATCGAGTCTGAGATTGAGGATGCCGTTCGGGCGCAACTGGACCGCCTCAGCGCCCTCGACGAAGCTTGGACGGCTGAAACTCTCTACACCGACGGCGATCTTACGCTCGCGGCCTATGCGGCCGCACTACAGGTCGTGACCTCCTATTCAACGATCGACCGCCAGCCGTTGGATCGCGATCTCTATCGCAAACTCGTAAAGGGCGAGCGGACGATGATCCGCGATCTCGTGGAGTATGCCGCGCAGGTCGCCAACGGCATGCTCGTGCCAACCGACTTCCCGCGGGATATGTGGCGCGATCTCGGCGCCTCAGAACGGTTCTATGTCCGAATGCTCGATATGGAAGCCAAGGGTTCTGCGAAGGTTGCCGATTTCCAGAACTTCGCGAAGAGCTTTGCTTTCGGAGACTATACGAGCGTGATGGCATCCACCACTGCAAACGCCGCCGCGCTGGCCGGCGCGGCCGATCTAAAAGGCAGCAAGCTGAGCGGTGAAGGCTTCTTCGCCACGCAACTGCGGCAGGTTCTATTTGCCGTCTGGAAGACGCTTGAAAAGGGCGATCCGAAGCTCGGCGTCACCACCCTGCGGACGGAGTACGCCGCCGATTATTGGCAGCGTCGCCAGAAGCTGATCGCGCTCGCCGCGTACGTCGCTGCAAAGACCAAGCACACTCGGCCCGAGGAAAGCGCCGCCGCACACGAGCTTGCAGAAGCGTTGAAACTCGATCGGGTTTAATCACATGGGTATCGAGCGCTTTTCATCGCGGCGTCAGGCGCTCGGCACCGTCCTCGGCGACCGGCTCAAGGGCGCGAACCGCTATCTGCGGATCGCCGGCTACTTCCGGTCATCCCTCCTCGAGGTCGTTGGGGAAGCGCTCGATACGGTCGGCGAGATCCGGGTCGTCTGTAACGGCGATCTCGATCCCCATGACGTCAAGGTCGCCAAGGCGGCGCGCGATGGGCAGAACGCGCTTGCCCAGACGCTGGTCTCAAGCTGGCAGTCGACCGAGGACGGGATCGATCTCTTGCTGGCCCGCGAACGCTATCGCCGGCTCCATGATCTGCTAGCCTCCGGCCGCATGAAGGTCCGCGTAGTCCCCCGCGATGCCGATAACGTCTTCGTTCATGGCAAGGCAGGTGTAATCCAGCATGCCGATGGCCGCGTCTATTCCTTCGTAGGAAGCGTCAACGATTCCGCCTCGGGTTTTCGCCACGCCTACGAAATTCTTTGGGGCGATGAAGACCCCGCGGCCGGGGATTGGGTGCGCGATGAGTTCGAGCACTTCTGGGCGCAGGGCGTCGATCTGCCCGATGCTGTCGTCAAGCACGTTGCCGCCATGGCGAACCGGATGGAGTACCGTTCGATCGAAGATGCCCGGAACGCATCCGGTGAAATCTCGCCGGACGCCGTCCTGGCCGAACGGCCGATCTACAAGGGCGGTCAAATTCTCCGCCCCTGGCAAAAGCGCTTTGTCCAGACCTGCGTGGACGATCAGCGGCTCTATGGCCAGGCGCGGTTCCTAATCGCGGACGATGTGGGCCTCGGCAAGACGCTGTCCATGGCGGCGGCGGCGTTGGTTCTATCAATGCTCGACGACAAGCCGGTTCTGATCCTCGCGCCGGCGACGCTGATCTGGCAATGGCAGGAAGAACTCGAAGATAAACTCGGCATCCCGGCGGCTGTTTGGTCGACCCAGAAGAAATGCTGGCTCGATGGCGAGCGCCGCCCACTGACGCAGAAGGGCGATCCAAGCTTCGTCGCGAAATGCCCTTGGCGGATCGGAATCATGTCGACCGGCCTGATCGTCAACGGCGACGACAACGGTGAACGCGGGGCGCTGGCCAAGAAGTCGTTCGGCGTCGTGATCCTCGACGAAGCCCACAAGGCCCGGGCATCCCGCGAAACGCGTCGCGGGCAAACCACGGCCACAGGAAACAATCTTCTGGAGTTCCTGCACAAGGTTGCGCGCAACGCCACGAACGTGATCCTGGGCACAGCAACGCCGATCCAGCTCGATGCTGTGGAACTGTGGGACATCATTGCCGCCCTCAGCCAAGGCGCACCGCAGGTCCTCGGCACCCCTTTCGATGGCGGCGAGTGGATGCGGGATGATTCCATCCGGTTGCTGACCGGAGAGCGCCCTTGGCCACAAAACGAAACTTCGCGTTGGGGCTTATTCCGAAACCCGTTGCCGCCCGCGGCCGAACACTCGGTCTTCCGCGATGTGCGGAACGATGCCCGGCTCCCACCAAAGGAAGTGCTCGGCCCGCGTTTCGACGAACTGGGGCCGGATGTTCGCGGCGACTTCCTTCAAGACTTCAACACGCTTGCTGAGCAGCACAATCCGATTGTCCGCCGCATCGTCCGTCGAACTCGTCCCATGCTCGAAGAGCGGGGGCTGCTGAAGCGGATCGGCGTGATCACCCATCCCCGACAGGGCGATGGAGTTCCCTCATCCTTCCTTGACGGCCAAGGCCTCGTCATGGGCCTTGCGTTTACCGCGGCCTATGAGGCGGCCGAAAACTTCAGCCGCATCTACGCGGCCCGCCGGCCGGGCGCCGGGTTCCTGAAGACAATCCTGCTTCGCCGGATCGGTTCGTCCGCCCGGGCAGGCCTGGAAACTACGCGGCACCTCCTGGGTCGCATAGACTCGGGGATAATCCCCGAAGATGAAATCGGCGACGAAGGCGCGCCGACCGACGAAACTCCGGCGGATCCGCAGGAGATTCAGTTCCTGCGGGAGGTCGAACGGAACCTTGCAGCGGTCGTCGATGGAAGCGACGTCGATCCGAAGGTACAGGTGATCCTGCACTATCTTCGTGAGCGCCGCTGGCTGGAAACGAACGGCGCCATCATCTTCAGCCAATATCGGACAACAGCCGAATGGGTCCTGGAAGCGCTGTGCGCGGCCTTCCCCGATGAACCGGTCGCGCTCTATGCCGGCGGTTCTGCCTCGTTCGTTCAGCGCGGCAGCGAACGCCGCACGGCGGCACGTGAACAAATCAAGGCCTCGATCCAGCAGGGTGACATCCGGCTTGTGTGCGCAACCGACGCCGCCTGCGAAGGCCTCAATCTGCAACGGCTCGGCGCGCAGGTGAACGTCGATCTACCTTGGAATCCGTCACGGCTCGAACAACGCAAAGGGCGCGTCCAGCGCATCGGTCAGGTACGCGACGATATTCATGTCTTGAATTTGCGCTATGCCGGCACGGTGGAGGATGAGGTGTACGCAGCCCTGTCTGATCGGTTCGGCGATATCTTCTCGGTCTTGGGCCAGCTTCCCGATGGCTTCGAAGATCAATGGATCGACGCAGTTCTCCAGGATCGGCAGGCAGTCCGGAACTTCTCACAGCGCGTAGAGAAGGCCAGACCACCGATGGAGCTGCGTTACCATCGCGACGTAGCCGATGATCGCGGGCTAGACTGGGAATACACCGAGCGCGTGCTCTCGTCGCGCGATCTGGATGAATGGATGAGACGAGGGTGGTAGGAACCGGTATGGAACCTCGGACTCCAGCTGCGTGTCTACTCAATCCCCACTAAACAAAAAGGCGCCCGAAGACGCCTTTTTCGTCAAAGCCTTGAGTGGCTTTGGATTTTGGAGCGGGCGAAGGGATTCGAACCCTCGACCCTAACCTTGGCAAGGTTATGCTCTACCCCTGAGCTACACCCGCACTCCAAGCCGCCCGGACGCCTCGTAGAACTTGGCAGCGGCGCGACGCGGGCCTATATGCCCAAACGAAATCGCCTTTGCAACACTAATCTCCCGCCCCTCGCGACTGCGCGCCGGACCGGGATTTGCTAGGGTGAAGGCCCACTCAAGGATCAATTCCCGTGAACGTCAACGTTGGCTCCGCCCCCGCCGCCCCTGCCCCGGTCGCCCTGGTCAAGGATTCGACTGACCGCGCCTTCAAGGCCGACGTGATCGACGCCTCGCTCGAGGCGCCGGTGCTGGTCGACTTCTGGGCGCCCTGGTGCGGCCCCTGCCGCTCGCTGTCGCCCAACATCGAGAAGGTGGTGAACGAGAAGGCCGGCAAGATCCGGCTGGTGAAGATCAATATCGACGAGAATCCCTCGATTGCCGGCCAGCTCGGCGTGCAGTCGATTCCGGCCGTTTTCGCCTTTGCCGGCGGCCGGCCGGTCGATGCGTTCATGGGCAACATCCCCGAATCCGAGATCCGGCGCTTCGCCGACAAGGTGATCGCCAGCGCTCCGCCGGGCCGTCCCGCGGCGGGCTCGCTCGACGAGCAGATCAAGGAAGCGCTGGTTGGCGCCAAACAGGCCTTCGACGCCGGCGACCTCAATGCCGCCGCGCAGATTTACGGCATGGTGCTCCAGGCCCAGCCCGAGAACGCCGACGCCATCATCGGCATGGCGCGGGTCTATCTCAAGGCCGGCGAGCCCGAGCAGGCGCAGGCCGTACTTGATACGCTCAAGGAGCCGCAGCCCAAGAACGAGGACTACACCTCGCTCGTTGCCGCCCTCAGACTCGCCAGCGAAGCCGCCGAGCTCTCGGCCATCGCGGAGCTGCAGCAGACCATCGAGGCCAGCCCCGACAACCATCAATCGCGCTACGACCTCGCGCTGGCGCTCAATGCCGAGGGCAAGCGCGCCGAGGCCGCCGAACAGCTCGTAACGCTGATGAAGCGCGACCGCTCGTGGAACGACGACGCCGCGCGCAAGAAGCTGCTCGAATTCTTCGAGGCCTGGGGCTTCAAGGACCCGGCCACCATCAGGGGACGGCGCCTGCTGTCGTCGCTGCTGTTCTCATGATCCATCGCCGCCCCACCACGCCCGCCGAGCTGCCCGCGTCGATCCCGCTGTTTCCGCTGTCGGGCGCGCTGCTGCTCCCCTTCTCGCACCGGCCACTCAACGTGTTCGAGCCGCGCTATGTCGAAATGATCGACAACGCGCTGGCCGGCAACCGGCTGATCGGCCTGATCCAGCCCGAGGACACCTCCGAGGAGAGCCCGCGCGGCCGCGCCCCGCTGCAGAAGGTCGGCACCGTGGGCCGGCTCACCCATTGGGAAGAGAATGGCGAGGGCCGCTACTTCATCATCCTCGAGGGGCTGGCGCGCTTCGAAGTGGTGTCCGAGCTCACCGTGCTGACCCCGTTCCGCCAGGCGACGATCGATGCGACCGCCTTCGCCTCGGACTTCAACCACGATTTCGGCGAGGAGGAGGTCGACCGAGACCGCTTCCTCAAGATGATGAAGGACTATGCCGAGTTCGCCAATTTCGAGCTCAACTGGGACGAGATCAAGAAGACCGGCACGGCCGACCTCGTCAATTTCGGCTGCATGGTCTCGCCCTATGGCGCGCGGGAAAAGCAGATGATGCTCGAGGCCCGCTCGCTCCGCGACCGCGCCGAGACGCTGATTGCCCTCGCTGAGTTCGAGATGGCCAAGGGCGGCACTGGAGCAGCGCTCCAGTGATGGACGCGAGCGAGCGCCGCCACGAGGTCGATCCCCGCACGCTCGAAATGCTGGTCTGCCCGCTGACCAAGACACGTCTGGTGCTGAGCGCCGACCACAGGGAACTGATCTCGGTGGCCGCTCACCTCGCCTTTCCCATCCGCGACGGCGTGCCCATGCTGAGCCTCGACGAGGCGCGCGACGTCGAACCCGGCGAGATGCGCGTGCACTTTCCGCCGACGGCGTGATGAACCGGCGCGTCGCCGCTCCGACGGACTAGAGCGGAATTCCACGCGTCAGTCGAGGGCCATCGGCTTCGAGGCCCGCCGCGCGCGCGATCAGCGCGTCCTTGATCGGCGTCATGCGATCGACGAGGCCGAGACCGATATCGCGCACCGCCCGCACCGGAGCGACATCGTTCGAGAACAGGCGGTTGAGATTGTCGGTGACGGCGGCCATCAGCGCCGTGTCGAAACGCCGCCATTGCTGGTAGCGCGCGAGGACGTCGGGCGCGCCGTGATCGACGCCGAGCCGCATCGCCTCGACCAGCGTCTCGGCCAGCGCCGCAACATCCTTGAGGCCCAGATTGAGCCCCTGGCCGGCGAGCGGATGAATGACATGGGCCGCGTCGCCGATGAGCGCGAGACGCGGCGCGACGAATTCGCGCGCGAGCTGCAGGCGCAGCGGAAAACTCTGGACGCTCTCTTCGACCGTCACCTTGCCGAGCGACGAGCCCATGGCGGCTTCGATCAGGCCGGCGACTTCGTCGGCCGGCAGCGCCTTGAGCCGGGCGGCTTCCTCCGTCGCTTCCGTCCACACCAGCGATGAGCGATTGCCGGTGAGCGGCAGGCTGGCAAACGGACCTGCGGGACGGAAGTGCTCGTAGGCGACGCCGTCATGGGGCAGCTCATGCGCGATGGTCGTCACCACGCCGGACTGGCGATAGTCGTGCGTCACCACGCCGATGCCCGCCATGCCGCGCAGAGCCGACATACCGCCATCGGCGCCCACGATCACCGGAGCGCGCAAGGTCCGGCCATCCCTGAGCGACAGGGTGGCAAGCGCGGTTTCGGCGGTGTAGCCGGTGACCTCGACGGGCGCCACGAACTCGACGCGATCCTGAACGGCCGCGAGCAGCACGCGGGTCAGCACGCGATTGGGCGTCATATGCGCATAGGGCTCGCCCGGCGCGACATCGCCCTCGAAGGTGAGGAAGACCGGCCGGGAGATATCGCCGCCGCCCGAATCGGTGATTTTCATGGCGCGGATCGGTTGCGCCTCGGCCGCGAGACCGTCCCATACGCCGAGCGTATCGAGCACGCGACGGACGCCTGCCGACAGGGCGAAGGCGCGCTTGTCGTCGGGCACCGTGAAGGGTCGGCGGTCGACCAGCGCAACCTTCATGCCGCGCTGAAAGCGGGTCAGCGCCAGCGCCTGGGCCAGCCCCACCGGCCCGCCGCCCACTATTATGATATCATAGAGATCATCGGACATGGCTTGGTTGTGGGCCTTTGGCGATGACAAGGCAAGGCGGCGCTGCGCCGCGACGCAGCCGCCTCACAATCGCTGCACACATTGTGTGCATTCGTGTGACGAATGCACAGATTGTAAGCGACCGGCTGCCTCGGCTTGCCACATCGCCGCCGGGCCGGGTTTGGGTCGGGGAGATTCATCGAGCGGAATCATGGCCTTGGCGATTCCGTTGGCAGTTGGCACGCGACTTGAGTCTGAAACGCGCATTGGAGACCAACAGCGTAGTCGAAAGGGGCATCCATGAAACTGGTGATCGCAATCATCAAGCCATCGCGGCTTGAGGAGGTGCGTCAGGCGTTGAACTCGCTGGACGTGCACGGCATGACCGTGACGGAAGTAAAAGGGTATGGCCGGCAGAAGGGCCATTCCGAGATTTATCGGGGCACCGAATATGCGGTGCACTTCCTGCCCAAGCTCAAGATCGAGATCGCGGTGGATGACGGCCAGGCCGACGCCATCGTCTCGGCCATCCGGGAAAGCGCCCAGACCGGGCGCATCGGCGATGGCAAGATCTTCGTGCTCGACCTCGAGGCCGTCACCCGTATCCGCACCGGCGAGACCGGCGCGGCAGCGCTGTGACGGCCCTCTCCCAGGAGAAATCCCCCATGAAAACTGTGAAAGTTTCGACTGTTTCGACCATTCTCGGAGCAACGGCGCTGCTTGCGCTGGCCGCCCTGCCCGCCTTCGGCCAAGACGCTCCGGTCGAGGAAGTGGTCCCCGTCATCGACAAGGGCGACACCGCCTGGATGCTGGTCTCGACGATGGTCGTGATCCTGATGACAATTCCGGGCCTCGCCCTGTTCTATGGCGGCCTCGTGCGGGCCAAGAACATCCTGTCGGTGCTCAGCCAGGTGCTGGCCGGCTTCTGCATGATCGCCCTGCTCTGGGTGATCTATGGCTATTCGCTCGCTTTCGGCGGCACCGAGGGCGGCCTCAGCGCCATCATCGGCGATTTCTCCAAGCTCTTCCTCAACGGCGTGACGATCGACTCGCGCGCCGCGACCTTCTCGGCGGCCTATGAGCTGCCCGAGCTGGTGTTCGTGGTGTTCCAGCTGACCTTCGCGGCCATCACCTCGACCCTCATCGTCGGCGGCATCGCCGAGCGCATGAAGTTCGGCGCCGTGATGGCCTTCCTCGCCATCTGGTTCACCTTCTCCTACCTGCCCATGGCGCACATGGTGTGGGCCGGCACGGGCTACCTGTTCAACCTGGGCGCCTACGACTTTGCCGGCGGCACCGTGGTCCACATCAATTCGGGCGTCGCTGCCCTCGTGGCCGCGCTCGTGCTGGGGCCGCGCAGCAGCTTCCTCAAGGAGCCCATCCCGCCGCACAATCTGACCTTCACCTTCATCGGCGCCTGCCTGCTGTGGGTGGGCTGGTTCGGCTTCAATGCGGGCTCCAACCTCGAGGCCAACGGCCTCACCGCCCAGGCCTTCCTCAACACCGTCACCGCTCCGGCGGCCGCGGCGCTGGCCTGGGGCGTGGCCGAGAAGTTCACCCGCGGCCATGCCTCGCTGCTCGGCTTTGCGTCGGGCGCCGTTGCCGGCCTCGTCGCCATCACCCCGGCGGCCGGCTTTGCCGGCACGATGGGTGCGGTGGTGCTGGGGGCGATTGCCGGCGTGGTGTGCCTGTGGGCCGTGGTCACGCTCAAGCCGATGCTCAAATATGACGACAGCCTGGACGTGTTCGGCATCCATGGCGTGGGCGGCATCGTCGGCGCCCTGGGCACCGCCATCGTCGCCAGCCCCTCGCTGGGCGGCTACCCGCTGGCGGACTACGAGATGTGGGGCCAGTTCATCAAGCAGCTCACCGGCGTGGGTATCGCCGTCGTCTGGTCGGGCGTGGTGGCCCTCATCGCCATGCTGATCGTCAAGGCAGTGTTCGGCGGCGCCAAGGTCACCGAATCCGCCGAGAGCGACGGGCTCGACCTCAGCTCGCACGGCGAGCGCGCCTACAACTGACCTTCCGGCTCGGACGGGCGATTCTCCTCCCCGTTTCCGCCTGAGCCGCTAACAGTGGGGAGCCCGGCCAGTCGCCGGGCTCCTCCCGGGATCGGACCCGGCGTGCAGCCTGCGCTCCTCTTGGCCCGCCACAGAGGCTTCCCACTCGCAAACCGCGTGGGCTGCACACCCGGTCCGGTGCCTGTCGCCGACCCAGCTCCAACCGCTGCCTAGTGCTTAGGCAGCGGCGCCGGGGTTTCTGCCGCTTTGCTGGGCACCCTGCCTTCCCATCCGCGACAGCCCCGCCGACACTCAAGCCAAGACGCTGAAACCGTTGCGCTTTCGCGCCGCGCTCCGGCTGGCACGATCCTTGAGTCCCCTGCCGCACGAATAGCCGGATGCGAGCCGGCTCTGGGGAGGTCTCAATGAGTGATCAGTCCGCCGTCGGACTCGACGTCTTCTTTCTCTTGATGGGCGCCATCCTGGTGTTCTCGATGCATGGCGGCTTCGCCTTCCTCGAGCTGGGCACGGTGCGCGGCAAGAACCAGGTGAACGCGATGGTCAAGATCATCGTCGACTTCGCCTTCTCGACGCTGGCTTATCTGTTCGTGGGCTACTGGATTGCCTATGGCGTGACCTTCTTCGTCGGCGCCCCCGCCCTGTCCGGCGTCGGTGCGACCGGTTTCGCCCCGCAGGGGCTGAGCCTGGTCAAGTTCTTCTTCCTCGCAACCTTCGCGGCTGCGGTGCCCGCCATCATCTCGGGCGGCATCGCCGAACGCGCGAAGTTCTGGCCGCAGGTCGCGACCGCCGCCGCCATCGTCGGAGTGATCTACCCGCTGAGCGAAGGCGTCGTGTGGAACGCCAATTACGGCATCCAGGCCTGGCTCGAGGCGACGTTCGGCGCCCGCTTCCACGACTTTGCCGGCTCGATCGTCGTCCACGCCGTCGGCGGCTGGATTGCACTGGCCGCGGTGCTGACCCTGGGCGCCCGCGTCGGCCGCTACGGCCCCAACGGTCGGCCGTTCCCGCCTTCCTCGATCCCCTGGCTCGGCCTCGGCACCTGGCTGCTCTGCATCGGCTGGTTCGGCTTCAATGTGATGTCGGCGCAATCGACCGCGGGCGTGTCGGGCCTCGTCGCGCTCAATTCGCTGCTCGCCATGGTGGGCGGCATCGTCGCCGCGACGATCATCGGCAAGTCCGACCCCGGCTTCGTCCACAATGGCGCCCTCGCCGGCCTCGTCGCCGTCTGCGCCGGCTCGGACGTGATGCACCCCATCGGCGCGCTTGTGGTGGGCGCGGTCGCCGGGGCGATCTTCGTCAAGGGCTTCATCGTCACCCAGGAGCGGCTCAAGGTCGACGACGTGCTCGGCGTCTGGCCGCTGCACGGCCTGTGCGGCCTGTGGGGCGGCATCGCCTGCGGCATCTTCGGCCTCGAGGCTCTGGGCGGCATGGGCGGCGTATCGCCGCTCGTCCAGATCCTGGGCTCGCTGCTGGTGTCTGCCTACGCCCTCGCGGCCGGCGCGATCATCTACGCCATCGTCAAACGCACGGTCGGCCTCCGCCTCACCGACGAGCAGCAGCGCCGCGGCGCCGATCTGTCGATCCACTCGATCGGGGCAACGCCGGAGGAGTTCTGAGAGAAGCGAATGGCGAGTAGCCAATAGAGAGTAGGGAAGAGGCGCCGTCGCCTGCTTTCCCTATTCGCTCCTCGCCATTCGCTATTCGCTGCTCGCGCAGGCGAATGGTTAGCTTGGGATTAACCACGCCGACCTAGGATCGCGACTCCAGTGAGTTCAGAGTTCTGCGATGCCGGCACGCCCCCTAATTGAAGATCATTCGTCGCCCGCGCCCGCCATCGCCATCACCATTCCCATCCGGCTGATCGGACTGATCCTGCTGGCGCTGGTCGGCATCGTGATGATCGCGCTCGCGAGCTGGAACGTCGACGACCCCTCCTTTTCCTATGCGACGGGCGAGCCGGCGCGGAACTGGCTGGGCTTTCCCGGCGCCGTGATCGCCGATGTGAGCTTCCAGGTGCTGGGTCTGGGCATCATTGCGTTCCTCGTGCCGCCGGCCCTGTGGGGCTGGAGCTTCGTGCGCCGCCGCGTGCCCGGCGTGATGGGCCTGCGGCTGATTGCCTGGGTGGCTTCGACGCTGCTGGCAACGGGCGTCCTCTCCTTCATGCCCGCCCCGGCGAGCTGGCCGCTGCCCACCGGGCTCGGCGGCCTCATCGGCGCCGGCTTCACCAACCTTGCGGCCCTCGTCACCGGCGCCAATCCGCAGCCGGTGACCGCCTGGCTGTTCGCCATCATCCTGATGGCGCCCACCCTCGCCCTGTTCTGGCTGGCCCTCGGCCTCGGAGCGGTGACGCTGCCCAGGCTGCCCGCCGCTCCGGCCAGGGGCGCGAAGGGCAAGGCCGCCGCGGCCGCCGATGACGACGGCGAGCGGAACGGCGTTCTGGACGTGATCATTGGCGGGCTGGTTCATCTCGGTTTCAGCACCCAGGCCGCCGCCCGCCGCGCCTTCGCCAAGGCGCGCGAGAATGCTGCCGCGCGCCGCGAGGCCGAAGCGGCCGCCTGGCGCGAGGGCGCCGTCGAGCCCAGCATGAACGGCACGCGCCCGCCCGCCGCGCCGCCGGTGCTGGCCGACGTGCGCCAGGAGCCGCAGCTGACGGTGGAGCGCCGCATCTTCGCGCCCAGCCAGCCTGAAGAGACGAGCGAGGACGACTACTATCCCGAGGAGCCCGAGGAAGACGTTCCCGTCGCTCCCGCGCGTCCGCCACGCGTCGCGGCGCCGGCCAGGCGCCCGGCGCCGGGCGCCCGCGCGTCGCGCGAGGCCCAGCCTTCGCTGCTCGACGACACCGACGGCTTCGAGCTGCCCGAACTCAGCCTGCTCGCCGAGGCGCGCCATCGCGGCCCGAGCCCCGAGCATGCGCCCGAAAAGCTCGAGGCGATGGCCCGGCGGCTCGAGGGCGTGCTGCAGGATTTCGGCGTCAAGGGCGACATCATCAATGTGCGCCCCGGCCCCGTGGTCACGCTCTATGAGCTCGAGCCCGCGCCCGGCATCAAGTCGAGCCGCGTGATCTCGCTGGCCGACGACATCGCCCGCTCGATGAGCGCCATCTCGGCCCGCGTCGCGGTGGTGCCCGGCCGCAACGCCATCGGCATCGAGCTGCCCAATGAGAGCCGCGAGACCGTTTATCTGCGCGAGATGCTGGCCAGCCAGGATTTCGAGAAGATGAAGGGCAAGCTCCCCATCTGCCTGGGCAAGACCATCGGCGGCGAACCCATCATTGCCGACCTGGCGCGCATGCCGCACCTGCTCATCGCCGGCACCACCGGCTCGGGCAAGTCGGTGGGCATCAACACCTTCATCCTCAGCCTGCTCTATCAGATGACGCCCGAGCAGTGCCGCCTGATCATGATCGATCCCAAGATGCTGGAGCTGTCGATCTACGACGGCATTCCACATCTGCTGACGCCTGTCGTCACCGATCCCTCAAAGGCCGTCACCGCATTGAAGTGGGCGGTGAGGGAGATGGAAGACCGCTACCGCAAGATGAGCAAGATCGGGGTGCGCAACATCGACGGCTTCAACCAGCGCGTCGTCGAGGCAGCGGCCAAGGGTGAGACCATCACCCGCACCGTGCAGACGGGCTTCGACCGCGAGACGGGCGAAGCGATCTTCGAGAGCGAGGAGTTCAACCTCGAACCGCTGCCCTTCATCGTCGTCATCATCGACGAAATGGCCGACCTGATGATGGTGGCCGGCAAGGAGATCGAAGGCTCGGTGCAGCGCCTCGCGCAGATGGCGCGTGCCGCCGGCATCCACGTCATCACCGCGACACAGCGCCCCTCGGTCGACGTCATCACCGGCACCATCAAGGCAAACTTCCCCACGCGCATCTCGTTCATGGTGACCTCCAAGATCGACAGCCGCACGATCCTCGGCGAGCAGGGCGCCGAACAGCTCCTGGGCAATGGCGACATGCTCTACATGGCCGGCGGCGGCCGCATCCGGCGCCTCCATGGCCCGTTCGTGTCGGACGGCGAAGTCGAAGCCGTGGTGCGCCACCTCAAGTCGCAGGGCGCCCCCGACTACCTCGAAGCCATCACCGAGGACGAGGAAGAGTTCGACCCCGCCTCGGCCCTCGAGGAGGGCGCCGGCGGCGGCTCGGGCGACGAGCTCTACGACAAGGCAGTGCACATCGTCCTCACGGACAAAAAGGCCTCGACCTCCTACGTCCAGCGCCGTCTCGCGATCGGCTACAACAAGGCGGCCTCGCTGATCGAGCGCATGGAGAAGGAAGGCGTCATCTCCGCACCCAACCACTCGGGCAAGCGCGAGATCCTCGTGGGCAACAACGCCGACGGATACTGAGCGCGAAGGGCCGGCACCGACTGCCCGGCCTTCGCACCGCTCTCTCCCCTTGGACTTCCCGGTGGGACCCATCCTTCACCTGGCGTCAGTGGACTATGACCTCGACGCTACCTCACAATATCAGTCTTGACTTATATAAATGCCAGCTGATATCTCCTGCACGCAGCAAATGAACAGGAGAACCACCATGCCGTTCGATGCCTTGGCCTATGCCGGCGCCATCGTGCGCGAGGTGAAGTCGACGGAGCGGGACGGCAAGCCCGCCAAGGCCGTTGTCGCCACCGCCACCTACGAGACCTCGCTCGAGGATCTGTGGGACGCCATCACGACGGCAGGACGTATCAGGCGCTGGTTCCTGCCCATCAGCGGCGAGCTGCGGCTGGGCGGCCGCTACCAGCTCGAAGGCAATGCCGGCGGCACCATCACCGCCTGCGACGCGCCGCGCCAGTTCGCCAGCACCTGGGAGTTCGGCGGGCAGGTGAGCTGGATCGAGGTCCGGCTCGTCGCCGGCAAGCCGGGCGAGACGACGCTCGAGCTCACCCATGTCGCCATCGTCGACGACGCGTTCTGGCCGACCTATGGGCCGGGCGCGGTGGGCGTGGGCTGGGACCTCGGCCTGCTGGGCCTGCAGCGCCACATCGAGAGCCCCTCGGCGGAGCGGCCGCCCGAAGGCGACACCGCCTGGGCGACATCGGCCGAGGCGCTCGAATTCTATCGCCGCGCGAGCACGGCCTGGGGTAAGGCTGCTGCAGCCGACGGCATGGTCAACGCCATGGAAGCGGCCGAGAACACTCGGAAGTTCTATTCGGGGGAAGCGCCGCCCCAGGCGATGTGATGCACGCGTTCGACGTCCTCGGCGATCCGGTTCGCCGCCGCATTCTCGAGCTGCTGGCGGCGAGCGAACTCGCCTCGGGCGAGGTGGTGGACGTCATCTCCGCCGAGTTCGGCATCAGCCAGGCCGCCGTCAGCCAGCACCTCAAGGTGCTGCGCGAGTCAGGCTTTGCCAGCGTGCGCGCCGAGGGCACCCGGCGCATCTACGCCATCGACGCGGCGCCCCTGCAGCAGGTCGACGCCTGGCTCGACCACTTCCGCGGCTTCTGGACGCACAAGCTGCTCGCGCTGCACACCGAGATCGCGCGGGGGAAGAAGGGGAAGCGGTAGGGGCCGTTGGCTGTGGCGGGCGGTTGCTGCCTTGCCGCCGCGTCCGGTCCATTCCATGTCTTGCCTCATTTGCCAACTAGCGGTTAGGCAGAGACGAACAGGATGCCCTGATGCTGCGACGTTCCCTTCTGGCCCTGATGGCCACTTCCCTTGTCCTTCCCGCGACGCTGTCGCTCGCGCAGGAGGGGCCGCGCCGCCTGACGGAGGAGGAGACCGCGCTGATCAACGCCATCTCCGCGCACAATTCGCAGATCCGCACCATGGCGGGGCGCTTCAACCAGATCGACACGCAGGGCTATCGCGCTGAAGGCACGTTCTACCTCGAGCGGCCGGGCAAGATCCGCTTCCGCTACGACCCGCCCTCGCGCCAGGAGATCATGTCGATCGGGCAGGGCTTCTACGTCATCGATCGCAAGGAAAAGACGCAATACGCCTATCCGCAGGACAAGATCCCGCTGCGCCAGTTCCTCGACGAGAAGATCGACCTGCTGCGCGCCGGCCTCGTCGCCATCAGCCAGTCCGACGCCTATCTCGAGCTGACGCTGCAGGACGAGACGCCCGCCGGCACGGTGCGCATCGCGCTGGTCTTCGACAAAGAGAGCCAGGAGCTCGTCCAGTGGGTGCTCACCAGCCCCGATGGGTCCGAGCTGACCTTCTCGCTCTACGATGTCGAAAAGGACGTCGCGATCCCCGCCTCCTACTTCTATCTCAACATCAACGACTACAATAAGATCGACGCGCCCGAGTAAATTGCGCGCCCTTGTCCAGCGAGTGTCGTCCGCCTCGGTCACCGTCGATAGCCGTATCAGCGGTGAGATCGGCGCGGGCCTGCTGGTGTTCGTCTGCGTGATGCAGGGCGACACGGAGGCCGAAGGCATCTGGCTCGCGCGCAAAGTGGTGAACCTGCGCATCTTCGAGGACGAGGCGGGCCGCATGAACCGCTCGCTGCTCGATGTCGGCGGCAGCGCGCTGGTCGTAAGCCAGTTCACGCTCGCCGCCGAGACCAGGGGCAACCGGCCCGGCTTCAGCACGGCCGCAGCGCCCGATGAGGGCAAGCGTCTCTACGAGCACGTCTCCGCTCTCATCGCCGGCCACGGCGTCCGCGTCGCCAATGGCGTGTTCGGAGCCGACATGGATGTCTCGCTGGTCAATCAGGGGCCGGTGACGATCTGGCTCGACACGGCGTCTGCCTGACGGCACAAGGGCGGGCCTCTCCTGCCCACCGAGTCCCCATGCCCTTCAGCCTTGCCACCTGGAACATCAACTCCGTCCGCCTGCGCATCGGCCTCGTGCTGAAGTTCCTGAAGCAATATCCGGTCGATGTCCTGTGCCTGCAGGAAATCAAGTGCCAGAACGACCAGTTCCCGGCCAAGAAGTTCGCCAGGGCCGGCTATCCCTACCAGGCGGTGCATGGGCAGAAGGGCTACCATGGCGTCGCCATCGTCTCGCGCCACCCCCTGACCGACATTTCGAGCCGCGCCTTCTGCGAGATCGCCGACTGCCGGCACGTCTCCGCCACCGTGGCCTGGGGCAACGCCGAACCGCTGGCGGTGCATTCGATCTACATTCCCGCCGGCGGCGACGAGCCCGACCCCGAGATCAATCCCAAGTTCAAGCATAAGCTCGGCTTCCTGCGCGAGCTCAAGGACTGGTTCGGCGACGATCTGTTCAGGCAGGGGCAGCTGATCTGCGGCGACTTCAACATCGCACCGCACGAGGACGACGTGTGGAGTCACAAGCAGCTGCTCAAGGTGGTGAGCCATACGCCGGTCGAAACGCAGGCGCTCGACGAGCTGCTGGCGGGCAATCATGGCTGGATCGATCTGGTGCGCAAACACCTGCCCTACGGTACCAAGCTCTCGTCGTGGTGGAGCTACCGGGCGCAGGATTGGGAGAAGTCCGACCGCGGCCGGCGGCTCGACCACATCTGGTCGACGGCCGACATCGCAGCGCGCACCACCGGCGCCGAGATCATCCGCCCGGCGCGCGGCTGGAGCAGCAAGCCGTCCGACCACGTCCCCGTCATCGCCTATTTCCGAGGCCCCAATGAGTGATCGCCAGCTCGTCAGCTCCGGCTCCTATCTCGAGCCCATCATCGGCTTCTCGCGCGCCGTCCGCGTCGGCGACATCATCGCCGTCGGCGGCACGGCGCCGATCGCCGCAGGTGGCGGCACGGCCGCGAAGGGCGACGTCTACGGCCAGGCGAAGCGTTGCTTCGAGGTCATCGGCAAGGCGCTGGCCGACGCCGGCGCCGGCTTCGAGCACGTGACGAGGACTCGTGTTATGTTGACCGATATCGGCCTGTGGAACGAAGCCTCCAAGGCGCACGCCGAGATCTTCAAGGATGTTCGCCCGGTGACGACGGTCATGGCGGTTAGCGCCTTCGTCGACCCGGATTGGCTGATCGAGATCGAGGTCGACGCGGTCGCGGACTAGCTTTTGCTCGACCCGATCTTGGGGCGAACCTGCTCGATGGCGCCAAGATACCCGACAAGCTCGGAGCGGATGCGATCGGCCGCGCGCCTGGCGAGATCGGGCGCCTGATTGGCGAGCTTGAGAAAAGCCGAGCGCGGCACAAACAGCGTCTCGACATTGTCAATTGCCTTGACGGTCACCGGGCGGGGCTTGGAGACGACCAGCGACATGGCGCCGAGCACAGCGCCCTGCGAGGAAATCACATAGGGGTTGGACTCGTCCCCTTCCTGATAGGTGGCGACGGTGCCGCTCACCAGCACATGGGCGCCTTCGGGGGTATCTCCGGCCTGGTAGATGACCGAATTGGCGCGCCATTTCTTGCGCTCGCTGGCGAAGGCGAGCAGACGACGCTGTTCTGCGTCGCAGACCGTAAAGAAGTCTGCGCGCCCCAGAATGGTGGTCGCGTCGTCGAGCTGCATCCTGCCCGTTACCAGTTACCCGGCCGCCGCCCGCGGCCCCAGGGGCCTGATATAGAGCACGGCGCTCCCATTGCGAGAACGGTTTTCGTCGATTTGGTGACTGCGGGCAGGGGAAAGCCGTCGGGCGCCTTACGGAACGAGCCGGTAGCCGCCCTCTTCGGTGACCAGCAGCCGGGCGTTCGACGGATCGCGTTCGATCTTCTGGCGCAGGCGGTAGATGTGAGTTTCGAGCGTGTGCGTCGTCACCCGGTTATTATACCCCCATACTTCCTTGAGCAGGACGTCGCGCGTGATGGTCTTGGGCCCCTGGCGGTAGAGGTATTTGAGGATCGAGGTTTCCTTGTCGGTGAGCCGGACCTTGCCGCCATCCTGCGCCTCGAGCACCTTGTTGGCAGGCTGGAAGCTGTAGGGCCCGATGGTGAACACCACGTCCTCGCTCTGGTCGTGCTGGCGCAGCGCGGCCCGGATGCGGGCAAGCAGCACCGAGAAGCGGAAGGGCTTGGTGACATAGTCGTTGGCCCCCGATTCGAGGCCGAGGATCTCGTCGGAATCGCTGTCGTGCCCGGTCAGCATGATGATCGGGCTCTTGAACCCGTCGCGGCGGAGGATCTTGACCGCCTCGCGCCCGTCCATGTCGGGCAGCCCGACATCGAGCAGCATCAGGTCGACATTGATGTCGCGCACCTTGCGGATCGCGTCGTTGGCGGTCGCCGCCTCGATGAGGTCGAACTCGCGATAGTGCATGAGTTGATCCATCAGCGTTTTCCTCAGGTCGGCATCGTCATCGACCAGGAAAATGCGGCGGCGGATCATGGGCAGCTCCTGACTATTCACTCAACGTGAGTTAAGCCGGCGCACCAACACCGACCAGTCACAAGATGGTGACGCTTGGAGCAACGCGCCAGCTACCCCTGGAGTTTCCCGAGCGACACCCATTCCTGTCGAGTCAGGGCATAGACATGGGCCGCGAACGTCTCCCGGTCGTCCGTCAGCGTCGCCGTGTGGTCGAGCCGCATCCCCAGGCGCTGCATCAGCCGGTGACTGCGCGTATTGGGGACATCCGAGATGGAGATGAGCCGTGCGATGTCCCGGCTGAAGGCGTGGTCGCGCCAGACCAGCGCCGCCTCGGTGGCGTAGCCCTGGCCCCAGTAACGCGGGAATAGCCGCCAGCCGATCTGCAGATCGTCGGGATACCAGTGCTCGACGGAAAGCCCGCAGATGCCGAGAAAGGCCCCGTCTCCGCGGCGCTCGACCGCCAGCATGCCATATCCTATGGCGGCATATTGCTTCGCGATCGCCGCGAGTTCCGCCGCGCATTCGGCCGCCGGCCGGGGCCCGCCCAGATAGCGCATCACCTGGGGATCGGCGCTGAGCGCGACGTAGGGTGAAACGTCCTCGGGCCGGTAGTCGCGCAGGATCAGCCGCTCGGTGACGGCGAAGATTTCGCTCACGGCGCCGGCCGGTGGCCGAACAGGGCGCTGCCGACCCGCACATGGGTGGCTCCCATGGCGATGGCCGTCTCGAAATCGGCGCTCATCCCCATCGACAGCGTCGTCGCCCCCGCCGCGGCGGCAAGTTCAGCCATGTGGGCGAAATAGGGCCCGGCCGGCACGCCTTCGGGTGGAATGGCCATCAGGCCCTCGATGGCGAGGCCATGCACGTCCCGGCACCGGGCGACGAAGGCGACGGCCTCGGCCGGCGTGATGCCCGCCTTTTGCGGCTCGAGCCCGATATTGACCTGGACCAGAAGGCGCGGCCGCTTTCCCATCCGGTCCATCTCTGCCTTGAGCGCCACGGCGATCTTCTCGCGGTCGACCGTTTCGATCACATCGAACAGCGCCACGGCCTCCTTTGCCTTGTTGGACTGCAGCGGTCCGATCAGATGTAATTCTATGCCGTCATAGGAGCCCCGCAGTCCGGGCCATTTGGCCGCGGCTTCCTGCACCCGGTTCTCGCCGAACACGCGCTGCCCGGCGTCGAGGAACGGCCGGATGTCGTCGGCGGCGAAGGTTTTGCTGACCGCAACCAGCTCGACCCGTGCGGGCGGCGGACCGAAGCGGCGGCGCGCCCGCTCGATCCGCGAGCGGATGATGACGAGCCGTTCGGCGGCGTTGTCGATCGCCATGCTGTTGACCGTTTACCCGTTTAGTGTAGAGGGTCCGCTACCCCAGAAAACCCCGGCAAAGCAACTCTTTGCCGCTCCAAGGACGTGTCTCAAGTGAAACCGATCGAGCGCTACAATCCGCGTGTCGAGGAGCCGCGCTGGCAAAAGGCCTGGGAGGACAGCAAGTCCTTCGAGGTGAGCAATGACGACCCGCGCGAGCCCTACTACGTGCTCGAGATGTTTCCCTATCCGTCCGGGCGCATCCATATGGGCCATGTGCGCAACTACGCCATGGGCGACGTGATTGCGCGCTATCGCCGCGCCAAGGGCTTCAACGTCCTCCACCCCATGGGGTGGGATGCCTTCGGCCTGCCGGCCGAGAATGCCGCCAAGCAGACCGGCAGCCACCCCAAGACATGGACCTACGCCAACATCGACGCGATGAAGACGCAGCTCAAGACCATGGGTCTGAGCTTCGACTGGTCGCGCGAATTCGCCACCTGCGACGTCGACTACTATGCCCAGCAGCAGAAGCTGTTCACCGACATGATGCGGGCAGGGCTGGTGACCCGCAAGCAGTCCAAGGTGAACTGGGACCCGGTGGACGAGACTGTGCTCGCCAACGAGCAGGTGATCGACGGCCGCGGCTGGCGCTCCGGCGCCCTGGTCGAGCAGCGCGAGCTGACCCAGTGGTTCTTCCGCATCTCCGATTATTCGGAGGATCTGCTCAAGGCGATCGACGGTCTCGACGGCTGGCCCGACAAGGTGCGCATCATGCAGCGCAACTGGATCGGCAAATCCGAGGGCCTGCGGCTGCTGTTCGAGCTCGACGGAAACGGCAAGACCGGCGCGCCGACGATCGAAGTGTTCACCACCCGCCCCGACACGATCTTCGGGGCGAGCTTCGTGGCGCTGTCGCCCGACCACCCGCTCGCGACCGAGCTTGCGGCGGCCGACCCGGCCCTCAAGGCCTTCATCGACGAGTGCCACCGCCAGGGCACCGCCACAGCCGACATCGAGAAGGCCGAAAAGCAGGGCTATTTCACCGGACTGACGGTGAAGCACCCGGTCAAGGCGGGCGAAACACTGCCTGTCTATGTCGCGAACTTCGTGCTGATGGACTACGGCACCGGCGCCATCTTCGGCTGCCCGGCGCACGACCAGCGCGACCTCGATTTCGCGCGCAAATACGAGCTGAACGTCATCCCCGTGGTGCTGCCCGAGGGCGAGGATCCGGCGACGTTCAGTGTCGGCAGCGAGGCCTATACCGGCCCCGGCTCGATCTTCCATTCGGGCTTCCTCGACGGCTTGAGCATCGAGGACGCCAAGGCGCGCATCGCCAGCCATTTCGGCGGCATCCAGATCGGCAACCGCGCCCAGGGCGTGGTCGAGACCAACTATCGCCTGCGCGACTGGGGCGTGTCGCGCCAGCGCTATTGGGGCTGCCCGATCCCGGTGATCCATTGCGACGAGCACGGACCCGTGCTGGTGCCCGACGACCAGTTGCCGGTGGTGCTGCCCGACGACGTTACCTTCGACAAGCCCGGCAACCCGCTCGACCACCATCCGACCTGGAAGCATGTGAGCTGCCCGGTGTGCGGCAAGCCGGCGCGCCGCGAGACGGATACGATGGATACCTTCGTGGACTCGTCCTGGTATTTCGCGCGCTTCACCGCGCCGCGCGCCGCGGCGCCGACGGTTCCGGCGGTCGCCAATCGCTGGCTGCCGGTCGATCAGTATATCGGCGGTGTTGAACACGCTATTTTGCACCTGCTCTACTCGCGCTTCTTCGCACGCGCGATGAGCAAGACCGGTCATCTCGACATGGACGAGCCGTTCCGCGGCATGTTCACCCAGGGCATGGTGGTACACGAGACCTATCGCGACCAGAGCGGCGATTGGGTGCTGCCCTCCGAGATCGTGCTCGAGGGCATGGGCGAGGGCCGCCATGCGCGGCATGCGACGACGGGCGCACCGATCGAGATCGGCTCGATCGAGAAGATGTCGAAGTCCAAGAAGAACGTCGTTGACCCCGACGAGATCGTCCGCACCTACGGCGCCGACACCGCCCGCTGGTTCATGCTGTCGGACTCGCCGCCCGAGCGCGACGTGCAATGGACCGAGGCCGGCATCGAAGGCGCCGGCCGCTTCCAGCAGCGCGTCTGGAAGCTGGTGCATGAGGCGATCGAGATTGCCGGGCTGCCGGCGAGCGGCGAAACGGCGGCGACCGAGATCGAGGCGATCGGCAAGCTGACCCACCGCGCCGTGCACGCCGTCGGCGAGAGCATCGAGGGCCTGCGCTTCAACAGCGCCGTCGCCCAGATCTACGAGTTGAGCAATGGCCTCGCCAAATTTGCCGCGACGCTGGAAGCGGCGCCCACCGCCAATGGCAGCGCTGTGCTGGCCGAGGGCGTCGGCAAGCTGGTGCAACTGATCGCGCCGATGATGCCGCATTTGGCCGAGACCTGCTGGGCCGCACTGGGCAAATCCGGCATGGTCGCCGATGCGGCCTGGCCGGCCGTCGACCCGGCGCTGCTCGTCGATGACACGGTGGTGATGGCGGTGCAGGTCAACGGCAAGCGCCGCGGCGAGATCAGCGTTGCCAAGGGCACACCTGGCGACCTGGTCGAGAAACAGGCCTTGTCTCTGGACGCGGTTGCCCGCATGCTGGACGGCAAGCCGCCACGCAAGGTGATCATCGTGCCCGACAGGATCGTCAATGTCGTCGCTTAGCCGGGCGATGGGGACTGCATTGCTGGCGGTGGCACTGGTCGTGCCGCTGGCCGCATGCACGGGCCTGCGTCCTGTCTACAGCGACGCCGGCATTGGCGCCGCACGCGTCGACGTGGCCTATGCGGCCCCGGGCAATGTGCTCGAGCGCACCATCTACCAGGACCTCGCACTGCGCCTGGGCAAGGCCGAGGGCAGCGTGCCGCTCGTCAAGGTCGCGGCCTGGAGCGGCGCCGGAGCGCTGACCAACGATCTCGTCCCCTCGCCGGTTAACCAGCGCCAGGTCACGGTGACGGCGGCCGTCACAGTGACGGCGCCCGACGGCACGGTGCTCCTCTCGGCGACGCGCTCCCAGACCGCCGACCTCACCCACGGCGCGCAGGTGCTTGCCAACCAGCAGGCCACCGAGAGCGCCGAGCGGCAGGCGGCGCTGCTGCTGGCCGACACGCTGCGGCTCGAGATCATCGCCGCGCTGGCGAAGTGACGGCACTCAAGGCGCACGAGGTCGAGCGCTTCCTCAAGCGGCCCGACCTCGACGCCGGCATCCTGCTCGTCTACGGCCCCGATACCGGCCTCGTGCGCGAGACCGCGCAGCGCCTCGTACGCCACTATGCCGGCGCAGAGAGCGACGGCATGGGGCTGGTGACGCTCGACGGCGGCGAGATCGACAGCGATCCCGGGCGCCTCCTGGTCGAGGCTAGAACGTCGTCCTTGTTCGGCGAGAAGCGCGTCGTCCGCGTGCGCAACGCGGGGAAGGGCAGCGTCGTTCCGCTCGGCGAGCTGGCGTCCGATCCATCCGGGGCGATCGTCGTTCTAGAGGCGGGCAATCTCGCGCCGCGCGATGCCTTGCGCGCGCTGGTCGAGGGCGCGAAGACCGGCCGCGCGCTGCCGTGCTACGCCGACAGCGACGAGACGATCCTGCGGCTGATCAATGAGAGCTTTGCTGCGGCGGGAATCCGCGCCGAGCCCGATGTCGCAACCACGCTGCGCGACCAGCTGGGCAACGACCGCGAAGTGACGCGGCGCGAGATCGAAAAGCTCGTGGTCTATGCCGACCAGAGCAAGATTCTAACGCGCGACGATGTGCTGACGCTGTGCGCTGACAACGCCGCGCTGGTGCTCGATGAGGTCGCCGATGCCATCGGCACCGGGCACGCCGAAAGGCTCGACCTCGCGCTGTCGCGCGCGCTCGCGGCGACCATCAATCCGCAGCAATTGCTGGCGAGCGTGATGCTGCACTTCGCCCAGCTTCGCCGCTGGCGGACAGTGGTCGATACCGGGGTTGGCGTACGTGACGTGCTCGACGGCGCGCGGCCCAAGCCGCATTTCTCACGCCGCTCGGCGATGGAGCAGCAATTGCGGCTGTGGAGCGACGCTTCACTCGCGCTGGCAATGGCGCGCCTGCACGACGCCACCGGCGAATCGCGCAAGAATTACGGGCGCTCCGAGACGGTGGTGCGCCGGGTCTTCCTCGCGCTTGCGACGATGGCGGCGCAGCACTAGCTGCTGGTCAGCCGGGTCAGCACCGAATCGAGCTGCTCGAGCGTGCGATAGCGGATCTCGAGCTTGCCGCCCGATTCGCGGTGATCGATCACCACCTTGAGCCCAAGATGGTCCGAGAGCTGCTTTTCGATCGCGAGCGTATCGGTGTCCTTGGGCGCCGGCTCGGAGGGTGCCTTTTTGGGCGTGCCACCACTCTGGCTCAACCTTTCCGCCTCGCGCACCGACAAGCCGCTGTCGACGATATGCCTGGCGAGCGTCGCCGGGTCCTCGGCGGTGATCAGCGTCCGCGCATGGCCCGCCGTGAGCTGCCCGCTGGTGACCATCTCGCGGACATCCCTGGGCAGCTTGAGCAGCCGCAGGGTGTTGGCCACATGCGAGCGCGACTTGCCGATGACCTGCGCAAGGTCTTGCTGCGTATAGGAAAATTGCTCGATGAGCTGCTCATAGCCGAGCGCTTCTTCGAGCGGATTGAGATCGACGCGCTGCACGTTCTCGATGATCGCGAGCTCGAGCGCTTCCTTGTCGTCGACCTCGCGGATGATGACAGGAACATCGTGCAGGCCCGCCCGCTGCGCCGCCCGCCAGCGGCGTTCGCCGGCGATGATCTCGAAGATGTTGGGGTCTTCGCTGGGGCGCACGAGGAGGGGCTGCATCACGCCCTTCTCCCGGATCGAATTGGTCAGCTCGTCGAGCTGGTCGCTGTCGAAGTCGCGCCGTGGGTTGGCGCGGTTGGCGATGATGAAGTCGAGCGGCAGGCGTTTCTGGCCGGCCGAGGACGATTCGGCGGTGCGCGGCGCGTCGATCGGAGCCATGTCGCCGATGAGGGCGGCAAGGCCGCGTCCAAGTCGGTTGGGCTTTTCTACCATGGGCGCCTCACGCAGCGTTCAGTTGCCGCTCGCGGCGGATGACTTCGGTGGCAAGCCGGAGATACGCCTGGCTGCCGGCACATTTGAGATCATAGAGCAGAGCGGGCTTGCCGTAGGACGGCGCCTCGCTGAGCCGCACATTGCGGGGGATGACGGTATCGTAGACGAGATTGCCCATGGTGCCGCGCACATCCTGCAGCACCTGCTCACTGAGCGAATTTCGGCGATCGAACATCGTCATCACGACGCCCTGGATCTTGAGCCGCGGATTCAACGTCGTCCGGATTTGTTCAATGGTTTGAAGGAGTTGGCTCAGTCCTTCGAGCGCGAAGAACTCGCACTGCATGGGCACCAGGACCGCGTCGGCCGCTACCAGCGCATTCACGGTCAGCAGGTTGAGCGAGGGCGGGCAGTCGATGATCACGTAGCTGACCGCCTGCTCCTCGATGCTGAGCTGGTCCAACGCCTTGAAAGCATTGCGTAATTTGAAGGCGCGATCAGGCTGCTGGCTGATCGTCTGTTCGACACCGAGCAGGTCGAGGGTCGAGGGCACCAGCGCCACGCGCGGCACGTCCGTCATCATCGCGGCTTCGCGCACGGTGGCCTCGCCCACCATGAGGTCGTAGGACGAGACGTCCCGATCGCGCCGGTCGACTCCCAGCCCCGTGGAGGCGTTGCCCTGGGGGTCGAGATCGACGATCAGCACGCGCTCGCCGATGGCGGCAAGGGCCGTGGCGAGGTTGATCGCGGTGGTCGTCTTGCCGACGCCGCCCTTCTGGTTGGCCAGTGTGATGATGCGTGCCGCCACGCCTGTCTCCTGCCGCTAAGCGGCTGATTTGGCTCGCAAGTTGGCGATTTCGAGGATCACACCCTCGGGATCGGACTCGCTCGAATGAACTACCACATCGAAGTGGAATTTGGCAGCCGCCGCGTCAAGTTCTTGGCGGTAATTCCGGCCCTTGTGCAGCAGGAAATGTCCCGAATCGCGAGGGAAGGGCAGTGAAAGGTGAAGCAGCTCTGGCAGCGAGGCCAGCGCCCGCGACGTGACGAGGTCGAATGTTTCACGTGAATCAATCTGCTCGGCGCGCTTGGCCTCGATGGTCACCGGAAGACCAAGCTCGCGCGCCACCGTGCGAAGGAACGACGCCTTCTTGGCGATCGGCTCGACCAGAGTGAATCGGCGTTCCGCTCCCCGAGACACGATGGCCATCGGAATCGCCGGGAAGCCGCCGCCGGAGCCCAGGTCGATGACGGCCCGGTCGCTGTCGCGCACGTATCGCATCACCTGCAGCGAGTCCGCTATATGGCGCGGCCACAGCTCGTCCACTGTTTCACGTGAAACGAGATTCTGGACCGCATTCCATTTGCGGAGGAGCGCAGCGTAGCGCTCGAGGTCGTCCTGCTGGCTCATCCGGCTTTGCGAAGCGCGCCCCGGCGGATGATGGCAAGGAGGAGGGTCGCCGCTGCCGGCGTCATCCCCTCAAGCGCCTGAGCCTGGGCCATTGTCGCCGGCTTGTGTTGCGTCAGCTTCTGCCGGAGCTCGGCGGAAAGTCCCGGAATCACGCTATAATCCAGCCAGTCGGGAATACCGACGGCCTCATCGCGCCGCATGGCCGCAACATCGGCGCGCTGCCGCTCCAGATACACCGCATACTGCGCGTCGATGGAAAGCTGCTCCAGAATCGACGTTCCAATCGTCCCAATCTCGGGCCAGAGGCGGGTGACATCCTCGACGGTGACGTCAGGATAGGCCAGCAGATCGAACGCGCTGCGGCGCTGGCCGTCGGCATTGACCACGACGCCATTCTTGCGCGCCTCGGTTGGCGTCATCGTCAGCGCATCGAGCAGCCTCCGACCGCCGTCAAGCGCAGCGACCTTCGACTCGAAAGCTGCTTGACGAGTCTCACCGACCAACCCCTTGTCGATGCCGAGCCTCGTTAGCCGCTGGTCCGCGTTGTCGCTGCGCAGATGCAGGCGAAACTCAGCCCGCGACGTGAACATGCGGTACGGCTCGGCTACGCCTCGCGTTATGAGATCGTCAACCATGACGCCGAGATAGGACTCCGTGCGTGAGAGGATGATCTGCTCCTCGCCGCGGGCCCGAAGGCCGGCATTAGCGCCCGCCAGGAGCCCCTGTGCGGCGGCCTCCTCGTAGCCTGTCGTGCCATTGATCTGACCGGCCAGATAGAGGCCCGGCAGCCGCTTCAGCTCCAGCGTGGCCCGGAGCTCGCGCGGGTCGACATAGTCGTATTCGATCGCGTAGCCCGGCCGGATGATGCGGACGTTCTCGAGGCCCGGCATGGTCTTGAGGAACGCCTCCTGCACCTCGGCGGGCAGGGAGGTCGAGAGGCCGTTAGGATAGATCGTCGGGTCGTCGAGGCCCTCGGGCTCGAGAAAGATCTGGTGCGTGTCGCGATCAGCGAACCGGACGATCTTGTCCTCGATCGAGGGGCAATAGCGCGGCCCCCGGCTCTGAATCCGGCCGGAATACATGGCCGAGCGATGGATGTTGTCGGCGATGATGCGGTGCGTCTCGGCCGACGTACGCGTGATGTGGCAGTTGATCTGCGGCGTCGTAATTGCCGTCGTCAGCGACGAAAACGGCTCCGGCGGGTCGTCGCCGGGCTGTGTTTCGAGCACCGTAAAGTCGATGGACGTTCCGTCGAGACGCGCCGGCGTGCCCGTCTTCAGCCGTCCCAACCGCAGGCCCAGCGCCTCGAGCCGCGTCGACAGACCCAGGACCGGCTTCTCGCCGACACGGCCAGCCGGGATGGTCTCCTCGCCGCGATGGATAAGGCCGCGGAGGAAGGTTCCGGTCGTCAAGACCACCGACGTGGTCGAAAACCGGCGCCCGTCGAGCAGGATGACTCCTGTTATATTGCCGGCGTCGACAACGAGGTCATCGACTTCACCCTCGATGATCGTCAAGTTCGGCTGCGCACCGAGCTCAGCCTGCATTGCCTGTTTGTAGAGCTTGCGATCCGCCTGCGCACGCGGGCCACGGACGGCCGGGCCCTTGCGGCGGTTGAGAACGCGGAACTGGATGCCGGCGGCATCGGCCACGCGGCCCATGACCCCGTCCAGCGCATCGATCTCGCGGACGAGGTGACCCTTGCCCAGCCCGCCGATGGCGGGGTTGCAGCTCATCTCTCCGATCGTCGCGAACTTATGGGTGATGAGGGCCGTCGGCACCCCAAGCCGCGCCGATGCCGCTGCAGCCTCTGAGCCGGCATGGCCGCCACCGACAATGATCACACCGAAGTCACTCATGGCGCGGGCTGATACAGCAATGTTTCACGTGAGTCACGGACTGCGCTTGGCCGGCGCTCACTTGCCGATGCAGAAAGCCGCGAACAGCCGATCCAGCACCTGCTCCGTGTCGATCCGCCCCAGCAACCGCTCCAGCGCGAGGCTCGCCTGGCGCAGATGCTCGGCCGCGATCTCATCTGTCGCGCCCTCGGTCAGGAAGCGCTCGACCGCGTCCCGGGCGGCCGCCAGCGCCACCAGATCACGCTCGCGGCTGAGCAGGGCCGGCGGGCCACTGCCGGCCGCCGTCTCCGCGAAACCCGCCAGCGCCGCGAGGAGCTCGGCTATGCCGCGACCCGTGTCGGCCGATAGCACATACTCGGCCGCGACCGGCCCGAGGTCCGCCTTGCTTCCGACCGTCCAGAGCGGCGTCCGCTGCGGCGGCGTCAGCGGAATGACATCCGGGGCGACCAGCCAGAGCACGAGATCGGCCCGGGCGATCTCCGCCTCCGCGCGACGGATGCCCTCGGCCTCGGCCCGGCTGTCGCTGCTGCGCAGCCCCGCCATATCGATGAGCATGACAAGCCGCCCGCCCAGATCGAGCGACACTTCCCGCACGTCGCGAGTCGTCCCCGGCTCATCGCTGACGATGGCAAGATCGGATTTCGCAAGCGCATTGAGCAGCGACGATTTGCCGGCATTGGGGGGGCCCGCCAGCGCCACGCGCAGGCCTTCGCGAACAATACGGCCGCGCCCGACCGATTCCACGGCCTCCCGAAGCCCTCCGGCGAGCGCACCAACGGCCTGAATCACGTTATGTGGCAGCTCCGGCGACACATCTCCCTCGTCCGAGAAGTCGAGGCGCGCCTCCACCTCGGCCCGGACGTCCAGGAGCGTCTCGCGCCACGCCGCGATCCTCTCGCTGATGCCACCGGCCAGCCGCGCCACCGCCTGCTGCCGCTGCGTCTCCGTCTCGGCCTCGATGAGGTCCCCGAGGCCTTCCACTTCCGTCAGGTCGAGCTTGCCGTTAGCGAAGGCACGCCTCGTGAACTCACCAGCCTCGGCGAGCCGCACGCCCTCGATCGCCGTGATTCCACGAAGCAGACGACGCACGACCGCGGCCGAGCCATGCACCTGCAGCTCCGCCGTGTCCTCGCCGGTGAAGCTCTGCGGTCCCGGCATCCAGGCGACGAGCCCGTTGTCGATCAGCTCGCCGGCAAGCCGCAGCGACCGCAGCGCCAGGCGCCGCGGTTCGATGTCCGATATAGCAAGTGATTCTAGAACCCGACTCGTTCCGGGTCCGCTGAGCCGGATCACGGCCACGCCGGAGGGGAGGGCGCCCGACGACAGGGCGACAATCGTATCGCCGTCCATCGGGCGCTAACCCACTCTAGGTGTTCATCGAATCGAAGAAGTCGGAGTTCGTCTTGGTCTGCCGGAGCTTGTCCATCAGGAACTCCATGGCATCGACCGTGCCCATCGGATTGAGGATGCGGCGCAGCACATACATCTTGCGCAGGATATCGGGTTCGACCAGCAGCTCTTCCTTGCGCGTGCCGGACTTGGTGACATCCATCGCCGGGAAGATGCGCTTGTCGCTGACCTTGCGATCGAGCACGATTTCGCTGTTACCGGTGCCCTTGAACTCTTCGAAGATCACTTCGTCCATGCGCGACCCGGTATCGATCAGCGCGGTCGAGATGATGGTCAGCGAGCCGCCATCCTCGATGTTGCGCGCCGCGCCGAAGAAGCGCTTGGGCCGCTGCAGGGCGTTGGCGTCCACACCGCCGGTCAGCACCTTGCCCGAGGATGGAACCACCGTGTTGTAGGCGCGGCCGAGCCGGGTGATCGAATCGAGCAGGATCACCACGTCGCGCTTGTGCTCGACGAGGCGCTTGGCCTTCTCGATCACCATTTCGGCGACCTGAACGTGGCGGCTAGCGGGCTCATCGAAGGTCGAGGAGATCACCTCGCCCTTCACCGAACGCTGCATGTCGGTGACTTCCTCCGGCCGCTCGTCGATGAGCAGCACGATGAGGTAGCACTCCGGATGGTTGATCGCGATCGACTGGGCGATGTTCTGCAGCAGCACCGTCTTGCCGGTGCGCGGCGGGGCGACGATAAGCGCGCGCTGGCCCTTGCCGATGGGCGCGACAAGATCCATCACGCGCGCCGACTTGTCCTTGACCGTGGGGTCGGGGAGCTCGAGGCGCAGCCGCTCCTCGGGATAGAGCGGCGTGAGGTTGTCGAAATTGACCTTGTGGCGGACCTTTTCGGGATCCTCGAAATTGATCAGATTGACCTTGAGCAGCGCGAAGTAGCGCTCGCCTTCCTTGGGAGAGCGGATTTCGCCCTCGACCGTATCGCCGGTCCGCAGCGAAAAGCGGCGGATCTGGCTGGGGGAGACGTAGATGTCGTCCGGGCCGGGCAGGTAGTTCGCGTCCGGGGAGCGCAGAAAGCCGAAGCCATCGGGCAGCACTTCAACGACGCCTTCGCCGACGATGTCGATGTCCCGTGCCGCCAGCTCCTTGAGAATGGCGAACATCAGCTCCTGCTTGCGCATGGTCGAGGCATTCTCGACCTCGTATTCCTCAGCAAAAGAGAGCAGATCGGCAGGAGATTTGGCCTTCAGCTCGCTGAGCTTCATTGTTTCCATGAGGCGGGTAACTCTGGGAGATGCGGAATTTGGGGGGAAGTGCACCGCGCTTCTCGCCGGGCGGCGTGCGCTTTGGTGGTGCAGTGACGCTGAGATAGCGGGAATGGGTGTTTTGTTCAAGGGGCGGCTGTCGCCCGCCGCCCCGCTCCTCGGATTCACGTGAAACGTTGCGCGCTCAGAACGGCCGCACGATCACCATGATGACGATGACGATCGCCAGCACGAAGGGCAGTTCGTTGATCATGCGGAAGAACCGCGACGGCCGCCTGTTGCGGTCGTTGGCAAAGTCCCGCAACAGCCGGCCGTAGAAGCCATGGATGCCCGACAGCGCAACCACCGAGGCTGCCTTCACCCAGGGCCAGATACTGGACCAGTCGATGAGCCCGTGGAACACCATGGCGAGGCCGAACACCCAGGTCGCCACCATCGCCGGGGTCGTGATCCCGCGGTAGAGACGACGCTCCATCACCTTGAACGTTTCGGACTTCTCCGAACCGACCTGGGCCTCGGCGTGATAGACGAACAGCCGGGGCAGGTACATCATGCCGGCCATCCAGGCGAGGACACTGATCACATGCAGTGCCTTGATCCAGTCGTACCACCACATGCTCAGCGCCCCCGCCTGACGATTTCGACCAACCGCTCGACATGGCCGATCGGCGTCTCGGGCACGATGCCGTGCCCCAGATTGAAAATATGCGGCCGGCCGGCGAATCCGGCGATGATCTCCTCGATTCGCGCCTCCATCTGCTCGCCGCCCGCCAGCAGCCGCAGCGGGTCGAGATTGCCCTGAACCGGCAGCGCCGCGGGGAGGCTCGCATCGGCGGTCGCGATCGGCATCATGTAGTCGAGCCCGACGGCATTCACTCCGGTGCCGGCGACATAGGCGGGAACGAGCCCGGCGGCGCCACGCGGAAAACCGATGAACAGGGCATCCGGAACGGCCACCCGTACTTTCTCGATGATCCGCCGATTCGGCTCGATCACCAGCTGCGTGAACTGCCGTTCGTCGATGTTCATCGCCCAGCTCTCGAACAGCTGCAGCACATCGGCCCCCGCGTCCAGCTGCGCGATCAGATAGGCCGCTGAGGCATCGACCAGCAGGTCGAGCAGTTGCGCCATCGCCTCCGGGTGCCTCAGCGCGAAGATGCGGGCGGCCGCCTGATCGGGCGAACCCCGGCCGGCGATCATGTAGGTCGCCACCGTCCAGGGCGATCCGCAAAAGCCGATCAGCGTCTTGTCCGGCGCGAGGTCCGCCTTGACCCGCCTCAGGGTCTCAAAGACCGGAGCCAGATGCTCGACAACACCATCCGCGTTCAGCCTCCCCAGCCCGTCCGGAGTGATCGGTTCGAGCCGTGGGCCTTCCCCGTGCTCGAAGCGGACGGTCTGGCCCAGAGCGTCCGGGATGACGAGGATGTCGGAGAACAGGATCGCTGCATCGAGCTCAAAGCGCCTGAGCGGCTGCAGCGTCACTTCGGCCGCAAGCTCGGGCGTGTAGCAGAGCTCGAGGAACGTGCCGACGGTTTCGCGGATGGCACGGTATTCGGGGAGGTAGCGGCCGGCCTGCCGCATGATCCAGAGCGGCGGCCGCCCCTGGCGCTCGCCGCGCACCGTCGCCAGCAGCGGTTTGGCCACGGGGCTCACAGTGGGGATCCTAAGAAAGAGAGAGATTCTTTTATCATCAGTATCATGGCGGTGTTTTGCAGGAATTCATGCAAGCCGGCCAGCCGGAAGCGCCTGGGCGGGGAGCGCGAAGAGTCGCATCCGCAAGCTGGGGACGGCGCGATGTGAACTGGGGAGCAGACGCCCGGACTCCACGGCGTTAACGGATCATTAACCATTTCCCTTCGGACGCCGCGCCTGGGGACAAGCTGTGGACGGCCGGGCACCGCTGGAATCATGTTATCCCCGCTCGCAGGTGTTAACCTTTCATTAACCGTGCCGCGGAACGGACTGGGGACGGGATTCCACCCCAGCGGTGACAACCCCTCCCTCGCCATCCGGCGGAGGGGAATCCCACAGGCGCACGCGGCGGGCCGCAATGACTCTGTGAACAATTGCGAGCGGCCGCCATGAGGGCCGGAATCGGCCCCGGCAGCAGCCGAGGGATTGCAGGACGGACTCGAACCTGCGAGTCGAGTCGAGTCCATTTCCGCTTCGCCTCTCGCCCTGTTGGATTCACGTGAAACGCGCCTTCGTCATCGGCCATCCCATCAACCACTCCCGCTCGCCGCTCATTCACGGCCACTGGCTCAGGGCGCACGGGATCGACGGCTCCTATGAGGCGATCGACGTAGCGCCTCCCGACCTGCCCGCCTTCTTCGCGCGGGTGAGCGCAGGCGAGTTCGTTGGCGGCAATGTCACCATTCCACACAAGGAGGCCGCCTTCGCCTTCGCCGACGAGCTCGATCCGCTGTGCGAGACGATCGGCGCCGCCAACACGCTGCTCTGGCGTCCCGACAGCGTGCTGGGCTTCAACACCGACTATCTCGGCTTTCTCGGCAATCTCGACCAGAACGCACCGGGCTGGGACGACGGGCTCGAGGCGGCGATCGTCCTCGGGGCAGGGGGGTCGGCGCGGGCCATCCTGGTCGCCCTCAAGTCGCGCAACGTCCCCATCATCCACCTGCTCAACCGTACCATCGAGAAGGCGCAGGACCTTGCCATCGACCTCGAAGGGCCGATCAAGGCTGGCCGGCTCGGCGACTTCGCCGGCGTGGCGACGGGGGCCGGGCTCGTGGTCAATTGCTCCTCGGTCGGTATGCATGGGTCGAGCTTTGAGGGGATCGATCTCCGCCTGCTGCCGAAATCGGCCGTGGTGACGGACCTCGTCTATGTGCCGCTCGAAACTCCGCTGCTTGCCGCTGCGCGTCAGGCCAGCCTCAAGACGGTCGACGGGCTCGGCATGCTGCTGCACCAGGCGGTCCCCGGCTTCGAGGCCTGGTTCGGCGTCCGCCCTGAGGTGACGCCGGAACTGCGGCGGCTCGTCGAGGCGACGCTCTGATGTGGAAGCTCGGGCTCACCGGCTCGATCGCCTCGGGCAAGTCGACGGCCCTCAAGGAATTTGCCGCGCTCGGCGTCCCCACCTTCTCGTCCGACGATGCCGTGCATGAGCTCTATCGCGGCGAAGCAGTGCCGGTGGTCGAGGCGCTTTTCCCCGGAGTTAGCCACAATGGCGAGATCGACCGGAAGGCGCTGAGCGCCCGAATTCTCGCCGAGCCTCAACGGCTTGGGGAACTCGAAGCGGCGGTTCATCCCCTGGTGCGGGCACGCATCGGCAGGTTCCTGGCCGATGCCGAAGCGTCGGGTGCCAAGGTCGCGGTCGTCGATATTCCGCTCCTGTTCGAGACCGGCCACGACTACGGGCTCGACCGCGTCGCGACCACCTGGGCGCCGGACGAGGAGATCCGTGCCCGCGCTCTGGCCCGCCCGGGCATGACCGTGGAAAAGCTGGACGCTATCCTTGCCCGGCAGCTGCCCCAGGATGAAAAGCGGAAGCGGGCGGATTATGTGATCTACACCACCGGCCCGATGTGGAAGCTCAGGACCGTCGTCAAAGCGCTGGTCGAGGGGCTGACGCAGAACCCGGAAGGACTGTGAGTGACCCGCGAAATCGTCATGGATACCGAAACCACCGGCCTCAGCCCGCTGACGGGCGACCGCGTGGTCGAGATCGGTGGCGTGGAGTTGTTCAACCATATCCCCACCGGCAAGACCTTCCACCAGTATATCAATCCCGACCGGCAGATGACGGCGGATGCCTACAACGTCCACGGGCTCAGCGACGAGTTCCTGCGCGACAAGCCGCGCTTCGCCGAGATCGCCGACAACATGCTCGCCTTCTTCGGCGACGCCACACTGATCGCGCATAACGCGCCGTTCGATGTATCCTTCCTCAATTTCGAGCTCGAAAAAGTCGGACGGCCGGCGTTGCGGAACCCCATCATCGACACGGTGGCCGTCGCTCGCGACAAGCATCCGGGCGCCCGCGTCTCGCTCGACGCCCTGTGCAAGCACTACGGCATCGACAATTCCCGCCGCACCCTTCATGGCGCGCTGCTCGACAGCGAGATCCTGGCCGATGTCTATCTCGAGCTCATCGGCGGCCGGCAGGTGGCGCTGGCGCTGGTCGAGGAGGTCAATGTCAGCTACGCCGGCGCAACGCTCGTCGCCCATGCGGCGCCGCAACGACCGACCCCGCTCCCGTCGCGCCTCGACGCCGAAACGCTCGCGGCCCACATGTCGCTGATCCGGACGATGGGCGAAGCCGCGCTCTGGGGCTACTACCGCGATGAGGAAGCGGCGGCCTGAGCCGTCCGCCGGTCGAGCTCGGCGAGATAGTCGCGCAGCATCGCTGCCCGTCGCGGCCGGAAACTCTCCCCGGTGGCCTCGACCTCGCTCATCCGTTCGACCCGGAAGATGCGAAAGCCCTGCCGCAGCATGCACCAGGCCAGAACGGCGAGGCTGCGATCGGCATAGACGATTGCCAGCGGCAGGATCGACCGCTCGGTCGCTGCCCCGTCGCGGTCGGCATAGCGGATACGGATTGCCTGCTCCCGCCAGCAGGCCTCGCGAATCGTCGCCAGATGCGGGCCCGGGCTGTATCGCCCGTCGGGCCGGTACACCCGCGAGACGGCATGGACGAGATATTGCTCGCGGTCGTCGGGCAGGGTCGCCGTGACCTTGGCGAGGACCGATGCCGCCGCCATGGCCAGGGCAGGGTCGCCCATCTGGCGCACTTCGGCCAGGCCGAGCGCCAGCGCTTCGATCTCCAGCCGGTCGAAGGTCTGGGGCGGTAGCGCATAATCCTCGACCAGCCGGTAGCCATAGCCGCGCTCGCCCTCGATCCGGGCACCCGCTGCCCGCAGGCTGTCGATGTCGCGATAGAGCGTGCGCAGCGAAACGCCGGTTTCCTCGGCCAGCCGTGCGGCGGTGAGCGGCGCCGGCAGCATGCGCATGGCCTGGAGGAGGCGGAACAGGCGGTCGGCGCGGGCCATGTCCAACTGACGGAAAGTGGCAGTTGGCGTTCCGTATCACAGCTCCATCGCGTCACGCAAAAAGGAGCTTCCGATGACGATCCAGACCACTGCCCACCTCAACTTCCGCGGCCAGGCCCGCGCCGCTCTCGACTTCTATCGCGAGGTCTTCGGCGGACACCTCGTCGCCGTCACCTACAGGGATGCGGGCGCGGTGCAGGATCCGGCCGCAGCTGATCAGATCATGTGGGGCCAGATTGCCGCCGAGAACGGTTTCCGCGTCATGGCCTATGACGTGCCGGCCGCGCGGGCCTGGCATCCGGGCGAAGCGCCGTTCTTCCTGTCGATCCGCGGCGCCGACGCTGCCGAGATTCGCGGCTACTGGGACCGGCTGGTGGCCGGCGCGACCGTGATCCAGCCGATCGGCCCCTCCGGCTGGTCGCCGCTTTACGGCATGCTCAGGGACCGGTTCGGCGTCACCTGGGTGCTCGATGTCGAGGCCGCGCGGAGCTGACGGGGCCGCCAAAAAGCAAAGCGGCGCCCGGTGGGCGCCGCTTCAGACCGCGGGGGTCGATGCCTTAATTCGTGACGGTCGGCGTCGGCGCCGCGCCGCCGGTCGCTCCACCGGCCTGCTGCGCCTGGAGCTGCTTCAGATTCTGCATGTAGATCGCGTTGAAGTCGACCGGCTCCATCATCAGCGGCGGGAAGCCGCCCTGCTGGGTCACCGAAGCGAGGACCTGGCGCGCGAACGGGAAGATCAGGCGCGGGCACTCGACCAGCAGCAGCGGAGCGAGCTGATTCTCGGGGATGTTCTTCATGCGGAACACGCCGCCATAGATGAGTTCGACATTGAACAGCACGTTCTTTTCGCGCTCGGCCTTGGCGTTGAGCGTGATCTCGACGGCATAGATGTCGTCGGCCTGCTTCTTGACGCCGACATTGATGCCGACATTGAAGCTGGGATTGGGGCCGCCCAGCATGATCGAACCCGGCGCGCCAGGATTCTCGAAGCTCATGTCGCGGATATACTGGCCGATCAGGTTGAAGCTGGGCGTGGTGCCCTGCTGCGCGTTGGCATTGCTGGTGCCGCCTGCGGCATTTTCGTCGGCCATATCGGGGATTCCTTGCTGTTCGCGGGCGCCGGACTAGCAGTTTTGCCCTGTGCTCACAAGCTTGGCCCGTCGCGCCAGTCGGAGCGGTCGAGGTCGATCAGCTCGGGGTCGTCGGGCCGGCGATAATTGGCCGAGACCTCCACCACCCGCAGATTGCGCGCCAGGAGCCGGTAGATCAGCTCGCGCGTCCAGGGCAGCAGCAGCAACAGGCCGACAAGGTCGGTGAAGTAGCCGGGCAGCAAGAGGAGCAGGCCGCCGAGGCCGATCAGCATGGTGTCGCCCATGGCGCGGGCCGGCATCTCGCCGCGTTGCAGGCGGAACTGCATTTCGCGCAGCGCCGCGGTGCCCTGCCAGCGCAGCACCAGCGCACCGATCAGCCCGGTGAGCACTACGCCCAGCAGCGTCGGCCACACGCCGATCGCCTGGCCGACCACGATGAACAGGGCGATCTCGATCAGCGGCAGCGCCAATATGGTCAGCAACACGATCCGGCCAAACATCTATCGCCTCCTTCGGGCGGTTTGCCGCATCCCTTGCTTAACCGCTCGACACTTCGTGAACTGGTTTCAGGGTACGGCATTGCCTATATAGGGATAACGCGGCCGACGCCCAGAGGCGCCGGTCTTCCAACCAGCCGGTGCAGCATGGACGAGTTCTTCGATATTCCCACCCTGATCGTGATCGGTGTCGCGATCTTCGTGCTCTTCCGCCTGCGCCAGGTTCTGGGCACCCGCACCGGCACCGAGCGGACGCCGCTGCAGCGCGCCCAGCAGCAGGGGCAGAAAGCGGCCAACGACGAAAAGGTCGTGCCGATGCGCCCGGCTCCCGCGCCGCAGCCGATGGACAACGATGCCGAGCGCCGGGCGCTCAAGCTCGTCGCCGAGATCGAGCAGCTCTCCCGCGGCAACGCCGAAGTGGCGTCCGGCCTCAAGGCCATCGCCGATGCCGACCCCACCTTCTCGCCCAAGGCGTTCCTCGAGGGGGCCAAGGGCGCTTACGAGATGATTGTCACCGCCTTTGCCACCGGCGACCGTAAGACACTGAAGAACCTGCTCGAAAAGGACGTCTATGACGGCTTCGAGCGCGCTATCGCAGACCGCGAAGCGGCTGGCCGCAAGGTCGATTTCACCTTTGTGGGCCTGCCCAAGGTCGACATCTCCGACGCCGATTTCGACAAGCGCGAGACCCGCGTCGCGGTGCGCTTCAACGCCGAGATCGTCCAGGCGACGCGCGACAAGGACGGCACACTGATTGAAGGCAATGCCGACCAGGTGCAAACCATCGCCGACGAATGGACCTTCGCCCGCAATCCCAAATCGCGTGACCCGAACTGGAAGCTGGTCGCCACCAACCAGCTCTCCTGAGGGCGCGAGGCGACCATGGCGAGCCGGGGCGGATCGAGAAAACCGCCCATCCCTGATTTCCACCTGTGGGAGGACGTGGCCGAGACCGTGTCTCCCCTGCGGCCGCGCCGCCGGGTGCGCCCGCCCGCGCCCTTGCCGCTGCCGCCGGCCGTGTCGCCGTCCCCCAAGCGGTCGCCGCTCTTTGCTATGCCGGCATATCAATCCCCGCAGACGCCTGGAACGACGCCGCCCGGCGTCATCGAGCCCAAGCTCAGGAAGCGCCTCGGCCGTGGCCGCGTCAGCATCGACGGCACGCTCGATCTGCACGGTATGCGGCAGGATGAGGCCTATGCGGCGCTCACCCGCTATCTCGGCGCCCGGGCGGCCCGCGGCGACAGGACCATCCTCGTGATCACCGGCAAGGGCCTCAAGAAGCTCAATGGCGACCCCACCAATATCGTCGAGCGCGGCGTCCTGCGCACCATGCTGCCGATCTGGCTGAGTTCGCCCGAATTGCTGCCACTGGTCGCCGGCTGGGACCAGTCGGCCCAGACGCATGGCGGCGAGGGCGCCTGGTACGTGCGGCTGCGGAGGCAGGAGCGATGACCCCGCTCGGCGCCAAGATGCGCGAGCTGCGCGACGCCCGCGGCGTCACGCTCAAGGAAATGGCCAAGGCGCTCGACGTCTCGAGCGCTTATCTGAGCGCGCTCGAGCACGGCAAGCGCGGCCGGCCGACCTGGGGCATGCTGCAAAAGATCATCCACTACTTCCAGGTGATCTGGGACGAGGCCGAGGAACTGCAGCGGCTGGCCGAGCTGTCCGATCCGCGGGTGACCATCGACACCGGCGGCCTCGAGCCGGAAGCCACCGAGCTCGCCAACCGCCTCGCCCGCGACATCCACCGCCTCGCTCCCGAGGACCTCATTGCGCTCAAATCCGAACTGATCAAGCGCGTGCGCTAGCCCTTTACATCCGCCTCGGACCTGGCGGTGGCGAGCGGTGAGTAGAGCGACGCTCTATCATCGCTCTAGGCGGCCGCAATCACCTTCAGGAACGCCGCTCCATAGCGATCGAGCTTTGTCGTGCCCATGCCGGGCAGCTCTTCCATGTCGTGCAGATTGCGCGGCCGCGCCAGCGCCATGGCACGCAGCGTCGTATCGTGGAAGATCACATAGGGCGGCACGCCCTGTTGCTTGGCGAGCTTGCTGCGCTCGTTGCGAAGCAGGTCGAACAGCGCCGCCGCCGGCTCCGGCAGGTCGACGGCTCTGCGCAAGGCGCGCTTCGTCTCGGCCGCCTTCCTGGGCTGATCCTTGCGCAGCGTGACCGTACGCTCGTGCTTGAACACCGCCCGCGCCGCCTCGGCGAGATGCAGCGAGCCGAAGCCGGCCGTGTCGACCGTGATCAGTCCCTGCGCCGTGAGCTGGCGGATCACCGATTGCCAGCCTTTGGCGTCGAGCTCATCGCCCTTGCCGAACACCGGCTGGGTGTGGTGCCCGTTCATGAGCACCTTTTCGGTTTCCTTGCCCTTGAGCACATCGACAATGTGTCCCGCGCCGAAGCGCTGGCCGGTGCGGTAGATCGCGGCGAGCACCTTGATGGCGGCCTCCGTGCCGTCCCAGGTCTCGGCCGGATCGAGGCAGGCGTCACAGCCGCCGCAATCGCCGGGATGGTCCTCGCCGAAATGCTTGAGCAGGGCCTGCCGGCGGCACGAGGCGGTCTCGCAGATGGCGAGCAAGGCTTCGAGCTTGCGCCGCTCGACGCGCTTGATCTCCTCGGGCGCCTCGCCTTCATCGATCATCCGGCGGCGCTGCACCACGTCGCTCATGCCATAAGTCATGAACGCATCGGAGGGCTGCCCATCGCGGCCGGCGCGACCCGTCTCCTGATAATAGGCCTCGATCGAACTGGGCATGTCGAGATGGGCGACATAGCGCACATCGGGCTTGTCGATCCCCATGCCGAAGGCGACGGTGGCAACGAGGCACACCGCATCCTCCTTGAGGAACGCATCCTGGTTGCGCGAGCGGACCTGCGCCGGCAGCCCGGCGTGATAGGGCAGCGCCGGCACGCCCTGTCCGTTGAGCCACTCGGCGGTGTCTTCCACCTTGTTGCGCGACAGGCAGTAGACGATGCCGCTCTCGCCCTTGTGGCGTTTGAGAAACTCGAGAAGCTGCTTCTTGCCGTTGTTCCGCTCGACGATGGTGTAGCTGATATTGGGCCGGTCGAAGCTGGTGGAGAACACCTTGGCCTGCCGCAGGTGCAGGCGGTCGATGATGTCCTCGCGCGTCACCGCATCGGCGGTGGCGGTCAGCGCCACGCGCGGCACATTGGGGAACAGTTCCGCCAGGCGGCTCAGCTCGCGATAGTCCGGCCGGAAATCGTGGCCCCATTGGCTCACGCAATGGGCTTCGTCGATCGCGAACAGCGAGATGTCGACATCGGCGATCATCTGCAGGAAGCCCGACGTCATGATGCGCTCGGGCGCGACATAGAGCAGGTCGAGCGCGCCGCGCCGCAGCAGGCTCTTCACCCCCGCCGCGGATTCGGGCGTCATCGACGAGTTGAGCGCCTCGGCCCGCACGCCCTGCTGCCGCATCGCCTCGACCTGGTCGCGCATCAGCGCAATCAGCGGCGAGACGACGATTCCGACGCCATGCCGGCAAAGCGCGGGCACCTGGTAGCAGATCGACTTGCCGGCGCCGGTGGGGAACAGCACCACCGCATCGCCGCCCGCCACAATGTGGCTCACCACATCGCCCTGCTGCCCGCGAAATCCGGCATGGCCGAAAATCTTGTGCAGCACGTCGTGCGGATCGGGTCGGAGGTCGAGAAGGGCCATGGGCAGCGCGGCTGAGTCGGGAAGTTCTGCACTAGCACAGGAAGCCCCCACCCACCACGCCATGCCTGGTCGCCTCCTGGTGGGACGGGGCGGCGATGTCAGCGGGCGAGGACCCCCGCACAGAATCAATGAGGCGGCACCCTGCGATGCCGCCTCAGGACTAAACTCAGATTCTACCTAGAGGACGAACCGGCTCAGATCTGCGTCCGCGGCCATCTTGCCGATACGGTCGTTCACATAGGCGCGATCGATCCGGATGACCTCGCCCTGCTTCTCGGACGCTTCGAAGGAGATGTCTTCGACCAGCCGCTCCATGATGGTCTGGAGGCGGCGCGCGCCGATGTTCTCGACCGTCGAGTTCACCTTCACCGCCGCGTCGGCGATGGCATCGATGCCCTCGTCCTGGAAGTCGAGCGTCAGGCCCTCGGTGGCCATCAGCGCCACATACTGCTTGATCAGCGAAGCGTCGGTGTCCTTGAGGATGCCCACCAGGTCGTCCTTGCTCAGCGCCGACAGCTCGACGCGGATCGGCAGGCGGCCCTGCAGCTCCGGCAGCAGGTCGCTGGGCTTGCTCACATGGAACGCGCCCGAGGCGATGAACAGGATGTGGTCGGTCTTGACCGGCCCGTACTTGGTCGACACCGTCGTGCCTTCGATCAGCGGCAGCAGGTCGCGCTGCACGCCTTCGCGGCTCGGGCCGGAATAGCCGCGGTCGCCGCCCGCCACCTTGTCGATCTCGTCGATGAACACGATGCCGTGGTTCTCGGTCAGCTCCACCGCCTCGCGGGTAAGCTGGTCCTGGTCGAGCAGCTTGTCGGCCTCGTCGGCCATCAGCAGCGCGTGCGATTCCTTGACCTTCACCTTGCGCTTGGCGGAGCGGCCGCCCATCGCCTTGCTGATCATGTCCTGGATGTTGATCATGTTGGGCTGGCCGGGGATCTCGAACATCCCGCCCTGCGGCGACTGCCCCGACACTTCGACCTCGATCTCGCGATCGTCGAGCTCGCCGGCCCTGAGCTTCTTGCGGAACGAGTCGCGCGTCGCCGAGCCGGCGCTGGCGCCCACCAGGGCGTCGAGCACGCGCTCCTCGGCGTTCTCATGCGCCTTCTGCTTGACCTCGTCGCGCCGGATGTCGCGCAAGACGCCAATGCCGGCTTCGACCAGGTCGCGGATCATCTGTTCGACGTCGCGGCCGACATAGCCCACCTCGGTGAACTTGGTGGCCTCGACCTTGATGAACGGCGCCTGTGCCAGCTTGGCGAGGCGGCGGCTGATCTCGGTCTTGCCCACGCCCGTCGGCCCGATCATCAGGATGTTCTTGGGCGTCACTTCATGGCGCAGCGCCTCGGGGAGCTGCTGCCGGCGCCAGCGGTTGCGCAGCGCCACGGCCACAGCGCGCTTGGCGTCCTTCTGGCCGATGATGTAGCGGTCGAGCTCCGCCACGATCTCGCGCGGGCTCAGGGTCGAGGTATCGGGCATTGTCTTGTCCTTGGTAACGCCTTCGCTACGAAGCGCGTCGTCAGTGTGCCCGCTCTCATAAGCCGGGCTGTTGGGCTCGTTCAGCATATCAGGCCTCGATCTTTTCGAGCGTCACGCTTTCGTTGGTGTAGATGCAGATCTCGGCGGCGATCTTCATCGCCTTGCGCGCGATTTCCTCTGCATCCATGTCGGTGTTCTCGGCCAGCGCCAGCGCGGCGCTCTGCGCGTAATTGCCGCCCGAGCCGATCGCGATCACGCCCTTGTCGGGAGTGAGTACGTCGCCATTTCCGGTAATCACCAGCGTCGTCTCCTTGTCGGCGACGATCATCATCGCCTCGAGATGGCGCAGATAGCGGTCGCCGCGCCAGTCCTTGGCAAGCTCGACCGCAGCGCGCATCAACTGGTCGGGATATTGCTCGAGCTTCTTTTCGAGCCGTTCGAACAGCGTGAAGGCGTCCGCGGTCGAGCCGGCAAAGCCGCCGATCACCTTGTCGCCCACCAGCCGGCGCACCTTGCGCGCATTGTGCTTCATCACGGTGTTGCCGACCGAGACCTGTCCGTCGCCGGCGACGACCACCTTGTTGCCCTTGCGGACCGACACGATGGTCGTGCCGTGCCAGCCGGGAAATTCGTTGTCCTTTGACATTCAACACTCCAAAAGGATTTCACCGTATTTAGGGGCAAAGCGCCCGAATGCAATGATCGGCAATTGCCGATGGAAACATCCAGATGAGAACCGCCGAGATCAAGCGAAAGACCAACGAGACCGACATCGCCGTGTCGGTAAACCTCGATGGCTCAGGCACTTATGACATCGAGACCGGCATCGGCTTCCTCGATCACATGCTCGACCAGCTCAGCAAGCACTCGCTGATCGACATTCGTGTCCGGGCCAAAGGCGACCTCCACATCGACTTCCACCACACGGCCGAGGATGTCGGCATCGCACTGGGCGAAGCGATAAGGCAGGCGCTGGGCGACAAGAAGGGTATCCGCCGCTACGCGTCGTCCGACCTCGTGATGGACGGCACGCTCACCCGCGTCGCGCTCGACGTCTCGGGCCGGCCCTTCCTCGTGTGGAAGGTGGAGTTCAACCGCGACAAGGTCGGCGAGATGGACACCGAGCTGTTTCGCGAGTGGTTCCAGGCCTTTGCCATGAACGCCGGCATCACGCTGCATGTCGAATGCATGTATGGCGACAACAACCACCACATCGCCGAATCGGCCTTCAAGGCGCTGGCCCGCGCCCTGCGCGATGGCGTCGAGATCGACCCCCGCGCCAAGGACAAAATCCCCAGCACCAAGGGCACGCTCTAGCGCCTTGCATCGCTCGTCCGATTGGGGCATGAGCCCGTAAATCGGAGACATGCCATGGCCGGAACGCTCATCGTCGCCCTCGACGTGGATACGCGCGGGGAGGCCGCTGCGCTGGTCGAAGCACTCGATGGCGCCGCCGATTTCTTCAAGATCGGCTACCAGCTCTTCTATGGCGGCGACGGCTTTGCCCTCGGCAGGGAGCTGCTCGCCGCCGGCAAGCGCGTATTCTTCGACCTCAAGCTCCTCGATATCGACAACACGGTCGAAAAGGGCGTCGCCGCCATCGCCCGGACGGGCGCGACAATGCTGACGGTCCACGCCTACCCCCAGTGCATGCGTGCCGCCGTGACTGGCGCCGCGGGGTCGGATCTCACCATCCTGGGCGTTTCGGTGCTGACCTCGATGGACGACAAGGACGTCGCCGAGGCCGGCTTCGCCCGCGATACCGCCGGGCTTGTCGCGCTGCGCGCCGGGCAGGCCAGGGCGGCCGGAATCGGCGGCCTCGTCTGCTCGCCGCGCGAGGCGGAAATGGTGCGCACGATCGTCGGGCCCGACATGGCCATTGTCACCCCCGGCATCCGCCCGGCCGGTAGCGTCGTAGGCGACCAGAAGCGCGTCATGGGGCCGGCGGCCGCGCTCGCTGCCGGCGCGAGCCATCTGGTCGTCGGCCGCCCGATCACCGCAGCGGCCGATCCGGCGGCCGCAGCCCGGGCCATCCTCGCCGAAATGCGCGGCCATGCCATCGCCTAGACGGTGGATTCTGACGCGCACCCTCGCTAAGGGTGCGTCATGACCACTCTTCGCGTTGCCATCGCCGGTGCCGGCGGACGGATGGGGCAGGCCAACATCCGGGCCGTCGCCGCGACGCCCGGCCTCCTGCTGCACTCCGCCTTCGACCGTCCCGGCTCATCGGCCATCGGCCGCGATGCCGGCGAGCTCGCGGGCACAGGCCCGCTCGGCGTTGCGATCGGCGACAATGCCGAGGCGGCGCTCGAGGGCGCCGATGTCCTCATCGATTTCACGGCGCCCGCCGTCAGCGTGCTGCTCGCCGAGCTGGCCGCCCCGCGCGGCCTCGTCCACATCATCGGCACCACCGGCTGCTCCAGGGAAGAGGACTGGGCCATCCAGAAGGCGGGTTCGGCAGGGGCACGGATCGTCAAGTCGGGCAATTTCTCGCTCGGCATCAACATGCTGCTCGGCCTCGTGCGCCAGGCCGCGAAGGCGCTGCCGGGCTACGACATCGAGGTGCTCGAGATGCACCACAACAAGAAGGTCGACGCGCCATCGGGCACCGCGCTGATGCTGGGCCGTGCGGCTGCCGAGGGCCGCGGCGTCGATCTCGACCAGCATGCGGTCAAGGTGCGCGACGGCCACACCGGGGCGCGCGAGCCGGGCAGCATCGGCTTTGCGACGCTGCGCGGCGGCGGCGTGATCGGCGAACATAGCGTCATTCTAGCCGGCGACACCGAGCGCATTGTCCTCAGCCACAGCGCGCAGGAGCGCGGCATGTTCGCCGCGGGTGCGGTGCAGGCTGCTTTATGGGCGGCCGACCAGCCGCCTGGATACTATGGCATGGCCGACGTCCTCGGCTTCACGGAGTAGATGATGGCGGGAACGCTGATCCTTGTTCGCCACGGGCAGAGCGAGTGGAACCTCAAGAACCTGTTCACCGGCTGGAAGAACCCGGATCTCACCGAGCAGGGGATCGCCGAAGCCAGGGCGACGGCGCACAAGCTCAAAGCCGCAGGGCTCGAGCCCAATGTGTTCTTCACCTCGGCGCTCAAGCGCGCCCAGCACACGCTCGACCTCATTCTCGACGAACTCGGTATCACCGAGGTCACGATCACGCGCTCCAAGGCGCTCAACGAGCGCGACTATGGCGACCTTGCCGGGCTCAACAAGGACGATGCGCGCGGAAAGTGGGGCGAGGAGCAGGTGCTGGTCTGGCGCCGGTCCTATGACGTGCCTCCGCCGGGCGGCGAATCGCTCAAGGATACCGCGGCTAGAACGCTGCCTTACTACGAGGACGTCATCCTGCCCTTCGTGAAGGAGGGCGAGACGGTGCTCGTCGCCGCCCACGGCAATTCGCTGCGCTCGATGGTGATGGCGATCGAGGGCCTGACGCCCGATGAAATCCTCAAGCGCGAGCTCGCCACCGGCGAGCCCGTCGTCTATCGCATCGGCAAGGGCGGCAAGCTCAAGGAGAAGGTGGCGATCTAGGCGAAGCCTACGCCGCGATCACTCCCGCTTCCCAGCCCAGGATTGCCCGCTTGCGCGGCACGCCCCAATGGTAGCCGGTCAGCGCCCCGGTCGAGCCGACAACGCGATGGCACGGTACGACGAAGCTGATGGGGTTCTTGCCCACCGCGGCGCCGACCGCCCGTGACGCGCTCGGTTTGCCGATATGCTCGGCAACCGATTGATAGGTCGTGGCGCGGCCCACCGGAATCTTGAGCAGCGTCTCCCACACCTTCACCTCGAAATCGGTGCCGATCAGCACCAGCTTCACCGGCTCCTGCGGATTCCAGCGCGACGGCTCGAACACCCGCGCTGCGACTGCCGCCACGCGGGCATCGTCGCGCGCGAAGCGGGCATTGGGCCAGCGGTCGCGCAGATCCTCGAACGCCGTCTGGACGGACTTCTCACCGTCGGCAAAGCCGATCCCGGCGAGGCCGTATTCGGTCACGACCAGCACCGCCGTGCCAAACGGCGAGGGCGCTGCGCCCCAGATCATGTCCAGCCCTTCGCCGCGCTGGCGGAAAGCGCCGGGCGGCATCGCCTCGTAGGTCACGAACAAATCGTGCAGCCGCGAGGTGGAGCTGAGGCCGACTTCGAAGGTCGTCGACAGCACGCTCGCTTTTTCGGCGAGCAGCCGCTTGGCATGATTGAGCGCCACCGCCTGGGCGAAGGATTTGGGGCTGAGGCCGCACCAGCGGCGGAACAGGTCGGTGAGCTGCCGCTCGGTCATCCCGAGCGACCGCGAAAAGCGGGCCAGATCGACGTCTTCGGCACCGGTTTCGCTCAGATAGGCGATGGCGGCGCGGACGGTCTCATAGTCGTCTGCAGGGGTGAAAATCTGGTGCTGTGTCATGCCCATCAAATAGGCTCCGCAGACCGCGCCGGCGACCCGGTTTTGACCTCAGGCCCGGGCCTTACGCAGCGCCGTGCCGAAGGCTTTCGAAAAGCTCTGCTTATCGTCGGGGCTGAGGAAGGTGCCAATGGCGATCCGGCGCTGCTGTTCGCGCAGCCACAGGCCGGTCACCCGCTCGTTGAAATCGCGGTCGATGACGAAGCGCACATTGAACGGCGAAAAGCTCAGCGCCTCCTCGCCACCCTTGGCGTCGACCTTCTTGACCTCGAGCGCGCCCGGCCACAGCGTCACCACCTCATAGGCCCTGCCGCCGCGCATCGAGACCGTCAGCGCGATCCAGATGGCGAGCACGTCGAGACCCATAAAGCCGACGACAGGCCAGGCACCGGCGACGTAGAAGATGATGCCGGGGACGAGGGCCAGGGCCGCCACCAGCGCGATCACCACACGCTTGCCGCGCGGCGTCAGCGAGCGATGCGGGGTCAGCGTCGCTGCGAAAAGCGGCTTGGCTTGAATCTTTGTCGACATGAGCCTGACTATAGACCCCGAATCGGAGTGCTGAGAATGGCGAAAGCGCCTGCCAAGCGATCAACTAAGCGACTGAGCAAGGACGAAATTGAGGCGGTGTTTGCTGCCTTCGAGCGCGACAATCCCGAGCCCAAGGGCGAGCTGTTTGCCACCAATGCCTTCACCCTCCTCGTGGCCGTGGTGCTCTCCGCGCAGGCGACCGACGCGGGGGTCAACAAGGCGACGCCCGCTTTGTTCCGGCTCGCCGACACGCCGCAGAAAATGGTCAAGCTCGGCGTCGACAGGATCACCGACCTCGTCAAGACGATCGGCCTCTACCGCAACAAGGCCAAGAACGTCTTTGCGCTCAGTCAGCAACTGATCGAACGGTTCGGCGGCGAGGTCCCGCAGACGCGCGAAGAGCTCGAAACGCTGCCGGGCGTGGGCCGCAAGACCGCCAATGTGGTGCTCAACATCGCCTTCCGGCAGCCCACCATCGCGGTCGATACGCATCTGTTCCGCGTCAGCAACCGCACCGGCCTCGCTCCGGGCAAGGATCCGCTGCAGGTGGAGCTCGGCCTGCTCAAGATCGTGCCGGAGAAATATCTCCTCCACGCGCATCACTGGCTGATCCTGCACGGCCGCTACGTGTGCAAGGCGCGCAAGCCCGAATGCTATCGCTGCGTCATTGCCGAGTGGTGCCGCTTCGAACCCAAGACGCCGCCGCCCAAGGACTGGGATGGCGCGCCGGTCTAGGCATGGCCGCGGCTCACAGCACCCCGTAGCCGCGCGCCATCATCGCTGCAAACACCGGGATGAGGGCGAAGGCGACCAGCTCGCCCGCAAAGAAGCGGCGCAGCCGCGTCACCTGCGCCGCGTCCGGCGAGAAGGCCGGATTGGCGGCGAGCTCACGCCGCCAGCGCAGCACCGTCAGCGTCGGCGGCGCCGACAGCACTCCCACGAGGATGAACGCCGCCATCTTGGCCCAGAACGCCCAGTTGGCGACGTAATACTCCCATCCCGCCGCGCCCCAGATCACCCGCGCGATGCCGGCGACGATCACCAGCACCGAGGCGGCGCCATAGAGGCTGTCGATGGTGCCGAGCTGCCTGATGCGGTCTGCGGCGAGGCCGGGGCGGAGCAGCGCGACTTCGGCGAGCAGCAGGCCGAACACGGCGAACACCGCCAGATGGTGCGCGATGGCGAGAATGAGATCGAGATCCACGGTGAAGCCCTCCCGGCAGGATGCCTAATCTGGGTGCGCCGCCCTGCCGCCGCAACCCGGCGTTGCGCGATGCCATAAACCCCGCTATCTCCGCGCCCGAAACTGTGACGGAGACGGGCGGCCGATGGCTGACACACAATTCGACGTGCTCACCATCGGCAATGCGATTGTCGACGTCATTGCGCCGATCGATCCGGAGTTCCTCAAGCGCGAGGGCATGGACGAGGGCATCATGCATCTCGTGGACGCCGACCGCTCGGCCTATCTCTACGATCGCATGCCGGCCGAAAAGCGCATGATCTCGGGCGGCAGCTCGGCCAACACCGCCGCAGGCGTCGCCAATTTCGGCGGCCGCGCCGCGTTCGTGGGCAAGGTGGCCCAGGACGATCTGGGCGACATCTTTGCCGACGACTTCCAGCAGATCGGTGTCCACTACTCCATCGCCCGGCTGCTCGACGGCCCGGCGACGGCCCGCTCGATGATCCTAGTCTCGCCCGGCGGCGAGCGCACCATGAACACTTATCTGGGCGCCTGCCAGCAGCTCACCACGGCCGATATCAAGGAAGAAGAGATCGGCGCCGCCGCGGTCACCTACATGGAGGGCTACCTCTGGGATCCGCCGGAGGCGAAGAAGGCCTTCGTCACTGCGGCGCACTTCGCGCACAAGCATGAGCGCCCGACGGCGATCACGCTCAGCGACCCGTTCTGCGTCAACCGCTACCGCGACGAGTTCCTCGACCTGATGCGCTCCAAGACCATCGACTACGTCTTCGCCAACATCGAAGAGGCCAAGGCGCTCTACCAGACCGACAATCTGCACGACGCGGTGCAGCAGATCGCCAAGGATTGCGAGCTCGCCGCGATCACCATGGGCGCCCAGGGCGCGATGGCCGTGCATGAGGGCGAGATCGTCACGGTGCCGGCGTATCCGGTGGCCGAAGTGGTCGACGCCACCGGCGCCGGCGATCTGTTCGCCTCGGGCTTCCTGCTGGCGCTGGCCCGTGGCCGCGATCTCCGCACCGCCCTCTCGTCCGGCTGCCTCGCGGCCTCCGAAGTGATCTCCCACATCGGTGCCCGCCCGCTGCGCGATCTCAGGCAAATGGCGCGCGAGCACTCGGTCGCGATCTAGACTCGCCGCAGCATCACCTCTTCCACCGTGTGATTGCCCGCCTTCTTGAGGATCAGGTCGGCGCGGCTGCGCGTGGGAAGGATGTTCTCGCGCAGGTTCACCAGGTTGATGTTGTCCCAGGCCTGCATGGCAAAGCCCTCGGCCTCGGCGGCGGGCATTTCGGCGAGGCGCCGGAAGAAGCTCTTGGGATCGGTGAAGGCGCTTTCGCGCAGCGCCCGGAAGCGCACCATGAACCAGTCGCGCAGATCGGCTTCGTCGGCGTCGATATAGATCGAGAAGTCGATGAAATCGGAGGCAAAGAGCAGCGGCTTGCCGGTCTTGGGCAGCTCGCCCGCCTGGAGAATGTTGAGCCCTTCGACGATCAATATGTCGGGCCGGTCGATGCTGACGAACTCGCCCGGAATGATGTCGTAGACGAGGTGCGAATAGACCGGCGCCCGCACACTGGCCTTGCCCGATTTGATATCGGCGAGGAAGGCAAGCAGCGCCGCGCGGTCGTAGCTCTCGGGAAAGCCCTTGCGGGCGGCGAGGCCGCGCTCATCCAGAACGGCGTTCGGGTAGAGGAAGCCGTCGGTGGTGAGCAGGTCAACCTTGGGCGAGGTGCGCCAGCGCTGCAGCAGCGCGCGCAGGATGCGCGACGTCGTCGACTTGCCCGAGGCGACCGAGCCGGCGACGCCGATGATGAACGGGATCTGGTGGTCCTCGGTGCCGAGGAAACGCGTCGACACGCGGTGGACCGCCTGTGACGCCTCGACATAGAACGAGATGAGGCGGCTCAGCGGCAGGTAGATTTCCTCGGCCTCGGTCAGCGAGATCGGATCGGTCAGTGCGCGCAGCCGGTCGATATCGGCCGCGCTCAGCGTCATCGGCTCGCCGTCGCGATACTGCGCCCACTCGGCCTTGGAGAAGCGGTGATAGGGGTTGAGCTCGAGCTTTGTCCTGCCTGCCATCATCGGGTCCGCGCGGCCTTTTCCTCAAGGCCCGACTGGCCGGTGCGCCGCTCGAGTTCGGCCATCACCTCATCGAGCGGGATATCGGCCGCCTTGAGCAGCACGAGCAGGTGGTAGAGCACGTCGGCGGCTTCGCCGGTGACCCCTTCCCTGTCGCGCGACACGGCCGAGACGATCAGCTCCACCGCCTCCTCGCCGAATTTGCGGGCGCAGCGGTCGGGGCCGTCGCGCAACAGTCGCGCGGTGTAGCTCTCGTCCGGAGAGGCGCTGGCGCGTTGCTGCACGCGGCGGTTGAGATCGTCGAGGGAGAACGTCATTTCAGTCCATCCTCATGGGTATGCCATGGTCCGAAAGATAGCGCTTGGCTTCGCCCACCGTGAAGGTGCCGAAGTGAAAGATCGAGGCGGCGAGCACGGCACTTGCATGGCCCTGCTTGACGCCGGCCACGAGATCGTCGAGCGAGCCCACGCCGCCCGAAGCGATCACCGGCACCGGCACGGCATCGGCGATGGCCCGCGTCAGCTCGAGGTCGAAGCCGGACTTGGTGCCGTCGCGGTCCATCGAGGTGACGAGCAGCTCGCCCGCGCCGCGCTCCACCGAGCGCACCGCGAATTCGACCGCGTCGAGGCCCGTGGCGGTGCGGCCGCCATGGGTGAAGATCTCCCAGGCGCTGCGATTGGCGCCGCCCACTGCGCCGGTCTGCCGGCGCCGGGCGTCGACCGACACGACAATGCACTGGTCGCCGAACTTGTCGGCGGCGCGCGACACGAAATCGGGGTCGTTCACCGCGGCGGTGTTGATCGACACCTTGTCGGCGCCGCTGAGGAGGAGCTTGCGGATATCCTCGACGGTCCGCACCCCGCCGCCCACGGTCACCGGCATGAAGCACTGCTCGGCGGTACGCGCCACGACATCGAAGATGGTCTCGCGATTGTCCGAGCTCGCCGTGATGTCGAGGAAGCAGAGCTCGTCCGCCCCCGCCGCGTCATAGGCGATGGCGGCTTCCACCGGATCGCCGGCATCGACTAGATCAACGAACTGCACGCCCTTGACGACGCGGCCGTCCTTCACGTCGAGGCAGGGAATGATGCGGGTCTTGAGGCTCATGCCGCGACGCCGCGCAGCAGGGCGAGCGCCTTCGCCGGGTCGATGCGGCCGTCATAGAGGGCGCGGCCGGAGATGGCGCCTTCGAGAATCTGGCATTCGGGCCGGCTCAGCCGCTCGATGTCGTCCATCGAGGCGAGGCCGCCCGAGGCGATGACAGGAATGGTGACGGCGCGGGCGAGCGCCAGCGTGCCGGCCCAGTTGATGCCCGCAAGGACGCCGTCGCGGTCGATATCGGTATAGATGATCGCGGCGACCCCTGCGCCTTCGAAGCGCCGCGCCATCTCGATGACGTCGAGCTCGGAGGTCTCGGCCCAGCCCTCGACGGCAACCTTGCCGCCGCGCGCATCGATGCCGACGGCGACCTTGCCGGGGAACTGCCGCGCCGCGGTCTTGACCAGTTCGGGGTCGCGCAGCGCAACGGTGCCCAGGATCACCCGGCTCAGTCCCTTCTGCAGCCAGCCCTCGATATGGGCGAGGGTGCGGATGCCGCCGCCGAGCTGCACCGGCATCTTCACCGCGGCGAGGATGCGCTCCACTGCCGCGCCGTTGCGGCTTTCGCCGGCAAAGGCGCCGTCGAGATCGACGACGTGGAGATACTGGAAGCCCTGGCTCTCGAAGATGCGCGCCTGCGCGGCCGGGTCGGTGTTGAACACCGTCGCCTGCGCCATGTCGCCGAGCTTGAGGCGCACGGCCTCGCCACCCTTCAGGTCGATGGCGGGAAACAGGATCACGGCGTCCACCTCAGGAAATTCTCGATCAGCTTCAGCCCCAGCGTCTGGCTCTTTTCGGGGTGGAACTGCGTTCCGAACAGATTGTCGCGGCCCACGCAAGCGGTCACCGTCTGGCCGTAGCTGGCGGTGGCGTAAAGCGTCGCCGGCGCGTCGGTCGCGAGGTGATAGGAGTGGACGAAATAGGCATGCAGCCCCTGCTCGCCATCGGGGATGCCCTCGAGCAGCGGGTGGGGCTGGGTGAAGCTCAGCGTGTTCCAGCCCATATGCGGCACCTTGAGCCCGCCTTCCGGCTCGAGCCGCACCACGGCGCCCGGGATCCAGCCGAGGCCGGGATGGACGCCCTTCTCGCGCCCCTCGGTCGCCATCAGCTGCATACCCACGCATATACCGAGGAACGGCACGCCCGCCCTGATCACCCGCTCCTCGAGCGCATCGCGCATGCCTTTGACGGCGAGCAGGCCATTCATGCAGTCGGCGAAGGCGCCAACGCCCGGCAGCACGATGCGGTCGGCGCGGCGCACGAATTCGGGTTCGGACGTGACGGCAACGTCGACCGCCGCGTCGAGCTCGCGTACGGCGCGCTCGAAAGCCTTGCTGGCGGAGCGGAGGTTGCCCGCGCCGTAGTCGACGATCGCAACCGAAGCGGTCATTTGCGGTGGCTCAGATAGTCGCGTTGCGCGAGGTCTTCGGCCGACGAGATGACGTCGCCACGCCACTGGTAGCCGCGGAACAGCAGCCAGTCGCGGCGGAAGGCGGGGGCCTCGAAGCCGAGGAAGACGACCACAACCGCATAAAGCCCGATGGCGGCGTCGCTGCCGATGACGCGCGACGCATAGACCAGCCCCATCACCAGCGCGATCCAGAAGATCAGCAGCAGCCACAGCCCGTTGACCAGCGCATAGAGCGGGGTGAGCAGCATGGCGAACCACGAAAAGCGCTCTCCAATGGCGACCGGCGCGCGATCCTTTGCCGCCTTGGCTTGCGGTTTTTCGAAGATAGAGTAGAGGGTCATGGAACCGCCTTAGAGCAAATCGCCGCCGCATGGAAGCGGCGCAGATTTGCCGCCCGAAACGGAGACTTCGAATGGCCGCCCCCACCGATACCCACGCCGAGCCGGTGAACAACGAGAAGCCGACCCAGGGCATCTTCATGGGCTACCTGGCCATCGTGCTGCTGGTTTTTGCGGTCGTTGTGGCCGGTATCGCCATCTACGCCGGCGCCAGCCACGGCTTCAGCTGAGCCGACGCTTTTCGCGGGCGGGCGAAGCCGTCCTGCCGGACCGCGTCCTGCGCGGGATAGCTCGAGCGAAGCGCAGGGGTGTGAGGCCCTCGCGTCCGGCCGCTGGCCACTGTCTCCACGCCCGCGATCGTCATCCCCGCGCCGGCGGGGACCCCGCCTTCACCTTGCGCCAGCCGTCTCCGCCTGCGCGGGCCTGATATTGTGAGCGTGGCAAGAAACCACCCACGGCTTCCCGGTTTCCCGCCGCCGATGAGCACACCCGGCAGCCGGCACAACTATGCCCCCGATAGCGCCGCCAGCACCCTGCGGCGGGCAAGCCAAGTCCATCCGCGATCCTATGACACCATAATTCCGCTCCACCCCTTCCATGAGACATAGTATGATGGCATAATACCATCATGCAGCAACAGGCTCTTTCCGCCATCGTTGCCTGGGTCCGGCTGGAGCAGGCGATCGGGACGTTCAACCAGCGGCTTCGCCGAGAGTTCGGCATTACCGGGCTGCAGCTCGCGGTGCTGCGCATCCTGGGCGAGCGCCCTGCCCTGCCGCTGGCGGCGCTGCGCAAATCGCTGGTGATGCACCCGGCGACGCTGGGCCAGTCGATCGACGAATTGCGGGTCATGGAGCTCGCGACGGTGACGCGCGACCCGCGCGACAAGCGCGCCCGCATCGTCGCCATCACCGACAAGGGCCGCGACCTGATGGCGCGCGCCCCCCTCGCCGGCCCGGTGCGGCTGCGCGAGATGGAGACCGAACCGGCGCGGCTCGACGCGCTCAAGGCCGCGTTCGACGATTCGGTCGAGCTGTTCGGCCTGACCGATTATCTGCCGGGAAAGACGGAAGGGCGCTGATGGCCGCGATCGAAGACAGCCCGAACATCGGCAAGGTGCTCGGACAGCGCCTGCGCACGGTGGGCATCGACACGCGCGAAAAGCTCGAAGCGATGGGCGACGCCGATGCCTTCGGGCGGCTCTGCGCCAGGTTTCCCGAAGACGCCTGCATCCATACGCGCCTCGCCCTTGCCGGCGCGGTGCGCGGCATCCGCTGGCACGATCTGCCCCGGGATGTGCAGGCGGATGTGACGCGCGGGCTGGCGCGCTAGAGGTCGAGGCCGGCGGGCAGCCGCTCCATCGGCGTCCAGTCGCACAGCAATCGGCGGTCGGCGAGGCGGATGGCGAAAACGTTGCCGCCGCCGGGATCGCCGACCCGGCGCTGGTCCTCGGCGCGCGCAATGGCCCGGCCGCCGAGGTGGCACTTGAGCAGCGTGCCGACGGCACCGTGGCCGGCAAACAGCAATGGCCGGTCGGCATCGTGCGCAAGGAGCGCCAGTTCGAAGGCAGCGACGATGCGCGCCTGCGCGGCGGCCGCCGTCTCCCAGCCATTGGTCGACCGATCCGGCTGCGCGAAGAACGCGTCCGCGAGGGCCTCGAAACGCTCGGGCGGCACGTAGCCGGTCGCCGAGCGATCGTTCTCGCCGCAGCCGGGATCGACCGCTACCGAAGCGCCGCATGCCTCGGCCAGGATACCCGCGAGCTCGACGGCCTTGCGTTCGTCGCTCGAAACGATCCGGCTCACGCCGCGCAGCAGCGGATGGCCGGCGAAGGCCCGGGCCCGCGCCGCACCCTCGGGCGACAGGCCCCAGCGCGGCACCGGCACGGCCGGGTCCTTCACCACCTGCGGGTGGGTCACATAGAGCGCGTACATCAGGCGGGCCGCAGCCGCTCGAACAGGATCACCGGCGAGTCGCGATAGCCGGTGCGGCCGAACTCCGTGAAGCCCAGGCGCCTGGCGACGCGGATCGAGGGCTCGTTGGCCGGGTCGATCATGCACACGCTGCGTGCCGCCGGCTGCGTCGCATCGAACCACTGCGTGATGGCGCCCATCGCCTCGCCGGCATAGCCCTTGCCCTGCGTGACGAGATCGACCTTCCACATGCCTTCTGGCGCGCCGTCGAAATGCGCGCCGACGCCGCGGCGGAAATCGGCATAGCCGGCCTCCGCGACAAGAACGTCGTTCTCGTCGAAGCAGAGAAACGGCCCGTAGCCGAATGCCGTCCAGTGGCCGTAATGCCGGAGCAGGCGCGTCCACGCATCGGCGGGATGCATCGGTGCGAGCGAGCGCAGGAAGTGGCCGGGATCCTTGCCCCAGAACGCCGCATAGGCGTCGAAATGCGAGGGGTTGTGCGGCACGAGCCGGAGGCGCGCGGTGGCGAGCATCAGATGCCGCCGCGCGAGAAGTGGGTGAGCTCGCGCACCACCTGGCCGACCTTCCACTGGATGTTGGCCTCGTTGGGATTGCCCGCGGCGTCGAACACGTCGGGATAGGGGCCGAGGCCGAGCAGCGTGGGGACCACCAGCGCGCCGAGCTTGCTGAGGCTGTCGCGCAGATGGCTGAGCGCGAAGATCGTCGCGTATTTGCCGTCGCTGAGCCCGCCGATGCCGAACACGGCATGCTTGAACGGATTGGGCTTCTGCCGGCTCACCCAGGCGATCATGTTGGCGACAAGCGGCGTCACGCCGCCATTGTATTCGGGCGAGATGATGAGCACGATGTCGGTCGTGCGGAACAGCTCGGCGAGGCGCCGGGCGGCCTCGGGCGTGTCGCCGGCATCCTCGATGTCCTGGTCGAAGATCGGCATGGCATAGTCGTGCATGTCGAGATCGGTGACCGCGACACCGGCTTCGCGCAGCTTCTCCGACATGTGCGTGCGCAGCACCTCGTTGATCGAGTTGCGGCGCAGCGAGCCGAGGATGGTAATGGCGGTCTTTGCCGGACCAGAATTATGCTCTATCATTCGTCCACCGCGTCAGTCCCGCCAGGGCGGGAACCTCCGTTTGCTGGCGCGAGGATCGCGCCAGCCTCCCTTATCGCGACCCTGACGAAGCGCCGTCAACAGAGGTTCCCGCTGTCGCGGAAAACGACGTCGCCGATGGGCTTCAGCTCTCGAAGATGTTCTTGAGCTTGGAGAAGAATCCTTCGCTCGTCGGCGACGTCTCTTTCGTCGTGGCGCGGTGGAATTCTTCGAGCAGTTCGCGCTGCCGCTTGGTGAGGTTCTGCGGCGTCTCGACGTCGAGCTGGACGTAGAGGTCGCCCTGGTCCTTGCTGCGCAGCACCGGCATGCCCTTCTGCTTCAAACGCACGCGCTGGCCGGGCTGGGTGCCGGGGGCGACCTTCACCTTGGCGCGCGCGCCGTCGAGCGTGGGCACTTCGAACTCGCCGCCGAGCGCGGCGGTGGTCATGGCGATGGGGACGCGCGCATACAGGTCGGCGCCGTCGCGGTGGAACAGATCGTGCGGCTTCACCGACACGAAGATGTAGAGGTCGCCCGGCGGGCCGCCACGCAGGCCGGCCTCGCCTTCATTGGCAAGGCGGATGCGGGTGCCGTCCTCAATCCCCTTGGGGATGTCGACGCTCAGCTTGCGATTCTCCTGCTTGCGGCCTTGGCCGCCGCAATCGGTGCAGGGATTTTCGAGGATCTGGCCGCGACCCTGGCACACCGGGCAGGTGCGCTCGATGGTAAAAAAGCCCTGTGCGGCGCGCACCTTGCCGTGGCCGGAGCAGTGCTTGCAGGTCGACATGCCGGTGCCCGGCTTGGCGCCCGAGCCATCGCAGGTGTGGCAGGTGACCAGAGTGGGCACGTCGATCTCGACGGTGCGGCCGAGGAACGCTTCCTCGAGCGTGATCTCGAGATTGTAGCGCAGATCCGAGCCGCGCAGGCGCGACTGCGAGCCGCGATTGCGCTGCTGGCCGCCGCCCATGAAGTCGCCGAAGATGTCCTCGAAAATGTCGGACATGGACGAGGTGAATTCGGGACCGAAGCCATTGGCGCCGCGGCCCATGCCGCCCTGCTCGAAGGCGGCGTGGCCGAACCGGTCATAGGCGGCGCGCTTCTGCGGATCCTTCAGCGTGTCGTAGGCTTCGTTGATCTCTTTGAATTTGTGCTCGGCGTCGGCATTGCCCGGATTGCGGTCCGGGTGGAACTGCATGGCGAGCTTGCGATAGGCGCCCTTGAGCGCCGCCTCGTCCGAGCCCTTGGGCACGCCCAGGACATCGTAGAAATCACGCTTGGCCATGGGTGGCCCTGGTCAGTCGTTCGATCATGCCCGCAATCCGGCGCTGGCGCGTGTCGTCGCGCTTCGCCTGTTCAATCCAGTCTAGGTATTCGCGTTTGTGCGAGGGCGGAAGGCCCTCGAAAGTGGAAAGCGCCGCGGTATTGCTCCGCAGCGCTTCCGTGATGTCACTGGCGAGTGAAGTGCTCACTTAGGCCGACTTCTTGTCGTCCTTCACTTCCTCGAAATCGGCATCGACGACGTCGTCGTCGGCCGGCTTGTCGCCACCGGTGGCCTTGGCTTCGGCTTCCGCCTGGCTGGCCTTGTACATAGCCTCGCCCAGCTTCATGGAGGCCTCCGCCAGAGCGTTGGTCTTCTCCTTGATGGCCTCGGCGTCGTCGCCGTCGAGCACGCCCTTGAGATCGGCCAGCGCCGTCTCGATGGCGCCCTTGTCCTCGGCCGAAACCTTGTCGCCATAGTCCTTGAGCGACTTCTCGGTCGAATGGATCAGCGACTCGGCCTGGTTCTTGGCCTCGATCGCCTCGCGCTGGCGCTTGTCGGACTCGGCATTGGCCTCGGCTTCCTTGACCATGCGGTCGATGTCGGCGTCAGACAGGCCGCCCGACGCCTGGATGCGGATCTGGTGCTCCTTGCCGGTGCCCTTATCCTTGGCCGTCACGTTGACGATGCCGTTGGCGTCGATGTCGAAGGTCACTTCGATCTGCGGCACGCCGCGCGGGGCGGGCGGAATGCCGGCGAGGTCGAAATTGCCCAGCAGCTTGTTGTTGGCCGCCAGTTCGCGCTCGCCCTGGAACACGCGGATCGTCACCGCGCTCTGATTGTCCTCGGCGGTCGAAAACACCTGGCTCTTTTTGGTCGGGATCGTGGTGTTGCGGTCGATCAGGCGGGTGAACACGCCACCCAACGTCTCGATGCCCAGGCTCAGCGGGGTCACGTCGAGCAGCAGCACGTCCTTGACGTCGCCCTGCAGCACGCCGGCCTGGATGGCCGCACCGGCCGCCACGACTTCGTCGGGGTTGACGCCCTTGTGCGGCTCCTTGCCGAAGAACGACTTCACCACTTCGATGACGCGCGGCATGCGGGTCATGCCGCCCACGAGCACCACTTCGTCGATCTGGCTGGCGCTGACGCCGGCATCCTTGAGCGCGAGCCGGCACGGCTCGACGGTGCGCTGGATGAGGTCGTCGACGAGCTGCTCGAACTTGGCGCGGGTCAGCTTGAGCGTCATGTGCTTGGGGCCGGACGCGTCGGCGGTGATGAAGGGCAGGTTGATCTCGGTCTGCGTGGCAGAGCTGAGCTCGATCTTGGCCTTCTCGGCGGCTTCCTTGAGGCGCTGCAGGGCGAGCTTGTCCTTCCTCAGGTCAATGCCCTGGTCCTTCTTGAACTCGTCGGCCAGGTAGTCGACGAGGCGCATGTCGAAATCTTCACCGCCCAGGAAGGTGTCGCCATTGGTCGACTTCACCTCGAACACGCCGTCGCCGATCTCGAGCACGGAGATATCGAAGGTACCGCCGCCAAGGTCATAGACCGCGATGGTGCCCGTCTGCTTCTTGTCGAGGCCATAGGCCAGCGCCGCCGCAGTCGGCTCGTTGATAATGCGCAGCACGTCGAGGCCGGCGATCTTGCCCGCGTCCTTGGTGGCCTGGCGCTGAGAATCGTTGAAATAGGCGGGAACGGTGATCACCGCCTGGGTGACCTTGTCGCCCAGATAGGCTTCCGCCGTTTCCTTCATCTTGGTCAGGATCATCGCCGACACCTCGGACGGCGAGTACTTCTTGCCCTCGACCTCGACCCAGGCGTCGCCATTGTCGGCCTTGACGATGTGGAAGGGGACAAGGCCCTTGTCCTTTTCGACCATCGGGTCGTCGAAGCGGCGGCCGATCAGGCGCTTGACCGCGAACAGGGTGCCTTCGGGATTGGTGACCGCCTGGCGCTTGGCCGGCTGGCCGACGAGACGCTCGCCGTCCTTGGTGAATGCCACCATCGAGGGGGTCGTGCGCGCCCCCTCGGAATTTTCGATGACCTTATAGGTGGCGCCTTCCATCACTGCGACGCAGCTATTGGTGGTGCCCAGGTCAATACCGATTACTTTAGCCATTCGTGCCTCTTTCCTAAGCGAACCCGGACCGAACTCCTCAAGACTTCGGCAGTTCGTAACCCCGTGAGGGGACCCGGGCTCCTCGCTGAATTTGGGATTTGACCGGTTTGTGCCGGCCTTGGCCGGTATATAGGGGCGGGTTTTTGGCCCTGCAAGCGCCCAAGGAGTCTTATTTTCCGGGGCTTTGGAGCCGTCATCCCGATGCCGGACCGGGTCCCTGGGACGGCGCGCGCCGCGTCTTCCTTGGCGCATCGTGCGCGATGTGCTCTAACACCCCCGCTCCCACAAGGAACCCCTTCGCATGAAAAGGCTCATCGCTGCCGCCGCGCTCCTCCCGGCATTGCTTGCCACGGGCGCCTTCGCCCAGACGGTCACCGACGAGGTGACCATGCAGCTCTGGTGCGGCACCGCCATGGTGGTTGCCTTTTCGAACCCGCCGCCCGAGGTCACCGAGGAGCAGCTTGCCCAGGCGCAGGAATATATCGATGCCGGCACGGCGCTCATCGAGACCGCCATCCAGGCCCATCTCGATGCCGGCTTCACCCAGGACGCGGCCGACAAGATCAAGGCCGACATCGTGCCCGTGGTCACCGAGCAGGTGATGGGCGGCGGCGAAAACGCGCAGTTCACCTTCGAGGAATGCCTCGCCATCCTCCCCGGCCAGACCGACGCCGCGCCGGCCAATCCCTCCTCTTCGGCGATGTAGCAGACCACCAATGGCCACCCCGCTTCGTGCCGACGACGCGCTGATCGTCGTCGACATCCAGTACGATTTCCTCCCCGGCGGCAGCCTTGCCGTCGCCGGCGGCGACGAGATCATCGAACCCATCAACGCGCTGTCGCGGCGCTTCCGCAACGTCATCCAGACGCAGGACTGGCACCCGGCGGGGCACATTTCCTTCGCCTCGAGCCATGAGGGCATGTCGCCCTTCCAGATCATCGAGCTGCCCTACGGTCCGCAGGTGCTCTGGCCCGACCATTGCGTCATCGGCACCCGCGGCGCCGAATTCTCGGTGGCGCTCGACATCCCGCACGTGCAGACGATCATCCGCAAGGGCTACCGCGAGACGATCGATTCCTATTCGGGCTTCAAGGAAAACGATCACGACACGCAGACCGGCCTCGCCGGCTATCTGCGCGAACGCGGCCTCAAGCGCCTGTTCATCTGCGGCCTCGCCACCGATTTCTGCGTCGCCTGGACGGCCGAGGACGGCATCAAGGCCGGCTTCGAGACGGTGGTGATCGAAGACGCCACGCGCGCCATCGATACCGCCGGCTCGCTCGACGCGGCCTGGAAGCGGATGAACGACATGGGCGTCAAGCGCGCCCAGATCGGCGATTTCCTCTAGCTACTGCCGGAACGACAGGTTGAGCAGGTCGTACTCGCAGAAGTCGAACTTGCCCGCATCGTAGTGCTGGCCGTTGGCAAAGGTGACCGAGACGCGCGCCTCGCATTTGCCGTCGGCCAGCGTCACCGGAAAGGTCCGCTTGCCCGAGGCCGGGATCGGCTTGAACCCCTCGACCTTGCCGCCGCCGATGGAGAGGCCGGTGAGGGCGTCAGTGTAACCGTTCTTGATCGTGAACTGGTAGGTTTCGGCCAGCGCTGCGGTGGGAACGAACGCCAGCGCGGCGGCGACAAGCAGGAACTTCATCAATAGCCCTCGGGATAATGCCCGCGAGCTAAGCCGAGCGGCACTACGCTGTCCACTCGATTTCACAGCGTCCGGGGCAACGGCTCTTCTCCCGCATGGGAGAAGGCTGCCCGCGAAGCGCCTCAGGCGTTCTTGTCGATATGGCCCTCGCCGGCTGGCGGTGCGCCGGCGGCCCCGCCGCCCTTGGCGACGCCCACCATAGCGGGGCGCAGCACGCGGTCGCCGATGGCGTAGCCGGCCTGCACCACCTGCACCACCGTGCCCTCGGGCCGCGTCGGGTCGGGAACCTCGAACATCGCCTGGTGCTTGTGGGGGTCGAACTTCTGGCCCTCGGCCTCAATCGGCTTCACCCCATGCACGGCGAGCAGCCGCTGCATTTCGCGCTCTGTCAGCTCGATGCCCTCGATCAGCGACTTCATCGGGCCGTCGGCCGTCTCGCGCGCCTCGGCCGGCAGCATCAGCATGGCGCGGCTGAGCGAATCGGTGGCGGTCAGCATGTCGCGGGCGAATTTAGTGATCGCATAGGACCGGGTATCGGCGATCTCGCGCTCCATGCGCTTGCGCAGATTGTCCATTTCGGCCGCAAGGCGCAGCACGCGGTCCTTGAGCTCGGCGTTCTCGGCCTTGAGGGCCTCGCTGGGATCGGGCGTCTCGGGCGCCGGATTTTCCATTTCCGGACGCGGCTCGAACCCGTCCTGCGCCATCGTGTCGTCGCTCATCACTCTCTCGAAATGCTTGGAATACCGGACGTTCCGGCGATGTTGCCCCGCATATCGGCCAGATGGCCCGGCTTTTCAAGCTTTCTTGCGCGCCATGATCGCGCTGATCGCCTGCGCGGTGTAGTCGACCACCGGGACGATGCGGGCATAGTTGAGCCGCGTCGGGCCGATGACGCCCAGCACGCCGATGACCTTTTCGTTCGCGTCCTTGTAGGGGCTGAGGATCACCGAGGAGCCCGAGAGCGAAAACAGCTTGTTTTCGCTGCCGATGAAGATACGGACCCCTTCGGCCTTGTCGGCGTCGCCCAGGAGCTCGATCAGCCCCTCCTGCCGCTCGAGTTCGTCGAACAGCCGCCGCATGCGTGACAGCTCTTCGGACTCCATCGTGTCGTTGAGGAGATTGGAGCGGCCGCGCACGATCACCGTCGGCGTCTGCTGCGGCGTGCCTTCGCTCAGCGTCGCGAGTCCTGCATCGACGAGCTTTTGCGTCAGTTCGTCGAGCTCGGCGACGCGCTCGGCCCGCAGCGCCCGCACCGCGGCGCGCACTTCGGCGATGGTTTTGCCGGCGGCGAGATTGGCGAGATAGTTGGAGGCCTGCGTCAGCGCGCTGCTGGTGAGGCCCGGCGGCAGCGGCACGATGCGGTTTTCGACCGTGCCGTCCTGCCCCACCAGGATCGCCATGCCCTGCGTGGCGTCGAGACGGACGAATTCGATGTGCCGGAGCACCATGTCGGCCTTGGCCGCGATCACCACGCCGGCGCCGTGGCTGAGGCCGCTCAGCAGCGAGGAGGCCTCGGTAAGGTAGTCCTCAACCCGCGCGCCATGCACCTGGCTCTCGATCTGCCGCGAAATCGCGCTGCGGTCGGATTCGTCCACCGCGCCGACTTCAAGCATGGCATCGACGAAAAAGCGCAGCCCCTGCTGCGTCGGCTGCCGCCCCGCCGAGGTGTGGGGCGCCGCGATCAGGCCCAGATCTTCGAGATCGGCCATGACGTTGCGCACGCTGGCGGGGCTGAGCCCGACCGAGAGCATCCGGCTCAAATCGCGCGAGCCGACCGGCGCGCCCGTTTCGAGATAGCGCTCGACGATCTTTTTGAAGATGTCCTGGCTGCGCGCATTGAGCACCTGCAGGAAATCGTCGGGAACCTTGGCCATCGGCGGCGGAATGTTCAATCAAATTGCGACTGTAACCATCTAGGCAAAAACGCCGGTCGATGAAAGGCGGCGCCGGGTTGTGGGGCGCCAAAGCTAGGGTTAAGAGGCGGTTAACTGCGACGAAACCGAGAGATTCCATGCGCCCTTCCGGCCGCGAGCCCAACCAGATGCGAGCCGTCACCATCGAGCGCAACGTCGCCCAGAAGGCCGAGGGCTCATGCCTGGTCGCCTTCGGCAACACCAAGGTGTTCGTCACCGCCTCGGTCGAAACCACCCTCCCCGGCTGGCGCCGCGGCTCAGGCCTAGGCTGGGTCACCGCCGAGTACGGCATGCTGCCGCGCTCGACCGGCACCCGCACGCGCCGCGAGGCGGCCGCCGGCAAGCAGTCCGGCCGCACCCAGGAAATCCAGCGCCTGATCGGCCGCTCGCTGCGCGCCGTGGTCGACATGGCGGCTTTGGGCGAAAACCAGATCACCCTCGATTGCGACGTGCTCGAAGCCGATGGCGGCACCCGCACCGCCTCGATCACCGGCGCCTATGTGGCGCTCTACGACGCCATCCAGTGGCTCAAGGCGCGCGGCCTGACCAAGGGCGAGCCGCTGCGCGATTCGGTGGCGGCGATCTCGTGCGGCATCTATCGCGGCACGCCGGTGCTCGACCTCGACTATCTCGAAGATGTCGAGGCCCATACCGACGCCAATTTCGTGCTGACCGGCTCGGGCAAGTTCGTCGAGATCCAGGGCACCGCCGAGCAGGAGCCGTTCTCGCGCGACGAGCTCGCCGCACTCATGGCGCTGGCCGAGTCCGGCATCAGTCAGCTCACCGAAATGCAGAAGGTTGCCATCGGTGGGTAGCATTGCTCGGCTCAAGCGCGGTGAGAAACTGCTGATCGCCACGCACAATGCCGGCAAGCTCGCGGAATTTCGCGAGCTGTTCACGCCGCTCGGGCTGGTGCTGATTTCGGCCGCCGATCTCCATCTCGACGAGCCCGATGAAACTGGAACGACATTCGTCGACAACGCCCGCATCAAGGCGCACACGGCGGCGAACGCCTCGGGCATGATCGCGCTCGCCGACGACAGCGGCCTCAGCGTCGATGCCCTGGACGGCGAACCGGGCGTCTATACCGCCGACTGGGCGCAGACCCCGCATGGCCGCGACTACCAGATGGCGATGAAGCGCGTCGAAGACCGGCTGCAGGCGATCGGCGCCAATTCGCCCGGCCTGCGCAAAGGCTCGTTCAACGCCACGCTCTGCCTCGCTCACCCCGACGGGCGCGACGACATCTATGTCGGGCAGGCGACTGGAACGATGGTCTGGCCGCCGCGCGGCGACAAAGGTTTCGGCTTCGATCCCATCTTCATGCCCGACGGCTTCGACATCACCTTCGGCGAGATGCCCAGCTCCGCCAAGCATAGCTGGGCTCCCGGCCAGGTCGGATTGAGCCACCGCGCCAAGGCTTTCGCCAAGTTCGTGGAGGGCGCCATTGAGCTCTCCTGATCCGCGCGGCAACGGCCTGTTCGGCGTCTACGTCCATTGGCCGTTCTGTGCGGCCAAGTGCCCCTATTGCGACTTCAACAGCCATGTCCATCGCGGCGCGTTCGACGAGGCCGCCTATGTCGAGAGCTACAAGCAGGAGATTGCCTACTTCGCGCGGCAGACGCCCGGCCGGACCGTGCAGTCGATCTTCTTCGGCGGCGGCACGCCTTCGCTGATGGATCCGCGCTCGGTGGCGCAAATCCTCGACACCATCGGCCAGCACTGGAACATTGCTCCAAAAGCCGAGATAACGCTCGAAGCCAATCCAACCTCGGTCGAGGCCGACCGGTTCCGGGGCTATCGTGCCGCCGGCGTCAACCGCGTCTCGCTGGGCGTGCAGTCGCTGCGCGACGGCCCGCTCGCCGAGCTTGGCCGTCGGCACAGCGTCGAGGAAGCGATCGGCGCCGTGCGGCTCGCCCAGTCGATCTTCCAGCGCTCGAGCTTCGACCTTATCTATGCGCGCCCCAAGCAGTCGCTGAGCGATTGGGAGGACGAGCTCAAGGAAGCGCTCTGGCTCGCCCAGGGCCACATCTCGCTCTACCAGCTCACCATCGAGATGGGGACGCGCTATTTCGACCTGTGGAATGCCGGCAAGCTCAAGATGCCCGACGAGGATCTGAGCGCAGACTTCTACGAGCTGACGCAGGATCTGACGCGCGATGCGGGCCTGCCGGCCTACGAGATTTCCAATCACGCCCGCCCCGGTCAGGAGTCGATCCACAACCTCATCTACTGGCGCTATGGCGAATATGCCGGCATCGGCCCGGGCGCGCATGGGCGCCTGCTGATCGACGGCCGCCGCCACGCCACCGCGATCGAGAAGCTGCCGTTCGACTGGCAGAAGAAGGTGTTGGCGCGCGGCCATGGCATGACCACCGACGACATCCTCACCTGGGAAGAGGAGGGCGACGAGCTCTTGGTGATGGGCCTGCGTCTGCGCGAAGGCATTGACCCCGCCCGCTTCGCCACGCTCTCGGGCCGCAAGATCGACCCGCGCCAGATCGACGAGCTCAAGCGCATCGGTTTCGTCGAAACGCTGAGCAACGGCCACATCCGGGTGACGGAAAAGGGCTGGCCGGTGCTGGACGCGGTTGTGGCGGACCTGGCGGCTTAAGGTCGCTTTCGCGGCTGCTTGGGGAGCGTCTTCTCTTCGGCCCTCAATTGCCGGATGAGCGCATCGGCAGCTTCGTGCCTTGCGAGCTTGCGGGTAGCGGCGAAGCGGTCGTACTCGCGCTCGGCTTTCGCCTTCGCATCCTCCATCTTCACGCGGCCGCCGTGCCTGAGCACTGAGCGGCTGAGATTGGTCAACTGCTGATCGAGGAGCGTGCGCGCATCGTTCATCGCGACAAGTCGGCCGATGTCGAGCTGGTCCTCGAAGATGTCGAGCAGGATGGTGGTGAGGCGGTTCAGCTCACGGATTTCGCCGTCCGCGAGATAGTTCTTGGACACCAGGGCATCCTGCTTGCGGACGTTGTCCTTGGGCCAGGTCTTGAGGCCCATATCGGGCTGGTTGGCGTCGGCGCGGGCATCGATGATCTCCGCCGGCGTCTGCGAGGTGACGGCATAAAGCAGTTTGGCCTGGGTGTGCTGGTAGAACTCGCGCCAAGCCTCCGACGCGCCGTCATAGTCCTGGCACATCGCGCAGATGGCCCTTAGTTCGCGATAGACATTCGCCTCATCGGCGCGAAGCTCGCGGATGATCTCCTTGAGCTCGGCGATGCGGCTGGCGTTTTCGGGTTCTCTCAGTCGCTCGGCATCGACCACGAAACCCTTGGTGGCGAACTGCACGAGCTTTTGCGTCGCCCACTTGCGGAAGACGGTCGCCTGCGTCGAGGACACCCGGTACCCTACCGAGATCACCATATCGAGGCTATGCAGCGCGACCGGCCGGCTCGACCCTGCAATATGCACTTTCTGCATATTGCTCTCTTCGTCCAACTCTCCGTCTTCAAGGATACCGGCGATGTGACGGGAGATGACAGATTGGTCGCGGCCGAAAAGCTCGGCTATCTGCGCCTGCGTCATCCACAGGCTTTCGCCCTCGTAGCGAATGTCCAGCCGCAGACCCTTATCGGTGCCATAAACGAGAAAGCGGTCGCCAGTCGTGGCGTCCTGCACGAGGTGGACGGGTTCGGTCGTCTGGCTGGCCATCGCTGAAGCCTAGCACCCGCCGCAGCAGGAACAAAGCATAAACATCTGGCCTACAGTTTCGCGCCGTCCACCACCTGCGCGCCGCCGATGCCGGTTTTCTTGATCACCAGCGCGTACTCGCTGCGGCCGTCCTGCAGGAAGCGGAACACGCCGTCGCGGCCGTTGAAGCCGCCGGGGGTGGTGAGCTGGGCGCGATCGTAGCGCGGCGTGCCCAGCGACAGTGACGAGACGTTGGCGAGCACCACGCCGGTATAGGCGAGGGTGACGAAGGGATGGGGCCGGCCGCCGAACTTGGCCTGGTAGAGCGGCAGGATGGCGTTGTAGCCGGCATCGTCGACGGCGGGGTAGATCGCGCCCGACAGCCAGGGCGTTGCCAGGATGCTCTGGTCGCCGTTCCAGTCGGCCGAGCCGACGATCTGGATGGCGCCGCCGGCGACCTTGGCCTCCTCGAACAGCACGCCGAAGCTGGGCGCGGTGGCGCGGTCGGGCAGGAACAGCGTGTCGACCTGGCCCTGCTGCAGCAGCGGCGCGACCTGCTGGACCACGGTGCGTGCCTCGGCCTCCGAGCCGAAGCTGTAGACACCCACCACACGCAGGCCATGGTCGGCGGCGGCCTGCGTGAAGGCGCTCTGCTGAATGCGGCCATAGTCCGAATTGGGGAAGATGCCGGCAAAGGCGCGCTTGCCGAGCGACTTGGCATAGCCGAGCGAACGTTTGGTTTCGGTTTCGGGCAGCACATTGAGCAGGTAGATGCCCGGCTGCGCGGCGCCCGAATTGTTGGAAAAGCCGATCAGCGGAATGCCCGCCGAGCGCGCCACGCCGCCCGCCGCCGACACCTGGTCGGCCCGCAGCGGCCCCAGGATCAGCGACGCGCCCTCGCTCACCGCCTGCTGCGCCGCGGCGGCGGCGGCCTGCGCCGACGAGCCGGTGTCCTTGAGCACGAGGGTGATGTTGTCGTTGATGTTGGGGTTCTGGGCGATGAAATCCATCGCGAGCTCGGCGCCATGCGCCATCGAGCTGCCCACCTGCGCCGCCTCACCCGAGAGCGGCAGCAGCAGGGCCACGCGGACAGGTCCGCTGCCGAAGGTCTGGCCCTCGGCCAGCGGCAGGCCCTGGTCGTTGTCGGGTGGCCGGTTGGGGCCGAAGCCGCCGAAATCGAAGCCGCCGCCGGTGCAGGCCGAAAGCGTGAGGAGCGACAGTCCTCCCAGAAGCGCCCTGCGGCTGACCGTGACCGAATCCAACCTGCTCGTTCCTCTCGCCGGCGCCGGCGCGCCCGTTCCATCCGTCCTATACAAAACCGCAGCCCCTCCTTAAAGCTCGCATTAAGGACTTGTTAGGGCGTTTCCGCGCGGTTGGCCGGGTGAGCCGCCGCTCGGCGCGGTCGGCCAGAGCAGAAAGAAACCGCGGCTGGCGCACGAGCGCCGGGCGCGGCACAGAGGGACGACCCAGTGCGCGAACGGCGCTATTTCATTGCCGGTACGGCGTTCGAGGCGCCGGAGCTGACGCCAGGGCTGCACGTGGTGGCGACCCCGATCGGCAATCTGCGCGATATTACGCTCCGCGCGCTCGAAACGCTGGCGGCGGCCGACGTGATCTATTGCGAGGACACGCGCACCAGTTCCCGCCTGACCGAGCATTTCGGCATCGCAACGCCGCGCAAGGCGCTGCACGAGCACAATGAACGGGCGCTGCTCGACACCATCACCGAGGACATTGCGCGCGGTGGGCGCGTCGCGCTGATCTCCGATGCGGGCACGCCGCTTTTGTCCGATCCGGGCTTTCCGCTGGTGCGCGCCGTGCGCGAGGCGGGCCAGCCGGTGTTCGCCGCCCCCGGCGCATCGGCGCTGCTGGCGGCACTGGCGGTGGCTGGGCTGCCGACCGATGCATTCACCTTCGCCGGCTTCCTGCCGCCAAAAGCCGAGGCACGAAAGACCGCGCTCGCCGCGCTTCGTGAGCGGGGGGAAACCCTGGTATTCTACGAATCGCCGCGACGGCTGGGCGAAGCGCTGGCCGCAATGGCCGAGACGCTCGGGCCGGACCGGCTGGCCGCGGTGGCGCTCGAGCTCACCAAGAAGTTCGAGCGCGTGCATCGCGGCACGCTGGGCGACCTCGCGCCGCTGTTCGGGGAGACGGAGAAAGGCGAGGCGGTCGTCGTCGTCGCCGGAGCGACCGATATTGCCGCCGATCCTGACGAGTGGCGCGCGGCGCTGGCCGAGGCGATGGCCGGCCGGCCGCTGCGCGCTGCGGTGGACGACATCACCGCCCGCTACAGTCTCAAGCGCAAGGACGTCTACGATGCCGCGCTCGCCCTCAAAGCCGCGCAGTGAGCGCAGATTTGCCGAGGGCGCCGGGCGCCGCGGCGAGTTCTGGGCCGAGCTGTTCCTCAGGGCGCAATTGTACCGCGTCCTCGCGCGGCGTGTGAAAACCCCGGTGGGCGAGATCGACCTGATCGTCCGGCGCTTCGGCGTCACGGTGTTCGTCGAGGTCAAGGCGCGCAGCTTCTCGCACCAGGAGTACGAGGCGCTGATGGCGGTCAACCGGCACCGCATCGTCCATGCCGCGCAGCTCTGGCTGATGCGCCGGCCCGACCTGGCTGCCGGCGATCTCCGCTTCGATGTGATTTTCCTTGCGCCCTTCGCCTGGCCACGCCACATCGTGGGCGCCTTTTGATGACCGGACTGATGTGATGCTCAAAGTTGCCGTGCAGATGGACCCCATTGCCTCGATCAATCCCGCCGGGGATTCGACCTTTGCGATGATGCTCGAGGCGCAGGCGCGGGGGCACCGGCTCGACTACTACACGACGGGCTCGCTCGGCCTCCGCGACAACGTGCTGACGGCGTCGGTGCAGCCGGTCGAAGTTTTCGACAAGCCCAGGGGCGAGCACTTCCGGCTGGGCGAAGCGGCGCGGCAGAACCTCGCCGACTATGATGTGGTGATGATGCGGCAGGACCCGCCCTTCGACATGAACTACATCACCATCACGCATCTGCTCGAGCGCATCCACCCTCGGACCTATGTGGTGAACCCGCCCTTCACGGTGCGCAACGCCCCCGAGAAGATCCTCGTCACCGAGTTTCCCCAGCTGATGCCGCCCACACTGATCACGCGCGACCGCGCGTTGATCCAGGCGTTCCGCAAGGAGCACGGCAACATCATCGTCAAGCCGCTCTACGGCAATGGCGGGGCGGGCGTGTTCTTCATCGAGGAGGGCAGCCACAATCTCGTCAGCCTGCTCGAGCTGTTCGAACAGGCCTTCCGCGAACCCTTCATGGTGCAGCGCTACCTCCCCGAAGTGAGGAAGGGCGACAAGCGCATCATCATCGTCGACGGCGAGCCGGTGGGCGCCATCAACCGCGTGCCGTCCGAAGGCGAGGCGCGCTCCAACATGCATGTCGGCGGCCGCCCCGAGCTGTCCGAGCTCACGGCGCGCGAACGCGAAATCTGCGCCATCATCGGGCCCAAGCTCAAGGAGCTCGACATGATCTTCGTGGGCATCGACGTGATCGGCGACTATCTCACCGAGATCAATGTCACCTCGCCCACCGGTATCCGCGAGATCAAGCGCTTCGGCGGCCCCGATATCGCGCCCATGATCTGGGATGCGATCGAACGCCGCCGCGCGTGAAGGCCGACCGCAGGCAGATCAGCACGGCGCGCGGCGTGGCGCTGGTGCGCGCCATAGAGATGACGCGCCCCGAGGCTGATCGCGCCTCCTCCGATCCCTATGCGCACCGCTTCGTCAATCCGCTCACCGTGCAGTTCATGCGCGTCGTGAGTGCGCTCGGCATCAACCGGCTGACCGGCATCGAGGAGATGATGAATTTCGCGATGGCGCGCGAGCGTCATATCGAAGCGATCATGTCCCGCGAGCTGCGCGACGGGACCCGGCAGATCGTCGTTCTAGGCGCCGGCTTCGATACACGCAGCTACCGCCTGCCGGGAGCCGCGGCGGTGCCGGTGTTCGAGGTCGATCATCCGGTGACGCAGGCGGCCAAGCGCGAGGCGCTGCGCGGTGTCGTCGACCCCTTGCCTGCCAATGTGCATTTCGTCGGCGTCGACTTCGACCATGACGATCTCGGCGAGAGGCTGCGCGCCGCCGGCTATGACGAAGGCAAGCGCACGCTGTTCGTCTGGCAGGGCGTCATCGTCTACCTGACGCGCGAGGGCGCCGACCGCACGCTGGCCTTCATCACCGGGCACTCCGCCACCGGCAGCGCCGTCGTGTTCGACTCGATCGACAGCGCGGCGCTCGCCGGTTCGGGCGCCACGGGGCTGCGGTTCTTTACCTCCGCCATGGGCGAGAAGGTCACCTTCGGCATCGGCCTCGATGAGATCGTCCCCTGGCTTCAGGCGCGCGGCTTTCGCGATGTCGACATCTTCGGCCACGCGGCAATGCAGCGGGCCTATCTGGGCCGCCGGCCGATCGCGGCGGGCGTCTACATCGCCACCGCCCGGGTGGCTTAGCCCTCGCCAAGCGGCGGCAAATCCGGCATGGTGGCCGGCATGCGTCTCGACTCCTTCCTGCTCTCGCTGTCGACCTTCTTTGCTACCATTGGCCCGGCCGACCTGGTGCTGGTGTTCGCTGCGCTGACCGAGCGGATGACGACGCGCGAACGGCGCGTCATGGCGTTGCGCGGCACGCTGATCGCCACCGGCATCCTGCTGTTCTTCGCCGTGTTCGGCGAGCCCTTGCTCAAGCTGTTCGGCATCACCATCCCGGCGCTGCGCATCGCCGGCGGCGTGCTGTTGCTGCTGATCTCGATCGACATGGTGTTCGCCCGCCATTCGGGCGGCACCGGCACGACGCCCGAGGAAGAGAACGAAGCCAAGACCCGACCCGACATTTCGGTGTTTCCGCTGGCGACGCCGCTGATCGCCGGCCCCGGCGCCATCAGCGCCATCATCCTGCTGTCGACCGCCGAGGGCGCGTTCAGCGCCAACTGGTTCCTCGTCATCGCGGCGATGCTGGTCATCCTCGCTGTGTGTTATGCGGCCATGCTCGTCGCCATCCCGATCCAGCGCCTCCTCGGCATCACCGGCCTCGCCGTGGTGAGCCGCGTCGTCGGCGTGCTGCTCGCCGCGCTCGCCATCCAGTTCCTGATCGACGGTATCAAGACGGCGGGATTGTTCGGCTAGGACCAGGGCGAGGCCCTATCGCGGCACGTATTTTCCGCGATGGAAGCGCACGCCTTCGGTCGCCAGCTCGCGCGCCATGGCGATGACGCGCTCGACCAGCTCGGGGGCGTCGGAGACGAACTCGACCCACACATAGTCGCGCCCCGTGACGCGATCGTGCGAGAATCGCAGGCCGATCGAGGCGCGCTTGCGCACGCTCATGTCGCCGCGGTCGAGCAGGTGCCGGAGCTGAGCGATGAAGCTGCGGCCGTCCTCGAGGGTGAGGCACATCTCCATGTCGCGCCAGATCGCGCGCCGGCGATCATAGAGCCATTCGAGGAAACTCTCGAACCACAGCTCCCGCCAGGGCGCCAGGATGCGGTAGGCGCGGTCGACTTGCAGCGTCCGGCCGCGCAGCCGCGCCGCCAGCACGCCGCGCTGCCAGTGATAGGGCAGGCCGCGGAACGGCGCGATCGAGCGCGCCGCGCCACGGTCCGGTCCGCCTGTCCGGTTGACGTGGTAGACGAGCAACTGGCGGTAGTGCGGATACCACTGGATGGTGGTGGCGAGGTTGGCGCGCCAGCCGCCATCGAGATAGGCGTCGAGATCAGTCTCCTTTTCCCACACCATGCGGTTGCTGAGCCAGCTTGCCGGCTCCGTGCGGAAGGTGAGCTCGGTGAGGATGAAGCGGCTGTCGCGCGCCCTGAGCTCGGCCCACAAGGCCTCGTCGCGCGGCGCGACGATCTCCTCGCCGGTGTCGTCGAGATAGCGGATCTCCTCGATCAGTTCGTACATCGAGAAATGCTCGCGGCTCGACCCATGCACGTCGACAAAAAAGCAGGCGCCCGCCGAAATGCCGAGGAATTCGGGCAGCGTCGCGAGCTGCAGGCCGCGCGCATCGAGCGCGTCGCAGATCTCGGCGAGCCGCGTGCCGGCCCGCACCCGGATTCGCTCCGCCTCGAGCGAGACGATGCCGCTATAGGCCGCCATCGCCACGCGGTCGTCGGCATGCTGTGGATTGAACCACAGATAATAGCCCTGCCCATGCGTGCGAAACGGATGCGGCGAGCTCAGATGCTGGCGCAGCGCGTCGAGCGAATTGGGCGCGGCATGCACCGGGCGGCGCGCGAAATAGCCCGCCAGCGGCCGCTCGGGGCGAAAGCCTGTCGCCGCCTTCAGCTTGTCGGTGTCGATCGCCACGTCGCGGCCAAAGAACCACAGCGTCGAGGGGATGAAGCGCGCGAGGCCGCGCATCAGCCCGTCCGGCACGAACAGCGGGCGGCGGCCGGCAAGCGCGCCCACCTGCGCGAAATAGTCTTCGCTGCGCACATTCGTCGTGCCGATGTTGAAGCTGTCGTTGCGCGCCCCGCCTTCGATGAGGAGCTGCACCTGCCGGCTGAGGTCGCCGACCTCGACGAGGTTCATGGTGCGCCCGCGCACGCCTGCCGCGAACCACTTCGAGGCGGCCACGACGCCCTCCGACCACGCCATGCCCGGGCCCATCACCACCGTGGGGCGGACGATGAGCTAGTCGATGCCGGCCCTGCCGCAGGCCGCGATCACCTCGCGCTCGGATTCGATCTTGAGCCGCGTATAGTCGTCCTCGCGCGGCGTGAGCACGAGTTCCTGGTCCTCGCGGTAGCCGGCCGGCGTGGCGGGATCGGTGCCGGAATAGACCACCTGCGAGCTGACGAAGACATAGAGCCGGCACCGGCCGCCGAGCGCGCCCTCGAGGATCTCGGTGTTCATCGCGCGGTTGACGGAAAGGAAGTCGCGGCCCTTCGCCTTGGCGTCGAGCGCGCAATGGATGACGCAGTCGGCGTCGGCGAGGGCGGCCGCCAGCGCCGGCTTGTCGGCGGAGCTGACATAGGTGGCGCCGACTGCCGCTGGTCGCGGCGCGCGGACCACGCCGATCATGTCGTGCGCGGTCGCGAGCGTCGCCATGAGGCTCCGCCCGATGCCGCCCGACGCGCCGGTCAGGACGATCCTCACGCCTGTGCCTGGTCTCTGCCCATCAGGCGCACAAAACACGAATTGGCCGGCGAGGTGAAGGCGGAAGGTGGCATCGGCGGGCTGGCGGCGCGGAAGCGCTCCCATTCCCACCGGCGCAAAAGACAAAGGGCCGCCCCGGGGGCGGCCCTTCATGGCAGGCACGATGGCTGCCTACTTTTTCTTGCCCGCGGGCGCCGTGGTGGCGGTATTCATGCCGGCGGTGGCGAGCACCTTGGGCTTTTCCTTCTTGGGCTTCTTGGCTTCCTTGTTGGAGCGCATCTGACCCTTGGCCATTTTCTCTCTCCCTCCGTTGGGGACCGGACCCCTGCCCGGCTGATCACGCGATAAGAACTAGGCCGTCAATTGTGGCCGCACAAGAGAGCGCACGGCGTCGCGCCCGATCTTTTGCACCGCCACTAGAGCCTCATTTCACCAGGGCGCATTTGCCCTGCGGCCCGAGCCGGTCGAGGGCGCGCGGATCGCAGCCGGTGAGCAGGAACACGGTCCAGTCGTTCTCGTCGCCGTAAAAGGCGTTGCGGTCGACCTCGGTCCTGACGCCCTTCACCGTGCCGGTCTGCGTCCACTGCCAGAACATCCAGCGCCGGTTGGTGTAGCGCTCATGCGGCTCTGCTGCGGTGGAGCGCAGCCAGAAGGCATTGTCGAAATGCTCGCCCGCGAGGATGTCGCGATGGAAGGCGATGTCGGTATAGATGATCGGCATCTTGCCGGTGTGGCGCTCCATCGCATCGAGCATCACGCGGACCTTCTCGAGGATGTTCTCCTTGTCCCACTTGTTCTTGCAGCTCGAGTGGTTGTTCCACTCGAGGTCGAGCACGGGCGGCAGCGCCGTCGGATCGTCGGGGACATTCTTGATGAACCAGCGCGCCTGTTCGGCGGCGGTCGAGCACCAGGTCATGAAGTGGTAGACGCCATGCGCCATGCCCGAGGCGCGGGCCCGCCGCCAATTGTCGCGGAAGGCCGGGTCGACATAGTCCTTGCCCTCGGTGCCCTTCATGTAAACGAAGCGCACGCCCGAGCGGTACACGGCGTGGAAATCGATCGCCCCCTGGTAGCGCGCCACATCGATCCCCTGGATCGGCAGGGCACGGGCGCGGTTCACGCCCGGATGCGGACGGTTGTCTCCGTGGATCGGTGCGCCGACCTGGCTGACATTGCGGTCGGTGCGATAGTCGGCGGGACTGCGCGCGCAGGCCGACAGCGCCACGAGCGCGAGAACAACAAAGAGCCCATGCAGCAGATGGGCCGGGCGAGGTGACCGAGCCGAGTACATGGGCTTTGAATCAACATGGCCCGCTTAATGAAAGCTTGCGCTAACCCTTTGATATCACGGCATGGTTAACGCCGGAGCAGGGAGTTGGCCGGGCTCGGCTGGCGTCGCCGCTAGAGCCTGAGCTCGCCCGCCACCGCCACCTTGGGCGTGCGGAAGCCCATCGCTACCCAGGCCCACAGGAGCTTCACGAAGAAGCCGCCCGACTGGCCCTTGAGATTGGGCGCGTCAGCCGGGAGCACCGTGGGGTCGGCGAGATCGCCGGCCATGGTGCGCACATCCACCCTGGGCCGCGTCTCCACCGGCCACAGGCCCGCATACATGCTGAGCCAGTGGCCGCCCTGGAACTCGAGAAACATCGGCGTGTTGCAGCACTGCGAGACCACGCGGCGTGTCGGCGAGTCCGGGGTCAGCCGGAACTCGCGCAACTGCTCGGCGCCGCGCACGAAGCGCACCCGGTCCTTGCGCTCGAGCACATAGGGCGTTGTGCCGTAGGGCGTGCGGAAGGAGGGCGCGCCGGCGAGGGCGGCGAATTTGTCGCCCGCCGCGCGGCACGAATTGCAGCAGCACTCGGCGACGATGATGGGCGGGCCCGTCACCTCGAGCCGGACCTCGCCGCAGGTACAGGACAGATGCGTGGTCGTGCCCATGGGGGACGGGGCTCCTTGGGTTATCCGAACGCGCGCACTTCGACGGGAGTGCGGCAGGCAATGGCGGCCTTGCGGCCCCAGGCGACGGCCTCTTCGAGGCTGGCAAGGTCCAGCACCCAGAAGCCGCCCACATGTTCCTTGGTTTCGAGATAGGGGCCGTCGGTGACGAGCGGCCGGCCGTCCCGCACGCGGATCGACTTGGCGTCCGCCGCGCGCGTCAGGCCGCCGACAAACACCCTGATGCCGGCAGCGATCATCTCGTCGTTGAGCGCGCTGATGTCGCGCCGCGCTGCCGGGCTCTCGCTGGCGGGCACGAAATCGTCGGGATGGTGGATGGCGACAAGAAACTGCGGCATTGGACCTCTCCGGGGTCTGCGGCGGGACGCCTTGCCCTCGCCTTCACCCTCTAGCCGAACGACGGGACGGCAGTTCGACAGCCGTCATGGAACAGATGAGCCGGCGGACGGCTCGGCATCGAGTGCGGCGACGATCCGTTTGGCGGTGAGCTTGGCCGAAAACGGGTTCTGGCCGGTAATCAGCCGGCCATCGACCCGAGCATAGGGCAGGAAGGGCACCGGCGCCTTGCTGTAATGCGCGCCGCGCGCCTTCATTTCCGCTTCGGCATTGTAGGGCACCTTGTCCGCGACACCGGCCACCACTTCCTCCGACCAGGCAAAGCCCGTCACAGCCTTTCCAGCCACCAGCCGGGCCCCGTCCGACAGCGTGACGTTGAGCAGGCCGCAATAACCGTGGCACACGGACGCGACAATGCCGCCCTGTTCCCAGATGGCGCGGGTCAGCGCCTGCAGACCCGGGTCGTCGGGAAAGTCCCACATCACGGCATGGCCGCCCGTGAAGTAGATCACGTCGAACCGAGCCGGGTCGATCTCGTCGGGTCGCTTGGTTTCGGCCAGCAGAGCCATGCGCCGAGGATCGTCCAGCCACGCTTTGGCCGACGCGTCGAGCAGCGGCCATTTGAGGGCGCGGGGTTCGAGCGGCACCGCGCCGCCCCTCGGGCTGACGATTGTCTGCTCATATCCCCGCGCCTCGAAATGGTCCCACGCATGGGTCAGTTCCGACAGCCACAGGCCGGTGGGTTCGCTGGCGTCGTCATAGTGGGCCACGTTGGTGACCACATGCAGAATGCGCTTGGGCATCAGGACCGCTCCAGTGTGGTGGAACCCGAACCCTAACCGTGAGGTCGGCCTGTAGGTCAAGCGCCGTCGTGTTCCCTAATTGTTCTTGCCGACATCCGCCTCGCTTGTTAGGGTTTCCCCATACTTTGGGGATTTCAGACATGGGCGCGCGGGTCAGGACCGTGGCGTTTCAGGGCATCGAGGCCGTGCCGGTCGACGTGCAGGCGCAGATCACCACCGGTCTGCCCGTCGCTGTCGTCATCGTCGGCCTGCCCGACAAGGCGATCCGGGAGGCGAGCGAGCGCGTGCGCGCCGCGCTGCTGTCGTCCGGGCTGAGCCTGCCGCCCAAGCGGATCGTCGTTAACCTCGCCCCCGCCGACCTGCCCAAGGAGGGCAGGCAACTAGACGTCAGAGCAGGCTGAACACAAGGCGAAGGGCCGCTGGCCGGAATTGGTGTCACCACAGTGTCACCGTCCTGCCGTCGATGCCACCGGCTCGCCCAGGCGCTCCATCGCCCACCGGTCCAGCTCCACAGTGCTGTAGAGCGGAATGCGGCCGGCGTACTGCATAGCCGGACCGCCGCCGACGGTCGCGAGCTTCTCCAGTGTGGTGTAGGCGATCGGCAAGCCGTGCTTTTCGAGCAGGTAAGCAGGCACGTCCTTGCGGCGAATGCGAGGGGGGGAGATTGTCACGATGCGACCTCCCCAAAGACATCGGGGCGCCGCTCCTTGGCAATCTGCTTGAGCCGATCGAACTCCTCGCCGCCGACTTCATCGCGGATCGTGTCGAGCAGCACCTGCGCGCGGCGGTACCGATCTGGCTTTGGCGCGGCAGGCGTCGCCGCGGCTACAGCCTGCCGTTGCCGGCGCATGGCCCCGAGCAGCGCCCGCACGGTCGCCAGCGCCTTGATCTTGGCGCGGAGGGCACCTTGCGCCTTACGGCGCCACTCCGGCGTGTCGTCCACCGGGATTTCGCCAGCGAGCTGCGCCTTGATGTCGGCAACCTCCAGCTCGAGCGTGGTCACCGCATCGTGCAGCCCTTCCCGGTCCGTCTTGATGTCGCCGATGAAGACGCCCGGGCGGACCATCAGAGTGTCGAGATTGTCCATCATGGCGAACCCGCCATGGCAAGCGTGATAGCCGCGTGCAGCACGAAAGGCTCGCACTCGAAGTCGCGGCGCTGCGCCTCCTCGATGACCCACCAGTCCAGATGGGCGAGCAAGGCGCGCAGATCGTCCTGGTCGGCGGGAACTGTGCGCAGTAGTCGGGCGAGCGCTTCCGCCTCGGCATCAGAGGCGTTCATGGTCTCCGGGTGACGATCATCTGCCGGCGCATCTTGGAAAGCCTGCCAGGCTGCCTTGTGCGCCGCAACGGCGTCGGTGATCGCGCTCATGACGGCAATACCTCCACCAAACCGGCAACCAACTGGCGGACGATCTTCTCTTCGCCCTCGCTGGGATTGTTGTAGGGCTCGCCGTCGAGCAGACGAGCGCTCCAGTCGAAGGCCTTCGCTTTGACGCGGAGGTCGCCAATCGAACCGGCGGGCTCGTTCGCGATGGCGTCAAGCGCATCCCAGCAGGCCTTCAGCGCGGCGTCGTAATCGACGGTCTTGCCGGCGGCTTGGTCGGTTTCCGCAGTCGACCTGATGGCGTCGGCGTGATTCAGGGCCTCCAGCAGTGCCGTCATCCGAAGGCTGGGTGTAAGGTCCGCTCTCATGGCGCGCCCTCATTGAGGGCGGCATAGAGCTGCGCCTTAAGCTTGTGGGACTGAGCAAGGATGCTTCCGACCAGTCGCGTCATCTGCTCGTGTTCGTCGAGGCTCAGGACGATGCTCCGATCGGCGCGCTTGCTTCCGATGGCCTCCCAGACGGTATCCATCGTCATGATGTCGATGTGCAGATCGCAGATCGGGGGTTCGAAGTCGGCGAGCACCTTGAAGGCCTCGTCGCGGGTGGGCTTGGTGCTCATGCCGCAGTCCTCCCGGTCATCGAGCCGACCAGCATCCGGACCTGGTCGTGTTCGAGGGCGTCGCCGAGATTGATGTGCAGCTCGATCCACGCCGTCTTTGAGCGAACGGCTACCACTTGACGCGTCGGAAACGAGAGAAGCGCGGCGAAGGTCTCGCGCTCGGCATCGTTGGCCGCCTCGTACTCCGCTTCGTCAGCAGCGGTGATCTTGCGACCTTCCTCCTTGGCCTTGTCCTTGTCGACCAGTGAGCAGGCGCGGCCGAAGCGGGCCCAGGCCGCCGCGTTGGCTGCGATGAGGTCCATGACGATATCGTCGTCGCCGCCAGTCTTCGGCAGTGTGACGGTCTTACGCATCGGCGCCTCCCGTCTTGACCACGTCCATCGTGGCGAACGTGATCAGTTCGTGAAACCCGGGCGTGTACCTCACGACGTTGTCGGTGCGGAAATTCTCCTGGGTAACGAGATAGTCAGCAATTGCTGCTGCGCACTGGACTTCTGAGATTTCCAGTTCGAGCTCCCGCATTGCCGCGGCGACGACGGCATCGGGTTGCTGCCGCTCGGTTCGGTGCGTATCTTGGGCCTTGCCCATATGATCCTCCATCAGGTTCAAGGGAAGGCTCGGGCGGACGTTGCATCCGTTCGCCTGAGCCGCTTCAGCGTCAGGCGGTCGGGGACCGACGCAACAGGGCAACGACGCCCGTTTCGCGGTCGATGAGGACGTTCCAAGCGGTGCCGTCGCTCTCGAGGACGGCCTGCAACTCGGTGGTCAAATTCTTGACCTCGGCGCGCCTCTTGGGGCCGATCTGATGAAAGCCCCAGTTCTGATTTGGCTCGCCGGAACGGATCGTGACTTCCCATTTACCGAACGTCACGTCGCCCATGGCGGCGATGGCGCGCTCAATGTGGACGGCGGCGAGGGGGAGGCCGACCAGACCGTCGGTTTCGGCGTCGACCGGAAAGGAACAGACCTCGCCGCCGTCACCACCTACGGCTGGGACTGCAGCAGCTGCGATCGCCGCAAGCGATGCGCCGGCACCGATGAAAGCGGCCCGGCGCGTGATGTTCGATGAATGCATGGTAACCTCCAACGCGATGTGCGTCGTGGTTAACCTACAACAACCGTTGTTGTTGTCAACAACGTTAATTGTTTCACGTGAAGCGTCCGGCTAGATGCCCACGAGCTCTGGGTATGGGATTACCCGGAAGACCGATTTGATCCGCTCGCGCTCGTATTCGACTTCCTTGGGCGGGTTGAACTGTTCGCAGACGATTCTCGTCGGGGTGCGACGCACCAAGCGCTTGATGAAGCCGGGGTTGCCCGCGCCGTCCTCGGCCTCGAGCAATTCGATCACCACGTAGTCCCCGATCGCCGGCGGGCGCGCGGCGCTGACATAGATGGGATCGCCTTCTTCGTACTTGGGATACATCGACGTCCCGGTCACGTAGAGGCCGAAAACGTCCTTGTGGGCCGCAATGCCGGGTGGCCGGCGGATGTAGTCGATGACTTGGCCGTTGAACTGAAAATCCCCTGCGTCGCCGCCGACCGCTTGGCCATAGACCGGTACGTCGCAGGGCATTGCCGACAGGTTGATCTCGCGGGAAGCGGCCGGGACCGTCGGGCGCGCCTGGGCCTCATTGGCGTGCTGCATTACCGCTGCGATGGTGCGCGTCTCCTCGGTAATGAGGTCTTCCACGGTCAGTTCGAGTGCCGCAGCGATCTCGGGAAGGCTCCTGGCGCGGCCGACGCGCCCGCTCTCGATGCCGGCCACGGTCTGCTGGGTGACGTTAGCACGCCTCGCGAGCTCGGCTTGTGACCAGCCCTTCGCGGTCCGGGCGGCTTTGATGTTCTCGGCGAGAGTCATGGCGTAAGCCCTTGAACCAGTTTCGCTGTGGAAGTTACCGCAAATCTTGTTGGTTGTCTCCACAAGAAAAGCTGTTGTAGTTAACAACGGATGTGATATCGGTTGTGGCGCTATGAGCGAAAACGAACCCTTTTCTCGCGCCTGTAAGGCGGTCGGCGGCCAGAATGCGATGGCCAGGAAGTTGAGCACGCCAGAGGCGCCTGTTCCGCAGGCGACGATCTGGTCCTGGCTCAACCGAACCAAGCGAGGCGTGCCGGCCGAATGGTGTCGGCGCGTCGAAGAAGTGTCCGGCGTCCCCATCCACGAACTGCGGCCCGACGTCTATCGCAAGCCGCCTGATGAGGCGTCGACTGAGATGGCCGCCGCTTAATCCGAACGCCCGCAAGGGCTGGCCGGGGCGGGCGGTGTGGGATCTGGCTGCCCCGGTCTCCAATCAGAACGGAGTTTCAAATGCACGTCGAAAGCGTGGACGGCGAAGCTATGTCCGACGTCGAGGGCGTAGACGTCACCGACATCGTCGGTTCTCGGCGGGCGCAGCGCGTCAAGGAGCACACCAGCGCGCAGCACTGCGTCAGAGCCATGGTCGACTACCTTGCGGTGTCCGCGCTGTCGTCGGAGCCGCCGCGGCGCATCGGTGAGATCGCACAGCAGGTGCTGGCTCGCACCGAGGCCATGGCCGCCGCTCGGAAGTTTGTCGCCGACTGCGAGGCGGGCAATTGAGGGATTACGGCAAGGTCCACACGTCCTTCTGGTCGAGCGACACCATACGGTCGCTGTCCGAAGACGGGCGGATGTTGGCGATCTACCTGCTGACCAGCCCGCACACTACGATTGCCGGCACCTTTCGTCTTCCCGATGGCTATGCGTGCGAAGACCTCCAATGGACCGCCGGACGGGTTGCGAAAGGGTTCGACGAACTGTTGGCGAAGGGTTTCGCCGTCCGGTGCGCGACTACCAAATGGGTGTGGGTCCGGAAGCACCTCGAATGGAACCCGCCGGAGAACCCAAACCAGAAAAAAGCGGCAGTCAGGATCCTAGTCGGCATACCCGATGACTGCTCATGGAAGCGGGCCATCTTTGAGCGCGAGGGCGAGTTTCTCAACCTTCCGCGCCTTTCACCCCCAAACCCTTCTGAAACCCTTTCCGAACCGTTCGCCACACCCGTGGCTAATCAGGAACAGGAGCAGGAACAGGAACAGGACTCAATACTAGACCAAGAGGGGCACGATCTATCAGTCGGCATTAAGGGGCGAGCGGCATGACAACGCCCTTATGGCCCCATCAGGAACGCGGGCTCGCCATGTTGCGGCAGAGCCTGATGAACGGCGCCAGGCATCCGGTGCTGGAACTGCCGACCGGCACGGGTAAGACCCGCCTCGCGGCTCAGATCATCAAGCAGGCGCTGGCCAAGGGCAACCGCGTTGCTTTCGTAGTGCCGGCGATCTCGCTGATCGACCAGACGGTGCGCGCCTTTGGCAAGGCCGGCATCAGTCACCTCGGCGTCGTGCAGGCCGATCATCCGCTGACCAACGAGTTCGCGCTGGTGCAAATCTGCTCGGTCCAGACGCTGGCCAAGCGAACGCCGCCGAACGTCGAGCTGGTCATCGTCGACGAATGCCACATGCAGTTCGCGGTCATCGCGAAGTGGATGCGCGATTGCCCCAACGTTCGGTTCATCGGTTTGAGCGCGACACCGTGGGCCCGCGGCATGGGCAAGAACTGGGACGCGCTCGTGATCGCCGCCACGACGCAGGAAATGATCGACCAGGGCGTCTTGGCGAAGTTCCGCGTGTTCGCGCCGTCCCATCCGGACCTGAGCAAGGTCCACACCGTCGCCGGCGACTACCACGAAGGCGAGCTGGCCGCGGCGATGGACAAGCCCGAGCTCACCGCCGACGTCGTCCAGACGTGGCTGCGGCTCGGGGAAAACCGCGCGACGTTGTGCTTTGCGGTCAATCGCGGCCATGCCCGATCTCTCGAACAGCAATTCGAGAAAGCGGGCGTGCCGGTCGCCTACATCGACGCCAACACGCCCCGCGAGGAACGGGAGAAGTTGGGCGCCGCGCTCGAGGCGGGCCGCATCAAGGTGATCGTCAACATCGCGACGATGACGACGGGTGTCGACCTCGACGTCAGGTGCCTGATCCTGGCGCGGCCGACGAAGTCGGAAATGCTCTATGTGCAGATCATCGGACGAGCGCTGCGATCCGCGGCCGGCAAGACCGACGCGATCATCCTCGACCATTCCGACACCACGCTGAAGCTCGGCTTCGTCACCGACATCAAGCACGACATGCTCGACGACGGGTCGCCGAAAAAGCCATCCGAGCGCAAGTCGCGGGAGAAGGCAGCGCCGCTGCCGAGGGAATGTCCGGCCGCGGGTTGCCACGCCCTCAAGCCCATCGGGGTGCGGAAATGTCCCGAGTGCGGATTCGAGCCGGTGTACCGCGAGGATATCGCGGTGCAGGACGGAGACCTCGGTCTGCTCAAGGGCGAGAAGCTTGTCGCCGATCGCGCGACCAAGCAGCGCTGGTGGTCGGGCTTGGCCTGGTACGTCGCCGAGCGCGGGAAAACTGAGCAATGGGCAGCGTGGCGCTATCACGATCGCTTCGGCGTATGGCCCCGCAGTCTGATCTGGGCGCCGCGCGAGCCCGAAGTCGACGTTCGCAACTGGGTGAAAGCGAGTGCCATTCGCTGGGCGAAGTCGGCGCCCGCACGCGATCAGGTAGCCAAGGGCCGCTCGAACGTGGTGAGCGCCTGATGGTCGAGCGCACTCCACTCAAGGACAGGGCCCGCGGTCGATGGAAGCAAATCCTCTCGGTGGTGGCGGGTATCGACAGTCGACACCTCGACGGCAAGCATCATCCTTGCCCGATGTGCGGCGGCAAGGACCGCTGGCGCTTCGACGACAAGAAGGGGGAGGGTACCAGCATCTGCGGCCAATGCGGCGGGCGCGACGGCGTCAAGCTCGTGATGGACGTGTTGAGCGTCGACTTCAAGGAAACCGCCAGGCGGATCGAGGGCGTGATCGGCACTGATGCATCGCCCCAGACCTATGTCGACACGAGCGACGCCGACGCCGCCGAAATCCATAAGCAGGTGCTGGCCTTCTGGCGCAGCGGTCAGCGCGTGATCGTCGGCGATCCGGTCGATCGGTATTTGCGGCGCCGCGTCGGCCGGTACCCGGAGACGCGCGCTATCCGCTGCATTCCGCAGTCGCCATTCATGGGCAGGACCATGCCAGCAATGATCACGGCGTTCGTCGATCAAGGCGGCGAGCTTGCTGGAATCCAGCGCACATTTCTGACGCCCGACGGCGAGAAGCATCCCGAAGTGGAGAACGACCGCTGGAACACGGGGCCGCTCCCGGCCGGCGGCGCTGTCCGCCTGGTACGGCCCCAGCCCACTGACACCGCCATCGGCATTGCCGAGGGTGTCGAGACGGCGCTGAGCGCCATTGCCATGTACGGCTTTCCGGTCTGGGCGGCCCTGACCGCGAACCGACTGTCGGCATGGGAGCCGCCGGAGGGCTTCAAGGAGATCGTCGTCTTCGGCGACGCCGACGAAAACTACACCGGCCAGGCGGCGGCCTACACGCTCGCCAACCGGCTTGAGGTCCAGAAGAAGCTTCGCGTGCAGGTAGCGGTTCCGCCTGCGCTGGGCACCGACTGGAACGACGTCCTGCAACAGCAAATGAGGGAGACGACATGACCGATCGATATTTCGACGAGAAGTACGGCGTCTGGGTGACCGTCGGCAAACCGGCCGTCGCATACGGCGCGGCACGCGCGGATGTGATCTCGCCGCGGGGCCGGGGCGGGTGGGGCGCCGCGAAAGCGGCCGTCGCCGCTCTCAACAAGGCCGACAAACGGAGGAAGGGCAAATGACCGACGACACGATGTTCCGGGATCCCGGCGAAGTGCCGGTGCTCGACTGGGTGGACAAGCACCTGATCGACGTGGACCCGACATATCAGCGTGAGCTCGACGAAGCCCGCGTGCAGCGCATGGTCGAGTGGTTCGACTGGCGCAGCTTCGGAGCGCTGGTGCTGACGCGCGCCGAGGGCGGTCGCTTCAACACGCCTGACGGCCAGCACCGCTTGGCAGCCGCGCTCCGCCACCCGAAAGTGACGGTGGTGCCGGCGGTGATTGTCGAGGCCGAGGGCACGGCCGCCGAGGCCGAGGTATTCGTCGGGATCAACAAAGACCGCCGCAATGTCACCGCGCTGCAACTGTTCTGGGCCCAGATCGCAGCGGGTGATCACGATGCTGGCCGCGTCGTCGACATCGCGAAGCGCGCGGGGGCAGCAGTGTGTCGGTACCCGGCCAGCAAAGGCGAGTATTCAGCCAGCGACACCATCGCGGTCGGCATCATCGACGCCCTGATCAAGAAGTGGGGAGACCGTCGCACGATCGGCATCATCGAGCAGCTTGTGAAGGGCAAGCTCGCCCCGATTACATCGCAGCACCTGCGCGCCGCCGAGGCGCTGCTGACGGATAACGAGTTCGAGGATCTGGACCCGGAAATGCTCTGGGTCGCAGTAGACGCCTGCCGGCTCACTCTCGAAGCCGACGCGAAGGCCTTTGCCCAGACGCACCGCGTACCGGCGTGGAAGGCGATGGCTAGCACCTGGTTCCGCAGGGCGCGCAAGCGGAGGAAGGCGGCATGAGTTTCGGATTTCAGGCGGCCTTCGCGCTGCACATGATGATCTCCGGCGCCGCCGGATTTGAGTACCAGATGATGCTGGGCAACATGCCGAAGGCATGGTTCGAAGTTGCGCTGCAGATCGGCGGTATCGCCTGGCTCTGGTTGGCGATCGACGGCAAGTTCGAGCGATGATCTCGCGCGCCGCGCGCCACACACGCGTGCGTAAGCGCGCGCGAGGACTTGCCGGATTCGTCGAATAGGCGCATCACGGGTGCATCCCACACCGCCCGCCCACGGCCTCAATGGTTTCGAACCAATGGGGTCTTTCTTGCCGTCCATTAGCCTTTACCTCACCCGTCACGGCGACGGGCTGAAGCTCGCCACCACGGGCAAGGTCGACGACATGCTCAGGCGAATGGGCCGGTCATCGCGGAAAGCGGACGGCGCGATCGTCGCCCTCGTCGTGCTCAACAGCCGGGACAATGCCAGGAAGGTCCGACGAGTATTCGAGCGGCACTGGCGTGGGAAGTATCGCGGCGGCGGCGAATTCTCGATCACTGAGACCGAGGTCGGCCCGGTCCTGCGCTATCTCGAGGAACAGCACGGCGTCGCCTGCTACGGACGGCACCGCAAAATCAGCGTGGCGGCGAAGACGCTGGCGCTAGAGCATTTTGCCGGTGGTCGCCGCGCCGTATGGCGAGGGAAGCCGGAGGACTACGACGCGCGATCGGCCCAACTGCAGGAGCTGCTGGCGGAAGGGGCGATCACCAAGCATCGGCGCCGGAAGTCAGGCGAGATCAGCTATCGGGGCACGGCGAAGACATCCGCGCTCGCGTTGGCACTCGCCAAGTCGCAAGTGCCGAAACGTGGGGAAATTCCGCACGTCGAACAGCGCCAACAGGTCCTGGCCGAGATCGTCATCCCCGAACCGCACATGGCGCGCGAGCTCCTCCTACATCGAATGGATGAGGCGGCGGAAGTTGGCCATGATCCGCAGGACGTGCTCAACGCCCAAGGCTACCGCGGCGCCATGGCGAACCTCACTGGCCTCATCGGTGGGCTGGCGCAGCTCAAGGGTCTAACCGAAGCGCAAAAGCGAGGAGCGGCCCAATACAAGCAGGTGGCCGAGCACGCCGAGCTCGGCGGCGCAAAGGCGATCGACTATTCCGCCGTGAAGGTCGACGTGTCGATCGGCGAGAACATTGTAGCCGATCTCGGCGCGGGTGCTCGAGCGGAATGGCATGGCGCCCGCGAGGCGCTGGGGCACGGAACGCTTCGTCTCGCCGTCATCGATCGCATGGTGCTGGCGGGCCAGAGCGTGCGCGAAGTGGCTCAGGGTCTCGGCTACGGGCAGAGTGGTGCTGCCCGCAAGATCGTCGCTGATGCCGCCCGCAATGGCGCCACTGTCTTGGCCGGAGCGTTCGGCTGTTTGCCGCGAAGCCGGCGAGGCCGAGTGAATGTTGCCCGAGCGGATCGCCCGACCGTTTTCGCGGAGGACCCGGAGGGCATCAGCCGCTTCATTTCTTCGCCGAAAATGGGAAAAGCTCGAATTTGATTGCGACGCAGGCCAGTTTCGACTAGATGGGAGCAAGCTGCAGAACGTGGCTCATGACGGCGCCGGGAGTTGACCTCCTCCGGCGCCATTTCTTTTCCGGTTTTGAGAGGCGGCGCTTCGGCGTGGCAATCGACACGAGGGAATAAGGCCGGTCTGAGGTAGTGATCCCTCGAATCCCGGGTATGTCCGCCGCTCGCTGCATGCGTGCTGCCGGCGGCCGGGCCTGATCCAGTACATGACCAGCCTCTCAATTCAGGTCGAGGTTACGGGAAAATCCCGCAACCTCAGCGTGCGCGGCGCTGCTCACGGGAATTTCCCGTGATGTCCGCGAAGTCGTCCGAGCGCTCGGGCGCACCCTGTCAACCAAACCGAGAGAGACCCAATGGGACCGATCCGTAGCCTCACCGGCATGATCGACGACGTGAACGAACAGACCAGCCTGGTGCATGGCCTCACCCGGCGTATCCGCGAAGCCAACAGGCGGCTGACCGGCAGCAGCGCCTTCGAAAGCATGCCGCAGACAGTCGGATCGACCGCGGCCCAAGACCGCTCGGGTCCCGTCGAAGTGCTTCCGACGCTCGCGCGCCTCACGCTGGCGATCAGCGGCAACGGCAGCGCGATCAGCGAACTGCGCGAGGAAGTCGCGTACATGGAATCGTTCGCCGAAACCGGCGAGGCCCCGGGCAAGGGCGTTGCCGGAGTCGACAGCACCTATGGCGAGACTGCCGCTCGCTCCTTGCGCGCATGAGCCTCCGCAAGTTCCGAGAATGGCTCAAGGCGGTCGGCAAGAAGCTGGCCGAGGGAAGCTCCGGCGCCGTGCATGCGCGCAGCCCCTGGCTCATCGACCGTGATGGCCGCGTGCACCTCCCACAGCGGCGCGTTGTACTCCGCGCGTCGAAGCATTCCTAAGCGCTGGCACGCATCTCAAGCCGACGGCGGGGGTAGGCGTCAATCATAGGAGACCATGCGCTGATCTGCCCACGACTGATGTCGGATTCGGATCAGCGTCAAAGCGGTGTGCCAGCCCGGGGCCGACCTTCCCCGGCATTTGAGCCGCCAATGGTCCCCGACCCGCCACTTACTTTTGTCCATCCCCCAGCAGCGACCAAGCTACGGCAGTCGCGAGAGGATCAGCATGGCACGCGCCAAGAAGGGCGAAGCCGATCAGCCGCCCAACAATCGAGACACCGCCGGCCGCTTCCAGCCCGGGCATAACCTGCCAGGTCCGGGCCGCCCGTCCCTCTACGACGCGGCGATGAATGACCAGGCGCGCAAGCTCGCGCTCCTCGGTCTGACCGATGCAGAGATGTCGGCGTTCTTCGGCGTCGACGAGACCACCTTCAACCGCTGGAAGGATGAGTTTCCCGCTTTTCGCATGTCGCTCATGGAGGGCAAGGTTGTTGCCGACGCCGAGGTTGCCGACAGCCTGTACAAACGCGCCACCGGCGAGACTGTCGAGCTCGAGCGCGTCGTCAAGCAGGAAGGCAAGTTCGAGGTCATCAAGTACAAGAGCTACATCCCCGGCGATCCCGGTGCTGCGAAGCTCTGGTTGACCAACCGCCGCGGCCAGAATTGGCGCGACAAGCAGTCGGTCGAATACACGTTCAACCACGAAGACGCCCTCGATGAGCTCGATGACGAGCCTCAGCCCTCGGGAGCGTAGCGTCCGGCGCCGGCTGCGCGACGACTATCCTCACTACGCGCGCAAGTGCCTGAAGATCAGGACGAAGGACCCGAAGGCGGGTTTGCGACCGTTCGAGCTCAATGAGCCGCAACAGTATGTGCACGAGCGGCTCGAGGAGCAGAAGCGCATCACCGGCAGGGTGCGAGCGCTCATCCTCAAAGGGCGGCAGGAAGGCATCAGCACCTATGTCGGCGGCCGGTACTATCACCGCACGACGCACAGCCGCGGCGTGAGTTGCTACATCCTCACGCACGAGCAGGCCGCCACCGACAATCTGTTCAGCATGGTTGAGCGCTTCCACGAGCATTGCCCGCTCTTGGTGAAGCCATCGACTGGCGCCGCGAATGCCAAGGAGCTGGTCTTCGACCGCCTCGACAGCGGCTACGCGATCGGTACCGCAGGCACGAAGGCTGTCGGCCGCTCAAATACGTTCCAGCTGTTCCATGGCTCCGAGGTCGCCTTCTGGCCCAACGCCAAGGATCACTTCGCCGGCGTCGTGCAGACCGTCCCCGACATGGACGGCACCGAGATCATCCTGGAATCGACGGCCAACGGCGTCGGCAACGAGTTTCACGCCCGCTGGCAGGAAGCCGAGACCGGCAAGGGCGACTACATCGCGATCTTCGTCCCGTGGTTCTGGTTGAAGGAATACCGCAAGCCGGTACCGCCTAACTTCACGCTCGACGAGGACGAGACGAAGTACCGGGAAGCCTACGGCCTCGACCTCGAGCAGATGGCCTGGCGCCGCGCCAAGATCATCGAGCTCGGTTCGGACGGCAAGGTGCTGTTCAAGCAGGAATATCCCGCCACAGCGGCCGAGGCGTTCCAATTCACCGGGCACGATGCGTTCATCAAGCCCGAGACCGTAGTTGCGGCCCGCAAGCGCACCTGCGCGGCGGTCGGCCCGCTGATCCTTGGCGTGGATCCCAAGAGGTTCGGCAAGGACCGGTTCTCGATCGCATGGCGGCGCGGCCGCAAGGTGATCAAGGTCGAGAGCAAGACCGAGAAGATGGACGGCCTAGCCGGAGCGAACTGGGTCAAGCAGATCATCGATCGCGACAAGCCGGCGCGCGTCTTCATCGACGTCGGCGGAGTCGGCGCCAGCGTGTACGACTTCTTGAATGCCTGGGGCTACGGCTTCGACCCGATGAAGCCGAACGACCCTAAGGCCGTCGTGGTACCCATCGACTTCGGTGGTTCGCCACAGCAGGCCGACATCTTCCTGCCCAGCGGCGAGGTGCGGCCGGGCCCGTACAACCGACGCGCCGAGATGTGGTCGAGGTCGCGAGACTGGCTCGAGGAGCCCGGCGGCGCCGATATCCCGGATGATGACGGATTGCAGGCCGACGCGTGCGGCCCTGGGTATCACTACAACACGAACAGCTACCTCGTGCTCGAAAGCAAGGAGCACATGATGGAAGTGCGGAAGCTGCGCTCGCCCGACGAGTGGGATGCCGTCGCACTGACATTCGCCGAGCCGGTGGCCGATCCGGTCGCTATTGTAAACACCCGCGCCAAGAACATGGCCAGGAGCCTCGCATGAAGTTCAAGGATTCGCTCACGCTGGAAACCGGGACGCTCTGGCGCGTGCGCTGGCGCCCGGAAGACAGCGTCAATCTTGTCGCCGAGACCTACGTCATCGCGCCGGACATGAACGCGGCTGCTGGTGTGCTGTCACCCGACTTTAAGGACATCATTGCCGTTGAACGAGTCGGCGGCACTGGCGGGGTCATTCTCCTGCTGGGGAAGGCCTCAGCTTGATGGCGTTGCATCCCTTCACGATCCGGCACAGCGGACGCTCGTTCACGAGCCTCGGTTTCGATGGCCGCTACTTCATCTGGCCGATCGATGAATATCTGGCGCGCACCAACCACGGCCCCGCCGTCCAGGCGCGCATCCGCCGGCTGAACCCGAACGGCAAGCCCGAAGGCGAGCTGCCGCGCGGCGTGCACCTGAAGCATCGCAGCGGGCATCTCGACGCTTACGGCCCGCGCGAGTTCATCCGCCGCTTCGGTCGCCTCGCCTATCAGGACCTTCCGCGAGAGGCCGTGCACCACGTCGGGCACCGCAAGCTCATCCCGGCAACCGTTGTCAAAGAACTGTGCGGGTCCGCCTGATGGCCGAGGAAGACGTCGACGACGACAAGAAGGGCATGGGCGAAGTCGAGATCAAGGGCCTGCTGGTCCGCGAGATCACCGCGGCGCGCGCCAATGACGACGCCGAGGAAGCCAAGGCCCGCCGCAAGGCGATCGACTACTACAACGGCGACATCAGCGAGGACTTGCCCGCCGAGGTCGGCCGCTCGTCCGTAACGTCGCGCGACCTGGCCGACGTCGTGGGCTGGGTATTGCCGCAGGTCATCCGCGTGCTCACAGCGACCGACCAGATCGTCATCGTCGACCCCGTCGGCGAGGAGGACGATGGCATGGCCCGCGAAGCCACCGCCGGCCTGAACCATGTCTTCTACAAGGACAATCAGGGCTACCGCATCCTGCGCGACGCCACCTGGAACGCGCTGGTGCTCAAGAAGGGCATCATCAAAGTCTGGCACGACGATACGCCGGAATATGCGACCAGCTTCCACAGCGGTCTCAGCGACGAAGAAGTCGAGATGCTGGAGGCCGATCCGACCGTCGAGATCACGCATCAGACGACGACGCCGCTCGAGGTGAACATCGGGCAGGACGAAGCCGGCAAGCCCGTCATCGTCACGCTCAATGAGCACGACGTGAAAGTGAAGCGGCTGAAGTCGAAAGGCCGTCGCCGCATCGAATGCATCCCGACCGAGGACTATCTGCGCAGCGACGATCCGCCGGGCACTGAGCGCCCCCGCTTCGAGGGTCATCGCAGCTACAAGACCCGCTCCGAGCTCATCGAGATGGGCTTCGATCGGGACGTAGTGGAGAATCTCGGTTCGGCCGGTGATGGCAGCCCGGAGCAGAAGGCCCGGAACAAGGGCTATTCACCGCCGCGAGATGTTGCCGACAAGTCGATGGAAACCATCGAGGTTGTCGAGGGCTACCTGCAGGCCGATGTCGACGACGATGGAATCGCCGAGACGATCCGCACCTGGTACGCCGGCGACAAGTCGGGCGGCGAGCTTCTCGACTGGGAGGTTTGGGAGGACGAAGGGCCGTTCTTCGATGTGCCATGCGAGCCTCTGCCGCATCAGCCGACGGGTCGCTCGCTCGCCGACGAGACAATGGACATGATGCGGGTGAAGTCGGTGCTGTGGCGCCAGTCCCTCGACAATCTCTATGCCTCGAACAACCCGCAGCGCTTCGTGGTCGGGAAGGTTCTCAACCCCGACGAGCTGTTCTCCCCGACCTTCGGGGGTGCGGTGTTTGGCGAGACCGGCACTACGGTCACCAATCTCGCGGTGCCGTTCGTCGCCGGCCCGGCATTCCAGGCGCTGAACTATGCCGATGAGATCGTCGCGCGCCGCACAGGCGTGAGCCGGCAGAGCATGGCCCTCGATGCCGAGGCGCTGGTGAACCAGTCCGCGACGGCGTCGAACAACAACAAGGACGCCTCTTACACGCAGGTCGAACAGATCGTGCGTGATATGGCCGAGCTCGGCTGGAAGCCGATCTTCCGCGCGCTCCTGAAACTCGAAATCCGGCACCAGAACACGCCGCGCGATATCCTCGCGGGCAAGAAGGCGATGACCATCGATCCGCGGCACTGGAACGCGGACATGGATGTGACGGTGAACGTCGGCCAGGGCACCGGTTCGCGCGATCGCGACCTGGTCCGTCTCGGCCAGGTCCTTCAGTCGCAGATGATGCTGATCGACCGCTTCATGGCGGCTGGCGCCGTCGACGATGCGATCGACATGCTGCCCAAGCTGATAGGGACCCTGACGAAGATGGGCGAGGCCGCAGGGCTCCGCGATCCGGCGTCCTACTACCCGGACTTCGAAACCGAGGGGAAGGTCGAGAGGCTCAAGGAGATGGCTGCCGAGCGCGCCAACGCGCCCGATCCCAAGATCGCGGCCGAGGTCGAGAAGTCGAAATTCGACACCCAGGCCAAGGACGCGCAGGCGCAACGCGATCACGAATACCGCATGGCGCAGCTCGTCGAGACCGCGCGTCAGAACGCTCAGGCTGCGACCTACGCCAACGACCAGCAGCTGGCTCGCATCAACCGCGAGTACGACAACAAGCGCCACCAGATCGATCGCGAGCTCGGCCTGAAGCGCGACCAGATCGTCACCGAGCTGAAGCTTGAGGCGCTGGCCGGCAGCACACCTGATGCGCCGAACGTCCAAATGGGAGGCATGCCGGGATGAGCGAGCCGACGAAAGATCAGCAGAACCTCGCCATCGAGACCGAACGCCTGCGCACCGATCGACCATTTGCGGACGCCGTCAAGGCGATCCGCGCCGACGCCATGGAGCGCTTCAACACCGTGGATCCGTCCGATCCATCGGCGGTGATGAACCTCCAGGCCTACGTCCGCGCTATCGACGCCCTCTGCGGCGAGATCGCGGCGCAAATCCTTCGCGGCACGCCGCGCAAGGGCCCACCGGTCGCCTGACCGGATAACCCCAAGTCAGCAACCGACCCCGCCGGCCCCGCACTGGGCAAGCCGACGGCCGGACTGGCACATCCCAAAGGTGACCTATGGACGAACTGGAAGACAATTCCAGCACGACGACTGCCGACGCCCCGCTCACGATGAGCGAGGCCGTCAAAGCCCTCACTGCCACCAAGCCCGCCGATGACGTCGACACCGACCAAGCGGAAGCGGACGAGGCGCAGGAGGACCATGCCGACGAAGACCTGACTGCCGAAGAGGAAGTCGAGGACGAAGAAGGCGAAACCGGCACCGAAGATCAAGCCGAGGAAGGCGAACAGGACGACGAGACGGAGGCCGAGATTGGCCAGGGTCGTTTCGCGGGCGATGATGCGAAGGTTCGCATTCAGAACCCCGACGGCACCGTCGAATTTGCCACTGTCGCCGAACTCAAAGCAGGCAATCTCCGGAATGCCGATGCGACTAAGAAGTGGCAGGAAGCTGCCGACCTCAAGCGCACTGCTGAGGCGGAGTCTGCTACGACGAAGCAGCTACGACAGCAGCTCGCCGATCAGCGGGACTATGTCTCGAAACTGATCGAATCGATCGTCCCGAAAATGCCTGGCCCCGACGTGCTCGCCGATGACCCGCAAGGGTATCTCGAGCAGCGCGCGCAGGCCGAGCAGTGGGCCGAACACCTTCAATACCTGAAAGAGCAGACGCAGCGCGACAACCAGTCTCGCCAAGCCGAAACTCAGAAGGAAGTGAAGGCGCGGCTCGCCAAGGAGTGGACCACGGCCCTCGAGAAGTTGCCCGAGCTGTCCGACCCCAAGCGCCTCGAGGCGTTCGGCAAGGACACGGTCAAGTACGGTGCCGCCTACGGCTACACCGACGAGGACATGAGCACGATCCACCACGATCACCGTCAGCTTCTCGTCTTCAAGGACGCGATCGCATGGCGGAAGCTGCAGGAACGTCAGAAGGCCGCCAAGCCGGCGCCCAAGGGCCCTGAGCGCCCGCCCGTACTCAAGGGCGGCAAGCGTCTCAACCCCAAGGCGACGAAGCACCGCCAGGCCAATGCTGCGATGGAACGCCTCAACGAAACGGGCTCGCTCCGCGATGGAGTGCAGGCCCTCCTCGCACGACAGAAAGGATAAGCAGCGATGGCTGTTATCACCAACACCTTCCAGTCGACCTCGGCGGTCGGCAACAGGGAAGAGATTTCGGATGTGGTCGATCGGATCACCCCGGAAGATACGCCGATGTACACCGCCATGGGCACAGGCAAGGCCACGTCGACCAACCCCAAGTGGGAAGTCGATGTGATCCGCGCGCCCGCGGCGAATGCGCAGCTCGAAGGCGATAGCTACAACTTCAACGGCATCACTCCGCCCGAGAAGGTCGGCAACCACACCCAGATTCTCCGCGAGTCGTGGATCATCTCGGGCACCCAGGAAGCCGTCGACAACGTGGGCAAGGTCGAGAAGCAGACCGAAGCCAAGCTGAAGGCCGGCATTGCGATCCGCAAGGACGTGGAGCTCGCCATCGTGGCGAACACTGCATCGGTGGCCGGCAATACCCGTGTGTCGGGTGGCCTGCCGTCGTGGATCGAAACCAACGTCTCGCGCGGCGCAGGCGGTGCGAACGGCGGCTATAACTCGGGCACGGGTCTGACTGTGGCGGAAACCACGGGCACCCTGCGTGCGATGACCAAGGCGCAGTTCGATGCGGTCATGCAGCAGGTGTTCAACTCGGGCGGCCGCGTCAACGACGTGCAGCTGAGCCCGTACAACAAGTCGGTGTTCGTCACCTTCATGTCCGACACCAACGTCGCGGCGTTCCGCTCGTCGGTCGACGGCAAGGGCAAGAACACCATCGTGGGCACGGCCGACATCTACGAAGGCCCCTATGGCAAGGTCACGGTCACTCCGAACCGCGTCATGGCGACCTCGGCTGCTGTCGCTCGCCGCGCCTTCTTCATGGACTACGACAAGGTCGAGTGGCTCTGGCTGCGCCCGATCCAGGAAGACCCCGACGTTCATGTCAACGCCGACGCGGAAGCCGGCGTGATCATCGGCGAAGGCACCCTCTCGGTGAAGAACGAAGCTGCTCTCGGCCTCATCGCCGACATCTTCGGCCTCACCGCGGCCTCGTAAGGAAAAGGACCATCCAATGAACTCCATCCTGAAGGTCGCCGGCGCGGCCATTCTCGTGCTCTTCGCGCTGCTGTCGCCGGCCGCCGCGCAGATGTCGTTTCAGCCCATCGCTGTCACGGCATCGACCACTCTGGACGATCGCCAGGTTGGCGCGGTCGTTGTCGTCAATGCCGCTGCCGGTCTCTCGCTCACCCTGCCAGACGCTTCTGGTTCGGGTCGGTCTTACGAGATCGTCATCGGCACCACCGTCACCTCGAACAACGTCATCGTGCAGGTGGCTAATGCCGCCGACGTGATGACCGGCGTCGCGGTGCTGGGGCAGGACGCGGCTGACACCGCCGTCCTGTTCGAGACCGCGGCGACCTCGGACACGATCACGCTCAACGGCTCCACCAAGGGTGGCATCAATGGCGATCGCATCGTGATCAAGGATGTCGGCGCCGATCTCTGGCTCGTCCAGCTGATCGGCTCGGCAACCGGTACCGAAGCGACGCCGTTCTCTGCGGCCGTCAGCTAAGAAAGGAACGCCACCATGGCCAATCTCAAAGAACAGGCTGAAGCCCTCGGCATCGAGGTCGACAACCGCTGGTCCGAAGCGACGCTGAAGGCCAAGATCAAGGAAGCCAGGGACGCCAAGAAGGACGGCGGCGACGCCGGCCATACTGGTGCCGATGTCGGCGGTCCATCCCCCGCCGCCGCGGCAGGTGCCCCGGTCGCTGACGACGGCACGCAGATGACGACCGAGCCCACGCCCAAGGCCGTCAAGTCCGGCGTCGTGCTGGACGAGAAGACCCTGCTCCAGGCCAAGGCGATCGAGCTCCACGTGGAAGTCGACCCCGACTGGGACGAGACCCGCCTGCGCGCCGAAATCCAGATGGCTCGCGAGGGCCGTGCGGACCTTCAGGTGAAGGGCGCTGTGCCGGGGCCCGACATGGGCGACGCGAACTTCGATCCCGCCACCAGGCAGGACAAGATCGTCGATGGCGTCGAGGTCACGCTGAAGCGCGACTACTGGCGTGGCCCCGACGATCGCGTCGCCAAGGGCAGCACCATCACGGTGGCACGCACGAAGGCGCGCGAACTGCTCGCCAACGACGTGATCGAAACCCCCGGCTTCTGAGTCGCCGTCGAGCCTCATCATCAACCCGCGCGGTCCGCTGCGCGGGGTTCCTTCTATGGAGATTGCGATGGCTGCTGACATCTACGACGGCCCCTGGAAGCTGTTCGCCTACGACCAGGAAACCGGCCGGCAAATCTGGTCGCAGTGGATCGACGGCAAGATCACCTTCCGCGTCGACGTGCCTGTCGACCACATCGTTGAGGCCAACAAGACGGCCATCAACGGCGACCATCCGCACCGCTTCGGCGATTACGTCCACATCGCCGCGGTGCCGCTGCAGCTCTACCACAGCGCGGGCCTCGCAAAGGCGAACGTCGAACACGACGACAAGTACATTTCTCGCTTCATCAACGATGGCGACAACGCCGCCTGGCGCACGCGCGAGGGCACGTTCTGATGGCCGAGCAGCCGCTGCGCGTTATCACCCAGACCGAAAGCTGGAAGCAGGAAGTCCAAGCGGATGCGGTGCGTCTTCTTGAGGAGTGGCTTGCCATGGCGAAGTCCGGCGAGCTGCAGGGTGTCGCCCTCGCTGGCGTCCGCATCGGCGAGCGCCAGATGACAGCGTTCTCCAAGAGCGAGAACCGCAACATCCTCATCGCGGGCATGACGCAGTGCACATATCGCATGTGCCGCATGATGGACGAGGAGGCGTAACCGATGGACTACTCGTCTCTCAAGGCCTCGATCCAGTCGTGGAGCGTGCGCACCTATGGTGATCCGCAGCTCAACGAATTCATTGCCAATGCCGAAGCGCAGATTCGGCGCCGCCTCATCGGCTATCAGCGCGAGATCACCGCGGCCTTCACGGTCGACGCGGACGGCATGATCGCGCTGCCCGTCGACTTCATCGCCATGCGCTCGGTCTATCTGGGCACGGTGCCCTATCGCTACTCGATCAGCGGGTCATTCCTGACCGTTGCCGACGGCGCCAGCCAGACCTTCGACGTGGTCTATATGGGCAAGCTGCCACCGCTCAACGGCACGACGACGACCAATTGGCTCACCGATCTCGCGCCCGATGTCTATCTGCTGCTCTGCCAAGCCCAGCAGCGCGCTTTCGAACAGGAATACTCGACTGCGGCCGGGCTCGAAGTCTCCGGGCTCGCCAAGCTCGACGAGCTGGGGCTTCAGAACACCGTAGCGCAATACGGCCGGCAGGGCATGACGCTGCCGGTGAGGGCGCAGTAGCCATGCCCGCCTTCCCTCCGTTCCGCCCTGATGCCGGCGAGCTGCTGTCGGGCGAGGTGAGCGACGTGTTCATCACGGTCGGCGGGTATGGGCCGCGTCCGTCTTTGCAGGCCGCGCCGGGCGCCGTAGCGCTTCCGGCAGCGCCCCGGGGCGCGTTCGGTACCTTCCTGCCCGATGGGACATTCCTCGGCTTCGCAGCGACCGCAAGCAGTCTATACAAGATCGATGCGGACTGGGATTTCACCTCACTGGGCGGAACGCTGAACCTGCCCAGCGATGAAGATCAGGCGTTCACTGCCTTTGGTGTCTTCCTGCTGATCTCGAACACGTCGAGCGGCATGAAGGGCTACAACATGGACAGCCCGGCTGGACTTGGAGCAGTCGCGGGCGCGCCGGCGGCCCGATATCTGTTCAACGCCAACAACCAGGTGGTTGCGCTGGGCAATGGCTCGGCGTTGCCAAGTCGCCTTCTGGTCTCGGCATTTGGCGATCATACGAACTGGTCGACAAAGGGCGCATCAAAGCAGGACCTGAACGACGGCGGCGCCTTCACCGGCGGCGGGGATCTCGGCGGCGGCATCGCCATCATTGCTCAGGACCGAGCGTTGCGCCGGATGACCTTCGGAAATGCCGGTGGCGGCGCGCTATTCCGTCTCGACAAGATCGCTGAGGACGTGGGCTGCGTACACCCGCGCGCTCAGGCTATCTACAACGGCATCTTCTATTGCCTGCACACCGACGGCTTCTGGAAGACCGCCGGCGGCGCTCCGATCAACATCGGCGCGGGCAAGGTCAACGAGTGGTTTCTGAAGCGATGCACGGACCTAAAGAAGGTCTCGGCCTCCGTCGATCCCAAGAACACGATTATCCGTTGGCGCTATCCTGCCGCGGGAGATGGCTCGAGCGCGACGGTGTTCAATTCGTACCTCGACTACAATTGGGTGGCGGATGAATTCGTCCCCGGGATCGAGCCCTCCTCGGCTTTCTTCCGGATGGGCACGCCCGCGCAGACGCTGGACACCTTGGCCGCGCTGGGGCCGCTAAACAACTGGTCACAGTTCCCGATCGGCTCTGCCTTCTTCCAGGGTGGCAACTACCGTCTCGCCGGTCTCGACGCCGCCTACAGGGTGGCCTTTTTTGAAGGCCCGAACGCGGCTGCAACCCTTGAGACGCCGACCCAAGGCGATGGCCGCAGCAATCTTGTGTCGTGGTGCGAACCGATCACGGACGACGGCGCGGTGACAGTGAGACTGGGGGTCAAGGAGCGCATGGCCGATCAGTTCACATGGAGTGACCCGGCTGTTGGGATTAATGCCAAGGGGCTGGCCCAGCTGCGCGGACGCGGGCGCTACGATCGCATCCGCCTCATTCATGCCGCAGGTGCCTCATGGACCAAGGATGTGGGCGTTGAGGGGATCGTTCGATCATGAGCGTGAACTTTGAGGGAGGCACAGCCGGCATCCGGCCGATGCGACTGACGGGCACAGGTGTCACCGATATCGTCGCGGAAACGAACCGCTGCCTCGTCAAAAAGGTCTATGCCGTGGAAGTAGCTGGGGCGCAGCCAGCTTTCACCCTCGGCATCTATGACGGCACCAACACCACGCTGTTGATGAGCGCCAAGCCGATGACGGCGAGACAGGTGCTCGTCTGGGAGGATATCCCCCTCGAGCCGGGCTGGAAGCTGACCGCCCAGGCTGGCGCCGGCAACCAGATTCACGTCACGGCCGTCATCGTCGAGCCGGGACAAGGGTGATCTTCGTTCCCATCCCGCGCGAGCGCATTCCTCAGGAGTGGCCGCGTATCCTGAGCCTGATCGAGCCCGCCATCGAGTTCGACAAGAACGCCACTCCAGCCGAGGTCTTCGACTGGCTGGTGACCGGGCACTCCGAGGCTTTCTGGATAGGCGTGGGCAGCGCGCTCGGCGTAGGGGTGACCACCACCCGCGAGGGCTCGTGCTTCATCAACTACACGGGCGGGGCGGTAAGTGGCGGTCCGCGTGAATTCATCCGATCCTGCCGGGCAGTTGTCGCCGATATCGAGACGCTTGCTCGTGACGCCGGCTGCACTGAGGTGTGGGGCGGTGGCCGAAACTGGTCGCGAGTGTTCCCGGACTGGGAGCGCCCCGACCCCGACAATCCGAACAGATTCCGAAAGAGGCTCACCTGATGGGCGACAGCAAGACCAAGAAGTTCGGCGACAGGTTCATCGACAAGCTCGGCGGTGAGTTGAAGAGACCTGCGCCGGTGTTTGGCGAGAGCCTTTTCGCGGGCGCTGGCGACGCCACCCGTAACGCCTGGAGCACCGCCACGGGCAACGCCAACGAGCTCATCGCGTCGGGCGGATACACCGCGCCGATGACAAGCGCCATGTCCACCTTCGGGGACGTGTCCCGAGGGTATGGGGATATCGCGCGCGCCGGCCTGACGCCGGAGCAGCGCGCGGCGATGGGCGACTACGGTGGCCTCGAAGACACCTATGCCGACCTGTCGACCGCCTACGATCCGAACAGCGACGCCTACAAGCGGCTCCGGGGGAACATTCGTGATGACACCCTCACCGACGTTGCCAGCCTGTTCGCGTCCAATGGTCGCTGGGGTTCCGACATCATGTCGGAAAGCGCTTCTGAGGGCGTGGCGGATGCGCTGGCCGGCCTCGACTACACCAACATGCAGAACGACGTGAACAACCGCTATCGCTCGGCAGACTCGCGCGCGGGCGTGCTGAGCAACCTCTTCACGATGGGTCAGACCGAAGTCGGCAACCGGATGGGCGCTCTCTCTGGGCAGCAGGGCGCGGCCGGCGCGCAGTTCGACGCTGGACAGGCAGGCATCAACAACAGGAACGCCGCCATCGACGCCCTGGCGGCCGTCGGTGCTGGGCAGGATGCGGATGCGCAGGGCGCGCTGCTCGGTCGAGCCGATCTCTATGACCGCAGGAAGGGCGCCGAGCTCGATCGCCTGGCGGAGATCGCCGCAATCTTCGGCGGCAATGGCCCCGTCGACGCTTCGAACGAAGCGCCATGGTGGCAGCAGATCGCCGGTTACATCGCGGGCAATGCCGGTAGGGCGATCGGCGGAGGTGCGGTACGGTGATTGCCACGAACCCCAAATTCGATTGGTGGCGGCACGCCGGCCAGTCCCTCGAGGATCTGGGTGTCGGTCTCGCCAATGCGCCGACGATCGGCTCTGCATTCGGCGTCGCCACGCGCCAGCAGGCAGCCCAGCAGCCCCAGCGGGACAACGCCGCCCGCATCAAGGCCGAGGACGAGGAGCGCAAGCGCCAGATCGCCGAGCAGGCCGCGAACCGCGCCAAGTACGCCGACATGTTCGCCGAGCATGGCGCTGCGCCGATCCTTGTCGACATGGTGCGGGCGGGCGATGCCAATCCCGCCGAGGTCTACTGGGACATCTTCGCGCCCAAGCCAGCCGCCGATCCGACGGCATCTGTCGGCGGACGCGCGCAGCTCGCGCAGGCGCATGGCCTGCAGGGCGAGGAAGCGAAGACCTATATTCTCACCGGGAAGCTACCGGAGCGCGGCAGTGCATCCGCCCCCAGCGGCTACCAGCCTACCCCTGATGGTACCGGCTTGATGCCGACGCCTGGCGGACCTGCCGATCCCAACAATCCGCTCAACCGCAGGAAGATGAACCCGCCGCCGAATTCGACGGTGCAGAAGGAAATCCTCGAGACGGACGAGAGCATCGACGCCGGACAAAACGTGCTTCGGTCGCTCGATCGCGCGCTGCAGCTCAACAAGGTTTCCAAGAGCGGGTACGGCGCCGACTTCCTGTCCTCGGTGGGAGCGAACATCCCTGACTGGGTGCCGATCGTCGGCGGCGATACCACCGACGTCAACACCCAGGAGCTCAAGAACATCGTTACGGCGCAGGCGCTGGAAAGCCTCAAGGCTACCTTTGGCGCGGCGCCCACCGAGGGTGAGCGCAAAATCCTGTTGGAGGTCCAGGGCTCTGTTGATCAGCCAGCGCCGGTGCGCGAAGCGATTTTCAAGCGGGCAAAGGCTGCCGCCCAGCGTCGGCTCGATTTCAATCGGCAGAAGGTCGAGAGCCTCCGCGGTGGCGATTACTTCACCGAGGGCGGTGGCCCGGGCTTCGGCGAGCCCGACGACATTACCGACCTCCTCAACAAGTACGAGCAGTGATGGCCACACTTCAGCAAATCGGTAGCGCGCTGCGCAAGGCGGATGCCGCTGGCAATGTGGAGGACGCACGCCGTCTCGCCGCTGCCTATCGCGCCATGCAGGCACAGAGCGCAGAGCCGACCCCCGAGGGGGAGGCCGCTGAAGCCGCGCTCAATGAGAAGCTGCGCACGCCGTGGAAGCCGATGACACGTTCGGGCCCGATCGAGAACATTTCGGCCGGCCTGAACGATGCGCTCTATACCGTCGCGGGCTTCCCGGTCGACGCGTCGCGCAATGCGATCAACTGGGGCGTCGCCGGCGTGAACAAGCTCCGCGGTGTCGAAGACCTTACCGAAGGCATGATCCCGGACGACGGCATCCTCAGCAAGAACTGGTTCAACCAGCGATTCCAGCAGATCGGGGTCATGGATCCTGATCGCGTCGTGCCGGCCAACACCCTCGAGAAGATACTGCGCGCGGGTGGTGAAGGCATCGGCTATGCGGTCGCGCCCGAGGCGATGCTGGCGGCTCTGTCGAAAGCGGGGATAGTGGGAGCTCGCGCCGAGAGCATTCTTGGTCAGGTTTTTGGCAAGGCCGACAGCGTGCGCAGCACCACCGCCAATGCGGCTGCGGGGTTCGGCGGTGGCGTGGGCGCTCAGTCTGCCATGGACGTGGCGCCAGAGCCTTTGAAGCCCCTTGCCGCGCTCGCCGGTGGTTTCGGTGGCGCGGGGGTGGCGACCGCCGTGACGGCTGTGCCGCGAGCGGTGAAGGCGGGCAGCGAACTGGCTGGCGACTTCATCGCCCCGGTCACTCGCGCGGGCCAGGAGCGCCTTGCCGGCCGCCAATTGCGCGAGGGCGCGACCAATGCCGGTCAGGTGGTCGACGACATTGAAACCTTGCCCGCCGACCTCGTGCCCGGCGCTCAGCCGACCACCGGCCAGCTCACCGGCGACATGGGGCTGCTGGCGATGGAGCGGGCGGCGGCAACGAATAACCCGGAGCCCTTCCAGCAGCGTCGAGCAGACCAGAATGCGGCGCGCACCAGCGCGATTGAGAACATCCAGAGCGAAGGCGCTCCGGAGGCGGTTGCAAGCCAGCTGCGCGCGGTGCTGGACGACGTCGATCGCATGACGGCCGCCACCGTGGATCAGGCGCGCCAGGGCGCCGTGCGCGCCGGTGAGGGCGTCGGTACACCGATGCGGCCGGAGGTAGCTGGTGAGACGCTGCGGCGTGGCCTCGACACTCGCCGCGCCGATGCAGTCGAGATCGAGCGTCGCATCTGGGAGGCGGTCGATCCCGAGAAGAACCTGGTGCTGGCGCCGGTGTCCTCGCGGTCCACGGTTGCCGGTATCAAGCGTGATCACTCGACGATGGCGCGTCCCTTCGGATCGGAGGAGGCATCGATCCATGCGGCGCTCGACGGGGCAGATGAAGCCGTGTCGTTCCAGGACTTTGCCGCGCTGCGCTCGCGTGTGAGCCAGGCCATGGCCGATGAGCGGGCAGCTCACGGAAAATCCCCTGCGTGGGCTCGCCTGACGCAGATTCGCGGTGCTATAGAAGCGGACCTTGAAGGTGCCGTCGCTAACAAGGTCAAACTCGAACAGCAGGCCGTTGCGCGAGGCGAGATGGCCTTCGATCAGACCATCGAAGCCGCGATGCAACGCCAGGTGGAGAACTGGTACTCTGGAAGAGCAGCGCAGACGGCCGGCGGAAATAGTGGTTCGCGTCCTCAAGGACGTCGTCCCGGAGGACCAGCCGCCGCTTCTGGCGTATCTGGAGCAGCAGGCCAAGGCGAATTCGGACCTGGGCGCGCTTCGGGCAATCCGGGACTATCGCAAGATGCTCGAGGAGCAGGCGCCGAAAGCCTGACGCTCGCCGACATCCGATCGATGAAGGCGGACGATCCGTTCTTCGTGCGCAGCAGTGATGGGCAGGCCTTCGTGCCGGCGATGGCGGGTAATCCCGATCTTGGTGCCGCGCCTGTTCCCGGCACCGGCCAGAGCGTTCCGATCCGCGTGCGCCGCCGCGACCTGGTGCAGCACATCGGCAGCCCCATGCATCGCGCGGACGCGGACGTCCTCGGTTACTCGGACCCGTGGGAAATGACGCGGGACGTTGCGGCCAACTGGGATCGCATGCATCGCGGCATCGACGGTCGGCTGATGCTGGTCAAGCTCAACACCGACCTTCGTCATGGTGCGGCAGTCATCGAGCTCGCGCCGGTCGACGGCGGCGAATATTACCGCATCGTCACGGCTGGACGCCGCAGCCCGTCTCAGATGGGAGAACTGATCGACGATCGGTTGAACTACCCGAACGATGGCTCCGGCTCACCATCTCCCTCTGGCCGTCGCTCCCCGACTGAAACCGGGCGGGAGGCGACCTTATCAAGGGCGTCGATCAGTGATGACGAATATACGCCTCGTCCGCCCGCGGTTCAACGGCCGTTCGATCAGGCGGCCATGAGTCGGCTGCGCCGCGCCACGGAGGCCACCAAGACGCGGGCGAACACGTTCGACAATCCCCAGCTCGCGCCGCTTCAGGCCCGATCGGCTGACCACGCCGCGCCGCCCATGCTGTCGTCGTCGGTGGCAGCATCCATCTTCCGGCCGGGCGCCGGCGGCTTCCAGCGCATCCAGACGTATCTGCGCGCCAACAATTCGCGCGAGGCCAAGAAGGCCATCGAGGGCTATGCCATCGAACTGATGCGGGGCAAGGCGCTGCGCGACGATGGCACGCTCGATCCGGCCAAGCTGGCGGCGTTCCGTCGTCAGCACGCCGATGCACTGCGCGCCTTTCCTGAGCTCGACGCGCGCATCAGCAACGCGCAGAAGGCCTCGGAATTGCTGGCGGAGCACGAGGTGGCGCGCAAAGCCGCTCTGGACGCTGCCCAGCGTGAGACGCTTGGCAAGCTCATTGGCGTTTCCGACCCGCAGGACGTCACCCGCGTCATCGGGTCCATCTTCGGCCGTGCCGACAGCATCAAGCAGATGCAGCAGCTCCGGCAGGCGATTGGTGGCAACGCGGAGGCCGTGCAGGGACTGCGCAAGGCGATCGTCGACCACATGCTGCGCCGCTTCGTCTCCAACACCGAGGCGGCCACGAGCGGCGTCGGTGTGCTCAAGAGCGATCAACTGCAGACCTTCATCGGTCAGAACCGCGGCGCGCTGAAGCTGGCCGGATTCTCTGATGGCGAACTGCAATCGATGGCGAACGTCGCCGAGAGCTTGCGTCAGTCCAATCGATCGCTGACGGCGGCGAAGATCCCCGGCCAGTCGAATACGGCTCAGGACTTCATCGCGGCCAAGGCCGGCGACACCACGACGATGACCATGATGAAGGTCCTTGCAACGGCCGCGGCGTCCGGTGGTGGTGCAGGATACCTGATCAATCCATTGGTCGGCGCCACCGTAGGCATTGGCGCGGGTGTGATCGGCGTTTTGCGCCAGCACGGCATTCGCAAGATCGACGATCTAGTGCGCGAGGCGCTGCTTGATCCACGCTTGGCGCGGACGCTCATGATCAAGGCCAAGCCGGGCAACTGGCGCATCGCACGGCAGAGCCTCGCGGCTCGGCTTCGTCGCGGTGCGATGGCCGGTGCGCTCGCTGTGAGTGACGACTAGGAGACCCCAATGGCAAGAATGACCAAAGAAGAGGCGGCGCTTCTGGAAGCGATCGCCGGGTCGGAGAGTGCTGGCGACTGGAACGTGATTTATGGCGGATCGCGGTTCAACGACTATTCCAAGCACCCCGCCAAGTTTGTCACCATCACGAGCGGTCCGAACAAGGGCAAGAAGTCGTCGGCGGCCGGCAAGTACCAAATCACCAAGACGACCTACGACCGCGTCGCACCGAAGCTGGGCATCACGGATTTCTCCCCGGAGAGCCAGCAGCAGATCGCGCTCTATCTGGCGCGGGAGAAATACGGTTCTGGCCTCGCCGAAGACCTCGCCAATGGGAACGCCGCCGATGTCGCGGCAAAGCTTGCGGGCATCTGGACGTCCTTGCCAGGCGGCATTGAAGCCACGACCAACGGCAGCTCGTTTACTCAGAGTTACGCCGACGCCCTAGACGCACCGCGGCCTCCCGGCAGCATTCCCGACGTGGCGACGGCAATTGACACCGCGCCGCCCCGGCCGATGCCCTCACGCCCGTTCGGCAATTCGCGGCAGCTTAGCCCCCTCGAGGCCTTGCTGCCCGACCAGGCGATGTACGGCGTGCGCCCTGGCGGTCCCGCCCCTGAGGCGACCATCGCTCCGGACTTTGCGGTCGGCGATCTCACATCGACCGTCCCTTGGTGGCAGGCTGGGCAATACAACGACAAAACCGGCAATTGGGACTCGCCGACGTTCGGGGAAGCTCTCCAGACGCTGCGCATGCCGAAGGTCCCGGCGCAGCCGCAAGGACCGCAGGGACGCCGCCCACCGCCTCGGCAGCCCGTTCCAGCGCCCAGCTTCAATGAGACGCGTCGCGAGCAGAACACCACCTACAGGCCCCCGCCGCCCGCTGCGGCAGCCCCGCCGCCTCTTCCCCGTGCTCGTCCTGAACCGCCGTTGGGCTTTGACCCGCTGCCCGCGCCGCCGCCGCTGGTGCCCCAGTCCACCACCCCGCTCAGGGTCGACCCGGTTGGCGCCGGGCCGGGCAGCTTTGGCACCTTCACCGGGCTGCTCAACGACATGGTCGGCACGACGCCCAGTGCACCGCCGAAGATGCCGGACACAACGCCTTCGGGCCGTCCCATGTGGTTCACGTCGAAAGCGCCGGGCACGCAGCAGCAGCCGCCTCCGTCTACCCCGGCACTCGATCCTGCCGCGATGGAGCTGGACCGTATGCGCCTCAATGGCTACCGGGACATCCAGGAAATGGGCCCGTCGCTTCCGCCAGGTGGATCGAGCGTCGCTCCCCCGCCGCCGCCCACCACGCCGCTGATCGCGCGCAAGGTCCAAACCATCCCGATTGATCCGATGACCAATCTGGAAATCCCGCCCGTGCTCGCACCCGGTCCTCGAGCTTTGCCGCCCGTGCCGATGACGCCCTCGCCGATGCTGCGCGCGACCGCCCCGATGGCTGGCCCCCCGCCGATCCCGCGCACGCCGCCGTCAGCACTCCGTCGCAGTCCGTCGACTGGAGCGATCGGCAACAACTATACCGTGCGTCAGGGCGACACTCTGGGCGGCCTCGCGCGGTCGAGCGGGCTCACCCTCGATCGCATCTTGGCGATGAACCCGCAGATCACCGATCCAGACCGCATTAGGGCCGGTGACACTATCCGCATGGGCACCCTCGTTCCCACCAATGAGGTGCTGCCCGGCTCGAACGCGCCACTCTATCGCCGCACCGACCCGCCGCCGATCCCTCTCGGCTCAAACCTCCGCCCGCCCGCGCGACGTTCCGGCCCGAACGTCGTCGATGAGGTCGGGCAGCTCCGATATCACGGATAGGAACCGCATATGCCAAAGACTGCATTCAGCCAGTGGGACGCTGTCGCTGCAAACAACACCGACCTCAACAACATCCCGCTCGACAGCGCGGTAACGGTCGCCAACGAGCTCGACGACCTGTTCCGCGAAATGATGGCACAGCTCGCCGCGGCCGGTATCGTTACGACCGCGCGCATGGCGAGCACGACGCAAACCGGCATCTCTGAATTCGCGACAGCGGCAGAGTTCCGAGCTGGAGCCGACACCGCTCGTTCACTTGTAGTGGATCAGGTGTGGGCATCGGGTGCCGTCGTCAGCCTCACCGATGCGGCTACCATCGCCGTTGATATGGGCACGTTCATCAACGCTCAGGTGACGCTAGGCGGCAACCGAACGCTTGGCGCGCCTTCGAACCCGAAAGTCGGTCAGTCCGGCTTCATCCGCATCATACAGGACGGCACGGGATCGAGGACGCTGGCATATCATGCCAACTGGGGCTTCTCGTTCGGCGTTGATCCGGTGCTGAGCACTACCCCTGGGGCGACGGACATCCTTTACTACACGGTGATCACATCGACCTTCATTCACGGCACCCTTGTGAAGGCGGTGTCCTGATGCTCCCCGGCATGGGCAGGCCGCTGCTCGATCGCACAATTTCCAACTCGTCTAACTTGCGCGACGTTCTGGAGGCACTGGGGTTAAACGGCTCACTCAAGATACTGCTCGACGCGGGGGATGGCGGTAGCGTTGCTAGCGCGTCTCAGGCGAAATGGAACGACGTTTCTGGCAACGCGTACGACTTCTTTCGGGGAGCCGATGGCTCGTCGAGCAGCGATGATCCGACTTTCAACGGGGTGATCGGCAGGCAGTCAGCTGGTGAGTTTTGGTCGTGCGACGGCGGGGACTTCTTCACCTACGACTCTTCCCCTGAAGCGTTCATGAGCGCGTGGCACAAGGACGGCGCGCTGTTTACGGTCTGCGGTTGGGCCTACCTCGTGGGCTCCACCATGCTCGTCTTCACCAGATCGCCCGGTATTAGTCTCAACCTTGGCACGAACATCCCCGCCTATACCTTCAACATGACGAACGACACGGTAACCCAGTCGTTCGGGAGCGGAACATTCCCCGGGGCCTCAGTAAATCGCTGGGACTTCTGGGGGCTAGCGGTGAACGAGTCCGCGAGCTCGTTTCTATTCTATCTCAATGGCGACGCGTTGACGTTCAGCACTTCATATAGCTCCCCGTCAGTCAATGCAGCTGGTAGCTTCAGGATTGGCGCGAACAACAGCGGCGGAAACTTGGCTCCCGCCGGGACGCGGTTTGGATCGCTCGCGGCGTTCTCTTCGGCTCTTTCCCAAGCGCAACTCGGTCAGATTTTCTCCGCGACACGCGGGAAGTACGGCGTCTAGTGCTTCTTCGCCTTCATGTCGTTGGCCATCTCGGTGAAGGCGGCGGCGAGCTGCAGTAGTCCCTCTGGACTTACGCCGAATTGCACACGTCGGGGCTTCTCAGTCCCGGCCTTGATCGCAGCCATGTGATTGGGAGTCTGGGCCAGCTTCAGAGCGACCGCGGCCACGTTGGGCTCTGGCATCTGCACGAACTCGTAGCCGACGAGCAGGTCGAGGTTGATGCCTTCTCGCTGGTCCCCATAAACGTCCTCCCAATCCGGACCGAACAGGCGGCGCTTCCCGGCAGGCTGGTCGTTCATTTCAAACCCTCAAAGCAATCGCTCGGAGCCTAGCCCTTGATCATCGATGCCTCAAGCCCGCAGGAATTTTCGGACGCCGATCACCGGATCGTCGCGAAGGGCGACCAGAGCAAGAAGCTGAAGTGGCTGCTGTCGGCAATTTCCGCGAACACGACGCGGACGTTCACGGTGCCCGATGCCGACATCACCATCAGCTCATTCATAGCGACACTGCTCGATGACGCGACGGCAGCGGCGGCCCGCACGACCCTCGGCGCTCAGGCTGACCTCGGCTTTACGCCCGTGCAGCAGGGCGGCGGCTCGAGCATGACCACCGACAAGATGTATCTGGGCTGGAGCGCCGCGGGCCCCAGGCTCCAGGTCAACGGCTCCCCGCTCGGCGTGCTTTGGACCGACTGGGGCACGACCTTCTCTGGGGCCTACAACGGCTACATCAAGTTCCCGAACGGCGTCATCTTTCAGTGGGGCATCTTCACCGCGGCCACGGACGCGTTTGGTGTGGTGGGCGGCGCCATGCCGATTGCGTTCCCCAACATAGCCCTGGGTGGAATGGGGTATGCGCAGAACCATGTGCACAATCCGGTGAACGGCGAAATCCGAAACCACAACGGCTATCCCACCGTGTCGCAGATTTACTTTGTAACCCCGGTGGCCAGCACCTACGTGCAGGTGGGCTGGCTCGCGTGGGGATACTAGCGATGACAAAGTTTGCGGTCTTCGACGCCGACGGTTCCCCGCTCGGCTTCTACGCTGAGGATATTCACGGCAGTCGCAGGCGCCCGGTTTACGGGCCAACTCCTCGACGCACCAGAAGGAACTCGAACCCCGTTCCACCAGTCATTGGTGATGAAGCCAATCCGGACTGCACGATCCCGGCGGACGCTGTTGAGATAAGCGACGAGGACTGGCAGGGCCTTCTCTCTAATCCCGGGCGCCGGTGGCGAGATGGCCGAGTAGTGGACGTCGAGCCGCCCTCGTCTCCGACCGATATCACGATGGCGTCTGTTCGGGCGCAACGCAACGATCTTCTCAGCAAGTCCGATTGGACCCAGCTCCCCGACGCTCCGGTGGATCGCGAGCGGTGGGCCATCTATCGGCAGCAACTTCGCGATCTGCCGGAGACCGTTGACCCGTCGAAGGTGCAATGGCCGCTGCCGCCAGATCACGACGACACGAATGCCGCTGAGCGTGAGCTAGACCGCGCAGCGCGAACGATCCTCTTCGACGGCAAAAACACGTAGCGGCTGCCGTCGGCCGCGACCCCACGAAAGGACCATCACCATGGACAAGACCGTGCCGCCTGGCGCGGCGCTTCTGCTTGGCCTCATCTATCGCACCGAGACCGGCCACGACGCGCCCGAATGCTACGAGGTCATCTTCGGCCACAACCAGGGCAAGCTGCCGAAGCCCATCACCTCCATGACTCTCGACGAGATCGAGAAGGCGCAGCCGCAGTGGACGAAGAAGTTCGGCTCATCGGCAATGGGCGCAGGGCAGTTCATGAAGAACACGCTCGACGCGCCCGGCACGCTGCGCGACATCGAGGGCGAGATGGGGCTTACCGGCCGCGAGAAGGCGACACCTGACCTGCAGGACCGCATGGCCTATCACCTGCTCAAGCGCCGCGGCTTCCTCGACTTCATCGCGGGCAAGATGAGCCGCACAGCGTTCGGCAATCGCCTCTCGATGGAGTGGGCATCATTCCCGGTGCTCGCCGACATCAAGGGTCGCCGCCGCAAGGTCAAGCGCGGGCAGAGCTACTATGCCGGCGACGGCCTCAACAAGTCGCTGGTGTCGCCCGAGGAGGTCGAAGCCACTCTCGACCAGGTGCTCGCGATGGGCAATCTCCCGGCGGCAGCGGAGGCGGACGACGCATTCCGCGACATGATGGCCGACGAGGCGAACAAGATCGAACCCGTACCCCCGGCGCCCGCCAAGGCTGGCCGCCCCGGCTGGATCGGCATTGCGCTGATCGTCGGCCTCGCCGTCCTCGCCTTCGTCGGCAGCTGGTTCGGGAACTCGGCCGAGACTGTGTCGCTGATCGGCGATGACCGGCTCGGCCTGTTCGGTGGTGAAGGCAACGTCTGGACCGACATCGGCATGTCGATCGCGCTCTCGTTCCTGCGGCCGCTCGTTGATGCTGCGGTCGTCGCGGTCGTCGGTATCGTCGCCCTGCACTGGCAGAAGTGGTTCAAGGTCGACTTCGACGCCAAGAGCCGGCAGACGCTGCAGGAGGCGCTCGAGCGGGGCGCCCTAGCTGCGCTCGAGGCGTTCGGTCCGCGAGCCAGCAAGGCAAAGCTCACGGCCGCCACTGCCGACTATGTGCAGCGCTTCAGCGGCGGCACGGTGAAGGGCTTCGGGCTCAGCGCCGAGGACCTGCAGCAGCTCGCACTGCCGCACCTCGCAATCGCGAAGAAGACGGTTGCGAAATGACCGGCCCGGGCATCTGGATCAGGATCCAGCATCGCTTCGGACCACGCATGCCCGAGTGGATCGTGGCGCTCCACACCGTGCTCTGGGGCTGGGTGCTGCTGCTCCCGGCTCGCGCCTACGACGGGCAAGCGTGGGCGTTCTTCCGCAGCCTCGAGGATGCCAACTGGATGAGCGAAATTCAGTTCGGCTGGCTGATGCTCTTGCTCGGCCTCGCGCGCTTCGGCGGGCTCATCGTCAACGGCGCGAGGAAGACCGTCACCCCATGGATTAGGGTGTTTTCAGCCGCCGTCGGCTTCTTCATGTGGGTCGGCATCTCATACAGCTTTGCCCAGTCTGGCGTCATCAGCACCTGGCTCGCGATCTATCCCGTGATCGCAGGTGTGGAGCTGCTCAATATTTGGCGCGCAGCGCATGACGTTGGAGAGGGTTATGGTTCTCCCTGAAGGCCTGAACGGCACTGCTACTCTCATTTTCCTGGCCTGTGGCGGCATCGTCTGGGCGCTGATCCAGTTCGGCATCATTGGGGGTCGAAAGTCGGCGGCGAATCCGTCCGCGCCGGGTGCCAGCGAGATCGTCGCCCTGACGGTGGACAGCCGCGCGATCGACAAGCTCGCCGGCGAGGTCTCCGGACTGAGCATCGCGTTGACCGACCTGGCCGTGTCGAACCGGCAACTCGGAGGTCACGTTGAGACGCTGACCGATGAGTTGCGCGACACCAACAACGAGCTTCGGGTCGCTCGCGAAATCGCCAAGTACCGACAGCAGTAGAGGGGCGACGGGCTCGGCTCAGGGGGATGACCCGAAGCCCGTCGCGCGACCGTGGCACTGGTGGGGATGGGCGCCCCCGCCGCACTGGCGCTTGGAGGTCCGGGTAAGACTGAGCGCCAGCCCACGAGCACGCTACTCTTGCCGCCGAGTCCCGTCCCTCGAAATGCCGAGCTAACTTTCCCTCAATTGAAGGAAGGTCAGTCCATGTCCGGGACTTCGCCGTAGCACGCAATGATGTCCGGCGGCCCGAACTCTCCAACATCGGGGTCGGCCTGCCGCGACCATGCAATGACGCCCGCGTGGCTCTCCTTGAGCAGGGCGGCCTGTGTCTTCGCCTGGGCCTCGTCGCGCATCTCGCGCGGCTCGAATGCCGGGCGCAGCTCGCCGGTCTCGTCGTCCTTGTCGAAGGCCATCAGCACTATGAGCTTCATGGGCGCAGCGGAGCGTCAGCGTGACAGCGGCGCGATCGAGATCGCGGCGGGCTGTGCCTCGACCCGATTCTTGCGGTCGGTCTCGATAGAATCGAGTTCTTTCTCCATCCACTTGCGCGAGGAGTAGACCTCCGGCTGGTTGGCCTGGTCCCACCAGCGATACCTTCGGCGGAGATCCTCGCTCAGCTTCATCGCAAGCAAGGCCATCTTGATGTTGCGTTCCAAGGCTTGAGGCACGAAAGCGCGCGGGTCGGGCTCAGCGGCTGGTCCGTTTTTATCGTAATCGAGAGCGGCTTGCTCCCAGCGCACGGTGTTGCTCAGGCTTAGAGCACGGTTTCGGAGTGAGGGTTCCAGCGCTCGCCAGGCATCCGGCTCCTCCGGGAAGGTGGGCGCGTCGGGGATGGGCTCATAACCGCTGCCAATGTGCCAACTGCTCGAGCGAAACATCTCCACCTCCGCGGCTGCGGAAGCACACAGTGCCGCGAATGCTTCCAGCGACACCGCCAGTTGCAATGCGAGATGTTCCGCTGCGGACTTTGCCTTACGCGATGCGTCCAACAAGTGCAGGCCGTGACTGGCCGCGGCGCTGACGACGCCGGCTAAGCCGCCGACGGTGAGAACCTGAATCCACCAATCCATTCTAGCCCCCTTCGGCCTCGGTACCGCCCTCTTCCGGTCTAACCCGGAGGGGGCTTTTTGCTTTTCGGCACTTTGATCATCTTCGTCGACTTACCGGGACGAGTCGGCGGCCGGGGCGACGAAGGCGCGGGAGCTGATTGTTCGAGGGTAGGCGGCTCGCGCTCTTGCTCGTCGGCCTGGTCGCGCAGCGACTTCACGAACTGGCGAATCTCATCGTCCTCAGGCCGGTCACCGTGGCGGCTCAGCAAGTCTTCCATCATGTCCGCGATCTCGCGCAGCTCGGATGGTGGTCGCGGAGGCGGATAGGCCTTCTCGAGTGCTTGCACGACCTCTTCGTGCATCGTCCGTCCGCTGGCATTAGCGGCTTTTTCTAAGCGACCCAGAAGTCCCGGCGACAAAGCGTAACCAAGCGCTTCGTGGAGCGCGAAGGGCCCGATAGACCGCAACCTCGCCTCAGCTTCGTCTCGCTCGGCGCGCAGCCTGTCCATCTCATTCTGCATGGAGCGCAGGCTGATCTCTTTCATGGGATCAAACTGCTCAAGTCGATACACGATCTCGGCGTTGAGAGAGCGGTTGCTGCTGGCCGCCCACATCTTCAGGTCATCACGGAGACCATCCGGCAGACGCACGACGTACTTGTCCTGCGGCTGGATAGGCGCTTTCCCCATTATTCTCGGCCCCTTGTGAATGATGGCTACTAGCCGCAAAAATCGCTTGACGACAATAGCGGCTAGTAGCCATGGTTAAATGGCTAATAGCCAGTAAAGAGGAGTCGATGGCAAAAGCACCTTCCGCCCTCGCCGACAAGTTCGTTATCCGCCTGCCAGATGGCATGCGCGATCGGCTTCGTCAGCGGGCCACTGCGAACCGGCGAACCATGAACGCCGAAGTAATCCTGTACATCGACCGCGGGCTCGCGGCCGCTGAAAACGAAAGCCCGGCCGGGACTGCCATCCCGCCGGGCTCAGACCATTCCCCCCAACTTGCGACGGATGAAGGAAGCGATGACTGAAGATAGCACCGGCTTGGCCGGATTTCTACCCACGGGCGAGGGCGGGCCGCCGACAATGTCGAGCCGCGAGATCGCCGAGCTCTGCGAAAAACGGCACCCCGACGTGATGCGCGACGTCAGGAACATGCTTGAGGCGCTCCATTTGGGACTGAGCAGTTTTGCGCACTCCTACCTAAACGCCCAGAACAAGGAGCAGCCGGAGTATCGGCTGCCCCGCGACCTGACGATGACGCTGGTAACTGGCTACAGCATCCCGCTCCGAAAGCGGGTGATCGACCGGCTGGACGAGATCGAAGGTATTCTGCGGAATCGGCCGGCCCTCGATTTCTCCGATCCGCAGGTGCTGCTGGGCGTGGTCAATCATCTGCAGGGGCAGGTAGCGGCCAAGGATGTTGTCATCGCCTACCAGGGCGAGCGGTTGACTAAGTTGGACCGGATTGAGGGCGCCGTCGACAACCTCACCATCACCGAGGCGGCCAAGGTCTTGAAGGTGAAGCCGCGGTTCTTGACCACTTTCCTCAGCGAGAATCGGTGGATCTACAAGCGTCCGAACTCAGGGCGCTGGCTGGCCTACCAAGCTCTAATCCCGAAGTTCCTCGACCACCGCGATCACTCGTTCAAGGATGATGATGGCGAAACCCGTTTCGTCACATGGGCGGTGGTCACTTCGGCCGGAATGGTCAAGCTGGCAGCGATGCTCGACGCCCACTTCGCCGGCAGGGGGGAGACGCGGTGATGGGCACCAAGATGATCGAAGTCGCCAAGCTCTCCGCGCTGATCGATGTTGCTGCGAAGGCGATCGAAGCAGATGGGCACGAGGACGCACTGAACGCGACCCAGGCCGATCTTGATGAGGCCTACCGCGAATGGAAAGTAGCTCGCGGCCTCGGCCGGGTCGAGCGTGACACCATCGAGTGGGAGCACATGATGCTCGGCACAGCCGAGGCCTACGCTGATCTCGAAAAGGCGAAGCGAGCAAGCCGCAATGCCAAGAAGCGCCTTCGCACCGCGATTGCGCGGTACAAGGGGTGGATCGAATGAAGACCCTTCCTCGCATGGACATGACCGGATGGACCATCGACAGCTTCGAGCTCGCCTACGATGGCCTCCAATCGCTCAATGCCGCCTGCCGGCTAATCCAGAACCAGCCGCGATCGGAGGTCCGCAATGGCGAATATCATCCGGGCGCCGACTTCATAGTCTCGATAGGCGAGGATTGGTGCTCGGCACAGATCGACGCGCTGATCGAGAGGGTTGGCGAGGTCAGGTTCGGAGATCGCCAGCACGATGAGCGGCGCGTTCTCCTGCTGATCAACTACGCGTCGAGCCATGGCAGCGCGAGCGACCCATTGGCGTCGATCATCCAGATGGCGCTGGACCAGTCGGTGCGGCCCGCCTGATACCGGTCCGAACGCTACCCAGTTAAGCCCCGGCCTCTCGGCTGGGGCTATTTCTTTGCCCGCGCCTTGCCCGGGAATTGCGTGACGTTGGCGCTCTTGCCGGTCATCTGCCGATGCACTTCCGCTGCCACCTTGTCGGCCGCGGCGACGAGCACCGTGTCGAGGCGATGCACATAGCGGCTGGTCATGGTCCCGACGGTATGGCCGAGCAGCGCTGCGATGGTACTGTCGGCAAATCCGAGATCCCCGGCGATGGACGCGAAGCTATGGCGCATCGTGTGCGGCGTCACACCCTCCAGCCCCGCAACCTTCATCAAGCGCACCCACGCGGCCGGTACAGCTCGGAAATGGCCGGCGTCCTTTCTCGCGGTCGGCAACACGAAGGGCGAATCCGTCCGCTCGATCTCGGCGATGACGTCGAACACGGCGCGGCCCATGGGGCGGACAGACGCGCCCTCCTTGCTGTCCTCGAGGCGGAAGCCACCGCCATGCTCGTCTACCTCACTCCACTTCAACTGCTCGATCTCGCCGAGCCGGCAGCCCGACAGGGCGATGAGCCATGCTCCAGCCGTGGCCTGCCACGCCTCAGTCTCGATGCTCGCATCCAGCGCCTTGCCGATCGCGCTATACTCATCGGCGCTGAGCCGCCTCGCGCGGCTCTTGTCGGCCGGCTTCTTGACGCCCTGGACAGGGTTTCGCTCGATCACGCCTTCCGACACCGCGAAGGTCAGGATACCGCCCAGCAGGCCCACCGTGCGCGACGCCGTGCCTGCTCCGCCGGTGACCTCTACCCGCGCGCCATTCTTGCCGGTGTTGTCCGAACGGGCGGTGCGGCCGCTCGCAACATCGCGCATAAATTTCACGATGTCGCTGGAGCGCAGATCGGCAACAAGCCTGGTACCGAGGAGCGGCTTTATGTGCCGCGATATCCGACCCCGATCGATTTCCAAGGTCGAGGCCTTCTTGCCCTGCCCGCCCTTTCCGAGCACCAGGCCGCGGGTTGCCATGTCGAGATATCGATCGCAGAGCTGCGCGACGGTCAGCGACTTGCGACGTGTCTTTCGATCCATGAGCGGGTCGGCGCCTTTGACGACGCTGCCCATGGTGGCGATGGCTTGCTTGCGAGCGTCCTCGGTCGTGATCTTCCCATGCTGACCGATCGTCATCCGGCGCCGGCCGCCGTCGGCGCGATAGTCGGCGTAGTAGACCCGCTTGCCCGTGGGGAAGACCCGCACGCCGAATCCGGATAGGTCCGAGCACCAGATGAAGTATGGCTTCTCGCGCGGCTCCGCGCTGTCCACCACGCGCTTCGTCAGCTTGGTCAAATGCCTGCCCTTCCCTCAAGTGTCACCACAGTGTCACCACAAAACCGGAAGTCGCGGAAGGTTTTGGTAAACACCGGCTGGCGCTATACGGCCTGCATAGACCGGAAATCAAGGGCGCAGGCCAGTCGGACACGGTCAGGGTAAACATGCGAAAACCCTGTTGTGCCGCCCAAGGAGGGCAGCCACTACGACCTGCCCATCGCGCTGGCGTTGATGGCGGTGATCGGCGCGTTTCCCGCCGACGCGCTCGACGGCTATGTGGCGCTGGGCGAGCTCGGGCTCGACGGGCGGCTGGCGCCGACATCGGGCATTTTGCCCGCGGCCATCGCGGCGCATGCCCGCGGACTTGGCGTGATCTGCCCGGCGCCATCCGGGCCGGAGGCGGCGTGGGCCGGTGACGATGTCGACATCATCGCGCCGGACTCGCTGCTGGCGCTGGTCAATCATCTTGGCGGCTACCAACTCGTGCCAAGGCCTAGCCCGAAGCGCCACGATACGCAGGGCGGCCTGCCCGATCTGAGCGAAGTGCGCGGCCAGCAGGTGGCGCGCCGCGCGCTCGAACTGGCCGCCGCCGGCGGCCACAATCTGCTGATGATCGGACCGCCCGGCGCCGGCAAATCGATGCTGGCGCAGCGCCTGCCCTCCATCCTGCCGCCGCTCAATCCGCGCGAACTGCTCGATGTGTCGATGATCCAGTCGATCGCCGGTGAGCTCGAAGGCGGCGCGCTCAGCGATCGCCGGCCGTTCCGCGCCCCGCACCACTCCGCCTCGATGGCGGCGCTCGTCGGCGGCGGGCTCAAGATCCGGCCGGGCGAGGCCAGCATGGCCCACAACGGCGTTCTATTCCTCGACGAGTTGCCCGAATTCGCGCCCTCGGTGCTCGACAGCCTGCGCCAGCCGCTCGAAAGCGGCGAGACGGTGATCGCGCGCGCCAATTCGCGCGTCACCTTCCCGGCGCGGTTCCAGCTCGTGGCGGCGATGAATCCCTGCAAATGCGGCCTTGCCGGCACGCCCGGCCACACCTGCAAGCGCGGCGATGCCTGCGCCGGTGACTACCAGGCGCGCGTCTCGGGGCCGTTCCTCGACCGCATCGATATCCGCGTCGACGTGCCCGCGGTGAGCGCCGCCGACATGATCGCCCCCGGCGCCGCGGAAACCTCCGCCGCCGTCGCCGCCCGTGTCGGTGCGGCGCGCGACATCCAGCGCGAGCGCTACCTCAGGGCCGGGCATCCCGGGATCTTCACCAACGCCCACGCTTCGGCGAGCCTGATCGAAAGCGTCGTCGATCCCGACAGGGAGAGCAAGGCGCTGCTGCTGCAGGCGGCCGAGCGCTTCTCGCTCAGCGCCCGCGCCTATCACCGCGTGCTCAAGGTCGCCCGTACCCTCGCCGACCTCGCCGGCAGCGACAAGGTGGCCCGCCCGCACATCGCCGAAGCCCTGAGCTATCGCATTAATTTCGCCGGAACCTGAACGCGCCAGCGCCCACGGTCAGATACCGCGTCTGACCAGCAGCGCGAGGGCGCCGATGGCGGCGCCGAGGAGGGCGCCGATCACCACGACGCTCAGGCTCACCGGCTGCGCCGCCTCGGCCTTCGCCGCGGCGGGCGCCGGCTGTACCGTTGCGATCCCGCCAAACAGGTTCGCCGTCGACACCGCCACAAGCTGTCCGCCGGCCGCGCGCTGTGCACCTTGCGGCTCCGGCGCGGCCAGGCGATCGGGCAGGCTGCCGGCGGGCCCCGGCGGCGAGTTGAGCGCACCACCGAGCGCCGCGGCAATCTGCGGCGGGCTTACGCCCGGCTCCAGCACCGGCGGCCAGGGCCCGAGGCCGCCCACCACGAGGTCGCTCTTGCGCATCACAGTCGCAGTCTGGCCGACGCCGATGGTCGTCGACCGCTGCGTGGCGACCGAGTGGACCGCCACGGCGCCGCGGTCCACCGCCACCGTCGCGCCGTCGCTGTCCGAGGTGACAATGAAATGCGTGCCCTTGACCACCGCGGCGAGGAAGGGCGTCTGCACCTCGAAATGCTTGACCCGCCGCGCCTCGGCATCCACCTCGACGCGCCCGAAATCCTGCAGCACGGTGGTGTAGCCCGCCTCCGCATCGTCCCGGATGCTGATCGCGGTGTTGCTGCCCAGCGTCACCACTTCCCTGCTGCGCGTGAGTTCGGCGTGGCCGTTGGCGAGGGTCCGCACCACCCGCTCATTGGCCACCAGATCGCCGCGCCTGAGCGGCACCCATTTGCCTGTCGCATCGAGCATTTCGACGTCGCCACGCAGGCGCGTCACGATCCAGTCGGCGGCGAAAGCCGGACCGGCAACGAGCAGGGCCGTCGCGAGGACGGCAAAGAGCAAGCGGCGGAGAGACATGGTTCGCCCGAAGTGACGCTTTTGGCGAGGCTCGCAGCATGCGCGCCGGGCGTGAATAATCCGATAAATTCCGAACCCCGATTGCAGGCGATGTCCGCCTCAGGCCGCGTCGAGATCCTCGCGCAGCCCGAACAGCAGCTTGCGCAGGGCGGTGAGCTCGGTCGCCGAACACTGCGACGCCGACCCCACCTTGCCCGGGAATTCCTCGGCCCTGGTCCGCAGCCGCCGGGCCCGCGGCGTGAGATGGACACGCACCAGCCGCTCGTCGGCGCTGTCGCGCTCACGCGTCACCAGTCCCGCCGTTTCCATGCGGCGCAGCAGCGGCGTCAGCGTTCCCGAATCGAGCCCCAGCCGGTCGCCGATCGCCTTGAGCGGCAACCCCTCCTGCTCCCACAGCGTTAGCAGCACGAGGTATTGCGGATAGGTGAGGCCGAGCGGCTCGAGCAGCGGCTTGTAGAAGCGCGTGAAGGCATGCGCCGCCGCGTAGACGGAAAAGCACAGCTGGTCGTCGAGCTTGAGGCTTCTCTTCATCGGCATCTCCTCTCGCGATTGATTGCACAAAATTAGATTGTGCACAATCTAGTTGTCAGCTAGAGCACCAGCATTGCTTCCGTTGGAAAAGGGAACCGCCACAGATGAAGATCAGCTACACAGCGCACGCTACTGCAACCAATGGCGGCCGCGGCGTCGGCGAGGCAAGCACCGATGATGGTCGCGTCGCCGTCAAGTTCTCCACGCCCAAGGCGATGGGCGGCGATGATGGTCCGGGGACAAATCCCGAGCAATTGTTCGCGCTGGGCTATTCCGCCTGCTTCCTGGGCGCCATGCGCGCCGCCGCCAAGCGCAACGGCAGGGCCCTGCCGCAGGACGCCACCGTCGAGGCGGCGGTGAGCTTTGCCGACCGCGAGGACAATGTGGGCTTTGCCATCGTTCCCAGGCTCACCGCGCGGGTGCCGGGCTGGGAGAAGGCCGACATCGAGGCGACGATGCAGCTCGCGCACGACATCTGCCCCTACTCCAACCTCATCCGCTTCGCGCACGATGTGGAACTGGCTGCCGGTTGATCCGGCAGCCGGCGAGGCGGCGTCACAGGATGAAGTCGGCCGCCGTCAGCGCGTGCACGCCCTTGAGCTCGATCGACATCTCGATGGCCTTGTCGGCATCGGTGTTGATGCGCAGGAATGTGCGGTCGTTGGCGGTGCCGGACTTGTTGACCGTGTACCAGCCGATGTGACCCTGGGCGACCGCCGTCGAGGCGCTGCCCCTGGCGTCGAGGACGAAGGCGTCGTCGAAGCCCGGAGTGCTCGCGATGGCGTCGATCGCCGACAGGTCGATCTTGTCGATCCCCACCTTGAAGTCGCTGATGACGTCGCGGCCGCTCGCCTTGTTGGTCGAATCGCTGATGGCGACGAAGCGGAACGTGTCGGCGCCGTTGCCGCCGCTCAGGCTGTCGGCGCCCGCGCCGCCCACGATGGTGTCGTCGCCATTGCCGCCCTTGAGCGTGTCCTTGCCGGCTCCGCCATCGAGCCAGTCATTGCCGTCGCCGCCATCGAGGCTGTCATTGCCGGCCTCGCCATAGAGCACGTCGTCTCCGGCGCCGCCCTTGAGCGTGTCGTTGCCCTTGCCGCCCAGGAGCACGTCGTTGCCGTCGCCGCCCTCGAGCGTGTCATTGCCCGATCCGCCCGCCAGCGTGTCGTTGCCCCAATTGCCCATCAGCCGGTTGGCGTATTTGTCGCCGGTCAGGCGGTCGTTGCCGATGCCGCCGCTCACATCCTCGATGTTGCGCAGGCCGTCCTCGACCGCGCCGTTCTGCAGCACGTCGACCCAATTCTTGCCGTTGAGCGTCACCTGGATGTCGCCGGTGGCGCTGTCATAGATGGCACGGTCGCGGCCCTTGCCGCCGTCGATCTGGTCGATCCCGCCATTGCCGGCCAGCACGTCGTCACCATCATAGCCGTGCAGCACATCGCCGAATTGCGAGCCGAAGAGGCTGTCCTTGCCCGCCAGCATCGTCTCGATCAGCTTGCGGTCGTCCTTCTTCGATTTGGTCTTGGCCGCGGCGAGCACCGCCGAGGCCGAGAGCTTGATCTTGGTGAAGGTGAACAGCATCGCGTCGGTCTTGTAGTTGGTCAGCCGCCAGGTCTTGGCCGTGCCGCTGATGCCCGACAGCGATGTGGAGAAGCTGCCCTCGAACCGTTCCCGTTCCTTGGTGTCGGTATAGTCGACGCGGATGGTCTTCTTGTTGGCGTAGGCGTTCTCGCCCTTCAACAAGCGCCCGAAATTGAGCGTCGTCAGATTGATCGGCGCTGAGCCGGCTTCCAACTTTGCCATGAAATCCCCATGTGAGCCCGTGGTCCGACGGGCGCGGCGACGCACTATTGGCCAGCAATACAGCAAAACTGCGCGGCAACGAAGTTAAAGCGCGGGCGTGAATTCGATGTGAACCGTCTGTACAGCCAGTATTTATGAAAGACGGGTGCGGGCGTGCAGGTCACGCGCCGCACCCAACTGTTACAGCCCGCCGAAGAATTTGGCGATGTCCGCCGCCAAGAGCTCAGGGACTTCGAGCGCGGCGAAGTGGCCGCCCCGCGCCATCTCGCTCCAATGCACGATGTTGTGGTGGTCGCGCTCGGCGAACACGCGGATCGACAGGAAGTCGTTGGGAAACACCGCCACGCCCATGGGGATGGTCGTCGGCCGGGTCTCCTCCCACGCCCCTGACCTGCCGGTCTCGAAGTAGATGTTGGCCGACGAGCCCATCGTCCCCGTCGTCCAGTACAGCGTCGCGTGATCGAGGATCTGCTGGCGCGTGAGCTGGTGCGGGAAATCGCCGAACGCGGCGTAGAGCTCGAGCATCCAGGTCAGCTGGCCCACCGGCGAGTCGGCGAGCGCGAAGGCGATCGACTGCGGGCGCTTGCCCATCACCACATTGTAGCTGTCGCGCTGGCCGAAGGTCTCGAGCGCTGCGACCCGGCGATGATCGTCCGGTCCGAGCCTTTCGAATTCGGCCGGATCGCCGGAGGGGAAGGAGAAGAACTGCAGGACATGCGCGCCCATGATCCGCTCGGGGACATCGAGCGCCATGGCGCGGGCCACCAGCGATCCGGTATCGCCGCCATGGACGCCGAAGCGGTCATAGCCGAGCCGGGTCATCAGTTCGGCGAACGCTTTGCCTGCCCGTATCGTGCTCCAGCCCTCGTCCCTGACCGGACCGGAGAAGCCGAAGCCCGGGATCGAGGGGATGACGAGATCGAAGGCCTGGCTCAGGGTTTCGACCACGCCCTCGAACTCCATGAACGAGCCCGGCCAGCCATGGATCAGCAGCAGCGGCTCGGCATCGGCGGCGGCCGATTTCACATGCACGAAATGGATCGGCTGGCCGTCGATCTCGGTCACGAAATGCGGCAGCCGGCGCAGCCGCGCGACGGTCGCCTTCCAGTCATAGGCCGTAGCCCACTCCTCGGCTAGGCTGCGCACGAACGCGACCGGCGTGCCGCGCTCCCAGGTGGCGGCCACTTCGCTCGGCCAGCGCGTCATGGCGAGCCGTTCCCTCAGGTCGGTGATCTGGGCCCCGGACACCGTGATGTCGAACGGGGTGATGGTCATGGCGGTCGCTCCTCTGGCTCTGGAGGCGAGGCCGCCCGCTGCCGGCAGCATCGCCGCCGCGCCTGCCGATTTGAGGAGAGTCCTGCGATCGAGAAGGCTCATTGCTCGCTCCCTTCGCGCCGCGCCACCATGGCCCGGCGTCTCTTGGGGAGCGTGGCGCATCCCTCCTGACAGGCTGCGTCAGGAGGCGGCTAATGCGCGCTCGACTGCGAGAACAAATGGATCACCAGCACGCCGGCAACGATCAGGCCCATGCCCAGCAGCGCCGGCAGGTCGAGCGCCTGCCGGTAGATCACCCAGCCCACGATCGAGATCAGCACGATGCCCGCGCCCGACCAGATGGCATAGGCGATGCCTACTGGGATCGCTTTGAGCGTCAGCGACAGGAAGTAGAACGCGACCGCATAGCCCACAACCACCACGAGCGACGGCAGCCAGTTGCTGAAGCCGTTGGCGGCGCGGAGCGCCGAGGTGGCGATCACTTCGGCGACGATCGCGATGGCGAGGTTGGCGAAGGGCGGCATCGGGCGGCGTCCTTGTTGGCGACCCCGTCCACAGATCACACGGCCTTGGGCGCGTCACGCTCACCTTCGCGTGAGGCTGCCGCCATCGTGTCCGGCCGCGTGGTTCGCGCCGACCAGATCGCCTCCCACTCCTTGAGCAGGATGACGCGCCGCTTGCCGAAGGGCTCGGTGCCCAGCTCGGCGCCTCGGATGCGATCGATCCGGAAATTGCGGAAATCCTGCCGCAGCGTGCACCAGGCGCCCACGATCTGCTTGTCTTCGTAATAGGCGAGGGTGACCGGCCAGACCGGCCGCCGCGTTTCGTTGCCCGCTTCGTCGGCATAGCGCAGGTGCAGCGCTTTTTCGGCCCGCATCGCTTCGCGCACCGTCCCCAGCAGCGGCTCGGATTCGCGCGTCCAGCTTATCTGCGCCGCCCACAGCCCGGTGTTGGAAATCCGATCGCGCAGATCGTCGGGCGACGCCGTGGCAATCTTGCCCAGCGCGTTCCGCGCGGCGGCGCTCAGCCCGTCATCGGGCTGCCCCTGAACCCATTGCGCCCCCAGTACCAGCGCTTCCAGTTCCTCTGGCGTGAACATCAGCGGCGGCAGGAAGAAGCCCGGCCGCAACATGTAGCCGATGCCGGCCTCGCCATCGATGGGCGCTCCCAGCCCGATCAGCGTCTGGATATCGCGGTAGAGCGTGCGCACCGAGACGGCCTGCTCGTCGGCAAGCTGCTGCGCCGTCACCGGCCGTCGGTGGCGCCGCAGCGCGTCCATCACTGCAAACAGCCGCTCTGTCTTGTCCATGGCCGGACCCTATCGGCGCCGGCACCAACTCGCCAGCATTGACATTTCGGGAAATCCCGAAATATTGTGAGCCGTGGCAGGAGACATGTCATGGCGCATCCGCAGCGAAAGACGCATACCCCCAACGGCTTCGGGCATTTCGACATCGCCGGTCCCGAGCTGGCGCCGCTCAAGCTGTTCTACACGGCGCTGTTCGGCTGGGACGTCACCGAGCGCGGCCCGGGCTACGCCATGGTCGCCACCCCCGAGGGCAGCCCCAATGGCGCCATCGTCGAAACACCGGCGGCGTCGCTGACCCTGGGCGTCGTGGTGCCCGATCTCGATGCCGCCCTGGCCGCGGCGGCCGAGCGCGGCGGCAAGGTCGTCCTGCCCAAGACCGACAATGGCTGGGTCAAGAAGGCCCAGATCGCTGATCCCGCCGGCAATGTGCTCACGCTGATCCAGGGCTAGTGGACGTCGACCTTGACCAGGTGCTGCGCGCCCTCTCGCACCCCGACCGGCGCCGCTTCGTCCTGGCCTGCCGCGACAACCCGCGCGCCGCCGGCGAGCTCGCCGAGCTGTCGGCGCTGTCGGTTGCCACGGTGTCGGAGCATCTCAAGGTGCTGCGTACCTCGGGCCTGCTCGTTCTCGACAAGCAGGGACGCAACTGGTTCTACCGGACCGACCCCGCCGTGCTGTCGGCAACGCTCAAGCAGTTGCGAACGTTGCTCTAGCGACGGGTTGCGAGGCGTGGTGCCTAGCGGTCCTTCATCCGCTGCCAGACGCCGAGAACAGTGTTCCAGTTGCGCTGGGTCATCCGCACGCCGGTGAGCTTTTCGACATTGAGCTTGCTCGCCGTGATGCCCTTGCCATAGTCGATGACAACAGCCGCGCCGACCGCCGCCACCTTCTCGGGACTCCGCGGATTGAGCAGCGTGTCCGGCCAGTCCATCGCTTTGTGGAAGAAGCAGACTCCGACGCTCGCCGGATGATCCTTCGACGCTTCGGGGAACGGGTCGGCCTCGACGATCGACTTGATCTGCGACTTCGTGGCGATGAACACTTCGCTGGTCTTGAGGCCGAAGCCCTCCACCAGCCCGGTGATCTCCTGCTTCACCGCGGCCACCGGTTTGGACGACGAGAAGATCAAATTGCCGGTGGCGAGATAGTTGACCGGGTCGGTGAACCCTGCCTCCTCGGCTTTGTCGCGCAGCGCGGCAGGCCGCATGGTGGCATGCGAGATGGGCCCGATCGCCCGCAGCAGCGCCACATAGACCGTCATTTGATCTCGAACTCGCACCAATGGGTGTAGGGCCGGTCGGGGGTGATGATGATGCTGGGGAAATGCGGATGGTGCACGGCGTCGGGGAACGCCTGGTCTTCGAGGCAGAAGCCCGAATACTTGCCGTAGGTCTTGCCGCCGAGCCCCAGACCCGCCGGCGCATCGGTCATCATCGCATTGTAGAACTGCAGGCCCCGCCGGTCGGTCCATTGCCGGAGCGTCAGATCGCCCTCCGGCGAGGTCACTGTCGCAACCGGGTCCGCGAGGTCGCGCCCCTCATCGAGCACCATGTTGCCGTCATAGCCGATGGGCGCGCCGGTCGAATCGCGGAGCGTCTTGGGCGTGCGGAAATACCACTGCGTACCGGGTCTCGTTTCGATGATGTTGCCGGTGGGGAGCAGCGCGCCGTCGACCTCGGTGATGGCGTTGACCGCGAACCGGTAGGAGTGGTCGAGCACGTCGTCCGATGTGCCCAGGTTGAAATACTGGTGCTGGACGAGGCTGAGCGGCGTCGGCCGGTCCGTCACCGCGCCGAATTCGAGGCGGAGCTTGTTGCCGTCGAGCCGGTAGGTCGCCTTGAGCTTGAGCGTTCCGGGATAGCCGGCGGCGCCATCGGGCGAGGTGAGCGAGAACACCACCGCATTGGTCGCGTCGTCCGCCTGCGCCTCCCAGACCTGCCGGCCGAGGCCCTCGGGCCCGCCATGCAGGCTGTTGCGCCCCTCATTGGCCGGCACGGTGTAGGTCTTGCCGCCGAGCTCGAAGCTGGCGCCTGCAATGCGGTTGGCGACGCGGCCGGCGACGGCGCCGAAATGCGGCGAGTGCGCCGGGTAGTCGTCGAAGGTCTCAAAGCCCAGCACCACGGAGCGCAAGCGACCGCCCACCGGCACGCGCCAGTCGCGTACGACAACGCCCCAGTTGATGATGTCGACCTCGACGCCGGTCGCCGATGTCAGCGTGAACTGCGTGACGTCCTTGCCTTCGAAGGTGCCGAACGGTTTGACCGCCACCATGCCGTGAACTCCAGTTTCGGGCGCCGGGTTTATCGGCAATCGGGCGAGGCAGCCAGCGCGGAGTCGCGCCGAATCCAGTTGACGCCGCTTTGTGACACCGCCAAACGTCGGGAAAACCGGTGGGGGCGCCCGTGGAGGAAACTGTCGAAGGCAAACGCGCGACCGTGCACGACGTGGCGCGGACGGCCGGCGTTTCCCTCGCCACGGTCGACCGCGTGCTCAATGCCCGCCCCGGCGTCCGGCCGGAAACCGCCGAGAAAGTCGAGAACGCCATCAAGGCCCTCGATTTCCGCCGCGACCTGTCGGCGTCTCTCCTCGCCCGGGCACGCGACCTGCGCGTCACCTTCCTCATCCCCGATGGCGGCAATGCCTTCATGGAGAGCCTCGTCGCCGCCGTCGGCCGGCGCATGCGCGCCATCCGCAACGAGCGCCTGACCCTCGCTGCCACGCCCTATCACGCGCTCGATCCCGCGGCGCTGATCAGCCGGCTCGACGGGCTCAATCCGCGCGAGATCGACTGCGCGGTGATCGTCGCTCCCGACGATCCGGCGGTGGCCAAGGCCGTCGACTCCGCGACCCGCCGGGGTGTCGCCATCATCACCCTCGTCTCCGACCTTCCCAATTCGTCGCGCCGCCATTTCATCGGCATCGACAACCAGGCGGCCGGGCGCACCGCGGCGTCGCTGCTCGGTCGCTTCTGCGCCACCCCCGGCAAGGTCGGCATTATCGCCGGCTCGCTCGGCCTGCGCGACCACCGCGAGCGCTTCGAGGGCTTCGCCGGCGTGCTCGGCCGCGAGTTCCAGCACCTCGAAATCGTCGGCCCGCTCGAGGGCTTCGACGACGACGGCGCCACCGAGGCCGCGGCGCTCAAGCTGCTCGAGCTGCACAAGGACCTGACCGGCGTCTACAATCTGGGCGCGGGCAATGCCGGCCTCGTGGCAGCGCTCGGCAAGACGCACCGCGCCGGCAATGTCCGCGTCGTGGCGCATGAGCTGTCCGACACCACGCGCGGCGCCCTGCGCGCCGGCACGCTCGATGTCGTTCTCGACCAGAATCCGGATGGCGAAATCCGCGCCGCCATCGCCGCCGCCCGGCAGGTGGCGATGTCGCCCGACGCTGCGGTCCACTCCGAGCCCATTGAAATCGGCATTTTTCTGCGCGACAATCTGCGCTGACATGTCAGGCGGCGCGGGGACATCTCGACCCGGCCGGACTGACGGAGAAGACGGCGGAAACGCCGCGCGAGGAGGCATAAATCGACGCGAATCCGGTCCGTCATGAGGTACGTGCCTCATGAGTTATCTGGGCATCGATATCGGCACATCGGGCGTCAAGGCGCTGCTGATGGACCGGGCGGGCAGGGCGCTGGGCGAGGCGACGGCGAAGGCCGTCGAGCCCGTCCGCCCGCATCCCGGCTGGAGCGAGCAGAACCCCGCCGACTGGTGGGATGCCGTCACCAAGGCCCTGGATTCACTGAGCAAATCGCATCCGGCGGACATGGCCGCGGTGCGCGGCATCGGGCTCAGCGGCCACATGCATGGCGCGACCCTGCTGGGCGCGAACGATGAGGTCCTGCGCCCCTGCATCCTGTGGAATGACGGCCGTTCGGCCGCCGAATGCGCCGAGATGGAAGCCGCGCTGCCGCGCCTGCGCGAGATCGCGGGCAACATCGCCATGCCCGGTTTCACCGCCCCCAAGATCGCCTGGGTGCGCAAAAACGAACCGCAGATCCATGCCAAAATCAGCAAAGTCCTGCTGCCTAAAGCCTATGTGCGCCTGCTTCTGACGGGCAACTACGTGGAAGAGATGAGCGACGCCGCCGGCACGCTCTGGCTCGATGTGGCAAAGCGCGACTGGTCCGACCAGTTGCTCGCCGTCACCGGCCTGACCCGGGCCCACATGCCCGAACTGGTCGAGGGCACCGCGCCGTCCGGCACGCTGAAGCCGGACCTGGCCCGCCGCTGGGGCATGGGGCGCGACGTCGTTATCGCCGGCGGTGCGGGGGACAATGCGGCCGCCGCCTGCGGCATCGGCGCCATCCAGCCCGGCGAGGGCTTCGTGTCGCTGGGCACCTCGGGCGTGCTGTTCGTCTCCAACGAGACGTTCCGGCCCAACACGGCCGGCGCCGTGCACGCCTTCTGCCACGCCATCCCCGATACCTGGCACCAGATGGGCGTGATCCTGAGCGCCACCGACAGCCTCAACTGGCTGAGCCACGTCACCGGTCGGTCGCAGCCCGAGCTGTCGGGCCTCGCCGAAGCCGGCTTCAACGGTCCGGGCGAGGAGATCTTCCTCCCCTATCTCAGCGGCGAGCGCACCCCGCACAACAATGCCGGGGCGCGCGGCTCGTTCGTGGGCCTCTCGCATCTGAGCGACACCGCGCGCCTTGCGCAGGCGGTGATGGAGGGCGTCACCTTCGCCTTCCGCGATTGCCAGCGCGTGCTGGGGGAGGCTGGAACCTCGTTCGGGCAGCTGCTCGCGGTGGGCGGCGGCAGCAAGTCGCCGCTTTGGCTCAAGCTCATCGCCACCAATCTTGACACCCCGATCGCGCTGCCCGAGGACGGCGATTTCGGCGGCGCCCTCGGCGCCGCACGTCTCGGCCTGTGCGCCGCCGAAGGCGCCGATCCGGCCGAGGTGATGACCATGCCCGGCATCCGCCGGGTGATCGAACCCGACCCCGCTCTGCGGGATGCCTACACGCGGCAATACCAGCGCTACCGCGCGCTCTATCCGGCTATCGAGGAGGCTCGTAAGTGACCGATTTCTTCAAGGGCATCGCGCCCGTCAGGTTCGAGGGCCTGTCCTCGACCAATCCGCTGGCCTATCGCCACTACAACAAGGACGAGCTGGTGCTGGGCAAGCGGATGGAGGACCACATCCGCCCCGCCGTCGCCTACTGGCATACCTTCGCCTGGGAAGGCGGCGATCCGTTCGGCGGCCGCACCTTCGCACGCCCCTGGCATGACAAGGGCATGGACGGCGCCAGGCTCAAGGCCGACATCGCCTTCGAGTTCTTCGACCTGCTCGACATTCCGTTCTTCTGCTTCCACGACGTGGACGTGGCGCCCGAGGGCGACAGCCTCGCCGAAAGCAACAGGAACCTGCGCGCCATCACCGACATCTTCGCGAAGAAGATGGAAAGGAGCCGCACCAGGCTGCTCTGGGGCACCGCCAATCTCTTCGCCAACCGCCGCTACATGGCGGGTGCCGCCACCAATCCCGACCCCTATGTGTTCGCCTATGCCGCCGGGCAGGTCCGCACCATGCTCGAGATCACCCACGAGCTGGGCGGGGCGAACTACGTTCTATGGGGCGGCCGTGAAGGCTACGAAACGCTGCTCAATACCAACCTCAAGCAGGAGCAGGACCAGGCCGCGCGCTTCCTGTCTCTGGTGGTCGAGCATGCCCGCAAGATCGGCTACAAGGGCACGCTCCTGATCGAGCCCAAGCCGCAGGAGCCGACCAAGCACCAGTACGACTACGATGTCGCGACGGTCTACGGCTTCCTCAAGACCTATGGCCTCGAAAAGGACGTCAAGGTCAACATCGAGGTCGGCCACGCCTTCCTCGCCGGCCACAGCTTCGAGCACGAGCTGGCCGTCGCCCGCTCGCTCGGAATCCTCGGCAGTGTCGACGCCAACCGCAACGATCTGCAGAGCGGCTGGGACACCGACCAGTTCCCCAACAATCCAGGCGAGATGGCGCTGGCCTTCTACCAGATCCTCAAGAATGGCGGGCTGGGCAATGGCGGCTTCAACTTCGACGCCAAGGTGCGGCGCCAGTCGCTCGATCCCGCCGACCTGCTCTATGGCCATATCGGTGGCCTCGATACGCTCGCCCGCGGCCTCAAGGGCGCCGCGGCGATGCTCGAGGACGGCACCTATGACCGCGTCATCGAGGAGCGCTACGCCGGCTGGAAGGAGAAGGGTGCCGCCGCCATGCTGTCGGGCGGCCGCACGCTCGCCCAGATCGCCGACTGGGTGGACGCCGACAACATCAACCCGCAACCGAAATCCGGGCAGCAGGAGTATCTCGAAAACCTGGTGAATCGGTTCGTGTAGGTAAGCGAATGGCCAATAGCGAGTAGCGAATAGGGGCGCGTCTTCCCTATTCGCTACTCCCTATTCGCTTCTCAAGGGAGCACCATGCCCACACTCCGCAATCCTATCCTGCCCGGCTTCAATCCCGATCCGTCGATCCTGCGTGTCGGGGACGACTATTACATCGCGACGTCCACCTTCGAGTGGTTCCCGGGCGTGCAGATCCATCATTCGCGTGATCTCGCCAACTGGCAGGTCGTCACGCGGCCGCTGAGTCGGAAGAGCCAGCTCGACATGCGCGGCGATCCGGATTCGTGCGGCGTCTGGGCCCCGTGCCTCACCCATGATGGAACGCAGTTCTGGCTGGTCTACACCGACGTCAAGCGCAAGGAAGGCTCGTTCAAGGACGCGCACAACTACATCGTCACCGCGCCGGCGATCGAGGGGCCGTGGAGCGACCCGGTCTATGTGAACTCGTCGGGCTTCGATCCCTCGCTGTTCCACGACGACGACGGCCGCAAATGGTTCGTCAACATGCTGTGGGACCATCGCGTGCGGCCGCTGCTGTTCGAAGGCATCGCGCTGCAGGAATACGACCCCCGGCAGAACAAGCTGGTCGGGCAGCGGAAGAACATCTTCCAGGGCACCGACCTCAAGCTGGTGGAGGGGCCGCATCTCTACAAGCGCGATGGCTGGTACTATTTGCTCACCGCCGAGGGCGGCACCGGCTACGAGCACGCCTCGACCTTCGCGCGCTCGCGCTCAATCGACGGCCCCTACGAGCTGCACCCCGAAAAACACCTCGTCACCGCCAAGGACGCGCCGTTCAACGCGGTGCAGCGCTCAGGCCATGGCGACATCGTCGAGACACCGGACGGCAAAACCTATTTCGTGCACCTGATGGGCCGGCCCACCGGCCAGTACAGGCGCTGCGTGCTCGGGCGCGAGACCGCGATCCAGGAAGCCGAGTGGCGCGATGGCTGGCTCTGGCTCAAGGGCGGGCAGGTGCCGACGCTCGAGGTCGAGGTGCCGGGGCTGCGCGACGAGGCGGCCTATTGGGCCGAGCGGCGCTACGACTTCGCCGATGGCCTGCCCCTCGATTTCCAGTGGCTGCGCACGCCCGAGCCCGAGCGCATCTTTGAAGCGGGCGGCGGCCGGTTGCGCCTGTTCGGGCGCGAATCGATCGGCTCCTGGTTCGAACAGGCATTGGTGGCGCGCCGCCAGCAGCATTTCTCCTACGACGCGGAGGTGACGCTCGATTTCGCGCCCGCCGACGAACGGCAGTTCGCCGGCCTCACCGGCTACTACAATCGCTACAACTTCCACTATCTCACCGTCACCGCGCATTCGGACGGCCGGCGCGAGCTGCTCATCATGTCGGTTGCGTCCGACCCGATGGGCAATCTCGATCTGCGCGCACCGCCCGTGCCGATCCCCGATACGGGCCTGGTGCGGCTCAGGATCGAAGTGCGTGGCGCGAGCTTCCGGTTCTTCTATGCGCTGGAGCAGGGCGAGTGGACCGCCATCGGTCCGGTGCTCGATGCCTCGACGCTCAGCGACGAGACGGGCTATCCGGCCGGCGAGCACGGCAACTTCACAGGCGCCTTTGTCGGCGTGGCGGCAAGCGACCTCAATGGAACGGCGCTCCAGGCGGACTTCACCGACTTCGTGTATCGGCCGGTGCGCCATGCGAGTGACAGGTACTGAGGGACGCAAGCGGATGAGAGCGAGCCGGTTGCGCAGACAGGCGAGGCAAGGCGAATGAAAGTCGCAGTCACCGGCGGCACCGGATCGTGGGACCGTGGGCTGGGGCCGGTGGTGATTGCCGCGCTCGAGGCGAGAGGCCATGAGGTCACCAATCTCGACCGCGCCGTGCCGGGCGGCATCGAGCGGCGCGGCTTCATCAGGGTCGATCTCACCGACTACGGCCAGACCTTCGCGGCGCTCCACGGCCACGACGCGGTCATCCAGCTTGCCGCCAATGGCGAGCCCGATTGGGACCATGTGTCGGGCGCGGCGCGCTTCCATGTCAACACCCTCATCGCCTACAACGTGTTCCAGGCGGCGTGTGTCCTGCGCATGCGGAAGGTCGTGTGGGCGTCGTCCGAGACCGTGCTGGGCTTTCCCTTCACCATTCCGCCCACGGTGCTGCCCACCCGCGATGACGACCCGCCGATCCCCACCTCGTCCTACGGCATCTCCAAGGCCGTCACCGAGGACCTGGCGCGTCACATGAACCGCGCCTATGGCGTGCCCTTCGTGGGGCTGCGCTTCTCCAACATCTTCTACGACACGCCGGGCCACGTGACGTCCTATGAGCGCATTCCGGGATTCTGGGACGATCCGCACGCCAAGAAGTTCGATCTGTGGGCCTATGTCGACGCCCGCGATACCGCCGTCTCCTGCGTGCAGGCGCTGGAGTCGGACATCACGGGCGCCGAGGTGATGACCATCGCGGCCGCCGACACGGTGATGCGCCAGACCAATGCGGAGCTGCTCGCCGCCTGCTACCCCGGTTGCACCCTGCGCCCGGGCACCGGCCCGCACGAGACGCTGATCTCGATCGCGCGGGCCCGCGAGCTGATCGGCTATGAGCCGCAATGGACGTGGCGGAAGGTGCTGGGGGTGAACTGAACATTCGGGGCCACACTCACGGGGATGCGGCGCCGACTCCGGTTGCCCATCCCAGCCATCTCCCCTAATTTCCGCTCCCCATGGACCAAACCCCCTTCGATGCGCCTGAAACGGCCGAGCCGGTGGAGACTGTGCATGCGCCGCCCTCGCCGGCGATGGGGCAGTATCTCGAGCTGAAGGCGCTCAATCCGGGCTACATGCTGTTCTACCGGATGGGCGATTTCTACGAGATGTTCTTCGAGGACGCCGAGATCGCCTCGGCCGCGCTGGGCATCGTGCTCACCAGGCGCGGCAAGCATCAGGGGCAGGACATTCCGCTGTGCGGCGTGCCCGTGCATGCCGCGCAGGACTATCTCAAGAAGCTGATCGGGCTGGGCCATCGCGTCGCCATCTGCGAGCAGGTCGAGGACGTTGCCGAGGCCAAGAAGCGCGGCAGCAAATCGGTGGTGAAGCGCGACGTCGTACGGCTGGTGACGGCCGGCACGCTCACCGAGGACGATCTTCTGCCGGCGCGCGCCAGCAACTATCTCGCGGCGCTCGCCATGCTGCGCCATGGCGAGACCGACTTCGCGCTCGCCTTCGCCGATGTGTCGACCGGCGAGCTCACCGTGCTGCCGCTCACGGCCGCGGCGCTGGCCGATGAGCTGGCGCGGATCGATCCGGCCGAGCTGCTGCTCCCCGATGCCGTGCGCGACGAGCTCAAGGCGATGCGCCTGGTGCTGCCCTCGGGGCAGACCGTCATCATGCCCGCCGAAGCGTTCGATTCGGTCGCCGCGGCGGCCACCATCGCCACGGCCTTCCCCGATGGCTCGGTCGATCCGTCGGCCTGGTCGCGCGTCGAGCGGGCCGCGCTCGGCGCACTGATCGGCTATATCGGGGAATCGCAGAAGGGCGTGGCCGTGGCGCTGCGCGCGCCATCGTCCGAGCGGCTCGCTGCACACATGGCGATCGATGCGGCGACGCGCTCGTCGCTCGAATTGCTCGAAACGCAGCGCGGGACGGTCAAGGGGTCGCTGCTCAGCGAAATCGATGCCTGCGTCACCCCGGCCGGGTCGCGCCTCCTCGCGCGGCGGCTCGCGGCGCCGCTGTGCGAGGCCGGCCCGATCAACGCCCGGCTCGATGCGGTGGCGCGGCTCGCCGACGAAACCATTCGCGCCACCCAATTGCGCGGCGCGCTCAAGGCGGTGCCCGACCTCACCCGCGCGCTCACCCGCCTCGCGCTCGGCCGCGGTGGTCCGCGCGACCTCAATGCCGTCGCCCGCGCCGTGGCGGCGGCAGGCGAGCTGTCGCGGATGCTGGCCGGCCTCGATGACGCGCCGGCCGAGCTTGCGGCCATCGGCACGACGCTCGCGACGGCGCCGACCGCTCTTGCCGCCGAGCTCGGCCGCGCCATCGACGAGGACCCGCCGCTCCTCAGCCGCGATGGCGGCTTCGTCCGGCGCGGTTATGACACGGCGCTCGATGCCGAGCGGGCACTGGCGAGCGAAACCCGTGCCGTCGTGGCGGCGCTGCAGGCGCGGCTGATCTCGGAGACCGACGTCAAGTCGCTCAAGATCCGGCACAATAGCGTGCTGGGCTATTTCGTCGAGGTGCCGGCGGGGCATGGCGGCAAGCTGCTCGAGGAACCCTGGCGTGGCACCTTCATCCACCGCCAGACAATGGCGAACGCGATGCGCTTCACCACCGCCGAGCTCGCCGAGCTCGAGGGCCGCATCGCGCGGGCGCATGAGAAGGCGCTCGAGATCGAGGGCGCGATCTTCGCCCGGCTGGTCGCGGCGACGCTGGGCGAGACCGACCTGCTGCGCGCCGTCGCCGACGCCCTGGCGGGGCTCGACGTGTCGGCCGGCCTCGCCCATCTCGCGGCGACCCGCGGCTATGCGCGGCCGGTGATCGACGGTTCGCTGAGCTTTGATATCCGGGGCGGACGGCATCCGGTGGTCGAAACCACCGTCAAGGCCGAGGGCCACCCCTTCGTTGCCAACGACACGGATTTGTCGGGCGGCGCGCTGTGGCTGGTCACCGGACCCAATATGGGCGGTAAGTCGACCTTCCTCCGCCAGAACGCGCTGATCGCCATCCTCGCCCAGATGGGCAGCTTCGTGCCCGCCATCGGTGCCTCCATCGGCATCATCGACCGTGTCTTCAGCCGCGTCGGCGCCTCCGACGACATCGCCCACGGCCGCTCCACCTTCATGGTCGAGATGGTCGAAACCGCCGCCATCCTCAACCGCGCGACCGCCAGGTCCTTGGTGATCCTCGATGAAATCGGCCGCGGCACGGCGACTTTCGACGGCCTCTCCATTGCCTGGGCGGCGGTCGAGGCGCTCCACAACGACACCGGCTGCCGCGGCCTGTTCGCGACCCATTTCCACGAGATGACGGCGCTCGCCAAGTCATTGAAGCGCGTGAAGAATGTGACGATGTCGGTGCGCGAATGGGAGGGTGAAGTGGTGTTCCTCCACGAAGTCGCCCCCGGCGCCGCCGACCGTTCCTACGGCATCCAGGTCGCCCGCCTCGCCGGGCTGCCCGAAACCGTGCTCGCCCGGGCCCGGCAGGTGCTGGGTGTGCTCGAAAGCCGCTCTTCCGGCAATTCCGCGCCCATGCTAGACGATCTGCCGCTTTTCGCGGTCGCTCCCGCGCCGAAAAAGCCGGAAATTAATCCTCTCACTGACATGCTCGACCAGGTGCGCCCAGACGAACTGACTCCGCGACAGGCGCTCGAGCTGATCTATGAGCTGAAGAAAGCCCGCGATGCCGGTCGCCGAAGCTGAACTCCGCCCCAAAAAGGCGTCGTTCCACCTCAAATCCGCTGACGCAATCCTCGACGAGGTAAAGGCCGCGATCGGCCAGGATTCGCCGAAGTCGGCGCAGGCCCGCTCCGCCGTCCTCGCGGTGATGCGCCGGAGCCTCGCCGAGGCGCGCAGATCCGCCGAGGCCGATCTGATCGACCATGGCCGCGGCACGCGCTGCGCGCAGAACCTGTCGGCGGCGCAGGACGAGATCATCCGCGCCATCCACCGCTTCGCCGTCACCCAGGTCTATCCGGTCGACAATCCCTCGGGCGCCGAAGCCATCGCGCTCGCTGCGGTCGGCGGCTATGGCCGCGGCACGCTGGCGCCGGGCTCGGACATCGATCTGCTGTTCATCCTGCCCTACAAGCAGACGCCCTGGGGCGAGCAGGTCACCGAATACGTCCTCTACATGCTGTGGGACCTTGGCCAGAAGGTCGGCCACGCGGTCCGCTCGGTCGACGACTGCATCCGCATGGCGCGCGCCGACATGACGGTCCGCACCGCCACGCTCGAGGCGCGCTACCTGACCGGCGACCGCGCCCTGTTCGATACGCTCGAGAAACGCTTCGAGGGCGAGATCATGCCCAAGACGGGCCCCGAATTCATCGCCGCCAAGATGGCCGAGCGCGAGGAGCGCCACCGCCAGATGGGCAACACCCGCTATGTGGTCGAGCCCAACATCAAGGACGGCAAGGGCGGGCTGCGCGACCTGCACACGCTGTTCTGGATCGGCAAGTACTTCTACCGGGTCAAGACCAGCGCGGAGCTGGTCGACAAGGGCGTGTTCTCGCGCGACGAATACCGCCTGTTCCAGAAGGCCGAGGATTTCCTCTGGGCCATCCGTTGTCATCTGCACTTCCTCACCGGGCGTGCCGACGAGAAGCTGACCTTCGACGTGCAGCCCGAGCTCGCGTCGCGCCTGCATTACGCCGACCGCCCGGGCATGCTGGGTGTCGAGCGGCTGATGAAGCGCTACTTCCTCGTCGCCAAGGATGTGGGCGATCTGACCCGCATCTTCTGCACCAGCCTCGAATTCGACCATGCCAAGCCGCTCGACATGATGGGGCGGGTCACCGGCATGTTCAAACGCGGCAAGGTGGCGATCAAGGGCGAGCCCGATTTCGTCATCGATTCCGGCCGGCTCAACACGACCAAAGCCGACACCTTCGAGACCAGGCCGCTCAGCATCATCAAAAGCTTCCTCGTCGCCTCGCGCAACGATCTGCTGTTTCATCCCGACGCCATCAAGCAGTTGCGTCGCTCGCTCCGTCTCGTCGGCCACGACGTGCGCACCGACAAGCAGGCCAATGAGTGGTTCCTCGAGATCCTGACCAGCCCGCGCACCGTAGAGCGCATCCTGCGCCAGATGAACGAGAGCGGCGTTCTGGGAAAGTTTGTGCCCGAGTTCGGCAAGATCGTCGCGCTCATGCAGTTCAACATGTACCACCACTACACGGTGGACGAGCATCTGATCCGCGCCGTCGGCGTCATGGCTGAGATCGCCAATGGCGGCCTGCGCGAGCAATTGCCGCTCACCCACGAGCTGCTGCCTTCGCTCAACGACACGCGGCTGCTCTATGTGGCGCTGTTCCTTCACGACATCGCCAAGGGCCGGCCGGAGGATCACTCGATCGCCGGTGCCCGCATCGCTCGCAAATTCTGCCCGCGCCTCGGGCTCGATGCCGCCGAGACCGACACCGTCTCCTGGCTGGTGCAGTACCACCTGACGATGAGCGAGATCGCCCAGGCGCGTGATTTGCAGGACCCCGAAACGGCGCGCGCCTTCGCCGACATCGTGCAATCGCCGCAGCGCCTGGCGCTGCTGATGATCCTCACCGCCTGCGATATCCGCGCGGTAGGCCCCGGCGTGTGGACCGGCTGGAAGGGCAGCCTGCTGCGCTCGCTCTACTACGCGACAGAGCCGCTGCTGTCGGGTGGTCATTCGCGCGTCACCCAGTCGGACCGCATCGCCGAGGCCAAGCACAAGCTCGAGGAAGCGCTCAGTGCCTGGCCCAAGCCCGAGCTCGAAGCCTATATGGGCCGGCACTACAATCACTACTGGCTGCGCGCCGAGCTCGAGCTGCAGCTCGAGCACGCCAGGATGATCCGCGCCGCCGACAATGCCCACAACCCGTTTGCCGGCGCCATCCGCGTGCAGGCCTTCGAGGGCATTACCGAAGTCTCGTTCTACACGCCCGACCATCCGCGGCTGCTGTCGCTGATCGCCGGCGCCTGCACCATGTGCGAGGCCTCGATCATTGGCGCGCAGATCTTCTCGACGCGCGACGGTCGCGCTCTCGACACCTTCCGCCTGCGTCGGGCCTTCACCTCCGACGAGGACGAGAAGGTACGCGCCAACCGCATCATCGAAACGGTGAAGGCGCTGCTCCAGGGCAAGCGCCAGGTGCTGATCGATGTGGGCAAGGAGAGCCGCCACAACCGGCGCCTGCGTCCATTCACCCTGCCGGCCTCGGTCGAGGTGTCGAACACGCTTTCCGAGAAGTTCACCGTCATCGAGGTGATGGGCCTCGACCGCACGGGCCTGTTGCACCACCTCACCCGCGCCATCTCCGACCTCAACCTCACCATCGGCTCGGCCCATATCGGCACCTATGGCGAGAAGGCGGTCGACGTCTTCTACGTTACCGACCTCACCGGCCATAAGATCGAGAGCAAGCCGCGCCAGAAGGCGATCCGCGATACGCTGCTCGCCGTGTTCAACCCGGAAGCGCCGCGCCACGAAGAGCGCGCGCCCAAGGTCGTGAATGGGTGAGGACACGCACTCCCCGCGTCACACCCACGATGTCATCCCCGCGAAAGCGGGGACCTCGGTTTACGGTGCCTGCATCGTGTCGTCGCGGGGAAGAGCCGGGCGACGCCCGGCCCGGTGCTTCGCGATTTCCTCACACTCGGCCAACAGAGGTTCCCGCTTTCGCAGGAATGACTCCGTGACTGGGGTGTGGAGAGGCGGGAGACGCTAGTGTCCTCCCTCTACCGCAATTTCCTCAATGTCGGCGTGCTGACGCTCGGCTCGCGCATCCTGGGCTTCGTCCGCGATGCGCTGGTGGCGGCGGTGCTGGGCACGGGGCCGGCGGCCGACGCCTATCTCGCCGCGTTCCGCTTCCCTAATTTGTTCCGCCGGCTGTTCGCCGAGGGGGCGTTCAACACCGCGTTCATTCCGCTCTTTGCCAAAGCGCTCGAGCAGGACGGCCGCGAGCCGGCGCGGCAATGGGCGGCGCGGATCATGAGCTGGCTCGTCGTGGTGGTGACGGTGGTCACCATCCTCGTCGAGATCTTCATGCCCTGGGTGCTGGCGCCGTTCGTGCCCGGCTTCCTCGACGATCCGGCCAAGTACGACCTCACGGTGCTGCTGACGCGCATCTGTTTCCCCTACCTCATGTGCATGTCGCTGATGGCGGCCTATGCGGCGATCCTCAACGGGCTCGGCTATTTCAAGGCGGCCGCCTTCGCGCCGATCCTGCTCAATATCGTGATGATCGCCTTCATGCTGCCGCTGGTGCTGAGCGCGAACACCGATGTGCAGACGGCCATCTGGATTGCCGTGGGCACGATCGCCGGCGGCATCGCGCAATTGATCCTCGTCTATGCCGCGGTGCGGCGCGCCGGCTTCGTGCCGCGGCTGCACTGGCCAAAATTCGACGGCGAGGTGAAGCGCTTCTGGCTGCTGGCTCTCCCGGCCGTGCTGGCCGGCGGCATCACCCAGGTCAACATCTTCGTCGGCACCATCATCGCCTCGGCCGCCGACAGCGCCATTGCCTATCTCTACTACGCCGACCGGCTCTACCAATTGCCGCTCGGCATCATCGGTATCGCCGTGGGCACGGTGCTGCTGCCCGAACTGTCGCGGCACCTCAAGGGCGGGCGCGACACCGAGGCCGACGCCAGCCAGAACCAGGCGCTGCTGATCTCGATGCTGCTGTCGCTGCCGGCGGCGACGGCGCTCATCGCGCTCGCGGCGCCCATCGTCTCGGTGCTGTTCGAGCGCGGCGCGTTCACCTCAACCGACACCGTCCAGACCGCGCAGACGCTGATCTGGTTCAGCGCCGGCCTGCCGGCCTATGTGCTGATCCGCGTGCTGCAGCCCGGCTTCTTCGCGCGCGAGGACACCAAGACCCCCACGGTCTTTGCGGGCATCTCTGTTGTGGTCAACATCGCCTTGTCGCTCGCCTTGTTCCCCAGCCTCGCCCATGTCGGCATCGCCATCGCAACGTCGGTGGCCGCCTGGGCCAACGCCGTGCTGCTGGCCATCTGGCTCGGCCGCCGCGGCCATTTCCGGCTTCCGGCCGCCGACTGGCGGCGTCATGGGCTGATCCTGCTCGCCGCGGCGGTGATGGCGGCCATCCTGTGGGGCCTTGCCCTGCCGCTGGCGCCCTGGCTTGCCTCGAGCGCTCCGCTGCTGCTGCAGATCGCCGCGCTGGGCGCGCTGGTGATCGTCGGCATGGCGGTCTATTTCGGCCTTGTGCACGTCACTGGCGCGCAGCCGCTGGGCCAACTTTTGAGGCGGTTGCGCAGGAGCCCTCCAGAGGCGTAAGCCGGGGTCAACCGGAGGACCCCATGCAGGCCGGATTTCTCGACCACCTCACCGCGACCCTCGCCGATATCGAGGCGCAGGGGCTGCTCAAGCGCGAGCGGCAGATCGCGACACCGCAATCGGGCCGCATCGGCCTCCATGATGGGCGCCGGATGGTGAATCTGTGCGCCAACAACTATCTCGGCCTCGCCGACAATGCCGAAATCCGCATGGCCGCCGCCGAAGCCATCGGCGAATACGGCTTCGGCATGGCTTCGGTCCGCTTCATCTGCGGCACGCTCGACCTGCATCGCGAGCTCGAGCAGGCGGTGGCGCGCTATCTCGGCAAGGACGATGCGATCCTGTTCGCGGCCTGCTTCGATGCCAATGGCGGCCTGTTCGAGACGCTTCTCACCGATGCGGACGCGATCATCTCCGACGCACTCAACCACGCTTCGATCATCGACGGCGTGCGGCTGAGCAAGGCCAGGCGCTACCGCTACGCGACCTCGGACATGGACGATCTCGAAACGCAATTGAAGCAGGCCGTCGCCGACGGCACGCGCTTCCGCCTGATCGCCACCGACGGCGTGTTCTCTATGGACGGCCACGTTGCGAGGCTTCCCGAAATCTGCGCGCTGGCCGAAAAGTACGGCGCGCTGGTGATGGTCGATGACTGCCACGCCACGGGCCATCTCGGGCCGCAGGGCAGGGGCACACCGCATCTCACCGGCGCAGGCGCCAAGGTCGACATCGTCACCGGTACTTTCGGCAAGACGCTGGGCGGCGCCATGGGCGGCTTCATCGCCGCCGCGCAGCCGGTGATCGATCTGCTGCGCCAGCGGGCACGACCCTATCTGTTCTCCAACGCGCTGGCCCCGGCGGTCACCGCCGGCTCGCTCAAGGCGCTCGAGATTGCCGAGGCCGCCGACGATCTGCGCGAAAAGCTCATGCGCAACACGCAGCGGTTTCGCGCGGCGCTGACGGCGGCCGGCTTCGAGCTGTTGCCCGGCGACACGCCGATCATCCCCGTGATGCTGGGCGAAGCGCAGCGCGCCCAGGACCTCGCGGCGGCGCTCGACAAGCGCGGCGTCTATGTCGCCGGCTTCTTCTATCCCGTGGTGCCCAAGGGCCGCGCGCGCATCCGCACGCAGCTGTCGGCGGCGCTCGACGACGAGGACGTCGACTTTGCCGTCGATGCCTTCACCGATGCCGGACGCGAACTGGGAGTGATATGATGAAAGCCCTCGTCAAGGCGAAGTCCGAGCCGGGCATCTGGATGGAGGACCGCCCGGTGCCCGAGATCGGGCCCGAGGACGTGCTGGTCAAGGTGCACAAGACCGGCATTTGCGGCACCGACATCCACATCTACAAATGGGACGATTGGGCCAGGAAGACCGTTCCGGTCGGGCTCACCACCGGGCACGAATATTCGGGCGAGATCGTCGAGATCGGCGCCGATGTGCGCAACCTGCAGGTCGGCCAGCGCGTCTCGGGCGAGGGCCATGTGGTGGGCATGAAGTCGCGCGCGTCGCGGGCCGGCAAGTTCCACCTCGACCCCGACACCAAGGGCATCGGCGTCAACCTGCCCGGCGCCTTCGCCGAATATGTGAAGATCCCTGCCTTCAACATCGTGCCGCTGCCCGATGCGATCGACGACGAACTCGGCGCTATTCTCGATCCGCTCGGCAATGCTGTGCACACCGCGCTCGCCTTCGACATCGTGGGCGAGGACGTGCTGATCACCGGCGCCGGACCCATCGGCATCATGGGCGCCGCAGTGGCGCGGCATGTCGGCGCGCGTCATGTGGTGATCACCGACATGAACCCCGAACGGTTGAAGCTCGCCGCCGAGGTCGCCGACGTGGTGCCCGTCAACATCAGGGAGCAGAACCTCCGCGACGTGATGGGCAAGCTCGGCATGAAGGAGGGGTTCGACGTCGGCCTCGAAATGAGCGGCGCCCCGGCCGCGCTCGACCAGATGATCGATCACCTGGTGATGGGTGGCCGCGTCGCGCTGCTCGGCGTGCCGGCGCAGAGCTTCGAGTTCGACCTGGGCAAGATCGTCTTCCGCATGATCACGCTGCGCGGCATCTACGGGCGCGAGATGTTCGAGACCTGGCACAAGATGCTGGCCATGCTCGAATCCGGCCTCGACGTGCGCAAGGTCATCACCCGCCGCATGAAGGCCGACGACTATGCCGAGGCCTTCAAGCTCGCCGCCGGCGGCGAAAAGGGCAAGATCGTGCTGGAGTGGACTTGACCGTCCACGCGCGCTAAAGGCGCTCCGGACCAAAGAGACCTCCGACCATGGCCTTCACTCCGCGCATCTTTTCCGGGATCAAGCCCTCGGGCGACCTGCACCTGGGCAACTACCTCGGCGCCATCCGGCGCTTTGTGCCGCTGCAGAAGACGCATGAGACGATCTATTGCGTCGTCGACATGCACGCCATCACCGTGTGGCAGGAGCCCGAGGACCTCAGGCGCTGGACCTATGAGATCGCGGCCGCCTACATCGCGGCGGGCCTCGATCCCACCAAATCCATCATCATGAACCAGTCGCAGGTGGTGGAGCACGCCGAGCTGGCGTGGATCTTCAACTGCGTGGCCCGCGTTGGCTGGATGACGCGCATGACCCAGTTCAAGGACAAGGCCGGGGCCGAGGGCGGCGAGAATTCCGAAGCCGTGTCGCTCGGCCTGTTCGCCTATCCCTCGCTGATGGCCGCCGACATCCTGCTTTATAAGGCGACCGCCGTGCCGGTCGGCGACGACCAGCGCCAGCATCTCGAGCTGACGCGCGACATAGCCAAGAAGTTCAACCACGATTTCCGCAAGCAGATCAAAGGCGCGGGCTTCAAGGACGATTTCTTCCCGCTCACCGAGACGCTCTCGACCGGCCCGGCCATGCGCGTGATGTCGCTCAAGGACGGCAAGAAGAAGATGTCCAAGTCGGATGCCTCGGACATGTCGACCATCTACATGATGGACGACGCCGACACGATCGCGAAGAAAGTGAAGCGCGCCACCACCGATGCCGATGCGCTGCCCACCGAGGCCAAGGGCCTCGAGGGCCGCGACGAGGCGGCCAACCTCGTGGCGATCTACGCCGCGCTCGCTGACACACAGGTCGACGACGTGCTGCGCGAATTCGGCGGCCAGGGCTGGGGCAAGTTCAAGCCCGCGCTGGCCGATCTCGCCGTTTCGGTGCTGGCGCCCATCGCCGGCGAGATGAAGCGGCTCGTCGGCGACAAGGCCGAAATGGACCGCATCCTGCGCGACGGTGCCGATCGGGCGCGGGCCATTGCCCAGCCGGTGATGGACGATGTGCGCAAGATCGTCGGCTTCGTCCGCTAGGACGGCCGGTCGGTCGCCCCGCTTGTTCAAATCGCGACAGGGTGGGACAATGGTCCCCCTTTCTCAGCGCGGGGCGGCGCGTGACTGAACACGACTACGCACGGAAATTCCTCGTCCTCATCGACGATTCGCCGGTTTGCGACCGCGCGGTCACCTTCGCCGCGCACCGCGTCAAGCGCACCGGCGGCACGCTGGTGTTGATGGCCGTGATCGACAGCGAGGATTTCGGCCAGTTCATCGGCGTGGGCGAGGTCATGCGGGCCGAGGCGCGTGCCGAAGCCGAGCGCATGCTCGACACCCGCATCGCCCGCATCCGCGAGATCGGCCAGGTCCGCACCGAAACCGTGATTCGCGAGGGCCGTCCGGCCGAGGCGATCGAGCAACTGGTCGCCGACGACCCCGGGATCGGCATCCTGGTCATTGCCGCCGGCCAGGGCGACAAGGGGCCCGGTCCCCTGGTCACCCATTTTGCCGCGCACAACCGGCTCCATATCCTCGTCACGATCGTCCCCGGCGCCATGACCGCTGAGGAAATCGTGGGCGTGGCGTGAGGGGCCGAACTGAAGACTCTACTTGCTATCCTGACCGCGAAAACCTAATTTAGAACCATTCCAAAACGACCGGATCCGTCATGTTCATCCAGACCGAAGCCACGCCGAACCCGGCAACCCTGAAGTTCCTGCCTGGCCGCGACGTGCTCGTGGGTGAGCCGCGCGACTTCCGTTCGGCCGAGACCGCGGCGGTCTCGCCGCTGGCGTCCGGCCTGTTCTCGATCCCCGGTGTCACCGGCGTGTTCCTGGGATCCGACTTCGTCTCGGTGAGCAAGGATTCGACCGAGTGGAACCACCTCAAGCCCGCCATCCTCGGCGTCATCATGGAGCATTTCCTCTCCGGCAAGCCGGTGCTCGACGAGGCGGGTGAGCTCGCCGCCGAGACCGAGGAATTCTTCGACGAGACCGACACCGAGACCGTCGAAGTCATCAAGGAGCTGATCTCGACCCGCGTCCGCCCGGCCGTCGCGATGGATGGCGGCGACATCACCTTCAAGGGCTTCAAGGACGGTACGGTCTATCTCCACATGCAGGGCGCCTGCTCGGGCTGCCCCTCCTCGACCGCGACCCTCAAATCCGGCATCGAGAACCTGTTGCGGCACTTCGTGCCGGGCGTCGAGGCCGTGCAGCAGGTCTGAGACCCGCGGTCGGACAGAGCAAAGGGAACGACAGGGAGGCGTCAGCCTCCCTTTCTGCTTTCCAGGGCGCCGCTTCCTCGTCCTCGCCGAGGAAGGTCGCCCACACCGTGAACATGATCTTGATGCCAATGGCGTTGCACGGCGGCAGGCCGGCATGGAATGCCGTTGCCGCCGGTTCTGCGGACGCCTACATGGGACTGATGAGCGTCCTCCTCGCCATCGACACCGCCGCGCCGCGGCTTGCTCTTGCCGTGCTCGCCGGCGACCGGGTCGATACCCTCGTCGAAGACATGGCGACCGGGCAGGCGGAGCGGCTGTTTCCGGCGCTCGACGAACTGCTCGTCCGGTCCGGCTTCACCTATGCCGATCTCACCCGCATCGCCGTCACCACGGGGCCGGGTTCGTTCACCGGGCTGCGCATCGGCCTCAGCGCGGCGCGCGGGCTGGCGCTTGCACTCAGGCTTCCCGTGCTTGGCATCCCCTCGCTTCTCGCGCTGTCGCTTTCGGCCGGTCGCGACCCTGTCGCCGTGCTGCTCGACGCGCGGCGCGGCGAGGCCTATTTCCAGAGCTTCGCCGGCGCCGGCCTGCCGCTGCGCGAGGCGGAGCTGCTGCCCATGACGGAGGCACAGGCGCAGGTGCCGCCGGGGGCCGCGACAATCACCTCGCCGCTCGTCGATATCGCGGCGCTGGCGCGCTTCGCCGCCGCCGCCGATCCGGCGCGCTACCCGCCCGAGGCGGCCTATGTCCGCGATGCCGATGCCAAGCCGCAGGAGAAGTTCCGCATCCCCCGGGTGCCGGCATGATGCTGCGGAGCTGGATGGCGCCGGGGGGGCTCCACATAGAGCCGGCGCAGCCGCGCGACGCCGACGCGGTGGCCAGCCTTCACGCCAGGAGCTTCTATCGCGGCTGGCCGCGGCAGGACATCGAGGCCTATCTGCTCGACAGCGACACGCCCACGCTGGTGGCGTGCGACGCGCGCCGCAACATTGCGGGCTTTGCCATGCTGCGCATCCTGGGCGACGATGTCGAGCTGATGACGATCGCGGTCGACAGGAAGCACCAGGGCAAGGGCGTCGGCGAAGCGCTGCTGAAGGCCTGCTTCGAGGATCTGATGATGACGCCGGCGAGGCGCATGATCCTCGAGGTCGCCGCCGACAATCCGTCGGCGCTGCGCCTCTACCAGAAGCTCGGTTTCACCAAGCTCAGCGAGCGCAAGGGCTACTACGCGCGCCCCGACGGGCAGCCCGCCACCGCCCTTGTGATGGCCCGTGATCTGAACTAGGCCTTGCGCATGGAGAAAGTGCCCCACACCGAAACCCTCGAAGAGCAGTGCGCCAAGAAGGGCATGCGCATGACCGACCAGCGCCGCGTCATCGCGCAGGTGATCGAGGCCGCCATCGACCATCCCGATGTCGAGGAGCTCTACCGCCGCGCATCGGCGCAGGACCCGCGCATCTCGCTGTCGACCGTGTACCGCACGCTCAATCTGTTCGAGGAAGCCGGCCTCGTCACCAAGCACGACTTCAAGGACGGCCGCGCGCGCTTCGAGCCCATCCCCGACGAGCACCACGACCATTTGATCGATATCCGCTCGGGCAAGGTCATCGAGTTCCGCAACGAGGAGATCGAGGCGATACAGGACGTTATCGCCAAGCGCCTCGGCTACAAGCTCGTCGATCACCGGCTCGAGCTCTACGCCATACCGCTCAAGAGTGGCGACAAGTGATCTTCAGAACGCTGTTCTTCATCTTTATCTTCGTGCCGATCCTGATCGTGATCGTCCCCATCCAGTTCGTCATCACACGGCTGGGCTTCTACTGGAACGCTATCCCGCTGCTGTTTCACAAGGTGGGCTGCGTCTTCCTCGGCATCCGCGTCAAGACGATCGGCGAGCCGCTGCACGGCCGCCCCACCTTGCTGCTGTCCAACCACATCTCGTGGACCGACATCATCGTCATCGGCTCGGTGGCCGACGTGACGTTCGTTGCCAAGACCGGTGTGCGCAACACCTTCTTTGTCGGCTTCATGGCCTCGCTGCAGCGTACGCTCTATGTCGATTATCACAGCCGCGCCGACGCCAAGCGCACCAGCCAGGAAATGGCCAAGCGGCTCAGCAAGAACAGCGCGGTCCTGCTGTTCGCCGAGGGGCACCGCGATCTGGGCGATCACGTGCAGCCGTTCCGCTCGGCGCTCGTGGGTGCAGCGCAGGCGGCGATGGAGCAGGGCGGCGCCAAGGATGTCGCCATCCAGCCCGTCACCATTGCCTACACCCATCTCCAGGGCCTGCCCGTGTCGCGCAATGAGCGCTCGGGGATCTCGGGCATGAATGCGCGCGGCTTCAAGGCCGTGGTACGGAACCTGCTGACTTCGGGCATGAAGGACGTGACCATCGCCTTCGGCGCTCCGATCCCCCTTGGCCCGGGGACCGACCGCAAGGTCGTCACCAAGCTCGCCGAGAACCAGGTGCGGCGCATGCTGGTGGCGCTCAACCGCCACGAAAAGGATGTCCCCGCGCTCGCCACGGCGTAGTGCCGGATGATGGGACCTCCATGTGGCACGTGCCTCAGTCTGAAACGTCGCTCCAACTGGTGTCGGCCTCGCCCGGCACATAGGTGAGGAGGTCGCCCGGCTGGCATTCGAGCACCTCGCAGATGCGCGACAGCGTCTCGAAGCGAACGCCGCGCACCTTGCCCGCCTTCAGCAATGAGACGTTCTGCTCCGTGATGCCGATCCGCTCGGCGAGCTCGCGCGAGCGCATCCTGCGCTTGGCCAGCATGACACCCAGATTGACCTCGATCGCCATGTCACACGAACTCCCGGTTTTCGCGCGCCACGCGCATCGCTTCGCGCATCACTCGAGCGAAGGCGAGCAGCAGCAGCGCGACGATGAGGCCGGTGATCTCGCCCGAGCCGAAGCGGATGAGGAGCTGCCTTTGTCCCTCGGCGGCGTCCGCCGTCGCGATCAGCCCGATCAGCGTCGGGGTGACGACCCCCGCAATCGCGCTCGCCAGCGCCCATAGTGCGAGCCGCTCGAGGCTGCGCGGCATCGCGGTGCTGAACGCCTCGCCGCGGCCGAGAAGGCCGAACAGCCGGAACGCCTCGATCATCGCCCCCAGGAACAGCACTCCCGGCACGAGACTGGCCCCGAGCGCCGCCCAGCGCAGGGCGCCCTCTACGGTAACGCCGGGGGGCAGCAGCGGAGCCAGCAGTGCCGGATGCAGTCCGGCGGCGACCGGCCACGCCGCCACCATCAGCGCGCCGATCACCGCGATGCTCCGTCCGGCCAGCGAGAGGCGCCCGAGGGGCTTTCCAGTCACGCTCATCGATAAGTCCTCATCGCATCGTTTGACAAACTTATCGTATAACAATAAGAACGCCAGCCGAAAGAGGAGCTGTCCCCATGTTTGCCCGCCGCTTCGTCCTGACCGTCGCGCTGCTGGCCGCGCTCTCCGGCTGCGCCAGCGTGCCGATCGGTTCGCTGGTCCAGCTCTCGCGGACCGATGTGATGACCACCGATCTCGGCGAGCTGCGGGCCGCGCTCTGGCTGCCGGCCGAACTCCGCCCGCTGCCCGACACCGCGCGGCTCGCCGTCATCGTCAAGCGCGAGGGGCAGCCCGACGAAACACTCGATCTCGCACTCATCGCCAGCGACAATCCGGCCGATATCGCGGCCTTCCCGCCCAGCAGCGGGCACTATCTCGTCTATCGGCTCGGTGCCGACGACAGGGCCAGGCTCGACGCGGTCAGGAGCGCGATCCTGGCCGACCGGCGGCCTGGCAGCATGACGTTCGCCGTGGGGATTCGCGAGTTCTGCCGTACCGGCGCCATCCCGTCGGGTCCGCTCTATGCGTCGAGCTACATCCGCACCTCCGAGATCGGAGCTTTCGTGCCGCTCATCGAGAGGTTCGATCTGCGCTCCGACCCGCAGCTCGCCGCCGCCTTCGACGCCGTCGCCCCGTGCTGATTTGGCACGGCTGACCGTTGGGTGTATGGACCGCGCCCATGACCGACACCACCGAACTGCGGCCCAGGAAGCTCTTCATCAAGACCTATGGCTGTCAGATGAATGTCTATGACAGCGACCGCATGGCCGACGCGCTGGCGCCGCACGGCTATGAGCCGACGCCGGTCATCGACGATGCCGACCTCGTGGTGCTCAACACCTGCCACATCCGCGAAAAGGCGAGCGAGAAGGTGTTCTCCGAGCTTGGCCGGCTGGCGGAGCTGCGCCGCGAAGGTGGCCGCGATTTCACCATCGGCGTCGCCGGCTGCGTGGCGCAGGCCGAGGGCGAGGAGATCGCGCGGCGATCCAAGGCCGTGGATCTGGTGTTCGGTCCGCAGAGTTATCACCGTCTGCCCGAGCTGTTGTCGCGCGTGCGTCGTGGCACGCCGGTGGTCGAGACGGAGTTCCCGGAAGAGGACAAGTTCGAGCACCTGCCGCTCGCGCAAAAGCAGGTGATCCGCAGCCGCGGGCTCACGGCCTTCCTCACCGTGCAGGAAGGCTGCGACAAGTTCTGCTCATTCTGTGTCGTGCCCTATACGCGCGGCGCCGAAACCTCGCGGCCGCTCGAGCAGGTGCTGACCGAGGCCCGCCGACTGGTCGAAGCCGGGGTCCGCGAGCTCACTCTGCTCGGCCAGAACGTCAACGCCTATCACGGGCTCGATGCCGCCGGACGCAGCGTCGGCCTCGGCGAGCTCTGTGCCCGCCTGGCCGAGATCGAGGGGCTGGCGCGCCTGCGCTACACCACCAGCCACCCCTCCGACATGACCGACGAGCTGATCGCGGCACACCGCGACAACGACAAGCTGATGCCCTACCTGCATCTGCCGGTACAGTCGGGCTCCGATACCATCCTCAAGGCGATGAACCGTCGGCACACTCGCGCCGACTATCTGCGCACCATCGAGCGTATCAAGGCGGCGCGATCGGACATGGCGCTGTCGGGCGATTTCATTGTCGGTTTCCCCGGTGAAACGGACGCGGATTTCGAACAGACTTTGTCGATTGTTCGCGAAGTCGGCTATGCCAGCGCCTTCACCTTCAAATACTCGATCCGCCCCGGCACCCCTGGAGCCGATATGGACGGTCAGGTCGAGGAAGCCGTGAAAACCGAGCGGCTGGCGCGCCTCAACGAGTTGGTCACCGCCCAGATGCGCGGCTTCGCCAGAGCCTGCGTTGGCCGCACTCTCGACGTCCTGCTCGACAAGCCCGGCCGCCTCCCCGGCCAGCTCGGCGGCCGCTCGCCCTATCTGCAGGCGGTGCACCTCGAGGCATCGGCCGACCTCATCGGCACCGTGCAGCCTGTGCTGATCGTGGGCGCGGGGAATAACTCAATTGAAGGCAAGATTGTCACACACGCGGAACGGAATCCTGCTAGCGTGCTTGAGTCTCAAGAACTAGCGGCCATATCGGCAGCTTTGGAGCACACGCGCACTTGAACAGGCACTTGTCCGCCACATCAGACAACGCCCTCTCCTCGCAACTGGAACTGGCCTTCGAAGACAACCGTCTCGCCGCACAACTCTACGGCGACTTCGACCAGAACCTCGCTCTTATCGAACAGCGCCTCAAGGTTACGGCGACCCCGCGCGGCAATCACCTGCTGCTCAAGGGGCCCGCCTCGGCTGTCGATCAGGGCCGCCGCGTGCTGGAATCGCTCTATGGCATGCTCGAGGAAGGCAAGCCGCTCGACATCGCCAATGTCGACACCATGATCCGCATGATCGAGACCGAGGACAGCCAGCTTTCGCTGCCCACGCTCGAAAAGAAGGGCAAGGTGCGCATGGCGCAGATTGCGACGCGCAAGGCGACGATCGTCGCCCGCACGCCGGCGCAGGACGCCTATATGCGCGCCATGGAGCGTGCCGAACTGATCTTCGGCGTCGGCCCGGCCGGCACCGGCAAGACCTATCTCGCCGTGGCCCATGCCGCGACGCTGCTCGAGCGCGGCGACATCAATCGCATCATCCTGTCGCGCCCGGCGGTGGAAGCGGGCGAACGGCTCGGCTTCCTGCCCGGCGACATGAAGGAGAAGGTCGATCCCTATCTCCGCCCGCTCTACGATGCGCTTTACGACATGATGCGTCCCGAGCATGTGGAACGCTGTATTACTTCCGGCGTCATCGAAGTCGCGCCGCTCGCCTTCATGCGCGGCCGCACGCTCGCCAATGCCGTGGTGATCCTCGATGAGGCGCAGAACACCACCTCGATGCAGATGAAGATGTTCCTCACCCGCCTGGGCGAGAACTCCAAGATGATCGTGACCGGCGACCCAACCCAGGTCGACTTGCCGCGGGGCGAGAAATCGGGGCTCATCGAAGCGGTGTCGCTGCTCGACGGCATCGAGGGCGTCCACATTTCCCGCTTCGGCGACAAGGACGTGGTCCGCCATGCTCTCGTCGGCCGTATTGTCCGCGCCTATGATGCTGCGAGCGCCAAGCCCGCCCCATGAGCCCGCTCCACATCGAAGTTTCCCGCAACGCCGAGGGCTGGCCCGAGGCGCTCGATGCGCGCGCCGAACAGGCCGTGCGCGAGGCGCTCAGGCAATCCAAGGCGACCGTGACGGGCGTCGCCGAGCTTTCGGTCGTCCTCACCGACGATGCCGAGCAGAAAACGCTCAACCGCGACTGGCGGGGCATCGATAAGTCCACAAATGTGCTCAGTTTTCCGCAGATCGAGCCCTTCGGGCCGGTCGAGGGCATTCTGGGTGACGTCATCCTGGCCCGTGAGACGCTGGAGCGGGAAGCGGCCGAGCAGGGCGTCAGCTTCGAGGACCATTTCACCCATTTGATGGTCCATGGCTTCCTGCACATTCTGGGCTATGATCACATGGACGACGACGAGGCCCTTGCCATGGAAGGGCTCGAGACACAGATTCTGGCCTCCCTGGGGGTGGCGGACCCCTACGCGGAAGAAGACGCCGAAGACCATCGATGAGCGACAGTACGACAGCACCCAGACCTGAAACGACGGAAGCCGAACCTCCGTCGACCACCGCCCCTGCGCCTGCGCGGGGGCAATCGCTGATTACGCGGCTCAAGGCGCTGTTCGCCTTCCGCACGCCGTCCCTGCGCGACGACCTCGAGGTGGCCCTCGAATCGGAAGCGGCAGGCGAGACGGCCGACTTCTCCCCCTCCGAGCGGACAATCCTGCAGAACGTGCTGTCGCTCGGCGAAAAGCGCGTCGAGGACGTCATGGTCCCCCGCGCCGATATCATCGCCATCGAGGCGGAGTCGACGCTGGCCGATATGATCGCGCTGTTCCGCGGCGCCGGCCATTCGCGCATTCCGGTCTATGCCGACAACATCGACAACATCACCGGCTTCATCCACGTCAAGGACGCGCTGCGGCGCATCACCGAGGTCGTCACCGATCCGGCCAAGGACCTGCCGGTCAAGCTCGCCTCGGCCGGCCTCAAGCAGAAGCTGGGCAAGCTCGACATCGCTCGAACAGTGCTGTTCGTGCCGCCGCTGATGCCGGTGGGCGATCTGCTCCAGCAGATGCAGCTCAAGCGCGTCCACATGGCCATCGTCATCGACGAATATGGCGGCACCGACGGCGTCGTCACCATCGAGGATCTGCTCGAGGCCGTTGTCGGCGAGATCGACGACGAGCATGACGAGTTCGAAGGGCCGCTGATCCGCAAGATCAACTCCAACATCTTCCTCGCCTCGGCCCGCGCCGAGCTGGGCGAAGTGGAGGGCGTCATCGGCCCCGACTTCGATCCGGGCGAGCATGGCGAGGACGTCGACACCATCGGCGGCCTCGTCTTCGCGCTGGCCGGCCACGTGCCGGTCAAGGGCGAGATCGTGGGCGGCATCAAGAACTTCGAATTCGAAGTCATGCAGGCCGACAGCCGCCAGGTCCGCCGCATCAAGATCAAGCGCGTGAAACACCAGCGCAAACCCCCCATCGTCGGGCCGGAGAGCCCGGTGTCTCCGGCCGAGCAGAAGGCGGCGGAGTAGCGGCGCGCTGCTCAGCGCTCGCCGGGATGACTTTGAGGCGGGCGCTGGCTACTCAAAGCCATGCAGCGCCACCCCTCTGATTCGCCCGCATGACCCGCCTCGCGGAATGGACGATGCTGGCGCATGGCTGGCGCCGCTTCCTGCTCATGCTGGTGCTGGGCGCCGTTGCGGGCACGTCGGTGCCGCCGCTCTTCATGCTGCCGGCGCTGTTCGTCACCTTCCCGTTCTGGGTCTGGGCCCTCGATGGCGCCGAGCGCCGGCCCGGCCTCGGCCGCCTCTTCGGGCCGGCCTTCGGCATCGGCTTCGCCTTCGGCTGGGGCTATTTCATCGTCGCCTTCCACTGGCTGGGCGCCGCCTTCTTCGTCGAGGGCGGCTGGTTCCTCGCCCTCATGCCCGTGGCCATCCTGGCGCTTGCCGCGTTGATCGCGCTGTTCTGGGGTCTCGCCTCGGCGCTGGCGCATCTGTGCTGGAGCCATGGCAGCTTCCGCATCGTGACGCTGGCCGTCTTCATCGCCGCCGCCGAATATGCGCGCGGCACCTTCTTTTCGGGCTTCCCGTTCGATCTGCTCGGCTACGCGCTCACGGCCAATGTCGAGATGATGCAGCTCAGTTCCGTCGTCGGCGTCTATGGGCTGACGCTGCTGGCGGCGCTGCTGGCGCTCACGCCGGCTCTCATCTGGCCCGCCGACGGGCGCGGCATGGTCGCGCGGCTGGTGCCGCTCTTTCTCGCCATCGCCGCCATCGCCGGCCAGATCGGCTACGGCAACTACCGGCTGAACAGTGTCGAGGTCACGCCCCGCGACGATCTCAGCGTCCGGCTCGTCCAGCCCATGATCACCGAGCATTCCAACTGGGCCGCGGCCAACCCGCCTGAAATCGTCAGCCGCCTGATCGAAGTGTCGGGGAATCTGGCGGGCAAGGACGTCGTGGTTTGGCCGGAATCGGTGTTCCCGTTCTTCCTGTCGACCTATCCCGATGCGCTGTCGCGCATCGCCCGCATGCTGCCGCCGGAGACGACGCTGCTCACTGGCGCGCCGCGCGAGCCCGAATTCCTCAGCGACGATCCGAGCGAGAACCCCGGCTACAATTCCATCCTCGCCATCGACAGCGACGGCGAGATCGTCGCCACCTACGACAAATCGCACCTCGTTCCCTTCGGCGAGTACCTGCCGTTCGCCTCGTTCTGGCGGATCTTCGGTATCACTCAGTTCGTGCCGGGCACCGCCGGCTGGGCGCCGGGCGATGGCCGGCGGCTCGTCAGCCCTCCGGGCCTTCCCGCCTTCATCGCGCTGATTTGCTATGAGGCCATATTTTCGGGCGACCTCGGCGCCGATCCCGCCAAGGCGGGCTACATCCTCAATGTCAGCAATGACGAGTGGTTCGACGGCTCCATCGGCCCCGCCCAGCATGCGCATCACGCGCTGCTGCGCGCCGTCGAGACCGGTTTGCCGCTGCTCCGCTCAACAAATTCAGGCGTGACCTTTGCCGCCGATCCTCTCGGCCGGGTCACCGCGCAACTCGCGCCGGGCCAACCGGGCTTTATCGATGTCGTCCCTGCCAATCCGATCGAGCCCACGCTGTTCGCCCGCACCGGCAACTGGCCGTTCCTCGCAATCCTGGCGCTGGGGGCGGTCGTTGCGTTGCTCACGCGCACCCGTCGCCCCCGCAAGGCATGATATTCCGGCAACGCGCTGCCGTAGATATCAAGATTTCTTTATATCCTCCTTGACCGCCGCCCCGCGTGGTGACAGAAACCTGCGAACCACGCGATTTTTCGCGTTTTTTGGCAATTTTTGGGGGTTTCGCCGTGCGGCAGTCCTATCTTTTTACCTCGGAATCGGTGTCCGAAGGCCACCCCGACAAGGTCTGCGATCGCATCTCCGACGAGATCGTGGATCTCGTCTTCCGCGAAGCCAAAAAGACTGGCATGGACCCCAGCCAGGTCCGCATCGCCTGCGAAACCCTGGCCACCACCAACCGCGTCGTCATTGCCGGCGAAGTGCGCGTCCCCGAGACGCTGCTCAAGAAGGGCAAGGACGGCAAGGTGCTCAAGGACGCTTCGGGCGCGCCCGTCGTCAACCCCGCCAAGTTCAAGTCGACCGCCCGCAAGGCCATCCGCGCCATCGGCTACGAGCAGGACGGCTTCCACTGGAAGAAGGCCAAGATCGACGTGCTGCTGCACGGCCAGTCGGCCGATATCGCCCAGGGCGTCGACGAGAAGGGCAACAAGGACGTGGGCGCCGGCGACCAGGGCATCATGTTCGGTTATGCCAGCCGCGAGACGCCCGAGCTGCTGCCCGCCCCGATCTACTATGCCCACAAGATCCTCGAGATCCTCACCGAGGCCCGCAAGGCCGGCGAGGGTGCCGCCGTCAAGCTCGGCCCCGACGCCAAGAGCCAGGTGACGGTGAGGTACGAGAACGGCGTGCCGGTCGGCGTGACGCAGATCGTCGTGTCGACCCAGCATGTCGATGCTTCGCTCAGCTCCGAGGACGTGCGCACGATCATCGAGCCCTATGTCCGCCAGGCCCTGCCGGAAGGCTGGATCGGTAAGGACACCGTCTGGCACGTGAACCCCACCGGCAAGTTCGTGGTGGGTGGTCCCGACGGCGATGCCGGCCTCACCGGCCGCAAGATCATCGTCGACACCTATGGCGGTGCGGCCCCGCATGGCGGCGGCGCCTTCTCGGGCAAGGACCCCACCAAGGTCGACCGCTCTGCCGCCTATGCGGCGCGCTACCTCGCCAAGAACGTCGTCGCCGCCGGCCTCGCCGACCGCGCCACCATCCAGCTCAGCTACGCCATCGGTGTCGCCAAGCCGCTGTCGGTCTATGTCGACCTCCACGGCACGGGCAAGGTCGAGGAAGCCAAGCTCGAATCCGTGCTGTCGGAGGTGTTCGACCTGTCGCCGCGCGGCATCCGCACCAAGCTCGACCTCAACAAGCCGATCTACGCCAAGACCTCGGCCTACGGCCATTTCGGCCGCAAGCCCGGCCGCGACGGCAGCTTCTCGTGGGAAAAGACCGATCTGGTCCCGGCCCTCAAGGCGGCCGTGAAGGCGGCGTAAGCCGCTCGATCCCGCGATCGACAATCCTGCGATTCCCCGCGCGAGCGGGGATTTGCTTTCGTGCGAGTGGCGCGCCATGACCGACAAGCCCCATCACCCCCTCAATGTTCATGGCGAGCCGCGCGCCTTCTTCGGCCGGCGGTCGGGCAAGCGTCTGCACAAGGGGCAGGACCGGCTCTATGCCGAGCTGCTGCCGGCGCTCGAGATCCCGCTCCCCGAAGGCTCGCTTGATCTCGACGGGCTCTTTCCGGGCCGGCCCCGCCGGGCCATTGAGATCGGCTATGGCGGCGGTGAGCATCTGGCGCGTCTCGCCGGCGAGAATCCTGCGACCGGCTATATCGGCTGCGAGGTGTTTTCGGGCGGCATCGCCAAGCTGCTCGAGACGGTGGACGCGCGCGAGCTGGCCAATGTCCGCCTGTTCACCGACGACGCGCTGAAGCTGCTGGTGAAGCTCCCACCCGCCTCGCTCGACGCGGCCTACCTCCTCTATCCCGATCCCTGGCCCAAGACGCGTCACCACAAGCGGCGCTTCATCTCGCCCCAGACGCTGGGCGAGCTGGCGCGGGTCCTGAAGCCAGGTGCGGTGTTCCGCTTCGCCACCGACATCGAGGACTATGCGAACTGGACCCTCGCCCACATCATCCGCTCGCCCGACTTCCGCTTCGCGCCCGCCCGCCCCGGCATCTGGCATGAGCCCTATCCGGGCTGGCAGCCCACGCGCTACGAGGACAAGGCCCGCCATGAGGGCCGCATGACCAGTTTCTATCTGGAGTTTCATCGACTCTGATCTGGTAATTCCGCGCCGGCCACCAACATGTCCCGCCGAGGGGTTCGTACCCGCCGTCCGTCCGGCCGGCGTCAGCCGGAGTTTGTCTATGCAGCGGCAGCGCCCGTCCGCCGGCCAGGTGGCCCTCGACGAAATGCTCACCACCCGGTCCAGCAAATGGAACCTCACGGTGGTGCTGCATCTGCGGCGCAACACCAAGCGCTTCTCCGAACTGCAGCGCGAAATCGGCACCATCTCGCAGAAGGCCCTGACTGCCAGCCTCAGGACGCTCGAGCGGGACGGCCTGCTCCTTCGCACCAGCTACGCCACCATCCCGCCACGCGTCGAATACGAACTGACCACGCTGGGCATGGAGGCGCTCAAGGCGTTCGAGGCGTTCGAGCACTTCGCCGCGGCCAACTGGCAGAGCGTCATCGAAGCGCGACGCCAGTTCGACGCCCGCACCTCGGGCCCCACCCAGCTCGAAATCCGCATCACCGGCCTCCGCTGAAATCCCTCGTGAATTGACAAACTGATTTGTCAATTCTAGCCTGCGATGCAGGAGGCGTCATGGCGCGGACACCGGACACGGCACTGATCGAAGACCTTGAGCGGGCGCGGCTGGCTCTCGACCCCATCAAGCGTCAACTGCTCGCGGCGCTTCGGGAGCCGGGCTCGGCAAGCACGCTCGCCCGCCAATTGGGGCTGCCGCGGCAGAAGCTGGGCTACCATCTGCGCGCGCTGGAAGCGGCGGGTCTGGTGCGGGTTGTCGAGGAGCGGCCCCGTCGCGGCTTTATCGAGCGTGTCCTCGTCGCCCGGGCCGGGACATTCGTCCTCGACCCGGCATTGTTGTCGGACGCCGACCGTGCGGTCGACGCGCAGGACCGCTTCGCGGCCCGGCATCTTGTCCAGGCCGCCAGTACCGTCGTGCGCGAGGTAACGCGCATGCAGGGTGCCGCCGAAGAGGCGGGGCAGCGCCTGCTGACCTTTACCATCGAGGCCGATATCGGCTTCGCGCAGCCGCAGGATTTCGAGGACTTCACGGCCGCGCTCGCGCGGTCGGTCGCCGCCCTCGCCGAGCGCTACGCGCCCGGTGAGGGGCGCCGCCGCTACCACCTCGTCATGGGCGCCCATCCGGCGGTCGCCGCCACACCCGACAGACCGGTCAATTGAGGAGAGACAAGTGAGCGACACCCGTAGGCAGGTTCTGGTCGACATCACCATCGCCGCCCCCATCGACACCGTCTGGACCGCCCTGCGCGACCCCGCGCAGATCAAGGACTGGTTCGGCTGGGACTCGCCCTCGCTTGCCGAGGAGATCAAATACATCTTCGCCGACACCGCGACCGGCGACGCGGCAAGCCGCGTCCTTGCGTTCGACGAGTGGGACGGCGAGGGCATCTCCGAACGGGTCGAACTGACGGCCGTCGCGGGTGGCACGCGCGTCCGGCTCGTGCGGTCGGGCGGACCGGCGATCGACTGGACCGGTGTCTATGAGGACATCAGCCAGGGCTGGATCACCTTCTTCCAGCAGTTGCGGCTGGCACTCGAACGGCATCCCGGAGAGCACCGCCGCACGATCTTCCTCTCCGGCCCCTCCCGTCCGGGGGTCGGCGAGCCATCGGCGGAACTGGGGCTGGGCGCCACGACCGGCCTCCCGCCCGGCACCGCCTATGAGGCCCGCCTCGGCACCGGAAATCCCGCCTCCGGCGAGGTCTGGTTTCAGACGCATTTCCAGACGGCGCTGACGGTGGCGGAGTGGGGCAATGGCCTGCTCGTCGTCACCGATATGGGCGTCTCGCCCAATCGGCCGCAGGGCGGCGGTTCGGTGCTGCTGACCACCTATGGTCTCTCGGATGCCGATTTCGAGGCGCTGCGGCAGGCGTGGACCGGCTGGTGGACCGCCCGCTACCCCAAGCCGTCGGCATAGGCGCAAAGAGAAGAGCCGGCAGATGGACTGCCGGCTCCTCTGGACGATCGCACTGGCCTCAGCGGAGCTGGAGCGAGTCCTTGTCGTAGAACTGCACGACCTGGCTGCCGTCGTCGAGCACCACGAGGGCGCGCAGGCGACCGTCGGCATAGTCGTCCACGTCGATGGCGTTGATGCCGTCATAGCGGAGCTGCGTCAGGAAGTAGCCGGCATCGAACCCGGCGGAGTCGCCGGCGAGCACGGGGGTAGCAACGGCGCCGCCGGCAATCAGGGCGGCGAGGGCGAGGGCGGTGATCTTCATTTGGAGGTCCCTTTCTTGGTTGGACGATTGGCAGATCGGGACCACCACCCGGCGTCGCAAGCCGCGAAATCCACCCATGCATTGCTTGAAATCAGCTAACGAAATGAGAGAGTTACGTCACCGCACGGGACGCGCCGGGCGGCGCCTTGCGCGCCTTTCGGGTCGCAGGTTTCCTTTGCGAAACCGAAGCTCGGCCGGGGCTTTGCGACGGCCTCTAACAGCTTTGGTGCCCCGCGACGGGAACGAAATCGCCTATTGTCGCATCTCATCTTCGGAGCCCGGAGTTCGCCATGCACAGCGTCAAGATCCTCGACATCGCCGACGTCACTCACAACGTCCGCCGCTACACTCTCGAACGGCCGGCGGGCTATGCTTTCAAGCCCGGCCAGGCCACGGAGGTATCGCTCGACGAGGAGGGCTGGCGCGACAGGAAGCACCCCTTCACCTTCACCGCGCTGGCCGACGACCCGCACCTCGAATTCACCATCAAGAGCTACTTCAACACCGGTGGCGACGGCGTCACCGAGCGCCTCTACGGCTACAAACCCGGCCAGTCGCTGCTGCTGCGCGACGTATGGGGCACCATCACCTATAAGGGGCCGGGCACCTTCGTTGCCGGCGGCGCGGGCGTCACGCCCTTCATCGCCATCCTCCGCGACCTCCATCACGTCAGGAAGATGGAGGGCCACACGCTCATCGCCTCCAACCGCACCGAGGCCGACATCATCCTCCGCGATGAGTTCGAGAGCTTCCGCGGTCTCGACACGATCTGGACCGTCACCGACGACCCCCGCTCGAGCCTCCTGCACGAGCGCATCGATGCCAGATTCCTCGAAAAGCACGTCTCCAATTTCGGCCAGAACTTCTACCTGAGCGGCCCCGACGAGATGGTCAAAGAGCTGCGCGGCACGCTCAAGGATCTCGGCGCCAGCGTCGAGAACGTGACCTGGGAGAAGTGACGGCCTTGCCTTTGGGGCCCCGCGGCGCTATATGAGCGCTACATCATTGCTCTCATTCGAGAGTGGGTGCCCTGACCGGCCCCCGCTCTTTTTGTTTACCTGCCGGCGAGTTGCGAGCCTCTGCGCGAGCGACCGCCAAACAAGAAGAACCAATTGGCTTTCGATCTGACCGAAAAACGCTACGTCAAGGAATCCGGGCTCGAGCAGCGCATCGCTGCCATCGTCGAGCCGGTCGCCAATGATCTGGGCTACAGCCTCGTGCGCGTGCGCGTCACGCAGGAGAACGGCTGCACGCTGCAGATCATGGCCGAGGATGCGAGCGGCCGGTTCACCATCACCGACTGCGAGCGCCTCAGCAAGGACGTCTCGCCGGTGCTCGATGTCGAGGATCCGATCGACCGCGAATATCACCTTGAGGTCAGCTCGCCCGGCATCGATCGTCCGCTGGTGCGCGCCCGCGACTACCGGACCTATCTCGGCCACGAGGCCAAGATCGAGCTCGGCGATGCCATCGACGGCCGCAAGCGCTTCCGCGGCCTGATCGAGGCGGTGACCGACGACACCGTCACGATCAAGCTGCCCGACGCTCCCAAGGATACCGACCCGAACCACGTTCTACCGCTGTCGGCGATCGCCGAGGCCAAGCTCGTGATGACCGACAAGCTCCTGAACATGGCCCAGGCCGATCAGGACGACAATCCGATCGACGACGATGAAGACATCGAGACGATCGAACTCACTCAAGACGCAGACTCTGAACTCTCCGAGGAGACACACTAAATGGCCGTCAGTGCGAACCGCCTGGAACTGCTGCAGATCGCCGATGCAGTCGCGCGGGAAAAATCGATCGACCGCATGATCGTCATCGCCTCGATGCAGGACGCCATCGAGAAGGCCGCCAAGACGCGCTACGGCGCCGAGACCGAGATCCGCGCCGAGATCAATCCCAAGACCGGCGAGCTCAAGCTCACTCGCCTGCGCGAAGTGGTCGAGATCGTCGAAGAGCCGGCCAAGCAGATCGACCTCAAATCGGCGCAGGAACGCAATTCCAATGCCAAGCTCGGCGACTTCGTCGGCGAGCCGCTGCCGCCCATCGAGTTCGGCCGTATCGCGGCACAGTCCGCCAAGCAGGTGATCGTCCAGAAGGTGCGCGATGCCGAGCGCGAGCGCATGTATGACGAGTACATCAACCGCGTCGGCGAGATCGTCAACGGCACCGTCAAGCGCGTCGAATACGGCAATGTCATCGTCGATCTGGGCCGCGGCGAAGCCATCATCCGCCGCGACGAGCTGATCCCGCGCGAAATGTACCGTTATGGCGACCGCGTCCGCGCCTACATCTACGACGTGCGCCGCGAGCAGCGCGGCCCGCAGATCTTCCTCAGCCGCACTCATCCGCAGTTCATGGCCAAGCTGTTCATGCAGGAAGTGCCCGAGATCTACGACGGCATCATCACCATCCGCTCGATTGCCCGCGACCCGGGCAGCCGCGCCAAGATCGCGGTGACAAGCAACGACAGCTCCATCGATCCGGTGGGCGCCTGCGTCGGTATGCGCGGTTCGCGCGTCCAGGCCGTCGTCGGCGAGCTGCAGGGCGAAAAGATCGACATCATTCCCTGGACCGAGAACATCGCCGACCTCGTGGTCTCGGCGCTGCAGCCGGCCGATGTCGCCAAGGTCGTGCTCGACGAGCAGGCCGAAAAGATCGAAGTCGTGGTGCCCGACGAGCAGCTCAGCCTCGCCATCGGCCGCCGTGGCCAGAACGTGCGCCTCGCCAGCCAGCTCATCGGCTGGGACATCGACATCCTCACCGAGCAGGAAGAGTCCGAGCGTCGCCAGAAGGAATTCACCGAGCGATCGGCTTTGTTCATGGAAGCCCTTGATGTCGACGAGACGCTTGCCCAGCTATTGGCGTCGGAAGGCTTCTCCTCGGTCGAGCAGCTCGCCTATATCGAGCTGAGCGAAATTGCCTCGATCCAGGGCTTCGACGAGGAGACCGCCACCGAGATCCAGAACCGCGCCAACGACTATCTGGCCGCCATCGAGAAGGCCAATGACGAAGAGCGCATCAAGCTCGGCGTCGAGGACGAACTCTACGAGATTCCGGGCCTCAATGCCGCGATGCTCGTGGCGCTCGGCAAGGACGGGGTCAAGAATGTCGAGGATTTCGCCGGCAATGCCGCCGATGACCTCGTCGGGTGGACCGAACGCAAGGACGGCGAGGTCAAGCGCTTCGACGGCACCTTCAAGGACTTCCCCGTCAGCCGCGAGGAAGCCGAGGAAATGATCCTCCAGGCCCGTCTCAAGGCCGGCTGGATCACCGAAGAAGATCTTGCCGCGCCGGCCGAAGCGGAAGGCGCCGAGGAAGGAGCGCCCGCGTAAATGCGGGCGATCACCACCCGGTGCCCGGCAAGAACGAGATCGAACGCCGCTGCGCGCTCACCCATGAGGTGAAGCCGGCGGCCGAGCTCATCCGGTTCGTCGTCGGACCCGATGACGTGCTCGTGCCCGACACCGATGCCAAGGCCGAGGGCCGCGGCGTGTGGCTCAGCCTCGGCGAGAAACAGGTCGCCGAGGCCATCAGGAAGAAGGCGTTCGCCAAGAGCCTCAAGACGAACGTCACGGTGCCCGACGATCTGGCGGCGCTGACGCGGCAGCGGCTCGAGCAGCGCTTCGTGGCCGCCCTGCAGATGGCCAGGAAAGCCGGGCAGTTGCTGACCGGTGCCATGAAAGTGAAGGCGGCGCTCGAGACCGGCGAGGCGATCGCGCTCGTTACTGCCACGGACGCCGCCGAAGACGGTCGCAAGAAGATGCTGGCGACGCTCAAGGCATCCTCGAAAGCCGCCGAAGAACAGGGCCTTCCCGGGGCCGAACGGCCCCATTTCGAATTGCTCGATTCCGCCCAATTGGGTTTGGCACTCGGGATTGAAAGTGTGATACATGCTGCGCCGACCCAAGGGGCAGCAGGTGAAGCAGCGGTGAAACGAGCCAAGAGATTGGCCCGTTACATCGCCAACTGACCTTTGAAAGAGACGAGTTTTTATGGCTGACAGCGACGACAAGACCCAGGACGGAGCCCACAAGAAGACCCTGACGCTCAAGGGCGGGGCTTCTGCAGGCGCACGGCCGGGCATGTCCCGCGGACCGCGGACAGTGGTGGTCGAAAAGCGCACCCGTGTCGTGCCGCACGGCACCACGGGCGCGCCGACACGCCCGACGCCCGCTGGTGCCCCCGCCGCCGGTTCCGGGCGCCCGCAGGCGCCGCTGAACCGCAGCGAGGGCCGCGGCCCGTCGCGTCCGCAGACGCCCAGCAATGTTCCGCGCAATCCCGGCCTGTCCAGCGCCGAGGCCGAGGCCCGCGCGCGCGTGCTGCGCGAAGCCGGCGCCCGCCAGGCCGAGGACGATCGCCGCGCCCGCGAGGCCGAGGCCCGTCGCGCCGAGGAAGATGCGCGCCGCCGCGAAATCCGCGAGGCCGCTGCCCGTGCCGATGCCGAGCGCGCCGCCGCTGCCGCCGCCGAAGCGCAGGCCGCCACCATCGAAGCCGAGCGCCCCGCGCCCGCGCCGGTCGCCGAAGAGCGCACCGAGCGGACGGAACGCACCGACCGCTTCGAGCGCTCTCCCTCGGCCCCGCGTCCCGGTGGCTATGCCGACCGCCGCCCCGGCGGTCCCGGCGCCGATCGCCGTCCCGGCGGTCCGGGCGCCGACCGTCGCCCCGGTGGCCCCTCGACCGCGCGTCCGGGTGGTCCTGCCACCGGCGACCGCCGTCCCGGTGGCTTTGCCGATCGTCGTCCGGGTGGTCCCTCCACGGGTCGCCCCGGTGGCTTCTCGCGCCCCGGCGGTCCCGCGCCCGTCCCCAATATGCCGGCGCCGCCCTCCGACGCCGACGGCCGTCGCACGCGTACCGCGGCCCCCACCACCGGACGTCCCGTTGAGACCGAGGAGGCGCGTCGCGCCGCCGCCCGCGTCCAGCCCGAGCGGCCGAACCGCCGCGGCGGCGAGGATGCCTTCGCACGCAGCCGCCTGACGGTCGCCAGCGCCACCACCGAATCCGACCGTGACCGCGGTCCGTCGCTCGCGGCCATGCGCCGCCGTCGTGACAAAAAGATGGGCCGCAACGTCCAGAGCGCGCCCAAGCTGATGCGCGAAGTGATCATCCCCGACGCCATCACGGTAGGCGAGCTCGCCAACCGCATGGCCGAGCGGTCGGTCACCGTCATCAAGATGCTGATGGGCATGGACCGCATGGCCACCATCAACGACGTGCTCGACGCCGACACCGCCGAGCTCATCGCCACCGAACTGGGCCACACCGTCAAGCGCGTGTCCGAAGCCGACGTCGAACAGGGTCTGTACGACATCCCGGCTGACGACAAGGCCGAGGATCTGACGCACCGCGCCCCCGTCGTGACCATCATGGGCCACGTCGACCACGGCAAGACCTCGCTGCTCGACGCCATCCGCGAGGCCAATGTGGTGGCGGGCGAAGCGGGTGGCATCACCCAGCACATCGGCGCTTACCAGGTCGAGATCAACGGACAGAAGATCACGTTCCTCGACACCCCGGGCCACGAGGCGTTCACCGCCATGCGGGCCCGCGGCGCGCAGGCAACCGACATCGCCGTGCTGGTCGTGGCCGCCGACGACGGCGTCATGCCGCAGACCATCGAATCCATCAAGCACGCCAAGGCGGCTGGTGTTCCCATCATCGTGGCCATCAACAAGATGGACAAGCCATCGGCCAACCCGACCCGCGTTCGCACCGAGCTGCTGCAGCACGAAGTGTTCGTTGAATCGATGGGCGGCGAGGTGCTCGATGTCGAAGTGTCGGCTGTCACCCGCGCCGGCCTCGACAAGCTGCTCGAAACCATCCTGCTGCAGGCCGAAGTGCTCGAGCTGCAGGTGCCGCGCGATGGTCGCGCCGAGGGCCTCGTCATCGAAGCCAAGCTCGATCGCGGCCGTGGTGCGGTCGCCACCGTTCTCGTCCAGCGCGGCACGCTGCGCGTCGGCGACATCGTCGTGGCTGGAACGGAGTTCGCCCGCGTCCGCGCGCTGATCGACGACAAGGGCAACCAGGACAGGGAAGCCGGCCCGTCGACGCCCGTCGAAGTGCTTGGCTTTACCGGCGTTCCCTCGGCCGGCGACCGCTTCTCGGTCGTCGAAACCGAAGCGCGCGCCCGCGAGATCACCGAGTTCCGCCAGCGCCAGCTGCGCGAGAAGTCGTCGGTTGGCGGTGCGACCAGCCTCGAGCAGATGATGAATCAGCTCAAGGTTGCCGGCATCTCCAAGTTCCCGCTGATCATCAAGGGCGACGTGCAGGGCTCGGTCGAAGCGATCGTGGCCTCGCTCAACAAGCTCTCGACCGACGAAGTGTCGGCCCAGATCCTGATGAGCGGCGTGGGTGCCATCACCGAATCCGATGTCACGCTGGCCAACGCCTCGCGCGCCATCATCATCGGCTTCAACGTTCGCGCCAACAAGCAGGCCAACGACCTCGCCACCCGCGACGGCATCGAGATCCGCTACTACAACATCATCTATGACCTCGTGGATGACGTGAAGCAGGCCATGTCGGGCCTCCTCAAGCCGGAGCGTCGCGAAACCTTCATCGGCTACGCCGAAATCCTCGAGGTCTTCCAGATCACCAAGGTCGGCAAGGTCGCCGGCTGCCGTGTCACCGAAGGTATCGTCGAGCGTGGCGCCGGCGTCCGCCTGCTGCGCGACAACGTCGTTATCCACGAAGGCAAGCTCAAGACGCTCAAGCGCTTCAAGGACGAAGTCAAGGAAGTGCCCATGGGCCAGGAATGCGGCATGGCCTTCGAGAGCTACGAAGACATCCGCGCCGGCGACGTCATCGAATGCTTCCGCGTCGAACAGGTCACGCGCAGCCTGTAATTTCGCAGGATCGAATAAGCCAGATGGCCGGGTCGCTCCCGGCCATCGTCGTTTTCGGCGGTTGGCTCGTCATTGTTGTGATGTCCGGACGGTGGACAACCCCGTTCCCTCTTCCCATCTATCGGACTAGAGTCTGTCGCCCGGCACCCGTCCGGGCGTTTTTTCTTCGTCATCTTTCATCCCACTGCCAGCTTCTGGCCCACGCCCCGTCCAGCCTCGTCCTCATGCGCCCCGCCAAAATCCCCGAAGTCCTGCCGTTCCAGAAGGGCCAGCGCCTGAAGACGCTGCGCCATCTCGTGCGGCTGTTCTGGGAGATGTGGCGGACCAGCCCCCATCTGATGGTGGGCACCATCGTGATGCGCCTGATCGTGGCCGTGCAGCCGCCATTGGCGCTGCTGTTCACCAAGTTCATCATCGACGAAGTCGTGCGCCAGACCGGCCTCGGCCCGCTCGGCGCCGACTGGCTTGAGAGCGGCCGGCTCCATTATCTCGGCCTGCTGCTCGTCGGCGAGTTCGCGCTGGTGTTCGGCCGCGACCTCCTGCAGCGCGGCATCCAGGTACTCGATGCGCTGCAGGGCGAACTCCATTCCAACCGGATCAGCGTCGACCTCATGCGGCATGCCGCCGAGCTCGACCTGATGCATTTCGAGGAAGCCTCCTACCAGGACAAGCTCGAGCGCGCCCGGCGTCAGGCCGCGAGCCGCTCCACTGTTCTCGGCCAGGTCTTCGGTCAGGTGCAGATGGTGATCACCGCCGTTGCCCTCGCCATCGGCCTGCTCATCTACGCGCCGCTGCTGATCCTGTTGATGGCGCTCGCCATCCTGCCGGCCGTCTATGGTGAGTTCCGCTTCAACCGGCTCGCCTACTGGCTGAGCCATGAGCGTTCGCCCGAGCGCCGGCAGATGGAGTATCTGCGCCAGATCGGCGCCAGCGCCGACAGCGCCAAGGAGGTCAAGCTCTTCGGTCTCGGCACCTATCTGGTGGGCAAGTTCAAGGACCTCGCCGACAAGATCTATGTCGAGAACCGCAAGCTCACCATCCAGCGCTCCGCCTGGGGGGCGCTGCTGGGAACGCTCTCGACCATCGCCTATTACGGTGCTTTCGCCTATGTCGTCTGGCGCACGCTCAATGGCGAGTTCACCATCGGTGACCTCGTCTTCCTGTCGGGGTCGTTCGGCCAGCTCAACGGCTATTTCCAGCAGATCCTGATCGGCTTCACGCAGATCGCCGGCCAGGCGCTCTATCTCGACGACCTCTATTCCTTCTTCGACATCAAGCCGACCATCACCGACCCGACGCGGCCGAAATCCTTCCCCACGCCGCTCCGGCAGGGGATCGTCTTCGACAATGTCGGCTTCCGCTATCCCGGTTCCGAGCGCTTCGTCATCCGCAATTTCAACCTCACCATCAATGCCGGCGAAACCGTCGCGCTGGTGGGCGAAAACGGCGCGGGCAAGACCACCATCGTCAAGCTGATGACCCGGCTCTACGAAGCCGAAGAGGGCTCGATCACCATCGACGGCACCGACATCCGCGAGTTCTCCTCCGAGGATCTGCGCCGCAATATCGGCGTCATCTTCCAGGACTTCCTGCGCTACTCGTTCACCGCGCGCGACAATATCGGCGTCGGCCGCATCGAGGCGGCCGCGGATCTGCCGCGCATCACCCGCTCGGCCGAACAGAGCCTCGCCAACGAGGTCATCGACAAGCTCCCCGGCGGCTACGACCAGCAGCTGGGCAAGCAGTTCATCGGCGGCCAGGACCTGTCCGGTGGCGAGTGGCAGAAGCTGGCCATCGCCCGCGCCTATATGCGCGAAGCCTCAATCATCATCCTCGACGAGCCGACCGCCGCCCTCGATGCGCGCGCCGAGGCGGAAGTCTTCGCCCGCTTCAAGTCGCTCAGCGAGGCCGCCACCGCGCTTCTCATCTCCCACCGCTTCTCGACCGTCCGCATGGCCGATCGCATTGTCGTGCTCGATGAGGGCAAGGTGCTCGAAGCGGGCACGCACGAGGAGCTGATGGCGCTCCGCGGTCATTACGCCGAGCTGTTCGAGCTGCAGGCGGCCGGGTACCGCTAGGGGGAGGCCACAACCACCGCCGTCGGTGCTATCATCCGCCCAATGCCCGACGAACCGCTCCGCACCACGACCTTCCTGCTCACCCGCGCCGATGCGCTGGCGTTCGAGCAGGCGTCGTCGCGGCTCACGCCGCTTGGCACCATGGCCCTGGTGCTCTGGCTCGGCCTCTGCGGGTCCGCCGCCTGGCTCATCCCGTCCGACTGGGCCGGCATGCGCTTCGGCTGGAGCTTCTCCATCCTCACCTCCATCGTCATTGCCATCGGCTACGTGCTGGTTTTGCTGGCGATGTCGTTCCGCCAATGGCGCCGCGCCGGCCGCCGCATCCGCCGCCCGCAGGAAATCACCCTCACCGAGCATCGCGACAGGCTGGAGATCGTGGGGGCCGGCATGCCGCGCGAGCTCCGGCTGGTCGACATCAGGGAGAGCATCCTCACGCGGACCCATCTGTTCCTCGTCAGCGACGACGGCGTGCTCATGCTGCCGCGCAACGCCTTCCCCGAGGAGGGCGTCGCCGAAGCCCTCGCCGCCCGCATCGCCGGCCGCCCCGCCCCGCAGCCCGCCGCCATTTCCGCCGGCTAGGGCACCAGCAGCACCTTGCCCTCGGTCCCGCGTGGCTGGAGCGCGATCGCCTCGCCGATCCGCTCATAGGGCAGCCGCGCCAGCACGGGCGCTCCGAACATCGCCTCGCCCATGCGCTGCACCGTGGCAACGCGGCGCAGCAGGCCAAGCGTCCCGATCCGCCGGATCTCGAACGGCAGCCAGAAGCCTTCGATCGATTTGGCCTCGAACACCGCGTCCCGCACATCGAGCTGCGCCGCCTCGCCGCTGAGCCCGCCGAACACCACCACGCGGCCGCCCCTGGGCAGGGCCGTCGCCAGCTGCCTCGTCATCGCACCACCGACGGCGTCGAAGGCGATCGTCGCGTTCAGTCCCCGTGCCAGCGCGGCAAGCTGGTCGTCGAAATCGGGCGCCGACGACACCAGCACATAGTCCTCGCCGGCCGCGCGAAGCATAGCCGCCGCCGCCTCGCTGCGGACCACATGGATGGCGAGAACGCCCCGATGCCGCGCCCATCGCGCGGTCATCCGGCCGAGCGCGCTGCCGGCCGCCGTCTGGATGAAGCCCCCGCGGCTGTGCCGCTGCGCCATCGCCACAAGGCTTACCGCCGTTACCGGGTTGGCCAGCAGCATGGCGCCGAACTCGAGGCTCGTGCTCGCCCGCAGCGGCGCGCACGCCATGGCGCTGCACGTCATGTACTCGGCCCAGGTCCCGCCGCCATTGTCTGGCGCGGCGCACGACACGCGCTTCCCTACCAGCCAGCGCCCGTAGACGCCCGCATTGGCGGCCACGACCGTGCCGACACCCTCCGAACCGGGAATGGCCGGCAGTGTCTTGCGGTAGCCGTAATTGCCCTCGACGAACACCACATCGGAGGGATTGATCGGGCTGGCGGCCATCTTGATGAGCACTTCACCGCCCCGCGGTTCCGGCGTCGGGATGTCCCGCACCGAAAGCACGGCCTTGGGGTCGCCGTATTGCTCGATGACCACTGCGCGCATGCCGTGCACTTTACGCCGCGACCGGTCGGCGCGCTACGCCGGTTGACGCTGGCGCCCGAGGGGCCTAATTCCGCGAAATGAGAAACGACAAGCACGACCGCCACCGTCCCTCCGGCCCCAGCCAGCGCATGCTGCGCGTGGGCGAGCTGGTGCGCCATGCGCTGGCCGGCCTGTTCGCCCGCGGCGAGATCGAGGACGATCTGCTCGTGGGCAAGGTCATCACCGTGCCCGAGGTGCGCATGTCGCCCGACCTCAAGCTGGCCTCGGCCTATGTCATGCCGCTCGGCGGCGAGCAGGCCGTCGAGATCGTCGTGGCCCTCAACCGTCACCAGCGCTTCATCCGCGGCCGCATCGCCCCCGAGCTCGATCTCAAATTCGCGCCGGAAGTCCGCTTCTTTGTCGACGAGACGTTCGAGGAGTTCGGCAAGATCGACGCCCTCCTCCGCTCGGAACGCGTGCAGCGCGACCTGCATTCGGACGACGACGAAGACAAGAACGGCGACTAGCGCCAACATATCTCGTCCATGGCGCAAGCCTCCAATTGGGTCCCTGCCTGCGCCGGGATGGCATCTGCGAACAGACGGACCCCATGGTCAAAACCCCGAAGCGCCCCATCTCCGGCTGGATCATCCTCGACAAGCCCTACGGCATGTCGTCGACCCAGGCCGTCGCTAAGCTGCGCTGGCTCTACAACGCCGAGAAGGCCGGCCATGCCGGCACGCTCGATCCGCTGGCAACGGGCCTGCTCCCCATCGCGCTGGGCGAGGCAACAAAGACCGTGCCCTTCGTCCAGGGCGGCGGCAAGCGCTACAGCTTCGATCTGGAATGGGGTTCTCAAACCAGCACCGACGATGCCGAGGGCGAGGTGGTCCAGACCTCCGATGTTCGCCCCCGCGAACAGGACGTTCGCGCGGCGCTTGCCGGCTTCACCGGCACCATCATGCAGCGTCCGCCCGCCTTCTCCGCCATCAAGGTCAATGGCGAGCGCGCCTACGATCTGGCACGCGCCGGCGAGGCGGTCGAGCTCGCGCCGCGCCCCGTCACCATCGACGAACTGACGCTGGTGTCGCACGGCACCGACCGCTCGCGCTTCGATATGGCGTGCGAGAAGGGCACCTATGTGCGCTCGCTCGCCCGCGATCTCGCCGAAGCTCTCGGCACCCGCGGCCACGTCACCATGCTGCGGCGCACCGCTGTCGCCGGCTTCACCGAGGCCGACGCGCTCACCCTTGAGACGATCGAGGCGGCGCCCGACCGCGACGTGCTGCTGCGGCCTGCCTCTGTCGCAATGCGGCACCTGCCCGAGCTGTGCGTGTCGTCGGACGATGCCGCGCTCATTCGCAATGGCGGCGTCGTGCTGCTGCGCGGTGCGTCGGCCCCTATCGCGCTGCCTGAGGTGTGGGCGAGCTTCAATGGCAGCGTTGTTGCCATCGGCAGCGTGCGGGCCGGCCACTTCCATCCGAGCCGCGTGCTCAAGGGCTGAGCCATGGAGTTCACCTTCGATGCTCAGGTGATCCACTGGCGCGGCCCCGCCCCCTTCTTCTATGCCCCGCTCCCCGCAGCCGCTGCCGAGGAAATCCGCAGGGCGGCGAAACGTGTGAGCTATGGCTGGGGCGTCATTCCGGTCGAAGCCACCGTCTGTGGCATGGTCTTCACCACCTCGCTGTTTCCGCGCGATGGCACCTATCTGCTGCCACTCAAGGACGCCGTGCGGCGGCCCACCGGCCTCACTGCCGGTGATGTGATCCACGTTGAAATGACGGTCCAGCCGCGGCGCTGAGCGGCGGCGCCGCTCCAGCGGATAGCGACTCTCGCTCCTACCCCTTCGCGAGCTTCGCCAGCAGGCTCGCATAGGCGCCCGTCGCCTTCGCCTCGTCGATCGGGGCGCTGTCGTTCCAGCTCGCGGCCACGCAATAGCGCGTGCCATCCCTGGCTGTGACCGCGGTGGTGAGGTTCAGCACACCTGGTTCGCTGCCGCCCTTGAAGGCGATCTGCGCCCAGTCTGTCTTGCTGGCGACGCCGGGGTTGATCTGCATCACGTCGAGGTCGGCGACACTTTCGATCAGCGCACAGAGCGCGGTCGGCGAAATGTACCATTCCGCGCCCGGGTCGTGCGGCGAGATCACCTTGCTGCCGTCGGGGAGGGGATAGGCCGCCACCTCCTCGAGCACCGTGCGCTTCGCCTCGAGGTCACCGGTCACATAGCGCTCGAGCAGGTCGCGTTCGACCTTCATCACGAACAACTCGCGCGTCGTCAGCGCGGGGGCGATCCCCAGCGCCGCCTCCACCGCATCGCGGCCCGCAATGCGCATCAGCACGTCGGTGGCGGTGTTGTCCGACATCGAGATCATCAGCGAGGCGAGCGTGTGGAGCGTCAGCGGCGCCCCCACCGGCCAGCTCTGGAGGATGCCGCTCGGTAGCGACAGATCGGGCGCCGTGAGCTCGGCTACTTCGTCCCAGCGATGTCCGCCCGCCGCGATCTGGTCGCGCAGCGCCTTGAGCACGCCCAGCTTGAAGGCCGAACCGACGGCGAGCCCGATGCCGGCATCCTTGCCGTGTAGCGGCACACCGTTCTCGGTCACGAGAAAGGCGCTCTGCGGCGCCACCGCTCCCATCTCGGCGAGGATGTCGTCGAGCGTCGCGGTGCTGGCGACCGGCGGCCGGAAGAACAGGCCGGCAATCTTGCCCGCGGCATCGAGCACGATGTCGCTCGACATCTCATGGATCGCCGTTTCGACCAGATAGGTCGCCCCGCTCTGATGCGTCACCGCCGCGACCGGGCCGATGGTCGTCTTGATGCCCGTGAGCACCGGTTCGAGCTGGGACGGCGGCACGGCCTTGAGGAAATCGGCTGAGAACAGCGCCTGGTCGAGCGGCCCTTCGGCGAGCACCGCCTTGAGCGCCGCGATCTCCTTGTCCTGGGCCATCGCCGGGGCGGCCATCATTGCCCCCACTGTGATGAGCAGAGCGAGTATGGCACGCAACGGCTAACTCCTTCCCGCATCTTTGGAACTTTCCGGCCTTTCATGCATCTTAGGAGATAGGGGCAGTCCTGGCCAATGCAACGCCGTTTGGCGGCCATCTGTTCTGGGCTATCCTCATGCCGTCCCGTGTGGAGTTTGCTTTTGGTCGTCTCGTCCGCGAATACCGCCGCCGGCCCGGGCCGGACCGGCCCGGACAGGCCGCCGCGGCCGATTGCCGTCTACCTCTTCGTCCTCGCCCTCGTCGCACTGGTCCCAGCCTTCGCCTTTTCCGCCGTGCTGCTGCAGCGCAACAATGATGCGCAGGAGCGCGTCGTCGAGGCGCTGATTACCGGCTCGGCCCGCTCGATTATGCAGGCGGTGGACCGCGAGGTCTTCGCCAACATTTCCACGCTCAAGGTGCTGGCCACCACCAAGACGCTGGAGCAGGGCGACCTCGAGGATTTCTACCTGCAGGTCAAAACCGCCCTCGAGGGCACCAACACCTATGTCTACGCCCTCGATTCCGAGTTCTACACGCTGATGTCGACCCGCGCCGAGTTCGGCGCCACGCCGGTCCGTGCCAGCGACGTCGCGAGCGCGCAGCAGGCGCTCGACAGCCGCGACGTGGTCGTGTCCGGCCTCGTGGTCGGCAGCGTTTCGGGCAACAAGGTCTTCAACGTCGTCTATCCGGTCTTTACCGGCATCCTCTCGCCCTTGGTGCTGGGCATCTCGCGCGACGCCATCTCGATCGAGACGGCGCTGCTTTCCGACAAGCTGCCCGAGGGCTGGAACGTCGCCATGATCGACAAGGCCGGCACCGTCATCGCCGCCTCGCAGGGTGCCGGGGAGAGCGGGACGCACTTCCGCCTTGCCGAGATAGCGGCGCTCGACACCACGCCCGGCTTGATCAATCTGCGCGCGGACGGCGAGAACCTCCGTGCCGCGGTACGCAAATCCTTCCTCACCGGCTGGACCCTCGTCGCCTGGGCACCGGCCGCCATCATCGGCAAGCCGCTGATGGATGCGGTCTGGTCGCTCGCCGTCGGCGGTCTCCTGCTGGCGGCCATCGTCGTTCTCGTCGTCTATTGGGTAACGCTGCAGATCGGCCGCTCGGTGCGCGGCCTCGAGGCCGAAGCCAAGCGCTTGGGCGCCGGCCAGCCGGTCACGGCGCGCGACTACCCCATCTCGGAGATCGCGACCGTTTCCTCCGCCATCGAGGAGGCCAGCAAGCGCCGTCAGCAGGCCGAAACCGAAGTGCGGTTCCTCATGCGCGAGCTCGCCCATCGGTCCAAGAACCAGATGACGGTCATCTCGGCCATGGCCAAGCAGACCGCGCGCGGCGCCGATTCCGTCCCCGAATTCGTGCAGAATTTCGAAAAGCGTATCTTCGGGCTCGCCCGCTCCACTGATCTGCTGCTCGCCAATGGCGCGGTGGGTGTCGACCTCAAGGACCTCATTCACGGCCAGCTCGACCCGTTCAAGCCCGACGATCCGGCCCGGCTGACGCTCGAAGGCCCCTCGACCCGCGTCAACATGCAGGCCGCCCAGATCCTGGGCATGGCCATCCACGAGCTGTCGACCAATGCCGTCAAATACGGCGCTCTCAGGAGCAATACCGGCACGCTCTCGGTCACCTGGGAGCTCGACGGCATGGCGCTCAACCTGCGCTGGCGCGAAACGGTCACCCCCTTCACGCCGCCCGCCGAGCGGCGGGGCTTCGGTACCACCGTGCTCGAATCCATGGTCGGCCGGTCCCTGGGCGCCGAGGTCAAGCGCACCGTCCACGCCGACGGTCTCGAATGGACCTTCTCCATCCCCACCGTTGCGGTCGATCCCAGCAAGGGGCCGGAGGAAGCCGAGAAGGCCTGAGCGCGGGGCGAATCCGAAAAAACTGGCATTCCCGCCACATTTCCCCTATATGCCGCGCCAATCGCAGGCTTCGGTCCGCGATAGCAACGGCCCGCCCTGGACGACATCCCGGAGCCGGGCATCCCAAACCCCTCAAACTCAAGGGAATTTCCGATGTCGATCACTGCCGAGCGCAAGACCGCGCTCATCACCGAATATGCCACCAAGAAGGGCGACACCGGTTCGCCGGAAGTCCAGGTTGCGATCCTCTCCGAGCGCATCGCCAACCTCACCGAGCACTTCAAGGGCCATGGCAAGGACCACCATTCGCGTCGCGGCCTGCTCAAGCTGGTGCAGACCCGCCGTTCGCTGCTCGACTACGTCAAGCGGATCGACGAAGCACGCTACAAGACCCTGATCGACCGCCTCGGCATTCGCCGCTGACGGTTCGTCGCGACCCGGCTCCCGAGGTACGCCTCTGGAGCCAGACCATGATTGCGTAGGCTGGTTGGACTACGCGGAGCATGGCGAGATCATCAGCGGCTCAGGGCTTCGGCCTCTTCAACTGAACCGCTCATCGTCTTGTCCATGTTCCGCCCCGGAACTGACACTCCGGGACATGCCAGCGCGGAAACCGTGCCGATTTTGGGTACGCCGGACACATGGGGTGTCTCGCGCGCCGGCACACCGGATGAGTTCACGGGTGACTACGCCCCGCGTTCCCGCTCATTCCGGCCAATGGAAAGACGAGGCAACATGCCCATCAATTTCGATCACCACAAAGTCGAGCTCAACTGGGGCGGCCAGCCGCTGACCCTCGAAACCGGCAAGATCGCCCGCCAGGCGGACGGTGCCGTGCTCGCCACCCTCGGCGAAACCGTGGTCCTCGCCACCGTCGTCAGCGCCAAGTCGCCCAAGCCGGGCCAGGACTTCTTCCCGCTGACCGTCAACTACCAGGAAAAGTACTTCGCCGCCGGCAAGATCCCGGGCGGCTACTTCAAGCGCGAAGGGCGCCCCACCGAGAACGAGACGCTGGTCTCGCGCCTCATCGACCGCCCGATCCGCCCGCTGTTCCCCGATGGCTACAAGAACGAGACGCAGGTCATCGTCACCGTCCTCCAGCACGACATGGAGAACAATCCCGATGTGCTCGCCATGGTCGCCTCTTCGGCCGCGCTGACCATTTCGGGCGTCCCCTTCATGGGCCCCATCGGCGCCGCCCGCGTCGGCTGGGTCGATGGCGAATATGTGCTGAACCTGCCGGTCGATCGGCGTGACGACAGCAAGCTCGACCTCGTCATGGCCGGCACCATGGACGCCGTGCTCATGGTCGAATCGGAAGCGCAGGAGCTGTCCGAAGAGATCATGCTGGGCGCCGTCATGTTCGGCCACGCCCAGTCGCAGAAGGTCATCGAGGCAATCATCAAGCTCGCCGAGCTGGCCGCCAAGGACCCGCGCGATTTCACCCCGCCGGACTACTCCGATCTCGAAAAGGACGTCCTCGCCATCGCCGAGGCCGACCTGCGCGCCGCCTACAAGCTCACCGACAAGCAGCAGCGCTACGCTGCGGTCGATGCCGCCAATGCCAAGGTGAAGGAAGCCTTCGCCGCCCGTATCGAAGCCGGCACCGTGTCGGCCGAGGCGCTGGGCGAAGTCGTCCACAACCTCCAGGCCAAGATCGTGCGCTGGAATATCCTCGACACCGGCAGCCGCATCGACGGCCGTGACGTGCGCACCGTGCGCCCGATCCTCGCCGAAGTCGGCGTGTTGCCGCGTACCCATGGTTCGGCGCTGTTTACCCGTGGCGAAACGCAGGCCCTCGTGGTCGCAACGCTCGGCACCGGCGACGACGAGCAGTTCATCGACTCGCTCGAAGGCACCAAGAAGGAGACCTTCCTCCTTCATTACAACTTCCCGCCCTACAGCGTCGGCGAAGCCGGCCGCATGGGCTCGCCCGGCCGCCGCGAAATCGGCCACGGCAAGCTCGCCTGGCGCGCCATCCACCCGATGCTGCCCAAGGTCGAGGAGTTCCCCTACACGCTCCGCATCGTCTCCGAGATCACCGAGTCCAACGGCTCGTCCTCGATGGCGACCGTGTGTGGAACGTCGCTCTCCCTGATGGATGCGGGCGTGCCGCTCAAGAAGCCGGTGGCGGGTATCGCCATGGGCCTCATCCTCGAAGGCGACCGCTTCGCGGTCCTGTCGGACATCCTGGGCGACGAAGATCATCTGGGCGACATGGACTTCAAGGTCGCCGGCACCTCCGACGGCGTCACCTCGCTGCAGATGGACATCAAGATCGCCGGCATCACCGAGGAGATCATGAAGGTCGCCCTCGGCCAGGCCAAGGAAGGCCGCACCCACATCCTGGGTGAGATGGCCAAGGCGCTCGACACCGCTCGCGGCCAGGTCGGCGAGTTCGCTCCGCGCATCGAGACCATCAAGATCCCGACCGACAAGATTCGCGAAGTGATCGGCACCGGCGGCAAGGTGATCCGCGAGATCGTCGAAAAGACCGGCGCCAAGATCAACATCGAGGACGACGGCACCATCAAGATCGCCTCCTCGGACGGCAAGCAGATCGACGCCGCCATCAAGTGGATCAAGTCGATCACCGACGAGCCGGAAGTGGGCCAGATCTACCAGGGCACCGTGGTCAAGACCGCCGACTTCGGCGCCTTCGTCAACTTCTTCGGTTCGCGCGACGGCCTCGTGCACATCTCCCAGCTCGCCGAACAGCGCGTCGGCAAGACCACCGACGTCGTCAAGGAAGGCGACAAGGTGTGGGTGAAGCTGCTCGGCTTCGACGAGCGCGGCAAGGTCCGCCTGTCGATGAAGATCATCGACCAGGAAACCGGCAAGGAAAAGGCCAGGGACGAAACCGCGGCCGAAGCCGCCGCCGAGTAATTTCGAAGCATCGTTCTAATGCACAGGGTCCGGGAGCAATCCCGGGCCTTTGTCTATTCCGTCGCGGCACACCATATTGACGGCATGGACACCTCGCCATCAGCCGTCTGGAGTGCGCTTTCGGGTGGCCGCTCGGCTACTTCACCGCGACCTATTCGGGACGGCGCTACGGTGTCACCCGCACGGTTCTCATCGCCGGGCACAGCATGAAGCTATGGGCGGAGGAACTGGGCGGGAACGACCGGATCAGCCTCAACATCTACGCCCCGCCATCGGGCGATCCGACGCTCAAACCGTGCGAGATGCCCATCGACAAGGTGACGGCGTTCGTCCTCGGTGCGCGGCCCGAGCCTAGCCCAGCGCCTCCGCGCTGAGCCAGAACACCTCGCCTTCGCTCTCTTCGGTGTCGAGCCAGGTGAAGGGCAGGTCGAAATCCGCTTCGAGGATGTCGCGGCCCGTGCCGATCTCGCACAAGAGGCCGCCGTCCGGATTGAGGTGTGCGCCCGCCTCGCGGAGGATCCGCCGCACCAGGTCGAGCCCATCCTCGCCGCCCAGATGCGCCATCTGCGGTTCCGCCTGGTACTCAGGCGGGAACGCCTCGACTTCGGCGGCGGCGACATAGGGCGGGTTGGTGACGATCAGGTCGTAGCGTCGCCCCTTGAGCGGCGCGAACAGGTCGCCCTGCGCGAGCTGGATGCGGTCGCCCAGCCCGTACTCGTCGATATTGCCCCGCGCCACCGCGAGCGCATCGGCGCTCAGGTCCACCGCGTCGATCTCGGCGTTGGGGAATTCGAGCGCGGCGATGATCGCGAGGCTGCCATTACCGGTGCACAGGTCCAGCACCGCACCCGCCGCGAGCGGATTGTCGACCATCCCCAGCTCGACCAGCCGCCCGTCGAGCAGCAGCTCGCCCAGATAGGAGCGCGGGATGATGGCGCGTTCGTCGACAGTGAAGCCGAGGTCGCGGATATAGGCGCGCCCCACCAGATAGGGCGCCGGCTTGCGCGTCACGACGCGCGCCTCGATCAGCCCGAGGAGCCGTTCGCGCTCTGCGCGCGTCAGCCGTGCCTCGAGCCAGGGGTTGATGTCGTCGATGGGCAGCGACAGTGCCTCGAGCAGCAGGAACGCCGCTTCGTCGAGGGCACTGGAGGTGCCGTGTCCGTAGCTGAGCCGTGCCGCACTGAATTGCGACACGGCAAAGCGCAGCAGGTCACGCAGCGTGATGAGTTCGTCGGCAATGGTCATGCCTGCTTCCTAGCAGGCCGCCACGCCATCCTTCCAGCCCGGCCTAGATGTCGATGTCGTCGTTGTTGTCCGGCGGCTCGTTGCGCACCACTTCGAGCTTCACGCGAGCGAGCAGCCCGGCCACGCCCGCGATCAGGGCCAGCCACGGCGCGCCGAGCACGAGAATGCCGCCCGCCACCGCGCCGCCGGTCAGTGGCACCGACAGGAACACGTCGCCGCTCTCGGACTTGATATTGAGCTTGCGCACATTGCCTTCGGCGATCAGCCGGTTGATGGTCTCGAGCAGTTGCTGGCCCGTCACCTCGATTTCCTCGGTGAAGGTCTTCCAGCCGGTCTTCCTGTTGTCGTCGTCCATGCGAACTCTCCTTTCCCTGCCTCGCTAGAGGAGGGACCGATGGGTGTCATTGACCGGCATCAATCCGGCGCGTCCGCATGCATGTGGGAACCGATGCCGCCCCCTGCAATGGAGGTCAGGCCTTCCCCTTGCGCTCGATCAGCACCGCAAAGCCGTCGAGCAGCCGCTCGATGCCGAATTTGAACGCCATGTCCGCATCGCCCAGCCCGTACAGCTCGCCCACGATCGGGCCGATCCTCTGCGCCACCGGGTAGGGTGAATAATCGACCGTCTGGAGATAGGGCTCGATCGTGAACCACCAGTCGTTGTCGCTGAGCCCTGTCGCGTCGCGGACCTTCCGGGCCTGTGCCTGCGGCCGTGCGGCGCCGATCGTGAAGGCGCTGATCGTCGTCACCACCAGATCCATCTCGACCGGCGTCAGTCCAAGACCGTCCACCACGCGCAGTGCGAATTCGTAGGACGACATCGTGCCCGGCCCCAGCACGGGACGGTGCGAGGCGAGGTCGAGCACCCAGGGGTGGCGCAGGTAAAAGTCGCGCAGACCGGTTGCCATCAGCATGATGTTGGCCCGCCATTCGCGCGGATCGAACTCCGGCACGTCGCCGATCTCGATGCCGCTGACCGTATCGAGCATCAAATCGAGCAGCTCGGCCTTGCCGGGAATGTAGGTGTAAAAGCTCATGGGCGAGATGCCGACCTTCTCGGCCACCCGCCGCGTGCTCACCGCGCTGAGTCCTTCTGCATCGGCGATGTCGATCGCCGCCCGCACCAGCGCCATCAGCTCCACCTTGGGGCGCGGCCCGCGTTTCGGGGGCTCATTGCCTTCCCATAGCAGTTTCAATGACTTGAGCGGATCGCCACGGCCGGAAATGTCGTCGTTCATGCGTGTCCTCGACAAAACACTTTACAGTGCACGTAGTTCTGTATAAACAACGTACACCGCACGGAGTTCATAGCAGCTCCGCTGCCGCCGAACCAGATGGAGGACATCGATTATGCCCACTGCCATTCAGGCTCGGGAGCTCACCCGCACGTTCAAGACCAAGGCCGGCCCGGTCGAGGCCGTTCGCGGGGTCTCCTTCGACATCCGGGAGGGCGAGCTCGTCGCCTTTCTCGGCCCCAACGGCGCGGGGAAGTCGACCGCCACCCGCATGCTGACAACCCTGCTGCCGCCCTCGAGCGGCGCTGCGCGCATCGCCGGCTTCGACGTCCAGCGCGAACCCGACGCCGTCCGCAAGAAGATCGGCTATGTCGGCCAGGGCACCGGCTCGGGTCCCTATCACCGCGTGCTCGACGAACTCCTCGTGCAGGGCGCCGCCCAGCGCATGGAGGGGCGGGCGGCCCGCCAGCGCGCCGGTGAACTGCTCGGTATGCTCGAGCTCGACGGCCTCGAGAAGCGCGACTGCTCCTCTTTGTCGGGCGGCCAGAAACGCCGGCTCGATGTCGCGCTCGGCCTGATGCACACGCCGCAGATCCTGTTCCTCGATGAGCCGACCACCGGGCTCGATCCGCATAGTCGCGCCAATCTGTGGGAGCACATCACGCGCCTGCGCCGGCAGAGCGGCATGACCATCTTCCTCACCACCCACTATCTCGACGAGGCCGATTCCATGGCCGAACGCGTGATGATCATGGATGGCGGCAAGGTCATCGCCGACGACACGCCCGAAAAGCTCAAGGCCAATCTGGGTGGCGACACGCTCGATCTGCGCTTCGGCGCCCCCGCCGAGGCGCAGTCGGCGGCTGCGCTCGCCGGCAATGTCCCCGGCGCGCGCGACGTCGCGGTCGCCGACAACACGCTGCGCTTCGTTGCAGCGGGCGGCGAGGCCCTCCTGCCGCGCTTCATCCGCGAGGCCGCTGCCGCCGGCATCGACGTGGCCGCCGCCAATGTGCATCGGCCCACGCTCGACAATGTGTTCCTCAGCCTCACCGGCCGTTCGCTGCGCGAACAGGCCGCCGCCTAAGGAGAGATCGCCATGCTGTTCGTTTCCGACGCTGCCCTCAGCTTCCACCGCGAAATCGGCCCGACACTCAGGAGCTGGTACTACATCCTGTTCGGCATCATTCAGCCGCTGCTCTATCTGGGCCTATTCGTGCCGCTGCTGACCGGCATGCCGGGGGCCGAGGGCGGCGGCGCCCTCCAGTGGTTCGTTCCCGGCATGGTGGCCATGCTGGTGCTGTTCACCACCGTGCAATGCGGCTGGGCACTCACCGAGGAGCTGATGTCGGGCAGCTTCGAGCGCCTGCTCGCAACGCCCATCAACCGCCCCGCCATTCTCGTGGGTCGCGCGCTCAAGGAACTCGCGCCGCTTCTCGTCCAGGCGCTGATCATCATCGTCGTGGCCGCGCCCTTTGGCCTCACGCTCCATCCGCTGACGATGCTGATCGGGCTTGGTCTCTTCCTGATCTTCGGTATCGGCGTCGCAGCGCTCTCCTATGCGCTGGCGATCGCGACCAAGCACGATGGATCGTTGTTCTACCTGGTGTCGCATTCCATCGCGCTGCCGCTGATGCTGCTGGGCGGCGTGCTGCTGCCCATGAACAATGCGCCGCAATGGCTCTACATCGCCTCGCGCTTCAATCCGCTGTCCTACCTGGTGGATGCCGAGCGGGCGCTGTTCCGCGGCGAGCTGTTCACCGCCGAAGTCGGCTATGGCTTCGCTGTGGCGATCATCGTCGCCATCGTCGGGCTGATCGTCGGTTCGCTCACCATCCGCAGGGCATCGCTCTAGCGGCAGGAGCGACCGGACGCAGTCCTACTCCGCCGCCACCAAATGCTGCGGCCGCTCCAGCGCATCCTCGAGCCGGTCGAGGTGGAACGGTCGTGTGGCGGCGGCGACCACCTGGTTGCGGCCGCTCTGCTTGGCCCGGTAGAGCGCGCCGTCGGCCGAGGCGAGCAGATCGCTGACGCCGCTCGACGTATAGGGCACCGCCGCAACGCCGAACGACGCCGAGATCGCCGCGCCATGCGTCTGGCTCAACGCCTCGATCCGAAGCCGTAACGCTTCGGCCTTGTCGGCGGCGCGGTCGAGATTGCAGTCGGGCAGGATCACCACCAGCTCCTCGCCGCCATAGCGGCAGACGATGTCGGTCTCGCGGAGCCCGCTTACGATCGTCATCGCCGCATCGCGCAGCACTGCGTCGCCGAAGGCATGGCCATGCTCGTCATTGAGCTTCTTGAAATGGTCGAGATCGACCATCACCACGCTCACTTCCCGGTTCTCGCGATCGGCGAGCCGCACGAAGCGCTGCAGGCAGTCCTCCATGTAGCGCCGGTTGTAGAGGCCGGTCAGCGGATCGCGCAGCGCCTGGTTCCTGAGCTTCTCGCGCAGGCCCATATTGGCGAGCGCCAGGCTCATGCCGTCGGCGATGGCGGAGGCGAGGCCCGTGACGCCCTCGAGCCGCGCCTCCGCATCCTCGCCATCGGCGAAGAGCTGGAACAGTCCCATGATCTCGCCGCGCGCGATCATGGGGATTTCGAGCACTGTGCCCTCGCCGTGGTGGTGCTCGCAGCACAGCTTGCTTCCGGCCGCGCGGTTGAGATGCGCCTTGCCGCGCTTGAGCGCCCAGCATTGGTCGGGCGGGATGCTCTCATGGACCTGGCCCTCGTGCCCCCAGCTCGTCGAGAGCACGAGCCGGTCGCGCGAATTGTTGAACACATAGAGCGCGCCGCCGAAGCCCGGCAGCAGATCGGCGGCGGTCGCCTTCAGCACCTGATTGGCATCGCCATAGTCGGTGGCGCTCTGGAGCACGTCGGCCATCTCGAACAGCCGGGCGACCTGCCCGCGCGATGTGTCCGCCGAACGTAGCGCCGCCGAGCGCCCGTTCGCCTCGCGCGCGCTGGAGCGGAACGCAAAGAACATCGCCGCGATCGCAAGCGTGCCGCTCAGCACCTGCAGCAGCAGCACCGCGAGGGTGAAGATCTGGATGCGCTGCTCGTGCTGGCCGAACTGCGCCTCGGCATTGGCCACGGCACCCGCGGCGGCATCGGCCACCGTGTCGAGCGTCACATTCGTCCGGCGGTCGACCAGCACCTGCCGCGCGGTGTCCGGATGGCCATCGACGGCAAGCGTCGTCGCCTCACCCCAGTCCTTGAGCAGGGTGTCGAGCGCTGGCGTCACGCCACCGATCACGTCGAAGGTCGTTGTTCTCAGCTCGCGCAGCGTCTCGGCGTTCCGGAAGAACTCCGACATCGCCGCGCGGTCACCCGAAATCACATGCGCCGCGCTCGCATCGGTGCGCGCCAGCGCCCCGGTGGCTTCCCGCATCGCCTCGCTCTGGCCGCGCAGTGTGTTGAGCGCATTCTGCTGCCCGCCCACATAGGCAAAGCCGCCCAGCGCAATCACCACCATGGCAAACACCAAGAGGATGATAGCCGGCGGCAACAGCGCCTCGGTGCGCGGGCGCGCCTGCGGCGCCGGTGGCGCGGTCTCGGTGATCAGCATCGACATCGGCTCGCGCCCCGCGAGATCAGGCAGTGACCGCCGATCATGCGCCGTGCAGCTTTGCCCGAAGGCTTAGCCTGTCTGCGCAATTTCGTGACAATTGTAGCGAGCCGGTGTCGAATCCGCTGGTCGCCATTCGATCAGATGCGTCCACAGAGGAGACTTCCATGCGCTACATCTGTCTGGTGCACGCCGATCCGGCGCGGCTCGACGCCCTGATCCCGGCCGAGCACGCCGACCTCGACCGCCGCTCGCTCGCCTATGATCGCGAGCTCGCGGAGAAGGGCCAGTATGTCCTCGCCGAGGCGATCCAGGAGCCGGGGACGGCGGTGCTGGTGCGCAATCGCCAGGGGGCAATCTCCAACACCGATGGCCCGTATATGGAGACTAAGGAGTTCATGGCCGGCTTCATTCTCATCGAGGCGCGCGATCTGAACGAGGCCGTGCGCCTTGCCGCCGGCATACCGATGGCCGAAATGGGCACCATCGAGGTGCGCCCCGTCTACATCATCCCCGCCCCGCCGGAGCTCTGCTGATGCGCTTCGTCCACCTCGTCCATCTGGACGTCGCCAATTTCGACCGCATGAGCGTCGCGGAGCGTCAGGATGTCGACCGCCGGGCCCTCGCCAACAATACCGAGCTCGAACAGCGCGGCGCGCTGATCCATGCCGAGGCCATCCAGGACGACTACAGCGCCGTGCTGGTCCGCGTCCGCAACGGCCAGGTCTCGGTTACCGACGGTCCCTATATCGAGACCAAGGAGCAGATGGCAGGCTTCGCCCTCATCGAGGCGCCCGACATCGGCGCGGCCGTGGCCATCGCGGGCGAGGACCCGATCGCCGAATACGGCACCATCGAGGTGCGGCCCGTCTACGTGATCCCCGCATCGTGATCGATCTCGACCGAATCTATCGCGCCGAACGCGGTCGCGTCCTTGCCAGCCTCATCCGCCTGCTGGGGGGCTTCGATCTCGCGGAGGAAGCGCTGGCCGACGCCTTTCTCGCCGCGGCGCGGCAATGGCCGCAGACCGGCGTGCCCGCCAATGCGCGTGCCTGGCTGGTTTCGGCCGGACGCTTTCGGGCCATCGACCGGCTGCGCAAATCGGGCCGCTTCAGGCTGCTCGCGCCGGAGCTGCGCCGCCAGCTCGAAGACGAGGAGGACCGGGTGCCGCCCGAACGCGAAACCATCGAGGACGACACGCTGCGGCTGATCTTCACCTGCTGCCATCCGGCCTTGCCGGCCGATGCGCAGATCGCGCTCACGCTGCGCGAAGTATGCGGTCTCACTACCGAGGAGATCGCCGCCGCCTTCCTCAGCAAGACACCGGCCATCGCGCAGCGCATCGTGCGCGCCAAGTCGCGCATCCGCGACGAACAGCTCCCCTACGAGGTGCCGCCGCCCGCCGAATGGCCCGACCGGCTCGACAGCGTGCTCCACACCATCTACCTCATCTTCAACGAGGGCTACGAGGCCTCGAGCGGCGACGCGCTCATCCGCAAGGAGCTCTGCGACGAAGCGATCCGCCTTGCCCGCCTGCTCAAGGAACTGCATTCTACTCCGGACGTCGACGGCCTGCTGGCGCTGCTGCTCCTGCACCAGTCGCGCGCCCGCACGCGGCAGACCGGGCAGGGCGACATCGTGCTGCTCGAAGATCAGGACCGCGCCTTCTGGGATCGCGATCTCATCGCCGAGGGGACCGCGCTCGCCCAGCTCGCCTTCGCCGCGCCGCCTGTCGGCACCTACACCATCCAGGCGCTGATCGCCGCGACCCATGCCGCCGCCCGCGAGCCGTCGCAGACCGACTGGCCGCGCATCGCCGCGCTCTACGACCTGCTGCGGCGCGCCCAGCCCGGCCCCATCACCGAGCTCAATCGCGCTGTCGCCATCGCCATGCGTGACGGGCCGGAGGTCGGCCTCGCACTCATCGAACCGCTGCTGTCGGGTCCGCTCGCTCGCTACCGCTTTGCGCACGCTGCGAAGGCCGATTTGCTCCGCCGCCTCGGCCGCACGGACCAGGCACGCGCGGCTTATGAGCGCGCACTGGAGCTGACGGTGCAAGCCGCGGAACGCCGCTTCATCGAGAAGCGCCTTACCCAACTGGCCTAGCAGTCGCCGCCGCCCGGGCCAGGCCCTTAGGCCCGCGCCCGCGTCTCCGGCAGCACGCGGTGCGGCGGCTGATGCCCGTCCACGAACGCGCGAATGTTGACGATCACCGTCTCGCCCATCTCGATGCGCGCTTCGAGCGTCGCCGAGGCCATATGAGCGGTCAGCACGATGCGGTGCTGCCGCGCCAGCTCGAGCAGCCGCGGGCTGATGCCGTTGCGGTTCTCGAACACGTCGAGCGCCGCCCCGGCGAGCTGCCCGTCCGAAATCGCATCGACCAACGCTTCCTCGTCGATCAGTTCGGGCCGGCTCACATTGACGAGGAACGCGCCCGGCTTCATCCGCCCGACCCGCTCGCGGCTCAGAATGTGGTGCGTGTCGCGCGTCAGCGGCGTGTGCAGCGACACGATGTCGACCGCGCTCAGCATTTCGTCGAGCTTTTCGTGAAACGTGGCTTCAAGCCGCTCCTCGAGCTGCGGCGGCCGCCGGTTGCGCGAATAGTAGTGGATGCCCAGCCCGAAGGTTTTCGCGCGTGCCGCCACGGCGCTGCCGATGCGGCCCATGCCCACGATGCCCAGTGCCTTGCCGCGCAGCCGCCGTCCCAGCATCCAGGTCGGCGACCAGCCCGGCCAGGTGCCCGCCATGGGCAGCACCTGGGCGCCTTCCACCAGCCGCCGCGGCAGCGCCAGCATCAGCATCATCGCCATGTCGGCCGTGTCTTCGGTCAGCACCGAGGGCGTGTTGGTCACCGTCAGGCCGGCGGCATAGGCCGCCTCGATGTCCACATTGTCGAAGCCGTTGCCGAACTGGGCGATCAGCCGCACGCTCTTGGGGATCGCCGCGATGAGCTCGGCATCAAGCCGGTCGGTGATCGAGCTCACCAGCACGTCGCAGCCCTCGAGCGCGTCGACTAGCGCCTGGGACGAATAGGGGGTGTCGCCCGGGTTGAGCCGCACGTCGAACAGCGTCGCCATGCGCTGCTCGATCGGTTCCGGCAGCCGCCGCGTCACGAGGATTTTCGGTTTGGCGCTGGTCAGGACAGGCGGCCTTTCAAGGGACCATTAAGGTCTTGTGAGTAACGATAGAAGAAAGGCGCGCCCCTTCCAAGCGATACCGGTTTTGTCCATGAGTTTCCGTGCGTTGCGGGTTCTGCCCGCCATCATCCTCGCTCTCGTTCCCGCCGCCGTCGCCGCGGCTGAGACGCCGAGCGGTCTGCCGTTGCCGCGCTTCGTCACCACGCGCTCGACGCCCATCAATGTGCGCGTCGGCCCGGGCACAAAATACGATGTGAGCTGGATCTACAAAGTCGCCGGCACGCCCGTCGAAATCATCCAGGAGTTCGACGTCTGGCGGAAAATCCGCGACGTCGACGGCTCCGAGGGCTGGGTGCACCAGAACATGCTGTCGGGCAACCGGGCCGGCTATGTGCTGCCCGAAGCCAATGTCGAGCGCATCGGCCTGCGCGTTGCGGCCAACGCCGATGCCGGCATCTCCGCCTGGGTCGGTCCGGGCTTTCCGGTCAAGATCCAGGCCTGCGAAGCCGGCTGGTGTGCCGTCCTCGCCGTCGACCACCCGGACGGTCGCCCCACCGCCACCTATTCCGGCTACCTCCCCGAGGGCGACCTGTGGGGCGTCTATCGCGGTGAGAGCTTCGACTGACGGCTCGAGGGCCGGCAAACGTCGGCCACCTCAACGTGAGGGATATGGGGGTCACCGCATCCTGAGGCGCGAGCGCAGCGAGCCTCGAAGGATCAGCCGCCCTTGCGCACCCGCACCACCACGTCGACATGCGTGATGTTCATGCCCTTGGGGGGCTCGGGCAGGTTCTGGATCACGATCGAGGAGGCCGGGATGTCGATCACCCGCTGCTCGTCCTCGAGGTAGAAATGGTGGTGATCCGAGGTGTCGGTGTCGAAATAGCTCCGCGACGCGTCGACCGCCACTTCCCGCAGCAGCCCCGCCGAGCGGAACTGGTGCAGCGTGTTGTAGATCGTCGCCAGCGACACATTGACCTTGGCGGCGCTGGCTTCCGCCAGCAATTCCTCGGCACTCACGTGCCGGTGGGAGCCGCCGAACAGAATTTCGGCCAGCGCCACGCGCTGCCGGGTCGGCCGCAGTCCGGCCATGCGCAGCACTGCCGTGAGGCAGGGACGACGTGACGGAACGGGGCGGCTGAAGATACGCTGCTCGTGCATTAAGGCCCGGGAAAACTCGACTTTTGCGGGAAACTTATAGCTTTCAAGGCATTTGCGCACAAGCGGCAGGGTTGTCGCGACAGTCCAGTCCTTGACCCATTTGGGGGGCGTCTCTACACACGGCCCATATCAACCACGGAATGTCCCGATGGCGGAACGCCAACACGCATATGGCTACGACGAGCTGCTCGCCTGCGGCCGCGGCGAGCTTTTCGGTCCCGGCAATGCGCAATTGCCGCTCCCGCCCATGCTGATGTTCGACCGCATCACGCTCATCGACGACACCGGCGGCAGCCACAACAGGGGCCAGGTCCGTGCCGAACTCGACGTCAATCCCGACCTCTGGTTCTTCAAGTGCCACTTCGCCGGCGATCCGGTGATGCCGGGCTGCCTGGGCCTCGACGCGCTCTGGCAGATGACCGGCTTCTTCCTCGGCTGGGGCGGTTCGCCCGGCAAGGGGCGGGCGCTGGGTGGCGGCGAGATCAAATTTACGGGACAGGTCACCAACGACGTCAAGCTCGTGGAATATGGCATCGATATCCGCCGTGTCGTGCGCTCGAAAGTCGCGTTGGGAATCGCCGAAGGTTATGTGAAAGCCGACGGCAAGCTTATCTACGAAGCCAAAGATCTCCGCGTCGGGCTCTTCCCGGCGACGGAGACACCATAACAATCCTGGTCAGCAGGGGAGGCCGCAAGGCATGAGACGAGTCGTGGTCACCGGTATGGGGATCGTTTCCTCGATCGGCAACAACACGTCGGAAGTGCTGGAGAGCCTGCGCACGGCCACTCCGGGCATCGTCTTTGCCGAGGAGTACGCCAAGCTCGGCTTCCGCTGCCAGGTGCATGGCGCGCCCAAGCTCGATCCGTTCGAGGTCCTCGACCGCCGTACCACTCGCTTCATGGGCAAGGGCGCCGCGTGGAACTACATCGCCATGCAGCAGGCCATCGAGAATGCCGGCCTCGAGGAAAAGGACGTCCAGAACCCGCGCACCGGCATCGTCATGGGCTCGGGCGGGCCGTCCACCCGAACCGTCGTCGAAGCCGCCGACATCACGCGCGAAAAGGGCCCCAAGCGCATCGGGCCGCTCGCCGTGCCCAAGGCCATGAGCTCCACCGCGTCGGCCACGCTCGCCACGCCGTTCGGCATCAAGGGCGTCAACTACACCATCACCTCGGCCTGCGCGACGAGCAAGCACTGCATCGGCAATGGCTACGAGCAGATCCAGATGGGCAAGCAGGACATCGTCTTTGCCGGCGGCCACGAGGATCTCGACTGGACCATGTCCAACCTGTTCGACGCCATGGGTGCCATGAGCTCGGACTTCAACGCCACGCCCGCCAGGGCCAGCCGCGCTTATGACGCGGCGCGCGACGGGTTCGTCATTGCCGGCGGTGCCGGCGTGCTGGTGCTCGAAGAGCTCGAGCATGCCAGGGCGCGTGGCGCAAAGATCCTCGCCGAGATCGTGGGCTATGGCGCCACTTCCGACGGCTACGACATGGTGGCGCCCTCGGGCGAGGGCGCGGCGCGCTGCATGCAGATGGCGCTGGCGACGGTCAGGGAGCGGGTCGACTACATCAACCCGCACGCCACCTCGACGCCCATCGGCGACGCCAAGGAAATCGACGCGCTGCGGCTGGTCTTCAACGGCGGCGACAATTGCCCGCCCATCTCGGCCACCAAATCGCTCACCGGACACTCGCTGGGCGCCACCGGTGTGCAGGAATCGATCTACTGCATCCTCATGATGCAGAACCGATTCCTGTGCGAGAGCGCCAATATCGAGACCATCGACCCGGCGTTCGCCGATATGCCCATCCTGCGCGAGCGTCGCGACAACGTCGATGTCGGCATCGCCCTCAGCAACAGCTTCGGCTTCGGCGGCACCAACGCCACGCTGGTGTTCCGGCATCCGGATTTGATGTGACGCGGGCGGCACCCCGTCCGCGCATGCATCTGGGCCCCACCATCACCACCGACCGCCTCGCGCTCCGTCCGCCGCGCGAGGCCGATTTCGAGGCGCTGTGCGCCTTCGCCCGCTCCGAGGTACGGACCCGCTTTCTCGGCGGCCCCTCGGACGCCAATGCGCAGTGGCGCATGCTCCTCGCCGATATCGGGCACTGGGCCTTGCGCGGCTACGGCTTCTTCTCGATCGAGCGGATGGGCAGCGGCGAATTCGTCGGCCGCGCCGGCGTGATCTTCCATCATCACAATGACGAGCCCGAGCTCGCCTGGAATCTGTTCGAGGGCTTTGAGGGGCATGGCTATGCCTCCGAAGCCGCCGCTGCCGCGCGCGACTGGTACTATGCGCAAACCGGCAACGGCCCGCTGATGAGCTGGATCAATGTGGGGAACGTCGCCTCGCAGGCCGTCGCCCGGCGCCTCGGCGCCACCTTCGAGCGCGCCCACACCACCGGGGGCGGGCATGAGGGTCAGATCTGGCGGCACGCTAAGGCGATCGGCTGAGGGCGGGCACGCGCGCCCCGGCGGACAGCGGGGAGGGCGGCTGGATCAGAATTCCAGTTCGGTGAACCGCGCGGCCCGACCGTCATAGAGCATCAGCCGTCCCGCCAGCAGGTCGCCGGCGCCGGTGATCAGCTTGATGGCTTCCATCGCCATCAGCGTGCCGATCACGCCGGTAACCGCGCCGAGCACGCCGACGGCCTCGCAACTGGGCACATCCGCCGCATCGGGCGTCATCGGGTAGAGGTCGGCGAAGCGGCGGCCGCCCGGCAGGAACACCGTCACCTGCCCGTCCCACATCGACACCGCACCCGAGATCAGCGGCACCACCAGGTCCTCGGCCGCCTCGGCGACGAGTCGGCGGGTGTCGAAATTGTCGGTGCCGTCGATCACCAGTTCATAACCCTCGAGCAGCCCCCGCGCATTGCCGGCAGCGAGCCGCGCCACATGCGGCACGACAGTGACATGCGGGTTTATCGCCGCCACGAACCGGCCCGCATTGGCCGCCTTGCCGGCGCCGACATCTTCGGTCCGATGGACGATCTGCCGCTGCAGATTGCTGACGCTCACATGGTCGTCGTCGACGACGCCGATCGTGCCAACGCCCGCCGCGGCGAGATAGGCGATCACCGGGCTGCCGAGGCCACCCGCGCCGATCACCGCGACACGCGCCGCCTTGAGCTTCTGTTGCCCCGCGCCGCCGATATCCTTGAGCACGAGGTGCCGGGCATAGCGGCGTGTCTCGTCCGCGCTCAGGCTCATTGGCCCAGCGGTACGGCGAGGAAGCGCCGGTCCGGTCCTTCGAAGCCGAACGGATAGACCGACACGATCACCATCGCGCCGTCGAGCACCGTCAGCGCGTCTCCGGTCACGACGCCGAAGATTCGGTAGTCCATCGCGCAGCCGCGGGAGTTGGGTAGCTTCGCGCCGTCCTCGTGCAGGACGACCGGCGCCACGCGTCCGCTCTCCAGCGTCAGCCGGTAGCCTTTGGCCTTCTCCCCGATCAGCGCTTCGCAATCCGTCGGACTGTCGGCATCGAACGTCTCGAGCGTCAGCCGGTTCATGCCGACGATCGCCCCGGGGTCCCAGCCGACCGCGCCGAAATCGAGGGTCTTGCCGTCGACCGGCTCGCCGTCGCCATTGAGCGCGATGAACTGGGCGGGCGCATGGATGTCGAGTCCGTCGATCGCCTCGGCGGCGAGCTCGCGCGCCTCCTGGCGCGCTCGCGCAGTGTTGGCGCCGTCCTCATCGAGGCGTGCGCGGAACGGGGAGCCCGGTATCCAGCTGTCCGTCCTGATGTCCACGACATAGATGTTGGAATAGGGGAAACCCGACCCGTCCTGGATGCCGTACTCCTCGAAGGCGAAATAGTTGCCCTCGGTGGAATAGCCGATGAGTTCGATCATGGCCCGGTCGCCAGCCACGGCGGGGGCAGCAAGCCCCGCTGCGATCACGAGGCTAGCGGCCAGTCGAGCCGAAACCGCCTGCACCACGTTCAGTGTCATCGAGAGTCTCCCTCTCCGAAAAGCCTACGGCGCTCACCGGCGCCACCACCATCTGCGCGACACGGTCGCCGCGGCGGATTTCGAACGGCTCGCCGCCATGGTTGATGAGGATCACCTTGACCTCGCCGCGATAGTCCGCGTCGATCGTCCCCGGCGTGTTGAGCACCGTCACGCCATGCTTGGCGGCAAGGCCGGAACGCGGCCGCACCTGGGCTTCGTAGCCGGTGGGCAGCGCTATCGCAAAGCCGCAGGGCACGATGGCCCGCGTCCCTGGCGCCATTGTGACGACCTCGGAAATGCCGAGCGCGGCAAGGAGGTCCACTCCCGCCGCGCCCGCTGTCTGTTGCCTGGGCAGATCGAGCCCGCGGCCATGATCGAGATACGTCAGTGCGATGTCGACCCGGCCGTTCATGAAGTGCCCGCTACGGCCGGACGACGGCGTAGAGCTCTTCGGGAAGCTCGATGGTGCCGTTGATCAGGTCGAGGAACGGCAGCTTCTTTTCGGCATAGCCGTCGCCGACTTCGTCCATGTTGGTCTCGACCACTTCGGCGCCGCCGAAGCGCAGCGTCAGGTAGCGGTCGGCAAAGAGCTGCTGCAGCATGGCCTTGGTCTGCTCGTCCTGCTCGGCGCCCAGGTCGCCGATCATGCCCTTGGTCTCGATCGCAACGCGAACGGTGCCGTCAGGATTGGCGGTGAAGACCGGCTTCGAGCTCGAATCGTCCTCGTCATATTTGAGGTCGTCGAACGCGCCCGACGAGGTCATCACGCAGGTCGCGCTGCCGTCGGCATTCTCGGTCAGGGTCGAGCCCTCTTCCTGGCAGAACGGCTCGGCGTCCTCGCCCGCGGCGCCTGCCTTGATCATGGGATAGATGTCGGCGCTCATCGTGGTGGTCACGGTCAGGTCGGCGGTGGTGGTAGACGTGACCTTGATGTCCTGGGTCATGTCCACGCAGCCGGCAAGACCAATGGTCAGCGCAAGTACGCCGGCGATTTTGCCGATCGGTGAAAAGTTCATGGTGTGTAAGCCCTCTGGGTTCGCGCGCCCGCCGAACGAGGGCCAGTGTATAAGGCCGGCAACGCAGGGCTTCAAGCGCCGCGCCTGTCTGCCGCCCGATGAATGAATGCCACCTGAACCGCTAGCGGAAGGTTTGAACGATAAGTGCCGCGGCGATCAGCGCCAGCAGCCAGAAGGCTGCGATCAGCAGTCGCCGCGTCGTTTTCCGCTGCGGCGAGCGCTTTTCCGTGTCGTAATCGTCCAGCGCCGCCTCGGCACGGGTCACCAGCCCCGGCAGCCTGCCGATGGTGTCGAGCGCCACATTGGCGTGGTCGCGCAGATCCTCGATCCGGCCGATCGGTCCGGCTTCCCGCCGCACGAAATCGCCGACAACCGGCTCGGCCACGGTCCAGATGTTGAGTTGCGGGTCGAGCATGCGGCTCACCCCCTCGACCAGCACCATCGATTTCTGCAGCAGCACCAGCTCGGGCCGCGTCTGCATGTCGAACAGCTCGGTCGTCGCGAACAGCTGGCCCAGCACCTTGGCCATCGAAATGTCGGTCGCCGTGCGTCCCTGCAGCGGCTCGCCGATCGAGCGCAGCGCCAGCGCGAAATCGTCCACCGACTGGTGCCGCGGCACATAGCCGATGTCGAAATGCCGCTGCGCGATCATGCGGTAGTCGCGCGTGATAAAGCCGTAGAGGATGTCGGCGAGGAAGCGCCGCTCCTTGCGCGTGATACGGCCCATGATGCCGAAATCGACCGCGATGATCCCCTTGCCATGGCGATCGGCGAACAGATTGCCCTGGTGCATGTCGGCATGGAAGAAACCGTCGCGGACCGCATGGCGCAGGAAGCTCTGCAGCAGGATGCGCGCGAGTTCCTTGCGGTCGAGTCCCGCCGCATCGATCGCCTCGACGTCGCGGATCGGAATGCCGTCCACCCAGCTCGTCGTCAGCACGGTTTCGGCCGTGTGGTCCCAGCTCACCTCGGGGATGATGAAGCCGTCATCCTCCTTGATATTCTCGGCCATCTCCGAAATCGACGCGGCCTCGAGTCTGAGGTCGAGTTCGAGCCGCGCGGAACGGTCCAGCGTCTTGACGACATCCGTCGGACGCAGGCGCCGCAAGCCGGGCGCCCAGCGCTCGGCCAGCGCCGCACCCGCATACTGCGCCTCGAGGTCGGCGCGGAACCGCGCCTTGATCCCCGGCCGCAGGATTTTGACGGCCACGTCCTTGCGCAGCCCGTCCGTCATCAGCACGGCCCGGTGCACCTGCGCGATCGACGCCGCTGCGATCGGCGGAGAGATCTCGGTCAGGTCGGCTGCCCGCTCATGCAGCGCCTCGCTCAGCAGCCCCGGCACCAGCGCGAAGTCGAACGGCTCCATCTTGTCCTGCAGCAGGGCAAGATGCGCCGCCACATCGGCGCCCACGATGTCGGGCCGCGTCGCCAGCGTCTGGCCGATCTTCACATAGGTCGGACCGAGCGCGTAAAGCGCGTGGCGAAGGTTCTCGACCGGCCCGCGCTTTTTCACGCTGCGCCGCTCCAACAGCCGGCCGAGCCGGACGCCGGTCTTCATCACCGGCGGCAGCGCCTTGGGGTCGATCACCGACAGCGCCCCTTCGCGCGCGAGAATGAACCCCGCGCGCAAGAGCCGGAAAGTTGCAGCAAGACCCATGCGCTAGAGCTTCCACGCGGCATGCAGCGCCGCGATGTTGCCGCTCATGGCGGTATGCGTCACGCGCTTGAAGCCCGCCTTTTCGATCATGCCCGAAAACCTGGCGGGCGGCGGGAACTTGCGGATGGACTCAACGAGATACTGGTAGGGCTGCGCGTCGCCCGTCACCACGCGCCCGATCGGCGGGATCGCGCGGTCGCTCCACTCCTTGTAGAGCCGGTCGAAGCCGGGAATGTCGACGGCCGAGAATTCGAGCACGAGGAAGCGCCCGCCGCGCTTGAGCACACGAAACGCCTCGCTCAGGGCCCGCTCGATGCGTGGCACGTTCCTGATCCCGAAGGCGATCGTGTAGGCGTCGAAATACTCGTCCTCGAACGGCAGCTCTTCGGCATTGGCCTCGACGAACTTCGCCTGCATGCCGAAGCGCCAGTCCTTGGCCCGCTCGGCGCCCACCCGCAGCATGTCGGCATTGATATCGCTGACGGTCACCTCGGCGTAGCCCACCGACGCATTGAGGATGCGCTCGGCGATGTCGCCGGTGCCGCCCGCCATGTCGAGCACCCGATAGGGCACGCTGCCGGTCTTGGGCGGCGCGAGCCGCGCCACCATGGCGTCCTTCCAGAGCCGGTGCACGCCACCCGACATCAGGTCGTTCATCAGGTCGTAGCGGTCGGCCACGTCGTGGAACACCTTGTCGACCAGCGCCTGCTTCTCGTCGAGCGGCACGGTGCGTTCGCCGAAATGCGTGGTTTCAGCCATTGTTGTCAGCCTTTGTCGGTTGGCCGTCTCTATATAGAAGACGGTGCCGGGTTGGAATTGACCATAGCGGCGCACTGTTAAGGGACCTCACGTGCCGGAACTGCCCGAAGTCGAAACCGTTCGCCGCGGCCTTGCGCCCTATCTCGAAGGCGCGCGCATCGAGAAGGTTGTCCTCAACCGCAAGGACCTGCGCTTTCCCTTCCCGCGTGGCTTCGCTAAGGCGCTTGAGGGCGAGACCATCACCGCAGTCGGCCGCCGCGCGAAATACCTGCTCTTCCGCCTCTCCGGCGGCAAAACCTGGCTCGGCCATCTGGGCATGACCGGCGCCTTCCGCTTCGCTGAGGGCAAGTTCAAGGAGCCCTCGCGCTACTACGAACCGGGCGAGGACGAAAAGCACGACCACGTCGTCATGCTGCTCACTCACCCGGTCCGCGGCAAGCTGACGCTGATCTATTCGGACGCCCGCCGTTTCGGCTTCATGGACGTGTTCGAGCATGAGGAGGACTCCCCTTATCTGGGGGGCCTCGGTCCCGAGCCGCTGGGCAACCAGTTCAATGCCATCGAGATGGCGGCCCGCTTCCGCGGCAAATCCGCCCCGATGAAGGCGGCCCTGCTCGACCAGCGCGTCGTCGCGGGGCTGGGCAATATCTACGTCTCCGAGGCCCTCTGGCGCGCCCATATCCGGCCCACCACGGAGGCCAAAAAGCTCGTCCTCAAGTCGGGGAAGCCCTCCGCCCGGCTGGAACTGCTCGCCGACGGGGTCCGCGGCGTGCTGACAGACGCCATCGAGGCCGGAGGCTCAACCTTGCGTGATTTCCGCGATGCCGAGGGCGGTTCGGGCTATTTCCAGCACCGTTTCGACGTCTACGATCGCGAAAACCAGCCCTGCCATACCCCTGGCTGCGCCGGAACCATCAAGCGTATCGTCCAGTCCGGCCGCTCCACTTTCTTCTGTCCGGTGTGCCAGAAGCCCTGACCTTCTGGCGATGCGGCCGGATTCAAGTTGACGGCACCGTCGCCCCCGACTATATGCACGCCAGCTTTGGCGGCCCGGTGCCGCCGATTTCATTTCATCTCCGGTGTTGCTCGCGACGGAAGCGGCGCGCCGGATAAAGAGGACCGCATGGCCAATACCTCGTCGGCGAAGAAGTCTGCCCGCAAGATCGCGGCGCGCACCGAGATCAACAAGTCGCGTCGTTCGCGCATGCGCACGTTCCTGCGCAAGGTCGAGGAAGCCATCGCCGGCGGTAAGCACGAGGACGCCGTCGCGGCCCTCAAGGCGGCCGAGCCCGAGATCGCCCGCTCGGCGCAGAAGGGTATCGTCCACGCCAATGTCGCGGCGCGGAAAGTCTCCCGCCTCAACAACCGCGTGAAGGCCCTCAAGGCCTGATCCGATCCTCATCGGTGACGTTTGCGCGAGGCTCCCGGTTGGGAGCCTTTTGTTTTTCGGCAGACCGGTTCGCTGTCACATGACGCGTGTGTCTTCTCTGCGACACCGGGTACCTATCGCACAAACGCTTGAATCTGAGGGCGTTCCGCCGCACCATCGACTGCGGTCTCCCGAAGGTGAGATGAATCTTTCTGAATCTCCCCCTTGCCCGAAATCTGGAACGTCGCTCCACAAGTCCCCTGTGCGATTGAATCGTCATTGAGTCACAGAGCCTTGGTTTAGTGCCTCCGGGACCGGCTCCAAAAAACCAAATTCCCGGCACCCAAAATGGCTCTCAGAGTCAAGCTGCCCACCGAAAAAGACTCGTGTTGCACGCCAAAAAACAAGCGGTCTAAGATGCACCTCGTTGGTTGAGAGCAACGGACTTTCAGGGTCCCGCGTTAGCAGGTGACAGGCGTCAGGAGGCGGCAAAGAATCCATGCGGTTCCACTCTTCACGAGTGAAGCGAAATGGATCGGAGCCTCGGACTTTGCGGCAGTGTTGGGTGTGATCATTTTCATCGTCGCTTTGCGTAGATGAGGCGAAGCCGGGGCGTCCTCCTTCCCGGTCCAGTGTAGCGTGAGTAGGTCCAGTCGCTAGCGTATCGAGCGGCAGGTCAGTGAATTTGTCTGCCGAAACGGCAGGCGGTGTTGGTAACTTCGGAAAGCGAGCCCAGAAGGGCTCCTATCGGCGAGCGGGGCAGATAGGCAATCAGATGGCGGCAGGCATTGGCGGTGCAGGCGAGGGCATGGGGCAAACAAATGGCGGGAGGAGCGGCAACAAACAGGGACTGATAGCGGCGATGGGCGATGGGCGAAGCGAGGGTGAGTTGTTTCAGCGGGTACGTGCCCGCCTCCGCGCCCAGGTTGGCGAGGATATCTTCAACTCCTGGTTCGCCCGTCTCGAGCTCGAAGAGATCGTCGATGGCAAGGCGCATCTGAGCGTTCCCACGCGCTTCCTCTGCTCGTGGATTCAGTCCAACTACGCCGACAAGATTCTCGAGGTCTTCAAGTCCGAGAACTCCGAGATTGGCCGTCTGCACCTGACCGTTCGCGTCAACGGCCAGCCCGTCAAGAAGATCGAGAAGGCCGCCGAGATCGCGGTCGAACCCGAGGCAGATCCGGCGCCGCAGGCCAAGCCGCAGCGCGACATCGCAGCTCCTAGGGGCGATGCCCTGGCAGGCTCCGCCCTCGATCCCAAAATGACGTTCGACAATTTCCTGCCCGGCGCCTCCAACGAGATCGCGCTGGGGATCGCCAGGCAGGTCGCGAGTGCGGCCCTCAATGGCACCGTCAGCTTCAATCCGGTCTACATCCATTCGACCGTCGGCCTGGGCAAGTCGCATTTGCTCAATGCCATCGCATGGGCAGCCGGCGCGGCCGAGCCGGGTCGCAACATCGTCTATCTGACGGCCGATCATTTCATGTACCATTTCATCACCGCGGTGCAGCGCCAGTCGGCCATTGCGCTCAAGGACTGGCTCCGTCGCGTTGATCTTCTCCTCATCGACGACATGCAGTTCCTGCAGGGCAAGTCGGCCACCGAGTTCGGCCATACGCTGGGGACGCTGCTCACTGGCGCCAAGCAGGTGGTGGTTGCCGGCGACGCGCCGCCGCGCGATCTCGAAATGCTCGATGAGCGCGTGCGGTCGCGCCTCAGCGGCGGGCTCGTCGTGCCGATCACCGGCTTCGACATGGACCTGCGCCGGGCCATCGTGGTCCGCCGTGCCGAGCAGGCACAGGCCCGCTTCGGCGTCCACTTCCCGCCGGCGGTGATCGACTACATTTCGCGTATCGTGGTGAGCCACGGCCGTGACCTCGACGGCGCGGTCAATCGCCTCGTCGCCGCCAACCAGCTCACCAACGAGCCGGTGAGCGTGGCGCTGGCCGAGCGTACGCTGGCCGACCTCGTGCGGGCCCGCGAAGCACGGCGCGTCCGTATCGAGGACATCCTGCGCATCGTCTCGCGCCACTACAAGGTGCCGCGCAACGAGCTCCTCAGTTCGCGCCGCTCACGCGACGTTGTGCGTCCGCGCCAGATCGCCATGTATCTGGCCAAGTCACTGACCTCGCGCTCGCTGCCCGAGATCGGCCGGCGCTTCGGCGGTCGCGACCACACCACCGTCCTCCATTCGGTCCGCAAGGTCGAGCAGATGATGAAGGACGATGCCGATCTCACCCAGGAGATCGAGCTCCTCAAGCGCATGCTCGAGGAATGACCGGGCGGGGCAATGCCCCGGCCGACTTGCGTTAGTTTGCGTTCTGGAGTTTGCGTCGAGTGTTGCCGCGTATGGTGCTGCGCGTGAGGCGGGCTGTCCGCCATTGGTCCCGTCCCGAGGCATCGGCCTCCAGCGGAGCCGAAAATGAGGCCAGTTGGGAGCGCGTCATGGCGCGCCTCAGGCCTGCCGAGACCGAGGTGGAGCGCCGGATGGCCGAGATCGAGCGCGAGCTCAATCGGCTCGGGCTCGACTAGCCGGAAATGGACCCCAAAATCGCGTGAAAGCGGGTGCCTCCCGGGGCTCCCGCCCTTGCCTTTCGGGCCCCGAATTGCCAAGGTCGCGGCCCGGATTTCCAAGGTTTTTCGCGGCTGCCGGGCCGTCGGGGGTAGCGTAGGATGAAAGTCACACTCGAGCGCAACGCACTTTTGAAGTCGCTGGGCCATGTCCATCGCGTGGTCGAGCGCCGCAACACCTACCCCATCCTCGCCAACGTGCTGCTCAAGGCTGGTGACGGCCGGGTCGATCTGCGCGCCACCGACCTCGACATCGAGGTCACCGAGAGCGTCCCCGCCATGGTCGCAACCGCCGGCACCACCACCGTTCCGGCCCACACCCTCTACGAGATCATCCGCAAGCTCGCCGACGGCGCCGAAGTCCGCCTCGAAACCGAGGGCGGCGAGCAGATGCTGCTCACCTCCGGCCGTTCGCGATTCCACCTGGCGTGCCTCTCGCCCGACAGCTTCCCCGACCTCAAATCGGGCACCTTCAGCCACGAATTCTCGATGCCCGCCACCACGCTGCGCGAGCTCATCGAGCGCACCCAGTTCGCCATCTCCAACGAGGAGACGCGGTACTACCTCAACGGCATCTATGTGCACACGCTCGAGGTCAACAAGGAGACCGTGCTGCGCGCCGTCGCCACCGACGGCCACCGCATGGCGCGCGCCGAGACGCCGTCGCCGGCGGGCGCCCGCGGCATGCCCGGCATCATCATCCCCAAAAAGACCGTCGGCGAAGTGCTCAAGCTCCTCGACGGCGCCGACGGCGACGTCCAGGTCGAAGTCTCCGACACCAAGATCCGCTTCACGCTCGATGGCGTGGTGCTGCTGAGCAAGCTCATCGAGGGCACCTTCCCCGACTACGACCGGGTCACGCCCAAGAACAACGACAAGCAGCTCAATGTCGACCGCGCCAGCTTCGCCGTCGCCGTCGACCGCGTCTCGACCATCGCGTCCGACCGGGGCGGCAAGGCCGTCAAGCTCTCCGTCAAGGACGGCAATCTCGAACTATCGGTCACCAACCCCGACCACGGCACCGCCACAGAGGAAATCGCCGTCGAGTTCGAGCCCGAAACCTTCGAGATCGGCTTCAACGCCAAATATCTTCTCGACATCATCGGCCAGATTAAATCCGACAACGCCGTGTTCCTGTTCAACGACGCCGGCTCGCCCACGCTGGTCAAGGAGGATGGCGAAGCCCGGGCCCTCTACGTGCTGATGCCGATGCGCGTGTGAGCAGCGAATAGCCAATAGCGAGTAGCGAATAGGGTTTTCTCGTTCCTTCCCTACTCGCTATTGGCTACTCACTATTCGCTATGATTGCCCGCCACTTTTCGCGCCTGCGTCTGAGCGCCTTCCGCAACTACGCCGCTGCCGCGCTCGATCTCGACGGCCGCCATCTGGTGCTGACCGGGCCCAATGGCGCGGGCAAGACCAACCTGCTCGAGGCCGTTTCGCTGCTTTCGCCCGGTCGTGGCCTGCGCCGCGCCAGCTTCGATACGCTGGGCAACCAGGCGTCCGACCAGCCCTGGGCGGTCGCCGCCACCATCGAGACGCCGGACGGCCCGGCCGATATCGGCACCGGCACCGCCACTGACGGCGGCCGCCGTGTGCGCATCAACGGCGCCAATGCGCGCTCGATCGAGGAGATGAGCGACTACCTCCGCCTCCTCTGGCTCACCCCGTCCATGGACGGTCTGTTCACCGGCCCCGCCGGCGATCGCCGCCGCTTTCTCGATCGGCTGGTCACCACCCTCGTGCCGTCGCACTCCTCGACCGCCAGCTCCTATGAATCGGCCATGCGGCAGCGCAACCGGCTGCTCGAGGAGAGCGCCGATCCGCTCTGGCTCAACGCCCTCGAAGCCGAAATGGCCGCGCACGCCGCTGCCCTGCATTTCGCCCGTGCCGACGCCGTGGCGCACCTCCGCGCCATGATCGCAGCCGGCGCGCCCGATCCCGCCTTCCCGGCCGCCGCGGTGGCCCTCACTCCGCTCTTCGACGATCGCCACGAGCCGGCCTCCTCGCCCGATCTCGAAGCCGAGCTCAAGGCGCTCTGGGCCGGCACCCGCGCGCTCGACCGCGCCGCCGGCCGTACCGTCAACGGACCCCACCGCGTCGATTTCGACGTGCTCTACGCGCAGAAGGGCATGCCCGCCGCCCTCGGCTCCACCGGCGAGCAGAAGGCGCTGCTGGTGGGGCTCATCCTCGCCCATGCGCGCCTCGTCGCCGCGCGCACCGGCATCACGCCCTTCCTGCTGCTCGACGAGATCGCCGCCCATCTCGATCCCGACCGCCGCGCCGCGCTGTTCGCCGCTCTCGATGCGCTCGGCACCCAGTGCCTGATGACCGGCACCGACCCGATGCTGTTCGATGCCCTCGGCGACCGCGCCCAGCGCGTCACCGTGCGCGACGGCCGGCTCAATGCCTAGCGCCGTTCACGCCTTGCTGCTCGAGGCCATGCGAGAACGGCGGCCGGTCGCCTGCGTCTATCAGGGCCATCGGCGCGAAATCTGTCCGGTGATGCTGGGCCGCACCGGTCTCGAGGAAAAGGCGCTCGTCTTCCAGTTCGGCGGCACGACGAGCAAAGGGCCAATCGGCAAAGCCGACTGGAAATGCTTCAAACTTGCGGAGATCACCGATGTCGTCCTGATCGACGGTCGCTGGCACTCGGGCAGCGAGCACTCCGAAGCCCAGCACTGCATGAAAATGGTCGAATACGACGTCAATCCAGCCAGTCCCTACAGTCCGGCGTTCAAGCTGAAATAGCTTCGGCTCTGCGTCCGGTGCCGTCCCCTGCACCAGCCGGAATTGCGGGATGGATTGGGGCGGTCCGGCACGCCCAAATCCCCTTGAAATCGGGCCAAAAATCGCCATTTCCATTGGGTAACTTCCCCCGATCCGCTAGACCGGTTTGACCCAGCGTTTCCCGCTGATTCGGAGCACATTTGACCACGCCCGCTGAACCCGCTGCCGCGCCGAACGAAAACGAATACGGCGCCGATTCCATCAAGGTGCTGAAGGGGCTGGATGCCGTTCGCAAGCGTCCCGGCATGTATATCGGCGATACCGACGATGGCTCGGGCCTGCACCACATGGTCTACGAGGTCGTCGACAACGCCATCGACGAGGCCCTTGCCGGCCACGCCGATCTCGTCACGGTCACGCTCAACCCGGACGGCTCCTGCTCGGTCAACGACAATGGGCGCGGCATTCCCACCGCCATCCACAAGAGCGAAGGCGTGTCGGCAGCCGAGGTCATCATGACCCAGCTCCATGCCGGCGGAAAGTTCGACCAGAACTCCTACAAGGTCTCGGGCGGTCTCCACGGCGTGGGCGTGTCGGTGGTCAACGCGCTCTCGATCTGGCTCAGGCTCAACATCCGCCGCGACGGCGAAATCCACGAAATGAGCTTCACCCATGGCGACGCCGACGCGCCGCTCAGGCAGGTGGGCAGCTACGCCCAGGTCATGACCGCGGGCACCTATGAAGGGCGCTCGGGCACCGAGGTGACCTTCCTGCCCAGCCCCGCCACCTTCACCATGGTGGAGTTCGACTACAAGACGCTCGAGCACCGCCTGCGCGAACTCGCCTTCCTCAATTCGGGCGTGCGCATCATTCTGTGCGACTTCCGCCATCCCGAAAAGGTCGAGACCGAGCTGCATTACGAAGGCGGCCTCGAAGCCTTCGTGCGCTATCTCGACGGCGCCAAGACCCCGCTCATTGGAGCGCCGATCTACCTGACGCAGGACAAAGACGGCATCACCGTCGAGCTCTCTATGTGGTGGAATGATTCCTACCACGAGAACGTGCTCTGCTTTACCAACAACATCCCGCAGCGCGATGGCGGCACGCACCTTGCCGGCTTCCGCGCGGCGCTGACGCGCCAGGTCACGACCTATGCCGAGACCTCGGGCATCCTCAAGCGCGAGAAGGTTGCCCTGTCGGGCGAGGACGCGCGCGAAGGCCTGACCGCGGTGCTTTCGGTCAAGGTGCCCGATCCGAAATTCTCGTCGCAGACCAAGGACAAGCTGGTTTCCTCGGAAGTCCGCCCGGCCGTCGAGAATGTCGTCAACGACAAGCTGCAGCAATGGTTCGAGGAGCATCCGGCCGAGGCGCGCACCGTCGTCGGCAAGGTCGCCGAAGCCGCGGCCGCCCGCGAGGCGGCGCGCAAGGCGCGCGAGCTTACCCGCCGTAAGTCGGCGCTCGATGTCAACTTCCTCGCCGGCAAGCTCAAGGACTGCTCCGAGAAGGACCCGGCCAAGTCGGAACTGTTCCTGGTGGAAGGCGATTCCGCCGGCGGCTCCGCCACGCAGGGGCGCGACCGCGGCAATCAGGCCGTGCTGCCGCTGCGCGGCAAGATCCTCAACGTCGAGCGCGCCCGCTTCGATCGCATGCTCGGGTCCGAGCAGATCGGCAATCTGGTGATGGCGCTGGGCACCTCGATCGGCCGCGAAGAGTTTAACATCGACAAGCTGCGCTACCATCGCATCATCATCATGACCGATGCCGATGTCGACGGCGCGCATATCCGCACGCTACTGCTCACCTTCTTCTACCGGCAGATGCGCGAGCTGATCGACCGCGGCCACATCTACATCGCCCAGCCGCCGCTCTACAAAGTGAAACGCGGTTCTTCCGAGCAGTATCTCAAGGACGAACGGGCGCTCGAGGACTATCTCATCACGGGTGGTACTGACGAGGCGCGCTTCACCACGCAGGCCGGCAGTGTCCACGCCGGTGCCGATCTTCTCGACATCGCCAATCAGGCGCGTGACATCGTCCATCAGGTCGAGAGCTTCAACACCCGCTATTCGCGTGCCATCCTCGAGCAAGCCGCCATCGTCGGCGCGCTCGATCCCGACGCCATCGCCGATCCGGCGCGCTTTCCCGAGATCGCGCAGCGTCTCGCCAACCGCATGGACCGCGTGTCCGACGAGGTCGAGCGCGGCTGGGTGGCGGAGTCCGACGGGCAGGGCGGTATCGTGCTGTCGCGCGTCGTGCGCGGCGTCACCGAGCGCCACGAGCTTGATGCGGGCCTTCTTGCTTCGGCCGATGCGCGCAAGATGCGCCAGATGATCGAGCGCACCGGCGATCTCTATCGTGGCGTCGCTTCGATCGTCCGCAAGGACGCCACCACGCCGGTCTACGGTCCCTCCTCACTGTTCGCCGCCGTGTCCGGCGCCGGCCGCAAGGGTATATCGCTGCAGCGCTACAAGGGACTGGGCGAAATGAACCCCGGGCAGCTCTGGGAAACCACGCTCGATCCGAACGTGCGCACCCTGCTCAAGGTCGAGATCAAGGATTCTGACGACCACGATCGCCTCTTCTCCGAGCTCATGGGCGACCTGGTCGAGCCGCGCCGCGAGTTCATCCAGGCCAACGCCCTCAACGTCGCGAACCTCGACATCTAGGGCCGCGCCGGTTCCGATCCGGCAACACACTGTTCCAGCGCGCCGCACCAGTCGCGCCGGCGGCAAGCACCTAGATAGAGCCGGAACAAGGGATATCACCCATGAAGAAAATCGGCTTCCTCTCCTTCGGCCACTGGTCGCCTTCCCCTCATTCGGGTACGCGCTCTGCCTCAGACGCGCTGCTGCAGTCGATCGACCTTGCCGTCGCGGCCGAGGACGTTGGCGCCGATGGCGCCTATTTCCGCGTCCACCATTTCGCCCGCCAGCTCGGCTCGCCGTTCCCGCTGCTCGCCGCGGCGGGGGCGAAGACCAGGCGCATCGAGATCGGCACCGCCGTCATCGACATGCGCTACGAGAACCCGCTCTACATGGCCGAGGATGCCGGCGCCGCCGACCTCATTGCTGGCGGCCGCCTGCAGCTCGGCATCTCGCGGGGCCCGCCCGAGCAGGTCATCGATGGCTTCCGCCATTTCGGCTACGTCCCCGCCGAGGGGCAGACCGATGCCGACATGGCGCGCGGCCACGCCGAAGTTTTCCTCGACGTGCTGAAGGGCGAAGGCTTTGCCGAACCCAATCCGCGGCCGATGTTCCCCAATCCGCCGGGCCTGCTGCGGCTCGAGCCCTTCTCGGAGGGTCTGCGCGAACGCATCTGGTGGGGTGCCGCCTCGACGCCCACCGTGCAATGGGCCGCCAAGATGGGGATGAACCTCCAGAGCTCGACGCTGGTCTTCGACGAAACCGGCAAGCCGTTTCACGTGCAGCAGGCCGAGCAGATCCGCGCCTACAAGGAAGCCTGGACAGAAGCGGGCCACACCCGCACGCCGCGCATTTCGGTCAGTCGCTCGATCTTCCCGCTGGTCAACGATCTTGACCAGGCCTATTTCGGCCGCGGCGCGAGCGAGGATCATTTCGGCTATATCGAGCCCACCAAGCGTGCCGCCTTCGGCCGCTCCTACGCCGACACGCCCGACAATCTCATCGAGCAGCTCCGCGGCGACGAGGGTATCCAGGAAGCCGACACCATCCTGCTGACCGTGCCCAACCAGCTCGGCGTCGACTACAACGCCCACGTCATCGAGTCGGTGGTCAAGCACGTCGCCCCGGCGCTGGGCTGGCGCTGAACCCGTCCTGCAGATGTCATCCCCGCGCCGGCGGGAACCCACCGTCGCCGGGATGACAATCGGGGCGTGCTACCTGGCCAGCGACGCCACGCCCATCCGCGAGCTGACGGCCAGTACCGTCGACAGATCCTCGTCCGCCATGAGCATGTCCTTGGGGTAGAGCGGGACCCCGCTCGCCCCGACCATCACGCCGTCCTCGAACACTCCGGCGCCGGTCTTCCCCGCATCGTCGAAATATTCGATCCGCGATCCCACCACGCGATACTCGCCCTGGTGACGGATCGCGCCGCCCGCGATCAGCGCCAGGTAGCGCCCATTGGGCAGTAGCAGCTTGCGGACCGCGCCGTCGGCGCTGCTCCACATGCCCACATGATCGTCCGCCAGCATTCCTAGCCCCTCAGCCGTTCATCCAGCGCCGGTTGCGGTCGCCGCGCCCGGCGCGGTCGCCGATCTCGCGGATGGCCCTGTCCATGCTCGAAAGAGCGGCCTCGATCCTGGCCAGGGTGCTCAGGAGGGTGGAGAGAATTGTCATTTCGGGCCTCGCTTCTTGATCGGCGTCTCGTTCGTCGCCAGTGACGCTCATATGCATCCCGCTGGCCCGAAAGCGGTAGATCGATCCTCCCGGATCATTGCACGATCCTCCAAAACCAGAAAATCACGCGTGACTCGACGACCCAAGATGCTATCTCAGTATCGCAGCAAACAGAGGATCCCGGCCATGCTCGACCTCAAAGACCTCCAGGCAGCAATTGCACGCTTCGCGCCAGCGGACGGGCTCCATGCAACGCCAATTCCCGGCCTGACGCTCATCCGCTTCTCGCGGCCATCCGAGCCTTGTCATGGACTCGTCCAGCCCGCCCTCTGCATCGTCGCGCAGGGCCGCAAGCGCACGGTCGCCGGCGATCGCGTCCTGGGCTACGACGCCGAGCAGTTCCTGGTCGTCACCGCCGACACACCCATCATCGGCCAGATCACCGAGGCGAGCCCCGAGGAGCCCTATCTCTGCCTCAAGCTCGACCTTTCCCCCGCAGCGATCACCGAACTGCTGATCGATGTGGGTGGCATCACCGGCGGTGCGGCCGAGGCCGACGCCAGCCTGTCGGTCAGCCGCGTGACCCCCGAGCTGGTCGATGGCGCCGCGCGGTTGGTTCGCCTGCTGAGCTCCCCGGACGACATCCGCGTCCTCGCCCCCATGGTCATCCGCGAGATCCTCTACCGCGTGCTGCAGACCGACCAGGCAACCCGATTGCAGCAGATTGCTCTGGCCGAGAGCCGCCTGCAGCAGGTCAATCGCGCCATCGGCTGGATCAAGACCAACTATCGCGACAGCTTCGCCATCGAAACCGTGGCGGCCGAGGCTCGCATGAGCCCGTCCTCGCTTCACGTCCACTTCAAGGCCGTCACCGCCATGAGCCCGCTGCAGTACCAAAAGCAGCTCCGCCTGCAGGAAGCCCGCCGGCTGATGCTGGCCGAAGCCCTTGATGCCGCCACCGCCGGCCATCGCGTCGGCTACGACAGCCCCAGCCAGTTCTCGCGCGAATACGCGCGCACCTTCGGCGCTCCGCCCCTGCGCGACGTCGCCCGTCTCAAAGCCGGCGACCTGATGGCCGCTGGCTGAGGTGCGGCCAACCTCCCCCGCGATGCGGGGAACCGGCGAAGCCGCTGGAGAGGGCTGCTCCGAACTGGCCCCGCTTCCTGTTGCCGCCCCGCCACAAGGGTTAACCAACCCTTTTAAGCCCACATAAACCGGCCACATTTAGCCTCAAGAACGATGGGGTTCGCGCCGGCCGAAAGCCGGGCTGCGCTTGGTCTTGCGAGTCCCCGCATTTTCCGCTTGGAGTCTGCCGGTTGGCCATGCGCAAGAAGAACGCCGGGGCTCTGTTTATGGATTTCGAGATTTCGCCCGACGACCGGATCGGTGGCGCTTCGTCCCGTTCCCGCGGCCGCGCGAAACCCGTTGCCAAGGCCAAGGCGAAAAAGTCGGCGCGAGGCCAGCGCATCGAGCCGGGCTTTGCCGATTTCGACTCCGGCTATTATTCCGACGATGAGCCGCCCCAGCGCGCGCGCGGCCGTGCCCCGTCACCCAAGCAGAAAAAGCCGGCCCGCTCCCGCCGCGAGCGCAAGGGCTTCAGCCTCTGGGGCCTGTTCGGCAAGCTCATCTACTGGTGCATCACGCTGCTGATCATCGGTGGCATCGCCGCCGGCGGCGTCGTCTACTACTACTGGATGCAGATGCCCTCGATGACGACCTGGGCTGTGCCTGAGCGTCCGCCCAACATCCGCGTCCTCGCCTCCGACGGGCAGTTGATCTCCAATCGCGGCAAGTCCGGCGGCGAAGCGGTCTCGTTGCACGAGCTGCCCGAATACGTGCCCGCGGCCTTCGTCGCCATCGAAGACCGGCGCTTCTACGAACACTTCGGCATCGACGTCATCGGCCTTGCCTCGGTCGCTGTCGAGTCCATCCAGGCCGGCGACATCACCCGCGGCGCCTCGACCATCACCCAGCAGGTCGCCAAGAACCTGTTCCTCACCCCCAAGCAGGATCTCGAGCGCAAGGTGCAGGAAGGTCTGCTCGCGCTCTGGCTGGAACGCAATTACAGCAAGGACCAGATCCTCGAGCTCTACATCAATCGCGTGAACTTCGGCCACGAGAAGTACGGCATCGAAGCCGCCGCGCAGTTCTATTTCGGCAAGTCGGCGCGCAATCTGTCGCTCGGCGAGGCCGCCATTCTCGCCGGCTCCCTGCAGGCGCCGTCGCGTCTCAACCCCAAGGGCGATCCGGCGCGCGTCCAGGCCCGCCAGAAGCTCGTTCTCTCGGCCATGGCCAAGAGCGGCTACATCTCCGAGGCCGAAGCACAGGCTGCCACCATCGATCCGGCGCAGTCGGTGCGCACCAAGGTCATGGGTGCCGAGTCCTACGTCGCCGACTGGGTCGAGGGGCTCGTCACCGCCTATGTCGGCGACATCAAGCAGGACGTCATCGTCTACACCACCATCAACTGGGAGCTGCAGAAGGAGGCCGAATTCCTCATCAAGGAAGCGGTGACCACCGAAGGCCCCAAGTTCGGCTTTAGCCAGGGCGCGCTCGTCTCGATCGATGCCGATGGTGCGGTGCGCGCCGTTGTCGGCGGCGCCGACTACCAGCAGAGCCAGTACAATCGCGCCGTCACCTCGCGCCGTCAGCCGGGCTCAACCTTCAAGCCCTTCGTCTACATGGCGGCGATGGAGGCCGGTTACACGCCCGACACCATCGCTCAGGACGCCCCCATCAACATCAATGGCTGGCAGCCCGAGAATGCCGACGGCAAGTACATGGGCGAGATCACGCTGCGTCAGGGCCTCGCCTATTCGCGCAATACCATCTCGGCCCAGCTCGCCCAGATCGTTGGTCCCGACAAGGTCGTCGAGGCTGCCCAGCGCATGGGCATCTCCGCGCCGCTCCAGGCCGTGCCCTCTATCGCGCTGGGTACGCAGGAAGTGTCTCTGCTCGAGCTGACTGCCGGCTATGCCCCCTTCGCCAATGGCGGCCAGGGCGTCATCGCCAATGTCATCACCCGTATCGAAACCGCCGACGGCAAGGTCCTCTACGACGCCGTTCCAGCCGGCCCCGGCCAGGTGGTGAGCCCGCTCGTCGTGGGCGAAATGAACGACATGCTGTCCACCGCCCTCGAGATCGGCACCGGCAAGCGCGCTAGTCTCTCGGGCTGGCAGATCGGCGGCAAGACCGGCACCTCGCAGAAGGCGCGCGACGCGCTCTTTGTGGGCTACACCAACCGCATGGTTACCGGCGTCTGGCTGGGCAATGACGACGACAAGCCTACCAAGCTCGCGGGCGGCACGGTTCCCACGCAGATCTGGTCCGATTTCATGTCCAAGGCGCATGTCGGCCTCCCGCCCTCCAACCTGCCCGACATGACCTCGGCCGCCATCCCCGCCGACCAGCTCACCGGCGCCGATCCGATCGGCCAGATGGTTGATGCCAATGGCAATCCGGTGCCGCAGCAGTCGGCCGGCGGCGAAGTCATCGGCGCCGCGCCGACCGATATGGGCATCGCGCCGCTCGAGCCGCAGCAGCCGGCCCAGGACGAGCCGCGTTCGGCCAAAACCATCGGTGACCTGCTCTCAGGCATCTTCGGCGGCGGCTGATCAGTCAGCTTAGGTTCATCTGCGCCGCGCTAGGGTGGATCATCGTCCGACTCATTGTGGGAGCAACGCCATGAAATACGCCGCCCTCGTCGCCGCTCTCCTCGCCCTGTCTGCCACCAATGTGGGCGCGCAGGAGCCGCTCCCCGCAGTCAGCTTCGGCGAACCCGGCTATGGCGGCTCGGGCTGCCCCGACGGCACCGGCATCGCCATTCGCGGCTTCTCCAACCAGGCCGCCGCCTATGTGTTCGACGCCTACAAGGTCGGCGACAACGGTCGCGCCGTCGATCGCAAGACCTGCGCCATCGCTATCCCGGTGGACGTGCCCGCCGGCGTTTCCGTCGCCGTCCGCACCGTCGGCTTCCGCGGCGCTGCCAGGCTCCCCGGCGGCCTTGACGCCACCATCAGCGTCGAAGCCTTCTCGGCCGGCGAAACCGGCGAGATCAACGAGCTGCCGCTCAACGGTGCGATGGATTCGGGCTATCTCCGCTTCGTCACCGTGCCCGACGACCAGCTCAAATGGTCCGATTGCGGCACCGACATCAATCTGCGCGTCAACACGTCGTTGCGCACGCGCGGCACCGAAGACGCCGCCGTCTCCCTCAACGCCCTGATCATCTATCCGCTGGCGACCAAGGCCTGCTGACGCGGCGGGATTTGGCATCCGCGCCAACTCCGCTTATCTTCCCCTACTCCTCGCCGCCGTCGAATCCGAACTGAGCCGCTAGCCCTCGATCCCGTACACCATCAGCTGCCGGCCATGGACGCGCAGCCATTCGCGGCCGCGTTCCATCGTGGGAAGCGTGCGCTCGACCACGTCCCAGAAGTCCTGCGAATGGTTCATCTCGATGAGGTGGGCGATCTCGTGCGCTGCAACATAGTCGAGCACATGGGGCGGCGCGAGGATCAGCCGCCAGTTGAAGTTGAGTTTGCCGGTCGATGAGCACGAGCCCCAGCGCGTGCTTTGCGAGCGCATCGAAATCGACTTGAACGACACGCCCAGATTGCCCGCATGCACCGTGCAGCGCCTCTCGAGCTCCACCGAGGCTTCGTCCTTGAGCCAGTCCGTCAGCCGCCTTGCGCGATGCTCGGCGTCGCCGGGCACCAGCAGCGCCAGTTCGCCCTCATGCTCACCCACTTCCACCACGCCGCGCACCCGGCCGGTGGGGACGATCCGGTGGTTGACCCCGCGCAGCGGCACGATGGCGCCGCGCACGAAGGCGACGGGCTTGGCCGACAGCTCGATTCGTTCGGCCAGCCACTCGGTGTGGCGGTCGAGGAACGCCTTGGCCTCGCCCCAGCGGCCGAATTTCGGCACCGTCAGCAGCGGCTTGCCATTGTTGGGCAGGCTCAGGCGGTAGCTCTTGGCACGGTCGGAGACCTTCACCGAGATGGTGACGGGTGCGCCGTCGATCACCACTTCGGCGGCCGGCGGCCAGCGCTTCTGCAACAGGGGGATCATGGCGAAAGGCTAGCCGCTTCGCCGCCATGCGAGAAGCCACCAAAAGACGAAAAAGGCGCCCCCGGGACGGGAGACGCCAGTTGCAACCCGATCAGATCGGGGTTGCCGGGAAGACAGTGGAGGGGAGGCGGGATGCGGACATGGGCGTGCCGCATCCCGGTTTGGTCCAGTCAATGGCCGCTGGGGCCTTCGCCGCTGCCGAAGCCGCGGTTGCCGCTGCGGTCACGCATGAAGCGATCGAACTCCTCGCGGTCCTTGGCCATGCGGAGGTTCCGCATATACTCGTGGAACGCGTGGATCTCCTCGTCGAGGCGCTTGCGCTCCTCTTCGAGCCGCTTGAGCTGCTCGGCGCGGTAGTCGTCGAACGCGGCATTGCCGCTCGACTGGCGCCAGCCGCCGTGGCGGTGGTTGTTGTTGTGGTTGCCGAAGTTCTGGTCGCGGCACCAGGCCTTGGACTTCTGAGCCCAGGCCTCCGCCTTTTCGGCCGACCCGCCAAACATCTCGCCCCACAGAATGTAGGCAAGCATGGCGAGGCCGAGCGGCCACCAGACGACGAACCCCAAAACCATCAGGGCGATGGTCAAGGGGCCCCATTGCGGTTTGATAATCGCGGTGTTCATTGTCTTTCTCCCAGTCACGAACGACTGGGATGTGGCCCCAGCGTTCACGGGATCAAGAAAGTGACTCACCGATTCTTGCTCTTGAAAGGGTCCGGAACGATTCCCATGCCCGGACATGAGACATGAGCCAGGGCACCGATTATCGCGCGTTTCTCCCCGGAAACTGGCGCCCGCTGCGCCTTGCGACCCTGGTTGGCCTGCGCTGGCTGGCCATCATCGGGCAGACCGTCGGCGTCCTGTTCGTCGATTGGGGGCTGGGCTACCCGCTGCCGCTGGTCGAGTGCCTGTCGGTCATTGCCCTCTCGGTGGTGGTCAATCTCGCGTTGATCCTGCGTTTCGGCGCCAATGACCGGCCCTCGGCCACCATCGCCACGCTCCAACTCGGCTACGATCTGCTGCAGCTCGGCGCCCTTTTGTCGCTCACCGGCGGCCTCGAGAATCCGTTCTCGCTGCTGCTCCTGGCACCCGTGTCGGTGTCGGCGACGACGCTGCCGCAACGCTCCACCCTCATCCTTGCCGGCATCGCCATCGTCGTCGCCTCGGCCATTTCGATCATCCATATGGCGCTGCCCTGGGACCCCGAGCGCCGGATCACCTTCGATCGCGTCTATATCGTGGGCGTCTGGGTCTCGATCGTATGCGGCGTCGTCTTCGTCGCCGCCTACACCAACCGCGTCGCTCACGAGGCCCGACAGCTCGCCGACGCGCTCACCGCCACCGAACTCGCCTTGTCCCGTCACGAGCAGTTGAGCGCGCTGGATGGCCTGGCCGCCGCCGCCGCCCACGAACTCGGCACGCCGCTCTCCACCATCGCCCTCGCGGCCAAGGAGATGAAGGCCGACATTCCGCCCGGGCCGCTCGCCGACGATGTCGACCTCATCATCGCGCAGTCGGCGCGCTGCCGCGCCATTCTTGCCAAGCTCCGCTCCCTGCGCAGCGGCGAATCCGGCGACCCCTTCGCCGCCCTACCCGTGGGCGAGCTCATTGAGGAAGTGGCCAAGCCACTGGAAGGCCTCGGCAAATCGATCTTCATCGAGGTTTCCGACGATTCCGGCGAGCCGGTCTTCAAGCGCAGCGCCGGCCTTCTCTATGGTCTCGGCAATCTCATCGAAAACGCCACGCATTTCGCCAAAACGCGCGTCGATGTCGATGCAAGCTGGGACCGCGGCGTCGTCACCGTCGTCATCGCCGACGATGGCCCCGGTTTTGCCGAGGATCTGCTGGCCCGTCTGGGCGAGCCCTATCTCACCACCCGCGCCCGCAACACCGCACCCGAAAGCGATGCGCCGGGCGGCCTCGGGCTTGGCATCTTCATCGCCAAGACGCTGCTCGAGCGCAGCGGCGGGCGCCTTGCCTTCGGCAATGCCAAGGACGGCGGCGCGCGGGTGACCATCACCTGGCCGCGCGCCGCAATCGACAACTCACGTTAGGGTGGGAAGGCTGGAGTTTTGGCGCTCAAGCGCCTAAATGAGCAGCAAATGAGCAATGTCGACGAACTCCTCGCGGCGGCCAACGACCGCACCCTGCTCCTTGTCGATGACGACAAGGCCTTTCTCACCCGCCTCGAGCGCGCCATGGAAAAGCGCGGCTTCGAGGTGCGCAGCGCCGACACGGTCGCCGCGGGCCTGAGCGCCGTCGAAGCGGCCCCGCCCGCCTTCGCCGTGGTCGATCTCCGCCTCGAGGACGGCAACGGCCTCGACGTTGTCGATGCCCTCCACAAGAAGCGGGCCGATGCCCGTGTCGTCGTCCTCACCGGCTACGGCAATATCGCCACCGCGGTCACCGCCGTGAAGCTCGGCGCTGTCGACTATCTCAGCAAGCCCGCCGACGCCGACGACGTCATCAATGCCCTTCTCGCCACCGGCGAGAATGCGCCCGCGCCGCCCGAGAACCCCATGTCGGCCGATCGTGTCCGCTGGGAGCACATCCAGCGCGTCTACGAGCTGTGCGACCGCAATGTCTCGGAGACCGCGCGCCGCCTCAACATGCACCGCCGCACCCTGCAGCGCATCCTCGCCAAGCGCGCCCCCAAGTAAGCAGCAGCGAATAGGGAAACGACGCCGTTGCGACCGCCCTCTATTCGCTACTCGCTTTTGGCTACTCACCCGACATCGCCCCTTCACATCACCCGGAGCTCGCCATGACCGTGACAATCCACTTCCACGGCGCGTCGGGCACCGTGACCGGCTCGTGCTACCGCGTCGTTCATCCCGCGGGCCAGTTCCTCGTCGATTGCGGCATGTTCCAGGGCAACAAATCGGTCCGTGACCTCAACTACAAGCCGCTGCCCTTCGACCCGCGCGGCATCGACTTCCTGCTGCTCACCCATGCGCATATCGATCACGCCGGGCTCCTCCCCAAGCTCACCGCCAATGGCTATCGCAAGCCCATCTGGTGCACGCCCCCTACCTCCGGCCTGCTCGAATACCTGCTGCCCGATGCCGCCGGTATCCAGGAGAGCGAGGCTGAGCAGGAAACGCGCAAGCGTGGCCGCCGCGAGGAAGCGCCGGCCACCCCGCTCTACACCATGGAAGATGCCAGCAAGGCGCTCGATCTGCGCGAGACCGTCGACTACGAGAAATGGATCGAACCGGGCAAGGGTGTCCGCGCCCGTTACTGGAACGCCGGCCATATTCTCGGCTCCGCGTCCATCGAGGTCGAAGTGCTCGACGGCGACGGCAAGCCGGTCCGCATCCTGTTTTCGGGCGACATCGGTCCCGATGAAAAGGTGTTCTACGAGAACCCCGAAGCCCCGTCCGGCTTCGACTACATCCTCTCCGAATCCACCTATGGCGGGCGCGAGCGGCAGGACTACACGCTGCTCGAGCGTCGCGAAGCCCTCAAGGTCGAGATCAACGAGGCGCTGCAGCGCGGCGGCAATCTGGTCATCCCCGCCTTCGCCGTCGAGCGCAGCCAGGAGCTGCTGCACGACATCGGCCTGCTGATCAAGCAGGGCGAGATTTCGCCTTCTGCCGTGTTCCTCGACTCGCCCCTCGCGAGCAAGGTCACCGCCGTCTACAAGAAATACGCCACCATGTTCGAGGACACCGCGCTCAGTGCAGACGAGCTGTTCTCCGATCCGCGCTTCCACATCGTCGAGGCGGTCGAAGAAAGCAAGGCGATCAACCAGATCAAGGGCGGCGCCATCATCATGTCGGCGTCCGGCATGGCCGACGCCGGCCGCATCAAGCATCATCTGCGCAACAATCTGCCGCGCGCCAATGCCACCGTCCTGTTCGTCGGCTACCAGTCGCCCGGCACCCTCGGCCAGATCATCCTGTCCGGTTCGAAAGCCGTGCGCATCCATGGCGAGGAAGTGCCGGTTCGCGCCCGCATCCGCTCCATGGGCAACTACTCGGCCCACGCCGACCATAGCGAGCTGATGAAGTGGATCGGCGCGCGCCTCCCCGCGCATGGCGCCATCTTCCTCACCCATGGCGAGGACGAGGAGCGCACCGCCCTGCGCCAGGCGCTGCTCGACACCGGCATCGCCGGCGACCAGGTTATCCTGCCACTGCTCGACGATGCGGTGGAGCTGCGCGCCGGTGGCGTCGAAGCCGTGGTCAGGCCCGCTGCCCGACGCATCGATCTCAACCAGATCAATGCCGACTGGCACAATGCCTATGCGAGCTTCATCCTCGATCTGAGCGCCCGGCTGCAGGCCGCGCCGTCCGACGCCGATCGCCTCCGCCTCATGTCCGGCCTCAAGGACAAGCTCGGCGTCGCGCCGGTCATTCCCGTACCGACGCCCATCACCCCGGTCGCCGCCTCTGGAACGGTGATCCACGGTGAACCATCGGGGGAATAGCTCCGCGCCACGGCTAGGCGCGTCGTCCCACCAGGAACCGGGCCAGCCACACCGATAGCGCCACCACCGGCAGCAGCACCGTGAATACGCTGGTGATCCCCCAGTGCTGCGCCACCCAGCCCAGTGCGGCTGGAGCGCCAAGCAGGATCACCTGCGTCGACAACGTCAGCGACATCACGTTGAGCGTTGCCGGCCTGTCGCCGATCTGCGCCGCGGCCGACGTCGTCATCGGATAGGCCGTCGACACGCCCACGCCGATCAGCAGGAAGCCCGCGAGCGCCACCCACAGATTGGGCGCCAGCACCACCATTGCGGTGCCGCACAGCGCCAGCGTTACCAGCACACGCGCCACGCGCACCATGCCATACCGCAACACGAAGCGGTCGGCATTGAGCCGGCCCAGCGCATGCGCGCTGAGGAACACCGGCAGTGTCAGTGTATCCACCCAGCTCGGTGCGCCAAAGCTGTCGCGCATGTAGATCACCGACCAGTTCCGCAGCGCCCCTTCGAGCAGCGACGGTCCGAGCGTGAACAGCACCAGCAGCAGCACGGCGCCCGTCGGCAGCGCGATCCGCCGCATCACCTGCGCCGCATGCGGCCGCGGCGGGGCAGGGTCGAGCCCGGCCACGATCCACAGCGTCGCCGGCACCAGCGCCACCGCCACGAGGCCCATATGCAGGACGGGCGTCAGCCCGATGCCCTCGGCGAGCGTTCCCAGCAGCGTCGCCAGCAGGTAGCCCACGCTCCACACGCCGTGGCACGAATTCATGATTCGCGCGCCGCTTGCCGCCTCGATGCGGTCGGCCTCCACATTGAGCGCCGTGTTGGGCAGCGAGAAGACGAGGCCGTAGCCGATGAAGTATGCAAAGAACAGTGGCGGCCAGGCGATGGCGCCGAGCAGCGCCGTGCCGATCGGCAGCAGCGGCAGGCAGAGGGCAATCACCGGCCGCGTGCCGAACGCTTCGATCAGCCGGCTGCCGAACAGGAACGTCATAATCGCGCCCAGCGGCATGCCGAGGAACAGCAGGCCAAGCGTCGCCTCGTCGACGCCCAGCATCTGCTGGATCTGCGGAATGCGCGGATAGAGCCCACCGCTCGCCAGCGCGTGGATGAAGAACACCGCGCGGATGCGGAACACCCGGTCGAGCGTCACAGCGACGGGTCTCCGCTCGATTGCGGGTCCATCAGGAAGTGCACACGGTCGGCGCCCAGCCGCACCAGCTTGAGCAGCATCGCCTTGCGCCGCGCCGGCGCCAGCGGGTGTTCGTTGGCGGCGCGCAGGATCTCGGCGCCGTGCAGGTCGGCCGCCATCAGCCCCTCATCGGCGGGGAAGATGTCGGCGTCGAGCTCGGGCGGCTTGGCGAAATAGAAGCGGTCGCAATAGTCCTTGTAGTTCGGCCATTTGGCATCGACACGAAAATCGACCAGCGAGCTCTTGATCTCGACGATCCAGATCTTGCCCTTGGGCCCCACGCCCAGCACGTCCGCCCGCCGTCCATTGGCCAGCGGCACTTCGGCAAAGCAGCAGAAATCGTAGGTCGCGCGGAGCAGCCGCATCACCCCGCGCTGCACCCGCAGCGCCGTCGGCGACTGCCTCAGGTCGACAATCTGGGGCAGCTCAGGCATCGGCCCCTGCAGCGGCCGCCGGCCGCCGCTTGCTTTCGAGCGCGCCGCCCAGCAGCAGTCCCGCAACCACGAAGGGCAGCACGGCCAGGTAGCTGACGCGGATGCCGAAATGCTCGGCCACAAAGCCCAGCAGCGGCGGCCCGAGGAAGAACACCACGAACGACACCTGCGCCAGTGCCGCCACGTTCACCGCCGATGGTCGGTCGGTGCGCTGCGCCGCCGCCGATACCGCCAGCGGATACACGCACGAACAGCCCAGCCCGATCATCGCAAAGCCGAGGATCGCCACATAGGGGTGCGGCGCGACGCCGATGAGCAGGCTGCCCACCGCCGCGATCGAGAGCAGCGTCGTCGCCACCGCGCGCGGCCCGAACCGTTCCACCACCGGATCGGCGAACAGCCGCCCCAGCGTCATCATCCCGGTGAAGGCGGTCAGGCTTAGTCCGGCGATCAGCGGCGTCACGCCGAACGCGTCGCTCATATAGATCACCGACCAGTCGATGCCCGTCCCTTCGATCAGGAACGCCGCAATGCCGATGATGCACAGCGGCAGCAGCCCCCAATTGGGCAGTGCGATGCGGTGCTCGCCCTCTTCATGCGGCTTGGCGTCGGGCCGGTGCGGCGCATTGGTCATCCCCGGCAGCAGCACGAGGCAGCACACCACGACCACGAGGAACGCGACGCCGGTATGCACGGTCACCGGTATCTGCGCTTCCCGCACATTGGCGCCGATCAGCGCCGTCACGAAGAAGCCCAGGCTCCACATGCCATGCGCCCGGTTCATCACCCGCTTGTTGATCTGCGCTTCGATCCGGTCCGCCTCCAGGTTGAGGTTGATCTCGAGCAGCCCGGCGAGGACGCCGGCCACGAACAGCGTGCCGAACACCAGATAGGCGCTGGGGAGCCACGGGATCAGCGCGTAGCAGAACGTCGTTCCGATCACCGTCACGAACGCCGTCAGCCGCGCCCCCATCCGGTCGACCCAGCGCGCGCCGAGGCTGAGCGACACCAGCGAGCCGATCGCCATGCCGATCAGCATCAGCCCGAGCTGCGCCTTGTCGAGTCCCAGATTGCTCTGCACGTCGGGCAGCCGCGCCAGCAGCGCGCCGAGCGAGAAGGCGAACAGGAAGAAGCAGGCGAAGACGCGGTAATGCGGTTTGATCATTTTCAGTCGACTTTTTGCGGCAGCGGCTTGCGGCCCAGCACGTGGGAGAATGCAAAGCTCAGGATCACCAGCGGCAGGCCGATGCCGAAGCTCCAGGTGATGCCCCAGTGCTGGGCAATGAAGCCGAGCACCGGCGGCGCGACGAGGAAGGTGACGAACGACGTCTGCGCCAGCGCCGCGACATTGACCGCCGCGGGCCGGTCGGTGCGCTGCGCCGCCGCCGACATGGCAAGCGGGAAGATCGCCGACGAGCCGATGCCCAGCAGCGCAAAGCCCAGCAGCGATGTCCACTCGCCCATCGGATAGAACACCAGCACGATGCCCACCGTCATCACCCCGAGCAGCACGCGCGACACCAGCACCGGCGAATAGCGCTCGACGAAGCCGTCGGCGAAAAACCGCGTGATCGCCTGCGCCAGCGCGCCCAGCGTCACCGCCAGCGCCGCCGTGAACGGCACCGAATTGTAGAGGTCGTGCATGTAGATCACCGACCAGTCCATGTAGCCGCCCTCCATCGCCATCGCCGAGAGGGTCACGGCGACCAGCGCCATGATGCCGGCGGTGGGCGCGGCGAATTTCGGCTCGTCCGCATGGCTGCCGGTGCGGGCAGGGGCCGGCTCGAACCGGCCGAGCAGCAGCAGCGTGCCGATGATCGACACCGGGATGATGGCGAACAGGTGCACCTGCGGGCTCAGTCCCCACTGTGCGATCACCCCGCCGACCAGGCCTGCCGCGAAGAAGCCGAAGCTCCAGAAGCCATGCGCGCGGTTCATGATGCGCCGGCCCACAAGGTGCTCGGTGCGGTCCGCCTCGAGATTGAGGATGATCTCGATGCAGCCCAGCGTCAGCCCCACGGGCACCAGCAGCACGAAGAACCAGTAGGGGTTCGGCGCCAGCGACGTGACCGCATAAAATAGCGACAGGATCGGGATCAGGACCAGGATGGCGCGGCGATAGCCGATCTTTTCGAGCAGCGGCGGCGCGAAGGTCAGCGAGATCAGCGTCCCCACCGGCGCGCCGATCAGCCCCAGCCCGAACAGGCCCTCCTCCACCCCCATCGCATTCTTGAGGTCGGCGAAGCGGGGAAAGATGTTCCCCATCGTGAACGAGTAAATGCCGAAGGCGCCAAACACCTTGTGGTGGGGCGCGAGGTCGAGGCCGAACTTCATCGGAAATGGCGCTTTCGTAAGGAGTTGGCGGAACCTAGAGGATTCACGCGCCCCGCGAAAGCTGACCACCTGTCAACGAAATCGTTTCAGATCGAAATCGTTTTCGGAAATTCAGAGAACAACCTGCAGGTCGTCGCTGATCACGTCGATTCCGGTTTCCGGATTGCGCACGATTTCGATTCGCCGGAACTGTCCGCCGCCATGGTCGCTGCCGGTCGAGCGCGACGGGCCGCCTGTCCGGTTGCGCCGGTCGGGGCCGAAATAGGTCGAGGTTTCGTAATAGGTCTGGATGCGGCCGATCTGCCGGGCGATCCGGTCGCTCACATCGACGCCGCCGATCGGCAGCGCGATCACGTCGTCGAACCCCATGGCGATGCACTGCTTGACCGTATCGACCGATGGATCGATGGCAAAATAGATCAGCGGCAGGAATCTGAGCTTGAGGCTCGGCGAAAACCGCACGGCGTCCGCCATCGGCTTCAGCGAGCGGACATCCTTGGTGGGCGCGCACAGGAAGAACACCAGCGGCGTCTTGCTCACCTGCCGGTCGGCGCGCGCCAGCCCCTGGTAGCGCTGCACCGATTCGAACCCCACCGCATGGGCGAGGTCCATGAGCATCGCGCCGGCTCCGTCGCGCGGGCCGACAACAAAGGCTGAAGCTCTCATTGCTGGTCCCCCGAGACCGATGGCATTTCCCGGGTCCAAGAGTCCACCCGGTACGGTGAATAAGGCGTTAAAATCGCTTCATCTCGCCCGCGAACAGCGGTCCGTGCGCCTTGAGCAGCCGGGCCACCCGGTCCAGCACCGTGCGCACCTCCCGCGCGTGCCGCTCCTCATGGTGGCTTACCAGCCATTGCTCGGTTTCGAGTTCGGCGATCGGCGTTCCCACGATCCGCACCAGCCGGTCGTCGCTGTCGCCGGCAAAGCAGGGCAGCACCGTCAGCCCCGCACCCGCCGCCACCAGCTCGCGTACCGAATGGGCGTCGTTGCCGCGCGTTGCGATGCGGTCGCCATGCCGCGCCATCAGCCAGCGCGACGATTGCAGGTCCGCGCCCTCGCCGCCCAGCGCCACGAACAGCCCGGCCTTCACCCCATTGATCAGCTTCCGCCCCGAATAGAGGGCATGCGCAACGCGTCCCACCTGCTGCCCGGCAAGGTTGGTTTCCGTCGGCCGCTCGCTGCGCACGCCGATATCGGCATTGCGCCGCCCGATATCGATCTTCTCGTAGGCGGTGACGAACTCGATGCGGAACGGGTCGCTCACATCCCACAGCTCGCCGATGTGCTGGGCGAGGAAGCTGGTGGTCCAGGTGCCCGCCGAGATCCGCACCACCCGGTCGCCGATCTCGCCGTCGCGCCAGCGCACCAGCGAGCGCATCGCGGTCTCCACCTCCTCGGCGCGCCGGAGCAGCTCTTCGCCGGCCCGCGTCAGCGTGTAACCCGAATGTGCCCGGTGAAAGAGCGGTTCGCCGATCTGCTTTTCGAGCGCCGTCACGCGCCGGCCCAGTGTCGCCGCGCTGAGCCTGGTCGTGCCTGTCGCCGCACTCAGCCCGCCCAGCCGGGCCACGTCGAGGAACAGCCGCAGATCGTCCCAGTCGATGCTCATTTCATTTCTGAAAAGCCTGTCGCGTTCCTGTCCGTAGCGCGAACCAAGGCGAGTGCGCAAGTATCATCTGTGCCGCTGATCCAGAGGACCAGCGCTCATTTCATTCCTGTACTAGTCCTGGAAGGATCAAGCCATGCTTGAGCACCTGCGCAACCGCTTCGTCTCCTGGCGCACCTATCGCCGCACCGTCTACGAACTCAGCCGCCTCGACCAGCGCGCCCTCGCCGACCTCGGCCTCGACCGTCCCACTCTCCCCGCCATCCGCGCCCGCGCCCGCGCCGCCGCCCGCGAGGTATGCTCGTAAGGCGGCGTGGGCGGCGCTTGCACCGGCGTTGCCCACGGCGGGCAACGCACTGATGCCGCCTCACCCCCCAATGTCATCCCAGCGAAAGCTGGGACCCAACGCCCCACTTGCACCAGCCCCTCAGTCGTCGTTCGGAGCACGGTGAGAGCTGGATCCCAGCCTTCGCTGGGATGACATCCGGGGAGGGGCGCAGCCTGGGGAAAACGGATCAGTTTGAATCGCGGAGTGCCCAGCATTCCCGGGCCGTTGAGCCCGATTTCGAGCCAACTTACGCACGGTCCCAGCCACCTGCCGTATACTCACCCCAGTCGTCACCGATCCCCGCGCGTACTGACGAGGTGCGGGTGACGAGGGTGGGAGGGCTGCGGTCGCGCAGCCTGGGGTTCGTGTCGGAGTTCCGTGGCACAAGATGCCCACGGCGTTCACGCCATGTGCTCGACAGCCCCACCGGCGGAGTGCGCGAAGGCGTCCGGAATTCCGGCGCTTTCCCCTTTCTCGGAGGCGCTATCCGCGCGCTCCGCCCGCGGGGTCGTTTGCCCCGCGGTTCCCTACACCGGGACCTCACGGTCACCGGGAGCGTCGTGCCGCCTTGACGGAAGCGCGTCCGCTCCCGTCTCATTGGGGCTCGCGTCGAAGAGGATAGCCAATGCCCATCGCCCCCTGGTCCGAAACCGCCCCGCAGCTCGTCGATGTCGCGATGGGCCGGGCGCCGGCCGACATGCTCATCGTCAACGGCCGCTGGGTGAACGTGCATTCGGGCGAGATCATCCCGGGCACTTCGGTCGCCATCAAGGCCGGCCGGTTCGCCGCCATCGGTCCCGACCTCGACTATACGCGCGGCCCCGACACTACGGTCATCGACGCCGCCGACCGCTATCTGGTCCCGGGCCTCTGCGATGGGCATATGCATGTCGAGAGCGGCATGGTCACCGTCACCGAATTCTGCCGCGCTGTCATTCCGCACGGCACCACCTCCATGTTCATCGACCCGCACGAGATCGCCAATGTGCTCGGCCTCGAGGGCGTGCGCCTCATGCACGACGAAGCCGTCGCCATGCCCACCAATGTCTACGTGCAGATGCCCAGTTGCGTCCCAGCCGCCCCGGGCCTCGAAAACGCCGGCGCCTCGATCGACGAGAACGACGTCGCCGAAGCCATGACCTGGCCCAACATCATCGGTCTGGGCGAAATGATGAACTTCCCCGGCGTCGCCATGGGCGACCGCAAGATGCTCGCCGAGATCGCCGCCACCCAGCGCGCCGGCAAGACCGTGGGCGGCCACTATGCCTCGACCGATCTCGGTCGCGCTTTCTACGGCTACGTCGCGGGTGGCCCCGCTGACGACCATGAGGGCACCCGCCCCATCGACCCCATCGCCCGCGTGCGCCTCGGTATGCGCGCCATGTTGCGTCTCGGCTCGGCCTGGTACGATGTCGGCCCGCAGGTCAAGGCCATCACCGAGAACAAGCTCGACTCGCGAAATGTGATCCTGTGCACCGACGACCGCTTCGCCGCCACGCTGGTCAATGATGGCCACATGGATCACACCGTTCGCCACGCCATCGAGCACGGCGTGCCTCCCATCACCGCCATCCAGATGGCGACGCTCAACACCGCCAGTCATTTCGGCCTCGAGCGCGAGCTCGGCTCCATCACGCCGGGACGCCGCGCCGACGTCGTCATCTCCTCCGACCTCGTCAAGCTGCCCATCGAGATCGTGATCGCCCACGGCCAGGTGCTCGCCGAGAACGGCGTTCTGATCCGCGAGATCGATCCCTATCCCTATCCGGCTTTCGCCAAGGGCACCGTCAAGGTCGGCCGCACCATCGTGCCCGACGACTTCCGTATCGTCGCGCCCGAGGGCAAGAACTCGGTCACCGCGAAGGTCATCGGCATCATCGAGAACCAGGCGCCCACCCGCGCGCTCGAAAAAGTGCTGTTCGTCGAGGACGGCCTCGTCGCGCCCGACCGGGTGCAGGACGTGGCGCAGGTCGCCGTCATCGAGCGCCACAAAGGATCTGGCAAGATCGTCAACGCGTTCGTCTCGGGCTTCGGCTACACCGCCGACTGCGCCGTCGCCTCCACCGTCGCGCATGACAGCCACCAGATGATCGTCGTCGGCACCAACCGCGACGACATGGCGCTCGCCGCCAATCGACTGCAGGAAGTGGGCGGCGGCTTCATCGTCGTATCGCAGGGCAGGGAGCTGGCGCTGGTCGAGCTGCCCATCGCCGGCCTCATGTCCGAGGAACGGGCGGAGGTCGTCGCTCAGAAGTCCGAGAAACTGATCGAGGCCATGCGCGCCTGCGGCTGCCTGCTCAACAATGCCGTCATGCAGCACATGTTCCTCGCGCTGCCCGTCATACCCCAGCTTCGCGTCAGCGATCTGGGCCTCGTTGATGTCACGAAGTTCGAGCTCGTGAGCCTGTTCGATTGACGGCGCTCCCGGGGGGACGCAAGCTGGCGCCGTCTCTCGGGAGGAGCAACATGCACCGGATGCTTGCCGCGCTGGCCATCGTGCCGGCGTTCACGTCCCATGCCGGCGCGGCCGACATTTACGTCCCCGACACCGGTCCCGGCATTCGCGTCAATCAGGTCGGCTACCTGCCCAGCGGGCCCAAGCGCGCAACCCTGGTCACCGACAGCGACACCGCCTTGCCCTTCGCCCTGCTCGACGCCTCCGGCGCTACGCTGTTCGAAGGCACCACCACACCGCGGGGGCTCGACCCCACGGCCGGCGTCAAGGTGCACACCCTCGACTTCTCGGCGACAACGGCCACCGGGCAAGGCCTCACGATCAGCGTCGGTGGCCAGCAGAGCTACCCCTTCGATATCAGCGCCGATCTCTACGCTACCCTTGTCGTCGATGCGATGAGCTACTTCTACCCCGTCCGCTCGGGCATTGCGATCGACGCCGCCATTGCCGGCGACGGCTATGGCCGACCGGCGGGCCATATCGGCATCGCGCCCAACAAGGGCGACATCGCCGTCGGCTGCCAGCCCGCCGCGGTCAGCCAGGCGATCTATGGCGAACCCTGGACCTGCGACTACACCCTCGATGTCTCGGGCGGCTGGTACGATGGCGGCGACCACGGCAAGTACGTCGTCAATGGCGGCATCGCCGCCGGCCAGCTCATGGCCGCCTTCCGCCGTGCGTCGCGCTCCGGCGAGCCCGTGCGCATCCGCGATGGCAAGCTGCGCATCCCCGAGCACGGCAACCGCATCCCCGACGTGCTCGACGAGGTCCGCTGGGAGCTCGACTGGATGCTCCGGATGATGGTGCCCGACGGCGAGCCATTGGCCGGCATGCTGCACCACAAGGTGCACGACAGCGAATGGACCGGTATTCCATTGCTGCCATCCGACGACGACAAGCCGCGCGAGCTGCACCGGCCCTCGACTGCCGCCACCCTCAACTTCGCTGCCGTGGCGGCTGCGGGCTCGCGCTATCTCGCACGCTTCGACAAGCCCTATGTCGACAAGCTGCGCGTCGCCGCCATCAAGGCCTACGCCGCCGCCAAGGCGCATCCCGATCTCTACGCGCCGACTGCCGACGGCAATGCCGGCGGCGGACCCTATGACGACACCGATGTGAGCGACGAATTCTACTGGGCCGCCGGCGAGCTCTACATCGCCACCGGCGACAAGGCCTATCTCGCCGACCTCATGGTCTCGCCGCACTGGATGGGCGAGGTCTTCGCGCCCGAGGGCTTTGGCTGGCAGGGTGTCGCCGGCTTCGCGCGCCTGACGCTGGCCCGCGAGCCCAACCGCTTCTCCGGTCCCGACTCGGCGGCCATGCGCCAGTCGGTGCTCGATGGGGCCGACAGGCTGCTCGCGCTCCAGGCCAAGGAGCCGTTCGGCCAGAGCTACACACCGACGTCGGGCAGGTACGACTGGGGCTCGAACCACCTCGTGATCCAGAACGCCCTCGTCCTCGCTTCCGCCTATGACATCTCCGGCCGCGAGAAATACCGCGACGGTGCCCTCGAGGCGATGGACTACATCTTCGGCCGCAATGCCCTCAACCTGAGCTACGTCACCGGCTATGGCGACAGGTTCGCGCGCAACCAGCACTCTCGCTGGTTCGCCAGGTCCGCCGATGCCGCTTTGCCGGAACCACCCAGGGGCGCGCTCGCCGGCGGGCCTAACTCGTCCATCCAGGATCCCGTGGCGCAACGGCTCTTCGGCGAGCATGGCTGCGCGCCGCAGCTGTGCTATGTCGACGATATCGGCGCATGGAGCGTCAACGAGATCGCCATCAACTGGAATGCCGCTCTGAGCCAGCTCGCCTCCTGGCTCGCCGACCAGTAGCGCAAAGAAAAGGGACGCCCCCATAGGGGACGTCCCACTTTGTGTCTGCTGCAACGACTGGAAGAACGTTCCGCGTCAGACTTTCGTGAAGCACACTTTGCCGGTGCCGGCCTTCACAATGCCCAGCTGCGTCGCAGCCGCCTTGCTCAGGTCGATGACCCGGCCGCCATGATACGGCCCGCGGTCGTTAATCTTCACCGTCACCGTCTTCCCCGTCTTCTCGTTGGTCACCTTGAGTTTGGTGCCGAAGGGGAGCGTCTTGTGCGCTGCGGTCATCGCGTTCTGGTTGTAGGTCTCGCCGGAGGCGGACTTCTTGCCGTGGAACCCAGGCCCATACCAGGAGGCTGTGCCGCAATTATTGCCGGCCGCCAGAGTTTCCCCTGTCACGAACGAAAGACAACCCGTGACGAGGGCGGCGGCGACAACGATGTGCTTAATCAACTACTACTGACTCACGCTAGTTAACGACCGGCGCGGGGTAGAAAGGGCCTGTGGCGACAATGTGGGAGGAATCGGGCGCAAAAAGGCGGTTAAGGAACTGTTGCCGATCTGCCGCACGCGACACTGGCTCGATTGACACAATATTTAGTGGCCGGAACGCCGTTCCCGCCCATTCAGGCACACGATGTTCCAATTTGCGTCGCGCCTGCGACACGAAGGCCGTTCCATGAAGATTCCGTACGATCCCGCCATTGGTGGTCGATTCCGGGCACCCCGTGGCCCTCAAATTTGACCAATTGATAAAAATTCCGGCTGTGCTAGCGTTCCTAGTCTGGAACGGTTCTTAACGCCGTTCCTCACCTGTTCCGGATGGAGGATGCGGATGGGCGAGGGGATGCTGAAGGACGGAATCGCGCCTGGGCGCCTGCCGCCCACGCAGTATGCGGTCAATTTCGGCGATTTACACCCGCCGCTCGACCGGCACGAGGCCTTCGTCGAAGCCGACCGCTGCTATTTCTGCTACGACGCGCCCTGCCAGACGGCCTGCCCGACCAGCATCGATATCCCGATGTTCATCCGCGAGATCCTGACGGACAATCCGCTGGGCGCGGCCGAGACCATCTTCGAGCAGAACATCCTCGGCGGCATGTGCGCCCGCGTCTGCCCCACCGAGCAATTGTGCGAGGAAGCCTGCGTCCGCGAGGCGGCGGAGGGCAAGCCCGTCAAGATCGGCCAGCTCCAGCGCTACGCCACCGACGCGGCGATGGCTGCCGACGCGCAGTTCTTTACCCGCGCCGCGCCCAGCGGTAAGCGTGTCGCCGTCGTCGGCGCCGGCCCCGCCGGCTTGTCTGCCGCCCATCGGCTCGCGCTGCATGGCCACGACGTCATCGTCTACGACGCCCGCCCGAAGGCAGGCGGCCTCAACGAGTATGGCATTGCGTCCTACAAGACGCCCGGCGGCTTCGCGCAGGCTGAGGTGGATTACGTCACAGCCATTGGCGGTATCACCATCGAGACCGGCAAGAGCCTCGGCCAGGATTTCACGCTGAGCGACCTCGCGGGCACGTTCGACGCCGTCTTCCTCGGCATGGGCCTCGGCGGCGTCAATGCGCTGCGCGCCGAAGGCGAGGACGCCTCGGGCGTCGACAATGCCATCGACTTCATCGCAACGCTCCGTCAATCGAGCGACCTGTCGGGCCTGCCCATCGGCCGTCGCGTCGTCGTCATCGGCGGCGGCATGACCGCTGTCGACGCGGCCGTACAGTCCAAGCTCCTCGGCGCCGAGGAAGTGACCATGGTCTATCGCCGCGGCAAGGAGCAGATGAACGCCTCCGGCTTCGAGCAGGATCTTGCCGCCAGCAAGGGCGTCAGCATCCGGCACTGGCTCGCGCCAAAGCGCGTCGTCGCCGCCGGCGGCAAGGTCACCGGCATCGAGCTCAGCTACATGGCGCTCGACGGCAACGGCAATCTGAAGCCGTCGGGCGAAACGACGACCATCGCCTGTGACCAGGTGTTCAAGGCCATCGGCCAGACCCTCGCCACCGATGGCGAGGGCGTCGTCATCACTGGCGGCAAGATCGAGGTCGATGCCGAGGGACGCACCTCGATGGCCGGGGTGTGGGCCGGCGGCGACTGCGCCACGGGTGGCGACGACCTCACCGTCACCGCCGTCGCCGAAGGCCGCGACGCGGCCGAAAGCATCCACAGGTTCCTCAGCGGAAACTAGGAGGGTTCCCCATGGCAGACCTTCGCAACAATTTCGTCGGCATCAAATCGCCCAATCCGTTCTGGCTCGCCTCGGCGCCGCCGACGGACAAGGAGTACAATGTCGAGCGCGCCTTCAAGGCGGGCTGGGGCGGCGTCGTCTGGAAGACGCTCGGCGAAGAAGGCCCGCCCGTCGTCAATGTCAACGGCCCGCGCTATGGCGCCATCTGGGCCGGCGACCGCCGGCTGATGGGCTTCAACAATATCGAGCTCATCACCGACCGCGACCTGCAGCGCAATTTGCGCGAGATCAAGGCGGTCAAGCAGCGCTGGCCCGATCGCGCGGTCATCGTCTCCATCATGGTGCCCTGCGAGGAGGACGCCTGGAAGGCCATTCTGCCGCTCGTCGAAGAGACCGGTGCCGATGGCATCGAGCTCAATTTCGGCTGCCCGCACGGGATGAGCGAGCGCGGCATGGGCGCGGCCGTCGGCCAGGTGCCCGAATATGTCGCCATGGTCGTGCGCTGGTGCAAGCAGTTCAGCCGCATGCCGGTGATCACCAAGCTCACCCCCAATGTCACCGACATTCGTCGCCCGGCGCGCGCCGCCCACGAGGCCGGCACCGATGCGGTGAGCCTCATCAACACCATCAACTCCATCACCAATGTCGATCTGGACCTGATGGCGCCGATGCCCACCATCGACGGCAAGGGCACGCATGGCGGCTATTGCGGTCCTGCGGCCAAGCCCATCGCGCTCCATATGGTTGCCGAGATCGCACGCGACCCGCAGACGCTGGGCCTGCCCATCTCGGGCATCGGCGGCATCACCACCTGGCGCGACGCTGCCGAGTTCATGGCGCTCGGCGCCGGCAATGTTCAGGTCTGCACCGCCGCCATGGTCTATGGCTTCAAGATCGTCGAGGAGATGATCTCGGGGCTCGGCAACTGGATGGACGAGAAGGGCTACCGCACGCTCGACGATTTCGTCGGCAAGGCGAGCCGCAACGTCACCGACTGGCAGTTCCTCAATCTCGAATACATCACCAAGGCGCGGATCGATCAGGATCTGTGCATCAAATGCGGCCGCTGCCACATCGCCTGCGAGGACACGTCGCACCAGGCCATCATGAAGGAGAAGGACGGCGTCCGGCACTTCGAGGTCATGGACAATGAGTGCGTCGGCTGCAATCTGTGCGTGAATGTCTGCCCGGTCGAAGACTGTATCACCATGGAGCAGTTGCCGCCCGGCTCGATCGACGAGCGCACCGGCCGAGTCGTCACCGGCACCTATGCCAACTGGACGACGCACCCCAACAATCCGATGCGCAAGGACGTCGTCGAACCGGCCGAGTAGACGCGGCGCGGTAACCAAGCCCTAAGCGAATTCCCCTAAGCTGCCTCCGATTGCCCGGGGGTTATGTGCTGAGTACGGCCGCGATCAATTGGGGGGATGCTCCGCCGCGAGGGCCGGACGCGCAGGCCGATACGCAGGCATTGCGGCGGCTGACCCTGCTGATTCTGGCCGGGCTCGCCTGCACCCTGTTCATTTTCGCCTTCATGCTCCTCGCCTCCTTCCAGGCCGTGAGCCTCATTGACGAGGCGGGACGGGCGCGCGAGGCGGCGCAGGTCAGCCGCTACATCGATGCCCTGCCCGACGGCATGAACGAGGTGACGCTCGACGCCATGGCGACGACCCTGGAGTTGCGCGGCGCGCGGCTCACTCAGGCGGCCAACGTCAGGTCGACCGAGCTTGCGGTGTCCATCGCCGTCGGCAGCGACCGCGTCGTGGCGTGGACGCCGCAACTGCTGGGCACCAGCACCTTCGAGATCGTCGCGCCGGTGCGGATCGGCGGCGGCGTGCTGTTCGCGGCGATGGTCGGCATCATCGGCTGGCGCGTCGTCGCGGTGGGTAACGGTCTCGATCGCCGGCGGGCCGCCGCGACGCGGCTCGCCCACACAGATACTCTCACCGGCCTCGGCAATCGCCGTGCCTTCGACGTCGGGCTCGCTTCCCGCCTTACCCATGCGGAGGAGGGCGGACCGGGTGTCGTGCTGGTGATGCTCGACCTCGACGACTTCAAGGCCATCAACGACGCCCTCGGCCACTCTGCGGGCGATGCGGTGCTGCAGATCGTCGGCCGGCATCTGCGTGAAACCGCGGGCCGCGACGATCTCGTGGTGCGACTCGGCGGCGACGAGTTTGCGGTGGTCCGCGACGCCGCCGGGCTCGACGACTATCTTGCCGCGCTCGACCGGCGCTTCGACCAGCTCATTGATATTGGCGGCAGGCGGCTCCGGGTCGGCGCCAGCATCGGCATGGCGCGCAGCGAGGATTTTCCGGGCGCTCCGGCGCGTCTCCTCCAGGCCGCCGACATCGCTCTCTACCGCGCCAAGCGCAACGGTCCAGGCAATGCCGAACTCGCCGTGCCCTCCACGCGCCACGCCGCCTAGAAACGACGCACGGTCTCGGCTAGAACCGCTCGTCCATTGCTCGGATCGCAGCACCTCCCATGACCGCCACTCTCCTCATCGTCGGCCGCTTCCTGCTCGGCGTCTATTTCCTGCAGGCCGGCATCCGCAACTTCATGAAGATCCCGCTGCACACCGACATCCTCACCAAAAAGGGTGTGCCGATGCCGCGTGAATCGCTGCTCGTCGCGCTGGCGGTTCAGGTGCTGGGCGGCATTTCGGTGGCATTCGGCATCTTCCCGGCCATCGGCGCCATCGGCCTCATCGGCTTCACCATTGCAGCCAATGCGCTCTACCACAATTTCTGGGCCTATTCGGGCGCCGAGCGCACCTCGCATCTCAACTCGGTTGTGACCAACCTCGCGATCATCGGCGGCTTCCTTCTCGTCATCGCGACCTCCTGGTGACCACCACCGCCGCCGCGCCGCGCGAGCGGCTTCTCGCGCATCTGAGCATGCTCGCCTTCTCGGCGCTGATCGCCGGTTCGTTCACCACCGGCGCGCTAGCGGTGCCCTACATCCACCCGATCCCGCTCAACGCCGTGCGCTTCCTGCTCGCGGCCGCGTTGATGGGCCTCGCGGCGTTCGGCCTTGCCCGCCACCGCTTCAGCTTCCCGCCCGCACCCTGGCGCTTCGGCATCATGGGCGTGCTGATGGCGATCTATTTCGTCACCATGTTCATTGCCCTCACCATGACGCTGCCGGTCGCAACATCGGCCGTCTACACGCTGGTGCCGCTGATGACCGCGGTGACGGCCTATTTTCTCGTCGGCCAGCGCTCGGGCGGCCCTGTCATCGTGTCGCTTATCCTCGCCGGCCTCGGCGCTGTGTGGGTGATCTTCCACGGCGACCTCGAGGCGATCCTGAGCTTCGACATCGGCCGCGGCGAGCTGGTCTACTTCATCGGCTGCTTCGCCTATGCCTTCTACACCCCGCTGCTCCGCCGCTTCAGCCGCGGCGAACCCTCGCTTGTACAGAGCTTCTGGACGCTCAGCGCCACAGCGGTCTGCATCGCGCTGGCGGGTATCCCCGATATCCTCGCGACCGACTGGCTCGACCTGCCACCGACCGTCTGGTGGGTGGTGCTCTATCTGGCGGTCGGCCCCACCGCGATCTGCTTCTTCCTCATCCAGTTTGCTTCGCTGCGGCTCCCGGCGCCCAAAGTCATCGCCTATGGCTATTTGACGCCGGCCTTCGTGATCCTCTTCGAGGCCCTTGCCGGCCATGGCTGGCCGAGCCCCTCCATCGTCGCCGGCGCACTGGTGACGGTGCTCGGCCTCATCGTCCTCGCGGCGGTGCGCGACTAGCTGTCCGGACACGATTTCGCGCGTCCCCGCAGGTTCCCTCTGTTCGAGCGGCCTGCGGAAGCCTATCTCCGACCGACCACCCCCCGCGAGGAGGCCATTTGCCATGACCGAGCCGAGAGCACCAAAAAAGAGCGAAACGCTCGAAATCCGCATCCCTTACCCCACCAAGACCGCCTTCATGGACAAGGCGCGGGCGGAGGGCAGGGCGGCCAGCGAGATCGTGCGCGAGCGGATCGACGCCTATTTGGCCGAGGAAGCGCAGCCCGAGCCGCAGACGCTCAAGGACAAGGTGGTCATCGAAATCCGGCGCAATCTGCGCGGGGCGGGCCTGCTGCTCGCCGGCGCCGGTAGCGCACTCGCCATTTCCCTCGCGGCATCCCCCGCCAACGCGCTGCCGGGCCGCGGCGCCACGCTCGACGCTCCCTCGGGCGTTACGACCAATATCGGCGATCCCTTGATGATCGTCGTCGATCTGCCGGCCGGCGGGCTCACCGCCACCGAGCTCGGCGAACTCGTCGGCCGGGCCTTTGCCCGCCTCGATACCGACGGCAACGGCCTGATCGTCCCGGGCGAGTAGGCTCCCTCAGGGGCGCGGCGGTCAGCCCCGCGGCAGCAGCCCGTCCATGAACAGGTGCTCAAGGTAGCGGGCCGCGTCCTCGAAGCGGCCCTCGCCGCCGCGGTCACGGCCAAGGACCGCCCGCACCTGCACGTCGAAATCGGCGTAGTGCTGCGTGGTGGCCCAGATCGAAAAGATCAGGTGGTAGGGATCGGTACGGGCGATCTTGCCCTGTTCCATCCAGTCGAGCAGAACGCGCGCCTTGTCGTCGACCAGTTCCCTGAGCTCGCTCTCGAGCACGTCGATGGCGTGCGGTGCCCCCTGCAGCATCTCATTGGCGAACAGGCGGCTCTCGCGCGGATAATCGCGCGCCATCTCGAGCTTGCGGCGGATGTAGCTCCTGAGCTCGGGGATCGGGTCGCCCTCCGAATCGAGCTCGCGCAGCGGATCGAGCCACAGGTCGAGCATCGAGGTGAGCAGGCGGCGGTGGATCTCTTCCTTGCTGGCGAAATAGTAGAGCAGATTGGGTTTGCTCATCCCCGCCGCGTCGGCGATCTGGTCGATCGTTGCGCCGCGAAAGCCGTGCAGCGAGAAGACGTTGAGCGCCGCATCGAGAATGAGATCCTGCTTCTCGCGCTGGATGCGCGTTTTCGGCCTCGGCTTGCCTGGCACCGGCATCAGCGCTGTTCTCCGGGAAGCCCGTGAGCGAGCATTTTCACCTTGATCGGCTTTGTGGGAGTGCTAACATTTTTTCCAACTGGTCAAAAATCCAGTGAGCACGTCTCAGCGTCAAGAACAATATAGCTGAGTGCTGAAATCAAGTTTTAGCCGAGGGGAGCATTCGCGTGTCCAGCCGTCAAAACGTTGCGCCGAACGATCTGAGCGCGTTCTGGATGCCCTTCACGTCCAACCGCCAGTTCAAGAAAGCGCCCCGCATGCTCGTGGGCGCCAAAGACATGCACTACACGACGTCCGATGGCCGCCATGTGCTCGACGGCACGGCGGGACTGTGGTGCGTGAACGCAGGCCACTGCCGCCCCCGGATCGCCCAGGCGATCGGCGAACAGGCGGCCGAGATGGACTACGCGCCCGCCTTCCAGATGGGCCATCCCAAGGCGTTCGAGCTGGCCAATGCGCTGGTCGGCATCGCGCCCGAGGGCATGAACCATGTCCTCTACACCAACTCAGGCTCCGAATCGGTCGAGACGGCGCTCAAGGTGGCGCTCGCCTATCACCGGGTGAAGGGCGACGGCTCCCGCTTCCGCCTCATCGGCCGCGAACGCGGCTATCATGGCGTCAATTTCGGCGGCATCTCGGTGGGTGGCATCGTCAGCAACCGCAAGATGTTCGGCACGCTGCTGACCGGTGTCGACCACCTGCCGCACACCCACACGCCGGGCAAGAACCAGTACACCCGCGGTGAGCGCGAGGAGGGGGCCAACCTCGCCGACGAGCTCGAACGGATCGTCACGCTGCACGACGCTTCGACCATCGCGGCTGTCATCGTCGAGCCGGTGGCCGGCTCGACCGGCGTCTTGATCCCGCCCAAGGGCTATCTGCAGAAGCTGCGCGACATCACCAAAAAGCACGGCATCCTGCTGATTTTCGACGAAGTGATCACCGGCTTCGGTCGGCTTGGAACGCCGTTCGCTGCCGACTATTTCGGCGTGATCCCTGACATGATCGTCACGGCCAAGGGCCTGACCAACGGCACCATTCCGATGGGCGCGGTGCTGGTGACCTCGGAGATCCACGACGCCTTCATGCAGGGCCCCGAGCACATGATCGAGTTCTTCCACGGCTACACCTATTCGGGGAACCCGGTGGCGTCGGCGGCGGGCCTGGCAACGCTCGAGGTCTATAAGGAAGAAGGGCTACTCACCAAAGGCGGCGGCGAGATCGGCAAATATTGGGAAGACGCGCTGCACTCGCTCAAAGGCCTGCCGCACGTCATCGATATCCGCAATCTGGGCCTTGTGGGCGCCGTCGAGCTCGAGCCGATTGCGGGCCAGCCGACCAAGCGCGCCTTCTCGGCCTTCGTGAAAGCCTTCGAAGCGGGCATCCTGATCCGCACCACCGGCGACATCATCGCCATGAGCCCGCCTTTGATCGTCGAGAAATCGCACATCGACACGCTGATCGGCACGCTCTCGACAATCCTCAAGGGCCTCGAGTGATGGACATCATCCACAACGCCATCGGCGGCAAGCTGGTCAAGTCGCAGAGCGGCCGCACGCAGCCGGTCTTCAATCCCGCGACCGGCGAGCCGACGGCGACGCTACCGCTCTCGACCATCGAAGAGATCAACGCCGCGGTCGCCAGCGCCAAGGCGGCGCAGCCCGCCTGGGGCGCCACGACGCCGATGAAGCGCGCCCGCGTGCTGTTCAAGTTCAAGGAGCTGCTCGAAAAGCACGCCGACGAGCTGGCGCGCGAGATTTCGCGCGAACACGGCAAGGTGCACGACGATGCGATGGGCGAACTCGCCCGCGGCATCGACTGCGTCGACTATGCCTGCGGCATTCCGCAATTGCTCAAGGGCGAGTTCTCGCGCAATGTGGGGCCCTCGATCGACACCTATTCCGACCGTCAGCCGCTCGGCGTCGTCGCGGGTATAACGCCGTTCAACTTCCCGGCGATGGTGCCGATGTGGATGTACCCCATCGCCATCGCCTGCGGGAACACCTTCGTGCTCAAGCCGTCCGAGCGCGATCCGTCGGCGCCCATGTTCGCCTGGAAGCTGCTGATGGAGGCGGGTCTGCCCGAGGGCGTGCTCAATGTCGTCCATGGCGACAAGGAAGCCGTCGACACTCTGCTCGACCATCCCGACATCAAGGCCGTGAGCTTCGTCGGCTCGACGCCCATCGCCGAGTATGTCTATCGGCGCGGCACGCAGGCCGGCAAGCGCGTGCAGGCGCTGGGCGGCGCCAAGAACCACATGGTGATCCTGCCCGATGCTGACATGGATCAGGCTGCCGACGCGCTGATGGGCGCCGGCTACGGCTCGGCGGGCGAGCGCTGCATGGCGATCTCGGTGGCGGTGCCGGTTGGCGACAAAACCGCCGATGCGCTGGTGGCCAAGCTCAAGCCGCGCGTCGAGGCCCTCAAGATCGGCCCCGCGACCGACAAGGACGCGCAGATGGGGCCCATCGTCAGCAAGATGCAGCGCGACAAGATCGTCGGCTACATCGATGCGGGCGTCGAAGCGGGCGCCGAGCTGGTGGTGGATGGCCGCGGCTTCTCGCTGCAGGGCTACGAGAACGGCTTCTTCGTCGGTGGAACGCTGTTCGACCGCGTGACGCCCGACATGAAGATCTACCGCGAGGAGATTTTCGGGCCGGTGCTCTCGGTGGTCCGCGCCCAGTCCTACCAGGATGCGGTCGACCTGATCCACGGTCACGAATACGCCAACGGCACCGCGATCTTCACCCGCGATGGCGACGCTGCCCGCGACTTCGCCGACAAGATCGAAGTGGGCATGGTAGGCATCAACGTACCCATCCCGGTGCCCGTCGCCTATCACAGCTTCGGCGGCTGGAAGCGCTCGATCTTCGGCGATCACGGCATCTACGGCCCGGAGGGCGTGCATTTCTACACGCGGCTCAAGACGGTGACGACGCGCTGGCCCGCCGGCATCAAGTCGGGCGCCGAATTCAGCTTCCCGAGCCAGAAATAAGAGCGGCACTCCATGGCGTCTCCCGGTGAAAATCTTCGCATCAATCCGGACCGCCTTTGGGACACGATCCACGAGCTGGCTGAGATCGGGCCGGGTGTCGCCGGCGGCTCCAACCGACAGACGCTGACCGACGACGACGCCAAGGGGCGAACTCTGTTCCAGTCGTGGTGCGAAGACGCCGGCATGAGCATGGGCCTCGACCAGATGGGCACCATGTTCGCGCGGCGCGAGGGCACTGATCCGTCGCTCGACCCGGTCTATATCGGCAGCCACCTCGACACGCAGCCGACCGGCGGACGCTATGACGGCGTGCTCGGCGTGCTGAGTGGCCTCGAAGTGATCCGCACGCTCAACGATCTCGGCATCAGGACGAGGCGGCCCATCGTCGTGGTCAACTGGACCAATGAGGAGGGCGCGCGCTTTGCCCCAGCCATGCTCGCCTCGGGCGTCTTCGCCGGCATCCACACGCTCGACTACGCCTATGGCCGCAAGGACATGGACGGCAGGACCTTCGGCGAGGAGCTCGAACGCATCGGCTGGGTCGGCGACGAGCCGGTGGGCGCGCGCAAGATGCACGCCTACTTCGAGTATCACATCGAGCAGGGGCCCATCCTCGAGGCGCAGAACAAGCAGATCGGCGTCGTCACGCACGGGCAGGGCCTGTGGTGGCTCGAATTCACACTGACCGGCAAGGAGGCGCACACCGGCTCGACGCCGATGGCCATGCGCGTCAATGCGGGCCTCGCCATGGCACGCATCTTCGAAATGGTGCAGGACGTCGCCATGAGCGAGCAGCCGGGTGCCGTCGGCGGCGTGGGGCAGGTGAAGTTTGCGCCCAATTCGCGCAACGTGCTGCCGGGGACCGTCGTGTTCACGGTCGACATCCGCTCGCCCGAGCAGGCCAAGCTCGACCGCATGCGCGCACGCATCGAGGCCGAGGCGCCAAGAATCTGCGACGCGCTGGGCGTGAAATGCTCGGTCGAGGCCGTGGGGCATTTCGACCCGGTGACGTTCGACCCGACGTTGGTCACCCGGGTGCGCGCTGCCGCCGAGAAACTTGGCTACAGCCACATGAACATCATCTCGGGCGCCGGCCACGACGCGTGCTGGACCAACCGCGTGGCGCCCTCCGTGATGATCATGTGCCCCTGCGTCGACGGCCTCAGCCACAACGAGGCTGAGGACATCAGCAAGGACTGGGCCGCCGCCGGCGCCGACGTGCTGTTCCACGCCGTGGTCGAGACGGCGGAGATTGTGGAGTGAGCGGCCCATCAGCACTGCTGGGGGCATCGTCCCTGTGGGACGAGGGGCGCGTTGGGAGCATGAAATGACCATCATCAAGAACGGCACGATCGTCACCGCCGATCTCACCTACCGGGCCGACATCCGGATCGAGGGAGAGACGATCGTCGAGATCGGGCAGAACCTCACCGGCGGCGAGGTGCTTGATGCGACCGGCTGCTACATCATGCCGGGCGGCATCGATCCGCATACCCATCTCGAAATGCCGTTCATGGGTACCTATTCGACCGACGATTTCGAGAGCGGCACGCGTGCCGCGCTGTCGGGCGGCACAACCATGGTGGTCGATTTCTGCCTGCCCAGTCCCAACCAGTCGCTGCTCGAAGCGCTCTCGATGTGGGACAATAAGACGGCCAAGGCGAACGCCGACTATTCGTTCCACATGGCCATCACCTGGTGGGGCGAACAGGTGTGGCGCGAGATGGCCGACGTGGTCGATCGCGGCATCACCTCGTTCAAACACTTCATGGCGTATAAGGGAGCGCTGATGGTGAACGACGACGAGATGTTCGCCTCGTTCCAGCGCTGCGCCGATTTGGGCGCGCTGCCGCTCGTCCATGCCGAGAACGGCGACGTCGTCGCCACCATGACGCAGAAGCTGCTCGACGCCGGCAACAACGGCCCCGAGGCCCATGCCTATTCGCGGCCGCCGGAAGTCGAAGGCGAGGCAACCAACCGTGCCATCATGATCGCCGACATGGCCGGCGTGCCGGTCTATATCGTCCACACTTCCTGCGAGCAGGCGCATGAAGCGATCCGCCGGGCGCGGCAGAAGGGCATGCGCGTTTTTGGCGAGCCGTTGATCCAGCATCTCGTGCTCGACGAGACCGAGTACTTCAACAAGGACTGGGACTATGCAGCGCGCCGCGTGATGAGCCCGCCCTTCCGCAACAAGCAGCATCAGGATTCGCTGTGGGCCGGCTTGCAGTCGGGCTCGCTGCAGGTGGTGGCGACCGACCACTGCGCCTTCACCACGCAGCAGAAGCGCGCCGGCGTCGGCAACTTCGCCCGCATTCCCAATGGCACGGGCGGTCTCGAGGACCGCATGCCGGTGCTGTGGAGCGCTGGCGTCAACACCGGCCGGCTGACGATGAACGAATTCGTCGCGGTGACCTCGACCAACATCGCCAAGATCCTCGGACTCTATCCCAAAAAGGGCGCGGTGCTCGTGGGCGCCGATGCCGACCTCGTGGTGTGGGACCCCAAGCGGAGCAAGACCATCTCGGCCAAGGCGCAGCAATCGGCGATCGACTACAATGTGTTCGAGGGCATCGAGGTGACCGGCCTGCCGCGCTTCACCCTGACTCGCGGTCAGGTCGCCATCGTCGAGAGCGAGGTGAAGACAGAGCAGGGCCACGGCAAGTTCGTCGGCCGGCAGCCGAACAATCCTGTCAATCGCGCGCTCTCGACCTGGAAAGAAATCACCGCTCCCCGCAAGGTCGAACGGACCGGCATTCCGGCGACGGGAGTGTAAGCTGAGCAGCGTTGTCTCCGCCAAAGGCCTCGGGCTGACGTTCAAGACCAATGACGGCGACGTTGTCGCGCTGTCGGACGTCAATCTCGATATCGAGAAGGGCGAGTTCGTCTCGTTCATCGGTCCGTCCGGCTGCGGCAAGACGACGTTCCTGCGCGTCATGGCCGATCTCGAGCAGCCGACCTCCGGCTCGATCTCGATCAACGGCATGACGCCCGAACAGGCGCGCAAGTCGCGCGCCTATGGCTATGTGTTCCAGGCGCCGGCGTTGTTCCCGTGGCGCACAATCGAGAAGAACGTCGCTCTGCCGCTCGAGATCATGGGCTATTCGGACGCCGAGCGGCGCGAGCGCATCGCGCGCACGATGGAGCTGGTGAACCTGTCGGGGTTCGAGCGCAAATATCCCTGGCAGCTCTCGGGCGGCATGCAGCAGCGCGCCTCGATCGCCCGCGCCCTCGCCTTCGACGCCGATCTGCTGCTGATGGACGAACCCTTCGGCGCGCTCGACGAGATCGTGCGCGACCATCTCAACTCCGAGCTGCTCAAGCTCTTCGCGCGGACCAAGAAGACCATCGCCTTCGTCACCCATTCGATCCCCGAGGCGGTCTACCTGTCGACCAAGATCGTGGTTATGTCGCCGCGACCCGGCCGCGTCACCGACATCATCACGTCGCCGCTGCCGCCGGGCGAGCGCCCGCTCGAAATCCGCGAGACGCCCGAGTTCCTTGCCGTCGCCCATCGCGTGCGCGAAGGGCTGCGCGCCGGCCACTCCTACGAGGAGCACGTCTGATGCACGACCGGGGCCCCGGGATCGTGTCGGCCTGCCTCGGCCTGGCGCTTGCCGCGCTGCTCGCCACGTCGTCGCCAACTCTGGGTCAATCGGCCTCGGACCTGCAGTTCGAGACCAGCAAGGAGGATCCTCCGGGGCGCGCTGGCTTCACGGTCACGATGCACGACGTCCATTCGGGACGCAAAGTGAAGCTGACCGTCGCCTACGAGCTGGAGGCGGGCAAATGACGGCGTTGGCGCGCGGCAACACCATTCCCGTGCTGATCCTCGTCGCCGTTCTTCTCGTCGTCTGGTACATCGGCGCCGTCTGGCTCAATGCGCCCGTCATCCTCGACCGGCTGTCGCGCGAGGGCGTGACACCCGACTTCTTCGACCTGGTGCTGCGCACCTGGACCTACACGAGGCCGATCCTGCCGGCGCCGCACCAGGTGGCGATCGATCTGTTCAACAGCACGCTGACGCTGGCGCCGTCCAACAAGCGCAGCCTGTTCTATCACGCCTGGATCACGCTCTCGGCGACGCTGCTCGGTTTCGTGCTGGGCACCGTGCTGGGCATCCTGCTGGCCGTCTTCATCGTCCACAATGCGGCGGCCAACCGCTCGCTGATGCCCTGGATCATCGCCAGCCAGACCGTGCCAATCCTCGCCGTCGCGCCCGTCATCGTGGTGCTGTTCTTCAACCTGCTGACCGGCCAGAATCTCATCGCGCAGGCGTTGCGGCTCAATGCCGACGGCGCCCAGCTGGCGAGCAAGGGCGTCATCTCGATGTATCTGAGCTTCTTCCCGGTCGTCGTCGGCATGGTGAAGGGGCTGCGCAGTCCGGAACTTATCCAGCTCGACCTGATGCGCACCTACAACGCGACCGTCCTTCAGACGCTGCGGCTGCTGCGCTGGCCGGCAGCGGTGCCCTTTCTGTTCGCCTCGATGAAGGTCGGCGTGGCCGCGAGCCTCGTGGGCGCCATCGTCGCCGAGCTGCCCACCGGTGCCCAGTCCGGTATCGGCGCCAAGCTGCTGATCGGTTCCTATAACGGCCAGACCATCCAGATCTGGTCGGCGCTGATCCTTGCCTCCATCCTCGCCGGCCTGCTCGTCGCCATCGTCGGGATGATCGAGCGCGTGGTCGTGCAATCGATGGGGGCGCGGGCATGAGCCGGCTCGACCCTGTTCTCGCCCTGCTTGCCGCGCTCGCCGCCATCGGCTCCCTGCTGCTGCCCGTGGGCACGGTCGGGGAGGTGCCCATCGCCAGCTGGACGAGCGTGGCGCATGTCGCCTACTGCGCGGTCGTCCTCGCCGCCATGGGTCTCTTCCGGTTACGCCTGCCCGCCTGGGCCAGCGGCGTCATCGCCGCCGCCGGCATCGTCCTCGTCCTTGGCTGGCTCAACGCCGTCGACCTGGCCGGGGGAGGCTACTGGCTGCTGCTGGTCAGCGTCTGGCTGATGGCATGGGCTTTCGCCCAGCGGCTCTCCAACGACCTCGCCTCGGCGCGTAACGACTGGGTCGGTCTGCTCGTGCCGCTCGCCTTCGGCGTCACCATCCTCGTCGCATGGGAGGCAGGGGTCCGCGGCGGCAACGTGCCACTGGTCATCCTGCCCGCGCCGTCGGCGATCTGGGCCCGCATCGCCGCCAACACGGCGATGCTCTGGGCGGACTTCCAGCAGACCTTCATCAAGGCGGTGCTCATCGGCTACCTCATCGGCAATGCCGTTGGGCTGCTCATCGCCATCGCCATCGACCGCTCGCCGTTTCTCAAGCGCGGCCTGCTGCCCATCGGCAACCTCGTTTCGGCGTTGCCGCTCGTGGGCATCGCGCCCATCATGGTGATGTGGTTCGGTTTCGACTGGCCGTCCAAGGCCGCCGTCGTCGTGCTGATGACGTTCTTCCCCATGTTGGTCAATGCGGTGGCCGGCCTCAACGTCACCGTGGCCATGGAGCGCGACCTGATGCGCTCCTACGCGGCCGGCTACTGGCAGACCTTGTGGAAGCTCCGCCTGCCGGCCGCGGCGCCCTTCATCTTCAATGCGCTCAAGATCAACTCGACTCTGGCCCTGATTGGCGCAATCGTAGCCGAGTTCTTCGGGACCCCCATCGTGGGAATGGGCTTCCGGATATCCACGGCCGTCGGCCGCATGGATATCGATCTTGTCTGGGCAGAAATCGCCGTATCGGCCGTCGCGGGATCGGTCTTTTACGGCGTCGTCGCGCTCGCCGAGCGCGCCGTCACGTTCTGGCATCCCTCTATGCGCCAAGCAAAGGCGTGAGAGGCAACAGGAGAGGTAAGGCTATGAAGAAGACTATCCTAACGGCGGGCGTGGTGGCCCTGGCCCTGGCGGCGTTCGCCGGCTCGGCCGCGGCGCAGGACACGCTCCGGCTCAAGCTGAAATGGGTGCCGCAGGCACAGTTCGCCGGCTACTATGTAGCGGCGTCCAAGGGCTACTATGCCGACGAGAACCTCAATGTCGAAATCGACGGCGGTTCGACCGATGTGAGCCCGGTGCAGGCACTTGTCGGCGGCACTGCCGACGTGGTGATCAACTGGGCGGCGGACGCTCTGGCGAGCCGTGAGAAGGGCGTCAATCTCATCAACATCGCGCAGCCCTTCAAGAACTCCGCTCTACTGCTCACCTGCCGCAAGGACATGGGCATCGCCACCAGCGCCGACTTCAAGGGCAAGACGCTGGGCGTCTGGTTCGGCGGCAATGAATATCCATTCTATGCCTATATGGCCAAGCTCGGCTACCCGACCCAGGGCGGCGCCGACGGCGTGGAAGTGCTCAAGCAGGGCTTCAACGTCGATCCGCTGCTGCAGAAGCAGGCGGCATGCGTCTCCACCATGACCTACAATGAGTATGGTCAGGTGCTCGACGGCGGCCTCAAGCCCGAGGACCTCGTCGTGTTCAACTATCGCGACGAAGGCGTCGGCATGCTCGAGGACGGCCTCTATGTCCTCGAGGACAAGCTGGCCGACCCGGCCTTCAAGGATGTGCTCGTCCGTTTCGTGCGCGCCTCGATGAAGGGCTGGAAGGACGCCGTGGAAAACCCGGCCGAGGCCGCGCAGATCGTCGTCGACTCCGATCCCTCGGGCGCCGCGACCATCGAGCACCAGACCTATATGATGAGCGAAGTCGCCAAGCTGATCGACCCCGAGTTCAAGGGCGCGCTCAACGTCGATGACTTCAATCAGACGGTGAAGACGCTGCTGTCCGCCTCGGGCAGCGAGACGCCGACGATCTCCAAGGAGCCGGTCGGCGCCTATACCAGCGAGATCACCGACGCCCTGTGATCGCGGTCACATCAGTTCGGCGAGAAGGCGGGGGTAACCCCGCCTTTTTCGTTCCAGCGGGCATTGTCGCGCGCGGGCGCCGGCTCGCCCACCGGTGTGGTGACCGGGGGTGGCGCCTTGCTGACGGGGACGATGCGCACCGCCTCGAGCCGCACTTGCAGTGTCACCGGTTCGCTGTTGGTGCCGGGCGGCGCAATGCGCGGCACGTCCCAGCGCACTTCCATCACGCCGTCCGGCGATGCCTTGGCGAGAGCGGCCGGGATGACGAAGCTGCCATTGACGCGCTTGGCGTCCTTGAAGGTGACGATGCCGACGCTCTTGCCGTTGACGCTCACCGTCACCTCGCGCTCCGGCTTGCTCGCATTGGTGTTGGCCCAACTCGAGAAGGTCAGCAGCAGATCCTCGTCGGGGATCGGGAATTTGAGCTTGAGGATGCCATAGTCGCCGAACGATTTGATGCCATCGTTCTTGATAGGCATGAAGCCGCACCAGCGGATCGTGTCGCGCTCATAGCCCGGCCGGCCCGCGACGAAGGTGACCGGCTCGCCCAACGGATAGAAGTACGAGATCTCGCGCGGGAAGCATGACCAGCTTCGGTCGATGTAGTAGTTGCGATAGTCGTCGGCGACGCGCGGATTGAGGATCATCCACAGCACGGCACCGCCGAAGACGACGACGAACAGCGTGACGATCAGATGCCAGAGGCGGGGCTGGTAGGTCGGCTCCATTGGCTCACATCAGGTAGTAAGAGCGCGACATCCAGGTCGGCAGCAGGAACACGTCGAGGATCAGCAGCACCGGCAGCAGCAGGTAGAACACCCATTTCCAGCGGCTGAAGATGAAAGCCGACATGATGAGAACCGGCGCAAGGCCGACCACGAAGCGCAGCATGGAATAGGCATTGGTCGACAGCGGCAGCAGCACGCCGAACAGCGAGAAGATGGCCCAGTCCCACTTGCCTTTCCACGCCATGACCACCGACATCACCATGCCGAAGATCGCCGCGATGCCGAAGGCGAGGTCGGTCGAGATGGTCTTGAAGTTGCCGTTCTTGAACTGCAGCTCAATGGTGAGCCACAGGTTCCAGAACGGATTGGCGAAGGCCCGGCCCCAGGCCCGCTGGATGTGCTGGAAGGCGAGTGCGTCGCCCGAGTGGAACCATAGATAGATCGCAAAGATGCTGACCCCGATGGGCACCAGAGCCACGGCCAGCAGCAGGTCGGTGCGCTTCCACAGCGAGGCGAAGAAGCCGCGCAGGGTGCCCCCATCCTTGATGTGGTTCTGCGCCGCCGCCGCGATGATCGCCGCCATGAAGAGCAGGCCGGTCGAGCGCGTCGCCGACATGAACGCACCGGTGAGGCCGGCGGCGACATAGTCCTTCTGCTTGAGCAGGCTGAACCCTGCGACGGTGAGCAGGATGAACAGCGCCTCGGTATAGAGCGTGGTGAAATAGTAGGAGAACGGCCCCAGGAACAGGAAGAAGCAGAACAGGAAATAGGCGCGGAAGCGGTTCTCGAACAGCGGCCAGCTCAGGATCGCCGCCCACACGGTGAGCAGGCACGTGAAGATCGAGCCGGCGACCAGAACCGTGAGCCCCGTGACCTTGGCGAGGGCCCAGACCAGAATGGAGTAGAAGGGGAAGAACGCCCAGTTGTTGGCGTCGCCCTTGTCGAAGCCGGACGGCCGCCCCTCATAGCCGTTGAGCGCCAGCCGCTCATAGGCGTTGCAGTCGTAGACGCACAGGGCCCGCAGGTATTTCGTGAAATCCCAGGTGCCGGTGTCGCGGATGTAGACGGCATAGCGCAGCGCCACGCCGATCAGCATCAGGTAGAACGGAAGCAGGATGTAGGCCGGAATCCGGAACGTCCACCGGCGCGCGGCGACATTGGTTTCGGTCAGACTGTCGTCCATGCGACGCTTTCCTCAGGGACGGCGGAGGGTGGCTCGTTCTAGCTCATGATTGAGGCTGACCCAAGAACTTCACCAAACGGATAACGTTCCAGAAGCCTGCGCAAGATTAGGGCGCCGTCGCAACCAAACGTCTGGATGGCAATTCTGTGACTCGAGTGAAACGCGTCATGGAGCGTCCCGCAATGAACAGCATCATCTATCTCGTCGGCCTGGTCGTAGTGATCCTCGCCATCCTCAGCTTCTTCGGTCTCCGCTGAGGGTTGCGCAAGATGGCCATGGATACCGAAACCGTCATCGTCGCCGCGCCGGTTGCCGGCGAGCGACAAGAACATCATTCCTACATCGACTGGCCTGCCGTCATCGGCGGCGTCGTGCTCGCTTCGGCGATCTCGCTGGTGCTGCTGGCCTTCGGTTCGGCCATCGGCCTGAGCTTCGCCAACTTCGAGGCCGGCCCTGACGTCAACCCGATCTGGATCGCTATTGCTGCCGCAAGCTGGCTGCTCTGGGTTCAGATCTCGAGCTTCATGGCCGGCGGCTACCTCACCGGCCGCCTGCGCCGCCGCTTCAACGACGCCACCGAGGACGAAAGTGACATCCGCGACGGTGCGCATGGCCTGCTCGTCTGGGCCGGCACCCTCGTCGTCGGCGCGGTGATCGCCGTCGGCGGCATCGGCGCGGCGGTCAACGCCGTAGGCAGTACCGTCAGCACGCTGACGACAGCGGCCGCCAATGTTGCCGGCGACGCGGCCGAGGGCGGTTTCGACCCGCAGGCCTATTTCGTCGACACGCTGTTCCGTGCCCCGCCGGGTTCCGTTCCTGCCGCAGGATCGCTTCAGGACTATCGCGGGGAGGCCATGCGCATCCTCGCCAATGGCGCGGTGACGGGCACCGTTTCTGATCCCGACAAGACCTACCTTGCCCAGCTCGTGTCGGCCAACACCGGACTGTCGCCCGAGGACGCCACGACCCGCGTCAATGAGGTGCTCACCGCGGTCGACCAGGTCAGGGCGCAAGCCGCCGACGCCGCGGAAGTGGCCCGCAAATGGACCGTGCTCGGCGCCTTTCTTACGGCCGCTTCGCTGCTGGTCAGCGGCGCCGGTGCCTATTGGGCGGCCATGAAGGGCGGCAATCACCGCGACAAGAACACCGTCATCCCCGGCTTCGGCCGGTTCTGATCAGGAGGCAAGCACATGTGGCGTGGAATTGGACTCTGGCTTTTGGGCGTGCCGATCTGGCTGATCATCATCATCCTGCTGTTCCTGCCGCGCTGAGCGGCACGAGACCGACAACAAGACCGAGATAATCGGCACGGCAAGGCGGAGCTTCGGCTCCGCCTTTTGCTATGGCGCTGCAGCGTGTATGGATCGCGCCCCCCAGGCCAGCAGCGAGTCCGTCGATGATCCTCCCCAAGGAGCGTGATCCCCGTCTCATCACTATCAGGCGGGGCGGGAGCCTGACCGACGCGCATCACCGTCTGCTGGCCCTATGGGCGGCAGAATGTGCGGAACACGTCCTCCACCACTTCGAAGCCGCGGCCCCGGAGGACGACCGACCGCGTCGCGCGATTGAGATGACGCGCGCCTGGACGCGGGGCGAGGTGAAGATGACAGAGGCGCACGATTTCGCTTTCGTCGCCAATGCCGCCGGTCGCGATCTCAAGGGAGCCGGCAAATTCGCCGCGCTCGCGGCCGGCCAGTCGGTCGCCGTTGCGCATGTGGCGGCCCATGACCTCGGAGCGGCGGCTTATGCGATCAGGGCGGTGCGGGCTGCGGCGGCAAATGGCGAGGAGGAGCGCGCCGGACGCGCCGAGCGCGACTGGCAGCGCGCACGATTGCCTGGCGAGATCCGCGCGCTCGTGCTCGACGACCAGAAAAACCGCAACGCCATCTGCTGGGGCGTCTTCGAGTAGGGGCTAGCCGGCCGCCCGCTGCTGCATCGGCGCAAAAGGCATGCGGTCGTCCTCACCCGCCAGCATCCGGCCGACATGGCTGGCCGGCATCGGGCGCGCGATGAGATAGCCCTGTGCCTCCGTGTAGCCCGACGCATGGACGTTGCGGAGCTGTGCTGCCGTCTCGATGCCCTCGGCCGTCGTGGTGATGCCCATGCGGTGGCCGATCTCGGCGATAGCGCGGATGATCGCCTGAGCGCCCGCGACATTGTCGCTGGCCCGCACGAAAGAGCCGTCGATCTTGATCTTGTCGAAGGGGTAACTCAGCAGATAGCTCAGCGCCGAATAGCCGGTGCCGAAATCGTCGAGTGCGATCTTGAGGCCGAGCGCATGAAGCTGCCGCAGCGCATCGAGATTGGCGACGTTGTTCTCAAAGAACACCGACTCCGTGATCTCGATCTCGACGCGTTCGGGCGCCAGCCCGGCCGCTCCCAGCGCATTCATGATGGTGGCAACGACATTGCCGCGCTGGAACTGCACCGACGACACATTGATCGCGACGCGGATGCCGGGTGGCCATTTGGCTGCCTCGTTGATCGCCTCACGCAATGCCCATTCGCCGATGGGCACGATCATTCCCGTCTCCTCGGCGACGGGGATGAAGCGCGCCGGCGAGATCATGCCCTCGGTGGGGTGGTTCCAGCGCAGCAGCGCCTCAAAGCCGCAGATCACCTGCCGCTTGAGATTGAGGATGGGCTGGAAATGCAGTTCGAACTGGCCGCGCTCGAGTGCCATTGCGAGGTCGCGTTCGAGCTGGCGGCGATCACGCATCGCCTTGTCCATCGCCGGTTCGAAGAAGCAGTAGCTGCCGCGTCGGCCTTTCTTGGCCGCATAGAGCGCTAGATCGGCATTTTTGAGCAGTTGCTCGGCATTGTGCCCGTCATCGGGCGCGACGGCGACGCCGATCGAAAAGGCGATCTCGCAGGGCTGACCGTCGATGGTGAACGGCCGCCGCGCCGCATCGATCAGCTGCACTGCCAACATGTGCGCGTCGCGACCGGCCGCGCCCACGTCCATCACCACGGCGAATTCGTCGCCACCCATCCGCGCCGCCATGCCGCGCGTGTCCAGCGCTGCTTCGATGCGGTGCGCAACTTCCTTCAGCATCTGGTCGCCGGCGGCATGGCCGAGCGTATCGTTGATCGCCTTGAAACCATCGAGGTCGAGCAGCAGCAGTGCAAAGCTGCCGAGCCCCGCCGCTTCGTCGACGCACTGGCCGAGCCGCTGCTGCAGCAGATGGCGGTTGGCGAGACCGGTCAGCGAGTCGTGATAGGCGCGGTGCGCCAGCTCCTCCTGGAGCTGGTTGAACTCGGTGATGTCCTTGTGGACCGAAACCCAGCCACCGTCGCTCAATGGCTGGTGCGTTACCGAAACGAGCTGGCCCGAATTGAGCGTGAACACGTCATTGGCGAAGATGCGCCGTGCGACGAATTCGAGACGCTCGCTGACGTAGCGTTCCGGATCGTCGCCATTGTAGGTCCCGCCGACGACGCGGCCACGCAGAACTGCCTCGAAGCTGGTACCCGGCCGGCCCAGCCGCCGCGGCAGCCGGTAGAGCTCGAGGAACTGCCGGTTGCAGTAGACCAGCCGGCCATTGCGATCGAAGGTCGAGATCGCCTGGCCGGTCACGTCGATCGTGGCCTCCATGCGCATGCGGTTAAGGCCGCTGGCACGCCGGTTGGCACCGATCTCGGCCATGACCAGCCGGTCGAGCGCGGCAAGGTCGAGCGCGCCGTCGGCGCCCGTTGCCTTCTCCACCATGCCGGCGAATGTCTTGTGCACGCGCGCACCCTCGAGCGCCGGCGCACGGACGCCGACAGCCCAAGCTAGTCGCGAAGCGGTAAACGCCGGCTTAGTCGGACGTGCTCGCTTTGCTGCGCAGCATGCCGGCATAGATGCCAGGCTTTGATTTGGGGATTTCGAGGGCGTCGAGCCGCTTCTGGTAGAACGCGACCGGCCCGGGATCGCCGATCACGCCATAGGCATAGCCGGCTTCCCGCATGCCCTTGAGCGTCGCGATCAGCAGCGCTTCGCCGATCCCGTTGCCGCGCTGCGCTTCGTCCACGCCGGTCGGCCCGAAGAAGCCTTTCGCCGAGGTGTCGTAGCAGGCAAAGCCCAGCAGGGCATTGTCGCGGACGGCCACATAGATGGTTGTCGGCTGCTGGCTGAGCGCCATCGCCGCTTCGGACACCCAAGGTTCCGAGAAGTGCTTGCGGATCCAGTCCAGGATGACGTGGCGCTCGAAGGACAGGCCTCGCCGCACGACGATGCCGGCGCTGCGCACCTTCTCCTCGGCCTCGAACACCGGCAGATCATAGAGCCGGACCAAGAGATCAGACATTGATTTCCCTCATGCTTCGCGTCGACCATAGAGGTTGGGCATAAGGTTCGAAAGGGTCGAGAACCGGCCGAAATCCTTGTTTTCCGGCCTTGTCCACCCCGTCTCGGCGATCGCCGACAGGCGCGGGAAGACCAGTCGGTCGAACACGGCACGCTCGGTCATCGGTTCGGACCAGATGCACCCCTGGACACCGAGAAAGTGCTCGCGCTCGGCCGCGCTCCAGCCCGCCGTCGGATCGAAGCTGTAGGCCTTTTCCGGCGACGACCAGCCTGCCCAGCCGGCCCCGGGCTCGTGCCATTCGATGCCATTGGCCATGTCCATATAGAAGGTCTGCCCCGGCGCGACGACCACATCGTAGCCTTCTGCTGCCAGGCGCTGGCTGCCCTCGACATTGACCCAGCCCACCAGATAGCACTGCGACTTCTCGATCCCGCCGCCATGCGCCGCCTCTTCCCAGGCGCCGGTCACCTTGCCCTTGGAGGTGAGGAACGCCTGGATGCACTGGAGGAAGCGCGCCTGCAGCTCGTTGGCACCCGTGGTAACCCCGAGCCGAGCGCGCATCTCATTTGCCTTGGGCGAAGAACTCCAGGCGTCCTTTGGCACTTCGTCCGCGCCCACATGGAACCAGCGCGAGGGGAACATTTCCGCCATCTCGCCAAAGATCGTCTCGATCGCCGCGTAGACGCCCTCGATCGCGGGGTTGAGGCAGTTGTTGGGAAACGACTGGATCGAGTGATAGAGCCCGTTCTCGCCTGGATCCTTGAGCTCAGGCAGGGCCTCGAGCATGGCGTAGCAATGGCCGGGGACATCGATCTCGGGAATGACCTCGATGCCGAAGCGGCCGGCAAGCGCCACGATGTGCGCGATGTCGCCCTTGCCGTAGAACCCGCCGGTCTTCTCGGGGCCCGACCCCAAGAGCGGCGGCAGTGCCATGCCGTAACCGCGCCAGGCGCCGATTTCAGTGAGGCGCGGATAGGCGTCGATCTCGACGCGCCACGCCTCGTCGTCGCTCAGGTGCCAGTGAAAGCGGTTGAGCTTGTTCCAGGCGAGGAGCGCAATAAACTTGCCGACCTCGGCGACCGAATAGAAGCGGCGCGCCACATCGAGATGGCAGCCCCGGAACCCCATCGCCGGCGCGTCCTCGATCAGGCCGCCGGTCGGGAACACATGGCGCTGCCGCTCGTGGCGCGCGCCACGAGCCATGTGCCCCAGCGTGATCAGGCCATAGAGGAAGCCCGCATCGGTGGCGGCTTCCACCTTGGCGCCATGGCTGGTGAAGCGGAGGCGATAGGCCTCGGCCTCAAGCCCTCCGTCGCGGCTCAGCAGCACCGGCAGCCCATCCTCATGTGCCGCGCGGACAAGCCCTTCCCCGGGAAACAGCAGGCCGGTGAGTTCGGCGCAGGCGGCCGCAGCCGCCGGTGAATCGCCGGGCTCGATGGCAAGGCCATGCGGCGCCGAGCGGGTGCCCGACACCTCGACCTTGTTGGGCCAGGGGATCACCGCAATCGGCGCATCGATGCCGTCGAGCCGCATGGTCCCCTGGCGATAAGGTTCGCTGTCGGCCACGGCCGGGGGATAAGTAACTGTCGGGACGGTCTTGCCGTCGCTCAGGATCACGAACCCGGTCGTTGCCCCGTCGGTCCAGTGGCGAAGCGGATAATCGAGACCAGCGTCGATGGTCCACTCGCCGCCCGGCTCGAGCGTGTAGCCCGCCGGTGGCGCCAGTTCGGCATAGTTGGAGAGTTGCGTGACCACCAGCGCGTCGACCAGGGCGGCCGCCGCATTGATCCGTGCCGGGCCCGAGACGCCGAGCCGAAAACCGGTGATGGCAGATCGGGTACGATTGGTGAGCATCAGGCGGTAGCGGCCGGGCTGCGGATCGTCGGCGGGCAGCCATTCGCTGCGGAGGACAAACTCCTCATGCCAATCTGCTACCATTCTGATACCACTCCGTCCCCGAAGCGGTTCTAGTCGACTCTGCCCCGCGCCGCAACCGGCACCGCCTCGACATCGCCCTTACTGTCCACCAGGTGAACCGCGTCGAACAGATTGGTCACCACGCAGGCGTGGTTGGGGATGATGTGGATGCGCTCACCGACGCGCGGCCAGTCTGAAGCCTCTGGAAGCTCGATGACGCCGTGCTCTTCGCTGAGCGATGCGACGGCGATCTCCTCGCGGCCGCGGATGACGCCGAACGCGGTCAGGCCGAGCGTGTCGCTCGACAACGCCTTCGAGCCCGCATCGATGACGGCGCGGGTGGCGGTGGGGCGGGACACGACGGTGGCCAGCACGGTGAGCGCGCAGTCGGCAAAGGTCGCGGCACCGAACTCGACCTGCGAGCGGTCGAAATAGATGTAGGTGCCGGGCCGGCGTTCGGTCACGACGGAATCGCCGGTGTGCCAGATATCGGGGCTGTTGCCCGAGGTGATGCGGTCGACGGGCAGGCCTGCGGCCTCGATCATCGCCTTGGCGTCGGCGAGCCAGCGATCCGCTTCGGCGAACTTGCCGCGTCCCGGATAGGTCATCAGGCCGCCGAACCGGAGACCGGGCGCCTGCGCGATCTGGCGTGCGAGAGCGAGCGCCTGCGTTGGCGACTGTACGCCGCAACGTCCGCCGCCTGTATCGCACTCGATGAGCACCGTGAGCGGCTTGGCGCGCCCGAGAAAGGTGCGCGCATAACCCGCGACGGTATCCGGACTGTCCGCCGTCACGCTGATGGTGATGCGGTCGTTGAGCACGGCGAGGCGCGCGAGCTTGGTGTCGCCCAGGATGTTGTAGGGCACGAAGATATCGGTGAGCCCGGCATCGGCCATGACCTCGGCCTCGCCCAGCTTCTGCGCGGTGATGCCGATGGCACCAAGCTCCAGCGCACGCTTGGCGAAGCGGGGCAGTTTGTGCGTCTTGATGTGGGGGCGAAGGGCATAGCCATTGGCCGTTGCGTGGGCCTGGACGCGGGCCAGATTGGCCTCAGTTTTCGCGAGGTCGATCACCACGCAAGGTGTTTCAAGATCAGCGATTTTTGGCATTGGGAGCCTCGAAAAGGGCCGAGTTACGCACGGTGGTTCTGGGCCTAGTTACACTGACGGCCCATGTAACCGATCGAGGAATCACCAATGACTGCGACTGCCCGCCTGAACCTCCCCTACATCGCCCCGCTGCAGGCCCAAAAGCAAGTGACCTACAACGAGGCCATGGCCGCGCTCGACCAGCTCGTGCAGCCGACCGTCAAGAGCCGCTCAATCGCGGTGCCGCCCGGCAGCCCGGCCGAAGGCGATACCTATGTCGTTGCCCCCTCGGCCAGCGGGGCCTGGGCTGGCAAGGACGGCGACTTCGCCTGCTGGCGCGACGGCGGCTGGCGGTTCCGTGCCCCCGCCGACGGCTGGCTCGCCTATGTGATCGACGAAGCACTGCTCGCCGTCCGCCAGTCCGGCGCCTGGCAGAGCCTTGTGCTGCTCGAGGCCTATGAGGAGGGAACCTGGACGCCGGCCCTCAACTTCGGCGGCAACGCCGTGGGCATGACCTACGCAGCGACGCCGATCGGCCGCTACACGCGGATCGGGCGCACAGTGTTCGCCACAGGTTCGCTGACGCTCACGGCCAAGGGGTCGTCGACGGGACTAGCGACAATCGCAGGGCTGCCATCCGTATCTGCCAACGACGGCGTTCTGCAGGCAGCACAGGTCGGATTTGCCTCGGGCATGTCCTCGATGAGCGGTGCAGTTATCGCTATGTTAGCAGCGGGTGCAAATCGCTTGTCGCTCCATCAATCGGCCAACGGCGCAGGCGGGGCTCTTTCCCACTCTAGCTTCTCAAACACCTCATCGCTGGTCTTCTCCGTCACCTACGACCTCTAGGTTGCGGGTAAGAGGACAAGGGGATAGGCCTTCCGGGTCCAAAATCGACCCGGAAGTGCCTGCTGAATGACCGCCTCTGCCATCGATCCCGCAAAGCTCGACAAGCTCGCCCAACTCGCCGTCACCGTAGGGCTCGGCCTGCGCGAGGGACAGGATCTGTTCCTGACGTCGCCGACCAGCGCCCTGCCGCTGGCGCGCAAGATCGCCGAATATGCCTACAAGGCCGGCGCCGGCCTGGTGACGACAATCTTTTCGGACGAACAGATGACGCTGGCACGCTACCGGCACGGCCACGATCTGAGCTTCGACCGCGCGCCGGGCTGGCTCTATGAGGGCGTTGCCAAGGCCTTCGACGAGAACACTGCCCGCCTCGCCATTTCGGGCGACAACCCGATGCTGCTGGGCGACGAGGATCCCGAGAAGGTTGGCCGTGCCAACCGCGCCAACTCCAAGGCCTATCGCCCGGCGCTGAGCAAGATCGTAGGTCACGAGATCAACTGGTCGATCGTGCCGTATCCCGGCGCGTCGTGGGCGAAGACAGTGTTCCCCGACGACGCCGAAGAAGTCGCTGTCCACAAGCTCGCCGAGGCGATCTTCTCCGCGACGCGTGTCAACAGCGACGACCCGGTGGCCGCCTGGGACACCCATAACAAGGCGCTGCACCAGCGGCGCGAATGGCTGACGGGCCAGAACTTTGCGACGCTCAAATACTCGGGGCCTGGCACCGACCTGACGCTGGGTCTTGCGGATGGGCACGCCTGGAAGGGCGGCGGCGGCGTCGCGCGCAATGGTATCCGCTGCAACGCCAACATCCCCACCGAGGAGGTCTTCACCACGCCGCACCGGCTGCGCGTCGAGGGCGTGGTGTCCGCCACCAAGCCACTCAGCTACAACGGCACGCTGATCGCCGACATCCAGATGACGTTCGAAGCCGGCAGGATCGTCGAGGTGAAGGCGACTCGCGGTCGCGATGTGCTGGAGAAGGCGATGGACTCCGATGAAGGCGGTCGCCGCATCGGCGAGGTCGCGTTGGTGCCGCACTCGTCGCCCATCAGCCAAAGCGGAATCCTGTTCTACAACACGCTGTTCGACGAAAACGCTGCGAGCCACATCGCGCTCGGCCAGTGCTACTCCGACTGCTTCATCGGTGGTGAGACCATCACGCCCGAGGAGGTCGAGCGTCGCGGCGGCAACAAATCGGTGATCCACATCGACTGGATGATCGGCTCGGACAGGATCGATATCGATGGCATCGGGCAGGATGGCAGTATCACTCCCGTGATGCGCAAGGGCGAGTGGGCCTGAGGTTCGGCGCGGGAGGACGGCGATGGCACTCAATCTGCAGCAGCGGCTCGACCGCCTGAGGGTTCGGCTCGACGAGCTCAAATACTGGCGCGCCCGCGAGGGGATACCGGTGGAGCGCTGGACGCTCGACGGGCAGCCCATCGTCGTCGGTGCCGCCTGGCCGGATCGCCGGGGCGTGCACAGATTCGCGGCGACCGCCGAGGTGCCCGAGCACTGGCCGCTGGAGGAGACACGGCTGCTGCTCGACCTCGGCGGCGAAAGCCTCGTGACGCTGAGGTACCCCAATCGAGACAGCGTCTCGTTCGGCGTCGATCCCTATCACCGCGAGCTTCCGCTCCGCCACCGGCAGGTGGCGATCACCGCCGAGGCGACTGCGCGCGAGCCGTTTGGCGTGCCGGTGCGCGTGCCGCGGCTCAACCGCGCCGGCTTGCAGTGGCTTGACCTGCCCGTGCACCGCTTCCACCTGCTGCTCAGGCAGGTCGCCGAGGCTTGCGTCGCGCTCTCGGGTCATGACGTCGTGCCGCATCTGCTCGACGCGGCGGAGGCGGCGCATCGCTCGCTCGACTGGCCGTCCGACACGCAGAACTATGTGGCGCGCACCGCACCGTCGCCGCATCAGCAGCGCATCTGGGAGCTCCCCGAGATCGTCGACAAGCCGGCCGCGCTCGACCAGGGACAGCGGGCGAGCGTCGTGACGGCGCATGAGCAGCTCGTCACCGCGCTCAGGGACTTGCAGAAGCGCTATCCGCAGCAGGGTGAGCTGATCCTCACCGGCCATGCACATATCGACCTCGCCTGGCTGTGGCCCTATGACGAGACGCGCCGCAAGATGCGCCGTACCTTCCATACGGCCGTCGGCCTCATGGATGCGTCCGAGGATTTCCGCTTCAACCAGTCGACTGCCCACTACTACGCGCAGATGGAAGAGGACGATCCGGCGCTGCTGCAGCAGATCAAGGCGCGCGCCGCGTCCGGACAGTGGGAAACCGTCGGTGGCATGTGGGTCGAACCCGACACCAACATGCCCACCGGCGAGTCGCTGACGCGCCAGATACTGTACGGCCAGCGCTATTTCGAAAGGCACTTCGGCAAGCGCCACACGGTGTGCTGGTTGCCGGATTGCTTTGGCTTCTCGGGTGCTCTGCCGCAACTGCTGCGGCAGGGCGGCATCGAGAGCTTCTTTACCATCAAGGTCAACTGGTCTGAGACGAACCGGATTCCAGCCGACCTGTTCTGGTGGGAAGGCCTCGATGGGTCGCGTGTCCTGGCACACACCTTCGATAACCCCTATGGCGGCTACAATGGCGAGCTGCAGCCGGACGCCTACATGCAGACCTGGCACAATTTCAAGTCGAAGGCGCTGCACGATACCTCGCTGCTCGCCATCGGCTATGGCGACGGCGGCGGCGGTACGACACCGGAAATGGTCGAGCGCGAGCAGCAGCTCCGCGACTTCCCGGTGCTGCCAAGGGCTCGCTGGGGTCTGGTCGCCGACTACTTCGCCGCCGCGCATGAGCGTAGCACCGAGGTCAGGCTGCCCGTATGGTCGGGCGAGATTTACCTCGAGCTGCATCGCGCCACGCTCACCACGCAGTCCAACGTGAAACGCCTGCACCGACAAGCCGAGCGCGCACTGATCACCGCCGAGACGGCGGCATCACTGGCGCATCTGCTGGGCGGCAAAGCGCCCCGGTCGCTGGAGAAGTACTGGCGGGTGGTGCTCAAGAACGAGTTCCACGACATCCTGCCTGGCTCGTCGATCCGCGAGGTCTACCAGGACGCGGAGCGCGAGCTTGGCGGCGTGATCGATGCCGGAAAAGCCGCACAGACTGCTGCCCTCGATGAGCTCGCTGCGCATTTGCAGGCAGGGCACGGCGACGGCCTCCTCGTCGTCAATCCGTCGCTCTCGGTGCGCCGCATCGGCGCGACCGATCGGACGGTGGCGCCGCTCGGCGTGGCGGTCGTGCCGCGCGACATTCCGGCGACGCCGGGGCTCACGGTCAGCAAGACACACCTCGCGAACGGCGTTCTGAGCGTGGCGCTCAACGATGACGGAACCATCCGCTCGATTGTCCACAAGCCAACGGGGCGCGAGGCTCTGGCAGGCACAGGCAACCAGCTCTGGGTCTACCCGGTCGACAAGCCGCGCAACTGGGACGCCTGGGATATCGAGGAGGACTACGCGGAAAGAGGCGAGCACCTCACGGCGCTCGAATCGATCGAGGTCATCGAGCATGGTCCCGCGCGTGCCGCGGTCCGGCTCGTCCGTCGCTACCGCGCGTCGACCATCACGCAGACCTATGTGCTGCTCGCCAACAGCCCGCGACTCGACATCGAGACAACGCTCGACTGGCATGATCGTCGCACGTTCCTGCGGACGCTGACCCCGGTCGCCGCGCGCAGCGAGCGCGCGACATTCGAATGCGCCAACGGTGTCGTGCGCCGCTCGACGCATCAGAATACGAGCTGGGACCAGGCGATGTACGAAGCGGCGGCCCATCGCTTCATCGATCTGAGCGAGCCGGGCTTCGGCGTGGCGCTGCTCAACAGCGCCAAGTACGGGCACAACGTGCGCGGCAATATGCTGGGCCTGTCGCTGGTGCGCGCGCCGATCAACCCCGATCCGCTCGCCGACGAGGGCACGCAGAGCTTCGCCTATGCGCTCTATCCGCATGCCGGCGACTGGCATGAGGGCGGCGTGCGCGAGGAGGCCGAGGATCTCAACCAGCCGCTGCTCACGCGCGAGGTTTCGGGACTGGCGCAGGGCGTAGTGACGCCGCTCACCGTCGGCGGCATCCCCGCCGCGATGTCGGGGTTGAAGCCGGCCGAAGATGGTGGAGGGCTCGTGTTCCGCGTCTACGAACCGGCAGGCCGTCGTGGCGATTTCGAGGTCGAGGCCGACGGTTGGTCGACCGCGCCGGTCACGATCATGGAGGAACCGCAGCAGCGCAGCGCTGAGCTTGGCCTGATGCCGTTCGAAGTGCGGAGCTGGAAACTGACCCGCTGATGCAGCTTCTGACTGGTCTCAATCCCTACGGGCTCTCGTACCATCTGGGCATCCATGCGCGGGACACGCCGCGCGCCAATCCGCGACCGGTTGGATTGCGCGGCTTCATCGCGCTCGCCGCCGAGCTTGGCGCGAAAGCGATCGAGCTGTGGGACGGCTGGCTGCTGCCGATGAGCGCCGGCGAACTCGTGACGCTTCGCGACGAGCTCGGCGCCCTGGGCATGGTACCGGTGGTGAGCTCGGGTCTCGAGAAGGGGCCGATCCCGCGGCTGATCGAGATCGCGGCGGTGCTCGAGGCGCCGGTGATCCGCGTGGCGCTCACCGGAGTGCTGTGCGGCGACCGCGCGACGAGCGATCCGCCATGGCCTGCGCGTGTGGCCGCGGTCCGCGAGAAGCTCGCGCGCTACGCGCCGCTGGCGGCAGCTGCGGGCAGGGTCATCGGCATCGAGAACCACCAGGACTTCACCAGCCGCGAGTTGGTGTCGCTATGCGAGGAGTTCGGTGCAGGCCTTGGTATCGTCTACGACACCGGCAATTCGTTCCCCGTGGCCGAGGCGCCCCTCGACTTCACCCGGGTCGTCGCGCCCTACGTCCGGCACGTTCACCTCAAGGACTACAATGTCCAGCCTACGCCGGAGGGGTTCCGGCTCGTCCGCAGCGCGCTCGGCGATGGTGCGGTGCCGTTCGGCGAGATTCTCGCGCTGCTCGGCGAGCACCTCGAGGAGGTGACAGCGTGCATGGAGCTTGCGGCGCTCGAGGCGCGGCATGTACGGCTCAACACGGACGCCTGGTGGCAGGGCTATCCGCCGCGCGACGAGGCGGCCGTGGCGCGCTGCATCGCGGCCACCACCATCAATCCGCTTCCCGCCGGGGCCGACCACCGCACGCCCTGGGAGAAGGGCGAGGACGGTCGCCTCGCAGCCTGGGAGCTTGACATGATCCGGCGGTCGGCGGCCAACATGCGGAGGCTGGGGATACTCTGAGGGGAGTCGGCGGATGGACCAGAATCTCAAGGGCAAGATCGCATTCGTGAGCGGCTCCGGCCGTGGGCTCGGCAGTGTCATGGCCTACAGGCTGGCCCAGCGCGGCGCCGACGTCGCCATCCACGATCTGAGCTGGGATGCCCCCGCCAAATATGGCGAGTATGCTGACCTCAGCGGCATGCAGCGGAAGATCGAGGCGCTCGGCGTGCGCTCGGCTGCCGTCACCGGCAACATCGGTGATCAGAGCGCCGTTTCAGAGATGCGCCGGTCGATCGAGTCCGAACTGGGGCACGTCGATATTCTCGTCAATTGTGCCGGCGGCGATATCGGCGCGGCCGGCGGCAAGCCCGTGCCCAACGATGCGCTGGGCATCCCCTATGACGACATGGTAGCGCTGACCAACAACAACCTCATCGGTACCATGCTGATGTGCCAGGCCTTCGTGCCGGGCATGGTCGAGCGGGGTTCAGGCTCGGTGATCAATCTCGGTTCGGCGGCGGCGCATTTCGGCGTTACCAATGGCGTCGTCTACGCGGCGTTGAAGGCTGCCATCGTCCACTATACGCGCTGTCTTACGCTCGAAGTGCGCGACAGGGGCGTGCGCGTGAACTGCCTCAGTCCCGGCGCGTCCAAGACGGCGCGCTTCGAGGCGACGCGCGTGGTCGATCCCAGGCAGATGGACTCGGCGCAGCTGAGCCTCCGCCGCTATGGCGAGCCCGACGAGATGGCGGACGCTGTCGCGTTCCTCGCAGGGCCGGAGTCCAAGTTCATCAGCGGCCAGGTGCTGCGCGTCGATGGCGGCGAGACCCTGTTCCCTGGCTGAGCGCCTTCAGCGCATGCCCTTGTCACGGCCGTAGAGCAGCAGCATCAACACGATCAGCGTGCCATAGATGATCTGGCGCGCAAACTCGGCGATCTGCATGACGCTGAGGATCGATTGCAGCAGGGTGATCAGGATGGCGCCGGCGATAGTGCCCAGATACTTGCCCCGGCCGCCCAGGATCGATGTGCCCCCCAGCACCACCGCGGCAATGGCCGGCAGCAGGTAGGTGTCGCCCATGCCCTGCGAGGCCTTGCCCGCATAGCCCGCCAGCAGCACGCCACCGAAAGCCGCGAGGCCGCCACAGAGCGCGAAGGCGCCGACGATCACCCGCTGCGTCGGCACCCCGCTCAGATACGCTGCCGCCTCCTTGTTGCCGATGCCGTAGATCGCGCGGCCGAATGTCGTGCGGCCAAGAACAAACATGGCGATAAGGCCGGTCGCCGCCCACACCAGCACGGCGTTCGGCACGTAGGGGATAAGCGTGCCGGCGGCGAGGAAGCGCATCGCCGGCGAGGCGGAATCCTGCGGCGCGAAGCCGCCGCTCATGAAGATCATCAGCCCCTGCGCCACGGAGTTGACCGCCAGCGTGATGATCATCGAGGGGACGCGCAGATAGGCGACCACGAGCCCGTTGACGAGGCCCAGTGCGACGCCGCAGAGAATGCCGAAGGGAATGGCGAAGACTTCGCCCGCGACGCCGTAGGCCGCACACAGCGACGCCATCATGCCGCCCACAGCAACTGTCCATGGGACGCTGAGATCGATCTGGCCGATCAGGATCACAAACATCATGCCCGTGGCGATGATGCCGAGGAACGCGCCCACCTTGAGCTGCTGCAGCAGATATTGCGGCGACAGAAAGTTGGGCGAGTAGAGGCTCCCGAGCAGCAGCAGCAGCACGATGCACAGGAACGCCATCAGCACCGGCATGTCGATCTGCTGGCGCCATCCGGCACGAGGGGCAGGGGCGGGCGCTACGGTCGTCGGTTCGGACATCGAGCTGCTCACGAGAAGAACTCCAGGCGGTTGCGCACCTGGAACAGGCGGGCCGATCCGATCGAAACCGCGATCATCAGCACGACACCCTGGAACAGCGGCTGCAGCAGCGGATCGAGATCGAACACGAAGAGGAGGTCGCCAATCGAGCGGAAGGCCAGCGCGCCGAAGATCGCGCCGATCGCGCTACCGCGCCCGCCAAACAGCGACACGCCCCCCAGCACCACCGCGGCAATGGAATAGAGGGTGTAGGTGTTGCCGTTCGACAGCGATGCTTCGCCCGAATAGGTGAAGAACGTCAGGTACAGCCCGCCCATCGCGGCAAAGAGGCCGCTCATCACATAGGCGGTGAACTTGGCGCGACGGATGGGCATGCCCGACATGTAGGCCGCGATCTCGGACGAGCCGACGGCATAGGTCGCCCGGCCGATGACCGAGCGGCGGAACGGGATCCATACGAAGAGCACCAGCGCCGCGAGCACCACGAGGCTCATGGGCACCGTGTTGGCCACCTTGCCCATCATCATGTCGGCGAGGTCCCAGTTGAGTTCGGGCGACGCGCCGGGCGTCGGCCGCAGGATCAGCGCGATGCCGAAGAAAATTGCGCCCGTCGCGATCGTCGCAACGATCGGCTGCAGCCGGCCGAAGATGACGATGAGTCCGTTGAGCGCGCCGGCAAGCATGCCTGCGCCGAGCACGCCGGCGACACCCAGCCCGGTCATCAGAGGCGTGCCGGCCAGAATGTGCGAGGCCAGACAGCTCGTCATCACGAGGATCATACCGACGCTGAGATCGATCCCCGCCGTGAGCACGACGAAGGTCTGGGCGATGGCCACGAGCGCCAGCAGCACGCCCTTGTTGGCGGCGGTCTGCACCACATTGGCGGTGAACCCCGCCGGATGGTTGGCGATGTAGAGCACGAACATCGCCAGGAAGATCGCGACCGCCAGCAGCGTGCCGCGGTTGTCGCTGAACCAGTAGCGCCAGCTCATGGTACTGTTCGGGAGCCGCGCCCCGCCTCCTCGCCTGTGAGATTGAGGGCGCTCGAGATCAGCGCGTGCTCGGTGATCTCGGCGCCCGCGAGCGTGCGGCGCACCGTACCGTCATACATCACCAGCACCCTGTCGCAGCAGCCGATGAGCTCGTCGTAATCCGTCGAATAGAACAGGATCGCCGCGCCCTCGTCAGCGAGCTTGCGCAGGAGCTGGTAGATTTCCTGCTTGGTCCCCACATCGATGCCGCGCGTCGGGTCGTTGAGCAGGATCACCCGCGGCTGCCGCATCAGCCACTTGGCGATGACGATCTTCTGCTGGTTGCCGCCCGACAGCGATCCGGCAGGCACGCCAGTGCCGGCGGTCTTGATCGAGAGCAGCGCGATCATCTCGTCGACCTTCCGGCGCTCACGCGCACTGTCTATGACGCCGAGCCGCGATACCTCAGACAGCGCGGCAAAGCTCAGATTGTCGCGCACCGACATAGGCAGCATCAGTCCCTCGGTCTTGCGATCCTCCGGGATCAGCGCCATGCCGATGCGATCGGACTTGGCCTGGCGCGGCGAGTTGATGCTCACCTTCTCGCCGTCGATCAGGATCTCGCCCGCCGTGCCGCGCAGCACGCCGAACAAAGCGAGCATCAGCTCGCGCTGGCCCTGCCCGTCGAGTCCGCCGAGGCCGACGATTTCCCCGGCGCGCGCCGTCAGCGACACGTCGCGCAGCCGGGGCGCCCAGCTCAGATTGCGCACCTCGAGCACGGCGACGCCGCTCTCGGTCCGGGGGCCCGGCTTGGGCGGGAATACGTTGTGGTACTCGCGGCCGATCATCAGCTCGACCACCTGCTCGTCGGTCTTGCTGCCGGCCGCATAGGTGGCGATCTTGCGTCCATTGCGGAACACTGTGCAGTCATCGGCGAGCGCGGCGATCTCGTGCATGCGGTGCGAGATGTACATCAGCGCCACCCCTTCCGACCGGAGGCGCCGGATCACCGCCAGGACGGTCTCGACGTCCGTGGCGGTCAGCGCCGACGTGGCCTCGTCAAGGATCAGGAGGCGCGGCTTGCGCGCCAGTGCCTTGGCGATCTCGACGATCTGCCGCCGGCTCAATGGCAGGTCCTTGACCGGCACGCGCGGATCGATGTCGCCGCCGCCGGCGCGCCGCAATGCGTCCTCGGCGAGGCGGCGCTGCGCCGTGCGGTCGATCATGCCGAGCCGCGTGGGCGGGTTGGACGCGATGATATTGTCGGCGACCGTGAGGTCGGGAATGAGCGAGAGCTCCTGGAAGATGCACACGATGCCGGCGGCATTGGCCGCAGCGGGATCGGCGAAGCGGACCTCGCGCCCGTCGAGCAGCATAGTCCCTTCATCGGGCGCGACGACGCCGGAGATCACCTTGATGAGCGTCGATTTGCCGGCGCCGTTCTCGCCCAGAATGGCATGAACGCGGCCGGCCTCGATCACTAGATCGGCGCCTTCGAGGGCACGCACGCCACCATAGCGCTTGGAGATCCCCTCGAGGCGCAGCAGCGGAGCAGCAGCAGTCATCGGACAGTCCCTGTCGTCGAAGAACGGCCGCGAGGACACGCCCCGCGGCCACTTGTAGCATCGCTCTAGTTGTTGGCCTCGTTCTGGCCGAGGATTTCCTGCGCGTTGAAGTTGATGCCGCAGGTCGGATAGGAATTGCCGACGAAGAAGTTGTCGGATGCATCCTTGAAGTAGCTCTCGCCGTCCTTGAAGTTTGGGTACTCGGTGCTCGACAGCGGCAGCGCCACATACTGCGGCACCACATTGCCCTTGAGCGCGTCGATCGCCACCTTGATCGCCACAGCGACCTGGGCCGGGCCCGAGCCCGAAGACGAGCACTTGAGGCCGGCATCGCCGAATTCGGCGCAGGCCTTGCGGAAGCCGTTCTCCATTTCGCCGCCGAACGGCACCCACGGATGGGCCGCGTCCTTCATGGCCTGGATGATGCCGGTGTCGCCGCCCTGCGCGGTGATGCCGTCGAACGGACCGGAGGTCGCGATTGCGTCGGCCGTTGCCTTCTGCGCCTTGGCGTCGTCCCAGCCACCCGCTACCGACACCACGTCGAACTTCTTGCCCGACTCCTCGAAGGCCTTCATCACGCCGACATGGCGGATGTCGTCCACCGGGTGACCGGCGGGGCCGCGGACTTCGAGGATCTTGCCGCCATCGGGCAGGTGCTGCACCAGCCACTTGGCCCAATTGTAGCCCATGAATTCCTGGTCGACATTGACGTTGATCAGGTCTTCGGAGTTGTCGACGGTGCCGTCGAAGGCGACGAGCACGACACCGGCATCCTTGGCACGACGGATCACCGGCACCAGCGCGACGGCGTTCTGCGCATTGACGACGACGGCGTCGTAGCCCGAGTCGATGAAGTTGTTGATCGCCGCGATCTGCGCCGCGACGTCGTCACCGGTCGAAACCACCTTGAACTCGGCGATGTCGGTCGCCTGCTGCGTTGCGTAGGCCTTCGCGGTCTGGATCATCTGGATGCGCCAGAGGTTGGCGATATAGCCGTTCGCGAGCGCAATACGAAATGGGCCGGTCTTGGCCTCGTACTTGAAGAATTTCGTTTCAGGCGTCCGCGGCACGTAGCACTGCGGATCCGACGCCGGACCCGCCACGATCTCGGGCGCCGCGGCGGCCGCACCCGCCGCCAGCGCCAGCAGGGCACCCGCTGTCGTGCTGATGGCCAGCTTCTTGATGGTATTCAGCTTCACGTTACATCCTCCCTTGGATCTCGTGGGGAGGCGATGGACATGGCTTCGCCGCTCGCGAACCGCGCATATTTCATCGCGGCCCCCACATCGGTGATGCCGGGCGTTCTCTCTCCCCAATATCGACGCTAGGGACAAATGAAAGCGCTGTCAATCGACATTGGAAGCGCTATCAAATGGGTATGCGACAGAATGACGATGACGGGCTTCGGGGTGTTCATCTATGAAAGGACCGGATCGACCGGGGGCAGGCTTGAACACGAGAACTCGCGCAACTTTGGCGGATGTGGCGCGCCATGCCGGCGTTTCGCCCGTCACCGTGTCGCGCGCCATCCGCCACCCCGAGATGGTGTCGGAGGAACTGCGCAAGCGCATCGACGATGCGGTGCTCAAGCTGAACTACATTCCAAATCATCTGGCGAGCGCGCTGGCCTCCACCCGCACGCACATTGTTGGCGTCATCGTGCCCTCGCTCACCAATGGCGTGTTTGACGACTATCTGGGTGCCATCCAGGATGTGCTCAATCCGGCGGGCATCCAGGTGCTGGTGCTCAATGTGCGCTACTCCGAGAGTGAGGAGGAGAAGGCAATCGAGACGCTGATGGGCTATCACCCGGAGGCGATGATCGTCGCCGGCGTCGACCAGACGGAGCGCTCGCGCCAGCTGCTGCGCAATTCGGGCATTCCGGTGGTGCAGACAATGGACATCACCGAGTCGCCGATCGACCTCAATATCGGCCTCAATCACGACGAGGCGGGCGCTGCCGCGGTGCGCTTCCTCCACGCGCAGGGGCATCGCCGCATCGCGCATCTCACCGCCCGCGCCGACCCCCGCGCGCGCCGCCGCCATGCCGGCTACCAGCGGCAGATGGATGCGTTCGGCCTGTCCACCAAAGGGCTCGTGGGCGCGTCGCCGCGTCCGTCGGACGTCGCCATGGGCGGCGAGCTGTTCGCGCAGATCCTGGCCGATGTGCCCGAGGTGAGTGCCGTCTTCACCTGTAACGACGACCTCGCGCTTGGAACGCTGTTCGAATGCCAGCGCCGTGGCATCCGCGTTCCCGAGGACGTGGCCATCATCGGCTTCAACGATCTCGATTTCTGCACCGCCGCCGTGCCGCCGCTGACTTCGGTGTCGACCGAGCGGCGCGAGATGGGCACCTGGGCGGCGCGTTCCATCCTCGAGCTCATCCGTGGTGGCGGCAAGCGCCCCAGGCAACCCACCGTCGATGTCGGCTTCTCGATCAAGGCCCGCGGCAGCACGGCGGCCATCGAAACCAGGTCCAGGGCGAAACGTACCCGGGCGAAGGCCTAGCAGTGGTCGGGCATCTCTAGACGACGAGCCCCGCATCCCGCGCGGCCGGCAGGTAGCCGCGGCTGACCGGCAGGCGGAGGCCGTTGCTCAGCTCGAGCACCACCTTGCCGTCGCTGCGCTGCGTCTTCACCACGGCGGCGCAGGCCACCCAATGCGATCGGTGGATCTGGAGGCCGGGGACGCCCGTGGTCTCGCGGATGGCGTCGGCGAGCCGCATCAGCACCAGCGTCTTGCCGCGCTCGGTGACGATATCGACATAGTGGTCCTCCACGATCAACGCCAGCAGCGCCCCACGCTGAGGGAGCGGCACGCGCTCGAGGATGGGCGGCGGACCGGGCGCCGCCGTGACGCCCGTCTCGGCGGGCCGTTCGGTGATCAGGCTCACCACCACCACCGCCGCCGTGACAGCGAAGCACTGCACAGTGAGCGCCAGGACCGCGCCCCAGCTGACATAGGCCGGCCCGAAGATCGTCAGGTTAAGCAGCGCCACCAGCGCCGTGGCGCCGATCCCCGCCGGCACGATCATCACCGGCACCCGCAGCCAGAGCGGTCGTCCGGCGCCGAGGAGGCGGTCCACCAGCACCGAGATGCCGAAGCCGAAAATGTAGGTGACGAACACCGTCGCCACCCAATAGGCGATGCGCCCGCCGGTCGGCAGGATCTCGAACGTCCCGAAGGGCCCGGCGAATCCGAGCACCACGCCGAGGATCGCCATCACCCCGAGCGCGCGCAGGTCGCTCAGGTGCTCGCGCAATTCGCGAAGCGTCAATTGCAGGGCGTTGCCGTCCACGAAGTCTCCTTGCCGCTTACGAAGAGGCGTTTGCGGCGCGCACTCTAGCCGCGCATCCGGAGCGAGCAAGTCAAACGGAAGCCGCCATGAGTCTCACCCCGCTCCTCGCCGCGCCCCTCGCGGTACAGATCCACGCCATTGCCGCCATCGCCGCCGTGCTGCTCGGCGCCGCGATCCTGTTCCGCCGCAAGGGCACTCCCGTCCACATGCTGCTCGGACGCATCTGGGCGCTACTGATGTTCACCACGGCAACTGCCGCCATCTTGATCAACGAGATCAGGCTCGTGGGACCGTTCTCGCCCATCCACCTGTTCGTGCTGATGACCTATTACGGCCTGTGGGAGGGTATTCGCGAGATTCGCCGCGGCAACGTCGAGGCGCACCAGGCGGCGATGAAGTCGCTCTATCTGGGCGCGCTGCTGCTTGCCGGCGCCTTCACTCTCCTGCCTGATCGGCGCATGAACCAGGTGCTGTTCGGGCCAGATGCCGGCTGGACACCCTCGCTGATCGCCATCCCTCTGGTGCTCGCCGTGACCGGCTTGCTGTGGTGGCGGCTGATGCCCCGGCGTCGCAGGGGTCCCGCAACGTCTTGAACCCGCCACCGGCTTTCTGCCAAGGTCCCCCATTGTCATTGGGGGATGACAGATGGGGGACGCTCCAGCAGTCGCATTGCGCGACGGCAACCTCATGCCGCAGCTCGGCTTCGGCACGTGGCAGATATCGGCGGCCGACTGCCCGCGCGTGGTTGGTGCCGCCATCCGGGGCGGCTACCGCGCCATCGACACGGCGCAGGCCTTCGGCAACGAGGATGGCGTCGGCCGGGCGATCCGCGAGAGCGGGTTGCGCCGCGATGAGCTCTTCGTCACCTCCAAGCTCCGCAACGGCGCGCACCGGCGCGACCTCGCGCTGCGCGCCTTCGACGAGACGATGCGCAAGCTCGGGCTCGAGCAGCTCGATCTGTTTCTCATCAACTGGCCCCTGCCCGCCGAGGACCGCTATGTCGAGGCGTGGAAGACGCTGGTCGAACTGCAGCAGCAGGGTCACATCCGCTCGATCGGCGTCGCCAATTTCGATCGCCCGCATATCGAACGGATCATCGCCGAAACCGGCGTCGCACCTGCACTCAACCAGATCGAGCTCCATCCCCTCTACCAGCAGCGCGACCTGCGCGGCTTCCACCAGCGCCGCTCAATCCGCATTGCGAGCTGGAGTCCACTCGGCCCGGGGACCTCCAACAGCGCCTGGTGGTGGGCGCATGGCCGCGCCGGGCAGGGCAACATGCTCGAGAACCCGGCCATCGCCGCCATTGCCCGCAACCATGGCCGCACGCCGGCCCAGATCATCCTCCGCTGGCACCTGCAGGAAGGGCTGATCGTCAACGTCAAGTCGGGCAGTCCCGAGCGCATGGCCGAGAACATCGGCGTCTTCGACTTCGAGCTCACCGCCGAGGACGTCTACCGCATCGAAGCCCTCGATCGCCCCGACGACGGCAAGATCGGCGCCCAGCCGGCGGAATGGAACCAGACCTAGTCAACGGTCGGAGGCTCGGTCAGCCGAAGCTAAGCGATCTTCCCGCGCTTGAGGGAGTCGGTCATCGGCGCAGGCCGCTCGACCTTGGTCTTGATCCTCACGATCTGGCCGCTCTTGCTGGCCGTCTCGAAGGCCTCCATCACCTCGAGGACGTGCAGGGCGAGGTCGCCACTGCAGCGGTGCGGCCGATCATTGAGGATGGCATAGGCCATGTCGGCAACGCCCAGGGAGCGGTAGTTGGCGTCGGCATACGGGATTTTCACCGGAACGTCGTCCCAGTCCTCCGCCCGCGGCCGCGCGATCTTCACCTCGCCGCCGAACATGTTGGGGTCGGGCACCTGCATCGAGGCTTCCGTGCCGTAGATCTCGAGCGGCCTATGTGTGTGCTTGGGCACATCGAAGCTGAGTGACACCTGCACCAGCGCGCCACTGGCGAATTGCAGCGTGCCGGTGACATGCGTGAACACCTTGACCGGCATCATCTGGCCCTTTTTGGGCTCCGAGCGGATCGGCCGCTGCTTGGCCGGCGTCAGGCTCATCGCCTGCACCGCCTTGACCGGTCCAAGCAGGTTGACCAGGTCGGTGATGTAGTAGGGGCCCATGTCGAGCACTGGTCCGCCGCCGACATCGTAGTAGAAGGCCGGGTCCGGGTGCCAGTACTCATGGCCGGGAACTCCGAAGCTGGCCGTCCCGCCGATGATGGTGCCGAGCTTGCCGCTATCGACGACGGCGCGCGCCTGCTGGTGCGATCCGCCCAGGAAGGTGTCCGGCGCCGATCCGATCCGCACGCCCTTCTTCCTGGCCGCCGCGACCAGTGTCCTCGCTTCGGCGAAATTCACCCCGATCGGCTTCTCGCTGTAGACGTGTTTTCCTGCCGCGATTGCACGCAAACCTACCGCCACATGTGCGCGCGGAATGGTGAGATTCACCAGGATCTCAACAGACGGATCGGCCAGCAGCGCTTCCACGCTCGCCGCTTTGACCCCGAATTCGGCCGCCTTCCTCTCGGCCACGTCGGGCCTCATATCGGCGATACCCCTGATGTCGAAGACCGGAAACGTCCGCATCGCCCTCAAGTATTGGCTCGATATGTTGCCCGCGCCGATGATCCCGACGCCCAGACGCTGCTTTGCGGCCATGGGTAGTCTCCTCCGAAATCCTGCTGGGCGCTGTCCTCGCCGGGACGCGCCATTCGTCCTCGCCGGCATCATGACCGCCCCCAATTGAACAGGAAAGGGGTCATGAGGCACGTACCGCAGATTTTGTGCGACCGCCCCGGCACTGCTATAGGCCGCCCATGCCGCCCTTACCCCCCACCTTCGACTATCGTCCGCCGCCGGGCCTCGACATCGTCCACGAGGACGAGCGGCTGATCGTGTGCAACAAGCCTAGCGGCCTGCTGACGGTGCCGGGCAAGGACCCTTCCCTGGCCGATTGTCTCGAGACCCGCGTCCAGGCGCGGCGGTCCGACCGGCCGGACACCAAGGTCGTGCACCGGCTCGACAAGGACACCTCGGGCCTCATCCTGCTCGCCTACGACAAGAAGGCGCTGGGGGCGCTCGGCAGCCAGTTCGAGCACCGCAAGGTCGCCAAATACTACGTGGCCCGCGTCTGGGGTGAGGTCGAGGGCGACCGCGGGCTGGTCGATCTGCCGCTCGCGACCGATTGGGAGAACAAGCCACGGCAGCGCGTCGACCACGAGAACGGCCGCCAGAGCCGCACCGAATGGGAGGTGCTGGCGCGCGAGCCCGGCGGCGTGACACGCATGAAGCTCATTCCGCTGACCGGCCGGACGCATCAGCTCCGCGTTCACATGGTGGCGCTCGGCCACCCGATCCTGGGCGACAGCTTTTATGCCGCGGGCGAGGCACTGGCCGCCGCCGACCGGCTGCAGCTTCACGCCGAGATGCTGGGATTTGCCCATCCGGACGACCAGCGCCGGCTGGAATTCGTGGCGCCGGCGCCGTTCTGACGGCCGCCCCGCCACAATCTCTCCCCGAAATCATCAAGCGAGGGCCGCATAGGCTTTCTAGCACTCTGCGGGGGGCTCCCAACCAGGAGTAAGCGTGATGACCGATCGACCGGAAGAAACCGAGGGGCTCGAAGACACCCTCGCCCAGGGCATTGCCGCGATCATGGCGGCCGACGAGGAACTGGCGACGTCGCCAGCCGATCTGGCCGATCTTTTCCTTGAAGAGCTCAACCGCCTCTGGGCCGACCCGGAACCGCTGACGCTCAACTGACGCCGGCCCTGCCTTGCGCTCAATCCCGGGGTCGCGTATGCGTGACCCCAAGCACCCGTAGCTCAGCTGGATAGAGCGTTGCCCTCCGAAGGCAAAGGCCACACGTTCGAATCGTGTCGGGTGCGCCAACTCAATATCTTCCCCTGAAATTCCGGCTAAGACCTTGAACGGCAAGGCCAGATTCGGGGTTCTAAGTCCCTCGTTGCGCACATATTCGAGACGACCGAGGAAGGCCAGTTTGAGCACCGCGCGGCGGGCTTCCAGATTGCCCGAAGCCCAGAGCGACCAGGGGTTTGCGAGGAAGGCGAGGGCGGTTCTAAGTGTGTCGTCGAAGCTCGCCCTGGGCTGGATGCCATGGGCCAGCTTTTCGGCGACCGCGAGCTTGTCACGCTCGAGCGCCGCGATGCGGCTTTCATAGGCCGCGATGACGCTGGGGATCGACGCATCCATGATGCGTTCGAGCAGTTGCGAGACCTGCCGCTCGATGCGGTCGAGTTCGCTCTTGCGTCACCTCGGGCGAGACCTTCCGCACCCGCGTCAAGCTATCGATACCGGAATTCTGATGATGGCGGTGTCGGCTGCCCGTGTCGACAATGGGCGCGACCGACGCTATCCGACCTGGCGGGAGGTCGATCGGCGCCCTAGATAGACCGTCGTTCTAGGGTCGCAGTGCGGACTGTTCCGTCAAGGACTGGCTCTTTCGCTTACCTGCTCCGACTATGGCGCCGGCGAAGTCTGGTGCCCGTCCCGCAGCCGCTCATCTCGAGCCGTCCCCTGCAGCAGGAAGGCGGAGCTGCAGAGAGTGCGCAGTACTTCAGCAATTAAGTGCCAGAAACGAACCCAATAGATGGTCTCCGCCACCCAGCGCATACCCTTGGGCCAGGGTGTCGCATTCGTTTCGGCGGTAGCCATCATCCGACGGAAGGGGTGTCGATGAACTGGGATTCGTCGCCGAAGCGACCGCGAGTGCCGCAAAGCCCAGAACGATCACCCCCAAAAGCTGCTTCGCTTGCTCGTCTCTTTCGGCAGCTTCGCGAGCATCCTGCCTATACTGCTCTAGGCTCTGATGGCCCTCCAGGCGGAAAAGCTTGTCAATTGCCTCTGCGTGCTGCTTCGTGGCAAGGTCGCGAAGAAGCGCTTCTGCGAGCTCCGCATCTCGAGGCACGTGACGGCCGTCCTCATAGATCAGCGCCACCATGTACTGCGCATCCAGACTGCCCATTTTAGCAGCTAGAGCGTAAGCTGCGGTCGATCGCGGGTCCTCTGAGGGAATGGATCGGGCAACAAGATACAGGGCATCAGGATCCCCCTGTTCCGCGAGGTTTTGAACCCACTGCCGGCTCTCGGGCAATCCCTTTCTGGCCACAAAGTTGTCGGCGAGGAAGGTGCCGATCGCTAGGGCCTCGGCATCGGTAACTGCCGCTCGCGCGGCCGGCGCAAACCGGCACGCCTCAAAGGCTGTAGGGTCATTCGAACGCGGCTTCGCATTAATCAGTTCAAGGCACTGCCTTGCGTCAGCCGCCAAGGGAGCACTCACGAAAGATCCGCAGGTCACGGTGAGAGTCAATGACATGCAGCAGGCAGTGAATAGGAACTGCTTCAAGCGGCGGCTACCTCCACCCTGCTACGCGCGTCTTCAGAGCCTCGTTGTAGTCGACAAGAAAGTCCTGATACGTGCCGCTTGCCAGTGCAAGTGCCACCCCCACAATGCCTTGGGTCAACTCATACTCCGACTCTTGAGGGGACTCCATCACCCTTTCCAGCTCAGACCCGGTCAAATAGTCGGGCAACTCGCTGGTTGGGATCACAGGCAACCACCCATATCTGACGAGATATTCTGTAAAGAAGATCCACGTTAGCAGGCCAAAGTCCTTGTTGGCGAACTGGGGCGGTTTCTGGGTCGACCCGCACATGTAGGGATAACGGTCGTCCGGGGCCTGCTCCCCGTCACCGAGGTGATAGCACAGTGACGCCGGTGCATAGACGGGAACCGATTCAATGAATGTAACAACATCGTCTACGACTGCGCGATCAACGACACCGTCAACCCGAGACATAGGCGAGAAGGCCGATACGACCAGCTGACTCACCCGTACTGTAAAGGGGTCGCCGGTCTCGAAGGCCTTCACTATCTTGTAGGTAAGCGGTGACAAAAAGATCACCTCATCCCTAAGGTACTGAAGAACGTGCTCGCTCGCATGCTGGCCAACGTGACCACTGTTATCCAGATTGTCGATGGCACTAGGCCCGCTCAACGCAGAAACGAACGCGCGAACTTCCTCGTCATCGGTGATCGAGGCGTAGTATTCCTTGAACGTGCGGTCTCTCACCTCGATGTGCGTAAACTTCAGATAGAAATCTTCAAGCATCACGAGCATCGCAATGGCCTGCTGATCGGGGATTGGGACGCCTTGCGCTTTCGCGAAACCAGCGAACGAAATGACAACCATCCACGTAACAAAGGCGGCCTTGGTCGCCCTGGCAAACCCTCGCACTCTCGGCCCCCCGCATGGCGATAAGCGGTCCATCAGTCAACGATCGGTAGCACTGCCTCAAATCGCTCGCAACGTACGACATCCTGTGACTCGTGCTCCCTTGGCCTGCAGGATCCGCGTCGTGCATGGTCGCGGGATCATCGGGGTGTTCGCGAACAACTGCGCGATCTACGGCACGAGCAGCAGCCGCTCAAGCGTCATTCCGGACAACATACTCACGAATGAAGTTCTGTAAGTGAAGCTCGATCGACAAACCGTCCATGTAGCCGCTGCGTGACGGGAGGACCGTTGGGACTGTTGATAGCCGCCATCATCGCCCTTCGCCCCATCTCGTAGTAAGGCAGCTCCATGGTGGAGAGCCCCGGCTTGAGTAGGCTAGCGATCGGCTCGAGATTGTCAAAGCTGACCACGGCGACGTCACGCCCAACTTTAAAGCCAAGTTCCGCCAGGTCGAAATAAACATCCATCGCTAGGATGTCCTGGCCGCAGATGATCACGTCGGGGCGTTGGTCGGTGGGCTCAGCCATCAAGCGGGAGAGCAGGCGATCTGCGATGAAGGTGACACGGCCATTTCCCTCCTCGACGGCTGTATGAATCCGGGGTGTCATGTCGATCCCCAGCGCGTTGGCGGAGTCGGAAATACCGGATGCTCGCAGTCCCGCTGCTACGATGGTCTTTGACAGGTTGAGGAACACTGGACGCCGATAACCGCGAGTGAACACAGCGTCCGCGAGTCCGCGTGCGAGGGCATAGTCGTCGGGAATAACCGCCTGGTGCCTGCCTTCTGGATCGAAGCAATTGAGCAGGATGCGTGGCACGGACGAGGGCGGCAATTTCACCGCCTGATGGTAGCGTGCCGCGTAGATCACAGCCTCGGCGCGGAAAGCGGTCAACTGCGAGTCAGCGAGATGGTGGCTTGGCGCCCCTTGCTCGATGTTGAACAGCATCATCTGCTTGCCGTGCTCCCACGCTGCGTCCTGGGCGCCCCGGATCAGGTCGATCGAGGATGGGGTCGTCGCAACACCGTCGGCGAGAAAGCCGATCACATCTGACCGCTGGAGACGCATCATGCGCGCTGCTTGGTTCGGCTCGTAGCCGATCTCGGCGATGATCGCTTCAATCCGCTCGCGCGTCACGACGCTGACCAGGGGATCGCGGTTGATCACCCGTGACACGGTCTTGAGCGAGGTCCCCGCTCGTTCGGCGATTTCGCGTTGACTTGCCATGCGGCCCTTGTCCGACGAAGGACAGCAGTTTGCAAGCCAGGCACCAGATTTGGACCTTCCACCGCCAGGATCCCGGCAAGAGCGCCAGAATCTGTATTGACAACGTGAGACAATCGCGAATACCGATTGACCATCGTGAGACAGAGTGAACACCGGGTCGCACGGACAAACGGGAGGAACATCATGAAACTTGCCCTTGTGGCCGCATTGGCGACCCTGCTCGCCGCCAGCTCCGCGCTCGCCCAGAGCCCCGCCATTCCGCCGGCCGGCGAGATCGTGCCGCGCGAGATCACCTGGCTCGCGTCGCGGCCGTCCGACGGTCCGGTGCTCAGCACCGTTCGTGCTATCGCCGACGAATATGCAGCGCAGCATCCCGGGTTCAAACTCGACATCGTCGAGACACCGGACCGCCCGTCTTATCTGCAGAAGCTCGAGACGCTGGCGGCCGCGCGTCAGCTTCCCGAATTCTTCGACACCGACGCCACGCCTTTCGCCGACAAGCTGCGTCAGCAGGGGCTGATGGTCGATACGGCGGCACTGCTCGAGAGCTATGGCCTCACGGATCAGTTCCGCCCCGTCGCACTCAACTACGATCGTTTCGGCGACGGCAGCCTCTACCTCATCCCACTCGAGTTCGGGATGGAGGTCTTCTGGTACAACAAGGCAATGTTCGAGGCTGCGGGTGTCGCCCCGCCATCGACGCTCGACGATCTGCCCGCGCTCTGCCCCAAGCTCGCTGCGACGGGCGTGTTGCCGCTGGCGCTCGACGGTGTCGATGGCTGGCCGCCGCAGCGCATGATCGCCTGGTATCCGTTCCGGCTCTCGGGCGGCGACTACCTCGACAAGCTCAAGAAGGGCGAGGCCAAACTCTCCGACCCGATCGGCGTTAAGACGACAGAATGGCTCGCGAGCTTTGCCAGCAATGGCTGCCTCGCCAAAGACTTTTCGGCGCAAGGTTATACCGATGCACGCGATCAGTTCACCCAGGGCAAGGCCGCAATCTACTACATGGGCACCTGGGAAACCGATGCGATGATCAACGAGGCCTCGCAGGCCGAGGCGGTGCGCGGCAACATCGACTACTTCACGCTGCCGCTTACCCCCGATGCGCAGACCGGCGCCAACGAGTTCTTCGTCAACTCCGGTATCGGCATGGCCGTGGGCTCTGGCACATTCGACCCGTTGGTCTACGACTTCGTCAAATACATGCTGACACGTTACTCTGAGCTCTACGCCAACACTGGCGCCCTCTCGCCGATGACCTACACGCCCGAGAAGCTGCCGAACGACGCACCGCTCTATGCCAAGATCGTCGGTGAAATCCCCAAGCTCGGCTCGCTCTATGCCGTGCCCTGGGACACGCAGCTCGATCCCAAGTCGAACACGGTGATGCAGCAACAGCTGACCCTCCTCCTTCAGGGCAACATCACCGCCGAGCAGTTCCAGCAGACGGTCGACGCCGCCATCGCCGAGAATGCGCCGCGCTTTTTCAACTAACTCGTCTCTCGTCCCCTGACGTGCAACTCTGGCGGCCGGGCCCTGGTCCGGCTGCCGATTGGAGGAGGATCGACCATGCTGTCCTACAGATCGCGCATCGCAGTCCTCGTCTTCCTCACACCGCCGCTGCTCGCTTACGTCGTCGCGGTCGTGCTCCCCATCTTCCAGTCGCTCTATCTGAGCCTCTTCGAATGGGACGGCATCTTCGATCCCGTCTTCGTCGGCCTGGGCAATTACGTGAAGATGTTCACCGCCGATCCGTCCTTTTGGGGCTCACTCGGACGCTCGCTGGTCTATGTCGCGGTGACGCTGGTCTTTCAACTCGGCGTCGCGCTGCTGATAGCGAACCTCCTGACCTATGCGACGCGCGGCCGCGAGGTGATCAAGACACTGGTCGTTCTGCCGGCCATCGTCTCGACGGTTGCGATCGCACTGCTCTTCCGCCGGCTCTATTCCTTCGACCCCCCGGGCCTCATCAACCAGCTGCTCGACTTTGTCGGACTCGAGGTGCTGACGCGGGCCTGGCTGTCCGACCTCGGCACGGTGCTTACCGCCGTGTCCGTGCCGGAAGGCTGGCGCTTCTTCGGCATCTACATGTTGATCCTCTATGGTGGCCTGCTCGCCGTGCCGCGCGACCTTGAGGAAGCCGCCAAGCTCGACGGCGCTACCGAGTGGCAGGTCTTCCGCTATGTGCGCTTCCCCTATCTGCGTCCGGTCTGGATCACCACGACCATCATGGCGACGACCAATGCGCTGCGCGGCTTCGACATCCCGTACCTGTTGACCAATGGCGGGCCGGGCGAGTCATCGGAGCTCCTCACCACCTACATGTACAAGACCGCCTTTGCGCACACCCAATTCGGCTACGCCAGCGCCCTCTCTGTCGCCATCGTGGTCGAGTGCCTCATCGCCGTGGGGCTGATCCTGTTCATGGTCCGCAAGAGGGGCTTCACGGTATGACATCCGAGGCTGTCGTGAACCGCTCCGCTCCATCCGTCCCCGGCGCTGGCGCCCTCAACCTCCAGCGCGCGTTCTCGCAGGTGATCATCCTGCTGATCGTACTGGTGCAGGTCTACCCGTTGGTCTGGATCCTGCTGACTGCGTTGCGACCCGCTCAAGAATTCGCAGCCGGGAATCCGTTTGCTCTCCCCAGCGTCATCACCCTGGAAAATTTCGAACGCGCCTTCGCGCAGGGCAATCTCGGCCACTACCTGCTCAACAGTGCTATCGTCACGCTCGCCGCCGACGCGCTCATCGTCGTGCTCGGCATGATGGCGGCCTACGCAATCCAGGTGCTCGGCTTCAAATACAGCCGCCTCGTGCTCGGCTTCTTCATCGTCGGCATCGTCGTGCCGGCGCACGTGACGCTGGTGCCGCTGTTCCTAAACTACCGCAACCTCGGTCTGCTCAATTCCTACTGGTCGATCATCGTGCCGCTGGTCGGTTTCTCGCTGCCGATGGCTGTCTACCTGTTCCAAAGCTTCTACAGCTACATCCCACGCGAGCTCTACGACGCCGCGACCGTCGACGGAGCAGGGCCCTACCGCACGTTCTTCTCGATCACGGTGCCCATGTCCGTGAACACCGTGGTGACGGTCGTCTTCGTCAACACCATCTTCATCTGGAACGACTTCATCTTCGCCAACACCTTCGTCCTCGACAAGGACATGAAGACCGTTCCACTCGGACTGCAAAGCTACATGGGCGCGATGGGCTCGATCGACTGGACGGCAACGTTCGCTGCCGTCTGCGTCACCATCACGCCGTTGCTCCTCGCCCTACTCGTCCTCAACCGCGCCATCATTTACGGCATCCAGGGCGGCGCCACCAAGGGCTGACCTAGCCTCATCGAGACCAATAATGACCACCGCAAAATCCGCCGTCGCCATGAACTTTGCCGGAGTCCGCGATCCCCGCCTCGACGGCCCGCAGGGCGACGCCATCCCGTTCTTTCACGAGGGCCGCTATCACCTCTGCTACCTCGAGGCTCCGGCAGGAAAACTCGACCAGCCCGACCGCGGCCGCACACCCTGGCGACACGTCGTCAGCGACGACCTTGTCCACTGGGAAGACCTCGGCATCGTGCTGCCACTCGGCACGCGCGAAGAAGCCGATCCCGACGGCATCTGGACGGGGTCGGTCATTGCCAAGGATGGTCTGATCCACATCTTCTACACGGGCGGCAACCGTCCGCGCGAAACGCCGCAGACCATTTGCCACGCAACCAGCGTCGACGGGATCACCTTCACCAAGGACCCGCGCAATCCCCTCTTCGGGCCCGACACCGACTGGTTCGAGGCCAAGGACTGGCGAGACCCTTTCGTATTCTGGAATGCGGCCAGGGGTGAATATTGGATGCTGCTTTCGGGTCGCGTCCGGCAGGGGCCGCTTGGACGGCGCGGCGTCGTCGTGCTTTGCACGTCATCCGACCTCGACCAGTGGTCGGTGCAACCCGAGCCCTTCTACGCGCCCGGCAACACCTATTGCATGGAATGCCCCGAGGTCTTCGAGCTCGGAGGAAAGTGGCGCATGATCTTTTCGCGCTTCAGCGAGCACGCGGCGACGATGTATCGCGAAGCCGACACGCTCGAAGGACCCTGGCGCATGCCTGCCCACGACGCGCTCGACGGCGCGCGCTGGTATGCCGCCAAATCGCTGACAGACGGCAAGGGCCGTCGCATCGCGTTCGGGTGGGTGCATGATCGTCGCGGATTCTCTGACGATGGCGAGTGGCTCTGGGGCGGCGACATGTGTCTGCCGCGCGAAATCTACGCTGGCGAGGACGACCGTCTTTGCGTCCGCCCGCCGGAGGAGATCGAGACGCAGTTTGCACCGCCGCAACCGCTGTTGCTGCGACCGCTGGCCGGCGACTGGGAAGGGGGCCGCGGTGGAGTTGCAGGAAAATATGCCGCTACAGCGATCCCTGTCGAACTCGACTCCCCTGAACTTGCAAAGCTCACCGTCGAAGCCGCCTTCGATGATCTGCGCGGTGGTATCGGGCTCAGTCTATTTTCGGGAGATGGGCTGAACGAGGGCCTCGATCTTTTCTTCAGTGCTGCAACGGGCGATATCACGCTCGGAGATCAGGTAGCCGGCAGGGAGCCTGACAGGCGCCCCACACCGCACGTGACGGCCTGGCTGCCGCCGCGCACCAGTGGCTCCCTGCGTATCGATATCTATCTGCGAGGAGACGTACTCGAAGTCTTCCTGGACCGTCAGGTCGCGCTGACCCACCGGACCTACAGCAAGGCAGCCATCGCACCGGTCCTCTATGTCGAAGACGGCATCGCGACCATCGAGGCGAGCTTTGCCAAACTCGGCGGAGGGGAGCTGTGAACTCCCCCGAACCTTATCGTCCAGCGCTGCATTTCTCGCCGCGCTCAGGGTGGATGAACGACCCCAATGGGCTGATCCAGGTCGATGGCATCTGGCACATTTTCTACCAGCACGAACCTCACAGCACAGTGCACGGTCCGATGCATTGGGGGCACGCCAGCAGCCCAGATCTGACGACCTGGATCGAGCATCCGATTGCTCTACATCCGGACGCGCTCGGAACGTGCTTTTCCGGCAGTGCCATCGAAACACCCTCCGGAGAGGTCAAGCTGTTTTACACGGCCCATCGCACGCGGCCGGATGGGTCAGACTTTCAGGTGCAGTGCCTGGTGCACGCCGACCGCGGGCTGACGCGCTTCACCCCCGATCAGCACAACCCGATCGTCGGCAATCCTGGACTTCTGGTCTTCCGCGATCCGAAGGTGTTCTGGCACGCGCAGACGCAACGCTGGATTATGGTTGTCACTCACGGTCAGTCCATCGGCATCCGGTCGTCGACGGACCTCGTGCATTGGGAGCTCGAAAGCACGTTCGGTGCGCACGACGGACAACATGGCGACGGTCCATGGGAATGTCCCGACCTGTTTCCTCTGCAAGCGCCCGACGGCACGACGCATTGGGTGCTGATGGTCGGGATCGGCAGCGATTCATATGGCGGAGGTTCAGGCACGCAGTACTTCATCGGTGCGTTCGATGGGCACAGCTTCGTCAACGGAAATCGGCCGGAAACCGTCCTCTGGGCCGACCACGGCCGCGACTACTACGCGGCGCAGTCGTTCTTCGGCGCCGAACGTCCCACGACGATAGCCTGGGCCAGCAACTGGCAGTATGCCCGCAACGTGCCCACGACAGCCTTCAGGGGCGTGATGACCCTCCCTCGGGAGCTGAGCCTGATCGACAGCCAATATGGGTTACGACTCAAGCAGAAAGTGCCGGCGGCCGTTAGCGCCCGCTTCGAGCTTCTCGCCTCGGGCCAGACGCCGACGAGCGGGACGTATCGTTTGCGCCTGTTTTGGAACCATTCCGGCGAGCTGAAGGTCAACTTGTTCGGCAGCACAGAGCCGCACTTTGTGGTGTCCCGTCGCGGCAATGCAGTGCACGTCCGCACCATGCGAAGAGATACCCACAGCATCGCCGGCCTGGCTCACGACTATTCAATGGAGTTGGCAGCCCACGTCGATCACATCGACATCTTCGTCGACAACGGGCTTGTTGAGCTTTTTGCTCAAGATGGGCTGGTCTGCATCACAAACCTCCACTTTCCATCGAACCCCTCTGGAGTCGTGCAAGTCGAGGTGAACAAGTTGGAGGCAACGGAAGGCCACGTCAGCGGGTAGCTGCAAGGGCGCCAAAGTCCCACGGCCCCATGGGAGTCGGAGCCAGCTTCAGCTCTCCGCGCAGCCATCACGTCTGACAGACGCACCGAACCCCTGCAGTCGGGTTTCGGCCCATTCGGGCCACGATCGCGGGCCAAGGGCAGAGAGGCGGCATGCGGCGGAGACTGCCGCACAGTGGTTCGTTTGTCGCGCACCGGGGCGCGCGTGAACCCTTTCTGCGAGCTTACACCGACACCAGGGGACAGGGGCCCGTCGACTGGCAAGACCAGCCGTTCGGTGATCCGTCAGCATGCCACTGGCGAGGGGCGCGAGAAGGTCGGGGTTGGGTGCCGTCGGCGATGATGTTCGTGGAGCATTCGGATGATGCTCAGGCGAGAGGAGCGACCGTGGCTAACGCCGCCGCCGAAGCGGCATAGGTCGCAGCGACTGGGCAACTTCTAGGGCGTCGGCTACTCGGCGCCCCGATTCTATTGCCGACTCCCGACGACCTCGAATGGACCGACCAGCGTCCGGGATGGCGCGCATATGCCGGCGCGCCGCGCTTGCTTGCCACCGTGGCGAACCGGCTGCCGCTCCTCATGCAAGAAACCCGCCCGCGAGCGACAGTTGAAGGCAGGGACAGCTCCGGCTCGTGTCCGCGCCTTTCAGCCCGAACTCGTTTCACATGACCGTGCGAGCCATTTGGTGCGGCGCCGAGCTCTGCGAGGCACGAGATGATCAGAGCGACACCACAAGCGAATACTATCCCGAGGGAACAAATGTAAGGAGCGATCCTCCAGTGGCCCTCTACTATGGCGTCGATCAGATCGGATCCGTTCGGCGCGTCTTTGACAGCGAAGGTACGGCGCGAGCTTTCAGCTACTGAGTTGGATCGGTGGGTCGACACTATTGACAGCCACCGTTCTCAGCGGCTCGCGGGAGACGCGTATGTCAACTGGCACACTCGCGGCGGCCCTGGGAACCCGACCATCGGAACGGAGCAAGGTTTGGGTAATTTTGTAGAAACGATTCCACACGCTGCTCAGTGACTGCAACACATACAAATCACTGCGTCAGCAATTGGCTTTCCGGCTGCACCTTGCCTTCGTAGCGAGGTCCTCCCGCGTGCGTGGTTGAGATATCTATCACAGTATGATATGTTGTTGGGTGCAGACCGAGAGCGCGATCACAGTCCATAAGAGCCACGCAATGACGTCAACGATGGTCACTCCACCTCAGCAGCATTGGTCGCCCTCGACGAAGTGCGACAAGACGGGCACGTCTCTGACATTGCCCCTTTCGTGCACGATGGACTGCCGTGCGATGGACCTTGAGAACGTCGCCGATGCACAGACTTGATCGAGCGACCCGATTGACCGATGATTACCGCAAGTTGCTAAAAACGCTTGTCCACTGATCGGTGAACGAGACTAGAACGGTCGACTAGATCAAAGGCGCCGCGCGACATCGGATGCTTTTGTAGACTCTTACATCACGCACTGATATATCTCTGTGCGCGGACTGAGTGTCCGCGATCAACGGCGTCTCGACCAAAAGTTTCGAGTTGTCATGACCAACGGCCTCCGGCCGGGGGCGGTATTTCTTTTTTTAGGAGACACACGCATGAAGCACTTCTGGAAAGGCACGCTCGCTGCGGCGATCATCGGCTTTGCCGCGGCGAGCATGCCAGTTCAGGCGGCAGACGAGACCGTCTGCGGTACCGACAGGAGTATTGACATTGCGGAGATGAGCTGGCCTTCGGCCGCTGCACTTGCGCGTATACACGCTTTCATCCTCGAGAACGGCTACGGCTGCGATGTCGAGGTGGTGTCAGGCGACACCGTCCCCACGTCGTCTTCCATGCTGAGCCGAGGCTCGCCCGCCATAGCACCCGAGCTTTGGACCAGCTCGATCGAGAAGCAGTGGACGGAAGCTATCAACGAGGGCAAGGTCGTGAAGCTCTCGGACGCCATCACCGACGGCACGCTCGAGGGCTGGTTTATCCCCCGATATGTGCAGGAGGCGCACCCGGATCTGAAGAGCGTCGCCGGTGTGATCGCGCATCCTGAGCTGTTCCCCGATCCCGAAGATCCTACTAAGGGTCGCCTCTACTCGTGCCCACCGGGCTGGGCTTGCGAAATCTCGACCTCCGCCTTGTTCGAGGCCTACGACATGGCCGAGGCCGGCTGGAACCTGTTTTCGCCGGGCTCGGGCGGAGCGCTCGACGCGTCTATAGCGCGGGCCTTCCTTCGAAACGAGCCGATCCTGTTCTACTACTGGGGGCCGACGTCGATCCTGGGCAAGTACGACGCCGTGCCACTCGACATGGGGCCAGTGGATGCTGAGATCTACGCCTGCAACACGAACCCGGACTGTGACCAGCCGGCGCGCAAGACAGCTTATCCGTCATCGCCTGCGATCGTGGGTGCAGCCGCCTGGGTTCCGGAGGAAGCTCCTGTTGTTGCCGACTACTTCGCCAAAGTTGGGCTGACCAACGACGAGATCAGCGCGCTGCTGGTCTACGGCGACGAGAACAAGGCAGACGCCGCCGCAACCGCGGAGAACTTCCTGCGCGAGCGCAAGGACGTTTGGACGACCTGGGTGCCGGACGACGTCGCAGCCAAGGTTGAAGCCAGCCTGGGCTGAGCCATGGGCGCAAGGGTGGCCGGGCTCGGCCACCCTAAGCACCGCATTGTCGGCTTGGCACCCGGCAGAGAACTCTGAGGTCAGAATGTTTCCCGAATTTGTCGATACCCGCCCGCTCCGACGCGCGGTCGACGACGCCCTCAACTGGGTCGTCGCGAACTGGGGGGGCGCTTTCGAAGCAGCCGCCCGCCCGCTGCTTGGACTCCTCAACGCCATCCAGTTTGCACTGCTCGCCACCCCGTGGTGGGTGATCATTGCCCTGGTGACGCTCGCCGCATGGCTGGCCACGCGCCAGTGGAAGCTGCCCGCGATCGTGTTTGCTGCCCTGATCTTCCTCGGCGTCATGGACCTGTGGGAAGACGCGATGATCACCACGGCGCTCATGATTGCAGCGACCCTTACCGCAATCGTCGTGTCGATTCCGGTTGGCGTGTGGATGTCGCGGTCGTTGCGCGTCCGCCAGGTGATCACGCCGATCCTCGACCTCATGCAGACGCTGCCCAGCTTCGTCTATCTCATCCCGACCGTGATGATTTTCGGTCCCGGCAAGATTCCGGCGCTGCTGGCGACCATTGTCTATGCGGCTCCGCCACTCGTCAGGCTCACCGACCTGGGCTTGCGCTCTGTCGATCCCGCAGTCATCGAGGCAAGCCGCGCGTTCGGTGCCAATCCGGGCCAGCGTCTTCTCGGCGTTCAGATACCGCTCGCCCTTCCCACCATCCTCGCCGGCATCAATCAGACGACGATGATGGCCCTCGCCATGGTTGTCATTGCGTCCATGATTGGCGCTGGCGGCCTCGGCTATCAGGTGCTTCAGGGCATCGGGCGGCTTGAGGTAAGCCGCGGATTGTTCGCGGGGCTTGGCATTGTCGTCCTCGCCATCATCTTCGATCGCGTTACTCAGTCCTTCGGCAAACAACTGCAGGCACGCATCGGCCTGCAGGAGGTACGCATATGAACGCTATTCGCTATGATTCCAGCGACGTCGCGATCCGTATGCGCAACGTCACAAAGATCTTCGGCAAGAACTCGCTCGCTGCGCAAGCGCTTCTCGATGCCGGGCGGTCCAAGACGGACGTGCAGGCCGAGACCGGCTGCGTGATAGGTCTCAACGACGTCTCGATCGACGTAGCCCCGAGCCAGATCTTCGTCGTCATGGGCCTCAGCGGATCCGGCAAGTCGACACTGATCCGCCACGTCAACAGGCTGATCGAGCCGACATCCGGCGAAATCCTCGTCGACGGCGCCGATGTTCGACAGATGGCAAATGACGAACTGCGCCATTTCCGTCGGCACAAGGTTGCGATGGTGTTCCAGAAGTTCGGGCTCCTCCCGCATCGATCGGTCCTCGACAACGTCGCTTACGGACTCGAGGTCCGCGGCGTAGGCCGGCACGCTAGGCTCGAAAAAGCGGCCAAATGGATCGAGACGGTTGGGCTCGCGGGGTATGAGAAGTCCCGGCCGCGCGAACTCTCGGGCGGCCAGCAACAGCGCGTAGGCCTTGCCAGGGCACTGGCGCTGGATACTGACATCCTCCTGATGGATGAAGCCTTCTCGGCGCTCGATCCGCTCATCCGCTCGGGCATGCAGGATCAGCTCATTAGCCTTCAGAGGTCATTGAACAAAACGATCCTGTTCATCACCCATGACTTTGACGAAGCGCTGAAGATCGGCGATCGCGTGGCGGTGCTGCGGGACGGTGTCGTCCAACAGCAGGGGCGGCCTGAGGAGATTGTCCTCAGGCCGGCAAACGATCACATCGAGCAGTTTGTCCGCGACGTGAACAAAGCCCGCGCGATCCACGTGAGTTCGATCATGGAGCAGGGGAAGTTCCCCGTCTGCGACGCTGCTGTCCCGCCGACGGCGCGCTGTGATGACGTTCTACCGCTCTTTGCCGCCAACCAGTGGGTCGGCGTGATCGACGAGTTCGGCCATCAGATCGGACGCGTGACGTCGCAACAGGTCATAGCTGCGCTGGCCCGTCATACTCCCCCGGCTCGCCAGCTCCTCCAAGCAAGCCCGGGAGAGCAGCATGAATAGAGTACTGGCCCTGGTAGATCACTCGGTATACGCGGAAAGTGTCGTGGACCACGCCGCTTGGGTTGCGGGTCTCACAGGCGCGAGCATCGATGTCGTCCACGTCCTCGATCCTATCGATCCGGCTGCTGTAAACGCCGGCATGGCTGGGCTGGCCGTCGGTGGGCCAGGTATCGTAAGCGGCAGCGCGAGCTACAGCGAAGCCAGGCTTCAGCAGTTGACCTACCAAGCCCAGCAGCTGGTCGATCGCCTCACAACACGCATAGGGGATGCCGGCGCCGGGGCTGTCATCGGCCGCGTCATTGTCGGCGACCTTCGCCACTTCGCCGAGGAGAGCCAAAGTGACTTCGATCTGACGGTAGTCGGCAAGCGAGGCGAGACCGCCGACTTCGTTGGCCTTCGCCTGGGGTCCAAGCTGCGCAACGTGGTGCACGTCGCCAGCAAGCTCGTCCTGATCGTTCCCCGAGCCTACCGGCCGCTCGCGAGTTGGCTTCTGGCGGTAGGCAAAGACAACGAAGTCAGTCGCGGCCTCGACGACCTGGTCCAGAGCCGGATGCTCGAAACCCTTCCGGGAGAGGTCGTCCATGTCGGTGAACTGACGGAGCTCATTCGCTCGGATCTTGAGAGCATCGGCCTGCGCCTGACCCATGCCGGGCACAGAGTGAGTATCACCGTTCTGGATGGCGAGCCCGTCAGGGCCGTTGCCGAGCGTCTTGCGACCGCGGAGAGCCAACTGGTTGTGGTCGGGAAGTTTGGCCGGTCGCGCGTCCTTCCGATGATCTTTGGCGATGGTGTCGCCCGCGACCTGACGAAAGTGAATCAGGGACCTGTTCTCGTTCTGCCCGAGGCCGATGGGGAGATCGCCGAAGTGCAGCCAGGGGCGACACCAGCCTTGCCGAACGAAATCAGTAGGTAGCGACCGTGAATCAGAACTATGACGCCAGCGGGAAGGCGGATATGTCGGGCATCTATAATCGAACCGACCCGGTCCCGTACTTTGAGACTCTCGGTACGCTTGGATACTGCATCCCGCAAGAGGCGAAGGGAACGGTACGTGCGCTCATCAACGCGCTTCGGAAGATCAGGCGACGCCCCGAGACCAGCCTCCTCGACATCGGATGCTCCTATGGAGTGAACGCCGCGCTGCTGAAATACGATATGACCTTCGAGGACCTGCGCGAGCACTACACCTCGATGGCCGACATCCCGCGCGACGGCATGCTGCGCGAGGACGCTCAGTTCTTTTCCGACCCTTATGATCCTGAACTCGAGGTCATCGGCATGGACACGGCGCATCGCGCCCTGAGATATGCTATTGACGCCGGCCTTGTTGACGGCGGCACGACCGTCAACCTCGAAGAGGATGACTGCGAGCTGACGCCCGCGCACCGGAAGCTCCTTTCGCGAGCCGACCTTATTCTATCGACCGGATGCTTTGGCTACGTCACCAATCGCACACTTGATCGCTTGCTCGAGTGCGGTCAGGACAATCATCCTTGGATGTGCCACACGGTACTGCGGATGTTTGACTTCACCGATGCGGCAGAGGCGCTGGCCGCCCAGGGATACGTGACAGAAAAGCTGGACCGCCTGATGCCGCAGCGCCGGTTCGTCGACGAAAACGAGCGTAAGCAAGTCCTCGCCAATCTCGAAGAGCTTGGCGTCGACAGTGCGGATCTAGAAGCCGAGGGCTGGTACTATGCCCAGTTGTTCGTTTCCCGACCTGTCCAGGATGCACGCGACATGCCGCTGCCGAGCCTTCTCGCGAACCCGTAGTTGTGCCGCCATGCGCTCACGTGGGCGACGCTCGGTTGCGACGGTCTAGATTTCTCTCAGCGTCGCTGCCAACTCGGCAGCCAGTTGCTTTCGCAAACGGCTGCTTTATATCATCGGCTGATAAATCCATGTCATCCGCCAATGAAACGCAAACTCCTAGCGCCCGATTTCGCTGAGACCGTCGAAGTACTGGCAACTTTCCGATTCGGGCTGCGGAGGTTCCTGAACTTTAGCGAAGGTATCGTTGGAGCGGCCGGCATCACATCACAGCAATATCAGGCGCTCCTTGTTCTCATACGCGAACGCGAGACGGGAGTTAGTGTTGGGGCGCTCGCCGAGGAGATGATTCTTGTGCCTCATGGTGCCGTGCAACTTGTCAACCGACTGAGCGAGGCTGGCCTGGCCGAGCGCAAGTCCGATGCTGTCGATGCGCGTGTTTCTCGCGTGCACGCTACGCCTAAGGCCATCCGGCTGATGAAGACACTCGTCAAGGAACACGCCGCCGGGTTGAGCGCCCAGGAGCGGTTGCTGCGCAAGAGTTTGGATTCTTTGCGTTGGCTGTTGGTCGACAAGTCATCGCCGTGAAGTCCGAAAGCCAATTCTATTCAGTGCAACCGCTTCGCCCCACCGGTGAGGATGATGGTGGCCTCATATCGACCGATGCATCGTCCGCTCTCAAAGCTGCTGAGAAGGTGTTGGGCGAGGCCGTTTCCCTACATGGCAATGTTCCCCGCGCCAAAGTGTGGGCGATGAACGACGACTTCTCGACCACCCTAATAACGGTCTACAGCCCATCGACTGCGTGAACACCGAGGCCGGCCGATGCCGGGTAACCATAGCGTGATCCGTGATCGAAGTGATAGACGGACGTGTCATCGAGTGACATAGTTTGGCGATGGCTGGTCACGTACGCGGAGAGATCTCCGCAACCGCCGTATGCCGCGTACAGGCGCTTGGGAGCTCGCGCCGGTCAGCATCTCGGCGGCAGCGCATCAGACTGTCCCTTTAAGCGCGCTGCCGCCGATCTCAACGGGGGTCAGAACTGGTTTGATGTCGGCCTTGAAGGGGCACGACCCAGGTGCCTCGGGCAGGTCGTGTGGTGGTCGGGCCGCCAGCGTGCCGACGCATTCGGGTGGTGAGGGTGTCGGCATCGATCCGGGACCATACGCAATGGGCGTGACGCCAGCCGTCCTTCTCGTGGAGCACGATCGCCCGCGGCTGCCCCGCATGCCGAGGCTTCGCTCGATCCGGTCCACCGCCTGGGCATGGGCTTCGCGATCGGCAACCGGCAGCCCGCTGCGGCGCGCCCGGCTGAGCACTGGCGTTCCCAGCACCCGCGACTTGATGTAGGCGCCCAGGGGCAGGCCGGCGGCCTCCCGCTCGAGCCGCTCACGTTCCTCTACCGTCAGCCGCAGTCCGAAGGGCGGTTGCCGTTTGCGGGGTGTCGGCGAGGGCGATCCTCTCGCAGCGATGCCAAAGTCTTCGCTCAGGGCATGGCGGCACCGGAGAGTCCGGGGACTGCTGGCGCTCAAGGTACTGGCTCCACGCCTCCAAATCTGCCAGAAGCTGGTTCGAAACCGCGCCGTCCAGGCGCGCCAGTCTCCACATTCAAGGCGGGCCTGCGGCCAGGACTGCTGCGTCCCATGATCGTCCCATTGGTCAAAGACAAGACGCTGCGGTCCATCGAGGACCTTGTCGCTGCCGGGCTGTTGCCGGCCGCGGCTCTCGCCGAGCTCGAGCCCGTCGCCGAACAGTTCGCCGTCGGCGTGAGTCCGCCGATGGCCGCTGTCATGCGATCCGGCGACACGGATGGCGCGGTGCGGCGGCAGTTCGTTCCGGATCGGCGAGAGCTCACCGTCACACCCGCCGAACGTCACGATCCGATCGGGGATGAGGCCCACAGCCCCCTGTTCGGGCTCGTGCACCGCTATCCCGATCGCGTCCTGTTCAAGCTGGTCAGCGTCTGCCCGGTCTATTGCCGCTTCTGCTTCCGTCGCGAGATGGTCGGCCCGGAGGGCGATGGCGCCATGTCCGACGAGGATCTGGCGGCAGCCGCGGCTTACGTGCGCGCGCGTCCGGAAATCCGCGAGGTGATCCTGACCGGCGGCGATCCGCTGATGCTCTCGGCGCGGCGCGTCCGGACGGTGATGGCCCACCTCGACGCCATTCCGCATCTCGACATTATCCGCTGGCATACCCGCGTCCCCGTGGTGGCGCCCGAACGCCTGACGGAAGATCTCGTCGCCGCGGTGTCCCAGTCCGCCAAGACGGTGGCGCTCGCCGTGCACTGCAACCATGCCGACGAGCTCACCGGGCCGGCAGAGGCCGGCCTCAGGGCGCTGCGCCGCGCAGGGGTCATGCTGTTGAGCCAGACCGTTCTGCTCAAGGGGATCAACGACAGCGTGCCGGCGCTCGAAACGCTGATGCGCGCGTTCCTCAGGCTCGGCGTTCTGCCCTACTATCTCCACCATGGCGATCTCGCCAAAGGGACATCGCATTTCCGCACGACGCTTGCCGAGGGTCTGGACCTGGTCGAGGCGCTGCGCGGGCGCCTGTCCGGGCTGGCCCAGCCGACCTATGTGCTGGACCTGCCGGGCGGCGCCGGCAAAGTGCCCGTCACCCGGGAGCTGATTGCGCAGGGTGGCGTGCGGACCTGGACGGGCGACTGGCACGCCTATCCGCCGGAGGCCGGCAGCTAGACCCCGCGCGCCGTTCACCTCACGGCGACTGCTGCATGGCCTCTCGCGTGGTGCGCAGGATGCTGGCGAGGTGCGTGTGCATAGCACGGCGGGCCCGCTCCGGGTCGCGCAGTTTCAGCGCCTCGAGGATCAGCTCGTGCTCCCTGGCGCTGTTGGTCAGGACGCCCGGCGTTTCCGAGGCCACGCGGCGGACCTCGGCGCCGATGTGATAGAGCGACTGCGCGGTCCGCTCGAGGAATGGGTTGCCCGCCAGCCGCATCAGCGTGTGGTGGAACTCGAGGTCCATCACCCGGAAGGCGAGCGGGTCGGTGGTCAGTCGATGGCCCTCATGCACCATGTGCTCGAGATGCTCGAGCGCGGCCCCGTCCGCGCGCGCGGCACCCAGTGCCAGCAGTTCACCCTCGACGGTGAGGCGGGCCTCATAGAGCGCCTCGACATTGTCGTGGTCGAGTCCAACCAGGAACTGCAGGGGAGCCGCGAGGCGCGAGGGCTTGAGGTCGGTGACGCTGCAGCGGCCGCCCTGCCGGGTCTCGACCACGCCGAGGATCTGGAGGCCGCGCAGCGCCTCGCGGATCACCGGCCGGCTGACCTGCAATGCGGCGCTCAGCTCCTGCTCGGTCGGCAGCGTGTCGCCGGCCTTCACGCTGCCCGAATAGATCAGCTCGAGCAGTTTCTCGACCACCATCTCGGCAGCCGATTTGCGCGCCACCGGCGCCATTCTGATCAGGGAGTCGAGTGCAGCCTGGCTCACGATCCAACCACGTCCAGAGGAAGCTTGAGCGCGATGGCGACGCGCGACAGCCTGTCGATCTGCCGGCCATAGCCCATGACGCCGTGATGGGTGGGGCCGCGCGCGCTCCACTCGCGGATGAAGCGGCGGAGGCCCTGTGGAAAGCGCACGCGCGCATTGGTGTCGCCCAACTGGAGCGTAGGTCCCGGCACGATCTCGCCTTCCGCCGCCACCATGCGGTAGCCGCCCGATGCATCCTGCATCACCGAGAGCAGGGTAACATCTCCCGCGCGCGGATAGAACTGCGTGAGATATCCCTTGCCCGACTTGCCGTGGAACACCTCGGACATGGCAAGGCGGGGTGGGGCGTCCGAGATCGCGGGGTCGCCGGCACCGCTATGGCCGATAATGATGACGTCGTCGTTGAAGTCCATCGAGTAGAGCTCGGCGAGCGTCGCGCTGCCGCCGACGGTCTTGAGCGCCAGCATCGCAAAGGCGACCTTCATGTCGGCCTCGACGGGGCAGGCGATCCCCCGGGCGTTGAGAACCGACAGGGCGGGATTGAGGGCCGACAGCAGGACGGCGCGCTCGCCGCCGCTTGCGCCTTCATAGTGGCTTGCAATGGCGCTCAGATTGTAGCGCGCAACGACGCGGTGCAGTGCTGCCAGCACGGTGCCCGCCGTTTCGAACTCCGCCGCCGCCAGCGAAGTCGAGGCAGGAAAGGTCCGCCGGAGCTCGGCGACCGCAGCGTCGCGCTCGTCGGGCGTGACGGCTTTCATCTCGGCCACGGCGTCGTCCCAGTCGAGGTGGCGCACGAAGGTGCCGAAATGCGCCATCAGATGGGTCTCGTCGACATTAAGGTCCATCATTCCGGCAAAGGGCCGGCCGAGCAGTCCGAGCGACTGGGTCCGCAGCCGGCGCCCCAGCCCGGCGATCTTGCACCAGAGCGCGAGGTCTTCGGCGAGCTCGGCATCGTTGTCGAGATGGCCGGTGATGCTGTCGAAGCGTTTGCCCAGGCGCAGCAGGACATTGGTCATTTCAGGCAGTGCCGCTGGGGTCACGCCGGCGGCGAGCCAGTCGCCGATGTCGCGCGTCCGCTCCATGTCGAGCGCCCGCCCCGGCTGCACATTGAGCAGGACGATCGGCACGTCGAGCGCGCGGATGGCTGGCAGCAGCGTCTCCGAATTGGCGTAGGTGGCCAGATGCACGAACACCACGTCGACATCACCCGCCGCGAGTATGCGTCCGGCCACGCGCGACGATTCGGCGTCGTCGGCCATCCCGGCGCTCACCAGTTCGGCGTGCTGCCCGATAAGGGCCTCGAGCCGGGCATGCGCCGCATTGATGACGCCGCGCATCTGCGGAAACTGCGGCCAGTAGCTGCCCAGGCCCACCGCCATAAGCCCCGCGCGCACCGAATTTTCTGCCACTTCATTCCCCAGAGTCGATCAGCGTTTCGGCAACTATCGCGCAAGCTACGCTGCTACTCAAGATATCAACATCGCAACTTGACTTACAAATTGCGATGTGTGAGCAAAGCACAAGGGAGGACATCGTGAAGCTGCTTGAAGACAAGGTTGTCGTCGTGACCGGGGGGTCGCGCGGGATCGGCGGAGCGACCGCCGTAGCAGCCGCGCGGCAGGGCGCGTCGGTGGCGCTCCTGCACCACCGCGATCAGGCCGGCGCCGACGCCGTGCTCGGAGAAATCCGTCAGAGCGGCGGCCGCGCCATCGCGATCGACGGCGACATCGCGCAACCTGAAACCAGCGCGCGGCTCGTCGCCCAGGCTGTCGCGGAGTTCGGCCGCGTCGACGTGCTGGTCAGCAACGCCGGCATCTGTCCGTTCCACAGCTTCCTCGATCTGCCGGCCGACCTGCTGCAGCGCACGATGGAAGTGAACCTGCACGGCGCCTTCTATGTGGTGCAGGCCGCCGCCAACCAGATGAAGGCGCAGGGGCATGGCGGCGCGATCGTCGCCACCAGCTCGATCAGCGCGCTCGTCGGCGGCGCCATGCAGACGCACTACACGCCAACCAAGGCGGGCGTGCATTCGCTGATGCAGTCCGTCGCCATCGCGCTCGGACCCTATGGCATTCGCTGTAATTCGGTGATGCCGGGCGCCATCGTCACCGACCTCAATCGCGACGATCTCTCGCAGCCGGGCAAGCGCGCGTATTTCGAGAAACGCATCCCCATCGGCCGGCTGGGTCAGCCCGATGACGTAGCGGACTGCGTCGTTTTCCTCGCCTCCGACATGGCGCGCTACGTCACCGGTGCGGCGCTGCTCGTCGATGGCGGCATGTTCGTGAACCTTCAATGAAGCTTCAGGTCGTCGATCCCCACATCCACTTCTGGGATATGGTTCCAGGGAACTATCCCGGGCTCGACAGTCCGGGCGAGGGGTTCCTGGGTGACAGTCGTCCGATGTGCGTGCCGCACCTGCCGGCCGATCTCAAGGCGCTGGCGGGCGACATCGACATCCTCAAGGTCGTTCACATTGACGCCATTGCCGCCGATCCGCTGCGCGAGACGCGCTGGCTGCAGCAACTGGCCGATGAGACCGGGCTGCCCAATGCCATCGTCGCCTATGTCGACCTGTCCCGTCCCGATGCCGACGCGCAGCTTGAGGCCCATTGCACAGCGTCAAACCTGCGGGGCATTCGCCAGATCCTCAATGTTCACCCCGACAAGACCTATGACTATGTCGGGCGGGCCTTCATGGACGAGCCTGGCTGGCTGGCTGGCTTCGCGCTGCTCGAGCGGCATGGCCTGAGCTTCGATCTGCAGCTCTATCCCCACCAGATGCCACGTGCAGCGGAAGTGGCGCGCCGCTTCCCGGGCATCCCCATCGTCCTCAACCATGCGGGCATGTTCGTCGACCGCGCGACACCGCAGGGCTGGCGCGAGTGGCGCGACGGCATGCGCCTGCTCGCCTCCTGCGACAACGTCCACGTCAAGATCAGCGGCCTGGGCATGTTCGATCACCGCTGGACCATCGAGAGCATCCGCCCCTACGCGCACGAGTGCATCGATGCGTTCGGTGTCGAGCGCGCAATGTTCGCCTCCAACTTTCCCGTGGACCGTCTGTTCTCGGATTACGCGACGCTCTGGCATGCCTTCGCCGAAGCGGTATCGGGCGTGACCGCCGACGAGCAGGCAAGACTCTTCCGCACCAATGCAGAACGCTTTTACAGGATCTGAACCGTGACCATCACCCCACGCATTAAGGCTGTGCGGACCTATCTGCTCGACGGCGCAGGGGGCGGTGACTATTTCCGCCAGAAGGGTGGCCACTGGTTGATCGACAGCCTGATCTCGAACCCGATGTCGGTCTATCCCGAATACAGGGAGACACGTACGAGCTGGGGTGTCGGCGTACTGGGCTCGATCGTCGTCGAAGTCGAGACCGAGGATGGCCAAATCGGACGCGGTACAGGCTTTGGCGGCCCGCCGGCCTGCTGGCTCATCAACCACCATTTCAGCCGCTTTGTGATCGGCGCCGACCCGCGCGACCTCAATCGCATCTGGGATCAGATGTTCCGTGCCTCGATGCCCTACGGCCGCAAGGGACTGACGCTCGCCACCATCAGCGTCGTCGATCTCGCTCTGTGGGACCTGCTGGGCAAGCTGCGCAATGAGCCGGTCTACAAGCTCATCGGAGGGCGCACCAAGGACCATGTCGATCTCTATTGCACCGGTCCCCGCCCCGATGCCGCGCAGAGACTCGGCTTCTTCGGCGGCAAGCTGCCGATACCGCACGGCCCCGCAAGCGGCCGCGCCGGCATCCGCGAGAACGTCGCCATCCTCGCCGACTTCCGCGCCAAGGTCGGACCGGACTATCCCATCATGGTCGACTGCTACATGTCGTTCGACGTGCCCTACGCCATCGAGATGGCTGAGGCGGCGGCTCATCTCAACATCCATTGGTGGGAAGAGGTCCTCCATCCCGACGACTTCGACGGCTTTGCGCTGCTCAAGCGCGCGCATCCCAAGATGCGCTGGACGACCGGCGAGCACGAGTACTCGCGTTACGGCTTCCGCAAGCTGATCGAGGGTCGCAATGTCGATATCCTGCAGCCCGATGTGATGTGGGTGGGCGGCCTCACCGAACTGCTCCGCATCTCGGCGCATGCGGCCGCCTACGATCTGCCGATCGTCCCGCATGGCAGCGGCCCCTACAGTTATCACTATGTGCTGAGCCAGACGAACGCGCCGTTCAGCGAATACGTCGCCAACAGCCCCGATGGCACCAGCGTGCTGCCCAGCTTCGGCAGCCTGTTCCTCAACGAACCCGTACCCGAAGGCGGCCGCGTCGATATCGTCGATGCACCGGGCTTCGGCCTCGAACTCAATCCCTCGGCAAAGCTCGTCGAGGCGGACTGAAAGACCGGCAGGGCCGGCAACACAAAAGGGAGAAGAGAGATGGTCTTGAGACGTGAACTTCTGGCTGGCCTGGCGATGAGCGCCGTGCTGCTGACGGCCCAGCCCCTGCTGTCGCAGGACAAGCCCTTCGCGGGCGTGCAGATCAAGGTTGCCATGATCGACGAGCCGCGCGAATGGGCATTCCGCGATCGCCTGGCCCAGTTCGAGGAGCAGACCGGCATCAAGGTGACCATCGACACCTACGGTTTCGACAATCTGTTCAACAAGATCCTTACTGCGTCCGCTGGCAAGACAGGCGAGTACGACGTGGTACAGATGCACGTTCCCGACATGGCCCTGTTCGACGAGAAGGGGTTCATGCTCGACATCACCGACTGGGTGCAGCGCGACGCCGAACAGATGGAGCTGTCGGACATCCACCCGGCCGTGCAGGAGTCTCACATGAAGTACAAGGACCGCTACTACGGCGTTCCAACGCATGTGGGCGGCATGAACTTCTACTACCGCAAGGACATCTTCGACGCCGAGGGCTATGCCGTTCCCGCCGCCTGGGAAGAAGTGCTCGAGATCGCAGGCAAGATCGACGAGAAGTATGGCCCCGACATGCGCGGCCTCGTCCTCATGGGCAAGGCGGACATCCAGGGCGCGTCGACCTACCAGAACATCTGGGGCGCCTATGGCGGCGAGTATTTCGACGCGAACGGCAAGCCGACGCTCAACACCGAGGCCGGCCTCAAGGCCATGAACATGGTCAAGGAACTGACTTCCCACGCGGTCGAGGGGTCCCCCTCTTACAGCTTCGACGAGGCGCAGACCGCGTTCAAGCAGGGCAGGGCGGCGATGGTTCCGTTCTGGGATTCGGGCGATAATTTCTTCGGCGACGCCGCGGCTTCGCAGATCGTCGGCAAGTGGGCCATTGCGCCCATGCCGGGGGGACGCGCCACCAATGGCGGCTGGTCGGTGCAGATCAGCAAGGACAGCAAGAACCCGGAGGCTGCCTTCGAGTTCCTCAAGTGGATCGTATCGCCTGCGATGGAGCGGGAGCTGGTCCCGATGACCCCGTCGGTCCGCACCTCGGTCCTTGAGGATCCGGCTAACGACAAGTATCCCGCTTACAAGGGCTTCCTTAACCTGCTCAAGGGCAACCCGTTCAACTTCCCCAAGGTGACCCCAAACCTGCAGATCCTGCAGGAGGTCGCCGAGGCCCAGAACGCGGTGATGACCGGGCAGGCGACGCCGGAAGCGGCGCTGGCGCAGCTGCAGATGGACGTCGAGGCGATTGCCGTCCGGTTCGGCATCTGGACGCCTTGAGCCTTTCCTCCTGAGCCCGGACTGGAGGTTTCGGTCTCCAGTCCACCCTCTAGTGTCGAGCCGGTGAATGTCGCGAATCTACCCCTATCTGCTGCTCGCTCCCGCAATGCTCATCCTCATTGCGATGGTCATCTATCCGCTGATCTTCTCACTGAGCCAGAGCTTCACCGATTTCAACCTCATCATGCTCAACGGCGTGTGGGTCGGCCTCAAGAACTACGCGACGGCACTGCAGGACGCCGACTTCCTGCAAAGCGCCGTCTTCACCTTCATCTTCGCCTTCACCTCGACCGGCATCCAGCTGGTGCTGGGATTCCTCACCGCCCTGTGCCTCGCGCGTATCGTCTGGGCGCGCGGCATCATCACCATCATCATGATGTTCCCCATGATGGTGACGCCGGTGGTGGTCGGTATTCTGTGGCTGCTAATGTTCCAGCCCGACTATTCGGTGATCAACGGCCTTCTCGCCAAGATCGGCATCGACGGGCCGATCTGGCTGCAGCAGCCGGCGACGGCGCGCATCGCCGTCATTGTCGCCGATATCTGGCAGTGGACGCCCTTCTTCACCATCATCCTGCTGGCCGGCGTGCTCAACCTGCCGCGCGAAGTGCTCGAGGCCGGCGAGGTCGATGGCGCGAGTTCCCTCCAGAGCCTCGCACTCATCTCGATCCCCATGCTGATGCCACTGATCCTCATCACCACGCTCATCCGTCTCATCGACTCGTTCAAGACCTTCGATTCGATCTTCGTGATGACCAATGGCGGCCCCGGCGCATCGACCGAGGTCATGTCGCTCTACATCTACCGCAAGGGTCTGCCCTACATGGAAATGGGATACGCCTCGGCGCTGAGCTATCTATTCGTCATCCTGCTCACCGTGATCGCGACGCTGTTGATCCGTCAGTTGTCGAGGAAAGCCTGATGAGCGAGACGACAAGCACCCGGCCGCTCGGTCCCGGCCAGCGCATCGCCGTCGGCGCCCTGGTGACGATCATGCTGCTCTTTGCGGGTTTCCCGCTGTTGTGGATCGCCCTCACCAGCATCAAGCCCAACGGCGCCATCCTGTCGACCGATCCGATCTTCATCTTCCAGCCCACGCTCGATCACTGGGCGAGCGTGCTCGTGACCTCCGACTTCCTGAAGTTCTACGCCAACAGCCTGATCATCGCCGGCGCCACTGTCGTCATCGTGATGGTGGTGTCGACGATGGCAGCCTACGCGCTTGCCCGCTACCCGATGCGGGGCGGCGACAACATCGCCTTCTTCATCCTCAGCCAGCGCATGATGCCGCCGGTGGCGGTCGTGCTGCCGATCTTCCTCATCGCGTCCAGCATGGGCATGCTCGATCGGCTCGAAACCCTCATCGCGATCAATGTGGCATTCAACATCCCGCTGTCGGTGTGGATGATCCGCGGCTTCATCGAGGGCACCTCGCGCGAGCTCGAGGAAGCAGCGGTGGTCGACGGCACGAGCTGGACCGGTGCGTTCCTGCGCGTGACCGTGCCGCAGATCTGGCCCGGCCTGCTGTCGACGGCGCTGTTCGTCTACATCTACACCGTCAACGAGTTTCTCTTTGCCTCGATCCTCTCCGGCACCAATGCGCGCCCCGTCTCGGCAGCGGTCTCGCTGTTCCTGCCGACCGGCGTGCGCGGCACGCTGTTCGGCGAGGCCGCAGTCGCGGCGATACTGATCATGCTGCCAGGCATCATCTTTGCGACGCTCATGCAGCGCTATCTGGTTGCCGGCGTGTCGCTTGGCGCGGTGAAGGGATGAACGTTCGCTGAGCCGGCTGGCAGCGTAACGTACAGTTCAACGGCGGGGCCCGGCGGCTCGACAGGCGCCGCCGACGCTGAGCCGGACGCTTGAGGAGAATACAATGGCCATGACGCGCGCCCTGGTGCTGGAAAGGCAGCACGAGCTTGCCCTCCGCGACATCGACCTGCCCATGGAGACAGGGCCGGGGACGGTGAAGATAAAGCTCCACACGGTGGGCGTGTGTGGCTCGGACGTGCACTACTACACTCACGGACGGATCGGACCATTCGTCGTCAATGCACCGATGGTGCTCGGCCACGAGGCAGCGGGCACCGTGGTCGAGATCGGCGCCGGTGTGACCGGCCTCGAGGTCGGCGACCGGGTCTGCATGGAGCCGGGCATTCCCGATCCGAACTCGCGGGCAAGCCGGCTGGGCATGTACAATGTCGATCCGGCCGTGACCTTCTGGGCGACCCCGCCGATCCATGGCGTGCTGACGCCCTACGTCGTCCATCCTGCTGCCTATACGTTCAAGCTGCCCGGCAATGTGAGCTTCGCCGAAGGCGCCATGGTCGAACCCTTCGCCGTGGGGATGCAGGCGGCGACCAGGGCGAGGATCACGCCCGGCGACACGGCGGTCGTGCTCGGCGCCGGACCGATCGGGACGATGGTTGCGGTTGCGGCGCTCGCGGGTGGCTGCGCCCGGGCGATCGTCGCCGACCTCGCGCAGCCCAAGCTCGACATTGCGGCGAAGTATCAGGGGGTCGTTCCGGTCAATATCCGCGAGCAGGACCTGGTCACCGAGGTGAAGCGGTTGACCGATGGCTGGGGAGCCGACGTGGTGTTCGAATGCTCGGGCTCGCCTCGGGCCTGGCAGTCGATCGCGGACCTGCTGCGGCCCGGCGGCTGTATCGTAGTCGTCGGCCTGCCGGTCGAGCCGGTCGACTTCGACGTCGCGGCGCTGTCGGTCAAGGAGCTGAGGATCGAGTCGGTCTTCCGCTACGCGCATCAGTACGATCGTGCCATCGCACTGATGGCATCGGGACGCGTCGATCTGAAGCCGCTGATCTCCGAAACGTTCGGCTTCGCGGACTCGATCAAGGCGTTCGATCGCGCCGTCGAGGCACGGCCGACAGACGTGAAGCTGCAGATCAGGATGGAGTGAGCATCCGTCGTGCCGGCGCTCAGTCGGCCATGCGGAACAGCTTGCGGTAAGAGTTGGGTGTCACGCCGATGTATTTCTTGAACACGCGCGAGAAGTACTGGGAGCTGCTGTATCCCATTTGCATGGCGATATCGGTGACGTGGTCGTCGCTGTTGGAGAGCCGCTCGCAGCTCTGCTTGATCCGCAGCCTTTGCCGGTAGTCGTTGGGTGCCATGCCCACTTCCTGCTTGAACATCTGGTAGAGCTGGCTGCGACTGCAGCCGAGGCGGGCGGGCAGGGTGGCGATGTCGTCCTCGCTGTCGAGTCCGGACTGCAGCACTTCTTCCGCCTGGCGCACCAGCGGACTGAGCGCTCCTCCCGCGCGATCGGTCGACAGGATCTTCCAGAAGTCGATCAGCGATCCATAGAGTTTGGCACGGATTTCCGCCGTCAGCATGCGCGAGCCGATCAGCACATTAGGGTCGCTCAGCAGGTTGCCGAGGTCGGCGAGGCTGCGCATCAGCGAGTCGCTGAGCTGAACGGGTGCGGTCGGAAGCATGGCAAGTTCGTAGAGCGCCGCAATCTCTTCCGATGGAATCAGTCGCGCGTCATGCATCGCCGCATCGACGGGGCGAAACTCGATCCACAACAATTGGCAGGGCGTGTAGACGCCGTTGACGATGCGGTGTGAATGGCCCGGCGGGAACAGCACGCCCTGGCCGCCGCTCACGCGGAACAGGCGGTTGCCGGGATACTCCCAGCATGCCTCGCCATTGCGGACGAACACCAGTTCCATGCCGTCATGGTCGTCCCAGCTATCGGCAGTGGCGACCGCGCGGCGGAAATGCACGAAGCCGAAATAGGCGATCTCGGGAATGCCGAAATCGGCGCCGGCGAAGGTGGGCTGCTGCCCGAACAGTTGCGATCCATGCATCAGTGAAGCTCTTGGGCGGGGCGGGATGTGTCGAAAGCGCCCGACAGGGTGAGGGTGGATGAGACAAGGGTGAGTAGGTCGCCGGCCCTGAGGGTTGTCGGCTCGAATGACAGGCCGCCCTGTCGCTGCCGACTGGCAAGCGGCTGGCCATTGCGGCTCAGTTCGGCATCACCGGCCGCGACGTCGAGATGCGCGATCGTAAGCTCGCCGCTCGCTATCTCGAGCTCGAGCCGTCCTTCGCCTATCCGGATCTCGCCCCATGCCGTCCCCAGCGAGAACGGTGCGCTGAACCCACCGTCGCGGCAGAGCCTCGGCGCGAAGCCGATGCGCTGCGCGGCGAGGTCGAACGTGAAGCCGGAACACGCCGGGACAGCGCCCCAGCTCGACAGTGATCTTGCATAGTTGGAACCGCATTCCATCTCGTTCCACGGATTGCGGCGCGTCCCGTCATACTTGTCGCGCACCGCCGCGAACGTCTCGATCGCATCGGCGACCAGGCCGTACTGCAGCAACGTCTCGCCCAGCGCGTACTCCATCCCGTGCAGCGTCTCCTGCGCGTAGGGGATGCTGACGAAGGGTTTTCGCGCACCCGGCGGCCAGGCCGCAACGATGGTGCCAGCCTCGTCGCCATAGCCGAACACACGCCCGGTGTTGGGCACCGTCCGGAGGCGCGATCGGTAGTTGAGGGCGCGGATCGTGCCGAGGGCCACCCGCGCCTTGTCGGCATCGAAGATATCAGGAAGCCCATAGAGGCCCGCATGCCACTGCCCGGCGAGCTGGTCGACGAACGACGCCTCGCCGAGCTGATACTTGATTTCGCGGTGCTCGTCGCTCCAGTAGAGCAGGTCCGTCGACGCGCCCGGCAGGCGCCGCGACCGCGCAGCCGCGCGATAGGGCTTCAGCACCTGCTTGTCCGAAAGGTCGAGCGACTGGATGTAGTGCGTGCCGTTGAAGAGCATGTCGTCGATGAAGCGTCGCCCACGCTGCGCCATCTCGCGATAGCCCTGCGCGTCGGCATCGCCGACCGCATCGGCCATGGCCGCCGCGGCGCTCAGCGCACCGACATAATAGCCCGACAGCCAGCCATTGGGCCCGAACAGTTCCATGTCGAGCGTGTGATGCTGGCGCCCATGCAGTACGCCCGTGCGGTCAGGATCCCAACGATCCGCATTGGCGGGACTCCACGCGAACTCGAGCGCCCGCTTCACGGCGGGCCACAGCGCGCGCAGCCAGTTGGTATCGCCGCACAGCTTCCAGTCGCGGTAGACCAGCATGATCGAGCCGAGCTGTCCGTCGACGCAGGCCCGCTCCGTCTGCAGTCGTGTACCGAGCGGCAATCCGAGCCGGAAGCTCATCGCCCCGTCCCCGTCGATGTTGTAGCGGAACTCCGCATCGCGCATGCTGCGCGACAGCCGGGGAAATAGGAAGGCGGCCGCCTGCTGGTAGTTCCAGACGTGGCTGCAACTGCCCTCGCAGCTCCCCGCATTGGGGTGGCAACCCTCCCAGCCATAGAGCGTGCCGTCCTCGAGCCGCAGCACCGTCGGCGATTTGAGCGTGCTGAGGTTGGCGCCGGCGGCTTCGATCATCGGCCAGGGGATGGTTGAGCTGTAGAGGACATCGCGAAAGCGGACGGTCTGCGCCTTGAGCGCATCCCATCGCGCGAACGCCTCGTCCGTCACAGCCGCGACGTCGGTCCACTCCGTCGCATACCAGTTCTTCCAGGTTCCGCTGGCCGGCGAATGCTCGGTAAAGTGCCACACCGGGGAAATCCAGTACTTGCGGAAGTTCGGCACGTGCCAGCCAACCAGCATCCGGATGGTCGCACTCTCTCTCGGCTGCACTGTCACATGCGCACCGAGCAGGCTGCTGTCGCGGTCGCGGATCATCCCGCCCCGGTCGTCGGGCGTCTTGTAGACACGGTCCTTGATCCGGCCGTACCGCGTAATGTCGTTCCAGTAGACCTCGAGCGCGTCATACCAGAGGCCGCGGTAGAAATAGGTCTGCCGGCTCGTCTCGTCGGCGTCGGTGGCGATGATCAGCTCGGCGCGGTCGGGGTCGTCCGTCGGAATCTCGGCGTCGACCAGCCGGATGCCACTCCATCCCTTGCCTTTGACGCCCTTGGCCATTGGGTGACCGGGCGTCTCGTGGCCCAGAACCCCGGCCAGCGTGTAGTCCACCGCGATGTCGAGCGGGTTGCGGAACGTCACCTCGAAGAACGCGGCAGGCAGGCCCGAATCGCGCTCGTTGCAGGGGATGAGCGGGTTGAACGCGGTGAGCGTCACAGTGCCGGGAAACGCCGGGTCGTCGAAGTCGAGTGCCGCCACGGGGAAGCGCCCATCGAAACTGTTCCTCTCGAAATGCGGCATGCCCACCAGCGAGCCGCGTCGCGCTCCGAACCCGAAGCTGCGATAGGCCTCGCCGGCGAGGCTTCCCATAGCGCTGTCGCGATAGGGACCGTTGAGCAGCCGCGTGTCGATGACGCGTCCGCCGGCCTCCGCCTTGACCGCGAAGTGCGACAGGCCGTTGAGGCTGCCCTTGGCCGGGCGGTTGAAGATCTCCCAGTCGATCAGCCGTCCAGCGCCGGACAGGCCGATGCACCCGGTGCCGATGCCGCCCAGCGGGAACGAAATCTGCGCGAGCCGGTCCCCCTCATAAAGGTAGGGCGGTTTACTCTTGTCCATTCGGGCCTCCAGCAGCGTGCCCCTGTCGACAGGCGGGCTGCATCGCAATTGTGCACAAAAGTCCAGGAGACGGGAATGGACGCATCGTCGCGCCGACAGCGCTAAGACCGATGCGTCCACCGTTTCATTCCCGGATCTCGATGTCGCACACGCCCTTCACCTACACCGGTCGCCAGCTCGACCATATCTCGTTCCCGCTTGGCGGCATCGGCACCGGGTCGATCGGGCTGTCCGGTGCCGGGCGGCTGATCGACTGGGAGATCTTCAATCGGCCGGCCAAGGGCGTCGGCAATGGTTTCTCGCATTTCGCCATCAAGGCCGAACGCGCCGGTGCTGTGTTGGATACGCGCGTCCTCAATGGCCCGTTCTCTGGCGATCTGACCGGCGACTACCGTGCCGAGTGGGCGCGCGGCTTTGGCGCTGGTGCCCGCCGCGATTCGCTTGCGGGCGTCCCGCATTTCGAGGACGCGAGCTTCGAGGGCCGCTTCCCGGTCGCCGTGCTCACGCTGCGTGACCACCACTTCCCCGGCGAAGTGTCGATCGAGGCCTTCAACCCCTTCATTCCGCTCAATGATCGCGATTCGAGCATGCCGGTCGCGATGTTCGCCTTCACTGTTCGCAACACATCGGATGCACCCATCGACTACACGCTGGCGGGTGTGCTCGGCCATGGCGCGACGCAGCCCACGGCAGCGACACCCTTCACCGAATCGGGCGTCGGCGGCGTCGCTATTGCCACCGCCGATCGCCGCGAGGACGACCCGCGCCACGCGCAGCTCGTTCTCGCCACTGATGCCGCCGAGACGAGCCGCCAGACCTACCTGTTCCGCGGTCTGTGGTTCGACGCGCTGCAGGTCTACTGGAACGATTTCACCAAGCCCGGTCGCTTCAAGGAGCGTGCCAGCGTCCCCGACTACGACGCCGGCGGAATGCCGCGCGATCGCGACCACAGCCTCCAGGCGGCGCACATCACTGTCGGCCCGGGCGAAACGCGCACCGTGCGCTTTGCCATCTCTTGGTACGTACCGACCTACGAGAAATACTGGACCTCGCAGTACTGGCACTTCACCGAGCCGCCGGCTCCCGGCGCCACCTGGCGCAACTGGTACGGCACCGAGTGGCGCAGCGCGCAGCAGATCGCGCTCGAGGCTCTCAGCCGCTGGGACGAGCTCGCCGACCGGACCCGCTCCTTCCGCGACGCGGTGTACGACACCACGATCCCCGCTGCGACGCTTGATGCCGCCGTCGCCAATCTCAGCATCCTCAAAAGCTCGACTGTCGCGCGGCTCACCGACGGCACTCTCTATGGCTGGGAGGGCGTGTGGCCGGATGTGGGGAGCTGCGAAGGCTCGTGCAGCCATGTGTGGAACTACCAGCAGGCCGTGCCCTTCCTTTTCCCCGCGCTCGCCCGCTCGATGCGCAAGGTCGACTACGAGCACAATCTCGACGCGGCCGGCGGCATGAGCTTCCGCCTCCCATTGCCGCTCGGCACCGACACGCGCACCGAAAGCCCCTGCGCCGATGGCCAGTTCGGCAATGTCATGAAACTCTATTGGGATTGGAAGCTGTCGGGTGACGACGACTGGTTGCGCTCGATCTGGCCGCGGGCCAAGCGTTCGATCGCCTATGCGTGGAGCCCCGACAATCCCGATCGCTGGGATCCCGATCGGACGGGCGTGCTCTGGGGCCGGCAGCACCACACGCTCGACATGGAGCTGTTCGGGCCCAACAGCTGGCTCACCGGCTTCTATCTGGGCGCGCTCAAGGCCGGCGCCATCATGGCGCGGCATCTGGGCGAAACCGACACGGCCGACGACTATCAGAGTCTGTTCGACAAGGGCCGCGCTTTCATGCGCGAGCACCTGTTCAACGGCGAGTACTTCGTGCAGCAGGTCGATCTCAATGACCGCACGACGCTCGATCCGTATGTCGGCGGGCGGAAGTCGCGGCGGCTGGCCGGTGCCAATATCTACGAGCTCTACTGGAGCGACGAGCATGGCGAGCTCAAATACCAGGCCGGCGAGGCATCACTTGTCGACCAGGTCCTGGCCCAGTGGCATGCCGACCTCTATGGCCTCGGCGACATCTTCGACCGCGCGCAGGTAAAGTCTGCTCTGGGCGCCATCTATCGCTACAACTTCAAGCCCGACCTCGGCGAGGTGTTCAACCCGTGCCGCGTATTCAGCGCGCGCGGCGAGGCGGGGACGGTGATCTGCGACTATCCTCCCGATGCCCGCCGTCCCGCCGTCCCCGTTCCCTACGCGCAAGAGACGATGCACGGCTTCGAATACAGCTTTGGCGGTGCGCTCTATCAGAATGGCCTCTACGAGCAGGGCGCTGAAGTGTTCCGCGCCGTGCGCGACCACTATGACGGAGCCAAGCGCAACCCCTGGAACGAGATCGAGTGCGGCTCGAACTATGCCCGCTCTATGGCGAGCTGGGGTGCCGTGCCGACCCTGTCGGGCTTCAGCTACGACGCCCATGACGGCACCATCGGCTTCGCGCCGAAGACGCGCAACGGAGAGGGCTTCGGCAGCTTCTTCTCATGCGGGTCGGCCTGGGGTACCGCGCGCCTTGTAGAGGGACGTTTTACAATCGAGGTGAGCGAGGGTTCGCTGGCGCTTGCCGGTGTGGACCTTGCCGGCCTTCAAGCGGATACGGCAGTCACGGTCACCCTCGATGGCTCGCCCATCGAGCACCGCGTCGAGGATGGTCGCATTCGGTTCGCGCCGCTCGAAATGCGTGCCGGCCGCACCCTCGGCATCCAAAGCGCATCCCTGTCGAGTGCAGGGTTGCAAGACATCGCAACGCTTCAATAATGGGAGAGGAGACCTCGAATGGATCGTAGAAAGTTCGTCCTGCTATCGGCAGGCAGCCTTGGTGCAATGAGCCTGGCCGGCCGCGTCATGGCGGCACCGGCGGCCGACATCACCGCCACGCTGAACGTGTTCCGGCCCGCCAGCGACACCGACATTCAGCTCACCGACGCCGCCATCGCGCGGTTCAAGGCGAAGTTCCCCAATGTCACGGTCGCTCCGCAATATGTGCCGACCAACCCCTGGGGCGAGTACATCAACCAGTTGATGAACAGCCTCGGTGGTCCCTCCTCGCCTGATATCGCGATGATGGCGACCGAGGGCGTGTCGACGCTGGGCAGCCGCAACGTACTGCGCGACATCATGTCGTTCGTCGAAGCCGACCCCTCGGGCCAGGCGCTCTTTGACGGTATCGAGCCAAACCTGATGAATGGGCTGCGCTACAACGACACGCTGTCCTACATTCCCAACGAGTGGAACACGGTCGTCACCTACTACAACACCAAGGCGTTCGAGGATGCGGGCATCGAGCCGCCCGCGGCCGACTGGGACTGGGACAAGTTCCTCGAAATCGCCAAGGCGCTCACCGTTACCGACGCCTCGGGCAACATCACCCGTTATGGCTACATCATTCCCGGCGGCCAGTTCGCGCTCAATCCGTGGTTCCTCAACAACGGTACCGATCGCCTCACGCCTGACGGTCGCGAAAGCAACGTTCGCGATCCGCGCTTCCGCGAAACGCTCGAGTTCCTCCACGCCCTGATCTTCGAGCACAAGGTCGCTCCCACTTTCGTGCGCAACGAGCAGGGCGTCGGGCCCTTCATCGCCGGGCAGGCAGCCATCTTCGCCGGCACGCATGGCCGCATCCCCGAGATGATCTCGGCGGACTTCCAGACCGTCGCCGTTCAGTACTTCCCCAGGAAGACGGACCAGGTGGCGATCATGGGTGTGGGCGGCTTCGGCATCACCCAGGCCTCGGCCAATCCGGACCTCGCCTGGGAGTTCATCAAGGAGCTGACCGGCAAGGAAAACTCCGAGGCGCTGGCCAAGCTCATGCGCGCCCTGCCGCCGCAGCGCGAAGCGGCAACCTCGCCCGAATATGTCGCATATCCCAAGAACTCCGAGATCTTCTACGGTTCCGCGCCGATCGCCCGGGCGATCGCGCAGCCGCCGAACTTCTCGGAAGTCGAGACCATCACCATGCGCCATATCGAGGCCTACCTGACGGGCAACCGCCAGATCGACGAAACCATCGAAGCGCTCGATTCCGAGCTCAGCCGGGCCATGGCCCGTGTCAGGTGGTAAGTTGAGCGCTCCTGCGCCATCCAAGTCTGCGCCCCTTGCAAGGGCGCAGACAATTGCGGCCTTCTGGTTCTTGCTGCCGGGCTACGGCCTCTATCTGCTGTTCGTCCTGCTGCCGGCACTCGCCACCATGGCGTTCTCGCTGCTCTATCTCGACCGCTACACCTGGACTGTCGATTTCGTCGGGCTCGACAACATCCTCTATGTTGTCACCGATGGCCGCTTCTGGACCAGTTTCCTCAACACCTTCTATTTCGTCGCGCTCGCAGCCATCGGCAACGTCGCCCTCGGGCTCGTCTTCGCCGTGCTGCTCGATCGCGCGCTGCCCAAGGCGCTGCTCTATGTCCTGCGCCTCGCCTATTTCCTACCGGTGCTCGTCTCGACGGCGCTCGTCTCGCTGGTCTGGCAGTTCATCTATTCGAGCGACCTCGGCATCCTCAATTATTACCTCAACGCCATTGGCCTGCCGCGTATCGGCTGGCTGAGCGATGAACGCGTGGCGATGGTGTCGGTGGTCATCATGGACGTGTGGAAGCATTTCGGCTTCTTCATGATCATCCTGCTCGCCGCGCTGCAGTCGATCCCGCGCGAAGTCACCGAGGCGGCCGAGATCGACGGCGCCGGCGCGTTCGAGACTTTCGTATACATCAAGATCCCGATGGTCGCGCCTGTCATCCTGTTCTGCGTCACCTACGCCACCATCGGCGGCCTGCAGATGTTCGAAAGTGTCCGCATCCTCACCGGCGGCGGTCCGGGCGATGCAACAACGTCCATGGTCATGTATATGTACGAGCAGACCTTCGGCGCCAGCGACGTCGGCGTCGGTTCGGCCGCTGCGCTGATTCTCCTTATCACAATCGTCCTTGTCACACTCGTCCAGCTTCGTCTCGGACGACGCGGAATGGAGGGCTGACCGTTGGACGACGCAACCCTCAGTTCCCGTCTTCTCCGCGCCGTCTCGGTCGTGCACTGGCGCAACGTGCCGCTCATGATCATCCTGCTCATCGGCGCCCTGCTGATGATCATGCCGTTCCTGTGGATGGCGGCGGCCTCGTTCCGGCCGATCGGCGAGTCGTACCGGTTGCCGCCCAGCATCCTGCCCGATCGCTGGGACTTCGCCGCTTACTCAGAGGCGCTGAGCTCCGGCGTGCCGTTCCTGCGCATGTACTGGAACAGCTTCGTCGTGGCAGCCATATCGACCGTCGGTGCGCTCGTCAGTTCGGCCATGGCGGCGTTTGCCTTCTCCAGGCTCGAATTCCGCTCGCGCGACAAGCTGTTCCTGTTCATGCTGCTGGGGTTGATGGTCCCGCCCGCCCTGGTCCTCATCCCGCTCTATTTCGGCTACGCCCGGGTCGGCCTTCTCGACACGCATATCGGGCTTGCCCTGCCGGCGATGGCCTCGCCCTTCGGCGTGTTCATGATGCGCCAGTTCATGCTCAACCAGCCCAAGGCGCTGGAGGAAGCAGCGCTGCTCGACGGCGCGAGCTACTTCCAGATCTTCATGCGCATCACGCTGCCGCAGATGGGCCCCGCGCTGGCAACGCTCGGCATCATCACCTTCATCGGAAGCTGGAACAATTTCGTCTCTCCCTTCGTGCTGATCACCAGCTGGGACAAGATGACCCTGCCGGTCGGCATCGTGGCGCTGCAGGGTGTCCTCGGCTCCGCCCGTCTGTCGGTCATCATGGCCGCTGCCACCATGTCCATCCTGCCGCTGCTGCTGGTGTTCCTCGTCGCTCAGCGCTTCATCGTCGAGAGCATCACGATGTCGGGCGTGAAGGGCTGACTAGCGCTCGCGCCGTCCGCTCTTTGAGCCGCAGGAGCGGCGAACGATCAGCTCGGGCGGGTGGATGAGCTTTGTCGGCTGCCATCCCGCCGGATCGTCCAGCCGTTTCAGCAGCAGATCGGCCGCCTGCTGGCCGAGCAGCCGGGCGGGCTGCGACATCACCGTCAGGAACGGGTCGATCACGGCGGCGAACACGAAATCGTCGAAGCAGACCAGGGCCACGTCCTCGGGGATGCGAAGGTTGAGCTCCCGCGCCGCCTCGATCACGCTGAGCGCCAGGAAGTTGTTGGCGGCGACGATGGCGCGGGGCCGCTCCCTCGCCGGCAGCGACAGGAGGGCCGTGGCGGCGTCGTAGCCGCCGCGATAGTCGAACGTACCGTTCGCGACGAGCGGCGATCCGACCCCCGCGGCCGCGAGCGTCTTGGTGAAGCCCCTAACGCGCTCGCGCGACTCGAAATCGCCCTTAGGGCCGTTGAGCAGCGCGATCTTGCGGTGCCCCAGCGACAGCAGGTGCCCGGCGAGGCCGACGATACCAGCATAGACGTCGCCGCGGACCACGTCGCTGCGAACGCCCTTGTGCTCCGGCCCGATGAGCACGAACGGGTAGTTGGATTTCATCAGTTGCATCAGCGGCCGCCCCGAGGCCGCATTGATCAGCAGGCCGTCGACGCGGTTGCCGACAAGCGTGCGGATCAACTGCTCTTCGCGCACTTCCGAGCCGCCGATATTGCCCACGACCAGCGAATAGCCGGCGCGTTGCCCGGCATCCTCGGCGCCGCTCGCCACGGCGGTCCAGTAGGGGTTGCCGATGTCGTCGACGAGCAGGCCGATCGTGCGCGTTCGGCCGGTCAGCAGGCCGCGCGCCAAGGCATTGGGAATGTAGCCCAATTCATCGATCGCGCTCTGGATACGTTGCCGCGTTTCGGGGGCGACGCGATGCGAGCCGTTGAGCACGCGCGACACCGTCATTGCGGTCACGCCCGCGCGCGCTGCAACGTCCTGAATGGTTACCCGCAGGCCCTTGTTCATTGTCTCCCCGACGGGCCCCTGGTCTCGTGGCTCAAGCCCGGTTTCCTTCCCCCGCTGTCCGGCTGAAATGCCATTCGTCTCTCACGCTTGGCAACTCCCCTCTTGACTCGCCGTTCTTTCCTCAGTCATGTTATGCATAACATGGCGACTTGGAAAGAGGTCGCTGACGCCAACGGAGGAGGAAATCAATGGCGCTCGATCGTGGACATAGTCTGAGGAAGGTGGGGCGGGGCATCGCCCTTGCCGCGCTGCTGCTGGCTTCGGCATGGCCTGCCGCTGCCGTTTCGCAGGAACAGGTGACGCTCACTATCTGGGCCGGCCTCTATACGCCGAGCCGTATCCTGCCGATGAGCAGCGATCCCAATGCCCCCGAGGTGATCGGCATCGACGCGGTCGCTGACGCCTACATGAAGCTCCATCCCAATGTGAACATCCAGCTCATCGCCAATCCGATCAGCGCGGACTCGCGGCGCTGGCTCGTCACCCAGCTTACCGGCGGCGTCGCGCCTGATATCATCTGGAACTCACCCGACTGGGCCGCGGAAGACTACCGGAAGAACTGGCTGGTTCCGCTCGAGGACTATCTGGGCAAGCCCAATCCCTATATCGCCGAGGGCGAGCTGGGCAGCGAAAAGTGGTACGACAGCTTCATGCCGGCCATCAACGTATGGCGCGCCGCCGACGGCAAGCTCTACGTCGTCCTGGCCGATCAGATTCAGGTCGGCATTTACTACAACAAGGATCTGTTCGCGAAGGCGGGCATCGACGGCGTTCCGACCGACTGGGAAGAGCTGATGCAGGACGCCGAAAAGCTCAAGGCGAGCGGCGCTTTCCCCTTCGCGCAGTCCGGCAATAGCCTCGATCAGCTGACCTGGGTCTCGGGCTGGCTCACCAACTTCTACTACCACGACAAGATCGGCACCTACGACTCCGATGGCGACGGCCTGCTCAGCAAGGTCGAGATGGCGACCGCCGTCAAGAATGGAACCTACTCGTTCGACCAGCAGCCCAATCGCGAACGCCTCGAACAGCTGAAGCGCTTCGCGGGATACTGGCAGACGGGCGCCCTCGGAACCGACGACGCCGGCGCGCAGCGCCTCTTCCAGACCGGTCGGGCGGGAATGTGGATCTCGGGAAGCTGGGCCCTCCAGACGATCCTCCAGGACCCCGAGCGCAAGTTCGATGTCGGCGTGTTCTATCTGCCGAACGTCAACTCCAAGACCTCGCCGCTGGTGGCCGACAACATCCCGCCCACCAACAAAGCGGCAGGCTACGGCATCTTCGAGTTCTCGGTGCCGCAGTCGACGGTTGAGCGGGGCACGGTGGACACGGCGTTCGACTTCCTGATGTTCGCCACGGCGCCGCAGAACCTTGGTCCAATGGTCACCGAAGCGGGCATCGCCGCACCGGCGGTCTATGGAGCGACCGCAAATCCCGATCTCGAACTGTTTGCAGAGTCGATTTCCTACCCGCCAGCTCCTCTGCAGGAGGACGACTCGATGTTCGACTTCGAGTTCGCGCAGAAGTTCATGGCGATCACGTCGCCCTATCTGGGCGGCACGCAGAGCCTGGACGACACGGTCTCCCGGCTCGACGTCGAGCTCAAGGCAGCTGCCGCCCGCGTTCTGGGTGAGTAAGGGCGGTTCGATGACGACCCTGCCGATCGCTTCGATCGCCGAGACAACTCCGATGCGCGCCCGAGCGCGCATCGGCAAGGTCTGGCCGGTCTACCTGTTCATCGTACCGGCCTTCGTGCTGCTGTGCCTGTTCTGCTACTACCCGTTCTTCTCGGCCTTCTATCACAGCCTGTTCGACTGGGATGGGGTCAACACCCGCTTCGTCGGTTTGGGCAATTTCCAGGCGATGCTGGGCGACGAAGTGCTGGCGGCCTCTCTGCCCAATATCGCCATCCTCACGGCGATGGGCGTGTTCTTCGCGATGACCCTGCCGCTGCTCGCCGCCGAGATCATCTTCAACCTGCGCTCGCAGATCTCGCAGTCCGTCTATCGCTACCTTTTCACCATTCCACTGGTACTGCCCTGGGTCGTGACCGTACTGGTCTGGCGGTTTCTCTACGATCCGATCGACGGCCCCATCAACAGCATCCTGAATGCCATTGGCCTCGGGCAGTTCGCGCGGGCATGGCTCGCTGACCCAACGGTCGCCATCTATGCCATCGGCATGCTCGGCGGCGGCGGCACCGGCGTTGGCTTCCCGTTCGTCGCCGGTTTGAATCTGCTTATCTACCTCGCCGGCCTCAACAGCATCTCGCGCGAGGTGATCGACGCATCGCGTCTCGACGGCGTCAACGCGCTCCAGCGCTTCTTCATGATCGATCTGCCGCTGATCCGTGGCCAGGTGCGCACCATCCTGGTGCTGACGATCATCACCCAGATCCAGGCCTTCCAGACAATCATCCTGCTGACCCGTGGCGGCCCCGGCTATTCCACGATGGTTCCGGGCATGGCCATGTATCAGAACGCCTTCGAGTTCGGCCGCATGGGCTACGCCTCGGCCATCGGTGTCGTTCTCTTCGTGGTGATGATCATCATCACCGTCGTCTCGCTCAATCGCCTGCGCTCGCCAGTTGAAGGAGACGAGTCGTGACGACCGCAAACCTGTCCGTGACCACGACCCGTGCGAAACGGCCGCTGCCCGAACTCCTGGCGCAGGCCGACCTGGGCAAGCACGCTTTCCTGCTCATTGCGGTCGTGCTCACCTATGCGCCGTTCTGGATCATGTTCACGGTGTCGTTCAAGGACCAGGCGCAGTTCTATCACAGCGTCTGGGAGCTCGACTTCCCGATGCATTTCGAGAACTACGAAAGCGCCTCGGCCGTCGTCGGCCGTTACATCGCCAACAGTGTCTTCGTGACGGTTGCCACGATCATTGGCACCATCGTCTTCTCGAGCCTCGCGGCCTTCGCCTTCGCCCGCTATCGGTTCCCCGCCAAGAGGCTCCTGTTCTGGATGATCATCAGTCTGCTGATGGTGCCGAGCATCCTCACAATGGTGCCCGCTTTCGTCCTCGTGCGACAGATGGGCCTGATGAACTCGCATTGGGGGCTCATCCTGCCTGGCATCGCGGGCCACCAGGTCTTCGCCATCTTCCTGTTGCGCGGCTATATGGCGTCGTTGCCGGAGGAGCTGTTCGAGGCGGCGCGGATCGATGGCGCCAGCATCTTCCATTGCTACTTCCACATCGCGCTTCCGCTGTCGCGGCCGATCCTGAGCGTCGTCGTTATCACGACGCTGCTTGGCAGTTGGAACGACTTCGTCTGGCCGCTGCTGATCATCAACAGCGACAGCCTCCGGACCGTTCCTATTGGATTGGCGTTCTTCCAGACGCAGTTCAGTACGAACCACGGCCCCCTGATGGCTGGCTACGTCCTCTCGTCGCTGCCGTTGCTGCTCGTGTTCGTCCTCACCTCGCGCGAGTTCATCCGTGGCCTGACGGCCGGCGCTGTCAAATTCTAGAAGCGGCATCGAGACCGCTGGAGACAACGATGTTCGAGATCACCAACTGCAAATGCGAATACGCGAGTAACCCGCTGGGCATCGGTACACGCACACCGCGCCTCTCATGGATCGCGTCGTCCCCGCGGCGCGGACACGGCCCCAGCGCCTATCGCGTCGTTGTCGCGTCCACGCCGGAGCTGCTGGCATCCGGTGATGGCGACCTCTGGGACACGGGGCGTGTCGAGGGCACGGCGCCCGCTCAGGTCACCTATGCAGGTACGGCGCTCTCCAGCGCACAGCGCGCCTATTGGATCGTTCAGCTGTGGGGTGGCGACGGCGCTGTCACCACCAGCGAGCCGGCATGGTTCGAACTCGCTCTGCTCGATGAGTCCGACTGGGAAGCCAAGTGGGTCGGCTTCCCTGCCGGCCGCAATGGCCGCGCGCTGTACTTCAAGTCGACCTTCGAGGTGGATCGCCCGGTCTCGCGCGCCCGAGCCTATGTCGCAGGTATCGGCTGGCATGAGTTCCGCATGAACGGGCACAAGCTGGGCGATGCCGTGCTCGAGCCGGCGCAGACCGCTTTCGACAAGCGCGTCCTCTACGTCACACACGACATCACCGCCGATATCGTCCAGGGCAGCAATGTCGTGGCCGCTCTGGTGGGCCATGGCTGGTACGGCGCACCGAAGCTTCTTGTTCAGCTCGAGATCGAGTTCGAGGACGGCACGCGCAGGCAGGTTCTCACAGGCCGGCAGACAGCCGGCAACATGTTCTGGAGCGTCTCCGACGGCCCGATCGTCGAGAACAGCATCTACGACGGCGAGGTGTACGATGCGCGCCTCGAAAAGCCCGGCTGGGACACGTCGGATCAGCTCGAGGCGCCGGGTGGCACCAAATGGTGGATGGTTCATGTCGCGGACGGCCCCGGTGGCGTACTGGTTCCCCAGGTGATGGAGCCGATCCGCGTGGTGGAAACCCGCAGACCGGTGACGCTGACCGAGCCCAGGCCGGGTGTGTTCGTGTTCGACGGCGGACAGAACCTGGCAGGCTGGGCGCAGCTGGAAGTCGAAGGGCCGCGCGGTACGACGGTCACGCTGAAATTCTCCGAGTCGCTCTACCCGGACGGCACTGTCAATCAGGAGAACCTGCGTGGCGCGATGGCGCGCGACATCTACATCCTCAAGGGTGAAGGCCGCGAGGTTTGGGAGCCTGCGCTCACCTATCACGGGTTCCGCTTCGTGCAGGTCGAAGGCTTCCCCGGCACGCCGACGCTCGACAGCCTCGGCATCCGCATGGTGCGCAGCGATGTCGCCCGCACCGGAGATTTCAACTCGTCCGTTCCGCTGCTCGACCGCATCCACGATGCGGTCATCTGGACGGAAATGTCGAACCTCCACGGCGTGCCGACGGACTGCCCGCAGCGCGACGAGCGCATGGGCTGGCTCAACGACATGGCCGCACGCAGCGAGGAGCTCGTGCACAATTTCGACGTCGCGCGCTTCCTGCCTAAGTGGATGGACGACATCGCGGACGCGCAGGACGAGCGGACCGGCGCCATCTCCTGCACCGCGCCCTTCCGCTACGGCAGCCGGCCGGCGGATCCGGTCTCGGTCTGCTACCTGCTGATTCCCTGGCTGCTCTATCGCCACTATGGCGATACCGACACCATGACGCGCCACTTCGACGGCATGCGCCGCTGGGTGGACTATTTGACCTCCCGCGCCCCCGGCCACATCGTCGAATACAGCTACTATGGCGATTGGGCGCCGCCCATCGATCAGGGTCTCGCCGATAGCCTGGGCAGCTCGGCCGTCGCCAAGAACACGCCGGGCATCTTGATCTCGACCGCGCACTACTACTATGCGGCGGTGCTGCTGGCCCGCATGGCGCGCACCATCGGCCGCAGCGCCGAGGCGGCAAGCTATGAGGGACTGGCGGCGACCATCCACGCTGCGTTCAACGCCGCATTCTGGGACGAAGCGAAGGGTGGTTACGGTACGGCCAACCAGGCCTGCCAGTCGATCGCGCTCTATATGGATCTGGTGCCTCCCGAACGCCGTCGCCGCGTCTTCAACGCGATGGTCGCCGACATCGAGGACCAGGGCTTCCACCTGACCACCGGCAACCTCTGCACCAAGTACATTCTCGAGGTGCTCGCCGATGAAGGCCGGCTGGATGTCGCTCTCAAGGTTGCGACCCAGACCTCCTACCCGAGCTGGGGCTACATGTTCGAGCGCGGCGCCACCACCATGTGGGAGCGCTGGGAGGAGGCAACGGGCGGTGGCATGAACTCGCACAACCATCCCATGTACGCCTCCATCGGCGCCTGGCTGCACCGGCGCCTCGCCGGTATCCGGCTCGATGACGCCGCGGTCGCCGCGTCCGCTTTCATTGTCGCGCCGCCACTACTCAAGGGACTAGACACTGCTGCGTCGGAGCTGACCACGGTGCGCGGCAAGGCCGCCGCCTCGTGGTCGCGCAAGAATGGCGGTCTCGCGCTCGACGTCGAGATCCCCGCTGGCGCCAGCGCTCTGGTGCATGTGCCCAAGCCCTGGACCGGAAGCAGGCTCACCGAGAGCAATGTCGGCCTTGCCTCAGGCTCTCGCGCCGCGGGTATCGAGTCGGTCGAGGAAACCTCGAATGGCTTTGATGTCCGTGTCGGCTCTGGTTCCTTCCATTTCTACGTGGCTGCCCCCTGAGGGTGGCCAGCTTCATTCCCTGAGAGTTCTCCTATGAAGATCGTCGATCTCCACATTCACGATTTGCGTTTTCCCACGTCGCAGGCGCTCGATGGCTCCGATGCGATGAATCCCGATCCGGACTATTCGGCGGCCTATGTCGTCCTCACCACCGAAGGCGCGCATGAAGGGCACGGCCTGAGCTTCACCATCGGCCGTGGCAACGAGGTGGTGTGCGCCGCCATTGCGGCCCTCTCGTCGCGCATCGTCGGACTCGAGCTCGACTGGATTCGCGATGACCCCGGTCGGTTCTGGCGGCACCTCACGGGAGACAGCCAGCTCCGCTGGATCGGTCCTGACAAAGGAGCCATCCATCTGGCCACTGCCGCCATCGTCAATGCCGCCTGGGACCTGCTGGCCAAGCAGGCGGGCAAGCCGGTATGGCGTCTGCTGGCGGACATGACGCCGCACGAACTGCTCAAGATCATCGACTTCCGCTATCTCACCGACGCGCTCACACCCGCCGAAGCACTCGAAATCCTCGAGCGTGCGCAGTCCGGCAAGGCGGAGCGGATCGCCGTCCTCGAGGCGGAGGGCTACCCCGCCTACACGACTTCGGCCGGCTGGCTCGGCTACTCGCCCGAAAAGCTCGAGCGCCTGGCGCGCGAGGCACTGGCCGACGGCTTCACCCGCTTCAAGATGAAGGTTGGCGGCAGCCTCGCCGACGACGAGATGCGTCTCGAGATTCTGCGCCGCGTCATCGGTCCGGACCACATGGTGCTGATCGACGCCAACCAGGTATGGGAGACGCAGGAAGCGATCGACTGGGTCAAGGCGCTGGGTCGCTTCAATCCCTATTTCATCGAAGAGCCGACCAGTCCAGACGATGTCGAGTCGCACCGCGCCATTCGCGAGGCGGTCGCTCCCGTCAAGGTAGCCACCGGCGAGATGTGCCAAAATAGAATTGTGTTCAAGCAGTTCATCACGCGGGGTGCCATCGACATCGCGCAGGTCGATGCATGCCGGCTCGGGGGGCTCAATGAAGTATTCAGCGTCATGGTGCTGGCCGCCAAATACGGCGTGCCGGTCTGGCCGCATGCCGGTGGAGTCGGGCTTTGCGAGTACGTGCAGCACCACTCGATGATCGACTATCTCGTCATCTCCGGCACCAAGGAGCAGCGGGCGCTCGAATTCGTCGACCACCTGCATGAGCACTTCCTCGATCCCTGTGTGATCAGCAACGCCAGTTACATGCCGCCGTCCCGTCCGGGCTTTTCCATCGAGATGAAGCCCGAATCCATCGCCGGCAATCTGTTCGTCGCGCGCTGACCGGGGTTGTGAGCATGATCTCCGCTTCCTTGCGGCGCCGCGTCGCCCGCACCGAGCTCAAAATCGCCGCCTTCGGCTTCGGCGGCGCGCATCTGGGCGAGCGTTTCGGCACCGTCGACGAGCAGGTGTCGCAGTCAACGCTGGACAGCGCCTGGCGGGCCGGCGTCAGGCACTACGACACGGCGCCGTTCTACGGCCGCGGCCTGTCGGAGCACCGCATCGGTGCTTTCCTCAGGACGCAGCCCCGTGACGCGTTCACCGTCAGCACCAAGGTCGGGCGCGTGATGCGGCGCCCTCCCGACCCGGCCAGCTTCGATCGCTCGCCCTGGGCAGGGGGCCTGAACTTCGATTTCGACTACGACTATTCCTACGACGGGTTCATGCGTTCCTACGAGCAGTCGTTGCACCGCCTGGCGCTCGACACCGTCGATGCCCTCGTCATCCACGATCTCGACGAGGGCTTTCATGCTCCCGACGCGCTCGAGGCGCACACGAGGCGTGTTCTCGACAGTGGCCTGCGGGCGCTGGAGGAGCTGAAACGCGCGGGGGACATCAAGGCGATCGGCATCGGGATCAACACTGACGCCGCCCTTAACGATGTTGCGGCGCGCATCCCGGTGGATTTCTGCCTGGTCGCCATGCCCTACACATTGCTCGACCAGGCGAGCCTGCATCTGGGCATGGCCCGCTGCGTGCGCGACGGCGTGTCGGTGATCATCGGCTCGCCCTTCGCCTCAGGCATCCTGGCGACTGGCTCGCAGGCGGGCTCGCCGCAATATGGCTACCTGCAGGCGCCGCCCGAGATCCAGGAGCGTGTGCGCCGGCTCGAGACCGTGTGCGCCGCGCATGGTGTGCCGCTGCCGGCCGCCGCGCTGCAGTTCGTCCTCGCTCATCCGGCGGTGATCTCGGTCGTCCCGGGGGCTGCCCGGCCGAGCGAGGTGGTGCAGAACGTCGCGGCGCTGGAAGTGCCGCTGCCCGCCGCGTTCTGGCGCGACCTCAAGACCCAGGGGCTCGTTGTTGACGATGCGCCCGTCCCCGCCGGGGCGTAGGCCATCCTTTCAGCTCGGACGCTGCGACTCCAGCACCAGCTTCGCGCCCACATCCGATGACAGGAAGGACTGGATCTGCCGCACGATCTGCCGAGCGTGTTCGGTTGCCAGCCGGTCGGCGAGGTCGGCGTCTCGCGCCACGATCGACGCGATGATCGCCGCGTGCTCATCGACATACTGGCGCGGCAGATGGTCGTCGAACGTCCGATAGTAGATGCGCAGGATCCGTCGGCCGCTGTCGAGCAGGCGGGTGAAGAACTCCGTGTAGAACAGGTTGCGTCCTGCCTCGGCGATCGCAACATGCAGGTCGCGGTTCGAGCCGATCATGGCGAGCGCATCCGCATTCTGCACGGCCGTGTCGAAACGCGCCGCGTGCTCCCGCATCACCTCGATATCGACATCCGCGCGATGCATCGCTGCGAGGCGCGTGGTCACGCGATACATCAGGGTGAGCGCGTCGAAATAGACCGGCAGCGTCTCGAAATTGATCGTCGAGACAATCGTGTTGCGGTTGGGAAGCGTTGTGATCAGACCTTCCGCCGCCAGCAGTACCAGCGCCTCCCGCACGGGCGTGCGGGACATCTCGAAGCGCTCCGACAGGCGCGTCTCGTCCAGCGCCTGGCCCGGCTCCAGCGTCATCTCGATGATTTCCTGGCGCAGCACGCCATAGACGCGCTGCACGCCGAAACCCCGCACCGGTGCCGCGCCTCGCGCCTTCCGCGCACCTTTCTCAGCGACCATTCGTCTCTCCCGGTCCGGGCTTGCTGGACCAAATCTCTGTATGTAGTTTGTCGACAACTAGCGGGGGAAGCATCGTCATGTCAAAGCAGTTCCGTGAGCGTCTCGCAGCCATTCGGTCTCGGTTTGGCGAGTGGAACGTCGACGCCGTCATGGTGCCGCGCTTCGATGAGCATCAAGGCGAATATTGCGCGCCGCACGATGAGCGTCTTGCATTCCTCACAGGATTCACCGGCTCTGCCGGCTCCTGCCTCGTCCTTGCCGACCGCGCCGTCCTGTTCGTCGACGGGCGGTATCAGGTCCAGGTCCGGCAGGAGACCGACGCCGCCAGCTTCGAGATTGCCCATGCCATCGACCGGCCGGTCGAGCGCTGGCTCGACGAGGAGGGGCCGGCGCGCCTGCGGCTCGGCCTCAACGCCATGCTCCTGCCCTTCAATGCCTATGACCGGCTGAGCCGCAGCCTTGCGCGGCTGGGCGGGGAGGTCGTGGCGCTCGACGCCGACCCGGTCGATGCGATCTGGCCCGAGCAGCCTGACAAGCCGCTCGGTGCGGTTTATCCGGTGCCGCTCGAGCGGGCAGGGGAGACCTCTGCCAGCAAGCGGGCGCGGGTTGCGGCGCGCCTGCGCGAGCTTCGCGTCGACCTGCTGGTCGAGGCGCAGCCCGACAATATCGCCTGGCTGCTCAATCTGCGCGGCACCGATGTCGCCTACACCACCGCGCCGCACTCCTTCCTGCTGCTCGATGACAAGGGCGACGTCGAGTGGTTCGTCGACGGCCGCAAGCTACCCAACGATCGCGCGACGCTGGAGATATTGGACGTTACCCTGGCGTCGCCCGACACCCTGGCTGCCCGCATTGCCGAGCGCGCGGGTGGGCACACGGTCCTTGTCGACCCGGACTATGCCGGCGCCGCGCTGACCTTTGCGGCCTCCAATGCCGGCGGCCGCATCGAACGGCAGATGTCGCCGGTCACCCTGCTCAAGGCCCACAAGAACAAGGCCGAGCTGCAGGGTTTCCGTGACTGCCATGTCGAGGACGGCGTCGCCTGGACCAATTTCAACGCGTGGCTGCTGCGCGAGGGGCCGGAACGTCTCGGGGCCGGTCGTCCCGTCGACGAGCTCGAGGTCGAACAGCGCATCCTCGCCTTCCGCCAGCTCTCGCCCGACTTCATCGGGTCGAGCTTCCATTCGATCTCCGCCAGCGGCGCGAACGCCGCCATGTGCCACTACTCGTCCAGCGCGGCGACCAACGCCTCCATCACCGGCGATGCCCCGTTCCTCCTCGATTCCGGCGGCCACTATCTGAGCGGCACCACCGATGCCACGCGCACCGTGGCGCTCGCCCCGCAGGGCGAGGCGGTCCGTGCGGCCTACACGGCCGTGCTCAAGGGCTTTCTTGCCATGCTGATGCTCCGGTTTCCCGCGGGCACCTATGGCCACCAGATCGACGCCTTCGCCCGCAGGGCGCTGTGGGACCTGGGACTGGACTACGACCACGGCACCGGCCATGGCGTCGGTCATCTCGGCGCCATCCACGAGGTGCCGCATCGCTTCACGCGGGGCGCCAATCTGTTTCGAATCGAAGCCGGTCTCGTGCTGACGGTGGAGCCGGGCTATTACCGCGAGGGCGCCTTCGGCATCCGCATCGAAAACGAGGTGGAGGTCGTCGAGGCGGGTAATGGTTTCCTGCGCCTCGAAAGCCTCACACTCATCCCCATCGCCATCGACATGGCCGACCGTGCGGCCCTGACGCCGGACGAGATTGCCTGCCTCGATGGCTACCACGAGCGCGTGCGCGCCCAACTCCTCGACAAGGTGCTGCCGGAGACGCGCGACTACCTCATCGAGGCCACTGCGCCGCTCTCATACTAAAGCTGAGTCCCAGCTTGCTGATGATCGTTGTCATATCGCTGGACAAGCTGTCGACAATGTGGACACAATCGCTTCGTCCTCCTCGGACAAGTGCCTTGAGCCTTTGGCCTGGGAGGTGAAGCGACAAGCGGAAGCTCGGCCGCCATTCGGCGTTCCGGGGCTTTCGCGGTGCTATTCCGGGAGAGGGACCACATGCAAAGAGGACGACTACACGACGCACTTTCCACGGTGCGCAGCGCTGGCCTTGCCGTCGCGGCAATCGCCGGGCTCGCACTGAGCGCCCCTGCCGTCGCGCAGGACAAGGAACTGAACTGGGGTGTGCGCGATACGCCGCGCGCCCTGTTTGCGCCCTACAACTATTCGGGCGACGTGATGATCATGTCGCTGATCCAGGATCAGCTTCTGACCTTCGGCACCGGCGGCGAGCTCCAACCCGCGCTGGCGACCTCGTGGGAAGCCACCGACCCGCTGACCTACGTCTACACAATCCGGACCGACGCCGTTTTCTCCGACGGCACGCCCGTCACGGTTGACGACGTCGTCTACTCGCTCAACCTCCACCTCGATCCGGCCGTCGGCTCGCAGGAAGCATCGCTGTTCGGCTCGGTCGAATCGGTGAGCGGCGAGGGCGACAAGGTCACGGTCAAACTCAAGGAGCCGAGCTCGCTGTGGAAGTACATTCCAGCCAGCATCGGCGGTTACATCTGGCAGAAATCGTCCGTCGAGAAGGACACCAAGAACTACGGCAGCCCGCAGAACCTGCCCGTCGGCTCGGGTCCCTATATGGTCACCGAATACGTGGCCGACTCGCACGTGACGCTGGTGCGCAATCCGCACTATTGGGGCACTGCGCCGCAGTTCGACAAGATCACCTTCACGGTACTGCCGGACGACCAGACGCGTTTCCTTGCGTTGCAGCAGGGTGACATCGACGGCACCTTCAACGTTCCCAACACGGCGCTCGCCCAGTGGGGCAGCGTCGCGACGCTGACCAACTTCCCGTCCTACATCTGGCGTGGCCTGACGGTGGACATGGAACAGGCGCCGTTCAACGACATCCACGTCCGCAAGGCGCTCAACTACGCCATCGACAAGCAGGCGCTCGCTGCCGGCCTCCTCGGTGGCCTCGCTGTGCCGTCGAGCACCGTCAACGACCCCGGCATCTTCGTCGGCACCCTGCCGCAGGCAGAGATCGACGCGGCCTATGGAAAGCTCCTGAGCTTCCCCTACGACCTCGAGAAGGCCAAGGAAGAAATGGCCGCCTCGTCGGTGCCCAACGGGTTTGCTACCACGCTCAACGTGCCCGAGGACTCCGCGACCATCAGCCAGATCGCGCAGGCGATCAAGCAGAGCTGGGCGGCGATCGGTGTCGATCTCACGCTCAACATGATGCCGGGCGGTCCGCGCTTCCAGATCATCCTGGACCACGAGCCGAACCTGGGCGTGCAGGTGATCGGCAACGTGCCCGACGCACCCGATCCGGTGCAGATGGCGCTGCAGTACTTCTCGTCCGTCCAGGCGGTCAAGAACGGCAACAACTCGTCCAACCTCAAGGACCCCAAGATCGACGAAGTGCTCGACAACGCGCTCAAGGCCACCGATCCGGCCGAAGCCGCGCGTCTCGTGCTCGAAGCGCAGGTCCTGGCGTCGGAGCAGGTGCCGGTCGTTCCGCTGATCTGGCAGAAGTCGGTCGTCGCCCTCAAGCAGGGCTGGACCATGGATGACCTGCAGGCCTTCTGGAACATGTCGGTCTGGGTCAACAAGCTCAAGACGAACTAACCAACTCGAACCGGCGCAGCGGATATTGCAATGCACACACAATCGATAGTGCTGCACCTGCTGCGCCGGCTCCTCATGCTCATCCCCCTCGCGATCGCCGTATCGCTGGTGGTTTTCCTCCTCGCCTCGCTCATTCCTGGTGGTCCCGTCGCGGCGCTGCTCGCCGGCAAGGCGACCGACACGGCAACAATCGAAGCGATGAAGGCGCGGCTGCATCTCAACGAGCCGCTGCATATGCAGTACTTCTACTGGATCAGCGGCGTCGTTCGCGGCGACTTCGGCACCTCCATCTTCACCGGCCAGCCGGTTACCGCCGCCATCGGCGAGCGCATCTGGATCACGCTGGTGCTCAATCTCGCCGGCGTGCTGCTGTGCCTCCTCGCGGGCGGCAGCCTGGGCATCGCCGCGGCGGTCAATCGCGGCAGCCTGTTCGACCGGGCGATCGTCGCCTTCTCGCTGTTCCTGAGCAGCGCGCCGCCCTTTGTGCTGGCCATCGCGGGGCTCTACTTCCTGGCCTACAAGCTCGGCTGGTTTCCGCTTTTCGGCCTCGGCCGCGGCGGTCCGCTCACCACGGCCTGGCACCTCGTGCTGCCGGCCATCATCGTGTCCATCAGTCCGCTCGGCTTCATCACTAAGATGGTGCGCGCCGCCATGATCGACCAGCTCGACCAGGACTATGTCACCTTCGCGCGCGCCCGCGGCATCCCGTTCCGCCAGGTGCTGTTCGCTCACGCGTTCCGCAACGCCATGGTCCCGGTGCTGACCGCGGCCGGGCTGCTGTTCGTCGGCCTCCTCACTGGAACGGTGTTCGTCGAAACCGTATTTGGCATTCCGGGGATGGGGCGCCTGTTGGTCACAGCCGTGCAGTTCAACGACTTCCCCGTCATGCAGGGCGTCGTTCTCTTCGTCGCGGCCTGGATCGTGCTGACCAATCTGGTGATCGATCTGCTCTACACCTTGGTTGACCCGCGGGTTCAGTTCGGCAGGGCGTCGCGATGACTCTTGCTGCTCCCGCCGCTCCCGTGCGCCTGACCAGGCGCCTGCCCATCCTCGGCGTGCCCGTGATCGTCTGGCTCTCCATCGGCTTTATCGTGCTTACCCTGCTGGTGGCGCTGGTCGGCGAATGGCTGTTCCCCATCTCACCCGTCGCACAGGACCTCTACCGCATCTCGACGCCACCCAGCGCCGACCATTGGCTCGGTACCGACGAGCTCGGCCGCGACGTGCTGGCGCGCCTCATCGCGGGCAGCCGCACAGCGATCATCGGGCCGTTCATCGTCGCATTGATCGGCTTCGTCGTCTCGAGCCTCGTGGGCATCTACGCCGGCTACAGCGGCGGCGCGGTCGACAACATCATCATGCGCGTCGTCGACTTTATCATCGCCCTGCCCGGCCTGCTGATCGCCATCGTGCTCGTCTCGGTGCTCGGCGGCGGCTACTGGCTGGCCATCGGCGTTCTTAGCCTGCTCAACGTGCAGGGCGACATCCGCATCGTCCGCGGCGCCGCGCTCAAGGAGCGCAGCCTCACCTACATCGAGGCGGCCCGCGCTGTCGGCGTCCCCAAGCCGCGCATCATGTATGGGCACATCCTGCCCAATATCCTCGCCCTCTCGGCCTCGACCTTCGCCATCGACTTTGCCGGCGCACTCGTTGCCCTCGCTGGTCTCGCCTTCCTCGGCCTCGGCGCTGAAGTTGGTACGCCCGAATGGGGCTCGATGCTGGCCGAGGGGCAGGCTCTGCTGTTCTCCAACCCCGCCGCCGCCCTTGCGCCCGCCGCCGCGATCATCCTGCTCGCCGTCTCGGTCAATCTGATCGGCGACTGGGCCTATGACCGGTACACGGGGCGGTGAACATGTCCGGGTCAACTCCGCTCCTGGCCATCAAGGGCCTGCACGTCACGCACGCCGCTGTCAGCGGTCCGCGCACCATCCTCTCGGGGATCGATCTCGAGATCGGGGAGGGGGAGACCGTCGGGATCGTCGGCGAATCCGGCTCCGGCAAGTCGATGACGGCCAAGGCCGTCATCGGCCTCCTGCCACCGCGCCTTGTCGCGACCGGCAGCATAAGATTCCGCGGGCGCGAGTTGATCGGCGCCGGCGAGCGGACTATCGCAGATCTGCGCGGCCCCTCGATTTCCCTGCTGATGCAGGACCCCTTCACCATGCTCGACCCGCTGATGCAGTGCGGCGCGCAGATCGTCGAAGGCTTGCGTCTCGTCTCGCCGCGGGCCAGCAGCTCCGAGCTGCGCGCCGAAGCCGTCCACCGCCTCGCCGAGGTCGGCATTCGCGACCCCGAGGTCGCCCGCCGATACCCCTTCCAGCTGTCGGGTGGCATGCGGCAGCGTGTGGCGTTGGCCGCGGCGCTGGCGGCCAACCCCGATCTGCTCATCGCCGACGAGCCATCCACTGCGCTCGACGTCACCACCCAGGCCGAGATCCTCGAGCTCCTGCGCTCGCTGCAGCGCTCGCGCGGCATGGCGCTGCTGCTGATCACCCACGACCTGCGTGTCGCCTTCTCGGTGTGCGACCGCGTGCATGTGTTCTACGCCGGCCGCGTGCTCGAGGCGGCACCCGCCGCTGCGCTCAGCGCGGAGCCGCTCCATCCTTACGGACTCGGGCTCATGCTGTCCGAACCGATGGTCGACCAGCGTGCCGAAACGCTCACCGCCATCCCCGGCTCTGTGCCGCCGCCCGATACGGTCTCGACCCGCTGCGCCTTCGCGCCCCGCTGCGAGTGGCGGCGCGACATCTGCGAAGCCATCCGTCCCGCGCTGGCCGAGGTGGAGCAGGGGCGCCTCAGCGCCTGCGTCCGCCTGCCCGAAATCCGCCAAGAGATGCGCGCCCGGCGGCAGCGCGAGTCGCGTCCGGCCGCGCCACGTGCCGAGGCAGCCGTCGCGCGCGACGCTCTCCTGCGGGTCGAAGGCGCGCGCAAGGAGTTTGGCAGCCGCAGCGGTGGCGCGGCCGCCGTCGTTGCTCTCAACGACGTGTCGATCGAGATCGGCGTCGGTGAATCGGTCGGGTTGGTCGGCGAATCCGGCTCGGGCAAGACCACGCTTGGCCGCTGCGTCGTCGGCCTCGAAACCCTCACCAGCGGCCGCATCACCATCGCGGGCCTCGACGCTTCTAACTATGACGGTGCCGACGCCACGACCCGGCGCACCCTGCGCAAAACCGCGCAGATCGTGTTTCAGGACCCGTACTCATCCCTCAACCCCCGTCACACCATCGGCGGCGTGCTGAGCGAGACGCTTGCCGTCAACGCCTTTGACCGCTCGCGCATTCCCGCGCGTGTCGCTGAGCTGCTCGATCTCGTCGGCCTGCCCAAGAGCTACGCCAGCCGCTATCCCCGCGCGCTGTCGGGTGGCGAACGCCAGCGCGTTGCCATCGCCCGTGCGCTTGCCGTCGGCCCCAAGCTGCTCGTCTGCGACGAGCCCGTCTCGGCCCTCGACGTGTCCGTCCAGGCGCAGATTCTCAACCTGCTGCGCCAGCTCCGCGCCGAGCTCGGTCTCTCCTACCTCTTTATCACTCACGATCTCGCGGTGGTCCGCCAGATCGTCGACCGCGTCTACGTGCTCTATCGCGCCAACCTCGTCGAATCCGGTCCGGTCGATCAGGTGCTGGACGCGCCGCAACACGACTACACCCGCCGGCTGATCGGCTCGATACCGGGCCACGCGCGGGAGCAAATCTCGGAGGGAACTAGATGAGCGACGATCTCAAGCTGTGGTACGCCAAGCCCGCGACCAAATGGCTGGCGGCATTGCCTGTGGGCAATGGGCGGCTGGGTGGAATGGTGTTCGGTCGCGTCCGCAAGGAGTGGATTCAGCTCAACGAGGATTCGCTGTGGACCGGTCGCCCGGCGAGCCGCATCAATCCGCTGGCGCGCGACAATCTCGACGAGATGCGCCGCCTCATCATGGCCGGCGATATCCGCGAAGCCCAGTTCCTGGGCGAGAACACCATGTTCGGCACGCCGCCCGATCTCACGACCTACGAAACCCTCAGCAATCTGGTGCTGCTCTTCAACGGCCAGTATGACGAGGAAGCGCAGGACTATCGCCGCGAGCTCGATCTCGAAACCGGCATCGCATCGGTCGACTACCGGCTCGGCAACGTCACCCACCGTCGCGAGATTCTCGCGAGCCAGCCGGCAGGCTGCATCGCCATCCGGCTCACCTCGAGCCAGGCCGGCGCGCTCACATTCAGCACCTCGTTCTGGCGCCGTTACCAGAACAACTACGCCTTCACGGCAAGTGCCGACGACACGCTCACGCTTTCGGGCCGCTGCGGCGTCCACGGGGTGAAATACGAGACCATCGTGCGCGTCGTCGCCGAGGGCGGTACCACAAAGGCGAGCGGCGACCATGTGGTGGTGACCGGCGCCAATGCCGCAACCATCTATATCACCTGCGCCACCGACTTCCGCCACGCCGACTACGCCGCCGAAGCTCAGCGCGTCGCCGCGGCCGCGGTGGCCAAGGGTTACGACGCCATCCGCGCGGCTCACATTGCCGACCACCAGAGCCTGTTCAACCGCATGAGCCTCAAGCTCGCGCTGTCGAAGGAGCAGGCCGCGCTTAGCGCGCTACCCACCGACGAGCGCCTCGCCAGGGTCAAGGCCGGCGAGAGCGACGAGGGTCTCGTGGCTCTCACCTTCGCCTATGGCCGTTACATGCTGCAGGGCGCGAGCCGCCCGGGCACGCTGCCGACCAATCTCCAGGGCATCTGGAACGATACCATCGCTCCGGCCTGGGATTCCAAATACACCATCAACATCAACCAGCAGATGCACTACTGGTCGGCCGAGACAACCAACCTCGCCGACACCCATCTGCCGCTGTTCGACCTGATCGAGAGCATGCGCGAGAGTGGCCGCGAGGTGGCGCGCGTGCACTATGGCTGCCGCGGCTTCGTTGCTCACCACAACACCGATATCTGGGGCGACTGCGCGCCGCTCGACAACGTCTTCTGCGGCCTCTGGCCGCTCGGCGCGGCGTGGCTGGTGCTGCATCTGTGGGAGCACTACACCTTCGCGCCCGATCTCGATTTCCTCCGCGACAAGGCCTATCCAGCCATGAAGGAGGCCGCCGAATTCCTCGTTGATTTCGCCATCGAAGGACCGGACGGCCAGCTGCTCATCGGCCCCAGCATCTCGCCCGAGAACGCCTGGAAGGGCCCGTCCGGCGAGCGGCTCGCGCTCTGCATGAGCTCGACCATGGACGTGCAGATCACCCGCGCCTTGTTCGATCATTGCATCGAGGCGGCCGGTCTGCTCGGCGTCGACAGCGACTTCGCCGCGACCCTTGCGGGGCTGCGCGAAAAGCTGCCGCCGACCCGTATCGATGGCTCGGGGCGGATCGCCGAATGGCTCGAGGATGTCGAGGAATACGAGCCCGGCCACCGGCACAATTCGCACCTGTTCGCGCTCTATCCCGACGACCAGATCACCCCGCGCGGCACGCCCGAGCTCGCCGCCGCCGCACGCAAGTCGCTCGAGTTCCGCATCGCCAGCGGCGGCGCCGGCTTTTGCTGGAGCTGCGCCTGGATCGTTGGCCTGTGGGCGCGCCTCGGCGACGGCGACAAGGCGCACTGGCACGCCTACGACTTCCTCCGCCGCAGCACCGAGGACAATCTGTTCAGCATGCATCCCCCGCAGGGCAGCAATCTCATCTACGTCTTCCAGGCCGACGGCAATCTGGGGTTGACCGCAGCCCTCGCGGAAACGCTGCTGCAGTCGCAGGCCGGCCAGATCAACCTTCTCCCGGCGCTTCCGGCGGCCTGGCCCAAGGGTGAGGTCAGGGGCATGCGCGCCCGCGGCGGGTTCGACGTCGACCTGAGCTGGGAAGACGGTCGGCTCGTCGGCGGCACCTTGCTGTCCGTCTCGGGACAGCCAGCCGATCTCGTCAGCGCGGTGCCTTTTGCGGTCACCGATGCCGCAGGCCGGCGCCTCGCCAGCACGCCCGATGGCGACCTCCATCGCCTGCAATTCGCCACCGCGGCGGACGGGCAATACGCCATCGCCCGCGCCTGAGGGTGCGACAGGCTGGATTGTGACAGTTCGATATGCTGACTGGCGCCCCTGATCACACGGGGGCGCCAATGTCCAAGCAGACCGAAAAGCAGGCCGAGCAGCCCATCGAGGCGACGCTGTTGTCCCTGGTGCGGCCGAAGATGACGCCCAAGGAGCTGCTCAAGGAAGCCCGTAAGGCGCATCCCGAGGCCAGCAAAAAGGACATCATCCGCGCGGCCTTCCGCACCGTCATCGCCGCGGCCGACACCGATGCCGAAAAGGCGCTGCTGCTGCAGGACTTCGCCATCAAGGGTCGTGCCGGCGACGAATGAGCCGGTGCCGGCTTGTCCACCGGCCTCGACAAGTTTCGCAAGACCGTCACGCAAATCGGCTAGTGCCGCGCCCGGCTACCCGGGCGTCCCATGCGTTGTGCGATCACCTATGTCCCGCCTCCCGACGACCCGCTGACCGTTGCGGCAGCGGCCTGGCTCGGTCGCGACTCCTATTCAGGCATGCCGCGCCGCATCGAGGTGGAGGGGCTCACCGCGGGCGACCATTCCTTCCTCACCGCGCTGCCGCGCCGCTCCGGCTTCCACGCCACCCTGAAGCCGCCCTTCGTGCTCGAAGAGGGACACTCGGTGCGCGAGCTCGAGCGGCGGCTCGGCCAGTATGCGACACGGCTCGTCCCCATCGCGCTTGAGCTCACCATCGCGGTCATCGACACATTCTTCGCGCTGGTGCCGGTGCGGCCGATCGCCTCCCTTGATACGATGGCCGCCAACATCGTCGCCGAATTCGACAGCTACCGCCGGCCGATGAGCCCCGAGGATCTCGAGCGCCGGAGCGCGGCGCGCTTCACCTCGACGCAGCTGGGCAATCTCGCTAAATGGGGCAGCCCGTTCGTCTTTGACCAGTTCCGCTTCCACATGACGCTGACCGGGCCGGTGGACCGCGCCGAGCGCGAGCACGTGGCCCTGGTGCTCGCCCGCTACTTCAGCGGTGTGTCGCTGGCCATCAGCGTCGACCGGCTCGTGCTCGCCGTGCAGGAGGAGGTTCATGAGCCCTTCGGCATCCATTCCGCCCACCCCTTCGCCCGCGTGCCGCAATTGAGGACCGCCTGATGGCCGAAACAGTCCTGACCAATGCCCGCCTGGTCCTCCGCGACGAGGTCGTGCTCGGCTCGGTCGTTCTGCGCGATGGCATGATCGCCGAAATCGGTTCGCCCTCGGCCGTGGGCGAGGATCTGGGCGGGAACTATCTGATGCCCGGCTTTGTCGAGCTGCACACGGATGCACTCGAGTTCCACTACAAGCCGCGGCCCAAGGTGCGCTGGTCGCCCGCCGCGGCGATCCAGCAGCACGATGCGCAGGTCGCTGCCTCCGGCATCACCACCGTGTTCGACGCCCTCCGCGTCGGCCTCGACCAGGAGGGTGACATGGGCCGCGACGACATGCTGGCGCTCGGCGCTGCCATCGAGCAGGCTAGCGCGAGCGGCCGGCTGCGCGTCGACCACTACATCCATCTCCGTTGCGAGGTCTCGGCGCCCGACTGCCTCGAGGGCTTCCGCCTGCTCGAGGCGCATCCGCAGGTGCGGCTCGCCTCGCTGATGGACCATGCGCCCGGCCAGCGGCAGTTTCAGAATCTCGACGCTGCGCGCACCTACTACAGAGGCAAGCTCAAGATGAGCGAGGACGACTTCCTCGCCTTCATCGAGCGCCGCGAAGGTGAGTCGCGCACCTATGCACCGCCGCAGCGCGCGGCCATCGCCCAGACCTGCCGCGAGCGCAGCATCGCCATGGCAAGCCACGACGACGCGACGCTCGCCCATGTTGAGGAAGCCGTCGCCCACGGCATTGACGTCGCGGAGTTCCCCACGACGATGGAGGCCGCGAAGGCCTCGCACGATGCCGGGCTCGCTGTGCTGATGGGTGCGCCAAATGTGGTGCGCGGCGGTTCGCACTCGGGCAATATCTCGGCGCAGGCCCTTGTCGATGCGGGCGTGCTCGACATTCTCTCGTCCGACTACATCCCGTTCAGCCTGATGCAGGCAGTGTTCGCTCTGTCGCGTGGTGAGAACGCCATTTCACTGCCGCGAGCCGTTGCACTCGTGAGCGCCTCGCCGGCGAAGGCAGCGGGGCTGATGGACCGCGGGCAGATCGCGCCGGGCCGGCGCGGGGACCTGGTGCGCGTCGAGCTGATCGACGAGCATCCCGTGGTGCGGACCGTATGGTCCGAGGGCGTGCGCGTCATCTAGACGATCAGCTCCAGCCGGTCCGCGGGAAAGCGGCTCAGCGCGTATTGGATCGGCCGTCCCTCGGGGTCGGCATCCACCGACTCCGAAACCAGCAGGATCGCCCCCGGCGCAAGCCGCAGCAGCCGTGTCTCCTCGGCGTCGGCGTGCCGGGCCGAGATGTGGGTCGAGGTGCGGGCATAGTCTGTAATGCCGAGATTGCGCAGCGTCGCGGTCACCGAGCGTGTCCGCTCGAAGATGCCGGCAAAGTCGGCAAAGCGCCGCTGGTCGAGCCAGCTTGTTGCCCGTGACAGTGGCCTGCCGTCCGCGACCGACAGCGTCTCGAGCCGCACTGTCATGGCGCCGGGCCTGAGCCGCAGCGCCCGTGCGACGGTCGCATTGGCCGGCTCGCTCGTGGTCGCCAGCAGGCGTCGGTCGAGATCGCGTGCCTGCCCGGCGAGGCCCTCGGAGAAGCGCGTGCGCTTGCCGATCCGGTAGCTCAGTCTCTGCGCCTCGGCGACGAACCAGCCGCGCCCCTGCTCGGCGCGCACAACGCCCTCCGCATCGAGCGCGGCGAGGGCGCGGCGCACCGTGTGACGGTTGACGGCAAAACGTGCAGCCAGTGTCGTTTCGCCCGGCAGGCGATCGCCGCGCTCAAGCTTGCCGCCCACGATGTCGAGGCGGATCGCGTCGGCCACGCGCCGCCACATGGCGACCCCGCCAAACAGCACATCGTCCTTGTCGTCGGCGAGTGTCACAGCATCTTCATCCGGCGCGGCTAACAAGAAGCTCGGGTACTAAGTTGTCTATAATCATAGACAAGTGAGGCAGCAAATGCAAACCGATACGGAAGCCCCTCGGCAGGAAGCGCTCGGCGTTCTCGCCAACGCGCAGATGAAGGATCTGACCTCGGCCTGGGACACCTGGGTAAACCGTCCCGAGGTGGAGACCATCCGCGGTCCCGAGACTGGACTCATCATGCTGCGCGGCCGCACCGGCGGCGGTGGAACGCCGTTCAATCTGGGCGAGGCCACTGTGACCCGTGCCAGCGTGCGGATCGACAGCGGTGAGATCGGTCACGGTTACTGCCTTGGTCGCGATACGGACAAAGCCAGACTCATCGCCGTCATCGACGCGCTCTTCCAGCGCGAGCTCAGCAACATCGAGTTCGCCATCCTGCGGCCGCTGCGCGACATCGCCTGCGCACGCGAGAGGCGGCAGCGCGACGAGGCGGCCGCCACCCGGGTCGACTTCTTCACCATGGTTCGCGGAGAAGATTGATGCTCGAACAGGCACTCGCCGGCGGCTTCGCCGAGCCCGTATTCGGCGCGCAGGCGACGTTTCGCGCGCTCATGGACGCCCTTGCCAATCCGGGCCGGCCGCAGGTGCTGGGCGCCGTACTCGACGCGCCCGCGGGACTTGCGCCGGAGCTCGCGGCTGTGGCGCTCACCCTTTGCGACCATGATACGGCCGTCTGGCTCGACCCGGACCTGATGGAGGTCGAGGCGATCCTCGCCTGGGTGCGCTTCCACACGGCGGCGCCACTCACCAGCGATCCGTCCCGTGCGGCCTTCGCCCTCGTCTCCAGCGCGGCGGCGCTGCCGCGGTTCGACCACTTCGCGCTCGGCACCGATGAATACCCTGATCGCTCGACCATCATCGCACTGCTGCTGCCGTCGCTGAGCGGCGGCCCGGAGCTCGCTCTTCGCGGTCCCGGTATCGACGGTCATCTGCACATCGCTCCGCACGGCCTGCCGGACGACTTCCTCGGGCTCTGGGGCCAGAACCGCGACCGGTTCCCGCGCGGCATCGATCTGCTGTTGCTGGGCGGCGGCGAGGTCATGGGCCTGCCGCGCACGACGCGTATCTCGCTGGAGGCGCACTGATGTATGTGGCCGTCAAGGGTGGCGAAGCCGCCATCGCCAACGCTCACGCCTTGCTCGCCGACCGGCGGCGCGGCGATCGCAATGTTCCCGCCTTGCGCCTCGACCAGATCGTCGAGCAGCTCGGCCTCGCCGTCGATCGAGCCATGGGAGAGGGCTCGCTCTACGATCGCGAGCTCGCCGCCCTTGCCATCGTGCAGGCGCGTGGCGACCTGATCGAAGCCATCTTCCTCGTGCGCGCCTATCGCACCACGCTGCCGCGCTTCGGCTACTCGCAGCCGCTCGAAACCGGCAGGATGCGCATCGAGCGCCGTGTCTCGGCCACCTTCAAGGACCTCCCGGGCGGCCAGCTGCTCGGTCCCACCTTCGACTATACCCATCGCCTGCTCGATCCGGCGCTGACCGGCGGCATCGTGCCGCCACCGCCGTCGCGCGAGGGCACCGACGAGCCGAGCCCACGTGTCACCGATTTGCTCGCCCATGAAGGGCTGATCGAGCCCGATGGCGCCGACACCGGCGAGATCGGCGACCTGACGCGCGAGCCGATGCAGTTCCCGATGACGCGCGACCTTCGTCTCCAGGCTCTGGCCCGTGGCGACGAAGGCTTCCTGCTCGCCCTCGGCTACTCGACGCAGCGAGGCTATGCCCGCTCCCATCCCTTCGTTGGCGAAATCCGCATCGGCGAGGTGGATGTCGCGCTCGATATCCCCGAGCTCGGCTTTCCCGTCCGTCTTGGCCGCATTCGGGTTACCGAGTGCCAGATGGTCAACCAGTTCAAGGGCAATGCCGGCAATCCGCCGCAGTTCACCCGCGGCTACGGCCTCGTCTTCGGCCAGGCCGAGCGCAAGGCGATGGCCATGTCGCTGTGCGACCGCGCGCTGCGTGCGCGCGAGCTGGGCGAGGACATCACCGCCGCCGCGCAGGACGAGGAGTTTGTGATCTCCCATTCCGACAATGTGCAGGCCACCGGCTTCGTCGAGCACCTCAAGCTGCCGCATTATGTGGACTTCCAGGCCGAGCTCGGCCTGATCCGTCGCCTGCGGGCCGAGCACGACGCCGCCAATGCCGAGGCAGACACCACGATGGAGGCAGCCGAATGAACGTCACTGCCGGTTACAACTTCGCCTATCTCGACGAGCAGACAAAGCGGATGATCCGCCGGGCCATCCTCAAGGCCATCGCCATTCCCGGCTATCAGGTCCCCTTCGCCAGCCGCGAGATGCCCATGCCCTATGGCTGGGGCACCGGCGGCGTACAGGTAACGGCATCGATCATCGGCAGGAACGATGTTCTGAAGGTCATCGACCAGGGCGCCGACGACACGACCAACGCGGTCTCGATTCGCGCCTTCTTCGCCAGGGTGGCCGATGTGGCGACCACCACGCATACGGGCGAGGCGACGATCATCCAGACCCGCCACCGCATACCCGAGCAAGCGCTCGCGGCCGGGCAGATCATGATCTATCAGGTGCCGATCCCCGAGCCGCTGCGCTTTCTCGAGCCGCGCGAAACCGAAACGCGCAAGATGCATGCGCTCGAGGAGTACGGCCTCATGCATGTAAAGCTCTACGAAGACATCGCGCGCCACGGCGAGATCGCCACCACCTACGCCTATCCGGTCAAGGTCGAGGGACGCTACGTGATGGATCCGTCGCCCACTCCCAAGTTCGACAATCCCAAGATGCATATGAGCGCGGCGCTGCAATTGTTCGGCGCCGGCCGCGAAAAACGCATTTACGCGGTCCCGCCTTACACAGAAGTGGTGAGTCTCGATTTCGAGGATCATCCCTTCGAGATCCAGACCTTCACCGAGCCCTGCGCCCTCTGTGGTGCCGAGGGGGTCTATCTCGACGAGGTCGTGCTCGATGACAGGGGCGGGCACATGTTCGTGTGCTCGGACACCGACCACTGCGAGACCCGGCGTGACGCGGGTCACGTGGGTGCGCTGGGCACCAACCCCACCGAGGCCGCAAATGTCTGACGAGCCGCTGCTCAGGGTCCAAGGCCTCAGCAAATTCTATGGTCAGCGCATCGGCTGTGTCGACGTGAGCTTCGAACTTTGGCCGGGTGAGGTGCTGGCGATCGTCGGCGAGTCCGGCTCGGGCAAGACCACCCTGCTCAATTGCCTCGCCACCACGCTCGAGCCGAGCTTCGGCAGGGCTGAGTATCGCATGCGTGACGGCGCCTTCCGCAATCTCTACGACCTCACCGAGGCCGAGCGCCGCTTCCTGCTGCGCACCGACTGGGGCTTCGTGCACCAGAACCCGGCCGATGGCTTGCGCATGACCGTCAGCGCCGGTGCCAACGTCGGCGAGCGGTTGATGGCGATTGGCGAGCGGCACTATGGCCGCGTCCGCGCCGCCGCGCTTGACTGGCTCGGCCGTGTCGAGATCGCCGCCGACCGTATCGACGACCAGCCGCGCACCTTCTCGGGCGGCATGCGCCAGCGCCTCCAGATCGCGCGCAACCTCGTCACCAGCCCGCGCCTTGTCTTCATGGACGAGCCGACCGGCGGCCTCGACGTGTCGGTGCAGGCACGGCTGCTCGATCTGCTGCGCGGCCTCGTCTCCGATCTCGGTCTCGCCGCCATCGTCGTCACGCACGATCTTGCCGTGGCCCGCCTCCTCAGCCACCGCATGATGGTGATGAAGGACGGCCGCGTCATCGAAGCGGGCCTCACCGACCGTGTCCTCGACGATCCGCGCGAGCCTTACACCCAGCTCCTCGTCTCCTCGATCCTTCAGGTCTGACATGATGGACATCGCTATGCCCAACGAGGCCATCGTCTCCGGCGGCACGCCCAGGCAGCCTGCCGGCGACAGGCGGCTCGAGCTGCGCAACGTCGCCAAGAGCTTCACCATGCATCTGCGCGACGGCCTGAAATTGCCGGTCGTCCACGGCGTCAGCTTTGCCGTCCATGCCGGCGAATGCGTCGTGCTCGGCGGCCCGAGCGGCGCCGGCAAGAGCTCCATCCTCAAGATGGTCTATGGCAACTACGCCACCGATACCGGCGAGATCCTGTTCTCCCGCGACGGTCGCACCGCCGATCTCGTCGTTGCCACGCCGCGGGAGACTCTGGCGCTCCGCCGCGACACCGTCGGCTATGTCAGCCAGTTCCTCCGCACCGTGCCGCGCGTTTCCGCGCTGGAGGTTGTCGCCGAGCCGCTGCTCCTGCGCGGCATCGCTCAGGACGCCGCACGCGACAGGGCCGGAGAACTGCTGGCCCGGCTCAATCTGCCGCAGCGGCTGTGGTCGCTGCCGCCGGCCACCTTCTCGGGCGGCGAGCAGCAGCGCGTCAACATCGCGCGCGGCTTCATCACCGACCACCCGGTCCTGCTCCTCGATGAGCCCACTGCCTCGCTCGACGCCACCAATCGCGGTGTCGTCATCGGCATGATCGAGGAGAAGAAGCGCGCCGACGTCGCCATGCTCGGCATCTTCCACGACGACGTTGTCCGCCACCGCGTTGCCGACCGCGTCGTCGACGTCGCCTCCTTTGCCCCACGGCTCGCCGCATGAGCCGGCTCAGCGAGCGCGCCTTCGTCCACCCCACGGCGACGGTGAAGGCATCGACGCTCGGCCGCTACACCGAAATCGGCGCCGGCACGCAGGTCAGCAACTCGACCATCGGTGACTATTCCTATGCCGTCGAGAACACGCAGGTCGCCTACGCGACCATCGGCAAGTTCGCCAACATCGCGAGCCATGTCCGCATCTATGCGAGCAAGCACCCCATGGAGCTCGCCTCGCTGCACCACTTCACCTATCGCTCGAGCTGGTATTTCGACGACGCCGAGGACGATCGCGAGTTCTTCGACTGGCGTGCCAGCCACGCCATCACCATCGGTCACGACACCTGGATCGGCCACGGCGCCGTCATCATGCCCGGCGTCAGCATCGGCAATGGCGCCGTGATCGGCTCCAACGCGGTGGTCACCCGCGACGTGCCCGCCTATGCCATCGCTGTCGGCGTCCCGGCCAGGGTCGTCCGGCTGCGTTTCGACGAGCCGACCGTCGACCGCTTCGAACGCCTCGCCTGGTGGGATTGGCCGCACGACCTCCTGCGCCGGCGCCTCGACGATTTCCGCAGCTTGCCCGCCGTCGAATTCCTCGACCGCTACGAGGCTTAGGCCGTCATGTGACGGCGTTGTCCACCGTCACCCAACTGTCAGAAAATCGACACGCCGCTTTCGCGCAGCGGCCCTAGTTAGTGACCCCGCAAACCAGCGGGGAGTCCAGCCCGATGCTCAAGATCGATCGCGTGTCGCGTCGCTTCGGAACCAAGGTCGCGGTCGACAATGTCGCCCTCGAAATCCCCGCCGGGCAGATGGTCGGCATCATCGGTCGGTCGGGCGCGGGCAAGTCGACGCTGCTGCGCATGATCAACCGGCTGGTCGATGTCAGCGAGGGCAGCATCTCCTTCGATGGCGTCGCGGTGTCGTCGCTGCGCGGTCAGGCGCTGCGCAACTGGCAGCGCGACTGCGCCATGATCTTCCAGCAGTTCAATCTCGTGCCCCGTCTGGACGTCATCACCAATGTGATGCTCGGTCGACTCAACCGCCGCAACACCGTGCTGAGCCTCCTCCAGATCTTCTCCGCCGACGAACAATTGCTCGCGCTCAGGGCGCTCGAAAAGCTCGACATCGCGGCAACGGCCAGCCAGTGGGCACAGACCCTGTCGGGCGGCCAGCAGCAGCGCGTCGCCATTGCCCGTGCGCTCATCCAGGAGCCGCGCGTCATCCTCGCCGACGAGCCGATCGCCTCGCTCGATCCGCGCAATGCCCAGATCGTCATGGATTCCCTGCGCGCCATCAACGAGGAGCGGGGCATCACCGTCATCACCAATCTCCACACCCTCGACACGGCGCGTGCCTATTGCGAGCGCATCATCGGCATGGCGCAGGGCAGGGTTGTGTTCGATGGCACGCCCGGCGAGCTCACCACCGACATGGCGCGCGAAATCTACGGCGCCGACGGCCTCGACGAAGCCATGACCTCGACCAGCATCGAGGCCATCCCCACGCGCACGAGGCCGGTTCCCGTGCCCGCGCTGCAGCAGCGCGAGCTCGCCCTCAACTGATCCAGATTTCCGCGGCTCCTGCTCCGGTCGGAGTAGGCACGGACCGCGGGATGCCATCGCGTCACCAAAGGAGACTTCCATGTCCGCGATCCGCAAACTCCTGATGGCCTCGGTCGCCATCGCCATGTCCTCCGCCGCCATCGCGCAGGATGTCACCGTGCTCCGCATCGGTCTCGATGGTGGCGAAAACGAAGCCGACCAGCTCCGCCGGTCCGAATGCGTTGCCGAGCCGCTGAAGGCCGCGACCGGTGTGTCGGAAGTCCAGTTCTTCCCTTCGCCCGACTACAACGGCATCATTCAGGGCCTGCTCGGCGGCACCATCGACATCGCCATCATGGGCGCGTCGTCCTACGCCGCGATCTACCTGCAGGACGCCGGGGCCGTCGATCCGGTCCTCACCACCAAGCAGGCCGACGGCTCGACCGGCTACCACACCATCATGGTTGCCCGCTCCGACAGCGGCATCACCGATCTGGCCTCCGCCAAGGGCAAGAAGCTCGGCTTCGCCGATCCGGATTCGACCTCGGGCTATCTCGTTCCCAACGTCGCGCTGCCGGCCGAGCTCGGCACTCCGATCGCCGAGTACTTCAGCGAGACCGGCTTCGGTGGCGGCCACGAGAACCTCGTTCTGGGCGTCCTCGACGGCACCTGGGATGTCGGCACCACCTTCGGTTCGGGCCAGGGGGAATGGTCGGAAGGCTACACCTCCGGCAATCTCCGCATCATGGTCGACAAGGGTGTCCTCGACATGGACGATCTCGTCGAAGTCTGGCAGTCGCCGATCATTCCCAATGGCCCGCTGATGGTCTCCAACAAGCTTACGGCCGACATGAAGGACAAGATCACCGCCTTCTTCAAGGGCCTCCCGGCGGCCGACTTCGAGTGCTTCGACGCGTTCACCGCGGGCGGCTACACCGATTTCGTGGATGCCGATCAGGCCATGTACCAGACCATCATCGACGCCCGTAAGTCCGTCATCGGCGGCTAAGTGCCTTCCCTCGATCGGCGGCATCTCACGGTGCCGCCGTGCCCATTTCCGGCGTCCGCGGACGCATGACGAGCGGTGCCGATGGCCAATCTCGCAGCCCCCAGTCCCAACCTCTCGCCCGGCGGCCAGGCGATCCTGCGCCACTATCGCGTGCAGGTGCTGACGCGGCGCCTCTATTCCATTCTCATCGTCGCCAGCGTGCTGGTCGCGCTCGCCGCGGCGATGTCTTATGCCAATGCTGCCAATTCCGGGAAGTTCTTCGAGCGGCTTCCCTACATGTTCGACTTCATCAAGAACTTCACGCCGCGCGATCCGCTCGAAATCTTCCGCGCCATGTTCGATCTGCCCTCGCCCCATTTCGACGGCTCGGCCAAGTACGACTACACCTCGGCGCGCGTCTATCTGACCGACGGCATCTACATCCCCAATTTCATCTACCAGCTCATCATCACGGTGAACGTCGCGATCGTCTCGACCATCATCGGCGGCACTCTCGCCTTCTGCCTGTGCTTCTTCGCCGCCACCAACCTGGTCGGCTCGCGCGCCGTCCGCTGGTTCGTCCGTCGCACCATGGAGGTGCTGCGCGCCTTCCCCGAAATCGTCATCGCTGGCCTGCTCACCGCTGTCCTCTCCATCGGTCCCATCGCGGCCATCGTCGCGGTGTCGCTCCACACCATCGGCGCGCTCGGCAAGCTCTTCTTCGAAGTGGTCGAGAACGCCAACATGAAGCCCGATGAGGGCCTGCGCTCGGTGGGCGCCGGCCGGCTTGAGCGCGTTCGTTTCGCCATCGTGCCGCAGGTGCTGCCCAATTTCGTGTCCTACACGCTGCTGCGCACCGAGATAAACGTGCGCGCCTCCACCATCATCGGCGCTGTCGGCGGCGGCGGCATCGGCGAGGTGTTCCGTCTCTCCATCGGCCGCGACTATGCCGCCCAGACCTACGCCATCATCATCCTGCTGCTGGCAACCATCATCCTCATCGACCAGCTCTCGGTGGCGCTGCGC